>Ga0180223_1000029_pt1 | contig 372938 bp, 372 predicted proteins | sample eDN5th30CKraftOP_FD_151337 | JGI IMG/M metagenome (GOLD analysis project Ga0180223, IMG submission 151337) | Enriched Organic Plus compost microbial communities from Emeryville, California, USA - eDNA 5th pass 30_C Kraft OP (version 2) (version 2) ...
AACGGAAGACCATCGAACACCGACGCTTGCAGCACCGCAAGCTCGCCGCTTAATATCAACCCCAGGACGAGGCCCGCGCTCCGCTAATCTACGCCGCGATCTGCGCCAAATGTTCTGACGACAGACAGAGGGGTTCAGTCGAAGGCCTTTTTCTCATAGACCGTCGTGATGGCCGCGCCGTCCCAGACATAACAGAGATGCCGCTCCTGACGGCAGTTCGACAGAAGTCGCGGACGGAATATCGCCGCGCACTCGCCGCACTCATGTCGCACGCTTTGGTAGACGATGCCGTCCGACCCTGCGGCACGCAGTTCCCCGCCCAGCTTCTGGGAGGCGCCATAGACATCCGGGTCATAGAGGTCGGGGCGGCCGTCGCGCAGGCTGCGGATGTCGTGAAGCTGCGCGTCGAGGTCGGCGGCATAGACCCGCATGTCGATCTCCTGGGCGGGTTCATCCGTGGCCGCCAGAAAGCGGGTGCGCGAATGCCGGGTTTCGGCGACGGCGGTGTCGATCGACCGGCTGGCATAGAAGACGCCATAGCTGCCATCGGTAAAACGATCGCCCAGCGGATTGAGATGGGTGAACGCCGCCATGATGGCGGTGCTGCCCGGACCCGAGACCCGGTCCTCTGGCGGCACGAGGAAAAGTTCGCCGGCCTCTTCGCGCAGACGGCTGTTGGTCATGGCTTCCACCAGATAGACAGCCTCAAGGTCCGCTGGATCGGCGACATTCTCGAACAGGTTGATCGGCGGGAAGCGGCTCGACACGATGCGATAGCAGGGCGCCCATCGGATCGGGCTGACGGCAATATCCATGGACTATGCCGCCCGCTCAGCCGCGCTGCGCGTCGATATATTGCCGCACGACATAGAGGTCAGCGACATTGCCTGAGGTCATGCGGTCAAGCGCCGAACGGCCACCGAAGAGGGGGCTCTTATTGGGTTTGCGGACCCACATGTCGGCCGTTGCCGGGACCAGCATCTGCAACCCCTTGTAGATGCCCATGACATAGGAGATACGCTCCAGCGCATCCTTGGGGATGGCCCCGACGTCGCCCCGCTTCCAGGACTGGAAGGTCGAGCGACTGTCGAGACCGAGAAGACGCATCTGCTCCTGCTCCTTCAGACCCCAGGCATCCGCTATGCGAAAGAAGGTCCGCAACGCAGGGCCGGACAGGTCCTTGCGGCTGGGGACATGCGCGGGGTTAGCAGTTGCCATGGCTTTCTCCATGGCACCTATATGTTCAATATCGGACCAAATATCAAGATATGTTCAGATTGTGATCGCCGTCATTCGATTTCGCGATCAGGCTGCATATCGCCCGTCGTTCAGTCTTCTCGCCATGCCGAGACCGGCGAGTGCATCAAGGACAGGACGAACCGAGGCAGCCCGCTTGCCCTTGAAGTTGCGCGCAATGTCGTGCGGGCCCAGCGGACCGGCGGCAGCGGCGAGGACGGCCTGCACTGCGCCGACCTGCTCGGGCAGGTTCGCGGGCCAGAGGATGATATTACTGGGTGGAGGCGGAGCAACCTCGCCCAGATCAAGTCTTTCCGATACGGGAACATGATAACCCGGATTCTGGAATTCGGGCCGTAGATAACGGATCAAGCCGCGCGCCTCTTCGGCCGCGCGTTCCTTATTGAGGGCAACCAGCCTGGCGAGGACGATCTCGTCGTCCAATATCCCGGCGCGATGCTCTTCGCCCCATCCATATGAGTCAGCCACGGCCGTATCGATTGCATCATGATGCTGACAGATCAGGCTCACCAGCCCCCGGTCGTGAATGTCTCGCTCGGCGTCGGTGAGGACCTGTCCTGCACGCAGCGCCTCCACTACATTATAGAGCCTCGTGAGGGTCAGGTCGGAATGATCTGCAAGGACATGCTTGCGCAGGGCGTCGAGGGCTTCCGCTTCATTACGGATCCGTTCCTTGACGGCATCGGGCACATCGGCGGGGAAGGGGAAGGGATCGAAGCAGCGCGATTTGCTGTACCGGGGGTCATCGCCCACGCCGAGACGTCCGCCGCTCATGATCGCCCAAGGAACATGAAAACGGCTTGAGAGCACCCCAAGGAAATAGGCGTCAGATAAGGCCGTGCAGACCAGCATATTGTCAGGCAAAATTGAGATCGGAAGAAACTGGAAAACGCGGTGCTTGGCAGTTTCGATCGTAACAATATAGCGATTGAGCGTGGCAAGCGCCCGCCGCAGTTCCGGGCGAGTTTTCCCCAATAGCCACCATTCTTCAGCATATTTGCGAGCATCTGCGGTTTTGCTTTTAGCAGCCTGACCTTCTCGCTGTGGGCGCACGGCGGACAGTAAATGCTGATAAATGGCCGGATAGCGCTCTCGTACTTGAGTTTCGGTCAGCCCGTACAGGTCGATCGCCATGACGCCGCGTGGGCGGGAGGCGAGATCGCGGCCGTTTCGATAAGGAAAGATGACATTCGGCTCGGACGAAAGGCCGAGCCGAATCTGCTGGCTGCTGGCTGCTGGCTGCTGGCTGCTGGCTGCTGGCTGCTGGCTGCTGGCTGCTGGCTGCTGGCTGCTGGCTGCTGGCTGCTGGCTGCTGGCTATTATATGTAGAGATTTCTGTGATATAATCAAGCTGAATCAAAGCATTAGGCGATAATTTCTGCGCTTCCTCCGGCGTTACTATGAAACCGTCGCCGTGCAATTTGACGCCTGGAGAACAGAGGCGGTCATTTGCCTTGAGAGGAATGGTGGAAGTCAGATCGGCGCCCACACGCAAGTCGCTGCCTATGATCCCCATGCGATGGATAAATTCGATCCGATCGGGTGCTTCGCGTTCGTCAGCGACAGTGAGTAGCAGCCCTTCCGCTTTACCTGATGCAGCAACCGTCATGGCGATCCGCACCGCTGCGCCGTCTTTCTCATCCACCCATGGATGGTTGGGAATGGCGAAGCGCAGGGACACTCCATCCTTGGCGTCGAGATGTTTTGCGATCACACGCCGGCTGAACATTTGTGTGATCGAATTTGTAGTGACGAACCCGAAGCGGCGGGTTCCGCCCTTGCGAAGAGCGAGGGCGGCCTTGTCCCACCAGTGCATTACGAAATCCGCGCTTTCGGGCACCTCCGTCGTCCGGAACAAGGCATCGAAATAGCCTGCGCCAAGCCTGTCGCGCACATCCTTTCCGCCGATGAAGGGTGGATTGCCGATAATGAAGTCCGCCCTGGGCCATGTGGCGGCGCGCGGACGGACATAACGATGGAGTTCCACCTGCGCGCGTTCGTCCGGCACCGGGCGTCCCGTCACCGGATGCGGTTTCATCGTTTCACCGTCCCAGCGTGTAATGGGCGCGCCATGCGCATCGCGTTCGATCTCGCGGCTGTCCCATTCGATCAGGGCGTCACGATTCTCTATGGTGCGGATATCCCGCAATATGGGTTCCGGTGGGGAGCGATCCTTGCCGTTCACCCGGAAGTGCCATTGCAGATAGCCGATCCACAACACGAGTTGCGCGATCGCGGCGGCACGCGGATTGATCTCGATGCCGAGGAAATTCTCGGGCGTGATGGTGTGGCCGGTCAGCTCCGCGACATATTGCCGGTCGCCCAAGTCCATGAGCAGGTCGAGAACCTCGCCCTCCAGTTCCTTCATGCGGGCCATGGCGACGTAGAGGAAGTTGCCGGTGCCGCAGGCCGGGTCCAGCACGCGGATCGCGGCGAGGCGGCCATGAAAGCCTTCGACCGTGCACCGTGCGTCTTCTGTCTTGCCCTGATCGATCAGTTCGGCGGCGGCGACCCGGACACCGGCCCAGTCGGCGCGGAGCGGCTCCATGAGCGTCGGCCCGACCAGCCGTTCCACATAGGCGCGCGGCGTATAATGCGCGCCAAGCTTTGCGCGCTCCTTCGGATTGAGGGCGCGTTCGAGCAGCGTGCCGAAAATGGCCGGTTCGACTTCGGTCCAATCCTTTTGCGCGGCCTCTATCAGCACCTTCAACTCGTCGAGTTCGAGTGGCAGCGCCTGCGTATCCTTGAACAGATAGCCGTTGAAATGCTTCACCGGAATGCCGAGGCCCGGTGCGAAGTCGCCCCTGTCCATGGCGCGCCAGAGAGCGGAAAGCTGATAGTGCGCATGTTCCGGATGGTCCAGCTGGCCCCGCAGCAGCGTCTTGAAGCTGTCCTGCGGCAGGAGGACGCCGGTGTCCTCGGCAAACATCGTGAACAGCACCCGCATCAGGAAGCCGCTGACGGTCTCGGCGGAATGACCTCTTGCTTCCAGGCGGCGGGAAACGGTGGCGAGCAGATCGGCGATCTCGCGCGTGACGCGTGCCGCCTGCGCCGAAGGATCGAGGCGCCTGGGATCGGTCCAGATTGCAGCTAGCCGCTGGCGCACCTCCGGGTCGCGCAGATCGTCGAGCATGATGCGGTAGCGCGCCCGGTCCGGGAACTGGGCGTAGGCCTTTCCGGTGCCGGTGAAGTCCGCATGGACCTCGATGCAATGGCCGATATCCGCGATCAGCAGGAAGGGCGGCCAGCCATGATCGGCGGGCAGCGCCTTGGCATAGCGTTCGGCCTGACCCTTTGCCTGAACCATCGCTTTCACCCAACCGGGCGTCCCGCGGCGGGCGGTTCCGCGTTTCAGGCGGGCGGATGCGGTCTGGCCGAACAAGTCGAGATCGTCCTCACCCCGTCCGGCGGCGGCGCGGTCGGCATCGCTGCCTTGCTTGGCTTCAAGGATGAAGGCGTCACGCTTGTACAGGTCGATGCGGCCGAAACTGGCCGTACCGTCGCCATTGTCCTGAAAGACGCGGCGTTCAAAGACATAATCGTTATGGGCATCGTCGGTGCGACTGCCGTTGGGCGGCGCGACGCCGATGAGATGGCACAGGCCGTTGATGAAGCTTTGCGTGTTGGCAAGCTCGGAACCGCCCGTATCGCGCCAGTGCGCGATGAATGTCTCGATCTCGGATTCGTCCCCCATGGTCTCAGCCTACGACCCCGGATGCCGGTCGAGCAACAATTCCGTCATCGCTCGCAGGCCGATCACGGAAATCCCGTTCGCTACCGGATAATGATCGGTTCCCGGGTAGACGATGAAGGATCTGTCCGGGGCAAGATCTTCCCGTGCATGATGGAAACCGCGCTCCAGTCTGGGCGAGAGGCTGCGCTTGATCTCGATGGCCCACCTGCCGTGGTTCCCGGGAAGCTCCAGAAACAGATCGATCTCTGCGCCCGCCGATGTCCTGTAGAAACTCGCCGCCGTCTGTTCCGGCGCTGTGGCGAGCAGGCTTTCGATCACGAAGCCTTCCCAGCTCAAACCGGCGACAGGGTGCCCTGACAACGTCTCGAAACTGTCCAGCCCCAAAAGCGCATGGACGAGCCCGCTGTCGCGAACATAGATTTTGGGAGATTTGACCAGCCGTTTGCCGGCGTTGGTCGACCAGGGGCGCAGCTTGCGGACGAGCAGCAGATCCACAAGAAGATCGACATAGCTGCTCACGGTCGGGCTGCTGACGCCAAGGCTCGCGGCAAGGCGCGAGGCGTTCAGCATCGTCCCTTGCCCGTGCGCGAGCATGGTCCACAGCCGCTCCAGCGCCTCGGCGGCGATCCTGGGGCCGAATTGCGGAACGTCGCGCTCCAGATAGGTGCGGATGAAATTGCGCCGGAATATGAAGCTGTCCCGATCGTTCCGCGCCAGATAGCTTTCCGGGAAACCTCCTCTGACCCAGAGATTCTGCATGGCTTCCAGCCCCGACGGTACCTCGGCGGTATTCAGGGGGCCGAGGTTGATATATTCGATGCGGCCGGCGAGGGTTTCCCCGGACTGGCGGAGCAATTCGATCGACGCGGAGCCGAGAATGAGAAAGCGCCCGGTGCGATGTCCGCGCCGCCGCCCCTGGTCGATGAGACCCCGCAATGTCTGAAAGATTTCCGGCGCCCGATGGATCTCGTCGAGTACCACGAGGTGATCTTCATAGGATCGCAGGAACAGGGCAGGGTCTGACAGTTTTGCGCGATCTTCCGGCGCCTCCAGATCGAGATAGACAGACGGCCGCTCATCGGCGATGTCCTGAGCAAGCGTAGTCTTTCCGACCTGTCGTGGACCGATGATGGCTACGGCGGCCTGGCGCTCCAGTGCATCCCGCACTTGCTGCTTTGCTTTGCGGTCTATCATCCATGAATATTTAAATTGTGAATTTAATATTGCAAGGATAAATATGCCGCCAGGATGCCTATCGCCCGCCGGTCAGTCTTTTCGCCATGTCGAGATACGATAGTTGCTCGCTTCGTTCCGGCGTAGGGTAAGAGCGCGTGTTGAAGGCGCATTCGACCATAACCTTTGCGAGCTTATTTGAGGAATGAACAATGGGAATGTTCGACCACGTCCGTTGCGAAGTTCCGCTACCGGACGGTTTCAAGGGAGAAATGCAGACCAAGGATTTCGCCTGTACGTTGAGCAAACTTTGATCAGCGTGGAGGGCCGTCTGATGATAGAGGATTGCGACTGGGAGGAAGTGCCTCTCGAAGAGCGGCCAAATGCCAAATTCCCTTTCATCGGATCCCGCAGGGCCATCAACAAGCGATGGCGAGACCTGGATTTCCATGGCGACTTCCGCTTCTACGAAGCACAAACACCGGACGGCAAATGGCATGCATATCAAGCCCGTTTCACCCATGGAGCGCTTGAATTCATCACCGCCATATCGGAGGATGCCTATTCTCAGGTCGATGCATCGGCGAGGCAATGAATATAAGGCCAGCCCGCAACACCATATCGTGACCACGCTCAAGCAGGAGACCGGTCTCTACGTGGCGGCTAACGCGCGGCATCGAGGCAGAGTTCGAGTAGGCGCCGCTGATCATCGAACTTCTCGCTATTCTGCTCGCGTAGGCGGCTGAGGTTGAGCAGCTTCCAACGCACTGCAGGAAGATCCGCGATCCCTGTGTCCAGGCCGATGGCCGACCAATCGGGCTCAAGGGCAAGAAAGCTCGTCAGGAAGCGGCGGGCGTCTGTCCGTGCCGCTCGTGCCTGGAGTAGCCCGATCAATGTTTCGCGAGCGGCCAGAAGTGACTCGAGGCTTTCCGGTTCCACCGTCATGCCGACGAACTCGGCATCATATTGCGCGGAAATGTCGAGGCGGTGGGGAGCGAGAAGTTCGTGGATCGGGCGGGGGTGGCTGACGAGATAGATGAGGAACGCGCGGAAGAGCGGTTCGTCGATCCCGCCGTGTGTGAGGAGGTGATGGATGTCGAAGAGGTCGCGCGGATGCTGGCGATCGAGCGCGGCAGCGATCTTTCCCGCGTAGAGGTCGGCGAGTGAGACCACCTGCATCTCTGCGAACCCGAAGCGTTCCTCGACAGCCGGAACGACCATCCGGACCTCGGGCGCGAACACCGTGCCGCGAAGGACCGGCGAAACCTCGATCTTGATCGTGGCCTGGCCCGAATGGACAATCAGGCGCTTGCCGTCCGCCAGAAGGTGCCGCTCAACCTTCATTCGAAGCGCTTCGAGACGCGTGGCGATACGATCAAGACCGTCGCTTACCGCGCGCAGCGATGCCTCCCGGTCAGCGACCGGCAGATAGACGAGGTCGATGTCGACGGAGAGGCGGGGGAGGTCCCGCACGAACAGGTTGATCGCCGTGCCGCCTTTCAACGCGAAATCGGTTTCCGGCGCGATCTCGGGAATTGCGCGCACCAGCAGCGCCACCTGGTCGATGTAGCGGTCCGCCGTCATGCGTCTTCGCTATCCTTCGAGCCTGCGAACGAAAGCGGGACGGTGATCTGGTAACTGGCGTCGAGCCTGCCGCCGGCTACCAGCTGCCTCTTGCCCTTGCCGAGATCGACTTGAGCCCGGTCGACATGCTTCGACCAGGCATGGCCATGGCGATCAGCATAGAAGAGAAAAAGGCGTTTGGCACGGACGCTGCGGCAACTCGCAAGCAGTTGGGTTACGAGGCGGGGCCGCAGGTTCGAGAGGCCCTGAAATATCTCGTCTGCAAATTCGAACGTCAGATTCTCCGGCACTTCGTCCAGCATCTCGATCGCCGCCCGCTCTGCGCCGGCGACCTTCAGGAAACTGTCCCAGGGATCTGATCGCGACGGTGTGTCGACTGCGCTGCCAAGCCTTCCGGTGCCGAGTTCATAGCGCCGCCACTCGACGCAGAGTGCAACGTCTGAAAACAGCGCCCGCGTGCGGACGAGGAGCGTCGCATCAAGTGGTAACCGCGCGAGCCAGGATGGTGTATCGCTTTCCGGGTCATAGAGATACACCTTGGAAGCCCCGCCCAGGCTCAGATAGTGCCCTCGGCCGAGGAGATCGAGTGCCGACAGGCCGCCGACATAGAAGCTCGATGGCCGAAGCGTCTGCGCCGACGCGACGGCGAAACCCCATCGAAGCGTGGGCGAGGAGGCGCCAGACCGCCGGTAGACACGGGGCGCCACCCGCTCGAGCCAGTGGTTCTTCACATAGGCGTGGACCGAGGAGCGGGATATGCCCTGCTCCTGCAGCCATGCGCTGTCGACAAGCTGGCCGGGCGCCAGCTGGGACATCAGGCGGTTTAAAGGGTGGCCTATTTGTTCATTCATCGCAGACATTTTGTCATAATGGAAAACCGGAGGCAATAAGCTTGTTTAGAAATTACCGATATTGTTCACCTTTGGTTTGCTTTGAGTACCAATTATAAACTGATCGCGCGGTGCACTGAGCGAGACTGTCAGGCCTTTTCCGGGAAGGGCGACCTTGGGTAAAGCCGGTTTGAAGTCGTGATTTTCAAGCCGAATCCGAGGGTAACCGGTCTGCATCCGCGGCATTCATGGATCGAGGATTTTTGGCTGTTTTCTGCGGAATTTATGCGGAATCTCATCTTCGACTAATCGCAACCATCGGGTGTTGCAGCCTCCCGCAACCAAACATCAGACATTAAAAAAGCCGTCAACTTATCGAGTTGGCGGCCTTTTTGCGTCTGAAGTCCGGAGGCGCGAAACTGGCCCCGGAATCGTATCGGAATCATCTGCGGTACAATCATGGCGTATGTCAGCCGGCCCTCGTCCGTGGGTGCGCGATGATGCGTGGCCGTCAAGGCGGCACCCCGCTCACGGGCCGATCTTGCTACCTCAGCTTGAAGGCGCAGCTGAACGTCCTTCTTTGCATTCCTGCGCTCCGACAGGTGGCGATCAGGCCGAACATCTCCCGTTCTTCCTCGCGCTGCGCCAGATTATACTGGTGCTTCCTCGAAACGAAGGCGCGGGCCTTCCATGGGTCCTCGGGCAATGATTTGTCACGCAGCGGCGAGAATCACGTAACATTGACCCGCCAAGGATTGTTTCCGCGGGAAACATGGAGATGGCCTTGATCTTCACACGATGCAGCGCATTGCTCATCCTCATGGCGTCGCCCGCCATGGCGGGCGCGGCCGGACCGCCCGCGCCCGCGTCTGTCGCGGCATCCGAGGCGAGCGCCGATGCCAACCGAGCCGCCGAGCCACGGCGGAGTGCGCAGCTGGGCTGCCATCCCGATCCGACCGAGGCCGTGGCCTGCGTGGCGTTCAATCTGGCGAAACAGGCCCGCGGCGCACAGGCAGCACAAACCGCGGAACGGCCGGTCGAGCGATAAGACGCCTGCCGGCCCGGGGCGGGATCGGTTTCCAGGCCTTGGGCCAATGCACGCCTCGCCGGACCGCCCATCACGGCTCCGGGCCGGGACCAAGGAAATCGCATCGCGCCGCCAGCTTTTCAGCTCCGGCGACCCGATCCGGCTTGGAAGTTCCGCCCAAACCATTATCTGAACCTCAAGGAGCCATGACAGTCGCACGATGACCGCCCAAACGATCATTCTCGTCGAGGACGACCCCGGGCTGCGCACGCTCATCGCGCGGCTGCTGCAGGAGAACGGCTTCACCGTCCGCACTGCCGCGACCGCGCCGGAGATGTGGATCGCGCTGGAGAACGGCCCGCCGGCCCATCTCGTCATCCTGGACATCATGCTGCCCGGCACCAACGGGCTGGATCTCTGCCGTCAGATCCGCAAGTCCAGCGACATTCCCATCATCTTCATCAGCGCCAGGGGCAGCGACGAGGACCGCATCCTGGGGCTGGAGCTGGGCGCGGACGATTTCCTCGCCAAGCCTTTCCAGCCGCGCGAACTGATCGCGCGGGCGCGGGCGATCCTGCGACGCGGGCCGATGATGGACGGCGGCGATCAGGCGCGCGGCCGCAACGAGTTCACCTTCGACGGCTGGACGGTCTATTTCGCCCGCCGCGAGTTGCGCTCCCCCTCGGGCGCGGTGGTGGACCTGACCGGCGCCGAGTTCGACCTGCTCAGCACCTTCATTTCCCAGCCGATGCGCGTCATCGGCCGCGAGCGGCTGATCGAACTCTCGCGCACCCGGCTCAGCGACAGCTCGGATCGCAGCATCGATGTGCTGGTGAGCCGCCTGCGCCGCAAGCTCTCCGCCGCGGGGAGCCAGCCGCCGATCGTCACGGTGCGCGGCGTCGGCTACATGTTCAGCGCCCAGGTCCAGCCCGCCTGATGCGCCTGCCCTCGGTCGGCCTGCTCGGCCGGATCGTCCTGATCCTGGCGTTCGTGCTGGCCACCGAGTTCATCGCCAATACGCTGATCTTCGATCGGGCCAGCAGCTTCGCCCTTCAGGACGACGAGGCGCATCGCATGGCCGAATATATCGTCGTGGCGCGGCGGATCATGGACCGCACGTCGCCGGCCGGCCGGCCCGCCGTCGCGACGGAGCTGAGCACGGCCCGTATGCAGGTGCAGTGGACTCCCGGCCCCGATACCCAGTCCACCAGCTTCTCGCTCGGCGGATTGCGCGACCAGATGCTGGCGATCGAGCCGGGCCTGTTCGAGGCGCGGCTGCGCCTGCATCTGATGCCGCTGCGCCAGGGCGGCGATATCGCCGGCAGCGTGGAGCTGGGCGACCATTCGACGATGGTCTTCCGCACCACCCAGCAGAAGAGCTTCTGGCCGCTCACCCTGGGCCGCATCGTGGCGCTGGCGCTGCCCATGCTGGTGCTGGCGCTGCTCGGCGGCCTGATGATCCGCGCGACGCTGCGCCCGCTGCGCGGCCTGATGGGCGCCACCCGGATGGTGGGCCGGCAGGAGCCCGAGCCGGCGCCGGTGCCCGAGCGCGGCCCGCGCGAGGTGCGCAACCTGATCCGCGACTTCAACGCCATGCAGTCGCGCATCCACCGGCTGATCGCCACCCGCACGCGTGCGCTGGCGGCGGTGGGCCACGATCTGCGTACGCCGCTGGCGCGCCTCAAGCTGCGGCTCGCCTCGGCGGAGATGGACCCGGCGACGCGGCAGGCGATCGGCGATGACGTCACCGAGATGAGCGACCTGCTGCGCTCGCTCCAAATCTATCTGGGCGGCGAGGGTCAGAGCCTGCCGGCCGAGAAGATCGACCTTGCCGTCATGGCCGCCACCATCATCGACACCGCGCGCGATGAAGGCCATGACGCCTATTATGACGGCCCCTCCAGCCTGGAGGCATGGGCGCGCCCGGTCTCCATCCGCCGCGCCATCACCAACCTGGTGGAGAATGCGATCCACTATGGCGGCAATGTCCGTCTCGCCCTCCGCGAGGAAGGGGACGCGCTGCTGATCCAGGTGGACGATGACGGCCCGGGCATCCCGCCCGAGGGGATGGAGAGCGCTCGCCAGCCCTTCGTCCGGCTCGACGAGGGGCGGGCGCGCAACACGCGCGGCATGGGCCTGGGCCTCGCCATCGTCCATGACGCCGCCCGCGCCGAGGCAGGCGAGCTGATCCTCGCCAACCGGCCGGAAGGCGGCCTGCGCGCCACCATCCGCCTGCCGCGCCGCGCGCGCTGACGCACAGCAACATTTTTTCACAACATTGTGCAGTCGCAGCAAATTTCGCGACGTAGCTCTTCGATCCATGCCGAGCCCCCTCCTGCTCGCGCCATGGAGATCCGCAATGAACGACCTTATCGGCCGCGTCTTCCACTTCGAGAAGAGCGTCTTCCCCGGCAGCGCCGACCTCTACGGCAAGCTCACCACGCATGGGCAGAGCCCCAAGGCGCTGATGATTTCCTGCGCCGATTCGCGCGTCGTGCCGGAGCTGGTCATGCAGGCGCAACCGGGCGACCTCTTCGTCTGCCGCAATGCGGGCAATATCGTGCCGCCCTTCGCCACGCAGAATGGCGGCGTCTCCTCGACGGTCGAATATGCCGTCGCCGCGCTCGGCGTGCGCGACATCATCGTGTGCGGCCATAGCGACTGCGGCGCCATGAAGGCGCTCAGCAAGCCTGAGAGCCTGGAGGGCATGCCCAATGTGGCGGCCTGGCTGCGGCACAGCGCCGCCGCGCAGCATGTCGTCAACACCAGCTATCCGCAGCTCGACGATCATGAGCGCGTGCGCGCGATCAGCCTGGAGAATGTCGTCGCCCAGCTCGCGCATCTGCGCACCCACCCCTCGGTGGCGGCGGCGGTCGCGCGCGGCGAGATGGCGCTGCACGGCTGGTTCGTGGACATCCATGCCGGGCAGGTGCTCGGCCTTGACGGCGTGAGCGGCCGCTTCGTGCCGCTGCGCGAGGATCGCCCGCTGCCGGTCGCGGTGGCCTCCATGCCGCGCATGGCGGCGGACTTCTTCGCGGCCGAGGCGGCCGAATGACGGCCGCCATCAGGGCCGGCGCGCAGGGCGGCGCGCAGGGCGGCACGCTGGCGCGCGACTTCACCGCCTCCATCGTCGTCTTCCTGGTGGCGATGCCGCTTTGCATGGGCATCGCCATCGCGTCCGGCGTGCCGCCCGAGAAGGGACTTATCACCGGCATCATCGGCGGCGTGATCGTCGGCTTCCTGGCCGGTTCGCCGCTGCAGGTGAGCGGCCCGGCGGCCGGCCTCGCGGTCATCGTCTTCGAGTTCGTGCGCGCGCATGGTCTGCCGGCGCTGGCCCCCGTGCTGGCGCTGGCCGGCATCATCCAGATCCTGGCGGGCATGGCGCGCACCGGCGGCTTCTTCCGCTCCATCTCCCCGGCGGTGGTGCACGGCATGCTGGCCGGCATCGGCGCGCTGATCGTGATCGGCCAGTTCCACATCCTGTTCGACAGCCGCCCGCTCTCCAGCGGGCTGGAGAATCTGGCGGCCATGCCCGGCCGCATCCTCGGCCTCTCACCGGACATGCGCTCCACCGAGTTCGCGCTGATGATCGGCCTCGTCACCATCGGCGTGATGCTGGGCTGGGAGAAGTGGCGGCCCGCGCGTCTCAAGCTCGTCCCCGGCGCGCTGCTCGGCGTGGTCGCGGCGACGCTGATCGCCTGGCTCGGCCAGTTCGACGTTGCGCGGATCGACGTGCCGGCCTCCATCACGGCGGCCGTGGACATGCCCGGACAGGGCTTCCTTGCCCCGCTGGCTCAGCCGGCCATGCTGGTGACGGCGCTCGCCATCGCCTTCATCGCCAGCGCCGAGACGCTGCTGTCGGCGGCGGCCGTGGACCGCATGCATGACGGCGTGCGCACCGACTACAACAACGAGCTGCGCGCGCAGGGCGTGGGCAATCTGCTCTGCGGCCTGGCGGGCGCGCTGCCGATGACCGGCGTGATCGTGCGCAGCTCGGCCAATGTGCAGGCCGGCGCGAAGACGCGGCGCTCGGCGATCCTCCACGGCGTGTGGATCCTCGGCTTCGTAGCGCTGCTGCCCTGGCTGCTGCGCGAGGTGCCGATGGCGGCGCTGGGCGGCATCCTGGTGGTGACCGGCTGGCGGCTGGTGAGCCTCTCCCATGTGCGCCACCTGTTCGCCAATTACGGCCTGCTGCCGGCGGCGATCTGGGCCGTCACCTTCATCCTGGTGGTGACCACGGACCTCCTGACTGGCGTGCTGGTGGGCCTGGGCCTCTCGGTGATCGAGCTGATCCAGCACCGCAAGAGCCTGCGCCTCAAGGTCGAGGAGGATCAGGACGAGGATGCGGTGCGCTTGCGCCTCGCCGGCTCGGCCACCTTTGTCAGCCTCACCTGGCTGACCGCGCGGCTGGAGCGCATCCCAGCCGGCCGCGCCGTCCATCTCGACCTGCATCATCTGCGCGGCATCGACCATACCAGCGCCGAGATGGTGCGCGAATGGGTCATGCGCCGGCTCGGGAGCGGCCACAGCGTGGACATGAGCGGCCCCGACCAGCTGGTCGCGCGACTGGCGCCGCAGGCACACTGAGGCGAGCTTCTCCCCTCCCCTTCAGGGGAGGGACCGGGGGTGGGGGATCGCCCAGCGGCGCTGCGCTTGATCGCAGCCCCCACCTCTACCCCTCCCCTGAAGGGGTAGGGCTGGGATAGCGAGACCCCCAGCCGGGCCGTGGCAATATTTTGTCACGGCCTGGCAACCTTCCGGCCCGGTACGCGCGCTAGGCTGGCGGTCCCTGCGGGATGGAGCACGGGCGGCCTTGGCCGCGCAGATGCGAAGACCGCCGGGCGCAGGATGGAACAGCCACGCTTGTAAAGGGGTTTGTTCCATGAAAAAATATCTGCTGGCCGCGCTTTGCGTGGCGGCTGTCCCGGCGCCTGCCTTCGCGCAGGATGTCGGGCCGGTTTCCATCTCCGGCACGGCGGCGCTCGTCACCGATTATCGCTATCGCGGCGTCTCGCAGAGCGACGAGGCGATGGCCGTGCAGGCCGGTGTCACCCTCACCCATGATGCCAGCGGTATCTATGTCGGCACCTGGGGATCGAGCCTGGCCGGCTGGGGCACGTTCGGCGGGGCCAATATGGAGCTGGACCTGTTCGCCGGCGTGGCGATCCCGCTCGGCGCCGCGACGCTCGACGTAGGCGCGACCTGGTATATGTATCCCAGCGGCGCCGACACGACCGACTTCATCGAGCCCTATGTGAAGCTGAGCGGCGACATCGGCCCCGCCACGGCGCTGGTGGGCGTGGCCTATGCGCCCAAGCAGGAGGCGCTCGGCAACTGGTCGGCCACGCCGCAGAGCGTGGAAGGGGCGTCGGGCGACAATCTCTATCTGTGGGGCGACCTGGCTGTGGCGGTGCCGCAGACGCCGCTCACCCTCAAGGCGCATCTCGGCTATTCTGACGGCAATCCGGGCCTCGGCCCCAACGGCACCAGCATCGCGCCCACCGGCGATTATTTCGACTGGTCGCTGGGCGTCGACCTCGCGCTCGGCCCGGTGACGCTGGGCGTGGCCTATGTGGATACCAGCATCGGCAATGCCGACCGGCAATATCTGCTGCCCAATTTCGGCCATGGTGAGGATGGCTCGAACATCGCGGCCACCAAGCTGGTCGGCTCGATCAGCCTCGCCTTCTGATCTGATGGACGCGGCAGGCCCGGCCCTGCCGCGTTTCTCCGTCGCGCCGGAACCACGATCCGCCGCAGTCCATGATCCACGGGCATCCCGCTTCCCTATGAGCCTCGCCGTGGCGCGTCACGCGCGGAGAAGGAGCGGGCCTTGGGCTGGATCGGCGGAACGACGAACGCGCTGCGTCCCCGCGCCGGGTCAGTCGGCGTCGATCATGAACAGCGTGTTGTCGCGATATTTGGGGTCCATCCGGTTGAACAACGGGTGGATGTCGAACCCGTCGGGCAGCACTTCCAGCTCACTGAGGCCGGCGAGATTATAGCTGCCGACCTTGGGCTCGCGTGGCTCGAGCCCGTCGCGCGTGATGGTGATCGCGTCGATGAAATAGCTGTCGTTCCGGCGATAGAGCACGTGCGGCGCCAGCACGAGGGCGAGCTTGTTGTAGCGCGCGCCCAGTCGGCGGCGCAGGGCGATCGCCTCGAGAATCCGGCTGTTGTCCATGGCGGGGCCTTGACGCGTTTGCAGCCCTTTTTCAAGGGGGTGTCGGAAGCCCGGCCCGGCATCGCCCGCGAGACAGGCGATTCCGGCTGGCGAGCGGCATGCGAACGCCGCTAAGGAGGGCGGGTGTGGCGCCGGTCGGCCGCCGCGCGGGGACGGAATCGAGCGACGAGGCGGCATGGATCTGATACACGGACTTTCCGGCCTGCTCGTCGGCCTGCTGGTGGGAATGACCGGCGTCGGCGGCGGATCGCTGATGGCGCCGATCATGATCCTCCTGCTGGGCGTGGCGCCGACCACGGCGGTCGGCACGGACCTGTGGTTCGCCGCCATCACCAAGATCGCCGGCAGCGCCGTCCACCAGAGCCTGGGAGAGCCGGACTGGCAGGTGGTCCGCCGCCTGGCGCTGGGCAGCCTGCCCGCCAGCATCGTCACCAGCATCATGCTCGCGCAGATGAACATGAGCGAGGTGAAGCAGGGCCTCATCATGAACGCGCTCGGGGTCCTGCTGATCGTCACCGCCATCGCCACCTTCAGCTGGCTGCGCGTGCAGCGGGCGGCGCTCAGCCTCAGCCCGGACACGGCCGCGCGCTACAAGCTGCGCCAGCCGGCGCTCACCGTGGCCGCCGGCGCGCTGCTCGGCGTGCTGGTGACGCTCACCTCGATCGGCGCGGGCGCGCTCGGCGCGGTGCTGCTGCTCGCGCTCTACCCGCTGCGCATGAGCGCTCGCCGGCTTGTCGGCACGGACATCGTGCACGCCGTGCCGCTGACCATCGTGGCCGGCCTCGGCCATCTCTTCATGGGCAATGTGGATTTCATGCTGCTCGGCTCGCTGCTGGTCGGCTCCATCCCCGGCATCGTCCTTGGCTCCTGGCTGGCGACGCGCCTGCCCGGCGGTATCATGCGGCCCATCCTGGCGGTGGTGCTGGCAGCCGTGGGCTTCCGGATGCTGACGAGCTGAGCGGGCTGCGGGCTCTACGCCAACGCCGCCCGCGCCCGCTCATAGTCCTGCGCCAGCGCTTCGATGAGCGCCGCCGCCGGCTGGACCTTGCGGATCGCGCCGATGCCCTGTCCCGCGCCCCAGATGTCGCGCCAGGCCTTGGCGCCGGTGGCGCTGGCGAAGTCCATGGCGCTGGGGTCGCTCTCCGGCAGATGGTCTGGGTCGAGGCCCTGGGCGGCGATGGACGCGCGCAGATAGTTGCCGCGCACACCGGTGAAATAGCTGGAATAGACGATGTCCGCCGCGCTGCCTTCCACGATGCCCTGCTTGTAGGCGTCGCTGGCGCGCGCCTCGTCCGTCGCGATGAAGGCCGAGCCGATATAGGCGAAGTCGGCGCCCATCGCCTGCGCGGCGAGAATGCCGGCGCCGGTCGCGATGGCGCCGGAGAGCGCCACCGGCCCGTCGAACCAGGCGCGCGTCTCCGCCATCAGCGCGAAGGGCGATTGCGCGCCGGCGTGGCCGCCCGCGCCGGCCGCGACGAGGATCAGCCCGTCCGCGCCCTTCTCGATCGCCTTGCGGGCGAAGCGCTGGTTGATGACATCGTGCATCACCACGCCGCCCCAGCCGCGCACGGCGGCGTTCACCGCCTCGTTGGCGCCGAGCGAGGTGATGACGAGCGGCACCCTGAAGCGCGCGCAGGTCTCCAGATCCTCCATGAGGCGCGGATTGGAGCGGTGGACGATGAGATTGACCGCATAAGGTGCGGCCGGCCGGTCCGGATGGGCGGCGTCATGCGCGGCAAGCTCGCTGCTGATGCGCGTCAGCCAGTCCTCGAGCCGCTCGGGCGCGCGCACGTTGAGCGAGGGCATGGCGCCGATGATGCCGGCCTTGCACTGGGCGATCACCAGATCGGGATTGGAGATGATGAACAGCGGCGCGCCGATCACCGGCAGGCGCAGGCCGCGTGCGAGCGGGGGCGGTATGGGCAAGGCGGGCTCCTCTCTGGCGAGGAGTCGCATGGCGGCGGGGTGCCGTCAATCGGGGGGGCGTGGCAGTGTGGCCGGCATGGTCCCCCTCCCGCTTGCGAGAGGGGAAGCAGGGTTGTCGATCCCAACTTTCGCCATTCCGGCAAAAGCCGGAATCCAGGCTCCACGGGCGCTCTGCCGGGTTCTGGATTCCGGCCTTCGCCGGAATGATGGGGAGACGCGCGCAAGCGCATTGCTTACCGCGCCGCCTGAACCGCAATCGGCCGCCAGTCCGCTTCGCTACTGCGCCGGCGCATATAGGTGGTCGCGCCGATCTGCAGCGCGATCAGCATGAAGACGAAGGGCTGGTAGGCGATCCCCACGAACAGCGAGCCGACCAGATAGATCACATGCCCCTGCGCCATGGCTAGCGCGAAGGGCGCGACCCAGCGATGCTCCGCCCGGTCCGTGTTGCGATAGCGCCGGTAGAGCCGGGCGCTCTGCACCAGCGTGCCCAGATTGAGCGCCAGCCACAGCAGCAGGCCCGGAACGCCCTGCTCGCCCAGCATCTCGAAATAGCTGGAGTGGAAGGCCCGGCCGCGATCGGTGACGGTGACGCGCTCCACCTTCACGCTGCCGGGCGTCTCGGTTTTCTGCACGGTCTGGTAGGTGAAGCTGTTGGCCAGATAATTGTCGAAGCCGCCGCCCAGCGGATTGTCGCGGACATAGTCGAGCGTCCATTTCCACACCTGGATGCGCGTGGAGGCGCTTTCGTCGCCCTGATAGGCGGAGATGGTGTCCATCCGCTCGGTGAAGCTGCTCGGCAAGAAGGGGATGGCGACCAGCACCGCCAGCGCGCCCAGCCCGGCATAGAGCAGGCGCCGCCGCGTGTGCCACCACAGCATGACCGCCAGGATCGCGGCGCAGACCAGGCCCGTGCGCGCCTCGGTGCCGATCGGGATCAGCAGGCAGGCGCCGCAGAATGCCCAGGCGAACAGGCGCGTCAGCCGCCCGGGCGGATAGATGGTGCCATAGTTCGAGAGGTAGAGGATCAGCGGGATGATCGCGATGGCGACCATCGAGATGATGCTGCCCTCATAGAGGCCGCTATTGTTGTCCACCATCAGGTTGAGCTCGCCATAGCCGCCGCCGCCCAGCGCCGTCTTGATGCCGCCGGTGATGATGATCGTGCCCGCGCACAGCACCATGATGAGCGCCAGCGCCTCGATGCGCAGCTTCGTGCGCAGGGTGAGCGGCAGGAAGATGGCGAAGAGCAGCGCCTTCCACACCCAGTCCCATTTGGTCAGCGCCTCGACGGGGAAGTCCGCATGCAGCGTGGTGTAGCCGCAATAGAGCAGCAGCAGCAGCATGATGCCCTGCCGCCGGGAGAAGCGGCAGTCCGTCTTGTCGTCCAGCAACAGCCAGCCGCCCAGCGCCCCGGCGAAGGCGAGCAGCGAGACGGGCACGGAGTTCAGCAGATAATAAGAGAGGCGCTGCGGCGAGACGATGTCGATATAGCTGTAGACCAGCACCAGGATGAACGGGCGCCGCAGCCCCAGACCGAACATGCCGGCCAGGAACAGGATGAAGAAGAGGTCACGCACCGGGTGGGGTCCGCTCGCTCTCGTTGGGCAGGGGGCGGCCCAGCAGATCGGTCGCGGGGCCGCTCTCCTCGCGGTCCAGATCGTCGCGCCCGAGCAGGCGCCAGCAGGCGAGGAAGATCAGCCCATGGGTGAGCAACAGCGAGAATGTGTCGATCATCGGTGAGCGCCCGTCATTCCCGGTCTATAGGCCCATGAAGTAGCAGGAGCCATTAGCGCCCATGCGGTTGACGCGGCGTTAAATGGTTTAAGGGCAGGGACGGGGGACCATGACGCGTATCCTTCATGTGCTGGACCACAGCCTGCCGCTGCACAGCGGCTACACCTTTCGTACGCGCGCGCTGCTCAAGGCGCAGCAGGGGCGCGGCTGGGAAGTGTGCGGCATCACCGGCAACCGCCACATCGCGGACGGCCCGCCGGTCGAGACGGTGGACGGCCTCACCTTCCACCGCGTGCCCGGCCGCTCGGCCGGTCCCATCGCCCCGATCGCCGAGTGGCGCGACATGCGCCGGCTCTCGGCCGGCATCGACGCGCTGGCGCGGGGCTGGCGGCCGGACCTCATCCATGCCCATTCGCCCGTGCTCGGCGCGCTGGCGGCCGCGCCGGTCGCCCGGCGGCATGACCTGCCCTTCGTCTACGAGATCCGCGCCTTCTGGGAGGATGCGGCGGTGAGCGCCGGCACCACGCGGGAGGGCAGCCTGCGCTACCGGCTCACCCGCCTGCTGGAGGATCGCGCGGTGGCGAAGGCGGATGCCGTCATCGTCATCTGCGAGGGGCTGCGGCGCGATCTGGTCGCGCGCGGCGTGGCGCCGGAGAAGATCATCGTCTCGCCCAACGGCGTGGACCTGGAGCTGTTCGGCGATCCCGCGCCCGCCGACGCGGCGCTGCGTAGCGCGCTGGGGCTGGACGGGGCCGAGGTCGTCGGCTTCATCGGCAGCTTCTACGATTATGAGGGGCTGGACGACCTGATCGCCGCCATGCCAGCGCTGATCGAGCGCCGCCCGGCCGCGCATCTGCTGCTGGTCGGCGGCGGACCGCGCGCGCAGGCGCTGAAGGCGCAGGCGCTCGCCTCCAGCGCGGCGGCGCGCATCCATTTCGTCGGCCGCGTGCCGCACCATGAGGTGGAGCGCTATTACGGTCTCGTCGACATCCTCGCCTATCCGCGCAAGGCGATGCGGCTCACCGAGCTGGTGACGCCGCTCAAGCCGCTGGAGGCGATGGCGCAGGGCCGGCTGGTCGCGGCCTCCTCCGTGGGCGGCCATCGCGAGCTGATCGAGGACGGCGTCACCGGCACCTTGTTCCCGCCCGACGACCCCGCCGCCATGGCGCGCTCGCTCGCCGATCTGCTCGCCGACCGCGCCGGCTGGGACGCGCGGCGGCGCACCGCGCGCGCCTTCGTCGAGCGGGAGCGGAGCTGGGCGCGCAATGTCGGGCGTTACGAACCTGTTTACCAAAGGCTGCTAGCCCGGACCGGCAAATCTTGACGAGACCGGCCGAAACGGCATCAGGGTGGGGACAGAGGTGAACGCGCAATTGTCCTGGATGGAACAGAGCCTCGGCCCGCGCGGGGCGCGGGCCTTGCTGGCGGCGATCGGAAGCGGCGCCGTCGCCCTGTCGATTCCGGTTGCGCTGCTGGAGCGGGTCGCGCAGTCGAGCGGCATCGCCGACATCCTCCCCTTGCTTGCGGCGCCGATCGGCCTCACCGAGCGAATCATGCTGGCGATTCTCGTCGCATGCGCCGGCGCCGCGCTCGTCTGGGCTTTCTGGGGAATGAGGATGATGAGGACGATGCAGCAGGCGCGCAAGGTGCCGGCATTTGGCTGGGGTGCGCTCCTGCGCCGCGTGCGTGGCCATACGGGGGACGCGCATGCGAACCCGGACCAGGCCGTGCTGGTGCGCCGCCGGCGCGATCTCCACCCCGACGCGCCGCCGCGCCCGCCGCTCTTTGCCAGCCGCGACCTGCCAACGCCCGATGCGGAGCTGAACCCGCCGGTCGCCACGACGCCCGATCTGTCCCCACTGCCACAGCCGATCGTGGAAGCGCAGGACGCGCCGTCTCTCACGGTCGACCTGCCGCGCTCGCCGCCGCCGATGAGCGAGGCGGACATTGCCCAGACGCTCGCCGGACGGCTGGCCGCCATGACCGGATCGCCGGCGCCGGCCGCGCCTGTGCCCGCTCCGGCCGTCCCGCAAGTGGAGGCCCCTATCGCCTGCGAATCGCCTGCGTCCCGGCCGGCGCCGTCCGCCGCTGCGCCGTTGGTCGAGACGGTGCGGGCGCTGGACTTGCCGCTGATCGCGGATGCCGATCTGGCCATGTTGTCTGCCCGGTTCGAGAAGGGCGTGGTGCGCCGCGAGCTGCTGCAGGCGGCCGCTGAGGCGCAGGCGGCGCTGGACGAGCGCCTCGCCTATGCGCGCTCCGACGCCGCGGTGCGCGCGGCGCTGCGCTCGCTGCGGCCCATGGAGGTGGTGCCCGATCTGGCTATGTCCGCCCCGGCGCCCGTCCACCACCATGATGTCGATGCCGATATCGAAATGGTGCTGGATCAGGCTCTCGCCACGCTGCGCGCGCTCACCGAGCAGGGCCGGCGCTGAGCACTGGCCCGGCACCAGCGAAGGTTGGGGCCTCCCGCGCGTGAGAGCCCGGCTTCCGCTGGAAGAATGCCCAACCCTGGGTTCCTGCGAAAGCAGGAACCCAGGGCGCAGAAGCGGTTCCTCGCTGCCCTGGGCTTCTGCCTCCGCCGCCGCGCGACTGTTCTCGGAGGAAAGGCAGGGCTGGCCGGAACCCGCCCCTTCCCCCTCACCAATCCTCGATGGTCAGCACGGCCAGCGCCAGCACCGCCGCGCCCTCCTCCGCGATCGCCAGCGAATCGACCGCCGCGTCCACCACCACATGGCCGCGCAGCGTGAACGCGGCATCGGGAAGGCCATCCGCGAAGGCCTGTGCCCGCCCTGCCGCGTCCGGTCCCTCGACGCGGAGCCGCATGCGGTGCTGCGCGCCCACGAAGGTGGCGCTGCACCAGGGGCGCAAGCTCGCATCCTCCATCGTGGCGCCCGGCCCGGCCATTATCTCCAGCGCCGCGACCAGCTGGCCCTGGCAATCGCGCCGCTGCGGGCGTGGATTGGCGGGGAGAATCGGGTCGCCCCGCCGTTGCTTGAGGCATGGTTGCCCGGTTTTCGGAGAAAGCTGCGAATCGGATCGAGCCAAGCTTGTCATTGCGCGTCTCCTGCGTCATAAATGTTCATGAAATGTTCTACTCGACGTCGCATGCGGTCGCTCGGTTCGCGGCCCCGGCGCATGTCGAACACCAGGCGCGGATCGCGCGCGGCCTCGCGTCCGAAGCGGGTCGGGGCCATGCCGGTGCGGCGGAGAAAGGCTTCGATATGACGCAGAACGGGCATGGATATGGACATGATCGCGGCAGCTCCCTTCGGTGGCGGGCGGTGAGTCGAAATAAGAATGTTCCTATCCTTCTATGTGAAATCCTACTTGTCTAGGAAAAATCCTATCATTATGGGGTCCAATATGGAGCAATCGGATGCCCGCGCGGTGCTGGACCGGCTGATTCGGGAGCGCGGCGAGACCTATGGCTCGGTGTCGCGGCTGATCGGGCGCAATCCCGCCTATATCCAGCAGTTCGTGAAGCGCGGCAGCCCGCGCAAGCTGGACGAGGGCGACCGGCGCATGCTGGCCCGCTATTTCGGCGTGGAGGAGGCGCTGCTCGGCGCACCGGACGGGCCGACCTGGCAGCAGGCGATGGCGAGCGGCCGCAAGCCGCTGATCGGCAGCGATCTGGTCGCGGTGCCGCGCCTGGCGCTGGGCGCCTCGGCCGGCCCCGGCGCGCTGGAGCAGGATGAGGTCGCCGCCGGCGCGCTCGCCTTCGACAGCCGCTGGCTGCGCGCCATCGGCGGCAAGCCGGACATGCTCTCGATCATCCGCGTTGACGGCGAATCGATGGCGCCCACGCTCAACGACGGCGACGACATCATGGTCGACCGCAGCGACGGCATCGATCGGCTGCGCGACGGCATCTACGTGCTGCGCATGGACGATGTGCTGATGGTCAAGCGCATCGCCCGCACCCCGCGCCCCGACCGCCTCTCCATCATCAGCGACAACCGGCTCTATCCGAGCTGGGACGATGTCGATCCGGAGGGCGTCGTCATTGTCGGCCGCGTCATCTGGGCAGGGCGGCGCGTGGGATAGGACCGGCCGGATCGAACCGACAAGTGCTCCTGCGAAGGCAGGAGCCCAGGGCGCATGAGCGCTGCCATGGAGGCTTTCCGATTTTGATAGAAGCCCGTCATCCCGGCTTTCGCCGGGATGACGATCCAATAAAAGTCGGACGGTCTCTAGCCGCCCTGGGCTCCTGCTTCCACAGGAGCACTATTTCTCTTTGGCGCGGTCTCCAGCACAAGACGGCAGGAGCGGCGTCGGCCCTCCGAAATCGCGGCTCCCGGCAATCGCGGGCTGGTCGCGGCGCGACCGATCGGGCAAGAGGGCAGGCGCATGACCGGCCTGCATCTCACCGCCACCCAGTCGCCCCTGCCGCCCCCCGACGAACTGGCCGGGCGCTGGCAGGCGATGGAGGCGCGGGCGCGGGGCAGCTTCTTCACCGGTTGGACCTGGATCGGCAGCTGGCTGCGCGCCACCGGCGCCCGGCCGGACCTGGTGAGCGTGCAGGATGAGGACGGCGCCGAGATCGGCCTTGCCCTGCTCGGCCTTGCCCGCGAGCCGCGCAAGCTCGGCCGGCCGCGCACGCTCCGCCTCAACGAGGCCGGCGTGGCCGAGGCCGACCGCGTGTTCATCGAATATAACGCGCCGCTCGCCGCCGCCGACCGCGAGGGTGACGTCGCCGCGGCGATCGGCGCGCTGCTCGCCCGGCGGCGCGATTGGCGGGTGCTGCGGCTGTCCGGGGTGGAGGAGGATTGCGCGCTGGTCGGCGCGGTGCCGGCGCGGCGGCGCATCCTCGTCGACGTGATGCCCGCCCATGCCGCCTCGCTGGCGCAGGTGCGCGCGGCCGGCGGCGACTATCTCGGATTGCTCTCCGCCAACACGCGCAGCCAGATCCGCCGGGCGCTGCGCGATCATGGCGACGGTGCGCCGGCGGTGACGCGCGCGGCGACCGGAGCCGAGGTCGATGCCTGGCTGGCCGAGATGCCGCGCCTGAATGCCGGGCGGCATGCGGACAATGCCTGGGACGCCCCGCTCTTCCGCGCCTTCGCCCGCGAGATCGTCCTGACGGGCCTCGCGGACGGCAGCGTCGACCTGCTGCGCGTGGAGGTGGGCGGCGACCGCACCGGCTATCTGCTGAACTTCGTCCATGGCGACCGGGCGATGAACTATCAGTCCGCCTTCGCCGACGCCGCAGGCCCCAGGGACAAGCCGGGCCTCCTCACCCACATGGCGGCCGTCGGCCACTATGCCGCCCGCGCGGACCTCGCCCTCTATTCCCTCCTCGCCGGCCGCGACCGCTACAAGGAGAGCCTCGCGACCGGCTGCGAGATGCTGCAATGGTGGCAGATCGAGCGCTTTTCGCCAGCGCTGGAGGCGGAATATTGGCTGCGGCGGCTGTTGCGGCGGTAGGGAGAATTGCGACATTAGGCTGTGTCCGATTGAGGTTGAACCATATCGTGCTCCTGCTTTCGCAGGAGCACTGATTTCCACCTTTTCCAGACACAGTCCCAACCCCTGGAGGGGAGGGGAGCCAAGACGGCTCTAATTCCGGAAGCTCTGCCTTTCGCCGGGGCGCCGCTTCCTCATTCCCCAAGCTTGCGCATCACCCGATAACCCAGCCGCGCCACCTTCTGCTTCTCCGGTGTCGCGCTCACATCGACCAGCGGCAGGCCCCGCGCGCGCAGCAGGCGGTTGAAGCTGTGCAACTCGCCTTCGGCCACCGAGCGCTCCGAGCGCCAGGTGATGGAGAGGCTGATCGAGACGGCATCGCCATTCTGCACGAAATGCGGCGCCTTTACCGGCATGAGGATGGCCTCGCCCGGCGTCAGGCGCACCGGGTCCGCCTTGGCCATGAACTGCTCGTCCCAGATGAGATTGCGGTGCGCGCCGGCATGGAAGGCCTCGCTCTGCTCGGGCGGCACCAGCGCGGGATCGGCGGACGGGAAGACGTGCATCACCTTCTCGCCCTCGATCTGCATGAGGATGTTGTGCTCGGGGTCCATGTGGAAGGGCGTGATGCTGCCCGGCGAGGTGAAGAAGATGAACGCCTCGCGATGCTCCATCGGCCCGGTTCGCGGCGCCACGATGGGCGCCAACTCGGCGAGCAGGCTGTCGAGCAGCGCGCCATAGGCGGGATCGCGCTCCACATTCTTGAGCACGATCCAGCTCTTGTTCTCGTCGATGGTGCGGATGGTCTCGGCGACGCTGAGGCCGTTGGCGGGCGTGTCCTCGGGCCGGATGCCGAGCGGCAGCGTGCCGAGATTATATTCCATCCGGTCGGCCGGGTGGCGCTCCGCCAGCGCCGCGATGGCCTCGCGCTTCAGCAGCGGATGGTCGAGCAGCCGATGGGTGAGGCGCTGGTGCCGATCCGGATAGGCGGCCGTCAAGGCGGCGAGCGCCTCGGGCGGAAACATGGCGGTGGGCGTGATGGTCGTGGCGGTCATCGCTTCAGTCCTGACTTGAGGCGCGCATAGCCGCGCTCGGCGAGCGTCATGGCGGGGAGGGCGGCGCGGCCGGTCATGCCGGCGAGGCCCGGCTGGCGCAGCGCCACGCGATACTGCGCGATGGCGCGCCGCTCGGCCCAGAGGCTGTCGATCATCGGATGGTCGGGCGCGGCGCAACTGTCCATCCAGGGCGCGACCCCGGCGTCCAGCACGCGGGCGAGATTGTCCTGCTCGATGAGCACGCCCGGCGAATAGCGGGCGAAATCGGGATCGATGGCGATCTTGAAGGAGAAGCCGCCGTGCGGGCTCACGAAATTGACGAGCATGGCGATGGTCGTCCCGCCGCAGTCGATGCGCAGCATGTCCAGCTCGCCCGCCGCCATGGCGCCCGCGCAGGCGGCGCGCAGGAAGGCGCTGTCCTCCGCGCGATTGCCGAGCGCGGTGCCCTGCGCGCCTTTCCAGCCCTTGGCCTCCAGCGCGAGGAAGGCGTCGATCCAACCGTCCAGCGCGGCCGGATCGGTCAGCGCCTCGCGGCGCAGCGCGCCCAGCTCGGCCAGCCGATATTGCAGGCGGCGCAGCTCCTTGCGCTTCTTCGCGCGCATGTTCGCGGTCCAATAGGCCTCGGCGTCGAGCGGGCTGCGCAGCATGGCGCGCTCGTAACGGTCGATCTCCTCGCAGCGGCGACCCTCGCGGCGGCACAGGCGCGCGAGCGCGGCCATGGCGGGGCCGTCCGGATCGACGCCGCGCAGGTGCAGGAAGGGTCCGGCCCAGCGCTGGCCGTCGAGGGCGGCGAGCAGCCGCGCCCAGGCCTCTTCCTCGCGGCCCTCTGCCAGCAGCGGCGCGCCGTAGAAACAGTGGCTGTGCAGCCAGTTGGCGCAATGGCGGATGGGGAAGCGGCCATGCCGCGCGGCGCGCGCCACCGGCAGCCGGCCGATCAGCGCACCGTCATCGGCCCGCGCGTCGACGATGCGGACAGCGCCCTGCGGGTCCAGCGTGGCGAGCGCAGCGTCGAGCAGCGCCGGCGCATAGAAGGCATTGGGCTCGGCGCAGCGCGCGGCCAGCACCGCTGCGCCGTCCCCGGCCGGCCTGCGCGCCCCCTCCCGGGCGGTGGTCTGGATCGGCAGGGGCGCCACGGTCATGCCTGCTGTCATAGGGCGGACTGCTTAGCATAACGCTAAGCGGCTGGCGAAGCGGGAGTGGGTGGAACGGCATGGGCTCCTGCGCAGGCAGACGCCCAGGGCGCATGTGCCGTGCCCTGTCGCCCTGGGCTCCTGCTTTCGCAGGAGCACTGATTTCGTTTGATGGAGGCAGCGTCTGGAGAGGAAGGCTCCTGCCTTGCCCCTCCGCCCTCACGCTCCCGGCTTGGGCGCGCGGCACACCTGGATGTCGCCGGGGGCGGTGCGGCGGCCGCTCGGGGCGAAGCGGGCGAGATAGCCGCCGGCGGCGGTGCGCGCATCCATCGAGATCAGGCGGAAGCCCACCGCCTCGAACTCGCATCGCAGCAGCGATGGCGGGGTGCCGTGCTGGTCGGTTGGCCGGTCGGTGTCGACCACGATCACCTGCCCCTGCGTCTTCAGCGCCGGATAGAGCCGCCACAGGAAGGCATAGGGCTCGGTGATTTCATGATACATATGGACCATGAGCACGCGGTCGAAGCTGGCATCGGGCAGCTTGGGATCGTCCGGCGTGCCGAGCTTGACGCTCACATTCTCCCAATTCTCGCGGGTGACGCGGCGGCCGAGTGCGTCGATCACCTCGGCGATGATGTCCTGCCCCAGCACGCGGCCCTCCGGCCCTACGCGCCGGGCGAGGCGCACCGTGTAATAGCCTTCGCCCGCGCCGATGTCGGCCACGGTCATGCCGCGCGCGATGCCGGCCTTGTCCATGATCTCCGAGGCTTCGTTGACCCGGTCGCGCGCTTCCTCGGTGGACCAGCGCGTGGAGATGATCGGCGCCACGGGCCGGTCCGGGCGGGGGAAGTCGCGCGCCGTCTCGGGCCGGTCGTCGCGCGGGCGGGTGAGCGAATCGCAGCCGGCGAGGCCGCATGCGGCCAGCGCCGCCACCGCCCACGCCGCGCCGCGCGCTCGCATCAGTCGACATCCTCCACGTCGACCGTCTCGCCCGTCACCTTCTGCGCCAGCGCGGCCGCCATGAAGGGATCGAGCGCGCCGTCCAGCACGTCGTCCGGCGCGGTGGAGGTGACGCCGGTGCGCAGGTCCTTCACCAGCTGGTAGGGCTGGAGCACATAGGAGCGAATCTGGTGGCCCCAGCCGATCTCGGTCTTGGCCTGATAGTCGGTGTTCGCCGCTTCCTCGCGCTTGCGCAGCTCGGCCTCGTAGAGGCGCGCCTTGAGCATGTTCATGGCCGTCGCGCGGTTCTTGTGCTGCGAGCGGTCGTTCTGGCTGGCGACGATGATGCCGGAGGGGACATGCGTGATGCGCACCGCCGAATCGGTGGTGTTGACGTGCTGTCCGCCCGCGCCCGAGGCGCGATAGGTGTCGATCTTGAGGTCGCTTTCCTTGATGTCGATCTCGATATTGTCGTCGATCACCGGATAGACCCACACCGAGCTGAACGAGGTGTGCCGCCGCGCCGAGCTGTCATAGGGGCTGATGCGCACGAGGCGATGCACGCCGCTCTCGGTCTTGGCGTAGCCATAGGCATTCTCGCCCTTGATGAGCAGGGTGGCGGACTTGATGCCGGCCTGCTCGCCCGCCTGATATTCGATCATCTCCACCTTGCAGCCGCGCTGCTCGGCCCAGCGCTGATACATGCGCAGCAGCATCTCGGCCCAGTCCTGGCTCTCGGTGCCGCCTGCGCCGGCGTGGATTTCCAGATAGGTGTCGTTGCCGTCCGCCTCGCCGGAGAGCAGGGCGGTCACCTTGTCCCGGTCGGCGCGCGCGGCGAGCGCCGCGAGGCTGGCGACGCCTTCCTGCGCCATCTCCTCGTCGCCCTCGGCATCGGCCATCTCGATCAGCTCGACCGTGTCGGTCATCTCGCTCTCGATGGCGCGGGTGGCGCCGATGGCGGTGTCCAGCCGGGTGCGCTCGCGCATCACCTCCTGCGCCTGCTTCTGGTCGTCCCAGAGCGTCGGGTCCTCGACGCGCGCGTTCAGCTCGTCCAGCCGGCGCAAGGCGCGGTCCCAGTCGAGGGAGCGGCGCAACAGGTCCAGCGCGGCCTGGATATGATCGACATGGGCTTGCGCTTCGGCGCGCATGGACATCTCCGTCAGTGCGTTCTCAGCCCATATAAGGCCAAGCGCGCCGGATGCGATGGCGCGGGCGCAAGGTCAAGGGGGTGGCGACAGGCGGAGGGCGTGGGGCGTGTGGCCAGGCGCTCCCCTTGCCGTCCATCCTCCGACCCCTCCGGAGATGGATAGTGGGTGCGGGCGTAGAAGTGTCTCCCCTTCACCCCGCTCAATAAATCCCGCCCTGCTCGCCGGCGAAGTCGCGGCTGGTGTCGCGGCGGTTGTTGGCCCGGGGCGCTTCCTGCCGGGCGCGCTCGGCCTGCTCGTCCCGGCGCATGGTGATGCGCGGCTCGGTCTCGGGCTTGAAGGCCTCCCAGATGATCGCCGATCTGGGATCGTCCGTCGGCCAGCCGCCGAACACGCGCTTGCCCGAGCGGCGGTCGATGCGCACCATGCGCACGCCCGCCGGCGCCACGAACGGGCGGACGGGCATGTCCTTGAGGATCGGCGCCATGGCCGATTTCCAGATCGGCGCGGCCATGGTGCCGCCCTGCGCATAGCCGCCCAGGCTGCGCGGCTGGTCATAGCCGACATAGACGCCCGCCACGATGTCCGCCGAGCCGCCCACGAACCACACATTGGTCGGGCCGTTGGTGGTGCCGGTCTTGCCGAACAGCGGCCGGTCGAGATCGCGCACGCTGGTCGCGGTGCCGCGCTGGACGACGCCCTCGGCGATATGCACCACCTGATAGGCGGTCATCGGGTTCATCGCCTGGCGGCCGGCCGGCTGGAAGCGGGGCATGGCCTTGCCGTCCCAGTCCTTCGCGTTGCAGCCCTCGCAGGGGCGCCAGTTCTTCGGCCAGATCACCTGCCCGTCGCGGTCCTGCACATAGTCCATCACCCTGGGCGTCAACTGCCGGCCCTGGTTGGCAAGCATGGCATAGGCATTGACCATGCGCTCCACCGTCGTCTCGCCGGCGCCGAGCGCGAAGGCGAGATAGGGCTGATAGTCGCCGATCCCCATGGACTTGATGGTGCGCACCACGCGGTCCATGCCGGTCTGCGAGGCGGCGCGCACGGTCATGAGGTTGCGCGACTGCTCGACGCCCCAGCGCATGGTTTGCGGACCCGCGCCGCCGCCCGAGAAGTTGCGGAAGCATTTCTGGCCGAGATTGGCGCCCTGATAGACGCAGAAGGGGCCATCGACGATGATCGAGGCCGGCGTCATGCCATTATCCAGCGCGGCGGCATAGACGAACGGCTTGATGGTCGAGCCGGGCTGGCGCATCGCCTGTGTGGCACGGTTATAGGCGGAGAGGCGGGAATCGAAGCCGCCCTGCATGGCGTAGATGCGGCCGTTATGGACGCCCTCGATCACCATGCCGCCCGAGACGCCCGGCACGCTGCGCAACGCATAGCCATCGCCCTGCGGCGCCACCACGATGATGTCGCCGGCTTTCAGCGACTCGAAGGTCGGGCGGCCGGTGCGCCGGTCGGTCATCTGCGCCGCGCCGGCGGGCAGCGCGCCGGTGCGGCCGCCGTCGAAGCCGAGCGTGGCGTTGCCACCGGCCTTGTCCAGCACCACCGCGATCCGCCAGTCCTCATAATCGACGGCGATGTTGGAGATGGCCAACTCGCTCTGCCAGCGGCTCATGTCCTCGACCTTGCCGACCGGGCCGGACCAGCCCTTGCCGCGATCGTAGCGCAGCAGGCCCTCGCGCAGCGCGCGGGTCGCCTGCTCCTGCATGAAGGGTGAGAAAGGCGAGCGCACCCACAGGCCGCCGGCATAGACGCTGTTGGGGCCGTCCTGCGCATTCTCGCCGAACTCGGCGATCAGCCGGCGGCGGATCTCCTCGATATAATAGCCGCCGCCCACGTCGGCATAGCCGGTGCCGCGCTGGGCGATGGTGCCGAGCGGCTGGGCGACCGCCTCCTCATATTGGGCGCGGCCGATGAACTTGTTCCTGAGCATCTCGCCCAGCACCCAGTTGCGGCGCTCCAGCGCGCGGTCCATGTGGACCTCGGGCCGGTAGTTGGCCGGCCCCTTGGGCAGGATGGCGAGATAGGCCGCCTCGGGCAGGGTGAGATCGCCCACATCCTTGTCGAAATAGGCGCGCGCCGCCGCCTGCACGCCATAGGCGTTGCGGCCGAGGAAGATCTGGTTGAGGTAAAGTTCGAGGATCTGCTGCTTGGTGAGCACATTCTCCATGCGCCAGGCGAGGATCGCTTCCTTGAGCTTGCGCGAGTAGCTCGCCTCGTTGCCGACCAGCAGGTTCTTGGCGACCTGTTGGGTGATGGTGGAGGTGCCGCGCGGCGTCGATCCGCTCATGACGCCCTGCGCGGCCGCGCGGACGAGGCCGGGGAAATCCAGCCCGTGATGGCTGAAGAAGGTCTTGTCCTCGGCCGCGAGATAGGCGTTGATGAGCAGCGGCGGATAATCGCTATATTGCAGCTGCACGCGCCGCTCGCGCGCGAAGCTGTGGACCGGCTCGCCGTCGATGTCGCGCACCACGGTGGGCAGCGGCGGCTCATAGTCGAGCAGTGTCCGGGCGTCCGGCAGGCCGCGCGCGAAGAGCAGCCAGAAGAGGAAGATGCCGATCGCGGCGAGGCCGAGCAGATAGGCCGGCCAGCGCCAGCGGCGGCGCGACCAGAGGCTGCCCAGCCGGCTGCGCCATCCCGTATCGCTGTCGGCACGGCGCAGGCGCAGGCTGGTCGCGTCAGTAGTCGGCTCGTCCATGGCCGCCACCTAGACCATTTCCCCCGGCCGTGGGAACCGCTTTTGCGGCAGGCCGGACGCGCCGCGGCAAATGAGAGGTATCGGTAGGAGGGCCTCTGCGGAGGGGGGGATCCTTCACCGCCCGATCGAGGCGCGGGCGAAATGGACGGACACCGCCGCCGCCACGCCCTTGGCGACCTGGAGCTGCCCGTCGCGCGAGGCGAGCCAGCGCGCGTCCTGATCGTTGCTGAGATAGCCGGCCTCGAACAGCACGGAGGGCGTGTCGGGCGACTTGAGCACCACAAGCGAGGCGAAGCGGTGCGGCGGGTCACGGAACGGGAAATGCGCGACAGCCTCGCGGTGGAGCAGGTCCGCGAACCGGCTGGAGGCCTCCATCGTCTCGCGCTGGGTGAGGTCGATGAGGATCGAGCCGACCGTGGAGCTGCTGCCGGAGAGGTCGACCCCGTCGATGACGTCCGAGCGGTTCTCGCGCGCGGCGAGGCGGGCGGCCTCGCGGTCGGAGGCGACGTCGGACAGGGTGTAGACCGTGGCGCCATGTGCGCTCGGGGCCTCGGCGGCGTCGGCATGGACGGAGATGAACAATCTGGCGCCGAGTTGTCGGGCGATGCCGTAGCGCTCCTGCAGCACCAGGAAGCGATCGTCGCCGCGGGTGAGCGCCACGCGGATGCGGCCGGTCTTGAGCAACTCGTCGCGGATGGCGATCGCGAGCGCCAGCGTCACGTCCTTCTCGCGCAGATTGAGCGCGGCGTTGCCGGCACCCGGATCATGGCCGCCATGGCCGGCGTCGATCACCACGAGCGGCCGGCGCGGATCGTCCGGGCCTTGCACGGTCGGCAGGGCGATGCTGGGCGCGGCATCCGGGATGCGCACGGAGAGGCCGGGCCGGCGGCGGCCGGGGCGCGGCGCCATCCGCGCGGCGATGACGGGCTGGGCAGGTCCGGCGGCCGGCGGGGCCGGGACGGCGAGCAGGGCGGCGAGCAAGACCATGCACGGGTCTTTTGCAGCGGCGGGGCGGCGGGCGTCCAGCCCAAAAAAGCGCAGCGCCATGCGCCATGCGCCAGCGGGGTCGCCGGTTTTCTTCGTTGCCCTGCGGCCAAAGCCCTGCTAGCGCTTCACATTCCGGATCGGACACGCCACATGAGGCGCAGGTCCCGCGAGCCGGACCCATATCGCCCACAAACCGAAAGGGCGATCACACAGGTTGACGTTGCATGGCGCATGGCATGAGAGGCATTGGGCACGCGAAGGCGATGGCTCATGTCTGGATGCCGCTTCAGTCGATGATCGCGGAAAGCGCCGACGCCGTTGCAGCAGACACACAGTTTTTTGTTGAAAACCGGGGCTTGCGCGCCCGGCACCGCGTCGTTCCGACGCGCCGACGCGCATGCTCCTTCATTGCGCCGGCCATGGCGATCCCTCCGGGGAGAGCCGTGCGGCCCGGCTGGAGATGTTTGAATGACAATGCGTATGTTGATCGATGCGCGCCACCGGGAAGAAACCCGGGTCGCGGTCGTTACGGGGAACCGGATCGAGGAGTTTGATTTCGAGAGTGCCGAGCACAAGCAGCTCAAGGGCAATATCTATCTCGCCAAGGTAACCAGGGTTGAGCCGTCGCTGCAGGCGGCGTTCGTCGACTATGGCGGCAATCGCCACGGTTTCCTGGCCTTCTCGGAAATCCATCCCGATTATTACCAGATCCCGCGCGAGGACCGTGAGGCGCTGCTCGCCGAGGAAGCGGCCCATGCCGCCGAGGAAGCGGCCCTGCGCGCCGAGGATGATGACGAGGACGACGGCGCCGCGACCGGCGACGTCGAGGTCGTCGAACGTCCCGACCTCGACGCGGACGACGAGGCCGAGGACGACGCCGGCGAAAGCGCGGGCGCGCCCAAGGGCAATGGCCATGGCAATGGCAACGAGCAGGCCGCCGACGAGCTGCGCCGCAAGCGCATGGCCCTGCGCCGCCGCTACAAGATCCAGGACGTCATCAGGCGCCGGCAGGTGCTGCTCGTCCAGGTCGTGAAGGAGGAGCGCGGCAACAAGGGCGCGGCGCTCACCACCTATCTCAGCCTCGCCGGCCGCTATTGCGTGCTGATGCCCAACACCAGCCATGGCGGCGGCATCTCGCGCAAGATCAGCAATGCGGCGGACCGCAAGCGCCTCAAGTCGATCATCTCGGACATGGCGCTGCCCTCGACCATGGGCTGCATCGTGCGCACCGCCGGCCTCTCGCGCACCAAGACCGAGATCCGGCGCGACTTCGACTATCTCGCCCGCCTGTGGGACGAGATCCGCGAATCGACCCTGCGGGCCAGCGCGCCGGCGCTGATCCACAATGACAGCGACCTCATCAAGCGCGCCATCCGCGACATCTATCATCGCGATATCGAGGAAGTGATCGTCGAGGGCGAGGAGGGCTATCGCCAGGCGAAGGACTTCATGAAGCTCCTCATGCCGAGCCATGCCCGGCGCGTGAAGCAATATGCCGATCCGGTCTCGCTGTTCCAGCGCGCCGGCGTCGAGGATCAGCTCGCGGCCATGTACAACCCGGTCGTGCAATTGAAGTCCGGCGGCTATCTGGTCATCAACCCGACCGAGGCGCTGGTCTCCATCGACATCAACTCGGGTCGCTCGACGCGCGAGCATAATATCGAGCAGACCGCCACGGCGACCAATCTGGAGGCCGCGCGCGAGATCGCCCGGCAGCTCCGGCTGCGCGACATGGCCGGCCTCGTCGTCATCGACTTCATCGACATGGAGCACAACTCCAACATCCGTAAGGTCGAGAAGGCGATGAAGGAGGCGCTCAAGGACGACCGCGCCCGCATCCAGGTCGGCCGCATTTCCGGCTTCGGCCTCATGGAGATGAGCCGTCAGCGGCTGCGCACGGGCGTGCTGGAAGCCTCCACCCGCGCCTGCCCGCATTGCGAGGGCACGGGCCTGGTGCGCACGGCGTCCTCGTCCGGCCTCTCGGCGCTGCGCATGCTGGAGGAGGAAGCCGCGCGCGGCCGTGGCAGCATCGTCACGCTGCGCGCCAGCCAGGAAGCCGCCTTCTACGTGCTCAACAACAAGCGCCGCGAGCTGGGCGAGATCGAGGCGCGCTACGGCGTCACCATCGTCATCCTGCCGGACGGCGAGTTGGAAGGCGCGCGCATGTCCGTCGAGGCGAGCGGTCCCCGCCCGACCATGCAGGTGAGCTATGCGCCGCTGGCCGACGAGGTCGACGATGCCGACCTGGCCGAGGAGGATTTCGAGGACGAGGAGGCGTTCGAGGAAGAAGAAGCCGAGCGCGAGGACAGCGAGGGTCAGGCCGAGCGCGGCGATGGCCGCAAGCGCAAGCGCCGTCGGCGCGGCCGTCGCGGCCGTCGCGACGACGAGGGCGCAAGCGAGTCGCGCAGCGAGGATGACGATGCGTCCGAGGCTCCGGCCGAGGCCGGCGCCGATGAGGCCGAGAGTGCCGAAACGGCTGGCGAGAGCGAAGGCGAGGAGCAGCCCCGCCGCAGCCGTCGTGGCCGGCGCGGTGGCCGCCGCCGGCGTGGCGGTCAGGGCGAGGCCGGTGAGGCCGAGAATGCCGAAGTCGCCGAGAGCGCCGAGGTCGAGGCCGTGACGGCAGCGGACGACGCGCCGGCACCCGTCGAGGCCGCCGAGCCGGTCGCTGAGGAAGCGCCCACGCCGCGTCCGCGTCGTCGTCGCACCCGTGCGGCCGCTGCCGTCGAGACGCAGGATGCGCCTGAAGCGCCGGCCGCTGAAAGCGAGACGGTTCCCGTCGAGATGTCGCCTGAGCTGAGCGAGCCGGCGCCTGCGCCCAAGCGCCGGACCCGTCGCAAGGCCGCCGACACGGCCGAGGCCGTCCCGGCTCCGGCCGAGACGCCCGCCGTCGAAACGGACGCCGAAGCCGCCGAGCCGGCCAAGCCCAAGCGCACGCGCCGCCGCAAGGCGGAGCCGGCCGCCGAGGCCGCGCCCGAGCCGGTCGCCGCGGCGGAAGCGCCGGCGCAAGCCGCGCCCGCGTCCGTGGCGGACGTTGCCGAGGCTGGCGATACGGCCGCCGAGACCATGACGGAAGACGCGTCCGGTGACGCGCCGCGCCGCGGCTGGTGGCAGCGCACCTTCGGCGGATGATCCAGACGCTGCACCCCGGCGACGGGGTCGGGCCACGCGGCCCGGTCCGTCAGCCGGGGTTCAGCCTGCCCGGAGCATAGACGCGCCATGCCTCTTCATCCGGTCAGTTCCTTCCCTGCCTCGGGCGGTGCGGCCTTGCGCGAGGCCCTGCGGGTGCTGGCGCGCCTGATCGTCCTGCTCGCCGCGCTTGGCCTCATCGGCGCGCGCGGCGCGTGGGCGCAGCAGGTTCTGCGCGACGCCGAGACCGAGCAACTCATCCATGAGGCCGCCGCGCCACTGGTCCGCGCGGCCGGGCTCGACGACAAGAATGTCCAGTTCGTCGTCATCAACGATCCCAATATCAACGCCTTCGTCGCGGGTGGCCAGATCGTCTGGCTCCACAGCGGCCTCATCGAAAATGCCGACAATCTGAACCAGGTCCAGGGCGTGATGGCGCACGAACTGGGCCATATCGAGGGCGGCCACATCATCCGCTCGATGGAAGGCATCAAGGAAGCGACCGGCATCCAGATCGTCAGCATGCTGCTCGGCGCGGCGGCGCTGGCGGCGGGCGGCGGCGAGGCCGGCATGGGCATCATGGCGGCCGGCCAGCAGGCGGCGCTCGGCCGGTTCCTCTCCTTCACGCGCAGCCAGGAATCGAGCGCGGACTCGGCCGGCGCCCGCTATCTGAGCGAGGCCGGGATCAGCGGCAAGGGCAGCGTCGAATTCTTCAAGAAGCTGCAGAATCTCGAATATCGGCTGTTCGTGCCGCAGGATACCTATGTGCGCACGCACCCGCTCTCCAGCGACCGCATCTCGGCGCTGGAGAATGTCTACACGCATGATCCGGCCTGGAACCGGCCGACCGATCCGGCGCTGGAGGCGCGCTTCCAGCGGGTGAAGGCCAAGCTGGTCGGCTATGTCGAGGAGCCGCCGCGCGTGCTACAGCTCTATCCGCCGTCGGACACGTCCATTCCTGCCCGCTACGCCCGCGCCTATGCCTATCATCGCGGCGCCTATACCGATCAGGCGCTTTCGGAGATCGACGCGCTGCTCGCCGCCGTGCCGCACGACCCCTATTTCCTGGAGCTGAAGGGGCAGGTGCTGCTCGAATCGGGCAAGCCGGCCGAGGCGATCCCGCCGCTGCGCGAGGCGGTGGAGCGCTCTGGGAGCAGTCCGCTCATCGCCACGCTGCTCGGCCATGCGCTCATCGCCACCGACGATCCCGCCTATCTGGACGAGGGCGAGCGCGTGCTGCGCGGCGTGGTGACGCGCGACCGGGAGAATCCCTTCGCCTGGTATGCGCTCGGCACCATCTATGAGCGCCAGGGCGACACCGCCCGCGCTGCGCTGGCCACCGCCGAGCGCTACCAGATGGAAGGGCAGGACGCGCTGGCGCTGCGCAGCGCGCAGACCGCCATGGCGGGCATCGATCCGCAATCACCGGACTATCTTCGCGCGCAGGACATCGCCATGGTGAGCCGCGCAGCACTCGAACAGCAGGGCAGGAAAAGATGAGCGAACGACCCCCGTTTGAAACACAGGACGGCACGAGCGGACGGCGGCGGTGGCTGCGCCCGGCGCTGCTGGCGGCGCTCGCCTTCGGTGGCGGCGTGGCGGCCTGCGCCGCGGTCGGCCATGCGCAACCCTCCGCCACTGCCGACCGTGCGGCGATCGAGGCGGTGGTGCGCGACTATATCCTCGAACATCCCGAGATCATTCCCGAGGCGATGGAGCGGCTGCGCGACAAGCGGCTGACGCAGGCGGTGGCGGACAATCGCACCGCGCTGGAGACGCCCTATCACGGCGCCTGGGAAGGCGCGGCGCAGCCGGACGTCACGCTCGTCACCTTCATGGACTATGCCTGCGGCTATTGCCGCTCCTCGCTGCCGGACATCGCGCGGCTGCTACAGGAGGACCCGAAGCTGCGTGTCGTCTATCATGAGCTGCCGATCATCGCGGACGGGAGCCTGGGCGCCGCGCGGGTGAGCCTGTTGGCGGCGCAGACCGGCCATTTCAAGGAATTCCACGCGGCCATGTATGCCGCCGGCAATGTCGAGCCGGCCAGCGTGGTGCGCGCGGCGACCCAGTCCGGCATTGACGCCGCCCGCGCCCGCGCCGCGCTCGAAGCGGACGATGCGGACCCGACGCTCATGGCCAATGTCCGCCTCGCCCAGGCGCTGCAGGTGCAGGGCACGCCGCTGTTCGTGGTCGGCAATGAGGTGCTGACCGGCGCGGTCGGCTACGACAAGCTCAAGGCCGCGATCGCCAAGGCCCGCGGCGCGAGCTGAGGGAGGAAGAACGTGCTCCTGCGGAAGCAGGAGCACAAGGTGGCGTTGGGGCGACGGATGCGATGGCGGGACTTATTCCCCCAGCTTCAGCGCATAGATATGCGCCCAGTTCTTGCCGGTCACGTAGAGCAGCTTGGCCTGCGCATCCCAGGCGATGCCGTTGAGCACGGCCTCCGGGTTGCCGCCGCCATTCTGCTCGACCAGCTTGGCCAGGTTGATCCAGTCGTCGACCACGCCGCTCTCCGGGTCGATGCGGGCGATCAGCGGCGAATACCAGACATTCGCGTAGATCTTGCCGTCCACATATTCCAGCTCGTTGATGAACCGCACCGGCTGGCCCTGCCAGGTGACGTTGAGGCTTCGCCGCTCTTCCATGGTTTCGGGATCGAGGAAGCGCAGCGCCGCAGTGCCGTCGCTCATGATGAGCGAGCGGCCATCGCTGGTGAGGCCCCAGCCCTCGCCCTTGTAGGTGAAGCGGCGCAGCTCCGTGAAATCCTCGCGGTGCCACACGATGCCCACGCCGTTGCGCCAGGTCAGGCTGATGAGGCGGCTGCCCCAGGGCGCGATGCCCTCGCCGAACAGCTGCGGCGGGATGGTCTTCTGGCGCACCAGCTGCCCGTCCTCCAGTCGATAGGCGCGCAGGTCGGATTTGCCGGTGAGGCCGGTGCTTTCGTAGATCAGCCCGTCGGCGATGAAGAACCCCTCGGTGAAGGCGGTGGTGTCATGATCGAGCGTGCGCGCGATCTCCCAGGGGATGGAGGCATGCGCCGCATGGGCGCCGGCGATCAGCAGGAGCAGTCCTGCCAGCAGGCGGGCGATCATGCATCGGTCTCCGCCAGCGCGCAGGCCAGCCAGTCCGGCTGGGCGATGCCTGCCAGCGTGTCGACCGGCCGATGGTCGACGGCGAGGCCGAGTGCGGGATAGGCGATGCGCTGCCGCGCGGCATCGGACTGCTCGATCGGCAGCACGACGAGCCGCCGGTTGACCTTGTTGCGATAATGCATGCGTGCGGTGTTCTCCTGGCCGACATAGCAGCCCTTGTCATAATCGACGCCGTTCAATTCCTGCGCGTTGGTCTCCAGCCACAGCGTCTTGTCCTCGCCAAGCTCGGCCGCGCCCTCGGTCACGCCATGGGCGAGGCGATGCGCGGCCCAGGCGGTGCCCGCGTCGCCTTCGCTTGCCGGCGCCAGCCAGCGCCAGCCCAGTGCGGGCAGACGCGGATCGGGCGCTGCATCCGCTTGCGGCGCGTCGCGCGACCAGTGGACGGCGAGGCTTGCTTCCGGCGCGATGGTGACCGGCCGGCGCAGGCGATAGAGGGCGAGCCGCTTGCCCAGCGCCTCGGCGCGCGCGGCCTCGCAATCGATCAGCACGTCCGTGCCACCGGCCGGATCGGCCCACAGGATCAGGTCGAACAGCGCCTTGCCCTGCGGGCTGAGCAGCCCGGCATAGCGCGGTGCGCCGGGCGCGAGCGTCAGCACGTCGCGGGTGAGCAGGCCTTGCAGGAAAGGCCGCGCCTCGTCGCCGCCTATGCGGAGCAGGGCACGATCATGAAGGGTGGTGGGATGCGGGGTAGTAGGATGCATCCTACTTAGGTAGGACAGCGAAGCCTGACCGCCAACCCGTTCGGGCTGAGCTTGTCGAAGCCCTGTTCTTTTCTTGAAGAAGAAGGAAAGCCCTTCGACAGGTTCAGGGCGAACGGATCAAGGAAATCGAACCATGACCCAGACCTTCGACCTCAAGCTCACCGGCGGCACGGTCCATCTGCCCGGCGGCCCCGCGCTGGCGGAGGTGGGCGTCATCGGCGGCCGCATCGCCGCGATCGGCGCGGGGCTGGGCGATGCCGGCGAGACGCTGGACTGCGCCGGGCTCGACATCCTGCCCGGCGTGATCGACAGCCAGGTCCATTTCCGCGAGCCGGGGCTGGAGCATAAGGAGGATCTCGAATCGGGCAGCCGCGCCGCCGTGCTGGGCGGCGTGACGGCGGTGTTCGAGATGCCCAACACCAATCCCAATACGGACAGCGCCGCGCGCATCGAGGACAAGCTGAAGCGCGCCCATCATCGCATGTGGTGCGACCATGCCTTCTATGTCGGCGCCACGGGCGAGAATGCCGAGCAGCTCGCCGAGCTGGAGATGATGCCGGGCACGGCGGGCGTGAAGATCTTCATGGGCGCATCCACCGGCAGCCTGCTGGTGGCGGAGGACGAGGCGCTGGCCTGCGTGCTGGCGCATGGCCGCCGCCGCGTCGCCATCCATGCCGAGGACGAGGCGCGGATGAACGCGCGCAAGGACGAGCGGATCGAGGGCGATCCCCGCAGCCATCCGGTCTGGCGCGACGACGAGAGCGCGATGCTGGCCACGCGCCGCATCGTCAAGCTGGCGCGCGCGGCGGGGCGCCGCATCCATGTGCTGCATGTGACCACGCCGGCGGAGCTGGACTATCTGGCGCATCACAAGGACATCGCGACCTGCGAGGTGACGCCCCAGCATCTGACCCTCGCCGCCGAGGAGGCCTATCCGCGCCTCGGCACCTATGCGCAGATGAACCCGCCGATCCGCAGCGCCGCGCATCGCGACGGGCTGTGGCACTGGCTGCGGCAGGGCGTGCCGGACGTGCTCGGCTCCGACCATGCGCCGCATACGCAGGAGGAGAAGGCCAGGACATATCCCGCCTCGCCCAGCGGCATGCCCGGCGTGCAGACGCTGGTGCCGCTGCTGCTCGATCATGTCGCGGCGGGCCGGCTGACGCTGGCGCGCTTCATCGACCTCACCAGCGCCGGGCCGCAGCGCATCTTCGGGCTGGCCGGCAAGGGGCGCGTCGCGGTCGGCTATGATGCGGACTTCACGGTGGTGGACCTCAAGGCGCGCTGGACGATGGAGGCCGACTGGCTTGCCTCGCGCTGCGGCTGGTCGCCCTTCGAGGGCATGAGCGTCACCGGCCGGCCGGTCGGCACCATCGTGCGCGGCCATCGCGTGATGTGGGAAGCGCAGCTCGCCAATGAGGCCATCGGTGAGCCGGTGCGCTTCGAGGCGACCGAATTTCCGGGGCATTGAGCAAGGGAGCGGGGCGGCACATGGCCACCGGCGCAGCGGGCGGGAAGAAGACGCGCAAGGCGGGCGCATCGCGGCAGAAGCGCGGGCTGTTCGCGCGCATTCTGCGCTGGCTGTTCATGACGGCGCTGGCCTTCCTCGCCGTCTCGCTGGCGCAGGTGCTGATCTATAAATTCGTGCCGGTGCCGGTGACGCTCACCATGTTGTTCGACAGCAACGGCATCACCAAGGACTGGACGCCGCTCTCGCGCATCGATCCGGACATGGCCCGCGCCGCCATCGCCGGGGAGGACGCCAAATTCTGCCTGCACCACGGCTTCGACGCGGAGGCGATCCAGCAGGCGATGGAGCGCAACGCGCGCGGCGGGCGCATCCGCGGCGGCTCGACGATCAGCCAGCAGACCGCCAAGAATGTGTTCCTCTGGCAGGGCGGCGGCTATCTGCGCAAGGGGCTGGAGGCCTGGTATACGGTGCTGATCGAGGCGATCTGGGGCAAGCGCCGGATCATGGAAGTCTATCTGAACGTCGCCGAGACCGGCATCGGCACCTATGGCGTGCAGGCCGGCGCGATCCGCTATTTCGGCCATGGCGCCGACACGCTCTCCCGCACCGAGGCGGCGCGCATCGCCGCGGTGCTGCCCCTCCCCAAGAAGCGGGAGGCGATCGCCCCCGGCGGCTTCACCCGGCGGCACGGCAACAATATCGCGCGTTATATCGGCGCCGTGCAGGCGCAGGGGCTGGATGCCTGCCTGCGGTAGGCATATCCCGACTGCACAACCCAGCCCTCATTCTTCCGCGCACTCGCTTGCGCGGGCACGCTCCTTCGGCGGCAGTCGAGTGGGAAGGGTGAGGGCTTGGACGGCGTGATGATGAGGAACAGTGAGGGAATGAACAGGCTCAGTGCTCCTGCGAAGGCAGGAGCCCAGGACGCAAGGGCACTGCGGCTGGGTCCTGGGCTCCTGCCTTCGCAGGAGCACTGACACGGTTCTCAGTCCCCCGCCGCCCGCATCATCGTCGCCAACGCCGGCTCCCCCGCCGCTTCCACACCCGCCGCCGCGCGCAGGCGCACGGCTTCACCCTTGTTCTGGCCGAGCTTGCGGGTGCCGCGCCACGCGGTGATCTCCATGGTGAAGCCGATGATCGCTCCCGCCATCCGCTCGACCAGCCCCGGCGTCATCTTGTCGCGCGTCCAGCGCGGCTTGGGCGCGAGGCGGCGCTCATGGGCATCGGAGAGCGCGTCGATGAGGGCGAGCAGCCCGGCCGCGTCCGTCCGCCGCGCCACGCCGTCCAGCTCCACGGCTACATAGTTCCAGGTCGGCACCTGATCGCCCTGCCCATACCAGTCGGGGCTGACATAGGCGTCCGGTCCCTGCGCCACGAACAGCGCCCGCGCGCCGTCCAGATGCGGGACCAGCGCATTGGCGCGGGCGATGTGGAAGCCGATGCGCGTCTCATCCAGCACCACCACCGGCACATGTGCCACGCGCGGCCCGGCCGGCGTCTCCAGGAACAGCGCGCCGAAGCTGCGCTCCGCCACGAAGGCGCGCATCGCCGCGCGATCCTCCCAGCGGAAGCGCGGATCGGGATGCATCAGCGGGGCTTGCCGGGCTTGGGTCCGGGCTTGCGCGGCTTGCCGCCACCGGGCCGGCCGGGCTTCCCGCCGCCGCCGCTCGTCCCGCGTCCGCGCCGCTCGCCGCGCCGCGCCTTGCGCATGTCCTTGGCATGGGCGGCCGAGGCGCGCTTCTCCGCGACCTTCTTCTCCGCCACGCTGGGCTTGGCATCCTCCTGCAGCGGCAGGTCGCCCTCGGCTGCGTCGAAGCCCAGGCTCGCCAGCGTCTCGGCGAAATGCGTCGGCAGGTCGGCCCGCACGTCGAGCGGCGATCCGTCCGGATGGTCGATGCGCAGCCGCCGCGCGTGGAGGTGCATCTTGCGGCTGATCGCGCCGGTCAGGAAGGCGTCCTTGCCGCCATATTTGCCGTCGCCCACGATCGGGTGGCCCAGCGCCGCCATATGCACGCGCAGTTGGTGGGTACGGCCGGTGAGGGGCTGCAATTCCACCCAGGCGGCGCGATTGCCCGCGCGCTCGATCACCCGGTAGCGGCTGCGCGCCGGCATGCCGCCCTCGCGGTCCACATGCATCTTCTCCCCGCCCGTGCCCGGCTGCTTGGCGAGGGCCAGGTCGATCATCCCCTCGTCGCGGTCCGGCACGCCGACCACGATGGCCCAATAGACCTTGCGCGCCGTGCGACCGGCGAAGGCCTTGGCGAAATGCGCGGCGCTGCGGGCGGTGCGGGCGAGCAGCAGCGCGCCGCTCGTGTCCTTGTCCAGCCGGTGGACGAGGCGCGGCCGGTCGTCCCGCTCGAACATCAGCGCGTCGAGCAACCCGTCGACATGCTCGGTCGTCTTGGTGCCGCCCTGCGTGGCGAGACCCGGCGGCTTGTTGATGACCAGCGCCTGCGCGTCGCGATGGATGACGAGGCCCTCGGCGAAAGCGATCTGGTCCTCGCTCAGCACCGGGCGCGGGCGGGCGGCGCGGGCGGTGCGGGCCGCCGTCGCGGGTTCGAGCGGCGGCACGCGCAAGATCTGCCCTTCGGCCAGGCGGTCGCCGGGCGTGGCGCGCGCGCCGTCGACGCGCAGCTGCCCCGTGCGCGCCCAGCGCGAGACGATGGCGAAGCTCGCCTCGGGCATGTGGCGCTTGAACCAGCGGTCGAGCCGGACGCCGTCATCCTCGGCATCAACCGTGAACTGCCGCACGCCTGCGGGATCGGGCGCGCGGCTCATGCGAGCGACCGCATGAGGCCGAGGCCCAGCGCCAGCGCGGCGACCGACACGATCACCGAGACCAGCACATAGGAGAGGGCGCCCAGCCATTCGCCGCGCTCGATCATCAGCATCGTCTCCAGGCTGAAGGCGGAGAAGGTGGTGAAGCCGCCCAGCATGCCCACGGCGGCGAACAGGCGAACCGATTCGCCCGCATGCTGCGCGCGCAGGGCCAGCCAGCCGGCCAGCAGTCCCATGGCGAGGCCGCCCAGCACATTGGCCGCGAGCGTGCCCCAGGGATAGCCCGGCCCCATGAGCCGGGTGAGGCCGCGCCCCAATTGATAGCGCATCGCCGCGCCGATCGCGCCGCCGAGCATGACGAGGAAAGTCTGGAACATCGCTCCGCCCTAGCCGCTTTTGACGACGCGGCAAACTCCGCCGATCATTCGGTGGCGGACTGCGCCTCCCCGACGTCGATCCAGTGGCGCGCCTCCTCCATGCTTTCGAAGAAGGCGATGCGCGGCGTGGTCACGTCGCGCTTCACCTGCAGCGCCTGCAGGGCGGAGTCGTAGACGAAGGCGATGCGGTCGGCGCGGCGATGGATGCGGGTATTGCCCTCGGCCATCGCCTGCGAGGTGGTCTGGCTCTGGACGCGCGAGCCGCGCAGGTCGACCAGCACGCGAACCGGCCGCCGCGCCGCGCGCGTCGCCTCGATCGCCTTTGCCATGGCCGCGAAATGGGCATCCGCCTGCCGGGGCGACCACATGCCGCGGCAGTGCACGAGGAAAAGGCCGGAGTCCGGCTCGATCTCGAAACCGATATCCCCATCCATAAGCGCCGTCCCGTTACGGTAGCGGAATGGGCAGCCTATCATATGCGCAAGGCCGAGGGGACCTCATCCTGCCTCGTCACGCCGCGAAAACGGGTCTCCGCGATATTATCATTATCCGTTCGCAGAGGCCTCGCTAATGCGCACGTCCGGTTCTTCGAAGCGCGGGGGTGCCGCGAGACTCACTCCACGTTGACGACGACGTCCACGTCCGTGCGGTTGCCTGCCGCCTTGCGCGCGAAGACCATATAGGCGAGGTCGCCCTTGGTGCCGCCGAGCTGATGCTCGCCCTGCACCAGCAGATGCTCGGCATCATAGCCGGCACGCTTGGCCTGCGTGTAATAATAGCCGAGCACGCGGTCGAGCGGCACGTCCGTGGTGAAGCTGAGCACGCGCAGCTTGCACTGGTCGGTCTGGTTGCCGGCCGCCTCGGTGAGCTGCGCGCGCGGATAGAGCTTGAAGGGCGCTGGCATGCGCCCGGCCCATTCATGGCCGGTCTGGATGCCCCGGGCGCAGCCGCCGCCGGCCGCCGCGGCCCTGGGCGTCACCGCGCCGCCGTCCGCCGCGAGGCGGCGCGCCATTTCGGTCAATGTGGCGGAGCCGTTGGATTCGATCGCGGCCGGCGCGGCTTCGATCCGCCCGCCCGCCGCCGCCTGCGCCTCGCGCTCGGCGTCGGATCGGGCCTCCAGGATCGTGCCGCTCGCCGCGCCGTTGGTGAGGCGCGCGTCGAGCGCGTTGAGGTCTCCCTGCGCATCGTCGCCCTGACAGGCGACGAGCAGCGCGCACAGTCCGGCAACGCCAATGGAGCGGATCGAGACAGTCACGGCGCACCTCCCCCGGTGAGATTGAGCCGGCCCTATGCGCCTGAAATGGTTAATAGTCCGCTAGTTTTCGGCGCGTCGGTGCCGGCGTCGGCGACGCCGAATCGGCGGCACGGCAAGGCAGGCGACGGCCGCCAGCGCCAGCCCGGCCAACTCCGCGAAAGCACCCAGGCTGAGCGGCAGCGGCGGCAGGATCGGCCGGCCGAACAGCGCGTCGATGCTGTGCAGCGAGACCGCGCGGATGAGCGCGAAGGCAAGCAGTCCCGTGGCGGCCAGTGCCGCCAGCCGCAATGGCCATGCCTCGCGCCGCAGCGCCACGCACAGCACGGCCAGCATGGCGACACCGCCGGCGGCGATGGTAAGGATCACCTCGCGCTGCACCGACCGGCGCTCGCGATACCAGCTCTGGTCGCGGGAGAGGCCGCGCACCATGTCCACCATGGCCTCGAGCAAGCCGAACTGCTGGTTGATGGCGAGCGCGCAGAAGGCGAGGAAGGTCAGCACCCAGCCCAGCCCGCCGAGCAGGGAGCGCTGATAGGCCCGCCATGTCAGCAGGGCCACCAGCACATAGGCGAGCACGCCCAGCTCATGGGACAGCAGGCCGGGCAGGGCATGAGTGCCCGGCACGCCGGCATCGGCCAGGGCGGCGGAAGCGGCCATGCGCGATCCGGTCCCGATCCGCCGACCGGCGCGTCAGCCCGCGACGGGCATCAGGCGGCGGTCGCCCGCGATGCGCATCATGGCGCGCTGCAGCTTCTCGAAGGCACGCACCTCGATCTGGCGGACGCGCTCGCGCGATACGCCATAGACCTGGGAGAGTTCCTCCAGCGTCTTGGGCTCTTCCGCCAGACGGCGCTCCTGCAGGATATGCTGCTCGCGATCGTTGAGGTCGCCCATGGCGGCGAGCAGCATGTCGTGCCGCACGTCGCGCTCCTCGGCGTCCGCGATGCGCTCGTCCTGCAGCGGGCCTTCGTCGGCCAGCCAGTCCTGCCACTGGCCCTCGCCATCCTCGTTCATCGAGACGTTGAGCGAGGTGTCGCCGCCCATCGCCATGCGACGGTTCATGGAGACGACGTCATCCTCGGAGACGCCGAGGTCGGTGGCGATCTTGGTCACGTCCTCGGGGCGCATGTCGCCATCCTCGAACGCCTCGATCTGGTTCTTCATGCGCCGCAGGTTGAAGAACAGCTTCTTCTGCGCCGCCGTGGTGCCGATCTTGACGAGGCTCCACGAGCGCAGGATGAACTCCTGGATGGAGGCGCGGATCCACCACATGGCATAGGTCGCGAGGCGGAAGCCGCGATCCGGCTCGAACTTCTTCACGCCCTGCATCAGGCCGATATTGCCCTCGGAGATCAGCTCGGCGACCGGCAGGCCGTAACCGCGATAGCCCATGGCGATCTTGGCCACGAGCCGCAGGTGGCTCGTCACCAGCCGGGCCGCGGCCTCGGGGTCGCCATGCTCCTGATAGCGCTTGGCGAGCATATATTCCTCCTCGGGCTTCAGCACCGGGAACTTGCGGATCTCGGACAGATAGCGGTTGAGGCTGGCATCGCTGCCGAGCGCGGGGATTGTCGCAGGGACATTGCTACCATTGCTCATGGCTTTTTCCTTATGCGGAGGACGCGACGAAAGAGGGGGCATCGCATCGATTCTTATACGCGAAGATGGCTGAACAGTTGCTGCATGTCATCCGTAATCGGACTTTCAAACTGCACAGATTCGCTTGTCACGGGGTGGATGAATCCCAGAAAAGCGGCATGCAGCGCCTGACGGCGGAAGCCCAGCTCGCCAAGCAGCGCCTTGTGCGGCCCGGCCCGTCCATAGACCGGATCGCCCAGCAGCGGGTGGCCCAGATGCGCCATGTGGACGCGCACCTGATGCGTGCGGCCGGTCTCCAGCCGGCATTCGACCAGCGCCGCGCGGTCGAGCCGTTCGAGCGTGCGGTAATGCGTCACCGCATGCTTGCCGCGCCCCGCGCGATGCACGGCCATCTTCTTGCGGTCGCCGTCGGACCGGCCGATCCATGTGTCGACCGTGCCGGATGGCGGCGCCGGCACGCCGTTGACGAGCGCGAGATAGCGCCGAGCGATGCTGTGGTCCTTGAACTGCCGGGCCAGCCCCTCATGCGCCTTGTCGGTCTTGGCGACGACGAGCAGGCCGGACGTGTCCTTGTCGATCCGGTGGACGATGCCCGGCCGCGCCACGCCGCCGATACCGGAGAGCCGGCCCGCGCAATGGTGCAGCAGCGCATTGACCAGCGTTCCGTCCGGATTGCCGGCGGCTGGATGCACCACCATGCCGGCCGGCTTGTCGACGACGATCAGATGATCGTCCTCATAGGGGATGACGAGGTCGATCGCCTGCGCCACTGCCTCGGCCGGCGCGGCTTGCGGCACCGCGACCGCGAATTCCGCCGCCGCCTTCACCTTCAGCGCCGGATCGTCGGCCAGGCGGCCGCCGGGGCCGGTCACGCGGCCTTCGAGGATCAGCGCCTTGACGCGCTCGCGGGAGAGGTCGGGCAACAGGCTGGCCAGAGCGCGGTCCAGCCGCGTTCCGTGCAGCGCGGGCGTAATCACCGCTGTCAGGCTGGTTTCCCCCGTCACCACATCCTAGAATGTGGTGATGTGCGCCCGCATTTCAAGATCGCTGCTGGAGACGCTCCGCGCCCACGCCGCCGAGACGCCGTCCGTGGAGATATGCGGCCTGCTGTTCGGCACGGGCGAGGCGATCACTCATGCCCGGCCGGCCGCCAATGTCCATCCCGATCCCGCGCATCATTTCGAGGTCGATCCCGCCGCGCTGATCGCCGCGCACAAGGCCGCACGCGCTGGCGGCCCACGCCTCGTCGGCCACTATCATTCGCACCCCACCGGTAGCGCCGCCGCCTCGCGTGCCGATGCGGAAGGGACGGCGCCCGGCCAGCTCTGCCTCATCCTGGCCGGGGAGACCCACCGTCTCTATCGCGGCGTGCCGGGCGGGCTGGCGCCGGCCGATCTGGCGGTGACGCCGGACTGACCGCCTCCCGCCTTTCACGAAAGATTAACCATGCTGTCGCGCCGGTGCAGCATTGCCCGGCCACGGAAGCGGCGCGGCGCTTGGCCGTGTCCTTTCCATCGTGGGAGATGTTTCATGAAAACCCTCGCCGGCGCGCTCTGCGCGCTCGCCCTCCTCTCCGCCGCCTCGGCCGCCCAGGCCGATGTCATAACGCCGGTCTCGGTCGTCGCGTCCGACACGTTCGATCTGTTCGGCCAGTATAAGGCCGAAAATCTCATCAACGGCAGCGGGCTGGACAGCAACGGCCTGCACAATCGCGATTTTGCCGCCATGTGGATGACCAATCTGGGCGTCGCGCAGGCGCAGCTCACCTTCGATCTGGGCGCCGAATATCAGCTCGGCAGCGCGGATATCTGGCAGTATAATTTCGCCGATCCCTATCCGGTGAACTCCAGTCACATCATCAACACCGTCGATCGCGGCGTGAAGGATTTCGCCATCCTCATCTCCACGGACGGCGTGGACTATACCGAGGTGTTCAACGGCACGATGCTGCGCGCCAATGGCGATCCGGTCGCCGCGCAGACCTTCTCGTTCAGCGGCGCGGCCCGCTATGTGAAGTTCGACATCTTCAATAATTATGCCGAGGGCACGATCTACGATCCCTATGCCACCGGCCTCTCCGAGGTACGCTTCAACAGCCTGGCCGCCGTGCCCGAGCCGGCCAGCTGGGCGATGATGATCGGCGGCTTCGCGCTCGCCGGCTACGCCATGCGCCGCCGCGCCGCGCTCGCCTTCGCCTGAGCGGATTTGCGCAACCGGTCGTCGGCGGCCCGGCCCCGCATCGGGGCCGCCGCCGGCGGCCGGACGGCATGCGCGGCCATCGCGCGGTTGCACAAGCGGGCCAAGGCAGGCACATGAGGGCGCCCCATCAGGAGCCCATCAGGAGGATGCCCCGTCTTGGCCCAAGCACCCGATCCCACCGATTTCGCCAGCCTGCTCTGCTCCAAGCTCTGCCATGACCTGCTGAGCCCGGTCGGTGCGCTCAACAACGGTCTGGAGCTGCTGGCGGACGAGACCGATCCGGCCCTGCGCGAGCAGTGCATGGGCCTGCTGGCGGACAGCGCGCGCACCACGGCGGGCAAGCTCAAATTCTTCCGCCTCGCCTTCGGCGCGGCCGGCGGCTATGGCGACGCCATCCCCACGCACGAGATCAAGGCGGCGGTGGAGGGCATGTATCCGCCCGGTGGCCGTCTCGCGCTGCAATGGATGATCGCGGACGACAGCCTGCCCAAGCCGGCCGCCAAGCTGCTGCTCAACCTCGCCATGATCGCCGGCGATGCGTTGCCGCGCGGCGGCACGCTGATGCTCGGCGCCGAGCAGGCCGGCGGCAAGGCGGAGATCGTGATTCGCGGCGAGGGCGCCCGCATCATCCTCGATGAGACGATCCGCGTCGCTCTGGCCGGCGGCGGGGATGAGATCACCACCCGCACTGCCATGGCCCATCTGGTGCGCAGCGTCGCCGATCAGACCGGCGGCCAGATCATGCTCTCCGCGCCCGGCGAGTCCTTCCTGCTATTCGGCGCCAGCCTGCCGGCGGGCTGAGAAGGCATCTTGCACGACCGGTCGGGGGAGGCGATCCGTTCATGAAGGACATGCGCGCTGTCCGCTTCAACGAGAAGGTGAAGCGCATCTCGATGATTGTCGGCAATGGCGGGCTGGCGCTTTTGATCGCCGGAATCTCCCGCTGGTACCTACAGGGCTTGGACCTTTTTAGCGTTATATGGATTTTTATCGCATCCGGGCTTATATGGGTATCGCTGCAGGTCAATGATGTCCTGGAGCCAGAGGACGAGTCATGAGCATCATCGCCCAACTGTCCCCCGCGATTGCCGGCATCCTGCTGGGGGGTGGGCTGTGGGTCTATGCCCGCCATTTGAAGGCGGCGCTCGATCGGGATCGGCACGTCCATCCCGCCGAATAGGGCACGAAGCCTGCGCTGCGCGGCATCTTATCCTTAGAGTTTACCGCGATTTAACGGCTATGGCCGATGAACGGACCCAGTCACCGGACTGGGACCCGCATGGACGAGATTCTCGGAGAATTCATCGCTGAGACGCTGGAAACGCTGGAGGTCCTGTCCGGCGAGGTGGTCGCATGGGAGCGCGACCCGGCCGACGGCGCGCGGCTCGATGCCTTCTTCCGCTTCTTCCATACGGTGAAGGGGAGCTGCGGCTTCCTCAACCTGCCGCGTTTCGAGCGGCTCGCCCATGCCGCCGAGGATGTGCTGGCCGCCATCCGCCGCGGCCAGCGCTCCGCCGATCCCGCGACGGTGGGCGCCGTTCTGGCGATCATGGACCGCATCGGCGCCCTCGCCCGCAGCGCCGGCGAGGGCCGCGCGCCCGATCTCGCCGAGTCGGACGACGATGCCCTGCTCGATGCACTGCACCTCGCCTCGGACGGGTTCGAGATTTTCGAACCGCTCCCGTCTCCGGCCGCGCCGCAGGCGGAGGCGCCCGCGCTCGCGCCCGCCGTCGCGGCCGCCGAGGAGGAGGAGAAGCCCGCCGAGCCCCAGCGCCGCGCCGGCGCGCCACGCTCGATCCGCCTTCCGCTCGCCCTCATCGATCAGCTCATGAACGGCATCTCGGACATGGTGCTGGCCCGTAACGATCTTGCCCGCCGCATGCGCGAGCATGGCGCAGACCCGGAGCTGGAGAGCAGCTTCGAGCGGCTTTCCGCCAATGTCGCGGACCTGCGCGACATGATCTCCAAGACGCGCATGCAGCGCATCGACCGGCTCTATGCCGCCATTCCGCGCATGGTGCGCGACCTGTGCCGCGAACTCGGCAAGCAGGTCGCACTGGAGCTGGACGGCGGCGATGTCGAGATGGACCGCGAGATGATCGAGATGGTGCTCGATCCGCTCACCCATATCGTGCGCAACGCGCTCGACCATGGCATCGAGACGCCCGCCGCCCGGCGCGCCGCCGGCAAGGCGGAGAGCGGCACGCTGCGCCTCGTCGCTCGCCAGTCCGGCAACCAGATCGTGATCGAGGTGAGCGACGATGGGCGCGGCATCGATCGCGCGGCGCTGGTCGAGAAGGCTCTCGCCGCCGGCCTGCACACGCCCGCCGAGGCGGCGCTCCTGTCGGATGCCGACCGGCTCGCTCTGGTCTTCCATCCCGGCCTCTCCACCGCCGAGCGGGTGACAGCCGTGTCCGGCCGGGGTGTCGGCATGGATGTCGTGCGCGCCAATGTCGAGCAGATCGGCGGTGTCATCGCCATCGACAGCCATGCCGGGTGCGGCACCACCATCACTCTGCGCGTGCCGCTCACCCTCACCATCATTCCGGGCCTTATCGTCCGCGCCGGCGGCCACTGCCTCGCCATGCCGCGCGGCAATGTCGTCGAGCTGCTGCACGACAACAGCGCCATGGTCGCCATCGAGGCGGTGGGCGGCGCGCATATCGCCACGATCCGGGGCGAGCGCCATGCGCTGGTCGATCTGGAGGATGTGCTGGGCATCGCCCGCGCCGAGGCCGGGCCGGGACCGCGCACGCTCATGGTCGTGCGCTCCTCTGTCGGCCGCCCTTATGTGCTGGGCGTGGAGAGCGTGGAGAGCAATGAGGAGCTGGTCATCCGGCCCGCCTCGCCCGTGGTTACGGCCGCCGGCCTGTTCGCCGGCATGACGCTGCCCGACAATGGCCAGCCGATGCTGCTGCTGGACGCCGCCGGCATCGCCCAGGTCGCGCGCCTGCCGCTGCGAGAGGCCGAACTGCACGCGCTTCCGGCCGCGCAGGCGGAGGCCGAGCAGGCCGAGACGCTGCAGGCCCTCATGTATCGCGAGCGGGACGGGGCGCTGCGCCTCATGCCTCTGGGCGTGGTCGACCGGGTCGAGGATCTGCCGGCCGGCCGGATCGTCCGCACCGGCGAGGGCGCCTTCGCGCGCATCGAGGATCGCCTGCTGCCCGCGCTCAACGCACAGGGCGAGATTGGCGCCACGGTCAAGGCGCTGCGCCTCCACGATGGCCGCGGCGAGCTGTGCTATCTGATCGAGGAGGTGCTGGACATCGTCGCCGCGCCGGCGCGGATCGACGTCGTGCTCGCCGGGCCGCGCGTCGCGGGCCTCGTGATGGTCGACGAGGCGCAATATGAGATGGCCGATCCCTTCGCCATCTTTGCCGAAGCCGCCCGCGCCGCTGTGCCGGCGGCCGAGCGCGCCATCAGCTGCCACATCGCCGATGCCGACGATCCCTGGATGCGCAACATCCTCGCAACGCTGCTCATCCAGGCCGGCTATCGGGTCTCGATCGGCACGCTGCCGGAAGCCGCGCCGGACGTGATCCTGCGCACCGAGGCGGGCGCGCCTGTATCCGGCACGCCCGCGCCGGTGCTCACGCTCAGCGCGGAGGGGGCGGAGGGCGGCGCCATCTATCGCTATGACCGCGCCGGCCTGATGGCCGCGATCGCCCGGGCCACACGGAGCGCCGCATGACCGACAGCCTGTTCCTCTTCGCCGCCATCGCCGACACGCCCGTGGCCGTGCGGGCGGACGAGATCGAGGCGGTGGTGCGGCTGCGCGAGGTGGTGCCGGTGCCGCGCGTGCCGCCTTATGTCCGCGGCCTCGCCGCGCTGCGCAGCCGGGTGCTCACCGTCATCGACATGCACAGGCGGATCTTCGGCGCGGAGTCCCGGGGGGATTCGGCCGCCGCCCATGCCATCGTCGCGGAGATCGCCGGGCACAGCTATGGCTTCTGTGTCGATGCGCTGACGGACATCTGCCATGCCGCGCAGGGCGTCCAGCCGGTGCGCGGGCGGATCGATCCCGCCTGGGCGCCGTTCGTTTCCGGCCTGGTGGAGCGGGAGGGGCGCAGTCACCTGCTCCTCACCCTGACCGATTTCGCCGCCATGCCGGCCGGGCCGTCACTGGCGGCCTGATCGCCCTGCCGCATCGTTTACGGATGACTCATTGTCGAGAGTTAGGAAACGCTGGAAAAAATTTGAAAGAGTCGCCTCATGCCCCACTGCCTCGTTGTCGATGATTCAAAGGTCATACGCCGCGTCGCCCGCTATATCCTCGAGTCGCTCTGCGTGCAGGTGGAGGAGGCGGAGGACGGGCGGGAAGCGCTGGAACTGTGCAACGAGAAGCTGCCGGACGTGGTGCTGCTCGACTGGAACATGCCGATCATGAGCGGGCTCGATTTCCTCAAGGAGCTGTCCCGCCGCGATCTCCCCCGGCCGCCCAAGATCATCTTCTGCACCACCGAGAATGGCGTGGACCATATCCGCGCCGCCATCGACGCGGGCGCCGACGAATATGTCATGAAGCCGTTCGACCGGGACACGCTGGAGAGCAAGCTGCAGATCGTCGGCATCCTCTGAGCCGCGCCGCTCCCTCCGTGCCCCCGCTACCCCAGATCCCGCAAGACACCCGCCCCGCCGCGCGCGGGCGCATCGCGGTGCTGATCGTCGACGATTCGGTCGTCGTGCGGCGGATCATGGCGCGCGTGCTGGAGGCCGATCCGCGCTTCGCTATGGTCGGCGCGGTGGCCAGCGGCGCGCAGGCGCTCGCCTTCGTCCAGGCGCATCCGGTCGACCTGGTGCTGCTGGACGTGCAGATGCCGGACCTTGACGGCATCGAGCTGCTGCCCCGGCTGCTCGATCCAGCGCGCCGGCTGCGTGTCGTGCTGCTCTCCGCCATGTGCCGCGAGGGTAGCGAGCTGGCTTTGCAGGCGCTCGCCATGGGCGCCAGCGACGTCGTCGCCAAGCCCAGCGCCGGCCATTTCAGCGACGCCTTCGTCGCCCATCTGCTCGACCGGCTGGTCGATCTCGTGGTGCCCGCCGAGCCCGGCCCCCGGCCCGGCCGGCGCGACGAGGCGGCGGCCGTGCTGCGTCCGGTGGGGGCGAGTGTGCGCGCGCTCGGCATCGGTGCCTCGACTGGCGGCATCGGCGCGATCCTCGCCCTGCTCGGTGGCCTTTCAGCGCCTCTGCCTTTCCCGCTCTTCGTCACCCAGCATCTGCCCGCCAGCTTCCAGCCGCTCTTCGCCCGGCAGCTGCGCCGCGCGATTCGTCTGCCGGTGGTGCTGGCGGAGGATGGGCTGCCGGTGCGCGCCGGCACTGTCCATCTGGCGCCCGGCCATGCCCATCTCTCGCTCGCGCGGGAGGGGCATGGGCAAGGGGTGGGGCCGGTGCGGGTGGCGCTGAGCGACGAGCGCTGCCTGCATGGCGGCGTGCCGGCGGTCGATCCCATGTTCGCGGCGCTGGCGCGGGTCTATGGCGCCGGCGCCTGCGGCATCATCCTTTCCGGCATGGGCCGGGACGGCACGGCGGGCGGGCGGGCCATCGCCGATGCGGGCGGCTGGCTCATCGCGCAGGATCATCAATCCAGTGCGGTGTGGGGCATGCCGGGCGCGGTGGTGAAGGCCGGCCTCGCCAGCCTCATCCTGCCGCCGGCCGACATGGCCGAGGCCGTCATGGCATGCGGGCGGGACTTGCCATGATGCTCGCGCCGCCCGCCCGCGCCGTCGGCATGCTCAGCCACCTGCTGGAGCAGGAGACCGGCCAGCGGCTCAGCGAGAGCCGGCGCTGGCGGATCGAGACCTCGCTGCGCCCGCTGATGCGCGAATGCGGCCTCGCCTCGCTCGATGCGCTGGCCGAGGCGATCGCCGGCGATGCGAGCGGCGCGCTGCGGGCCACCGCCGTCGACGCCATGCTCAACCATGAGAGCTTCTTCTTCCGTGATCTCGCCGTCTTCCGGATGCTCGAACGGCGCGTCCTGCCGGACCTCCATGCCAGCGGCGCGGCTGACCGGACGCTGCGCATCTGGTCGGCCGGCTGCGCGGGCGGGCAGGAGGCCTATTCGATCGCGATGATCCTCAAGCGCATGGGCGCGCTGTGGGAGGGCTGGCGCATCGCTATCCTCGCCACGGACGTCTCGCCGCTGGCCATCGAGCGGGCACGCGCGGGCCTGTTCTCGCAGATGGACATGCAGCGCGGCCTGCCGATCAACGAGCTGCTGCGCTGGTTCGAGCCGGAGGGGCGCGACTGGCGGGTCCGCGAGCCGCTCCGGCGGATGATCGATTTCCAGGCAGACCATCTGCTCGCCCCGCGCGCCGTCACTGGCGCCTTCGATCTCATCCTGTGCCGTAACGTGCTGCTCTATTTCTCCGAGGCGCAGCGGGCGCAGGCGGCGCGTGAGCTGGCGCGGCGGGCGCGCCCCGGCGCCTTCCTCGTGCTCGGCGCCGGCGAGACGCTGGTGGGGCAGCAGGGCGGCTTTGCGAGCTGCCGGGACATGAGCTGCATCTACACGGCGCGCGCGGCCGGCTGACGCCCCGCTTTCCCCTGCGCAAAAGCCCGCTTCCGCCGCGCCATGCGATGCGTTAGGGAATGGCATGATCGAGACGCCGTCGCCCAATTTCGACGAACGCAGGCTGCCCGTCTCCATCCTCGTGCTGCACTATACCGGCATGCCGGACGCGGCGAGCGCCATCGGCTGGCTCGCCAATCCGGAGAGCAAGGTCTCCGCCCATTATGTCGTGACCGAGGACGGCAATGTCGTGCGCATGGTGGATGAGGGCAAGCGCGCCTGGCATGCGGGCCTCAGCTACTGGCGCGGCATCACGGATGTGAATTCGGCCAGCATCGGCATCGAGATCGTCAATCCCGGCCATGAATGGGGCTATCGGCCCTTCCCGGACACGCAGATGGACGCGCTGATCCCCCTGGTGCACGACATCGTCTCGCGCCACCGCATCACGCGCGGCAATGTGGTGGGTCACAGCGACATCGCACCCCCGCGCAAGCAGGATCCCGGCGAGCTGTTCCCCTGGCACCGCCTCGCCCGCCTGCGCCTCGCTTTGCCGCGCCCCACCCGCAACCTCATGGACCCGCACTGGACGGACGGCGGCTTCATGCTGGCGCTGGAGCGCTTCGGCTACGACATCGCCGATCCGCAGGCGGCCGTGGTCGCCTTCCAGCGCCGCTTCCGCCCCGAGCGCATGGACGGCGTGATCGACGGCGAATGCCGCGCGATATTGCTGGCGCTGCTGCTGCCGAGACCGCGTGGGGACGATTGAGCGCAACCTGAGCCCCTCCCCTTCAGGGGAGAGGAGCTAAGCTAAGCTAAGCTAAGCTAAGCTAAGCTAAGCTAAGCGGTCCTCAACAACACCGCCCGCCACCCTTGCCGCCATAGCGCGTCTGCTCCCGATCCCGGAAGAAGGCCGTCCGGCTCATCGGCGCCCGCTCGGGATGATGCGCGGCCATATGCGCCAGATAGGCCTCGTAGCTCGGCTGGCCCACCATCAGCCGTGCCGTCTCGCGCAGGCGGGCGAGCAGGCCGGTCATTCCGCCGGCACCATGCCGGGCCGCACCTCATGCGCGCTCGGCGCATCGGTGCGGCGCGCCGCGATGCAGCTGCGCACCGCGAACACCAGCAGCGAGAGCACCACCGCCAGGAACAGCGCGCACAGCCCCGCATCCACCCAATCATTGAAGATGATCCGCTCCATCTCCGCCATCGACTTGGCCGGCGCCAGCAGCTCGCCCCGCGCCGCCGCCTCGGAGAATTTCCGCGCATGCGCCACGAAGCTCACCGTCGGATCGGCCGCGAACAGCTTGAGCCCGCCCGCCGAGACGGTGCAGATGAGCAGCCATGCCGTCGGCAGCATCGTCACCCAGGCGAAGCGGTCCTGCTTCATGCGGAACAGCACCACCGTCGCCAGCATCAGCGCCATCGCCGCCAGCATCTGGTTGGAGATGCCGAACACCGGCCACAATGTGTTCACCCCGCCCAGCGGATCGGTGACGCCCTGATAGAGGAAGAAGCCCCACGCCGCCACGCACAGCGCGGTCGCGATCACGCCTGGCACATGGGAGGTCGTCGAGCGGAAGGCCGGCACCGCCAGCCCGATCAGGTCCTGCAGCATGAAGCGCCCGGCGCGCGTGCCCGCGTCCACGGCGGTCAGGATGAACAGCGCCTCGAAGAGGATGGCGAAATGATACCAGAAGGCCTTCATCGCCGGCCCGCCGACCACATGGCTGAAGATCTCCGCCATCGCCACGGCCAGCGTCGGCGCCCCGCCCGCGCGCGAGATGATGCTGGTCTCGCCCACATCCTTCGCCGTCTGCACCAGCAGCTCGGGTGACACCGGGAAGCCCATCTGCGTCACCGCCGCCGCGGCGCTGGCGGGATCGGTGCCGAGCAGCGCGGCCGGGCTGTTCATCGCGAAATAGATGCCGGGGTCGAGGATCGAGGCGCCGACCAGCGCCATGATCGCCACCGCCGCTTCCATCAGCATGGCGCCATAGCCGATCAGCGGCGCGTCGCGTTCGCTCGCGATCAGCTTGGGCGTGGTGCCGCTGGCGATGAGCGCATGGAAGCCCGAGACCGCCCCGCAGGCGATGGTGATGAACAGGAAGGGGAAGAGAGCGCCCGACCAGGCCGGCCCGCCGCCATGGATGAACTGCGTGAGCGCCGGCATGCGCAGCGGCGGCGCCATGATGACGATGCCCACGGCCAGCGCCAGGATCGCGCCGATCTTGAGGAAGGTGGAGAGATAGTCGCGCGGCGCCAGCAGCAGCCACACCGGCAGCACGGAGGCGACCGCGCCATAGCCCACCAGGATCCAGCAGAGCTGCACCGGCGTGAAGGTGAAGAGCGGTCCCCAGACCGGCGACTGCGCGACCGACTGGCCGTAGACGATGGCGAGGATCAGCCCGATGAAGCCGAGGATGGAGACCTCGCCGATCCGCCCGGGCCGGACCCAGCGCGTATAGATGCCCATGGCGATGGCCAGCGGCACCGTCGCCGCCACGGTGAACATGCCCCACGGGCTCTCCGCCAGCGCCCGCACCACGATGAGCGCCAGCACCGCGAGGATGATGACCATGATCGCGAAGGCGCCGACCAGCGCGATGGTGCCCGCCACCGGTCCCATCTCCATGCGCACCAGCTCGCCCAGCGAGCGCCCGTCGCGCCGCATGGAGATGAACAGCACCATGAAGTCCTGCACGGCGCCCGCCAGCACCACGCCGCCGATGATCCACAGCGTGCCCGGCAGATAGCCCATCTGCGCCGCCAGCACCGGCCCCACCAGCGGCCCTGCCCCCGCGATCGCCGCGAAATGATGGCCGAAGAGCACGCGGCGGTCCGTCGCCACATAGTCCAGCCCGTCCGCCCGATACACCGCCGGCGTCGGCCGCGCGGGATCGAGCCGCATCACATAGCGCCCGATGAACAGCGCATAATAGCGATAAGCCAGCAGGAAGCTGCACGCCGCCGCGACCACGATCCACAGCGCGCTGATCTGCTCCCCCCGCACGCTCGCCACCACGAAGAGCGCCGTCGCGGCGATGATGGCGAGGACGATCCAGGGTATGTGCTTCATGCTGTATCTCTCCCGGCCCGCTTGGGAGGATTCATGAACGAGCGGGCGGGTTGGTGCAATGGGTGCGGTGTCAGTCTGGGCTGCGCGCCCTTCCGGCCACACATCAGGGGGATGACTCGCCGCCATCGCCTCCCTATATCGGCGCTCTTGCCAGGCGGTCGGGCGATCGCGGCGCGGGTTTCGGCCTGCGTCGAGGAAAGTCCGGGCTCCACGAGACCACGGTGCCGGATAACGTCCGGCGGGGGCGACCCCAGGGACAGTGCAACAGAGAGAAGGTCACGCAGGCTTCGGCCCCGTGAACAGTGAAAGGGTGCGGTAAGAGCGCACCGCGTCCCCGGCAACGGCGGGCGGCACGGTAAACCCCACCGGGAGCAAGACCGAATAGGGGCGGCGCGCGGAGCCTTCGGGATCCGCAGGGTCTGGCTCGGCCCGACCGCCCGGGTTGGTTGCTTGAGGTCGTCCGCAAGGGCGACCCTAGAGGAATGATCGCCCATCCGCCCGCGCGTCCCCCCCGGGGATACGGCGGCGGTGGACAGAACCCGGCTTACAGGCCGCCTGGCAATCCTGTTTCAGGACGCCGCGGGCATTGACCTTGCGGCGCAACATGGAAGCATTAGACTGGCCCTCTTATGGCACGCAGCAGCCGATCCAACGACTGGGGCTTTCCCCGCTGGCGCAGCTATGGCGCCGCGCGCGAGGCGCAGGCTGTGCGCCTGTGCGACCGGCACGGCTGCGATCAGCCGGGCGACTGCCCCGCGCCCAAATCGCCCAACAGCCCGGAGCGCTGGTATTTCTGCCAGACCCATGCCGCCGAATATAACAAGGGCTGGGACTATTTCGCGGGGCTGGACGAGGAGGAGCGCAACGCGCGCATGCATGACGAGCAGCGCGACGCCTCGGGCTACCGGCAGAGCGCGCATAATCAATGGGCGGGGCCGGGCGACGGCAGCCGCTCGCGCGACGAGATGCGCGCGCTCGACATATTGGGGCTGGAGGTCGATGCCGATTTCGAGGCGGTGAAGCGCAACTGGCGTGCCCTCGCCAAGGAATGCCATCCGGACGTGCGCCCGGGCGACGCGGAGGCCGCCGAGCGCTTCCAGACCATCCAGGCCGCCTATGAGGTGCTGCGTGTCGCCGAGGAGCGGCGGAGCTGGAAGCCGGCATGAGTGCCCGCCATGTCGCCAGCCGCTGGACCAATGCGGTGCTGGTCTGCCGCAAATGCTCGAAGAAGCTGAAGGGCGGCGGCTTCGGCCCGGACGGCGACAAGCCGCTCGCCAAGGCGCTGCGCAAGCATCTGCATCTCGGCAAGGGCCGCAAGTCGCATGCCGGCATCATCGAGGTCGGCTGCCTGGACATCTGCCCCAAGCACGCCGTCACCGTGATCGACACGCGCCGCCCGGACCGCTGGCTGATCGTGAAGCCCCACGCCGATCTGGACGCGCTCGCCCGCGACCTTGGCCTTGCGGGAGAGCCCTGATGCGCAGCACGGGCGATGCGGTCACGGTGCGGCTCTACCATCTCTCGGAAGCGGAGGACGGCGGCGCGCAGACGCTCATGTACGGCCCGCTCGCCGATGCCCTCGCCATGGCTGCGCGGCAGAGCGAGGATGTGCAGACCGGCCTGTTCATCGCCACCGACAATGACGTGATCGCCTATCTCGACCTGATCGGGGAATGAACGCGCGGAACCCTCATACCGGCCACATCCACAGGATGAGCGGCGTGCCCACGATGAGGACGATGAGCGAGAGCGGCGCGCCCAGCCGGGCATAGTCGCCGAAGCGGTAGCCGCCCGGCCCCAGCACCAGCGTGTTGCACTGGTGGCCGATGGGGGTGAGGAAGTCGCAGCCCGCGCCCACCGCCGTGGCGATGAGGAAGGCTTCCGGCCGGTAGCCGAGGCCGTCTGCGAACATGGCGGCGATGGGCGCCATGACGAGCACGGTGGCGGCATTGTTGAGGAAGGGCGTCACCGCCATGGCCGTGGCGAGGATCATCGCCACTGCGCCCCAGGGCGGCAGTATGGCGGCGGCCTGGGCCAGCCCCACGGCGATCACGTCCGATGCGCCCGTGCTTTGCAGCGTGCCACTCACCGGGATGAGCGCCGCGAGCATGATGAGGATGGGCCACTCGATCGCCTCATAGGCATCGCCCGCCGGCAGCGCGCCGGTGATGACCACCAGCCCGGCGGCGGCGAAGAAGGCGATGGCGACCGGCACCAGCCCCGTCGCCGTCGCCAGCATCGCGGCGGCGAGGATGACGAGCGGCAGGATGCTCCCCTTGGACATGCCGAGCCGGATAGGGCGATGCGCCAGCGGCAGCGCGCCGAGCTGGCTCAGCCGATTGGGCAGCAGCGCCACCTGCCCCTGCAGCACGATCACGTCGCCCTCGCGCAGCACCACCTGGCCGGGGCGATTGGTGAGATGCTCGCCCGCCCGCGCCACCGCGATGAGGTTGATGCCCAGCCGCTCGCGCAGTTGCAGCCGCCCCGCCGTGCGCCCGACAAAGGCCGATCCGCTCATCACCACCGCTTCGATCACGCCGACCTCGTCCGCGTCCACGCCCGGCAGGCCCTCGTCCTGGCCGGTGAGCGCCAGCCCATCGCGCGCGATGACGCGCTCCAGCGCATCGGGGTCGCCGCTCAGGATCAGCATGTCGCCCGCGATGAGGCGGATCTCGGGATCGGCCTCGCCATGGATGTCGCCGCGCACCACGCTCATCACCGTGACCTCGGACCCGTTGCGCGCGGAGAAGTCGCCCACCGTCTCGTCGAGCGCGGCCGAGCCCTCCGCCACCGTGGCGGCGGTCACATAGTCGGAGATGTTGAGCGCGTCGCCCAGCACCGGGGTCGGCCGCCGGTCGGGCAGCAGCCGGTAGCCGAAGCGCAGGAAGAGGAGGCCGACGAGCAGCAGCCCGAGGCCGGTCGGCAGATAGTCGAACATGCGGAACGGCGTGCCCGTCATCTCCTCGCGCACGCGGCTGACGATGATGTTGGGCGAGGTGCCGACCAGCGTCATCAGCCCGCCAAGCAGCGAGGCGAAGGACATGGGCATGAGGAAGACCGAGGGGCTGACATCGCTCTTGCGGGCGATCTTGAACGCCGCCGGCATCAGCATGGCGAGCGCGCCCACATTCTTGACGAGCGACGAGGCGAAGCCGACCGAGGCGCAGAGGACCATGAGCTGCGAGGAGACGCGCGTCATCCGCCCCGAGACGAGATCGAGCAGCGTCTCGATGGCGCCCGAGCGCTGCACCGCGGCGGAGAGCACCAGCGCCGAGCCGACGATGACGACGATGTCGTCGGAAAAGCCGCTGAACGCCTCCGCCGGCGTCACGATGCCGAGCGCCAGCGCCACGAGCAGCGCGATGACCGCCGTCACATCATAGCGGAACCGCCCCCACAGGAAGAGTGCCATCATGGCGACGAGGGTGAGGACGGAGAGCCATTGCGGTGTTGTCATATCCCTCCGCTGGTGCGGTCGTGACTGGCGATACGCGCGAACCGGCGTTTGGTTCGCATGGGGTCCCGCATGATCCTCCTCTCAGGCGCGGCCGTCCAGCACGATCCGCTCCTCGATGCCGATCGCGTCGAGGAAGGCGGTGTCGTGACTCACCACCAGCAGGGCGCCGTCATGGTCGGCCAGCGCGGCTTCCAGCGTGGCGATCGCGTCGAGGTCGAGATGGTTGGTCGGCTCGTCGAGGATGAGCAGCTGCGGCGGCACCGGCCCGCTCATCGCCATGGCCAGCCCCGCGCGCAGCCGCTCGCCGCCGCTCAGCACGCCCGCCGGCTTGCGCGCGTCGCGATTGCGGAAGGCGAAGCGGGCCAGCGCGGCATGCGCCTGCTCCAGCGTGAGCGCGGGATGATGGCGGCGCAGATTGTCGACCAGGTCCAGCGTCGGCCGCAGCAGCGCGGCATGCTGGTCCAGCATGGCGATGCGCCCCTCCGCGCGGACGATATGGCCGGCATCCGGTTCCAATGCGCCGGCCGCGAGCATCAGCAGGCTGGTCTTGCCGCTGCCGTTGCGCCCCTCGATCGCGAGGCGGCGCGGTCCCGTGATGCTGAAGGAGAGCGGCCCGAACAGCCGCCGCCCACCGCGCGCCAGCACCACATGCTCGAAGCGCAGCAAGGTGCGGTTCGCGGGCAGGCCGGTGCGCGGCAGGTCGATGTGCAGCGGCGCCAGTATCTCGATCTGCGCCCGCGCCGTGTCGACGGCCGCCTGCCCCTCGGCGATGCGGCGCTGCGCCAGCAGCCGCTCGCGCCCGCCGCTTTCCTCCGCGCGCCGGGCCAGCGTGCCGAGCAGGATGCGCGGCAGGTCGTCCCGTGCTTTCGTGGCGCGCCCGGCCTTGTCGCGCCGCGCCTTCCGCTCGCTCTGCCGCTGCGCCATGCGCTCGCTCTGGACGAGGTCGCGCCGGCTGCGGTCGAGCTGCGCGTCCGCCCGCTCGCGCATGGCGTCGCGCGTCGCGACGAAGGCGCTCCAGCCGCCGGAGACGGTGAGGATGCCGACCGGCGAGAGCTGCACGATTCGGTCCATCCCTTCCAGCAGCGCGCGATCATGGCTGGCGACCAGCGCGCCGCCCGGCCACTGCGCCAGCAATTCAGCTACGGCCGCGCAGCCGTCGGCGTCGAGATTGTTGGTCGGCTCGTCGAGCAGCAGCAGGTCCGGCGCGGCCAGCAGCAGGGCCGCGATGCCGAGACGCGTGCGCTCTCCGCCGCTGAGCGTGGCGCAGTCACGATCGAGTGGCATCCAGCCCAGCCCCGCACCATCCAGCGCCGCCGCCAGCCGCTCGGGCAGCGACCAGTCGGCCTCCGCCGCATCGGCAGGCCCGCCCGCGCCGGCCTCCAGCCGATCGAGCACGGCCAGCGCCGCGGCAACGCCCAGCGCCTCGGCCACGCTGTCCGCATCCGGCTGGATCTGCCGCAATCGGCCGATCCGGCCCGTCCCATGCACATGGCCCGCGCGCGGCGGCGCATCGCCGGCGACGATATCGAGCAGCGTCGTCTTGCCGGCGCCGTTGCGCCCGACAAGGCCAACACGCTCGCGCCCGATGGCGAGGGTCAGGTCGGAGAAGAGAAGGGTGCCGTCAGGCCGGGCGGCGGTGACGGCGTCGAGTGTGAGCAGGGCAGGCGCAGGCATGACGGACCTCGGGCATTGGGACGAACGGGCGGATGTCCAATGCACGATCCATGATGCGATACTCCCTGCGGTGGGTGACGAAGACCCCTTATCTAGGGACGGCGGGCGGAGAGATCAAATCCCCGCCGCCTCAGCCCCCGTCCGCCTCCGCCGCGGCGATGGCCCGCGCGCTCCAGCCGCCGCCCATCGCCTGGTAGAGGGTGACGCGGGCATTGAGGGCGTCGGTGCGGGCCTGGAGGAGGGCGAGTTCGGCGCCGAGCAGGCCGCGCTGGGCGTCGAGCTGCTCCAGATAGGGCGAATAGCCGGCCTGGTAGCGGTTGCGGGCGAGGCGGAAGCCGTTGGCGAGGGCGTCGCGCTGGGCGGTGAGGATGCGCACCTGCTCGTCGCTGTGTCGGGCGACGGCGAGGGCGTCGTCCACGTCGCGGAAGGCGGCCAGCGCCGCGCGGCGATAGGCCAGCGCCGCCTGGTCGCGCTGGGCCGCCGCGCTCTCCGCCCCGGCGCGCAGCCGCCCGCCCTCGAACAGCGGCGCCAGCACGCTCGCGCCCAGCGACCAGATGCCGATGGGATCGTCACTGAGTAGCGAGGACCAGACCGCGCCGCCCGCGCCGGTGAGGCGCAGCTGCGGCAGGAAGCGCTTGCGCGCGGCGGCGAGCGTGCTGTCGCTGGCGGCGAGCTGATATTCGGCCTGGGCGATGTCCGGTCGGCGGCGCAGCAGGTCCGCCGGCAGCCCATCCGGAATCGCCGGCTCGGCGATCGCCGCGAAGGCCGCGCCGCGTTCCACCGCGCCGGGCACGTCGCCGGTGAGCAGCCGCAGGCCGTTCTCCTGCCGCGCGATGCCCTGCTCCAGCGCGGGGATGAGCTGCGCCGTCGCCTGATATTCGGCCTGCGCCTGCGCCAGTTCGAGCTGCGGCGAATAGCCAGCCGCCACCCGCCGCTCGGCGAGATGGAGCGCGTCGGCGCGGGCAGCCAGCGTCTCGCGCGCCACGGCGAGCCGCGCGTCGAGCGCCAGCAGCGTGATATAGCCGCTCGCGGCCGCGCTCGCGACTGAGAGGCGCACCGCGTCGCGCGCGGCCTGGCTCGCCAGCCATGCCGAGCGCGCGGCCGAGGCCTGATCGGAGAGGCGACCGAACAGGTCCGCTTCCCACGCCACCTGCGCCTGCACCTGCCCGGATTGCTGGGTCACCGGCTGGCCGAAGGCATTGAGGTTGCGCGCGTCGCTCCCGCCGCCGCTCGCATCCAGCGTGGGGAGAAGCTGCGCGCGCGCCGCCATCTGCTGCGCCCGCGCCTCGCGCACGCGGGCGGTGGCGAGCGCGATGTCGATATTGCGGTCGAGCGCGCGCTCGACCAGCGCGGTGAGCGCGGGATCGCCGAATGCTTGCCACCAGGCGCGGTCGATCGGCGCGGTCGGGCCGGCATCGGTGCGCCAGCCGGCAGGCGGGGCGATCGGTTCCACGGCGGCCGGGTTCACCGCCGGCCCGGCGCAGGCGGCGAGCGGGAGCAGCGCCGCGGCGAGGAGCGGGAGGGGCGGGCGCGCGCGCATCAGTCCCTCGTGTGCACGTTGATCTCGACCGACATGCCCGGCCGCAGGCGCGCGGCGAGCGACTGGCCCGGATCGACCTGCACGCGCACAGCGATCCGCTGTGCCACCTTGACGAAATTGCCGGTGGCGTTGTCGGGCTTGAGCACCGCGAACTCGGAGCCGGCGGCGGGCGAGATGTCCTGCACGCGGCCGGTCAACTCAGCTCCGCCCAGCGCGTCGACGCGGAAGGTGGCGCGCTGGCCCACGCGCATGTCGCGGGTCTGCGATTCCTTGAAATTGGCGATCACCCATCGGTCGCGCGGCACCAGGAACATGAGCTGCGTGCCGGCCGAGACGAACGCGCCTTCGCGCACGCCGATCTCGGAGAGCTGCCCGTCCACCGGCGCGCGGATCACCGTGTTGTCCAGGTCCACCTGCGCCAGATGGAGCTGGGCGCGCGCCGCCTCCACCGAGGCCTCCAGTCCGCCGCGCCCGACCAGCACCGAGCGCACATCCTGCTGGCCGATCTGGTGCGCGGCTTCCGCCTGCCGCACGCCCGCCTGCGCGGCGAGCAGCGCGGCGCGGGTCTGGTCCCGCTCGCGTGCGGAGATGGAGCCGTCCGCCACCAGCGCGTCGGCACGCCGCATGTCTGCCTGCGCGCGGACAAGCTGGGCCTGCGCATTGGCGATGCCGGCCTGCTGGCTCAGCAGCGCCGCCTCGCGCGAGCGCCGGCTCTGCTGCGAGTTGGCGAGCGCGGCGTCCTGCGCGGCGAGGTTCGCCTTGGCCTGCTCGACGCGCGCGGCATAGATGCGCCGGTCGATGGTGGCGAGCACTTGGCCCGCCTTCACCTGCGCGAAATCCTGCACCGGCACGGCGGTCACATAGCCGCTCACCTGCGGGCTGATGACCGTCACCTTGCCGCGCACATAGGCATTGTCCGTGGATTGCGACCAGCCGGCGAAGGGCGGCAGCTGCCAGGCATAGAGGATGGCAAGGACGCCCAGCAGCGCGAGGACGAGGATGGCGGCGATGGTGCGGCGCTTCCGGGGCGGCGGGCGCCAGCCTTCCGGCGGATCGATCTGCGGATCGGGCGCGGTTTCGACCGGGGGGTCGGCGGCGGGCGTGGCTGGCTTGTCCATCTCTTTTCCCCCTTCTCATTCGCTCGACGGCGCGGCGCCGGCGGCCTGCTGCATCTTGCGCTGAAGCTGCACGACCGGCGAGACCTCGCCGCGCCGCCAGATCGAATATTGGATGGCGAGGCCCCAGATCACGCCCAGCACCGCCAGCACGCCGATCAGCATGAACACGTCGTTATAGGCGAGGATATGGGCCTCGCGCGTCACCTGCTGACTGAGCAGAGCGGCGCCCTCGGCCGTGCGCAGCGTGGGATCGCCGACCACGCCTGCGACGGCTCCGCCGCCCGTCCGCAGCCGGGCCGCCACCAGCGGATCGGTGGTCACGATATTCTGGACCAGCGCGTGCGAGTGGAATTTCTCCCGCATCGTCTGGAAGGTACCGAGCAGGGAGGAGCCGGCAAGTCCTCCCAGGCTCTGGCTCATGCTGAACAAGACCACGAAGCTCACGATCGTCTGGCCGCCTGTCAGCAGCACGCGGGCGAAGCCGATGATCATCGCCTGCGCCATGAACATGAGCGAGGCGAAGCCGATCAGCGCCTGGCTCACATAGAGATTGCCCGGCCGGGTGAGGTTGGTCGCGCCGGCATCCATGAAGGCGGCGACGGCGATGAGCGCGACCGAGATGACGATGGGCGGGCCGAGCCGCGCGGGATTGAAGGTGAGCACGGCGGTCGCCATGCCGGCGATCGAGGCCAGGATGATGATGAGGTTGAGCATCACCATCTGGTCGTTGATCATGCCGAGGACGGTCAGCAGCCCCACCGATCCGAAGGCCTGCTCGGAAAGGAGCAGGCGCACGGCCGCCGCGATCAACATCAGCCGCACCATCTGCCGCGTGGCGAGCCAGCGCGTGTTGATGAGCGGATTGGCGCGATAATGTTCCAGTAGCAGCGCCACCGTGATGAGCAGCAGGCTGCCGGCCAGCGCGTAGCCGATCCACGCGCGCTCCGTCCACCACTGGACCCGTCCCTGGGAGAGCACGGCGACGAGCAGCCAGATGCCCGGCGCCAGCAGGCCGATGGTGAGGAAATCGCCTTTCCCGAACACTTTCGCGCGCTCGCTGGGCGGCAGCGGCAGGCTCATGATCGCCACCAGCGTGGCGAAGGCGAGGCCCAGCTCCAGCCAGTAGAGCATGTGCCAGTCGCCGGAGATCAGCAGGCTCGGTGAGACCATGCGCGCGAGTGGCGTCGCGAGTTGCGGGATCGAGATGCCGATCATCAGGCCGGCGAGCCGCCTGGGCGCGGGCAGGCCCTGAATCAGGTAGAGCACGGTCATGGTGGAGAGGCCGGCGGCGGCGAATCCGCTCGCCGCGCGCACCGCCACCGAGCTCCAGAAGCCGTGCGCCACCAGATGCAGCACCGCCGCGCCGGCATAGACGAGCAGCATGTAGCGCACGAAGGGCTGGAGGCCGAACTGCTGGCGATATTTGACCAGCAGCAGATTGGCGGTGACGTTGGTCATGAAATAGGCGGCGGTGAGCCAGGCGCTCTCATCCGGCGTGAGGCCAAGCGTGCCCTGCGCGAAGACGAGATTGACGGTGACGAGTGCATTGCCCAGCCCGCCGGTGATGCCGATCAGCAGGCCGATGGCGAGATAGGCCAGCCGGCGGCGGGCAGGGTGATCCGGATTGGCCGGCGACCCGGGCAGCGTCGGCCGCTCATGTGGCTTGAAGACATAGGGCGGCGGTTCGCTCATCCAGTCTCCGTGGCAACCATATGGGCGATATTGCTATTGTGTGTCCGCCGCTTGCGCAAATCCTTTCGGACGATGCGCGGGACGACGGGAGAGATGCGCCATATTGCCCGGCGCGGATGCCGATGCTAACCGCGCATCCATGCAGACCCCGCCCGAGATCATCCGCGTCCATGCCCGCCGAGTCGCCTGCGATGGGTCGGGCCATGGCATTCCCGCCGCGCTCGGCCATCCGCGCGTGTTCCTCGAGATCGACGAGCATGGCTATGTCGATTGCGGCTATTGTGACCGGCGCTTCGTGCTGGACGGCGGCCCGGCCGACACGCCGGAGCTGGTGAACCTGCCGGACATCTCTTCGGGCGCCAGCCTGTAAGTCCTTCTAAGTGCTCCTGCGAAAGCAGGAGCCCAGGACGGCTACGCACTGCGGTGGATGTTCCGGAGACCCCCTCTCCCGCCGCCGCACGAAAGTCTTGCATCCGGCCCGGCAGGCCCTAGCTTCGCATCGTCGATCCGGCGGTGAAGGAGACCTGCGCTGCGCTCGCTCGATTTCAGCTCGTGGCAGAGCCTGCTCGGCACCTTGCTTGGCCTGGCGCTGATCGGCGTCGGCATCCGGCTGGTCATGATGATGACCATCCAGCAGCGGCGCGAGCGGATGAACCGCCAGATCAACGAGCGGCTGCGCACGCTGATCGCGGCCTACAAGGCGCTGGGCGGCTCGTTCACCGGCAATCTGGCGGTCGATCCCACCCATTTGCGCGACCTGCACGGCCGCGCGCGGGCAGCGGAAGGCACGGAAGAGGGCGCCGCGCCGCTGGATCTTGCCGCGAATGAGGAGAAGGAGGGCGGCGGCTCCGACCGGTCCCGCCGCATCCGCGACATGGTGGAGGCGGCGCTCTCGGATATCATTCTGCTCGGCACGGAAGAGCATGTGCGGCTGGCCGAGCAGGCTGCGCGCGATCTCGTCGCCGGGCGGCCGGTGCATGTGCACGCGCTGGTCATCTCGCTGCGCGACTTCATTCGAAAGGCGCTGGACCTCGACCCCATTCCGCCGGACCTCCAGATCCCCGCGCAAGGTCCGACAAGGCCGGCCTCGTCGGGCGGACGCAGCGGCGGCGGGCGCGACTCCGGCGGTGGTGCTGGGCGCGGCGGCGGCGGCGGCGGCGGCGGCGGCGGCGGTGGCGGCATGGGCGGTGGCGGTGGCATGGGCATGGGACTCGGCATGGGGATGGGGGCTGGCGCCCATGCCGCCGGCGGGTCTGGCGCCATGCCCGATGTCGATACGCCGGAGGGCCGCTGAGCGCGCAAGAGCCATTGGCCGCGCCGGCCCGAGCGCCTATATCCACCCGATGACCGACATCGCGCCCCAGATCGCCGACTTCCGCTCCTTCCTCTATCGCGACGGCGCGCTCGACCCTGACGGGGCGCGGCGCATCACCGCCGAGGCGCTCTCCGCCTGCGAGGATGGCGAGCTTTATCTGCAATATATGGCGAGCGAGAGCTTCGGCTTCGACGACGGGCGGCTCAAGACCGCCGATTATTCGACCGACGCCGGTTTCGGCCTGCGCGGCGTCTCGGGCGAGATGACCGGCTTCGCCCATGCCAACGATATCAGCGAGAGCGCCATCCGCCGCGCCGCGCAGACGCTTCAACTGCTCGATCCGGCGAAGCAGGCCAAGGCGCCGCCGCCCCAGCGCACCAACCGCCATCTCTACACGGACGCCAATCCGCTCGACCTCGTGCCCTTCGCCAGGAAGGTGGACCTCATGGGGCGCATCGATGCCGCCGCCCGCGCTCGCGATCCGCGCGTGGTGCAGGTCTCCGCGACGCTGGCCGGCAGCTGGTCGGTGGTCGAGATCGTCCGCCCGGACGGCTTCACGGCGACCGACATACGTCCGCTGGTGCGCCTCAACGTCTCCATCATCATGGAGGAAAACGGACGACGCGAGACCGGCTATTTTGGCCTGGGCGGCCGCTATCTCTATGACGACCTGTTCGAGGAGGCGACCTGGCAGCGCGCCATCGACGAGGCGCTAAGCCAAGCCGAGGTCAATCTCCGCTCGGTCGATGCGCCGGCGGGCGAGATGACCGTACTGCTCGGTCCCGGCTGGCCCGGCGTGCTGCTGCACGAGGCGGTCGGCCATGGGCTGGAGGGCGATTTCAACCGAAAGGGCACCTCCGCCTTCACCGGCAAGATCGGCCAGCGCGTCGCGGCGCCGGGCGTGACGGTAGTGGACAATGGCGCCATGGACGCGCGCCGCGGCTCGCTCAGCATCGACGATGAAGGCACGCCCACGCAGGAGAATGTCCTCATCGAGGACGGCATCCTGCGCGGCTATATGCAGGACCGGCTCAACGCGCGGCTGATGGGCATGGCGCCCACCGGCAACGGCCGCCGCGAAAGCTATGCCCACGCGCCCATGCCGCGCATGACCAACACCTATGCGCGGGCCGGCAACGACGATCCGGCGGAGCTGCTCTCGCGCATGAAGACCGGCATCTTTGCCCGGAGCTTCGGCGGGGGGCAGGTGGACATCGTCTCGGGCAAGTTCGTCTTCTCCTGCACCGAGGCCTACAAGGTGGAGAATGGCAAGCTCGGCGATCCGATCAAGGGCGCCACGCTGATCGGCGACGGCCCGACTGCGCTCACCAGGATCGTCGGCATCGGCAACGATATGGCGCTGGACGAAGGCATCGGCATGTGCGGCAAGGCCGGACAGGGCGTGCCCGCTGGCGTCGGCCAGCCCTCGCTGCTGCTCGAAGGGCTGACGGTTGGCGGCACGGCCGCGTGAGCCGGCGCCCATGAGCTTTGCGGCATGAGCCTCGTCGAGCTGGACCGCTATGCCGATTCGGCGCTCGCCCATATCGTGCGCGGGCGGCTGGAGGCGGCGGGCATCCCGGCCTTCTGCTTCGATACCGGCATGAACCTCGCCGAGGGCGCCCCGCTGCTGTTCCGCATCCGCCTCATGGTGCTGGCCGAGGATTTGGACGAGGCGCGGGCGCTGCTCGCCGAGGATGTGCCGATGGATGGCGACGAGGATGGCGAATCGGGACCTTGGGGACCGCGCGTCGAGGATTAGTGCACAGCTGCCCAGTGCTCCTGCTTTCGCAGGACCACTGATCCATCATGCGGACAAGGTCAAGCCTCAGACGCCGGCGATGACTATGTCGAGCGCGGCGATGATCGTGTAGCGCTCGGCATCGATCGAGGCGACCGGGCGGCCCAGATCATGCGTGGACATGGCGGTCAGCAGATGGGTGGCGAGCAGGAACGGTTCGCCCTGGAACAGGAACACCGGATGCAGCCGCGTCGAAGGGGCGGGCACGTCGGCGCAGCGCATGAGCGGCGCGACGATGCGGGTGGCGAGAGGCGACAGGGAATCGGCCTGGCAATCGACGGCGAACGCATCGTCGCCCAAGCGATGGACGTCGAACTGCGCCATCAGAACTGACGATATTTCGCCAGCGGCAGGCCATGCTCCTCGACCCAGGCATTCCATGCCTCGATCGACTCCTTGTTCTCCTCCTTCCACTGCCGCTCGTGCTCGGCCCTGGCTGCGGCGCGCAGGGCGGCTTCGCAGGTCTGGGAGAGATTGATCCCCGCTGCGCGCGCGGCTTCGACCACGCCGGTATCGAGCGAGAGATTGACTGGCTTGCGCTTGCCGGACGCGATAGGATCGAGCTTCATGCGCATAAGCTATGCGCATGATCCATGCGCGTCAATCGATCCACAGGGTCCCCCATGTCCGAACTTACCGCCGCCATCTCCGACGAGCAGCAGGCCTTCATCGCGGCACAGCCGGTCTTCTTCGTCGCGACCGCCGCGCCGGAGCGAATTGATCTCCGCCCCGCAAGCACGGCCCGTTTCCGCGTGCTCGATCCGAAGCTCGTCGGCTATCTCGTCGATGAGGGCGACGAGACGCCCGCGCATCTGGCGGCGGACAGCCGCATCGCCGTCACGGTCTGCGCCTTCGACCAGCCGTCCCGCATCCTGCAACTCCATGGCCGTGGCCGCGCCCTCCTGCCGCAGGACGACGAGTGGGACATCGTCTCGCGCGGCTTCGCCACCTCCGCCGATGCGCGGCCGATCGTGCTCGTCGCGGTGGAGAGCGTGCGGGAGAGCCGCGGCGTGGCCCAGCCGGCCGGCGCGCCGGCAGCGCCGCGCGTGCAGGTCGATCCCGGCTGGGTGCCGGCGGTGCTCAATTACTGGCTGAACGAGGTGGGGCCGCAGGGCTGGTTCGATTCGACCGATGAGGAGGATGCGCGCTGCCTCCATCTCTTCCGCGCCCTGTGGGACGCGCAGCGCGACAAGCCTGCCGGGGCGTTCCTCGGCGATGCCGACACGGCGCTGGCCGCGCTGGTGCTGTTCGACCAGTTTCCGCGCAACATGTTCCGGGGGCAGGCCCGCGCCTTCGCGACTGATCCGCTCGCCCGCGAGATCGCGCGCGGCGCGCTGGACAAGGGCTATGACCAGGAATTTGTCGAGGCGGCGCGGCCCTTCTTCTACATGCCCTTCATGCACAGCGAGGAACTGGCCGATCAGGACCGCTCCGTCGAACTGTTCAGCGCCCCGGGCTTCGAGTTCAACCTCAAATTCGCCAGGGCGCATCGCGACATCATCGCCCGCTTCGGCCGCTTCCCGCACCGCAACGCCGTGCTGGGCCGCGAGACGCTGCCCGAGGAGGAAGCGGCGGTGGCCGAAGGGAGCGCGTGGTAGGATCGGAGCAACAGGATTCTCGCCGCTCCTGCAGGAGCGAGGCCTACGCCCCGATGATCTCCAGCGCCTCATTGGCCGCCAGCCAGTCCACCTCCACCGCCTCGATCTGGCTCTCGATATCGGCGCGGCGCTTCATGAGGTCGGTCATGGTGAGGCCGGCGAGCGCCTTGTCGGCGCCGGCGGGGTCGAACATCGCCCGGTCGATGGCGCTGCGCTGCCTGCCCAGCTTCTCCAACTCGGTCTCGGCGGCGCGGGCGCGCTTGCGCAGGTCGTTGCCCTTCTCGCGCGCGGCGGCGGCCGCCCGGCGCTGATCCTTCCTGTTGACGCCGCGCCCCGCGCCATCCTCCTCCTTGCGGGCGGAGGCCGGGTCCTTGGCCAGCACGAAGGCGATATAATCGTCGATCGAGCCGTCGAACTCCTGCGCGGTGCCGCTATCGACCAGCACCAGCCGGTCGGCGGTCATCTCCAGCATATGCCGGTCGTGGCTGACAATCACCACCGCGCCCGAATAGCCATTGAGCGCCTGTATCAGCGCTTCGCGCGCGTCGACGTCCAGATGGTTGGTCGGCTCGTCGAGGATGAGCATGTGCGGTGCGTCGCGGGTGATGAGCGCCAGCGCGAGGCGCGCCCGCTCGCCGCCCGAGAGCTTGCCGACCAGCGTCGTCGCCTTGTCGCCGGAGAAGCCGAAGCGGCCGAGCTGGCCCCGCACCGCTCCCGGCGTGGCGTCCTTCATCAGCCGCGTCATATGGGCGAGCGGTGTCTCGTCGCGGTCCAGCTCCTCCACCTGATACTGGGTGAAATAGCCCACGCGCATCCTGGCGCTGGCGTTCATCGCGCCGTCCATGGGCGCGAGCTGTGCCGCGAGCAGGCGGGCGAGCGTGGTCTTGCCGTTGCCGTTGCGGCCGAGCAGCGCGATGCGGTCGTCGGGGTCGAAGCGCAGGTTGAGCCGGCTCAGCACCGGCGTCTCGCCATAGCCGACCGCCGCGAGATCGAGCGTGATGAGCGGCGGGCGCAGTTCGTCCGGATCGGGGAAGTCGAAGCTCAGCGAGGGATCGTCGATCAGTTCGGCGATGGGCTGGAGCCGCGCCAATGCCTTGGCGCGCGACTGGGCCTGCTTGGCGGTGGAGGCGCGGGCGGAATTGCGTGCGATATAGTCTTGCAATTTCTCGCGTTCGGTCTGCTGCTTTGCCCGCGCCGCCGCGATCTGCGCCTGCCGCTCGGCCCGCTGCCGCTCGAACGCGTCGTAGCCGCCGGGATAGAGCGTCAGCTTGCCGCCGGAGAGGTGGAGGATATGGTCCACCACATTGTTGAGGAAATCGCGCTCATGGCTGACCAGCAGGATGGTCGCCGGATAGCTGCGCAGGAAATCCTCCAGCCACAGCACGGCTTCCAGATCGAGGTGGTTGGAGGGCTCGTCGAGCAGCAGCAGGTCGGGCTGGGAGAAGAGCAGGGCGGCCAGCGCCACGCGCATCCGCCAGCCGCCAGAGAAGCTGTCGAGCGGGCGATGCTGCGCCGCCTCGTCGAAGCCGAGGCCGACGAGGATGCGCGCCGCGCGCGAAGGGGCGCTGTGCGCGTCGATGGCGATCAGCCGCTCGTGGATCTCGGCGAGGTGGTGGGCGTCGGTCTCCGTCTCGCTCTGCGCCATCAGCGCGGCGCGCTCGGTGTCGGCGGCGAGCACCGTCTCGAACGGCGTGCCGGTGCCGCTCGGCGCTTCCTGCGCGATATGGCCGAGACGGCTGCCGCGCGGCATCTCCACCGCGCCGCCATCCGCTTCCAGCTCGCCGGTGATGACGCGGATGAGGGTCGATTTGCCCGCGCCGTTGCGCCCGACGAGGCCGATCCGCCCGCGCGGCGGCAGCTTGGCGCTGGCTCCGTCGATGATCGTGCGCCCGCCGAGGCGGACCGTGATGGCGTTGAGGTTGAGCATGGATGGTTCAGTGCAATCCGGAAATGAATTCGGTGCTCCTGCTCTGGCAGGAGCACGGGGAGCCCTTAGCAGCCTCGCCGCGAGACCGGAAGGCCGCCTCTCAGAGCCGCCTGATGCCCTTGCCGTCCAGCACCGCCTCGCAGCCCAGCGCCGCCGCGTCGTCGGCCCCGGAGAGCGCCGCGACCGTCACCCAGCCTTCGCCGCGCAGCTCCGCCGCCCGCGCCCCGTCATGGCCGAGCGGCAGGAAGATGCGCCGCGCGGCCTGCGTGCCGAAGCCGGCGTCGATCAGCGGATCGGGATAGAGCGAGAAGCCGATGGCGCTCTCGCGGCCTCCGTCCGTGCGCGCCACGGCATAGCTGCCGCCCCGGCCGATCTCGCCGATGAAGCCTTCCGCGAAGATCGAGAAGCCGAACCAGCTCTGATATTCGAACCCGTGGCGCTCGGTCGGGTCGAGCGTCAGCGTGATGTCCCAGCCGATCGGTTTCGCGATGGCCCGCAGCGCGGAGATGCGGCCGGCGAGCGTGCCGGCGGCGGCGGCCGCGTCGATCGCCTCCAGCCGCTCCATGGCCGGATGGAAGGGACCGGTCGCCTCGACCAGCGCCAGATAGGGCAGGGCATGCGGCCCGAGCGCGGCGATGGCGCCGGCATCCTTGGCGTCGAGCCGGGCGCGCAGTTCCTCGACCTGATCGGGCTCGACCGGCATGGGGCCGGCGGCCAGCATCGGCACGAGGTCGGGCAGGGTGAAGTCGATGGTGATGCCGCGCACGCCCGCGCGTTGCAGCGCCTCGATGGCGACGTTCACGATCTCGGCGGCGGCGGCTACGCTGTCCGATCCGATGATCTCGGCGCCGAGCTGGGTGCGCTCGCGCTCCGGGCGGAGCTGGTCGGCGCGCAGCTTCATCACCGGCCCGCCATAGCAGAGGCGCAGCGGGCGCGGCGTGGCGGCCATGCGCGTGGCGGCGATGCGGCCGACCTGCGCCGTCATGTCCGGCCGGATGGCGAGGCTGCGCTGCGAGACCGGGTCGATGGCGCGCAGCAGATCCTGCGCCCCGGCCGACTGGAGCCGGTCGACAAGCGTCTCCTCGAACTCGGCGAGCGCGGGCATGACGCGGCGATAGCCATGGCTCGCCACCGTATCGAGCACGTCGCGCACCAGCCGCGCGGACGCCTCCGCGCGGGGCGGCAGGCGGTCGGCAAGGCCTTCGGGCAGCAGGCCGGGGGCGATGGCGTCGGTCATGCGTGGGGCTTTAGCTTATGGATGGCGCCTTGCGAGCGGAAAATGACGGGTCTGTTCCTCCCCGAGCTTGCCTCGGGGAGGGGGACCGCCCGCAGGGCGGTGGAGGGGCCAGGGCGCAACGCCGGATTTTCCCCTCCACCATTCACTGCGTGAATGGTCCCCCTTCCCCAGCGAGCTGGGGAAGGATTTTCAGAAGTGCAGCGGCCGCACGGTACGCACGCCGGGCAGGCCGGTGATCTGGCCCATCACCGCCGGCGGCACGTCCTCGTCGAGGCTCAGCAGCAGCACCGCCTCGCCGCCCGCCGTGCGGCGGCCGAGATGGAAGGTGCCGATGTTGATCTTCGCCGCGCCCAGCGTGGAGCCGAGCGCGCCGATGAAGCCGGGCGAATCATTGTTCACGATGTAGAGCATCGGCCCGTCGAGATCGGCCTCGACCTTGATGCCGAAAATCTCGACAAGGCGCGGATTGGCGTTGCCGAACAGCGTACCGGCCACTGAGCGGGCGCCCTGGCTGGTCTCGACCGTCACGCGCACCAGCGTGTGATAGTCGCCCTCGCGGTCATGCCGCACCTCGCGCACGTCGAGGCCGCGCTCCTTGGCGAGGAACGGCGCGTTGACCATGTTCACCGTGTCCGAGAAGCGGCGCATGTAACCGGCCAGCACCGCGCCGGTGATCGGCTTGACGTTCAGCTCCGCGGCGGCGCCCTCCACCTCGACCGAGATGTTGGTGAGATTGTCGTGGGCGAGCTGGCCGATCAGGCTGCCCAGCTTTTCGGCGAGGCCCATATAGGGCTTGAGCTTGGGCGCTTCCTCCGCCGACAGGCTCGGCATGTTGAGCGCGTTGGTGACGCCGCCGGTCAGCAGATAGTCGCTGAGCTGCTCGGCAACCTGCAGCGCCACATTCACCTGCGCCTCGCTGGTGGAGGCGCCCAGATGCGGCGTGGAGATGAAGCCGGGCGTGCCGAACAGCGGGCTTTCCTTGGCCGGCTCGACCGAGAACACGTCCAGCGCCGCGCCGGCGATATGGCCGCTCTCCAGCCCAGCCTTCAGCGCCGCCTCGTCGATCAGCCCGCCGCGCGCGCAGTTGACGATGCGCACGCCTTTCCTGGTCTTGGCCAGATTCTCGGCGGAGAGGATGTTGCGGGTCTGGTCGGTGAGCGGCGTGTGCAGCGTGATGAAGTCCGCCTTGGCGAGCAGCGTGTCCAGATCGGCCTTCTCGACGCCCATCTCGATGGCGCGCTCGGGCGTGAGGAAGGGGTCATAGGCGACCACCTTCATGCGCAGGCCCAGCGCTCGGCTGGCGACGATGGAGCCGATATTGCCGGCGCCGATCAGGCCGAGCGTCTTGCCGGTCACCTCGACGCCCATGAAGCGGTTCTTCTCCCACTTGCCGGCCTGGGTGGAGGCGTCCGCCTCCGGCAGCTGGCGGGCGAGCGCGAACATGAGTGCGATGGCATGCTCGGCGGTGGTGATCGAGTTGCCGAACGGCGTGTTCATGACGACGATGCCCTTGGCCGAGGCATAGGGGATGTCGACATTGTCCACGCCGATGCCGGCGCGGCCGATCACCTTGAGATTGGTGGCGGCGTCGAGGATGTCCCTGGTCACCTTGGTGGCGCTGCGGATGGCGAGGCCGTCATACTGGCCGATGATGGCCTTGAGCTCCTCCGGCGTCTTGCCGGTGATCTCGTCGACCTCGATGCCGCGATCGCGGAAGATCTGCGCGGCTTGCGGGTCCATCTTGTCGGAAATGAGGACTTTGGGCTTGGTCATGGAAATGGGTGTCCTTGTTTCCTCTCCCCCTGCGGGAGAGGATGGGGAGACTTCGCGGCTTGCCGCCTAGTCGGACCTGGAGAGGGGGCTTCCCGCCGAAGCGCTTCGCGCACCCCTCTCCCCGACCCTCTCCCGCAAGGGGAGAGGGAGAAATGAGGGGATCAGGCCACCGCCAGCGCGGCGCTGGTCTCGGCATAGGCCCAGTCGAGCCAGGGGCCGAGCGCCTCGATGTCCGCGGTGTCCACCGTGGCGCCGCACCAGATGCGCAGGCCCGCCGGAGCGTCGCGATAGCCCGCGACGTCATAGGCCGCGCCTTCCTTCTCGAGCAGGGCGGCCATCTTCTTGATGAAGTCGGCATCCGCGCCCTCGACGGTGAGGCATACGCTGGTGATCGAGCGGTGGGCCGGATCGGCGGCGAGATGGCCGAGCCATGAGCGCTCCGCCACGATCCGGTCCAGTGCGTCCGCATTGGCCTGTGCGCGGGCGATCAGGCCCCGGGCGCCGCCCACGGACTTACCCCATTCGAGTGCGAAGATCGCATCCTCGACGGCCAGCATGGACGGTGTATTGATCGTCTCGCCCTTGAACACGCCCTCGGCCAGCTTGCCCTTGGAGATGAGGCGGAAGACCTTGGGGAGCGGCCAGGCCGGCGTATATGTCTCCAGCCGCTCGACCGCGCGGGGGCCGAGGATCAGCACGCCATGCGCGCCCTCGCCGCCCAGCACCTTCTGCCAGGAGAAGGTGGCGACGTCGATCTTGTCCCACGGCAGCGCATAGGCGAACACGGCGCTGGTCGCGTCCGCGAAGCACAGGCCCTCGCGGTCGGCGGCGATCCAGTCGCCGTCCGGCACGCGCACGCCGGAGGTGGTGCCGTTCCAGGTGAAGAGTATGTCGTTCGACCAGTCGATCCGGCCGAGATCGGGGAGCTGGCCATAATCGGCGCGGATCACCGTGGGATCGAGCTTGAGCTGCTTGGCGGCATCGGTGACCCAACCTTCACCGAAGCTCTCCCACGCCAGCGTCGTTACCGGGCGGGCGCCGAGCATCGTCCACATCGCCATCTCGAAGGCGCCGGTGTCCGAGCCGGGCACGATGCCGATGCGGTGCGTCTCGGGCAGGTTCAAGAGCTCGCGCATCAGATCGATGCAGAGCGCGAGGCGGTCCTTGCCGAGCTTGGAGCGGTGGGAGCGTCCGAGGACTTGCGTCGCCAGCTTGTCGGGGCTGTAACCCGGCGGCTTGGCGCAGGGTCCGGACGAGAAATAGGGGCGGGCCGGCTTGCCGGCCGGCTTCACAGCGTCAGTCATATGTTGCGTCTCCTTGCAGAGAGCACGCGCGGCGTTGGGACCGCGTGGCCCGTCGGCGGCCCTAAGCCCGCGCACATGAATGTCAAGCGCTGCGCGGCCATTCATGGTCCGGTCCGCGGCTGTGCCATCATGAAACAGCCTTGGAAAACAGGGTAAATGAACGTTAAATCCGGCGCGATTGAGGGTATAAGGCAAGCACGTCGAATCGTTGACGTGGCGGCTTGGCGCGGACTCGACAAGCCGGATTGTGGGAAGGTTCTGATCATGAAGGCACTTGCTTATTCGCTCCTGGCCGCGGGCACGGCTCTTGTGGCTTTTGCCGCGCCGGCGCAGGCCGCGACCTGCCAGTTGAACGACATCACCGGTCCGCAGGCTGCCGACGCTTGCGAGGGATATGTCACCGGCAACATTTTCAACAACGGCGGCACCAATCCCGAAACGGTGGCGGACATGCTGGATGCGCTCGGCTTTGCCGATGCCTATACGCTTGATTATTCCAGCCTCTGGAGCGATCCCGATTTCAAGCTGTCCAACCTGAACGGGGCAACCTCGCTCAGCTTTGGGGGCGCGCCGGAGATGTTCGGTGATACCTATATCGGCATCCACTGGGGCGGCCAGGGCGGCGGCCAGAGCGCGATCTACAAGATCAGCCTCACCGATCCGACGGCTATGATCAACATTGTGGGCCAGAATCCGGGTGGCACGTCGAACGCCGTGCTGTTTGGCACGCAGCCTGCTACTCCCGTGGTGCCCGAGCCGGCGACCTGGGCGATGATGATCGCCGGCTTCGGTCTGGTCGGCGGTGCGATGCGCCGCCGCAGCCTGAGCGTCACCTTCGCCTGAGGATGTGATCCGAAGCCGGGCCGGTGCGCAGCGATGCGCGCCGGCCCGTCCGGTTTTCGACTCGCTCCGGCGCGCGAGAGGGCAATCGTTTACCTCTCGTTAACCTTTCATCATCCAGTTTTGGGACATGATTGGGTGGGAGACTGCGCACCGCCAAGGCACGATCGCCATGCTGGTGGCGATGGCGAGCCTCGCTGCCTGCGCCGATCATAGCGTCGTGCGGCAGGGCCGTGTGGCATCGCGTCCGCCGCCGCGGGCCGCGCCTCTGCCCAGCAGTCAGGATTTCCGCATGTGCGCCGCGCGGCTGGAGACGGCGCAGGTGCGCTATGAGGCGCTGCCCAATCGCGACAATGGCAATGGCTGCACCATCATCGACGCGGTGCGTCTGATGGACATCGGCACGCCCACCGCCAATCTCGGCCCCATGACCTGTCCGCTCGCCTCCACCTTCGCCGCCTGGGCGCGCTACGCGGTGCGCCCGGCAGCGCGGCTCTATCTCCAGAGCGAGGTGGTGCGCATCGAGACGTTCGGCACCTATGCCTGCCGCGACGTGCGCGGCACCGGCGGCACGATCGCCGGCAAGCGCAGCGAGCATGCGCGGGCCAATGCGGTCGACGTCTCCGCCTTCGTGCTGGCCGACGGGCGGCGGATCAGCGTGCAGAATGACTGGCGCGCCGGCGGCGCCGTCCGCCGGTTCCTCCAGGCCATCCACGATAGCGCCTGCCGCCGCTTCCCCACCGTGCTCAGCCCGGACTATAATGCGGCGCATCACGACCATTTCCATTTCGACATGGGCGGGCGCGGCGGCTTCTGCCGCTGACCGTGCGTTCCGGAGCAGACGCGCGATCGGATGCGCGCATGGTTCCCTTCCCCCGCGAAATCGTCTAGCCCCGGCCCATGACTGAAATGCCCTATGTCGGCGAGAGCAAGTTCCGCCCGGCCGTCGAGGAAGCGCGCGATGCCCGCCGCACCATCTCCTCGCCCCAGACCGAAAGCAGATCCTATCAGCTGGCCTTCCAGGACAATGAGTTCCTGCTGCGCCCGGACCTGCGCCCGGTGCGCTTCCAGCTGGAGCTGCTGAAGCCTGAATTGCTGCTCGACGAGGCGAAGATCGCTTCCACCTTCGTCTTCTACGGCTCGGCGCGCATTCCCGAGCCGGAGGCGGCGCAGGCGCAGCTCGATGCGGCCCGCACCGATGCCGAGCGCAGGGTCGCCGAGCGGCTGGCGGCCAAGGCGAAATATTATGAGGAAGCGCGCAAGCTCGCCCGCGTCGCCGCGCAATTCCCGGTGAACGCGGCCGGCTGCCGCAATTTCGTGGTCTGCTCGGGGGGCGGTCCGTCGATCATGGAAGCGGCCAATCGCGGCGCGGCGGATGTCGGCGCCCAGTCGATCGGCCTCAACATCGTGCTGCCTCACGAACAGCTCCCCAATCCCTATGTGACGCCGGAGCTGAGCTTCCAGTTCCACTATTTCGCGCTGCGCAAGATGCACTTCACGCTGCGCGCGCGGGCGCTGGCGGTGTTCCCCGGCGGCTTCGGCACGTTCGACGAGTTTTTCGAGCTGCTGACGCTGGTGCAGACCGGCAAGATGAAGCCGATTCCCATCCTGGTCTTCGGTCGGGATTTCTGGACGCGCGTGGTCAATTTCGAGGCGCTGGCCGAGGAAGGCGTCATCAGTCCCCGCGATCTCGATCTCATCAGCTGGGTCGAGACCGCGGAGGAGGCCTGGGCGGCGGTCGAGCGCTTCTATGTCGATGCTGAGGAGCCGGGCTGCTGAGGCAGGCGCGACAGCGCCCGATCTCCATGACGTCTCCGTTCGCCCTTCGACAAGCTCAGGGCGAACGGCGTTTTGGGGGACGTGACACGCCCGGCCCATCAATCACTTCGACCGGCCGCGCCCATGCAGGCGGCCGGCCGGGAAGCGCGCGGCGTCAGTTCGCGGTCGCTGCCTGATTGGTGGTCTGGCCCTCGGCGGGCGCTTCTGCGGCATTGGCCGCCTCGGCGGCGTTCGCGCCTTCAGCCGGTGCGGCCGCATTGTCGCCCTCGGCGGGCGCCGCATCAGCGGCCGGCAGCGGCAGATTGGAGCCCTGCGCGTTCAGATAGGCGATGATGTTGGCGCGGTCCTCGGGCTTGCTGAGGCCGGCGAAGCTCATCTTGGTGCCGTTGGCGAAGCCGCGCGGCGAGGCCAGCCAATGGTCCAGCGCCTCGAAGGTCCAGGTGCCGCCCACTTTCTTGAGCGCGTCGGAGAAGGCGAAGCCGGCCTTGCCCTCGGCGATTCCCTCGCCGACCGTCGCATAGAGGTTGGGACCGATGCCGTTGGCGCCGCCCTGGTTGATCGTGTGGCAGGAGATGCACTTGGCGAACACCTTCTCGCCCGCAGCGACATCCGCGCTGGCGAGCAGCGTGTTGAGCGACGGCCCGGCCGCTCCGCCCTCGCCGCCCTCGGCCTCGACGCCCGCGATCTCATAACCCATCTGCTCGGGCCGCTCCTGATGGGTCAGCTTGCTGCTGACGATTCCGGCACCCAGCGCGACGATGCCGGCAAACAGCGCCCAGCCCGCCGCAGTGTTGAAACGATCGCTCATCCGCGTCTATCTCCGAATTGCCGCCGCCCGGTCCCGTCTGCCGTCGGGCCGGGTGCTTGCCCCTTGTGGCCGCTCCCTTAAAGGCTGCGCATCGCGGGTGCAAGGCCGCCCGTTCGCCTTGCGCGGGATGCGGCAAAGCCCTAAGCGCGGCGCCGCAATGGACAATTATCCTCTCCCGGCGCGCGAGCTGGTCGCGCGCATGGCGGACGCGGCCGCCGCGGCGCCCGCCCGCGCGCTCGCCTTTCAGGGCGCCCCCGGCGCCAACTCGCACCTGGCGGCCATGGACTATGCGCCGGACGGCCTGCCGCTCCCCTGCTTCAGCTTCGAGGATGCGATCGACGCGGTGCGCGATGGCGCGGCGGACCGCGCCATCATTCCCATCGAGAACTCGCTGCACGGGCGAGTGGCGGACATGCACTTCCTGCTGCCGGAATCGGGCCTCGCCATCGTCGACGAATATTTCCTGCAGATCCATCATTGCCTGATGAGCGCCGACGCAGGTCCGCCGGCGAGCGCGCTCAGCCATGTGCAGGCGCTGGGCCAGTGCCGCCATTATCTGCGCGCGCACGACATCAGGCCGATCGTCTATGCGGACACGGCCGGTGCCGCCGCGCTGGTCGCGGAGGTCAAGGAGGCGGGCGCCGCCGCCATCGCGCCGGCGCTGGCCGCGCAGCTCTACGGCCTCACCCTGCATGCCGAGAATATCGAGGACAGCGCGGACAATATGACGCGCTTCGTCATCCTCGCGCGCGAGCCGGTGGAGCCCGATGCGTCGACGGGTCCAGTGATGACCAGCTTCCTGTTCGAGGTGAAGAATGTGCCCGCCGCGCTCTACAAGGCGATGGGCGGTTTCGCCACCAACGGCGTCAACATGACCAAGCTGGAGAGCTACCAGCGCGGCGCCAGCTTCTCCGCCACCGAATTCTATGCCGATATCGAGGGCATGCCGGGCGACCCCGCCGTGGACCGCGCCCTCGATGAACTGCGCTTCCACAGCAAATGGGTGCGCCTGCTCGGCAGCTACCGCCAGGCCCGCCCGCGCTCGCGCTGATCCACCTCCCCGCGCTGACGGGGCTGCCCAAAATTTGAGCACTCCCGCGGCGCTGCACAAAATTTGTGCGGCGCAGCGTCCCATGCTGCACCGCAGAGCCGCGTCAATCCTTCCTTAAGGCTCTGGCACGGTTTCTGCATGGCATGCCCCGCACACCACAACAGGGGGCAGCATGAAACTCATCATGGCAATCATCAAGCCGTTCAAGCTGGACGAGGTGCGCGAAGCGCTCGCCGGCCTGGGGGTTGCGGGCATGACGGTGAGCGAGGTGAAGGGCTTCGGCCGGCAGCGGGGCCAGACCGAAATCTATCGCGGCGCCGAATACACCACCAACATGGTCCCGAAGATCAAGGTCGAGATCGTCTGCGACGATGCGCTCGCGTCCCGTGTCGTCGAGGGCATCCAGCAGGCCGCCAACAGCGGCGCGATCGGCGACGGCAAGATCTTCGTTCTGGATGTCGGCCAGGCGGTGCGCATCCGCACCGGCGAGACCGGCGAAACCGCGCTGTAGGAAAAGGGGGAAAGCATGACTTTCACAAGAAAACTGACCGGCGCGGCCATGGCCACGGGCCTTTCGCTGTTCGCCGCGCTGCCGGCCTGGGCGCAGGAGGAGGCGCCCAAGGTCGATTCCGGCGACACCGCCTGGATGATGACCTCCACGGTCCTCGTCCTCGCCATGATCCTGCCGGGCCTCGCCTTGTTCTACGGCGGCCTCACCCGCGCCAAGAACATGCTTTCGACCATGACGCAGATCGGCGCGGTCGCCGCGCTCGCCATGCTGGTGTGGGTCACATGGGGCTATACCATGGCGTTCGGCGAGGGCGGCGGCGCCTTCGTGGGCGGCTTCGGCAAGCTGTTCATGGCCGGGGTGACGGCCGATTCGGTCTCCGGCACGCTGCCCGAGCTCGTCTTCGCCAGCTTCCAGATGACCTTCGCCGCGATCACCGTGGCGCTGGTGCTGGGCGGCACGGTGGAGCGCATGAAGTTCGCCGCCGTGATGGTGTTCGCCCTGGTCTGGCTGACCCTCGTCTATTTCCCCATCGCGCACATGGTGTGGGCGTCGGGCGGCCTGTTCTTCGAGATGGGGGCGCTGGACTATGCCGGCGGCACGGTCGTCCACATCAATGCGGGCGTTTCCGCGCTGGTGGCCGCGATCATGCTCGGCAAGCGCCGGGGGTATCCCAGCGAGCCGATGCCGCCGCACAGCGTCACGCTCACCTTCGTGGGCACCGGGCTGCTGTGGGTGGGCTGGTTCGGCTTCAATGCCGGCTCCGCGCTCGCGGCCAATGGCGGCGCATCGCTCGCCATGATCAACACCTTCGTCGCCACCGCCGCGGCGGGCCTGGCCTGGATGATCACCGAGCGGGCGCTCGGCCACAAGGGATCGGCGCTGGGCTTCTGCTCGGGCATCATCGCGGGCCTCGTCGCGGTGACGCCGGCGGCGGGCAATGTCGGCGTGTTCGGCGCGGTCGTGCTGGGGGCGGTCGCTTCCATCATCTGCGTGTTCGCGGTGACCAAGCTCAAGCCGGCGCTCGGCTATGACGACTCGCTCGATGCGTTCGGCATCCATGGCGTGGGAGGAATCGTCGGCGCCATCGGCACCGGCATCCTGAACGCGCCCATGTTCGGCGGCCCGGGCGACGGCTCGGTCACTATCGGCGCGCAGACGCTCATCCAGGTGGAGGCCGTGCTGACGACCATCGTGCTCTCCACCATCGGCACCATCATCGCCGTGTCCATCGCCAAGGCGGCGACCGGCCTGCGGGTGAGCACCGAAGTCGAGCAGGAAGGGCTCGACCTCGGGGAGCATGGCGAGCGCGCCTACAACTGATTGTTCCGGTTCCGGCGGGGGAGACGACAAGCCCCCGCCGCCCGATGTTCCTCCTGCGAACAGCCCTGGGGCCGGCGCCGATGCGCCGGCCCTCTTTTTTGCCATTGGCATCCCGCCCGGAAAGCCGCACTCTCCCGGCATCAGACAGGGGAGGCACCGCCATGCCGATTGAGATTGCCGTGCTGATCTGGGGCTGCGTGCTGGCGCTCGTCCACATCTTCGCCGCCGCGCATGTGAAGACGCGACAATATGGCGCGAGCTGGAACATGGGCGCGCGCGATGAGAGCCTGCCTCCGCCCGCGCCCCTCACCGGCCGGCTGGTGCGGGCGCAGGCCAATTATTTCGAGACCTTCCCGATTCTCGCGGTGCTGATCCTCACCGACGCGTGGCTGGGCCTGTTCGACCGCTGGACGATGATCGGCGCGCTGCTCTGGCTGGGCGCGCGCATCGCCTATCTGCCGCTCTACGCGCTGGGCGTGCCGGTGGTGCGCACGCTGGCGTTCGCGGTGAGCATGGCGGGGATCGTGATGCTGCTGTGGCCGGCGCTGGCGGCGGCGGTTTAGGCTGTAGGTTTATCCGGGCAGACCAACCTCATTCCATCTCCGCTCGAACCGAACGGGGAAGCCTGGATCAACCGGTCCTACTTCGCTCCCGCCGCCAGCGCCCGCATCATCTGGTCGATCGGCGCGACGTCATAGCCTGCCGCTGCCGCGAAATCGGCGATCTCGTCGGGATCGTCGCCGGCGCGCGCGCGGGCGAGGGACCAGAGCAGCGTGCTGCGCGTGCCCGAGCGGCAATAGCAGAGCGCCTTGCCGTCCCCATTGCCGGCCAGCGCCGCGTCCATGGCATCGAGCTGCCAGGGCGCGAAGCCGCTGTGCGTCACGGGGATCGCTACATAGTCCATGCCGGCGGCGCGCGCCGCGGCCTCGATGTCCGGGCCGGGCGTCTGGTCGGGCGATTCGCCCTCGGGGCGGTTGTTGACGATCAGCGTCACGCCCAGCGTTCCGGCCTGCGCGACGGTGTCGAGCGTGATCTGCGGCGCGACGAAGATCGTCGGCGTGAGTTGTCTGAGCATCGAACGTCTCCTCCGGGCCGAGCGGCAGTCCTACCCGGATCGGGGCGCGATGCAAGACTCAGGCGGCGGCGCGCATCGGCGCTGCGACGGCGTCCTTGCGCACCATCAGCCGGAACAACCACGCTCAGCAGCAGCGGCCCGTCCGGCGTGGCGTCCAGGCAGCCGTCCACATCATGGCGCCCGGATTCAACCGGATTCGGAGAGCCGTGCGGCGGTCTCGTGGATCAGGGCGATCATGTTGGGCAGGCCCTGCGTGCGGTTGGAGGAGAGCTGCCGCTTGAGGTCGAAGGGCGCGAGCGCCGCCTCGATGTCGAGTGTGGCAACCTCGGCCGGCATGCGGTCCTGCACCGTCAGCAGCACCAGCGCGATGATGCCCTTGGTGATGGCGGCATTGCTGTCCGCCAGGAAATGCAGGGCGCCGTCCTCGCGGCGGGTGGGATAGACCCAGACGGCGGCCGAGCAGCCGCGCACCAGCGTCGCATCGGTCTTGAGCGCATCGGGCATCGGCTCGAGCGCGCGGCCGAGGTCGATGAGCAGGCGATAGCGCTCGTCGCCTTCGAGAAGCTCGTAATCGTCCCGGATCTGCTGGAAGGTGGTCATGCCGTCCATATAGAGGCGCGGGGCCGCGAGGCTAGATGGAGTTTCGTGGAGCGGAGCGCTATCGCCCCGTCCCTCTCAAACGTCGATCCCCGCCGCGATCGCCTCCAGCTTGCGGATGCGTTCCTTGAGGTCGGCGACGTCGATGCGCGTGGCGGCGGTCACGGAGCCGCCGCCGGCCGCCGCGGCCTGGGTGCGGCCGGTCATTTCCAGCTCGGCGCGCTTGTAGGCGAGCCAGCCGTTCCAGCCCCGCAGGCCCGCATAGGCGAGGATGCCGATCCAGCCGGTCAGCACGAGGCCCATCGCGCAATATTGGATGAAGCTCAGGTCGGTCGTCATTGTCCTGTTCCTTCCCTGAACGAGCGCGGGCGCGCTCAGTCGATATTCTTGAGCTTGTCGAATTCGCGGTCGAGCGCGGACGTGCTGTCGGTCGCCAGGCGCTCCAGCACGGCCACGCGCTCCTTGAGCTTGCGCACTTCCTCGCGCAGCCGCTCGGATTCGGGATCGGGCTGGGCCGCGCGGCCGACGAAATCCTCGCCCTTGTGGCGTCGCACGACGCCATATTTGGCGCGGATGACGCTGGCGATGGCGGTGATCGCGACGATGGCGACGACCATTTCAAAAGGGTTCATGTCTCGGCCTCCATATCCTGCGCCCGGCTCCTGCGGCTCATGGCGCGCCTGTTCTCGTCGATAGTCTCTGTTCTAGTGTCCGATGCTGCGCGGCGCGGCATCCTCATCGCGCAGCCGTTCGATCTCGTCGGCAAGGCCCATGCCCCGCTCCGTCACGATCCGCTCCAGGACGCGCACCCGCTGCTCCAGCCGCTCGGTCTGCGCCGCATATTGCGCGGCCTTCTCGGCGGTCTGCGAGCCCAGCACCTCCAGCTCGCGCTCGCGCAGCTTCATCTTCTGCTTGTGGATTTGCCCCCACACGCCGCCGATCACCGGAATGCCGACCACGATCATGAAGAAGCCCAGCATGAAAAATCCGTTCATGGTCGCGCTCCTCAGTTGGTCGGGCCGCGCAGGCTCTCGATCTCGTGCGTCAGGTGCAGCGAGCTGTCGGTCACGATCCGCTCGACATTGGCGAGCCGGTCCTTGATCGCGCCCAGCTCGGCGCGTAGCTGCGCATTCTCCTGGCTGAGCAGCTTCACGCGCTCCACCGTCTCCTCGTTCTTCTGCGGATAGACGGCCTTGCCCCAGCTGTTCTCCAGCGGATAGCCGTTGCGGATGCGCAGCCAGGTGGTGAAGATCCATCCCGCCACGGCCACAAGGCCGATGCCGAGGCCGCCCATCGTGATGAAGGGAAGATAAGGTGCCAGTGCTTCGGTCGGTTCCATGATCCTGTGTCCTTTCAGTTCAGCCGGTCGATCTCGGCGGAGAGCCGCGACGGCGCATCCGTGGCGATCCTCTCCAGAACGGCGATGCGTTCCTCCAGCCGGCTCATCTTGTCCCTGAGCGCTTCATTCTCGTTGGTCAGCAGCTCGATCTTGCGGTCGGCGCCCAGATCGCCCTTGCTCACCATGCCGCCCCATTCATTCTCGACCGGATAGCCGTGCCGGCTTCTGATCCAGGTCGAGAGAAGCCAGGCGCCATAGGACAGCGCGATGATGACGACGACGAAACCTGGTTCACCCCATTGCATGTCCTTCACTCCCATCTGGCGAATCGCGCGTTCAGCGCGGCCTCGCATGATCCCGGTCCACGCGGCCCGCCTGCGCCGCGTGGAGCGTGCGGGCCGTCTGGCGCCGGACCCAGGCCTGCCCGAGCAGGCTCCCGACGCTTCCGATCATGATCCCGATGATGAAGATGGGCAGCGGGTCCATGATCGGTCTTTCCTGTTCCGTGGCCTGTCCGGGCCGCGCTCAGCGCAGGCTGTCGATCTCGTCGGCCAGGCGCGTGTTGCGGCTGGTGTAGAAGGTCTCGATGTCGGACAGGCGCCGGTCGATGTCGCGGAACTTGCTGCGCACGTCCCGGGTCGAGCGCGCCGGGTTGGTGCGCACGCCCTGCCAGAACTTCTCGTCATCCTGGCTGGTGTAGAGGCCGGTCGGCTTGGCGTCGGCCATCCAGGCGGCGAGGAAATAGGCGATCAGCGTCCAGGGGAATGCGCCCATCAGGGTGATAAGCACGGCGCCGATGCGGACCCAGAGCACGTCGATCCCGGTATAGTCGGCGATGCCGGAGCAGACGCCCATCCATTTGGCATTCTGCTTGTCGAGGTAGAATTTGGTGCGACGAGCGGACATCTCAGTTCCTCCTGTCGAAATGATAGTCCTCGGACTCCGCGGGGCGGGCGGGACGGAAATCGGGATTGTCGGCGGCGATGATGCGTTCGACGGTCTGCAGCCTTTCCTCGAGGCGACGGGCCAGCACATGCATTTCATCCAGCAGCCGTTCGTCTTCCTCGGTGATCTTCGGCGCCTGCTTCCACTTGGTGACATAGTGGAAGATCAGCCAGGGCATGCCGATGAAGAGCATGCCGCAGATGACGACGGGCAGAAATACGTCCTCCATGGCGTCAGTCCTTCTTCTGGGCGGCCTTCAGCGCGGCGAGCTCGGCCTCGACCTTGTCGTTGGACTGCAGCTCGGCGAACTCCTGCTCCAGCGTCTTGGGCTGGTTGCCCAGGCCCGCCGCATCGGCATGGCCCTCGGCCAGGTCCACCCGCCGCTCGAGCATCTCGAAGCGCGAGAAGGCATCCTGGACGCGCTCGCCATTGTACATCTCGCGGGCCTTCAGGCGAGTCTGCGCGCTTTCCATGCGCGTGACCAGGCTGTTCTGCCGGGCGCGCGCCTCGCGCAGCTTGCCCTGCAGCTTGGCGATATCCTCTTCCGACGCCTTCAGGGCATCGTCGAGCAGGGTGATCTGCTGCTTGAGGTGATCGGCCATGTCGGCGGCCTTCTGGCGCTCGACGAGGGCGGCCTTGGCGAGGTCCTCGCGGTCCTTGGAGAGCGCCAGTTCGGCCTTTTCCTTCCAGCTCTCCTGCAGCGCATCGAGCTTGGCGATGTGGCGGCGCATTTCCTTCTGGTCCGCAATCGTGCGGGCGGCGGACGCTCGCACCTCGACCAGCGTTTCCTCCATTTCGAGGATGATCATGCGGATCATCTTCGCCGGGTCCTCCGCCCGATCGAGCAGATCGGTGACGTTGGCGGCGATGATGTCGCGGGTGCGAGAGAAGATACCCATGAGACTGTTACTCCAATCCGTTGTTCAGGGGCCGGGGCGGGTTAAGGGGGCTCCCGCCCCGGCGGTCTGACAAGCCGTCAAGCAAGGGTATTTGCCGACTTGCCGGGGACATTTTCAATCCCCGCCGTGACCTGGTGGCTCGAAGCCTTGCCGGTGTAGGCGGGACCGACCGCGCCGAGCACCGTGACGGCGCTGAACACGATGGTGAGAAGGGCAGCGACCGCGCGGGTGCTGAGGGTGTTCGTAAAGTAGGTCATTGTCTGTCTTCCTGATCCTGTAGCCTTCGGGTGACCGCCTGTGTCGGCGGCTTGCCCCATGCTTTGCAGGACCCGTGCCAATTTCGAATAATGGCTGTTTTCCGCCATTTCATTCATCCGACATTCAGCCGGCGCCAAGTTTCTATTGCCAATATGTGGGGATTTTCCCTAATGTTTGGCCGGTGGAGAAAACAACGCATTTCGTCGGCCAGTCGCTGGCCTTCCTGGACGCGGTGGAGCAGGCCGGCCGTGCCGCCGAGCTGATCCGCCCGGTGCTGGTCATCGGCGAGCGCGGGACCGGCAAGGAATTGATCGCCGAGCGCATCCACCGCCTCTCGCCGCGCTGGGACGGGCCGCTCATCATCATGAACTGCGCGGCGTTGCCCGAGACGCTGATCGAGGCCGAGCTGTTCGGCCATGAGGCGGGCGCCTTCACCGGCGCCACGCGGGCGCGGGCCGGCCGGTTCGAGGAGGCGGACGGCGGCACGCTGTTCCTCGACGAGCTGGGCACGCTCTCCATGGCGGCGCAGGAGCGCCTGTTGCGCGCGGTCGAATATGGCGAGGTGACGCGCATCGGCGCCTCGCGCCCGATGAGCGTCGACGTGCGCATCGTCGCGGCGACCAACGAGCATCTGCCCGATGCGGTGGAGGCGGGCCGGTTCCGCGCCGACCTGCTCGATCGCCTCTGCTTCGAGGTCATCACCCTGCCGCCGCTGCGCGGGCGCGAGGGGGATGTGGAGGTGCTGGCCGAGCATTTCGGCCGGCGCATGAGCGCCGAGATGCGCTGGCCGGGCTGGCCGGGCTTCTCGAAGAAGGCGGCGGAGGCGCTCACCCTCTATCGCTGGCCGGGCAATGTGCGCGAGCTGCGCAATGTGGTGGAGCGCGCCGTCTATCGCTGGCCCGATCCGTCCACGCCGATCGACGCCATCCAGTTCGATCCCTTCGCTTCGCGGTGGAAGCCCGAGGCCATGCCCTCCAGCCGCAACGGGCAGGCGGCGACAGCGATGCCCGCGCCGCCGACCTCGGCATCGTCACCCGAGGAGCCGGCCGATGGCACGCTCGCCATCGTCCTCGACGAGATCACCGATTTCCGCACGGCCGTGGATGCGCATGAGATCGCCATCCTGCAACGCGCGCTGGAGCGCAACCGCTTCAACCAGCGCGCCACCGCCAAGGCGCTGGGCCTCTCCTACGACCAGCTGCGCCACTGCCTGCGGAAGCATGATCTGCTTTAGCGGCGCGCCCGCGCAGCGCCGCCTCGACGTGACTTTGTAAACCGAGCTGAATGTCGATACGGCCTAGCCCCGGTGCTGCGGCAATCCGTCGGCAATGTCGTAATAATCGCCCTGCTCGGCCACGAAGATATGCTTGTCGGCCCGCGTGCCGGTGGGCGTGTCGAACGCGCCCATGGCAATGGAGGTCCAGTCGCGATGGGTCGGGTCCCAGAACAGGCTCGATCCGCAGGTGCCGCAGAAGCCGCGGCGGATATGGGCCGAGGACTGGAACCAGCGCAGCGCTTCCCCGCCCTCGATGGTCAGGGCCGCGCGCGGCACGTCGGTGGACGCCAGGCAGTGGCCGCTCTGCTTGCGGCATGCGGTGCAATGGCAGATGTCGGGCGGCGGCAGGTCGCCGGTCACCACGAACCGGACCGCGCCGCACAGGCAGCTTCCTCGATGCATGTCAGACCCCCTCGGTAGCCGGTGCAACTGATGCGCGTCGCCGGCGGATCGGGCAAGTCCTGGCCGGCGATCCTCCCCCGTCATTCAGAATTGCGATGGCGCCTGATCGCCATTGAGCGCTGGCATCGCGCGCCGATACGGGCCATTTGCCCTTCTGCACGACAACGATTCGCGCCGCAGCGCATTTCTTGTCCAACAGACAACAGCAACTGGAGACAGATCATGGCTTTCATCCTGCCCGACCTCCCCTACGCCAAGAGCGCCTTCGGCAAGGACATGTCCGAAGAGACGTTCGACTATCATCATGGCAAGCATCACCTCGCTTATGTGAACAAGGCGAACGAGCTGGTCGCGGCGGATGCCAGCCTGCAGGGCAAGTCGCTGCTGGAGCTGATCCGTACCTCCAAGGGCGGCCTGTTCAACCAGGTCGGCCAGATCTGGAACCACAGCTTCTTCTGGCAGTGCCTCTCGCCCGAGACGCAGGAGCCGACCGGCAAGCTCGCCGACCTCATCAATGAGGGCTTCGGCTCGACCGACGCGCTGATCGAGAAGCTGAAGGCCGAGGCAGTGGGCCATTTCGCCAGCGGCTGGGCGGCGCTCAACCTCAAGGACGGCAAGCTGGAAGTGACCAGCTATCACGACGCCGACACGCCCGTCGCGCATGACGCCAAGCCGCTGTTCATCCTCGATGTGTGGGAACATGCCTATTATATCGACTATCGCAATGCGCGGCCGGGCTATGCCGACACCATCCTCAAGAGCCATGTGAACTGGGCATTCGTCGCCGAGAATCTGGACGGCAACGGCGCCGAGCGGGCCAACCAGCCGGGCTGACATCTCGCCTATCGCGCGCAGCGATGCGCGGAAACGGAAGGGCACCCCGAGAGGAGGTGCCCTTTTCCTTGCGTCCCGTGCGCAGGACGAGCGTCGCAAGCCAGGGAAAAGCGCCCCGGCCGCATCCGGCCGGGGCGCTGAAGACAGTCTGCGAGCCTGTGGTCAGACGAGCGCGGCGCGTGCGACACGGCCCCGCATCGCCGCGCCGACGAGTGCGAACCCGCCGATCATCATGGCCCAGGTCGCCGGCTCCGGAACGACCGGCGCCGCGGCGGCCGCGCCGAGGGTCAGATTGTTGGCGGTTGGCCAGGCGAAGCCGGACTGGGGCTGAGTCGCCGCCAACGTCACATTCAGGATGCCCGTGGACGAGACGAAGCCAACAAAGCTGCTCGTGGTCGAGCCGGGAATGGAATAGGCGAGTTCCTGTCCGGCATCCTCGACGGTCAGGGTGACGGTGCCGGGCGTATAGAAGCCGGAGATGTCCGAGGTGAAGAAAAGGCCGCCGAAGCCTACGACGCCCGCCGAAAAATTGCTGAACAGGATAGGGTCTGTCGCCGTATTCGTCGAAAGCCAGTGGTCCGATCCCGACCCGGCGCCATAGAGCTGATTGCTCGCCGACACGGTGTAGCTGTGACTCCCCGCGGTCCGGTTGAGCGACGTTCCCAACGAGGTGAGGGCGAGGTCGTCATAGCTATCGACGCCCGCGTCGGAAATGGCGGCGAGATAGCTGGCTTCGTCGGTATAGATGGTGATGGTGGCGCTGGCGGCGCCGGCCGAGGCAAGCGCGACGACGCTTGCAGCGATCAGAAGGGTCTTCCGCATCGAATTTCTCCCACAGGCGACGCACCCCCGCGTCGGGAGGCGAGGGTTAGTCGGTCGCCTGAGTCATTTCCAGTTCGTTAAGGACGTTCTCCGACCCGCTATGTCCCGATAAGGGGCATCGGCCGAACCCGGCCGCCTGCGGCGCATCCGTCCCGTCCTCAGCTCAGCCGCTCGATATCCTCGCGGCTGAGCGAGCCGGGGATGATCATCACCGGGCAGGGCAGCGCGCCCGCATCGGTGCCGGTGAAGTGCGCGACGAGCGGGCCGGGGGCGCCCTTGGGCGCGGCGCCGAGCACCAGCGCGGCGACCGGCTCGCCCGAAGCCAGCATCTCCTTCACCGCCGCGATCGGATCGCCCATCTTCACGGTGATGGCGGGCTGGATGCCGGCCTCGGCCATCAGCGTGCCGGCCGCGCCCATGGCGAGCGCCTCGGCCCGGCCGCGCGCTTCATCCTCCATGGTCGCCTGCACCGCGCCCCACTGGACGAACTCGGCCTTGGGGACGACCGCGAGCATATGCACGCTGCCGCCCGTCTGCGCCGCGCGGCGCGCCGCGAACAGCAGGGCGCTTTCGGCCTCCACGCTTTCGTCCACCACGACCAGATAGGTGCGCCTCATGCCATGGTTCCCCCGGCGTTGTTTGCCGCTAGGTGCGGGAAATTCGCGCCCGATGCAAGCGACGGCCTTGACCCCGCGAGGCAAAGCGTGAAGGTGGCCAGCGATTGTCCAACTCGCACGAAGCAGGAAGCCGGCCCCATGGCGATCAACATCCAGATGCCCGCCCTCTCCCCCACCATGGAAGAAGGCACGCTTGCCAAATGGCTCGTGAAGGAGGGCGACACCGTCAGTTCCGGCGATCTGCTCGCCGAGATCGAGACCGACAAGGCGACGATGGAATTCGAAGCCGTCGATGAAGGCGTCGTCGGCAAGATCCTGGTGCCCGAGGGCACGGACAATGTGAAGGTCGGCACGGTGATCGCCGTGCTGGTCGAGGATGGCGAGGCAGTGCCCGCCGATGCCGGCGCCGCGGCCGAGTCCAAGGCTCCCGCGCCCAGGGCTGATGCGCCCGCCGCCAAGCCCGAGCCGGCCAGCGCGCCCAGGCCGGAACCGGAAGTGGCCAGGACCGCCGCGCCGGCGCCCGCCGCATCGTCCGGTGATCGCGTGAAGGCCAGCCCGCTCGCCCGCCGCATCGCTGCGCAGGCGGGGGTCGATCTGTCCGCCGTCACCGGCAGCGGGCCGAACGGCCGCATCGTCAAGGCGGACCTGGCCGGCGCGAAGCCCGCCGCGGCCGCGCCGCAGACGGCCGCAGCGCCCGCCGCCGCCCCGGCGCCCGCGCCGGTCGCCGCGCAGGATTTCGGCATCCCGCACGAGGCGGAGAAGCTCTCCAACATCCGCAAGACGATCGCGCGCCGCCTCACCGAATCGAAGCAGCAGATCCCGCATATCTACCTGACCGTGGACGTTCGCCTCGACGCGCTGCTCAAGCTGCGCGGCGAGCTGAACAAGGCGCTCGAATCCTCGGGCGTGAAGCTTTCGGTCAACGATCTGCTCATCAAGGCGCTGGCGAAGGCGCTCGTCGCCTGCCCCAAATGCAATGTGCAGTTCGCCGGCGACCAGCTCCTCAAGTTCAAGCGCGCGGACATCAGCGTGGCCGTCTCGATCCCGACCGGGCTCATCACCCCGATCATCGTCGATGCCGGCGCCAAGTCGGTGAGCGCCATCTCCACCGAGATGAAGGACCTCGCCGCCCGCGCCAAGGAAGGCAAGCTCAAGCCTGAGGAATATCAGGGCGGCACGGCCAGCCTCTCGAACATGGGCATGATGGGCATCAAGCAGTTCGAGGCGGTCATCAACCCGCCGCAGGCGATGATCATGGCGATCGGCGCGGGCGAGAAGCGGCCCTATGTGATCGACGATGCACTGGGTATCGCCACCGTCATGTCCGCCACCGGCAGCTTCGACCATCGCGCCATCGACGGCGCGGACGGCGCGGAGCTGATGAAGGTGTTCAAGGAGCTGGTGGAGGCGCCGCTGGGGCTGGTGGCCTGAGATGAATCAAAGCGCGGCCCCATACCCCTCTCCCCTTGTGGGAGAGGGAGGGACCCGTCGCGAAGCGATGGGAGGGAGAGGGGGTGACCACCTTCTCGACCGCGCAAAGCATATGCGGTCGAATCCAACCGAGGCGGAGCGGGAGGTTGACGGGTCGCAACATATCGACAGCGCGGCCGATGCCCGGCGCACGGCATGGCTGGAAAGTCAGGGTTTCCGGGTTTTGCGCTTCTGGAACGACGGCATTCTGGCGCGGACGGATCAGGTCGCCGATGCGATCTGGCACGCCTTAGGCGAAGATCAGCCCTCTCTCCCTCCCACCGCTTGGCGGCGGGTCCCTCCTTCAAACAAGCCACGCGCCTCGTTTGAACCCGCGAGGGGAGAGGGGTTTGGGAATGAGATCCACCGTGGCTGACACGCCCGAAACCCTCCCTACCATCGCCCCGACCATCCGCGTCACCACCATGCCGGCGGACGCCAATCCCTATGGGGACATCTTCGGCGGCTGGCTGATGAGCCAGATGGACATGGCGGCAGGGCTCGTCGCGGCGCGGCACAGCGCCGGGCGGGCGGTGACGATCGCGGTGGACGGGATGGCGTTCCTGCGCCCGGTCTTCGTGGGCGACGAGGTCTCGGTGTTCGCCACGCTCGTCAAGGTCGGCACCACCAGCATGACCATCGATGTCGAGGCGTGGCGGCGGGACCGGCACAGCAGCGCGACCGACAAGGTGACGCAGGCCCGCTTCGTCTTCGTGGGGATCGACGCGCAGCGCCAGCCGCGCCGCGTGCCGCCGATGGGCGGTGCGGCATGACGCGCGTCGCCGGACCATATTCCGCGCCGCTCGCCGGCTGATTTTTCACAGGGAAAGACACGTCATGGCAGACAGTTACGACCTCATCGTCCTCGGCTCCGGCCCCGGCGGCTATGTCGCGGCGATCCGCGGCGCGCAGCTCGGCCTCAAGACCGCCATCGTCGAGCGCGAGCTGCTGGGCGGCATCTGCCTCAACTGGGGCTGCATCCCCACCAAGGCGCTGCTGCGCTCGGCCGAAATCTTCCATTATATGCAGCATGCGAAGGATTACGGCCTCGCCGCCGAGAAGATCACGGCGGACCTGGAGGCGGTGGTGAAGCGCTCGCGCGGCGTCGCCAAGCAATTGAATGCCGGCGTCACGCATCTCATGAAGAAGAACAAGATCGCCGTGCATATGGGCACCGGCACGCTCAAGTCCGCGAACACGCTGGTCGTGACGGACAAGGACGGCAAGGCGAGCGAGCTGACCGCCAAGCATATCATCGTGGCGACCGGTGCCCGCGCGCGCGACCTGCCGCAAGCCCCGGCGGACGGCAAGCGCATCTGGACCTACCGCACCGCCATGACGCCGCCCGAGATGCCCGCGAAGCTGCTGGTCATCGGCTCGGGCGCCATCGGTATCGAGTTCGCCAGCTTCTACAACGACATGGGCGCGGATGTGACCGTGGTCGAGATGATGGACCGCATCGTGCCGGTCGAGGACAAGGACGTCTCCACCTTCCTGGAGAAGCAGCTCGTCAAGCGCGGCATGAAGATCCTGACCGGCGCGGCGCTGGAGAGCCTCAAGGCGAGCGACAAGGGCGTCTCCGCCACGATCAAGGCCAGGGACGGCAAGAGCGAGGCGGCCGAGTTCAGCCACTGCATCGTCGCCATCGGCATCGTGCCCAACACCGAGGAGATCGGGCTGGAGGCGCTGGGCGTCGCCACCGAGCGCGGCCATATCAGGACCGACGGCCTGTGCCGCACCAACGTGCCGGGCCTGTGGGCGATCGGCGATGTGACCGCGCCGCCATGGCTCGCGCACAAGGCCAGCCATGAGGGTGTGACCGCCGCCGAGGCGATCGCGCAGGCGCTCGGCAACAAGGACGTCCATCCGCACGAGATGGACCCGCGCAACATCCCCGGCTGCACCTATTGCCAGCCGCAGGTGGCGAGCGTCGGCCTCACCGAGGCCAAGGCCAAGGAAGCCGGCTACAGCGTGAAGGTCGGCACCTTCCCGTTCATCGGCAATGGCAAGGCCATCGCGCTGGGCGAGGCGGAAGGCTTCGTGAAGACGGTGTTCGACGCGAAGACCGGCGAACTGCTCGGTGCGCACATGGTCGGCGCGGAAGTCACCGAGATGATCCAGGGCTACACCATCGGCAAGACCGCCGAGCTGGTGGAGCAGGACTTCATGCAGACGGTCTTCCCGCATCCCACGATCAGCGAATCGATGCATGAGAGCGTGCTCGCCGCTTATGGACGGGCGCTGCACATCTGAGGCCGGCGCGCGCCGCCGGCTGATGCTGGCCGGCGCGCTGCTGGCGCTGGTCGTGCTGCTCGGCCTGCTCAAGCTCGCCGGCTGGTTCGCGCCGCTGGACGGCGCGGCCATGCGGCTCGCGGGGCAGGGGCGGCATTTGCCCGGCGCTGATCTGGCGACATGGCTCTCGGTCTGGCTTGCCGAGCTGGGCACGGGCGGCGCGCGGCTTTACCTCGCACTGCTGGCTGGCTTGTTCCTCGCCTTCGCGGGGCGGCCGGGCGCCATGCTCTGGCTGCTGGCGGCGGTGGTGGGCATGATGATCGCCAACGCGCTGCTGAAGCTGGCCTTTCTCGTGCCGCGACCCGATCTGCTGGAGCATCTCGCCGTCGCCTCCGGGCACAGCTATCCGAGCGGCCACGCCGCCGGCGCGATGACGCTGTGGGGCGCGATCGCCCTCTTGTGGCGCACGCCGCCGGTCGCGATCCTCTGCCTTGTGATGATCCTCGCCACCGGGTTCAGCCGCGTTTGGCTGGGCGTGCACTGGCCGAGCGACGTGCTGGGCGGCTGGATGCTGGGCGCGGCGGGTCTGCTGGCGATGTCGCTGATCCTGCCGGAACGCTCGGAAGGCTGAGCCTTGCGGTGCGGGTGGTGCTGCGGCACATCATCGGACGACCGAACCATCAGTGCTCCTGCGAAAGCAGGAGCCCAGGGCGCATGAGCAGTGCCCTGTCGCCCTGGGCTCCTGCTTTCGCAGGAGCGCTTGCAATGAAGGAGCCCGCCTTGGCCAAAACGACCGGCACGCACAATTACACGCCCGATCCGCGCAACGAGACCATCCTGATCGACGTGAACGGCGTCCACACGCCGCGCGCGCAGGCCATGGTCTCCGTGTTCGATTCAGGCTTCATGCTGGGCGATGGCGTGTGGGAAGGCATCCGCCTGCATGGCGGGCGGCTCGCCTTCCTCGATCGGCACATGGACCGGCTCTACAGCGGCGCTAGGGCGATCGCGATGGACATCGGCCTCTCGCGCGAGGCGCTGGAGGCGCGGCTCTACGCCATACTCGACGCCAACGGCATGACCGGCGAGGGCGCGCATGTCCGCCTGATGGTCACGCGCGGCGTGCGCTCGACGCCCTATCAGGACCCGCGCGTGGTCGTCTCGCCCGCCACCGTCGTCATCATCCCGGAATGGAAGCGCCCGGTGCCCGAGACGGCGACGCGGATGCTCAGCCTCTTCACCGTGCATGTGCGGCGCGGCGATCCGGCCGTGCAGGACCCCAAGCTCAACAGCCACAGCAAGCTCAACTGCATCACCGCCTGCATCCAGGCCGCGCAGGCCGGCGCGGACGAGGCGCTGATGCTCGATCCGCACGGCTTCGTCGCCACGTGCAACTCGACGCATTTCTTCATCGCGCGCAAGGGCGAGATCTGGACCTCCAGTGGCGACTATTGCCTCGATGGCATCACCCGCCGCATCGTCATCGAGAGTGCGCGGGAGGCTGGCATCCCGGTCTTCGAGCGCAACTTCTCGCTGACCGATGTCTATGGCGCGGACGAGGCCTTCACCACCGGCACCTTCGCCGGCGTGGCGCCGGTCGGCACGATCGACGGGCGCGTGCTGGGGACGGAGCGCGGGCCGATGGTCGAACGGTTGCAGACGCTCTACCGCACCGCCGTCGAACAGGACGTGGCGGCGCGGAGCCGGCCATGATCGGGCAGGTGGCTATCCGCATCGCCATGTGGTCCGGCCCGCGCAACATCTCCACCGCGATGATGCGCAGCTTCTCCAGCCGCGCCGACACCGTGGTGAGCGACGAGCCCTATTATGGCTGCTTTCTGCGCGAGAGCGGCGCCGACCATCCGATGCGCGCGGCGATCGTCGCGGACATGGACTGCGACTGGGCAAGCGTCACCCGCACCCTCTCCGGCCCGACGCCTGAGGGCCGGCGCGTCTGGTATCAGAAGCACATGACCCATCATATGGTCGGCCCGGTCGCGCCGGACGATCTTGACGATTTCAACCATGCCTTCCTGATCCGCGATCCTGCCCGCATGGTCGCCTCCTATGCCGCCAAGCGCGAGGCGGTGACGCCGGCCGATCTCGGCTATGCGACGCAGCGCGCCTTCTTCGACCGGCTGTGCGACCGGCGCGGCCATCCGCCGCCGGTGATCGACGCCGCCGATGTGCTGGCCGATCCCGCGCGCACGCTGGCGGCGCTGTGCGGGGCGATCGGCATCGGCTGGGACCCCGCGATGCTTGCCTGGCCGGCGGGCCGGCACCCGCGCGACGGCATCTGGGCCGCGCACTGGTATGAGCGCGTGGAGGCGAGCACGGGCTTCGCGCGGGAGGAGGCCGGGCGTCCGCTTCCCGCCCTGCCGCCTGCGCTCCAGGCGACGAGCGACGCCTGCCGCGCGGACTATGAGGCGATGGCGGCGTTTCGGCTGGGCCGGTTCTGATACCTCACCCTGGGCTCCCGTGAAAGCGGGAGCCCAGGGCGCATTTAGCGGTTGCGCAAGGGCGGCCCCGCCTGCCAGATCATGCAGGGCAACATGCAAGGGGGACGCCGGCATCATGATCCGGAACCGGACGATGATCGTCGCGCGCCGCGCGATGCGGTGGCTGGCGGCGCTGCTTGTCATGAGTGGCCTGCCGGCGCAGGCGCAGGAGGGCGCGGCGGCCGCCACGCGTGTCATCACCGCCGCCCGCATGCTGGACGTGGCGACCGGCCGGATGGTCGAGCATCCCGCCATCTTCGTGGATGCGCAGGGTCGCATCACCGGGATCGCGGATGCGCGCACCGTGCGCTGGGGCGCCGGCATCGCGCATGTGGATCTGGGCGAGCGCACGCTGCTGCCGGGCCTTATCGACCTGCATGTCCATCTCGACATCATGGCCGATATCGGCGGTTATCGCGGCCTCGAGTTCACGGACAGCTTCTGGGCCATGGCGGCGGTGGGCCGCGCCCGGGAGATGCTCGACGCCGGCTTCACCACCGTGCGCAATCTGGGCTCGGAGAATTATGACGATGTCGGCCTGATGCAGGCGATCGACGCCGGCTATGCGGTCGGCCCGCGCATCGTGCCGGCCGGCTATGCGCTGAGCGCCACGGGCGGCCATTGCGATTCGACCTATCTGCCGCCCTCCTTCGCGGCCACCGCGCCGGGCGTGGGCGACGGGCCGCAGGCGCTGCGCCATCTGGTGCGGGTGCAGCGCAAATATGGCGCGCAGGTCATCAAGGTCTGCGCGACCGGCGGCGTCTTCTCGCGCAATACCGAGCCGGGCCAGCAGCAGCTGAGCGAGGAGGAACTGCGCGCCATCGCCGACGAGGCGCATCAATGGGGCCTGCGCGTCGCCGCCCATGCGCATGGCGCCGAGGGCATCAAGGCCGCCATCCGCGCCGGCATCGACACGATCGAGCATGTGAGCCTGGTCGACGAGGAGGGCATCCGCCTCGCGGTGAAGCGCGAGCGGCCGGTCTGGTTCGTCATGGATATCTTCAACACCGAATATACCCAGTCCACCGGCCGCGAGAATGGCGTGCTGGAGGATAATCTGCGCAAGGATCGCGAGATCGCGCAGATCCAGCGAGACAATTTCCGCCGGGCGCATGCGGCCGGGGTGCGCATGGCCTTCGGCACGGATGCGGGCGTGATGCCGCACGGCACCGCCGCCGGCCAGTTCCGCTACATGGTGGACTATGGGATGACGCCGCTGGAGGCGATCCGCGCGGCCACGCTCGATGCGGCGCAGGCGCTGGGCCGCGAGGACGATGTCGGCCAGATCGCGCCGGGCCGCTATGCCGATCTGATCGCGGTGGACGGCGATCCGCTGGAGAATGTGCGCCTGCTCGAAACGGTCGCCGCCGTGGTGAAGGGTGGGGAGGTCGTGCGGGCGCGATGAGGGAGACTCGGCCGCCGCGTGGCGGCCATTCTGGCGGCGAAGATTGAACGAAGCGTTGAGTTTGCGCCGCGCGGCGCGGCGGGGTTGATTTGGGGCATCGCTTTTCCCGGCAAGCGTTGCATCTATGCCGCACTGCACAAGGCGGGCTCGGAAATGCGGGCGTTTCGGCGCGCGGCAGAGGGAAATCGCGCGGATAATCCGTTTCCTGCCCCCGATGGGGCGTGATTTTTGCGGTAGCGAGCCGCCAAGCCCGCGCCTATGGGCGCCGCATCGTCATAAATCAGTAACGCCCACCAGCCACGGGGCCGCCATCGAGAGGACGTCAAGGTTCCGACGCGGAGCCGGCGAGGCAGACCGAGCGCGCCCTCGCGTGCCGGATGACCATATACACCACTGTTCCAAGGGGAGCACCGATGTCACATTTCCGTTTCCTTCTCGTGGCGACCGTCGCCAGCGGGGCCATCGCCACGGGCGCGCACGCGCAGTCGACCGGCTCGATCGACTTCGACGACGCCATCATCGTCACCGGTTCGCGCGGCCCGGCCGACGTCGGCGGCTTCCAGCTGCCTGACACCACCAAGGCGACCGGCGTCATGACCGAGGAGGCGATCAGCCGCCAGGGCGCCAACACGATCCTCAATACGATCAACCTGCTTCCGGGCGTCAGCTTCCAGAACAACGACCCTTATGGTTCGGCGGGCGGCAGCCTCAATATCCGTGGTTTCGGCCCGGACCGCGTCTCGCTGCAGTGGGACGGCATTCCGCTCAACGATACCGGCAACTACGCGATCTATTCCAACCAGATGCTGGACATGGAGCTGATCGGCCAGGTCAGCGTGAACCTCGGCAGCACGGACGTGGACAGCCCGACCGCCGCGGCTTCGGGCGGCACGGTCAACTATTTGACCCGCCAGCCCTATGAGGACTTCAATGTCACCATGGTCGGCGCGGTCGGCGAGTATAATTATTACCGGATGTTCGGCGCCATCGACACTGGCGTGTTCACGCCGTTCGGTACGCGCGCCTTCTTCTCGGCAAGCCGCACCGGCAACGACAATGTGTACAATAACTACGGCAAGATCGACAAGCAGCAGTATAATGCGCGCATCTATCAGCCGATCGGCAGCAATGGCGACTTCATCTCGGTCGCCGGTCACTATAATGAGAACCGCAACAACTTCTTCGGTTCGCTCCCGCTGCGCATCGATGCCAATCGCGTCGTCGGCCCGAACAGCTCGAACCGCTTTCCGACCAATCGCCACGAGCGCTCCTACGAGCTTCCGGACTGTCAGCTTTCGCCCGCGATCGCCGGTGCGGTCGACAGCCCGAACGGCTGCGGCACCGTGTTCGACTATCGCTTCAACCCGTCCAACACCGGCAACATTCGCGGCAGCTCGCGCTTCACGCTGGCCGATGGTCTCGTCCTGACCGTCGATCCCAGCTACCAGTATGTGAAGGCCAATGGCGGCGGCACGATCACCGGCCTCGAAGGCGGCAATGTGATCGATGGCACGACCTTCTACGGCTATACGGGCAACCGCTACTATGCCGGCGTGGACCTCAATGGCGACGGCGACGTGCTGGACAGCGTCACGCTGATCGCGCCCAGCCAGACGCAGACGCATCGTTTCGGCGTCATCTCGTCGCTGCGCTACGACCTCAACGAGCACAACACGGTCCGTATCGCCTATACCTATGACCGCGGCCGCCACCGCCAGACCGGCCAGCTCGGCTACGTCCAGCCCGGCGGCGTTCCGGTCGACGTCTTCCCGGTCAACGATCCGATCCTGGACGCGAACGGCAATGTCATCCAGAAGCGCAACCGTCTCTCCTACGCCATCCTCCATCAGGTGTCGGGCGAGTATCGGGGCGAGTTCATGGATGAAGCCCTGACCGTACGGCTCGGCCTGCGCGCGCCTTTCTTCAAGCGCGACCTGACGCAATATTGCTTCACGACCTCCGCGAGCGGTTTCGTGGATTGCGTGGCCGATTCGCAGGTCGATGCCTATGCGGCGGCCAATCCGGACTATGCCCGTCCGCAGCAGCGCACGCTGAAGTATGACAAGCTGCTGCCGAACATCGGCCTGAACTTCAAGGTCACGCCCGATGCGGCGATCTTCGCCAACTATGCGAAGGGTCTGCAGGTTCCCGGCACCGATCCGCTCTACAGCAGCTTCTACTTCGCCGAAGGCACGGCGGGCGCGACCCCCGTTCCCGAGACGACGGACAGCTTCGACCTCGGTGCGCGCTATACGACCTCGCGCATCCAGGCGCAGCTGACCGGCTGGTTCACGCGCTACAACAATCGTCTGGCTTCGGCCTATGATGCGGAGATCAACGAGACGATCTACCGGAATCTGGGCCAGGTCGACAAATGGGGCATCGACGGCAGCATCGCCTACCAGCCCCTCGATGCCGTGACCCTCTACGCGTTCGGCTCCTATCTCAAGTCGAAGATCAAGGACGACGTGCTGGTCGACGTGGACGATGACGGCAACCCCGTCTACGCGGCCACGGCCGGCAAGCGTGAATCCGGCGCGCCGGTCTACCAGTTCGGCGGCCGCGTGGAGTTCCACGTCGGCGACTTCGACCTGGGCTTCCAGGGCAAGCGCACCGGCAAGCGCTACATCTACGACACCAACGAGCAGGTGCTGGCCAATGGCGTGCCGGTCTACGGCGCCGCGGCGCGGGGCTACACGCTGTTCGACCTCGATGCCCGCTACTCGCTGGCCTCGCTGGGTGCCCCGAACGTCTATGGCCAGCTGAACATCTCGAACCTGTTCGACAAATTCTATGTCGGCGGTTTCGGCGGCAACCTGGCGCCGGGCAGCGTGCCCTTCGTCCAGATCGGCGCGCCGCGCGCGGTGATGTTCTCGGTCCACGTCCAGATGTAAGTCAGGACAGGTTCCGCATTTAGAAGGGCGGGGGCAGCGATGCCTCCGCCCTTTTTCATTCGTCCCTGCCGGACGGCGTCGCTCAGGCCGTTGCCCAGCGCGCCCGCACCACGCGCTCCAGCACGGTGAGCGGCATGGCGCCGCTGCGCAGCACCTCGTGGAACTGCATGAGGTCGAAGCCAGGGTTTCGCTTCGCCTCCTCGCGCAGGCGCACCCAGACGGTGTGGCCGATCTTGTAGCTGCAGGCCTGGCCCGGCCAGGCGGTGTAGCGGTCGATCTCGCCCTGGCTGCGGCCGCGCGCGATGCCGGTGGTGGCGATGAAATAGTCCGTCGCCTGCTCGCGGCTCCAGCGCTTGGCGTGCATCCCTGAATCCACCACGAGGCGCGTGGCGCGGAACAGCAGGGACTGGAGATAGCCGACCTGGCCCAGCGGATCGCCCTCGAACATGCCCATCTCGTCGGCGAGCTGCTCGCTGTAGAGTGCCCAGCCCTCCGAATAGCCGCTGAAGAAGCTGCGCCGGCGGATCATCGGGATCTGGTCGCTCTCCAGCGCCAGCATCACCTGGAGATGGTGGCCCGGCACCGCCTCATGATGCGAGAGGGTGGCGAGGCCGAACTTGGGCCGGTCGAACGTGTCGCGCAGGTTGATATAGTAGATGCCCGGCCGCGTGCCGTCGAGCGAGGCGTTCTGGTAATAGCCGCCGGGCGCGCCGGCCTGGATGGTCTCGGGCACGCGGCGCACCTCCACCGGCGCGCGCGGGAGCGTCGCGAACGCCTCCGGCAGACGCTCATACATCGCGCGAATCTGCGCGTTGAGCACCGCCAGCAGCGCCTCGCGGCCCTCGTCCGTATTGGGGAAGAGCTGGTCGGGGCGCTTGTTCAGATCGACCAGCCGCTCGCCGACCGTGCCCCGGCTCATGCCCTGGCCCTTGAGGATGGCGTCGATCCGCCCGCCAATCTCGGCGACTTGCTCCAGCCCGAGCTGGTGGATTTCCTCGCCGCTCATTTTCACCGTGGTCGCGGCCTCGGCGGCGGCGGCATAATAGGCGTCGCCGTCGGGCAGGCGCCAGCAGCCGGCGTCATGGACCGCCTTGCCGCGCAGCTCGGTGACGAGCGCACGCTGCCGGTCGAGCGCCGGATAGACCTTCTGCTCCACGATGGCCCGCGCCTGCTCGACTCGTGCCGCGTCGAGTCCGGCGTCGGACAGCTTCTGCGCCAGGCTCGTCACCATCACATTCTCGCCCGCCGGCTTGTCGCGCGCATCGCCGAGCAGCTTGAGCGTGGTATCAAGCAGATAATCGGGTGCGAACACGCCGCGCGCGGCGTCGGCGCGCTGGCGCTCGGTCTCGGCGTCGATCTGGGTCGGGAAGGCCTCCATCCGGGCGAGATAATCGTCCGCCTCGGCCGCATCGCGCACGCGGACCTGCGAATCGAGGAAGTCGGGTATGTCGAGATAGGCGCCGGTGAGCTGGCTCAGCACATAGGGCGCGAACCGGCCCATGGAGCTGCCATAGGTGAAGCGCTCGGCGCCCGCGATGGCCTGATCGAGCTGATAGACGACCACCTCCAGATCCAGCCGGGCCTCCGGCGAGAGGGCGGCGGCGTCCACGCCGGCCAGCTCGGCCCGCTCCGCCTTGGCACGGGCCAGCGCGCGCGCGGCGCCGGCCGCCGATTCGTCGCTGAGCCGACCGCGCAGATGGGCGCGCTCGCCGGTGTCGAGGCCGAGGCGCGTGGCGGCCTCGGGTGAATCCTCGATCCGGGCGTAGAAGAAGCGGTCGAGCATGGCGCGCAGCGCGGCATCGCCGGGCGCCGCGCTGGCCGGCGACGCATCGGTCTCCGGCGCGGTTGCCTGTGCGAAGGCGCCTCCCGGCAGCCCGGTCGCCAGAGCGGTGACGGCGGCGCCGATCATGAAATCGCGACGATGCATGGCTTGTCTCCCCTTTATTCGCATGACTGGGGACATGTGTAGGCGAGCCTGGCGGCGGGCGTCACCCCCCAAGCGCTTGACCGGATAAGATGGCTTTCCGTGCTCCCGCGAAAGCAGGAGCCCAGGGCGGCGATGCACTGCGGCTGGGTTCTGGGCTCCTGCTTTCGCAGGAGCACAAGTTGGTTCGACCTCGATCGGACAGCCCGGGGCGCTTCAGCGGCTGCTCTTCGATGTGGTTGGGACAGTTCCAAATAGCGGGGTTGGAGGTGAGGGAGAGCCGGATCCGGCTCCAGCGCCAACGGAAACGGCGCCGTCCGGAGGGCTTCCGGAACAGCGCCGTCCAGGCGGGGGTCGGGTCCAATCAACCCCGCTCGGTCCGATGCGCGTCAGGGCAGCGCGTAGGCGATCACCTCGTCGCCCACCGGCGTCTCCATGAAATGATGGCCGCCGGCATAGAGGACGAGATATTGCTTGCCGTTCGCCTCATAGGTCATGGGCGTGGCCTGCCCGCCGGCGGGCAGCACGTCGCTCCACACCGTCCGGCCGGTCTTGAGGTCGATCGCGCGGATCAGATTGTCCGTGGCGGCGGCGATGAAGACGAGGCCGCTCGCGGTCACCACCGCGCCGCCATTATTGGGTGTGCCGATGGTGACGGGCAGCATCGAGGGGATGCCGAACGGCCCGTTGGTGCGTGCCGTGCCCAGCGGGCGGTCCCAGATGGTCTTGCCGGTCGCGATGTCGATGGCGCGGATGCCGCCATAGGGCGGCTGCTTGCAGAGCATGCCGGTGAAGGGCAGGCGCCAGCCCGCGTTCACGTCGATGGCATAGGGCGTGTTGGCCTGCGGATCGCCCGCGCCTTCCGCCCCGCCGATGCGGCCGCGTGCCTGATCGCGGGGTGCCCAGCCGCGCCGGTTGGCTTCCTCGCGTGGCACGAGGCGCACATAGTTGGGCATGTCGTTGTAATTGGCGACGATCACGCCGCGCACCGGATCGACCGCGACGCCGCCCCAGTCCGTGCCGCCATTATAGCCGGGATATTCGATCGATCGGCGATCGGCGGTGGGCGGGGTGTAGAAGCCCTGATAGCTCGCCTTGCGGAACTGGATGCGGCAGATCATCTGGTCGATCGGCGACATGCCCCACATGTCCCGCTCGGTGAGGTCCGCCTTGCGCAGCGTATGCCAGAGCGAGACGGTCTGCGTGGGCGCGCGCTGGGCCGGCTCCACCCCGCCGCCGGGCGCGCGGATCGTGCCGACCGGCGTCAGCGGCCGGCCGGTGCGGCGATCGAGCACATAGATGTCGCCCTGCTTGCTCGGCAGCACCAGCGCAGGGACCGCGCCGCCGGCGGCGGGGAAGTCGATCAACGTCGCCTGCGCGCCGAAATCATAGTCCCACACATCGTTCTTCACCGCCTGGAAGCGCCAGCGCGGCTTGCCGGTGATGACGTCCAGCGCGACGAGCGAGGTCGCATACATATTCTCGGCAGGGCGGCGCAGGCTGGAATAATAGTCGGCCGCCGCATTGCCCATCGGCAGGTAGACGAGGCCGAGCTGCTCGTCGCCCGAGGCGGTGGTCCACATGTTGGGCGTGCCGCGCGCCCAGGTCTCGCCTTCGGGCGGATAGCCGTCCCAGTCCGGGTGCATCATGTCCCAGGCCCAGCGCAGCTTGCCGGTGACGGCGTCGAAGCCGCGGATCACGCCGGAGGGCGCCCAGCGATCCTGTCCGTCCAGCACCTGATGGCCGGTCACCACCACGCCGCGCACGATGGTGGGCGGCGAGTTGATCGAGACATAGCCCGGCGGCGTGGCGCCCATGCCGATCTTCGTGTCGACCTGGCCGTTGCTGCCGAAATCCTGGCAGGTGCGCCCGGTGCGCGCATCCAGCGCGAACAGGCGGGCGTCCAGCGTGCCGAAGATGATCCGCTGGGCGCAGGCCTGCCCCGGCGCGGCTTCCGGCATGGCGTAATAGCTCACGCCCCGGCAGGCGGCGGTGTAGGGGATGGCATCGTCCGGCACCTTGGGGTCGAACCGCCAGCGCTGCTTGCCCGTCGCCGGATCGAGCGCGATCACGATATTCTTGGGGGTGCAGACATAGAGCGTGTCGCCCACCTTGAGCGGCGTGTTCTCGGCGCCGTAGGTGTTCATCGCGGCTGGGGAGGGCAGGTCGCCGGTGTGGATCATCCAGGCGCGCCGGAGCGAGCCCACATTGCCCGGCGTGATCTGTGTGAGCGGGGAATAGCGCCGGGCCGCCTCGGAGCCGCCATAGGCCGGCCAGTCCGCGCCCGCCTGCATGAGCGCCGGGTCCGTCATCGCCATGCGCGCGCCGGGCAGGGCCATGGCGGGCACCGGCCGGTTGAGCCAGCCCAGCGTGAAGCCGCACAGGATGAACAGCGCCACCACGCCGGCGCTGGCGCCCCAGGCGATCCGCCAGCGCCGCAGGTCCGTGGAGAGCGGCGCCATGGCGAGCAGCACGCCCACCAGCAGCACCAGCGGCGCGATGACGCGCGGCACCAGCGCCCAGCCGTTCGTGCCGACTTCCCACAGCGCCCACAGCACGGTGAGGATGAAGATGAGGATGTAGAGCCAGCCGCCCAGCCGCATGCCGCGCATGAGCATGAGGCCCGAGGCGATCATCGCCGCGCCGGTGACGAGATAGTAGAGCGAGCCGCCCAGCAGCGCGAGCCACGCGCCGCCGATGAGCAGCACGAGGCCGATCAGCGCGACGATGAAGCCGATGATGAGGGGAAGGAGCGGTGCGGGAAATGTCTGGCGAAAGCGATTCATGGGCTTTGACCCTCCTGCCTCACGCCAAGGATGGCGCACGCCATCAACGCACAGATCGCTTCGACGTTCCGCGTCGGTGATGAAGCCGGGCGGCGGCGCGTGGTTCCGCTCCCATCGCCGCCTGTCCGCCCGGGCCGAACGCTGCCCTCATGCCTTGATGAAGGCAATGCCCATGGCGGGACGACGCGCCCCGTCATGAGCAGGTCGATCGGGTCTCAGGCCGTGAAGGCGAGGCCGGTCTTGCCCTTCTTGTATCCGCGACGGCGCAGGGCCGTGCCGGCCAGGCCGAAGCCGCCGACCATCATGGCCCAGGTCGCCGGCTCGGGCACGGTCGGGCCGGTGCTCAGCGGCGAAATCGTCAGCGAATATTGACCCGTCCCCTGATATTCGGTCAGCGCGAAAGTGCCGGTCAGGAAGCCCGGTGTGCTCTCGGGGCCGCTGTAGAGTTGGGCGCCATCGGTCACGAGGAGAGTCGAGGCGCCATAAAAATCGTAGATTTGCATGCCGCCGCCGATCGCTGCGTTGTAGAAGGAGAGATCGGCAACGCCCAGCACGGCGTCGGGGAAGCCGTTGACATCCCAGAGCGCGAAGCCGGTGCCGTTCACATAATCGTCCGGCGTGGGATTGGAATCCAGCGTGAAATCCGCGCTGTAGTCGCCGGTGATGACGAACCGGTAGGTTTCCGCGGAGGCCGGCGCGGCGACGGTGGCAAGACCGGCGGCTGCCGCAAGTAGATACGCATATTTCATGGAAATATCTCCCCCTATTCCGTGACGGCTGAAGTGCTTCATACAGTGCAGCACAAGGTTTCCGGATTGTTGACTCAATTTTTCGTCATATGGCGAGAATCTGGTTGATTTTGGGACGGAAACGCGGATTTCACCGATCTTCGCGCCCTGAAATTCCGTCATCCGCCGCGGCTGCCTTGTGCAGATCCTTCTTTTGCGATTTGCCCGGCCGGCTCTATGAGCGCCTCATGACCCTGCGCCTTGCCATCTTCGACTGTGACGGCACGCTGATCGACAGCCAGCACAGCATCGTCGCCGCCATGGACGCCGCCTTCGCGGCCATGTCGCTCGGCGGTCCTTCGCGTGCCGATTGCCTTTCGGTTGTCGGCCTCTCGCTGCCGGAGGCGATGGCGCGGCTGCTGCCGGAGGCGGAGCCGGCCTTCCATCATGAGATCAGCGCGCATTACAAGCAGGCCTTCCACGCCCTGCGCGCCGGCGGGCAGCTCAGCGAGCCGCTCTACGACGGCATTGCCGACCTGCTTGACGCGCTGGAGGCGGATGGCTGGCTGCTGGCGGTGGCCACTGGCAAGTCGGACCGGGGCCTGCGCCTCGCGCTGGAGCATCATGGCCTCTTCGGTCGCTTCGTCTCGCTGCAGACCGCCGACCGGCATCCTTCCAAGCCGCATCCCTCGATGATCGAGGCGGCGCTGGCGCAGGCCGGCGTGGATCGCGCGCAGGCGGTGATGATCGGCGACACCAGCTTCGACATGGCGATGGCGCAGGCGGCCGGCGTCCGCGGGCTCGGCGTCGGCTGGGGCTATCACCAGCCCGATGCGCTGATCGCGGCCGGCGCCCACAGCGTGGCCATGGACAGCGGCGAACTGGCCCGCCATATCGGCCTGCGATGAGCGAGACGGACGGTATCGAGAGCGCGCAAGCGGCGGCCCGGCGGGAAGCGCTGGCGAAGCAGCGCTTTTACATGATCGGCCTCTTCCGCCTGTCCGGCGCGCTCATCCTGATCTTCGGGCTGCTGATCGGCCGCGAATGGTTCGGCTGGGTGCAGGGCGACAAGGCGCGCTGGCTGGGCGTGATCGTGGCGCTGGTCGGCCTCGTCCAGTTCGGCCTGGTGCCGCGCCTGCTCGCCCGCGCCTTCGCGACGCCGCGCGCAAAGGGACCGGAGGACAGGTGAAGCGCTTCTGGACATCGGCGCAGGCGGTGGCGGACGGCACGGGCTGGTCCATCCGGCTGGACGGCCGCCCCGTGCGCACGCCGGCGCGCGCGGCGCTCACCGTGCCGGGCCGGGCGCTGGCCGAGGCCATCGCGGCGGAATGGAGCGCGCAGGGCGAGATGCTGGACCCGCGCACCATGCCGATGACCGGCTTCGCCAATGCGACGCTCGACCGGGTGCTGCCCGGGCTTGGCGATTTCCGCGGCCAGATCGCGGCCTATGCCGAGAGCGACCTGCTCTGCTACCGCGCCGAAGACCCCGAGGCGCTGGTCGCGCGGCAGGCGGCGGCATGGGACCCGCTGCTGGACTGGGCGCGGACGCGGCATGGCGCGGCATTCGTCATCACGTCCGGAATCATCCCGGTCGACCAGCCTGCCGCCTCGCTGGCGGCGCTGCGCGGCGCGGTCGAGGCGCTCGATCCCTGGCTGCTCGCGGGCGCGGCGACGCTCACCCAGATCGGCGGCTCGCTGGTCGGCACGCTGGCCCTGCTCGGCGACGCGGCCGAGGCGGAGGCGCTGTTCGAGGCGGCGAGTCTGGACGAGCGCTGGCAGGCCGAGCAATGGGGCGCCGACGCGGAAGCCGAAGCGCGCCTCGCCGCGCGCCGCGCGGAGTTCCTCGACGCGGCGCGCTATTGCGCGCTGGTGCGGGAAGGCTGAGCGGCCGGGCCGCCGTTCAGAAGACCTTCCCTTCCCAGCGCGCCTCCCGCCATTTCTCGTCGAGGTGAAGGCACAGCCCGAGCGCCATCAACACGATCAACGGCGCGGTTGCGTGACCATAGTCGCCGTTCAGCAGCAGCGTCGCCAGTGCGCCGACCATGACGAGACCGGCCAGTGCCGCGCCTCTGCGTCGTGTCGCCTGCCGGGCGAGCAGCATCGCGGCCATGGCTTCGAGCAGGCCGGTCACGCGCGGGAACCAGGCGGGATAGCCCCAGCGCGCATAATCGGCGGCGATCGAATCGGGCGTGACGAGATTGATCGCGCTGCCGAGCGTGAAAAAGGCGAGCAGGCCCCAGATGAGGAAGGCCCGGAGGCAGGATCGGGGCGTGAGGGCAATCGGCATGTCGGCTCCCTGACAGAAGAAGCGGAGCGGGAGAGGCTTGCTCCACGAGACCGACAGGGGCATAGAACCTCAACAATAGTTGAGGTCAAGGGGTTTTTCCGTGACGGCCGGAGCGCTTGCGGTCGGCGAGGTGGCGCGACGCAGCGGCGTGCCCGTCTCGACGATCCATTTCTACGAAGCCAGGGGGCTGATCGAGAGCTGGCGGACAGCTGGCAACCAGCGGCGCTATGCGCGCGGGGTGTTGCGCCGGGTGGCGATCATCCGGGTCGGGCAGCGCGCCGGCGTGCCGCTCGCGGTCCTCAAGACCTATCTGGATGCCATGCCGGCGGGCGCCGCGCTCAGGCCCGAGGATTGGAACCGACTCGCCCGTGCCTGGCAAGCGATGCTGGACGAGCGGATCGAATCGCTGCGCCAGCTGCGTGACGAGCTGGACGGGTGCATCGGCTGCGGCTGCCTGTCGCGCGCCGAATGTCCGCTGCGCAATCCCGGCGACCGGCTCGGCAGAGAGGGGCCGGGGCCGCGTCTCCTCGGGCAGCGTGTCCCCGGCGCCTGATGGCATTCTCAACCCGTTTCCAATCGCCACTCGTTGCTCTAAGGCAAGGCGCATGACGCAGGCGGCCATCGAACTCACCGATCTCACCAAAGTCTATGCCGGGGGCAAGAAGGCGCTGGACGGCGTCAACCTGACCGTGCCGCGCGGCGGCATCTTCGGGTTGCTGGGGCCGAACGGCGCGGGCAAGTCGACGCTCATCAACATCCTCGCGGGGCTGGTCAACAAGAGCGGCGGCACCGCGCGCGTCTGGGGCTTCGACATCGACGTCAACCCGCGCAACGCCAAGAACTCGATCGGCATCGTCAACCAGGAAATCCTGTTCGATCCCTTCTTCACGCCGGCCGAGACGCTGGAGATTCAGGCCGGCTATTATGGCGTGCCCCGGGCCGAGCGGCGCACCATGGAGCTGCTGCGCGCCGTCCATCTGGAGGACAAGGCGGACGCCTATTCGCGCACCCTTTCAGGCGGCATGAAGCGGCGGCTGATGGTGGCCAAGGCGATGGTCCATTCCCCGCCCATCCTGGTGCTGGACGAGCCGACTGCCGGCGTGGACATCGAATTGCGCCAGCAGCTCTGGTCCTATGTGCGCTCGCTCAACGACCGCGGCGTCACCATCGTGCTTACCACCCATTATCTGGAGGAGGCCGAGGAGCTGTGCGATCGCATCGCCATCATCAACCATGGCCGCCTCATCACCGACAAGCCGACCCGCGAGCTGGTGGGCATGGCGCAGGAGAAGGTGGTCGAGGTGACGGTGGACCGCGATCTGGGCGGCGCGCTGCCCGGCCATGGCCATTTCGAGAAGGTCGAGACATCGGGCGCGCGCAGCGTGCGCATCACCTATCTCAAGAACCGCGCCACCGCCGGCGAGGTGCTGAGCCTGATCCAGGGGCAGGGCTTCGGGATCGTGGATGTGAGCACGCATGATCCGGATCTGGAGGATGTGTTCCTGACGCTCACGCGGGCGGCGGCTTGAGCGAGAGGTCGTGCAAGCCCATCCCCAGCCCCTCTCGCATGCGGGAGGGGGATGAGGCGACTCCCCCTCCCGCATGCGGGAGGGGGCCGGGGGGTAGGCAGGCAATCTTCCGGCAAAGAAATACCGCATGCGCCAGGGATCTGCGGAACAACGCCTCGCCATCTGAACGCCTGCTCTGGCAGCGCTTGCGCAACCGCCAGCTCGACGGACACAAGTTTAGGCAGATTCCCGTTGGTCCGTTCTTTGCCGATTTCCTTTGCCGTGAGCAGAAGCTCGTTGTGAGAGATCGTTATTTCGCGGCTCAGGGTCTTGGCGTGCCGCGCATCCGCAATGCCGATGTGATGGCGAATCCAGAAGGCGTGCTCCTCGCCATCGTGCAAGCGCTGAATGCCCACCCCCAACCCCTCCCGCAGGCGGGAGGGGAGAAGAGAAGCTCATGACCATCTCCACATCGCACGACATCGTCATCATCGGCTCCGGCGCGGCGGGGCTCACCGCCGCGATCAACCTGGCGCAGGACCATAAGGTGCTGGTGCTGGCCAAGGGCGCGCTCGATTCCGGCTCGACCAACTGGGCGCAGGGCGGCATCGCCGCCGTGCTCGACGCGGGCGACAGCTTCGCCAACCATGTCGAGGATACGATGGTGGCGGGCGCGGGGCTCAACAATCGCGGGACGGTGGAATTCGTCGTGTCCGAAGCTCCGGCGGCGATCGAGCGGCTGGCGGCGCTCGGCGTGCCGTTCAATCCTGGTGAGGGCGGCGGCGAGGCGTTCGGCGAGCGCTGGCACCTGACGCGCGAGGGCGGCCATTCGCATCGCCGCATCGTGCATGTGGACGATGCGACCGGCCATGCGGTGCAGGTGGCGCTGCTCGCTGCCGCGCGCGCCAATCCCAACATCACCTTGCTGGAGGATATGGTCGCCATCGACCTCATCACCTCCCGCCATGGCGAGAAATATTCGGGCGACGGCCATGTCTGGGGCGTCTATGCGCTCAACCGGAAGGCCGGCCGCGTCGATGCCTTCGTGGCGCGCGCGACCATTCTCGCCACGGGCGGGGCGGGGCGCACCTATCTCTTCTCCACCGCCCCGCGCGGCGCGACCGGCGACGGCATCGCCATGGCCTGGCGGGCGGGCTGCCGCGTCTCCAACATGGAGATGATGCAATTCCACCCGACTTGCCTCTACAATCTGGAGGTCAAGAACTTCCTCATCACCGAGGCGATGCGCGGCGAAGGCGGCAAGCTGAAGCTCCCGCCCGGCGTGCCGGGCGGCGGCAAGCGCTTCATGGACCGGTTCGACAAGCGCGGCGAACTGGCTCCGCGCGACGTGGTGGCCCGCGCCATCGACCATGAGATCAAGCGGTTCGGCCTCGACTATGTCCATCTCGACATCAGCCACAAGCCGCCCGAGTTCATCAAGCAGCATTTCCCGACCATCCATGCGCGGCTGCTGGACCTCGACATCGACATCACGAAGGAGCCGATCCCGGTGGTGCCCGCGCAGCATTATACCTGCGGCGGCGTGGTCATCGATCTCGACGGGCGCACCGACCTGCCCGGCCTCTATGCCGCCGGCGAGGTGACGCAGAGCGGCCTGCACGGCGCCAATCGCCTGGCCTCCAACTCGCTGCTCGAATGCTTCGTCTTCGGCGAGGCGGCGGCCAACCATATCCGCGCCCATTGGGACGGCATGCCCACGCCGCCGGCCGTCAAGCCGTGGGACGAGAGCCGGGTGACGGACAGCGACGAGGAAGTGATCGTCCAGCACAACTGGAAGGAGATCCGCCGCTTCATGTGGGACTATGTCGGCATCGTGCGCACCACCAAGCGGCTTGAGCGCGCCCAGCACCGCGCCGACATGCTGGCGCGGGAAGTGGACGATTATTACGGCAATTTCCGCGTGAGCGCGGACCTCATCGAGCTGCGCAACCTGCTGGAAGTCGCCCGCCTCATCATCCGCAGCGCGCTCCACCGCAAGGAGAGCCGCGGGCTGCACTACACGCTCGACTATCCCGAGACGCTGCCCGAACCGCACGACACGGTGCTGGTGCCGTAACCGGGCTCGCAATCATGAAAAAAACCGGCGCGAAGCGGACTTCGCGCCGGATAGAGGACTTGGAGGAAAACGGACGGGCCCGTTTTCAACAGCGCGTTGATGAGACGCGGTGCCGGGCTCAGGTTTAAGGCCGTGGGCGGGGCAGAGATTTGATCCAGATCAAATCATGCGCATTCCCGTCGGGCCGCGCGTGCCGCGCGTTCCACCGTCCATCGCGTTTCGGATTCGGCTCGTCGCAGGCGCGTTGCGCCCGTTCGGCTGACGTTAAGGGCTGTCATGTGACGTTATGCATATGAAGGGCAGGCAGAAATTGGGGAGCAAGCCGGGAGGGCGGCTGGCCGCGCTGGCCGGCTTCGGGATCATGGTGCTGGCCGGCGCCTGCACGGCGATACCGGCCGCGCAGCCGCCGGTGCGCGCCGTGGCGCAGCGGCCGGCCAGCCCGCCGCCGCCGCCGGTCCGCCCGGTGCAGGCACCCCCGCCATCGCCCATCGAGCAGGTCAACCAGGGGCGCGCCGGCCTCGACCGGCCTTCGCCTGCGCTTGTCTCCGTCATCGAGACGCTGGGGCGCAATTTCAACGGCCATGTCGGCATCGCGGTGCAGCGCGTGGACACGGGCTGGACGGTCGCTTGGAACGGCAACGACCTGTTCCCGCAGCAGAGCGTCTCCAAGCTCTGGGTGGCGATGACCATGCTGGACGCGGTGGATCGCGGCCGGCTGACGCTCGACACGCAGGTGACGGTGCGCCCCTCGGACCTCACCCTCTTCCACCAGCCGATCGCCTCGCTGGTCTCGACGAGCGGCTACAGCACCTCGCTGCGCGACCTCTTCCAGCGCGCGATGACACAGAGCGACAATACCGCCAACGACAAGGTGCTCGGCAGCGTCGGCGGGCCGGAAGCGGTGCGCGGCTATCTGGCGCGGCGCTTCTTCGGGCAGGACGCCATCCGGTTCGGCCCGGGCGAGCGGATGCTGCAGAGCCAGACGGCGGGCATCACCTGGTCGCAGGATCTTTCACAGGGCCGGCGTTTCTACACCGCCCGCGCCAATCTGCCGCGCTCCGCGCGCGAACGGGCGCTCGACGCCTATCTGGCCGATCCGCCGGACGGCGCCGCGCCGCTGGCGATCGTGAAGGCGCTTGCCAAGCTCAAGAATGGCGACATGCTCTCGCCCGCCTCCACGCAGCTGCTGCTCGATACGATGGCGCAGGCGCGCACCGGCCCGCAGCGCGTGAAGGGCGGCGTGCCGGCTGGCTGGCACTATGCTCACAAGACCGGTACGGGCCAGGACCTGCCGCCCCGCTCCACGGGCTATAATGATGTCGGCATCATGACCGCGCCGGACGGCACCAGCTATGCCATCGCGGTGATGATCGGCGAGACGACCGTGACCATCCCGCAGCGCTGGGAGTTGATGCAGGCCGTCTCCCGCGCCGTTGCGGCCTTGCATCGGGGCTGAGAGTCTGTCTGGAAATTCGCGGAAGGGCGAATTTCGGTGCCGCTCTGCGCCGCAAGGCGCAGGTCCAAACCGGGAGCCGCATCGCTCCCATATCGCGACAGACGCAGTGGGCATCGGCCGTTGCCGGTGATCGGGGGATCACCTATACGAAGCCGCGATGGCCGCGACGTCCATGCCTTCCCTCGCGATCGTGGTCGTGAATTACCGCACGGCGGACTATGTCATCCGCTGCCTTGAGGCGCTCGTGCCCGAGCGGGCGACCGCCGGCCCCTTCGAGGTCATGGTGGTCGACGGCGCCTCGGGCGACGGCTCGGCGGAGACGCTCGCGGCGCATGTCGCCGACGCGGGCTGGCGCGACTGGGTGCATGTCCTGCCACTCGATCTCAATGGCGGTTTCGGCTGGGCTAACAATCAGGCGATGCTGCGGCTGCTCCAGCGTCCCGACCCGCCCGACTTCATCCATCTGCTCAATCCGGACACGATTGTCGCGCCCGGCGCGATCCGGGCGCTGATCGAGGTCATCACGGCTCATCCGCGCGTCGGCGCGGTCGGCAGCCGGCTGATCGAGCCGGACGGCGCACCGGCCGGATCGGCCTTCCGCTTCCCCTCGGCGGGACGGGAGTTCGTGCGCGGCTGCGGCATGGGCCGGCTCGGCCTGCTGCTCGGCATCGCGCCGCTGGTGATCGAGCGTGATGAACCCGGTCCGGCCGAATGGCTGACCGGCGCCAGCGTCATGTTCCGCAGCGCGGCGCTGCGCGAGAGCGGGCTCTTCGACGACGGCTTCTTCCTCTATTTCGAGGAAGTCGAGCTGATGCACCGCATGGGCCGCGCGGGCTGGGCGATATGGACCGTGCCGGCGAGCCGGGTCACGCATATCGGCGGCGTCGCGACCGGGGTGACGAGCGGCGGGCAGGTCGCCGTGCGTCCCTATCCGGCCTATCGCTTCGCGGCGCGGCGGCGCTTCCTGATGCTGACCGGCGGCGTCACGGGACTCTTTGCAGCCAATCTCGCCTGGCTCGCGGGCCGGGCGCTGGCCTTCGTGCTGAGACCTCTCCGGGGCCGCAATCCCCTCGCCGTCCCGCGCGAGCTTGCGATGACCCTGCGCCACGGCTTCTGGCCCGCCCGCCGCGACGGCAAGCCTTCGGTCACGCGCTGGGATGAGCCGCCCGGCCGCGCCCCGGCCTGGACGCGTGAGTCATGACGGGCGCTGCGCCCCGCGTCGGCCTCGTCGCGATCGGCCGCAACGAAGGCGAGCGGCTGAAGCGCTGCCTGCGCAGCGTGCCGCCCGGCTGTCCGGTCGTTTATGTCGATTCGGGCTCGACCGACGGCAGCGTCGCTTTCGCGCAGGGGCTCGGCATGAGCGTCGAGCCGCTCTCGACCGAGCAGGGCTTCACCGCCGCGCGCGCGCGCAATGCCGGCTGGCGCCGCCTGCTCGCCGAGCATCCGGGGCTCGAATTCATCCAGTTCATCGACGGCGATTGCGAGATGGACGCGGCCTGGCTCCCCCGCGCCGTGGCGGCGATCGAGGCCGAGCCGGAGCTCTGCGCCGTGTTCGGTCGCCTGCACGAGCGCCATCCCGAGGCGAGCTTCTACAATGCGCTGTGCGACGATGAATGGAATGTGCCGCTCGGCCTGGTGGGTGCTTGCGGCGGCATCGCGCTGTTCCGGGTGGCGGCGCTGCGCGAGGCCGAGGGGTTCAATGACGCGATCATCGCCGGCGAGGAGCCGGATCTCTGCCTGCGGCTGCGGCTGAAGGGATGGACCGTGCGTCGCATCGACGCGGACATGGCGCTGCACGACGCGGCGATCACGCGCGCCGCGCAATGGTGGAAGCGCACGCGCCGGAGCGGCCACGCCTATGCCGAGCATCTGGCGCGGCACGGGCGCGACGCCGATCCGGCGTGGCGGCGCAATCGCGACAGCATCCTGCTCTGGGCGCTGTTGGTGCCGCTGGCGATCGCCGCGCTGTTCGCCGGGGCGCTGATCCTGCGGCAGCCCATCGTCGCGCTGCCGGCGCTCGGCCTGCTGCTCCTCTATCCCGCGCAGCTCGCGCGGCTGACGCTGCGCCGGCATCGCGAGGGCAGGGGCTGGCGGTTCGCGCTGGGATGGGCGTTCTGGATGGTCGCCGGCAAGTTCGCCCAGCTTGCGGGCCTGTGGCAATATCACTGGAAGCGCTGGCGCGGACAGACGAGCCAGGTGATCGAATACAAGCAGGGAAGCGGAGCCGGTGCGGCAAAGTGACGCGTCCCATCGGCCAGTTGCCGGTTTCCCAATCCATTTGATTCGCTTCGCCTTGGTGGCTATAGCGTTGCCCTGACGATGGCGGCCTCGCACGGGCCGCCTTTTTCCGTTCCGAACAAGGTGCGAGAAAGGAGCAGTCCAGATGTCGATCACGCCGCTCATGCCCGTTTACCCCCGGTGCGACGTGCGACCCGTGCGCGGCGAGGGCTGCTATCTGATCGGCGAGCGCGGTGAGCGCTATCTGGACTTCGCGGCCGGCATCGCGGTGAACGCGCTCGGCCATGGCCACCCGCACCTCACCAGGGCGATCCAGGATCAGGCGGCGACGCTGATGCACGTCTCCAATCTCTACGGCTCGCCGCAGGGCGAGGCGCTGGCCAAGCGCATCGTCGACAATTGCTTCGCCGACACGCTGTTCTTCACCAATTCGGGCGTCGAGGCGATCGAATGCGCGATCAAGACGGCGCGGCGCTATCATCATGTGAACGGCAATCCGCAGCGCCACACGCTCATCACCTTCAACAACGCTTTCCACGGCCGCTCGCTGGGCGCGATCAGCGCGACCAACCAGGCCAAGATGCGCGACGGCTTCGAGCCGCTGCTGCCCGGCTTCGCCTATGCCCCGTTCAACGATCTGGAAGCCGCGCTGGCGCTGATCGACGACAACACCGCCGGCTTCATGGTCGAGACGGTGCAGGGCGAGGGCGGCATGACCGCCGGCACGCCCGAGTTCATCCGGGGCCTGCGCAAGGCGTGCGACGAGCATGGCCTGCTGCTCATCCTCGATGAGATCCAGTGCGGCTATGGGCGCACGGGCAAATTCTTCGCCTATGAGCATTACGGCATCACGCCGGACATCATGACGGCGGCCAAGGGCATTGGCGGCGGCTTCCCGCTCGGCGCCTGCCTCGCCACCGAGGAAGCGGCCAAGGGCATGACCTTCGGCACGCACGGCTCCACCTATGGCGGCAATCCGCTGGCCATGGCAGCGGGTCAGGCGATCCTCGACGTGATGCTGGAGCCGGGCTTCTTCGAGCGCGTCACGCAGACGGGCGAGCGGTTGCGCCAGGCCTTCGAGCAGATGATCCCCAACCACGACCATCTCTTCGAGGAGATACGCGGCAAGGGGCTGATGCTCGGCGTCAAGATGAAGGAGCCGGCGGTGGCGCGCGATTTCGTGGCGCATCTGCGCGACAATCACGGGCTGCTCACCGTCTCGGCGGGCGAGAATGTGTTCCGCGTGCTGCCCCCGCTCATCATCGAGGACAGCCACATCGCCGAGGCGATGGAGCGCCTCTCCGCCGGCGCCGCCAGCTACAAGGTGCCGGAAGCGGCCGCGTAAACCATCCATCCATGCGCTCCTGCGCAGGCAGGAGCACGGAGCCCGGCGGCGGTGTCCCATCGCCCCGGACTCCTGCCTTCGCAGGAGCATATTCCTGATGACCAGACATTTCCTCAATCTCTCCGATGCCGGCGGCGACGCCATCGCCGCGATGTTCGCCGACGCGATCGACCGCAAGGCGGCGCGCGCGGCGGGGGGCCTGCCGAAGGGCGCGGCGGATGCCGACGCGCCGCTCGCCGGCCGCACGCTGGCCATGATCTTCGAGAAGAATTCGACGCGCACCCGCGTGTCGTTCGACATGGCGATCCGCCAGCTCGGCGGCACGTCGCTGATCCTCGACGCCGGCACCAGCCAGCTCGGCCGGGGCGAGACGGTCGCGGACACCGCGCGCGTGCTCAGCCGCATGGTCGACGCGATCATGATCCGCACCGACGATCATGCCAAGATCGAGGAAATGGCGCACCATGCCGAGGTGCCGGTCATCAATGGCCTGACCGACCTGTCGCATCCCTGCCAGATCGTGGCGGACCTGCTGACGGTCATCGAGCATGGGCTGGCGCTGCCCGGCAGCCGGTGGGCGTGGCTGGGCGACGGCAACAATGTGCTGCACTCGATCATCGAGGCGGCCGGCCTGTTCAAGTTCGACGTGCGCTTCGGCGTGCCACAGGGCTTCGATCCCGATCCGCGCTTCGCCGAGGCGGCGCGCGCGCAGGGCGCCAGCATCACGCTCACCCGCAGCGCCGCCGAGGCGGTGCAGGATGCGGACGTGGTCGTCACCGACACCTGGGTCTCGATGGGTCAGGCCGGCAGCGAGGCCAAGCTGCGCGCGATGATGCCCTATCAGGTGACGCCGGCGCTGATGGCGCGGGCGAAGCGCGACGCGAAGTTCCTGCACTGCCTGCCCGCGCATCGCGGCGAGGAAGTGCTGCCCGAGGTGATCGACGGGCCGCAGTCGCTGATCTGGGACGAGGCCGAGAACCGCCTGCATGCGCAGAAGTCGGTCCTGCTGTGGGCGTTCGGGCTGCTGGGCTGAGATCGGGCGGCCGTCTTGTGCGGCGCGGGATCGTTCCTATCTGGGCGACGCATCCCGATCGGATAGAACCCGCGCTCCTGCGAAAGCAGGAGCCCAGGGCGCATGAGCAGTGCCTTTCCGCCATGACTCCTGCTTGCGCAGGAGCGCGAGTGACGGGATCGGCTCAGGATTCAAGAAGGCGCGGCGCCTGCGTGGCGGCCGTGTAGCGGTGACGGCATGACCCTTTCCTCTCCCCGGTCGCGCGATGAGGCGTTCGGCTTCACCATTCCCGGCCGCCATGCGCGCGGGCGGCTGGTGCGGCTGGGGCCGGTGCTCGATCAGGTGCTGGCGGCGCATCACTATCCCCCCGCGATCGAGCGGGTGGTGGCGGAGGCGCTGGTGCTGGCGGCGCTGCTCGGCGCCATGCTCAAGGACGAGGAGAGCCAGCTCACCCTGCAGGCGCAGACCGAGCAGGGCATCATCTCGCTGCTGGTGGCGGACTACAAGGCCGGCGCGCTGCGCGGCTATGCCCAGTTCGATGCCGAGCGGCTGGCCGAGCTGGGCGAGGACCCCTCGCTGTTCGGCCTGTTCGGCAAGGGCTATCTCGCCATCACCATCGACCAGGCGGCGACCGGCGAGCGCTATCAGGGCATCGTGCCGCTGGAAGGCGGCGGCCTGGGCGATGCGGCGGAGCATTATTTCGCCCAGTCCGAGCAGATCCCCAGCATCGTGCACATCGCCACGCATCATGCGCCCGGCGGCGGCTGCGTTGCGGCCGGCCTGCTGCTCCAGCACCTGCCCGAGGGCGAGGTGGGGCGCGAGCGGCTGCATGTGCGGCACGACCATCCCGACTGGGAGCATGTCTCCATCCTCGCGCGCACGCTCAGGGACGAGGAACTGACCGACATCGCGCTGCCGCTCGGCGACATCGCCTGGCGCCTGTTCCATGAGGAGGAGATCCGCAGCTTCGATGCCCAGCGGCTGCGCAAGGGCTGCCGCTGCGATCTCGGCCATATCCGGGACGTGCTGAGTCGCTTCGGGCAGGAGGAGCGCGCCGGCATGGCGGATGAGCGCGGCGTCATCGGCGTAGACTGCGCCTTCTGCTCGCGCGTCTTCGAGCTGTCGCTGGACGAGCTGGCGACGAGCCACTGACCCGATTTGCGACAATCGCGCCGGAATTGGCCGAAACGTGGCCGAAAGTGGAACAGCGCGGCGAACCGTGCCCTTTTCTCGTCGGAATTCCCGCTTATCTTCGCGGGGATGGATAGGCGGATCGATATGCCCAAGGCTCTCGTCATGATCGCGGCCGCTCTGTGCGGCCTGGCGCCCGTCGCGGCGCTGGCCGCGCAAGGCGATGGGCTGGACGCGCTCGGCCGGCTGGAGCCTGGCGCATGGGAGTTGCGCGAGCGCGGCGCGGGCGGGGCCGTGCAGCGCATGTGCATCGGCGATCCGCAGCAGCTCCTGCAGCCGCGCCATCCTGGCCAGATGTGCCGCCGCTTCGTGCTGGAGGACCAGGCCGACCATGTGTCCGTCACCTATGACTGCGCCCAGTCCGGCCGCGGCCGCACGGCGCTGCGTGTCGAGACGGCGCGGCTGGTGCAGATCGATTCGCAGGGTGTCTCCGGCGGCGCGCCGTTCGCGATGATGATCGAGGGCCGCCGCGTGGGCGCGTGCGGGGCCACCGCGCAGCGCTGAGGCGCCGCGCCGTTGGCATTCGCGGCCGATTTGCGCTAGCGGGCGCGCATGTCGTCAGAAAAACAGATTGCCGTGGTGCTCCTCTCGGGCGGCCTCGATTCCATGGTGGCCGCCGGGCTTGCGCGCGAGGCCGGCTTCCGGCTCGTCGCGCTCACCATCGACTATAATCAGCGGCACCGCGTGGAACTCGACTCGGCGCGCCGGATCGCGCAGGCGCTGGAGGTCGAGCGCCATATCGTGCTGCCGCTCGACCTGCGCCAGTTCGGCGGCTCGGCGCTCACCTCCGACACGGCGGTGCCCAAGACCGGCGTGGGCGAGGGCATTCCCATCACCTATGTGCCCGCGCGCAACACCATCTTCCTCGCGCTGACGCTGGGCCTTGCCGAGGCGAGCGGGGCGGAGCGCATCTATATCGGCGTCAATGCGCTCGATTATTCGGGCTATCCCGATTGCCGGCCGGAGTTCATCCAGGCCTTTCAGGACATGGCCGCGCTCGCCACCAAGGCGGGGGTGGAAGGGCGGCCGGTGCGCATCGAGGCACCGCTCCAGCACATGAGCAAGGCGCAGATCGCGGCCGAGGCGGCGCGGCTGGGGCTGGACGCGGGCATGAGCTGGTCCTGCTACGACCCCACGCCGCAGGGCGCGCATTGCGGCCTGTGCGACAGCTGCCGGCTGCGGGCCAGGGGCTTCGAGGAAGCCGGCGTGCCCGACCCGACGCGCTACGCCGCCCGGCCCTGATCGACCCATGAGCTACGCCGTCAAGGAAATGTTCCTCACGCTGCAGGGCGAGGGGATGCAGGCGGGACGCCGCGCGGTGTTCCTGCGCTTTGCCGGCTGCAATCTCTGGTCCGGCCGCGAGCAGGATCGCGCGCAGGCGGTCTGCCGCTTCTGCGATACGGATTTCGTGGGGCTCGACGGGGAGAATGGCGGCCGCTTCGCCGATGCGGATGCGCTGGCGGCGGCGGTGGCGCGGCTCTGGGGCGAGGCGCCGGCGCTGCGCTTCGTCGTCGTCACCGGCGGCGAGCCGATGCTCCAGCTCGACACGGCGCTGGTCGACGCGCTGCACGGCGCGGGCTTCGAGATCGCGGTGGAGAGCAACGGCACCCTGCCGGCGACGCCCGGCATCGACTGGCTGTGCATCAGCCCCAAGGCGGGCAGCGCGGTGGTCCAGCGCGTCGGCGACGAGCTCAAGCTGGTCTGGCCGCAGGACGGGATCGATCCGGACGCGTTGCTCGACTGGGACTTCGGCCGGTTCCTCGTCCAGCCCATGGATTGCGGGAACGAGCCCGCCAACGCCGTCGCGCGGGAGGCCGCGATCGCGCTCGCCATGCGCGATGCGCGGTGGCGGCTGTCCCTGCAAACGCACAAGCTGCTGGGGCTGAAATAGGCGCGCTGCTCCAGGCTATTCCCGCCCGTCCCGCGGCAATAAAGCGCCGGCGAACAAGATCAGAAATCCAACGAATGGCTTTTGTTGAGATTTCGCCTTCGCGGGAATGACCGGGCAAGCGCAGCACGCGCCCGCTCCTTATTCCGACGCTACCGTCTCCGTGTCCGCATCATTGGTCGGCTCATCGGACGCCGGCGCCGCGCGATGGGTGGTTTCGCCGCTGTTGTTCGCCACGCCGACGCCGTCCGAGCGCACCGCGTCGAGATCGGTCATCGAATCGTTCACCGTGCCGTCGACCACTTCCATGTCGCGCATCTCGACATCGTTGCCGGCGGTCTGCGTGTTGCCGCCGCAGCCGGCGAGCGTGGTTCCCACGGCAAGCGCGAGGAAGGCTGGCCATGCGCGGTGGATGCCCGGTCGTGTCATTGCTCTGTTCTCCTAGACGACGCGGTCCATCACCGGCTCATCGCGACCCCCCGGCGCGACCGCAAGGGGGCGGACCTTAGTTGCTGGAGGCTTTACCCTCAACCCCCGCCGGTCAGCGCGCCGACATGGGACAACATCGCCGGGGCGTGGCGAGCGAGCGCGGCGTCGAGCCGCGCCATGTCGCCGGGCTGGCCGAGCGCGGTGAGGCTGGTGACGCCATAGTCGCTGATGCCGCAGGGCACGATGCCGTCATAATGGCGCAGGTCCGGCGCGACATTGATGGCGAGGCCGTGCAGCGTCACCCATTTGCGCACGCGCACGCCGATGGCGGCGATCTTGGCCTCGCCGCCGTCCGGCCCGCGCGTCCACACGCCGATGCGCCCCTCCGCCGTCCAGGCGGGCACGTCGAGATCGGCCAGGCCGGCGATGATCCAGGCCTCCAGCGCCTGCACGAAGCGGCGCACGTCGCGCCCGCGCGCGGCGAGGTCGAGATTGAGATAGACCACGCGCTGGCCGGGGCCGTGATAGGTATATTGCCCGCCGCGCCCCGTCTCGAACACCGGGAAGCGGGCGGCGAGCAGGTCGTGCGCGAGAGCGCTGGTGCCGGCGGTGTAGAGCGGGGGATGCTCGACCAGCCAGATGCGCTCGGGCGCCGTGCCGGCGGCGATCGCCTCGGCGCGCGCGGTCATCTCCTCGACGGCTCCGGGATAGTCGAGCAGGCCCGGCTCGACGCGCCATTCGATCCGTTCGGGCAGCGGCGGCGCGGGGGATCGGGCGGCGTCGGTCATGGCCGCCGGATGTGGGACGCCCCGCCGTTTTTGGCAAGCGTCCATCCGCTCTGGCGCCACGCTGCGAATTTCCCTATCGAGCGCGCGTGACGAAAATCGACCTGAACAGGATCTGGGATGAGGCGCGCGCCATGGCCGCCGCCAGCGGCGACCTGCTCGCCGTGCTGGCGGGCATGTTCGTGATGCTGCCCATGATCGTCTCGCTGCAGCTCATCGAGCCGGCCGCCGCCGCTGCCGCCGCGCAAGCCGAGGCTCCGCCCGAGACGATGCAGGCGCTGCTCGACCTCTATCTGCAGCAGATGAGAGCCAACTGGCCGGTGCTGCTCGCGCGCGAGCTGGTCGCGGGCTTCGGCATGCTCGCCATGCTGGTGCTGCTGCTGCGCGAGGGGCGGCCGACGGTAGGCGAATCGCTCCGACTGGGCCTGTGGCTGCTGCCGGCCTATGTGCTGGCCGAGATCATCGGCGGCCTCATGCTGGCCGTGGCGTTCATGGCCTTCGTTCTGCCCTTCTTCTACGTGCTGGCGCGGCTGGTGCTGCTGCCGGCCGCCATCGCCGCCGAGGGGCGGACCAATCCGGTGGAGCTGGTGCGCCGCAGCTTCGCGCTCAGCCGGGGCAATGGGCTGCGTATCCTGCTGATGCTGGCCATCCTGTTCCTGACGACGCAGCTCGCCCTGCGTGTCGTCATGCTGATCGTGTCGATCGCCGGCGCGCTGCTGCTGCCGGCCGATCTGGCCGGCTTCGCCGAGCATGTGGCGGTCGGCCTCATGTCGGCGGTCGTCGCGGTCGTCTCCGTGCTGATGACGGCGGCGATCTATCGCCAGGCAAGCGGCGGGGACCGCCCGGCGCTCAGCGCCAGGTGACGCGCGGCGGCAGGCTCATCAGGATCGCGTCGATATTGCCGCCGGTCTTGAGGCCGAACAGCGTGCCGCGATCATGCACGAGATTGAACTCCACATAGCGGCCGCGCCATTCGAGCAGGTCGGCCTCTTCCTGCGCGGTCCAGGGCTGGCCCATGCGGCGGCGCACGATGCGCGGGAAGACGTCCAGGAAAGCCTCGCCCACATCGCGGGTGAAGGCGAAATTCGCGTCGAAATCGCCTTCCAGATGATCGTAGAAGATGCCGCCCACGCCGCGATGCACCTGCCGGTGCGGGATGTAGAAATAATCGTCGGCCCAGGCCTTGAAGCGCGGATAATGCGCCGGATCATGCGCGTCGCAGGCGGCCCGGAAGGCGGCGTGGAAGTCCGCGCGGTCCTCGTCATAGACGATCGGCGGGTTTAGGTCGGCGCCGCCGCCGAACCAGCGCTTCGTGGTGACGAGGAAGCGCGTGTTCATGTGCACGGCCGGCACGTGCGGATTGGTCATGTGCGCGACCAGGCTGATGCCGGTGGCGAAGAAGCCGGGGTCCTCGTCCGCGCCGTGGATGGTTCGGGCGAATTCGGGCGAGAAGTGGCCGCCCACGGTCGAGACGTTGACGCCGACCTTCTCGAAGACTTTCCCCTTCATGACCCCGCGCGTGCCGCCGCCGCCGCCGCCTTGCTCGATCGGCCCGGCCGTCTGTCCCTCGGCCTCGCGCCACCAGCTCAGATAGTCGAAGCGGGCGTCGCTGCCGGCCTCCCGCTCGATCGCCTCGAACGCGGCGCAGATGCGGTCGCGCAGGGATTCGAACCAGGCGCGCGCGGCCTGTTGCTCGCTGTCCAGGGCGGTCATGCTTGGGGTCATTGCGGGAAAAGTCCAGTCTGTCTCAGTGCCTCGCCGAGCGCGATGCCTGTTGCCACCGCGAGATTCAAGGAGCGAAAGCCCGGCGCCATGGGAATGCGCACGCGCAGGTCCGCCCGCTCGTGCAGCGCGGTGGGCAGGCCGGCGCTTTCCCGGCCCATGAGCAGCAGGTCGTCCGGTCGGAAGCGTGCGTCGGGCAGGCGCGTGCTGCCGGCGCTGGTCAGCGCCACGAGCCGCGCGCCGTCGGCCAGCCGGGCCTGCGCGAAGGCGTCGAAATCGGCATGGCGCTCGACCTCGGCCTGCGCGCCATAGTCCATCGCCGCCCGGCGCAGCTGCGCGTCCGAGGCGGGAAAGCCGCAGGGCAGGATGATGTCGATGCCCACCTGCCAGCAGGCGGCCAGCCGCAGGATGGTGCCGACATTGCCGGCGATGTCCGGCTGGAACAGGACGATGCGCATGGCGCTTCCTAGAGTGATGTCGAGGCGGATGGAACCATCCGCCGGCTCGGACATCACGGCAAACAAACGGACGACCGAAGGCGATCCGATTCAATGTGAAGCGGATCGCCTCCTAGAATCGCCAGCGCCGGCATGGAATGGGGCAAATCGTCCGGTTTCGTTCCGCCGCCGCGCTGGCCTGAAGACCTGCTATCTCAGAAAGCGTTGGATTTCCGCCGTTCTCGCCCATGGACATATGTGCCGGCAGGACGCTGCGCACGCCCATGAAATTGGCTGTTGGCAAATCGCGACCAAGGGCGCTATCAGGCGCCCGGACGCGGCCGGGGGTTCCGGCTGCGCGGTGTGTCGCATGACGTGACCGGGCGAGCGGACTTCCTGCCAGACAGGGGAGCCGACCGGGGACCGGGATTCAGCGTATTGCCCGGCACGCCGATCCGCGGAATCGAGCCCGGCCGTGCCAATGCCGCCGGCGAACGGGCCAAGGGAGGCATTGACGACGCATGGCCACGGAAGTGCAAGGGATTGAGGCCGTCGAGGGTGAAGGGGAAGGCGTTCGGCGCCGCGACTTCATCAACATCGCGGCGGTGAGCTTTGCGGGTGTCGGCGGTCTCGCTGTGCTGTTCCCGCTCGTCAACCAGATGAATCCGAGCGCGGACGTGCTCGCGCAGGCGACGACGGAAGTCGACCTCTCGGCCATCCAGCCGGGTCAGGCGGTGAAGGCGGTGTTCCGCTCGCAGCCGCTGTTCGTCCGCCATCTGACGGACAAGGAGATCGCGGAGGCGGACGCGGTGGACGTCGCGACGCTGCGCGATCCGCAGACGCTGGAGCAGCGCGTCGTCGACGGCAAGAAGCAGTGGCTCATCACCATGGGCGTGTGCACCCATCTGGGCTGCGTGCCGCTCGGTGCCGGCGAGGGCGAGAATCGCGGCGAATTTGGCGGCTATTTCTGCCCCTGCCACGGCTCGGCCTATGATACGGCGGCGCGCATTCGCAAGGGTCCGGCGCCGAAGAACCTGGTGGTTCCGCCGTATAAATACACCTCCGACACTGCCATTCTCGTGGGCTGAGGATAAAGATAATGAGCTTTCCCTGGGCTGAGCATTACACGCCGAAGAACCCGCTGATGAAGTGGGTCGATGAAAAGCTGCCTCTGCCGCGGCTGGTCTACAATGCCGTGGGCGCCGGCTATCCCGTGCCGCGCAACCTCAACTTCTTCTGGAATTTCGGCGTGCTGGCGGGCCTCGCGCTCACCATCCAGCTCGTCACCGGCATCATCCTGGCGATGCATTATGCCGCCAATGCCGGCATCGCCTTCGATTCGGTCGAGCACATCATGCGCGACGTGAATGCCGGCTGGCTGCTGCGCTATGCGCACGCCAACGGCGCGAGCATCTTCTTCATCGTCGTCTACATCCACATCTTCCGCGGCCTCTATTTCGGCTCCTACAAGGCGCCGCGCGAGATGGTGTGGCTGCTTGGCGTGGTCATCTTCCTGCTGATGATGGCGACCGCCTTCATGGGCTATGTGCTGCCCTGGGGGCAGATGAGCTTCTGGGGCGCGCAGGTCATCACCGGCCTGTTCGCGGCGATCCCGGTCGTCGGCGAGCCGATCCAGACCTGGCTGCTCGGCGGCTTCGCGCCCGGTAATGCCGCGCTCAACCGCTTCTTCTCGCTGCACTATCTGCTGCCGTTCGTGATCGCGGGCGTCATCGTCCTGCACATCTGGGCGCTGCACATTCCCGGCTCGTCCAACCCGACGGGCGTGGAAGTGAAGGGGCCGCAGGATACCGTGCCGTTCCACCCCTATTACACGGCGAAGGACGGCTTCGGCGCCGGCGTGTTCCTGATCGTGTTCGCGCTGCTCGTCTTCTTCGGGCCGAACATGCTGGGCCACCCGGACAATTATATCCAGGCCAACCCCATGTCGACGCCGGCGCATATCGTGCCCGAATGGTATTTCTGGCCCTTCTACGCGATCCTGCGCGCCTTCACGATGGACCTGACGATCCCGTTCACGGGCATCGTGCTGATCCCCGCCAAGCTGCTCGGCGTGATGGCGATGTTCTCGTCCATCCTGCTGCTCTTCTTCCTGCCGTGGATCGACACCTCGCCGGTCCGCTCGGGCAAGTATCGGCCGCTGTTCAGGAAGTTCTTCATCCTGCTCATCATCGACGTGGTGATCCTGGGCTATTGCGGCGGCGCGCCGGCGGAAGAGCCCTATGTGATGATCTCGCAGCTCGCCGCGGCCTATTATTTCGCGCACTTCCTCATCATCCTGCCGATCATCGCCTCGATCGAGCGGCCGGATCCGCTGCCCGGCTCGATCACCGAGGCCGTGCTGGCGAAGGCGCATTCGACCGGAGACGAGGCAGAGCCCGTCGCCGCGGCTGCTGAATAAGGGGGCAATAGCCATGGTTCGTATCCTCGCCGCCCTCGTCGGCATCTTCTTCAGCGGCATGATGCTGCTGAGCTTCCTGTGGGGTGCCGTCGCCTATGTCGGCAGCCCGCCGGAGGCGACCGTCGAGCATGAGTTCCACGAGCACCCCAAGAAGGTGGCGTGGACGTTCGATGGCCCGTTCGGCTATTATGACAAGCAGCAGCTGCAGCGCGGCTTCCAGGTCTATACGGAAGTCTGCTCGGCCTGCCATTCGCTGCACCAGGTCGCATTCCGCAGCCTGGAGGCGCTCGGCTACAATGAGGCCGAGATCAAGGCGATCGCCAAGGCCCGCCAGGTGCCTTCGGTCGATGCCGCGACCGGCGAGCCGTCGACCCGCGAGGGCGCGCCGGCCGATCACTTCCCGCTCGTCTACCCCAACGACGTGGCGGCGGCGGCGGCCAACAACAACGCCATTCCGCCGGATCTCTCGCTGATGGCCAAGGCGCGGCACGATGGCGCGAACTATATCCATTCGCTGCTGACCGGCTTCCAGAACCAGCCCGCCGAACTGCTCAAGAAGTTCCCGGACTCCAAGACGCCGGAGGGGCTGCACTACAACCCCTATTTCGCCAACCTGAACCTCGCCATGGCGCCGCCGCTGACGGCCGAGGGCCAGGTGACCTATGGCGAGGGCCAGCCCAAGCCGACCGTCGACCAGATGGCGCAGGATGTCGCGGCCTTCCTCATGTGGACGGCCGAGCCCAACATGGAGGCCCGCAAGGCCACCGGCCGGGCGGTGGTGATCTTCCTGATCGTCGCGACTGTGCTGGCCTTCCTCTCCTATCGGAACATCTGGGCCGGCAAGGCGCATTGATCCGAACGGATATGAGCTGACAGATCAAGGGGGCGGGCCGCGCGAGCGGTTCGCCCCTTCGTCGTCTGCATGAGATGGGATCAGTGCTCCTGCCTTCGGAGGCGCATGATATGGTTCAATCCGAATCGGACAGAGGCTAGCCAGCAAAACGGAGTCCGAAACCCACCCATCCGCGATTGATGGGTCCGCAAAATACGCGAAACTCCCTGCCGAAGGAGAGCGTGATGGGCATCAGCTTCAGGCCCGGCGTCGCAGAGGGCGGCGGCGATGCGGTGACGGCGGCCGAGCTGGTGCGGCATTTCGCCGAATGCCGCGAGGCCGCGTCCCGGCAGGGCCTCTACGTCACCCATCATGGCCGGCCGACCCATGTGCTGCTCGGCATCGAGCGGTATCAGGCGCTCAGGGCCGGCGAGGGCGCGGACGGGCCGGACGGTGCGGCCGGTGACGGCGAAGCGCCCCTGCTGCACATGCTGGCCGACTGGCTCGACGATGCGCTGATCCTGTGCGACGCCGCCATGACCGTCCGCTTCGCCAATCGCGCGATGCAGGCCTTCTGCCGCCGCTCCGCGCAGGCGCTGGTCGGCCGCCCGCTGCTCGAGGCGCTGCCGGAAGCTGCGGGGAGCCTGCTGGAAGTGCATGCGCGCCGCACGGCCGCGGGCGGCGAGATGGCCTCGGCGGATATCCCCTCCCCGTTCCAGCCGGAGGGCTGGCTGCATTTCCACAGCTTCCCGCTCGGGGGCTGGAATGCGCTCATCATCCGCGACATCAGCGAAGAGGTGCGGCGCGAGCGCATGGCCGATGTGCCGGCCGCGCTGCTCGAGGCCATGCGGCTGCATGGCGACATCGCCTTCATGCGCCTGTCGGTGCGGGGCACGATCGAGCAGGTCAACGCGCCGTGCGCGCGGCTCGTCGGCCTGCCGGAGGCGCGGCTGCGCGGCGTCGCGCTGGCGGACATGGTCGCGCGACCGGATCGCATGGCCTGCCGCGCCGCGCTCGAGGCGGTGCTGCAAGGCGCCGCCGAGCAGCGGCTGCGCGTGGAGCTCATCTCCAATGGCGACGCCATGCTGCCGCTGGACATGGCGCTGACCCAGCTGCGCGGCGCCTATGGTGTGGAAGGCGCCGTGCTGGTGGCGACGCGAATCGGCTGAACGGGCTCGGCCTATTATTGCGCAAAATGCGATGCTTGCCGGGGTTGGGGCGGGTCACGAAACTGATAGGGCGTGCGGGATCGCAGCAGAACAGGGCGGTGCCTCACCTCTTCTCCCCTCCCCTTCAGGGGAGGGGCCGGGGGTGGGGGATTGCCCAGCAGCGCCGCGCTCGATCGAAAGCCCCGCCCCAACCCCTCCCCTGGAGGTTGTCTGCTCCAGGTTGAACCATGTTGTGCTCCTGCTTTCGCAGGAGCACTGAGTCCATCTCATTCGGGCAAGCTCTGAAGGGGAGGGGCTTATATGTAGTGGCCCCATCCTCGACATTCGCCCCACGCCGCATTTTACGCAATTTCCAGCCCCAACCCCGCTAAACCGTCCTTGATCGCCGCCCCGCCATGATCGGCGGCATGACAAACGGTCGCCTCAAGCGGTCCATGACCGGACCATCCAGCCCCGGCAGCAGGTCTGGGCCGCGCTCCGTTCGTCTGTCGGCAGGAAGGCGCCGCGGCACGCGCCTTCCTGCCGCATCACGCGCGTCCGCCACGCGCGGTGCGGTGCTGGTGGAGGTGGCGCTCAGCCTGCCGATCCTCATCATCATGATCTTCGGCATCATCGCCTATGGCGCCTGGCTGGGCACGGCCAGCGCCGTCCAGCAGCTCGCCAACGAGGCGGCGCGCGCGGCGCTGGCCGGCCTCGATACCAGCGAGCGCGACACGCTGGTCGATGAGGCCGTGAGCCAGGGCACCGCCGGCTCGCCGCTGCTGCGGCGCGAGCTGCTGAGCGTCGCCAAGTCGCAGGACGGCGCCTTTTATTCGGTGGCGGTCACTTATGATGTCGGCCAGTCGCCGCTGTTCACCGCCTCGCCGGTGCCCTTGCCGGCGGGGCGGATTCGGCGGACCTCGGTGGTCAAGCTGGGGACGCTCTGAGATGCGCCCCCCTTTCCATCGTCGTCTCAAGACCCTGCGCGCCGATCGTCGCGGCGCGGCGGCGATGCTGCTCGCGCTCTCGATGACGGCGCTCACCGGCGCGGCGGCCATCTCGGTCGATCTCGGATCGGCCTATCTTGCCCGGCGCGAATTGCAGGGCATCGCCGATTCGGCGGTGCTCGCGGCGGTCGCCGAGCGCGTCGCGGTGGACGGCGAGGTGACTGCGCGCGCGGTGATCGATCGCAGCGCGCGGCTCAGGTGACGATCGATGCGCTGACCCCCGGCCTCTACCGCCGCGATGCCGCGCTCGATCCCTCCGCCCGGTTCGCACCGGACGATGCGCGGCCCAACGCGGCGCGGCTGACTCTGGCCCGCGAGGTGCCGCTGGTCTTCGGCCGCGGGCTGCTCGGCCGCCCGACCATGACCGTCCGCGCCACCGCCACGGCGGCGCGGCTGGACTATGCCGCCTTCTCGATCGGCACGCGCCTCGCCTCGCTGTCGGACGGGCTGCCCAACGATCTCCTCTCCGCGCTCGCCGGCACCAGCCTCAACCTCTCGGTGATGGACGGGCAGGGCCTCGCCTCGGCCGATCTGGACCTGCTGCGCGTCGCCGATGCGCTCAAGCTGCGGCTGGGGCAGGGGAGCGCCACCTATGCCGAGCTGTTCGACCGCACCATCCCGCTCGGCGACATCGTGCTCGCCATGGCGGACGCCGCGCCGGACATCTCGACGCGCGACGCGCTGATGCGGATCGCCCCGCAGCTCTCGCGCAGCGCGCGGCTGGCGGACATGATCGATCTGGGCGTCATCGGCGGCAATAGCGCCAGCGACGGCGCGACGCGGCTGGAGGTCGGCGCCTTCGCGTTGCTGCGCGCGGTGCTGGAGCTGTCGCGCGGCGGCACTTACGAACTGAACCTCAATCTCGGCGTGCAGGGCCTCACCGGCGCCAAGCTGCGCATCTTCGGCGGGCGCGGCGACACAAGTTCGCCCTGGCTGACGGTGACGGACGCGCGGGACGTGGTGATCCGCACCGCGCGCAGCCGCATCTATCTGGAGGTCAGCGCGCTGTCCGCCATCTCCGGCATCGCCAGTGTGCGCGTGCCGATCCTCATCGATCTGGCGGAGGCGGAGGCGCGGCTGTCCGATATCGCCTGCGGCGGCGCGGGCAGCCGGGGCGTGACGCTGGCCGTCACGCCCTCGATCGGCTCGATCGCGATCGCCGATGTGAGCGGGTCCGGCCTCGCCAATCTCAACGTGGCGCCCGCGCTCCAGCCGGCGGTGCTGACCAATGTGCTGGGCGCCGTGCGCGCCACCGCCTCGGCCAAGGTATCGCTGGGCGGCGTGCAGTCCCAGAGCCTGTTCTTCAGCGAGGGCGATATCGCCGCGCACGCCAGCAAGACGGTCTCGACCGGCGACCTCGTCACCGGCGTGACCGCCTCGCTGGTGAAGAAGGTGGACATCGCCGTCACGATTCTCGGCATCACGGTCCACACCGGCCCTGTGGTGAGCGCATTGGGCGCGCAGCTCGGCGCGCTCGGGCCGGTGATCGATCCGCTGCTGGGCCAGTTGACCGGCCTGCTCGGCGTCCGGCTGGGCGAGGCCGATGTGCGGGTCGACGGGATGCGGTGCGGCGTGCCGCTGCTCGTCGCGTGACCGGCGCTTCATGACAGGAAGGACAGGATGACGATGAATGCCCCAGTGCAAATCCAGTCGCGCGCCTCGGCTCCGCCGCCGCTGATCGGCGATTTCGCGCGGGATACCTATCTCGGCGCCTGCGCGGTGGCGGACCTGCTGGCGGTGATCGAGCGCCCCGATCGCGCCCTGCAACTGGTCGCGGAACTCTATCTCCGCATGATGCACGATACGCCCTGTGCCGTCGCGGACGCGCGGCAGGTGCTGCCGATGGAGGCGGAGGAAAGGCTCATCCTGATCGCGCGCCTCATGCGTCAGGGCCTCGTCCGCCGCGCCGGCGGCGTGGCGCCGGACCTGCCCTTGCAGGACCATCACCGCATCGAGATCGCGCCGGCGTGGAAGGCGGAGCTGAGCGGCTTCTTCGCGCGCGCCACGCTGCGCGGCCCTGCGGCGCTGGAGGACTGGGCGCGTTGCTTCGGGTGAAGAGAGCGGCGGTGATTTGCCGCCACTCCCCCGTCATTCCGGCGAAAGCCGGAATCCATGCCCAACCGTCGAGTTCTGGATTCCGGCTTTCGCCGGAATGAGGGAGGTTGGGACAGTATTGCTCTCCACCCGTAAACGGGAGGGGAGCGAGATTACACCTCGCTCCGGTTGATTTCCCGCCCGCCTTTTCTTATGTTCGCCGCACATGCGGGCCGGGCCCCTCTGGCGATCGTTTCGGCGGTCGTGATGTCGGACCGCATCGAGTGCGCTCGATGCCGGGTCCAGTTTTGTCTTCATTCCCGGATCGGCACAGGGCCACTCGTTTTGCAACGGCAAACGAGGTTTTTGAGCTATGTACGAACAGGAACGGGTGCTTCGGAGCGGCACGGCCCAGGAGGCGGCCCTTTTCGACGAGGGCCTGCGCTCGCACATGCTGCGCGTCTATAATTACATGGCGTCGGGTGTCCTGCTCACGGGCATCGTGGCGCTGCTGGTCTCGTCCAGCCCGGCGCTGGTGAGCGCCATCTTCGGCACGCCGCTGAAGTGGGTGTTCATGTTTGCGCCGCTGGCCTTCGTGTTCTTCTTCTCCTTCCGCATCGACAAGATGAGCGCATCGACGGCGCAGGCGGCCTATTGGGCGTTCGCGGCGATCATGGGCGTCTCCATGGCGTCCATCTTCCTCGTGTTCACGGGCACGAGCATCGCCCAGACCTTCTTCATCGCCGCCGCCATGTTCACCGCGATGAGCCTCTATGGCTACACGACCAAGGCGGACCTCTCGCGCTTCGGCAGCTTCCTGATGATGGGCCTGATCGGCGTGCTGATCGCGATGCTGGTCAATCTGTTCATCGGGTCGAGCGTGCTGCAGACGGCCATCTCGATCATCGGCGTGCTGGTGTTCGTGGGCCTCACCGCCTGGGACACGCAGAACATCAAGGTGCAATATGCGCAGAATCTCGGCCATGAGACGCTGAGCAAGATGGCGGTGTTCGGGGCGCTCTCGCTCTACCTGAACTTCGTCAACATCTTCCAGCTTCTGCTCAACCTCACCGGTGAGCGCGAGTAATCGCGCTCCCGGGAGTCCGTTTGAAAATTCGCAAAAGAGCGAATTTTAAAGCGGCACCGGCCCGCTCCCCCACGGGGTCCCCGCAAAGTATTACTTTGCGGGGCAGCCCCACCCGGCCTCCCACAGCGTATCCTGAATGGGAGGCCGGGCGGGGGAGCGGGCCGGTGCCGCCATACGCCGACAGGCGTATCAAACAGGCTTTCATGCAAGGAGACTGATCGGCCATGATGGAAGGCCTTGCCGCCCTGGCGAGTGAACCCGCCGCCTGGGCGGCGCTCGCCACGCTCGTCGCCATGGAAGTGGTGCTGGGCGTGGACAATCTCATCTTCATCTCGGTGCTCTCCAACAAGCTGCCGCCCGAGCAGCGGGTGCGGGCGCGGCGGATCGGCATCAGCCTGGCTCTGGTGATGCGGCTCGGCCTGCTCGCCTCGATCGCCTGGATCATGCAATTGACCGCCCCGCTCTTCGAGGCGCTGGGCCGCGCCTTCTCGTGGCGCGACCTGATCCTGATCGCGGGCGGGCTCTTTCTCGTGTGGAAGGCGACCAAGGAAATCCACCACACGATCGATCCGCGGGCGGACGACGAGATGTTCGATGCAGGCGCGCTCGGCATCGGCTTCACCGCCGCGATCGGGCAGATCATCCTGCTCGATCTCGTCTTCTCGATCGACAGCATCATCACGGCGGTGGGCATGACGGACAATCTGGCGATCATGGTGATCGCGGTGGTCTGCGCCGTCATGGCGATGATGTTCGCGGCGACTCCGCTCGCCGACTTCATCGAGCGCAACCCCACGGTGGTCATGCTGGCGCTCAGCTTCCTGATGCTGATCGGCACCACGCTCATCGCCGAGGGCTTCGGTGCGCATGTGCCCAAGGGCTATGTCTATGCCGCCATGGCCTTCTCGGCGCTGGTCGAGGGTCTCAACATCCTCGCTCGCCGGCGGCGCGAAGCGCGCGTGGCGCGCGACTAGAACAAGCAAGTGCTCCTGCGGAGGCAGGAGCCCAGGGCGCATGAGCACTGCATCGCCGCCCTGGGCTCCCGCTTGCGCGGGAGCACTTGCTTTTTTTGACGGGTTTCCGGCGGTGCGCCGCCTTCACCGCCCGCGCGCGGAATGGCGATCATCCACCGCGGCATAGGCGGCCTCGCTGCCGTCGATCACCTGCGCGCCGGCCTGCACCCAGCCGCGCTTGGTCATGCAGATGCGCTCGGGGATGCGCGTGTCCACGCGCTCCTGGCGGATGCAGTAGACCGGATCGCCGCCGGTCTCGACGGTATGGGCGTAATAGCGCTGGCGGGCTTCGTGGTCCGGCGCGGCGGCGGCGGGCGCGGCGGCCGCGCCGAAGGCGGCGAGGGCAAGCGCCGCGAATATGGGGGACCTGATGGTCATGATCTGCTCCTCGGTCTGTGGCCGGGTTGCCGGTCCGGTCCCGTCGACGCCGCCCGCGAGGGGGAAGGGGCGGCGTCCGGGGCCGGCCATCGGCGGCTCAGCGCTCGTTGGCGGCGAAGGCCTGGCGGCTGTCGATCACGGTGGCGCCCTGGGCGGACCACTGCTGCTCGGTCTGGCAGGTGCGGCGCGGGATCAGCGTGCCGACGGCGCGCTCGCTGACGCAATAGAGCGTCTCGCCGCCCTGGCTGATGACGCGCGCATCCAGGCGCTGGCCCTCGTCGACCTTGGCGAAGGCGGGGAAGGCGGTGGCGACGGCCAGCGTGGCGACGATCGCGGTGGTGAACTTGGACATGGAAACTCTCCTCACTCGGAACTGGGTTGCAGGCGGGGGTGGCCTGTATCCGAGTTAGTGCATTAAGTGTGCCAAACAGTTAAATATCTGAATTATAATGAGAAAATATAAAGTATAGACATTCTTGTTTTCGTCGCCGCCCCTAAATAATGAGGCATACCGCCAAGGGTTGGCGATTTTCCCGAGGCATTTCATGCGGGAGGGCCAAAGCCGCAAATCTCCCCTCCTCTTCAGAGGAGGGGCAGGGGGTGGTGGCGATGCGCAGCATCGCTTGCGAAGCAACCGGTCACGATGCCGCAAACACCCCCACCCCCTCTCCATGCGGAGCCTCTTCCGTCGCCGGCGTAGCGGCGCTATGGTTGAAGAAATCAACCATGCTGCCCTGCGCGGGAAAGGAGAGAGGATGACCGTCGCCACCGCCCTGCCCGGAGAGGCCGAGGAGGCGGGCACTATCGTCGCCGGCCTGCCCATGCCGCGCTTCCGCCATATCGAGGTCGAGCCGCTCACCGGCGCGTGCGGCGCGGAAATCCGCGGCGTGGACCTGCGTGCGCCGCTCTCCGAGGATGTGTGGGAGGAGATCAGCCGCGCCTTCGACCATTTCCTCGTCATCATGCTGCGCGATCAGCCGCTGACGCCCGGGCAGCACAAGGATTTCAGCCGCCGCTTCGGCCGGCTGATCGAGCTGCCGCAGGCGCCGACCTGGGGCGAGCATCGCGACATGCAGGAGGTCCGCCGCGAGGCGCATGAGCCCGCCACCATCGTGCCCTTCACCCGCATGCACACGGACAGCCCCTTCCTGCGCCGCCCGCCCAAATGCATGGTGATGCGCGCGCTGGACGTGCCCCGCTATGGCGGCGACACCGCCTTCGCCAACATGTTCCTCGCCTATGAGGAACTGTCGGACGGCCTCAAGGCAATGCTGGAGCAGGCCCGAATCGTCTATTCCGGCAAGGACATCTGGCTGCGCAACCAGGCGCTCGATCCCGACAAGCGGCTGCGCGTGCGCGAGGATCATGGTTTCTCCATGGACGAGCTGGAGAACAGCCATCCCGCCGTGCGCTGCCATCCGGTCACGGGCCGCAAGGCGCTCTATGTGACCAGCGCATATTTCAAGCGCTTCGAGGGCTGGACGGACGCGGACAGCAAGGGCCTGCTCGATTATCTGGGCACCCTGCCCTGGCGGCTGCAATATCAGTGCCGCATCCGCTGGAAGCCGGACACGCTGATCGTCTGGGACAATCGCTTCCTCCAGCATTGCGGCATCCACGATTATCAGAATGAACGCCGCCATCTGGTGCGCACCACCATCGAGGGCGAAGAGGTGGTGTAAAGCGCAACCTAAGCCCCTCCTCTTCAGGGGTGGGTGAGGGCGTGCGATCGCGCGCAACGTTACAGAGATAGTCCTCCACCTCCAGATGCCCCAACTTGACTCATCCCTCCCATATGAGAACATAAAGGGAACATGTATGAGTCGAGTCGTCTTCATCCCGCATTGAGGCGGGCACTGGCCGGCGCGGGGGCGCCGATGCTGCCGCGCGCGTCCCTGCGCCCGCTCGGCGTGGACGCGATCGACCGCGCCTTGGGCGGCGGCCTCGCGGCCGGGCGGCTGCATGAGCTGTTTCCGCGCGAGGCGGGCGACGAGGCGAGCGCCATGGGCTTTGCCGTCATGCTGGCGCTGCGCCTCACGGGCGCGGCGGGGCCGGGCGGGCCGCCCCTGCTGTGGCTGCGCGAGGAAGCGGCGCAGCGCCGCGCGCCGCTGCACGGGCCGGGACTGGCCGATCTGGGGCTCGATCCCGCGCGGCTGGTGCTGGGCGTGCTGCCGGACGTCAAGGCGCTGCTGCGCGCCGGCGTGGACGCGCTGCGCTGCGCGGTGCTGGGCGGCGTGGTGCTGGAGCTGGGCGGCAATCCGCCCCTGCTCGACCTCACCGCCAGCCGCCGCCTGTCGTTGGCGGCCGAGGCCTCGGGCGTGACGCCGCTGCTGCTGCGTCTGCGCGGGGCGCGGCCGGACCCCAGCGCCGCGCAGACCCGCTGGCAGGTGGCGAGCGCGCCCTGCACGCCGCTCGCCGCGGATGCGCCGGGGCATGCGATGCTGGACCTCGCCCTGCTGCGCCAGCGCGGCGGCCCGGGTGGGTTCGAATGGAAAGTGGAATGGGATCGTGACGCAGCCTCCTTCCGGCCGGCGGCGCTTCCTGGCGCTCGTCTTCCCCTTCCTGCCGGCGGATATCGCCCGGCAGTCGGCGGAGATGACGGCGCCGGGGACGCCGGCTGGCGCATCGCCATCTGAGCGGCCCTTCGGCGCCTCGCGGGCGCGCGATGCCGGCAGCGGCGCCGGCCCGCGCATCCCGGGGCGGGGGAACCGCGCGGGGGAGCGTGCCCCTGCGTCCATGCCTCCGGAGCCGCATGCTTGGGACCGGGAAGCCCTCTCGTCCGAGCGGCCGCTGGTCTTCATCGAGAAGCAGCAGGGCGCCTTCCGCCTCCATGCGCTGGACGCGGACGCGCTGGCGCTCGGCCTCGCCCCCGGCATGGCGCTGGCGGACGCGCGGGCGCGCGTGCCGGGCCTCATCGCCCTGCCGCATGATCCGGCGGCCGAGGCGGCGTGGCTGGAGCGGCTCGCCGACCTCGCCGACCGCTACACGCCGATGGTGGCGCTCGATCCGCCGGACGGCCTCATCCTCGACATCGCCGGCTGCGCGCATCTCTTCGGTGGCGAGGCAGCGCTGGCCGCCGACGCCGTGCGCCTGATGCGCGGGCAAGGCCTGCGCGTCCGCCATGCCTGCGCCGCCACCCCGGAAGCGGCGCTGGCGCTGGCGCGCTATGGGAGCGACGATGGCGGTGAGAGCGACTCGTCCTCGCGCGCACTGCGCACAGCGCAAAAGCAGGAACTGCCCGCCTCCAAGGGTATCCGTGCTCCTGCGCAGGCAGGAGCCCAGAGTCCAGTCGCGGTGCGTAGCCGCCCTGGGCTCCTGCCTGCGCAGGAGCACGGAGATGGCATATGTTCTCTTCACGCGGGCGGAAGGGGAAGGGAGGGAAACGACGCATCCATTTCCCTCTCCCCGCAGGAAACCGCCGCCCTCCGCGCCCTGCCGCTGATCGCCCTGCGCATGGCGCCGGATGTCCGCCATGCCCTGCGCGCCGCCGGGTTCGTCACGCTCGGCGATCTGGCCGACCTGCCGCCCGCGCCGCTCGCCGCCCGCTTCGGCGCCACGCTGGTCGAGCGGCGGGACCGGCTGCTCGGCCGCATCGACAGCCGCATCACCCCGCGCCGCCTGCCGCCGCCCATCCATGTCGAGCGCCGCTTCGCCGAGCCGATCGCGCATGTGGGCACGGTCATGACGGTGCTGGGCGAGCTGCTCGGCGCGGCCTGCGCGATCCTCGCCGAGCGCCGGCAGGGCGGCCGCCGCTTCGCCGCGCGGCTCTATCGCAGCGACGGCGCGATGCGCGACCTCGCCGTCGAGACCGGCCGGCCGGTGCGCGATCCCGCCATCGTGCTGCGCCTGTTCGGCGAGCGGGTGGAGACGCTCGCCGATCCGCTCGATCCCGGCTTCGGCTTCGATATCGTCCGCCTCGCCGTCCCGCTGGTCGAAGCGCTGGAGGCCGCGCAGGACCGGCTCGACGGCGCGCGCGACCGCGCGGACGACCTTGCCGCCCTGCTCGACCGGCTGGCGGTCCGCGCCGGCCCGCGCCGCTTCCGCCGGTTGGCGCCGCGCGACACGCATATGCCGGAGCGGGCGACGCGGCTGGTCCCCGTGGCGGCCGGTGATGCGCCCGGCTGGGATGCGCCCGAGCCCGGCGAGCCGCCGCTGCGCCCGCTCGCCCTGCTCGATCCACCCGAGCGCATCGAGGTGATCGCGCAGGTGCCGGACGGGCCGCCGCGCCAGTTCCGCTGGCGTCGCGGGCTCCACCGCATCGTGCGGCAGGAAGGCCCCGAGCGCATCGCGCCCGAATGGTGGCGCCGGCCGGAGGGCCATGCCGGCGATCCCGGCCTCACCCGCGACTATTATCGCGTCGAGGACGAGAGCGGCCGCCGCTTCTGGCTGTTCCGCCACGGCCTCTACGAGTGCGAGACCGACGGGCCGGACTGGTATGTGCACGGGCTGTTCGCATGAGCGCGCGGGCGTTGGGACAAGTGCGCCTGCGCAGGCAGGAGCCCAGGGCGATAGGGCACTCCGGCTGGGCCCTGGGCTCCTGCCTGCGCAGGAGCACGAAAAAGGAGGTTCAGGCTTGTTTCTGCGATGACCCGCAGGTGCGGCCTTGACCCCCTATCTCGAACTCGCCTGCACCACCGCCTACAGCTTCCTGCACGGTGCCTGTTCCCCGGCGGAGATGGTGGCGCGCGCCATCGGCCTCGGCCATGCCGGCATCGGCATCGCGGATCGCAACACCGTCTCCGGCGTGGTGCGCGCGAAGATCGCCATCGACCAGATGCGCGAGCAGGGCATGGACGTGCCCGCGGATTTCCGGCTGGTCACCGGCGCCCGCCTCGTCTTCGCGGACGGCACCGGCGACATCATCGCCTATCCCGCCACGCGCCATGGCTGGGGCCGGCTCACCCGGCTGCTCAGCACGGGCAATCTGCGCGCGAAGAAGGGCGAATGCGAACTGCGTCTCGCGGACCTGCTCGATCATATCGACGATCTGCTGCTGATCGTCCTGCCCGGCGCGACGCCGGACCTGCTGCACGCGCTGGCCACCGCCGCGCCGGGGCGGGTGTGGCTCGGCGCCGTCATGAACCGCACGGGCCGGGACGCGCGCCGGCTGGTCGCGGCGCAGGCCATGGCGCAGGCCGCCGGCGTGCCGCTCCTCGCGCTCAACGATGCGCTCTATGCCGCGCCGCAGGACCGCCCCTTGCAGGACGTCATGGCCGCCATCCGCCTGCATACGAGCGTGCAGAAGGCCGGCCGCGCGCTGCTCGCCCATGCCGAGCGGCACCTGAAGTCCCCCGACGAGATGGAGCGCCTGTTCGCGGACTGCCCGGACGCCCTCGCGCAGACGGCGGCCTTCCTCTCGCGCATCGATTTCCGGCTGGAGGAGCTGCGCTACGAATATCCGCACGAGCCCGTCCCCTATGGCTGGGAAGCGCAGGAATGGCTGGAGGAGCTGGTCGTCGAGGCCGCCTTCGAACGCTATGGCGCGGTCATTCCCGGCAAGGTGCAGAAGCTCATCGAGAAGGAGCTGAGCCTGATCCGGCAGGAAGCCTATGCCCATTATTTCCTGACCGTGCACGATATCGTCCGCTTCGCCCGCGCGCAGGAGCCGCCCATCCTCTGCCAGGGGCGCGGCAGCGCGGCGAACAGCATCGTCTGCTTCCTGCTCGGCGTCACCTCCATCGATCCGATGCATCACGACCTGCTCTTCTCCCGCTTCCTCTCGCCCGAGCGCAAGGAGCCGCCGGACATCGACGTGGATTTCGAGCATGAGCGGCGCGAGGAGGTGATCCAGTATATGTATCGCCGCTACGGCCGCGAGCGCGCCGGCATCGCCGCGACCGTCATCCATTACCGCGCCCGCAGCGCGGTGCGGGAGGTCGGCAAGGCGCTGGGCCTCAGCGAAGACGTCACCGCGCGCATGGCGAGCACCGTCTGGGGCAGCTACGCTTCCACCTATGAGCGTGAGCGCGTCGCGGAATCCGGCTTCGATCCGGACAATCCCGAAATCGCCCGGCTCAATGATTTTGTGCAGCGCATCCTCAATCTGCCGCGCCATCTCTCGCAGCATGTCGGCGGCTTCGTGCTCACCCAGGGCCGGCTGGATGAGCTGGTGCCCATCCACAATGCCGCGATGGAGGACCGCACCTTCATCGAGTGGGACAAGGACGATATCGACGCGCTCGGCCTCATGAAGGTGGACGTGCTGGCGCTCGGCATGCTCACCTGCATCGCCAAGAGCTTCGACCTGATGCGCCGCCATGGCCTGGGTGACCACAAGCTGGACATCGATATCGCGGCGGACGACCCGGCCGTCTACGACATGCTCTGCAAGGGCGACAGCGTGGGCGTCTTCCAGGTCGAGAGCCGGGCGCAGATGAACATGCTGCCGCGCCTCAAGCCGCGCGTCTTCTACGATCTGGTGGTGCAGGTGGCGATCGTGCGGCCTGGCCCGATCGAGGGCGACATGGTGCATCCCTATCTGCGGCGGCGCAACGGGGAGGAGAAGATCGACTTCCCCTCGCCCAATCCACCGCATGATCCGGGCGAACTGCGGGAGGTGCTCGGCAAGACCTGCGGCGTGCCGCTGTTCCAGGAGCAGGCGATGCAGCTCGCCATCACAGCCGCCGCCTTCACCGATGCGGAGGCAAATGGCCTGCGCCGCGCCATGGCGACCTTTCGCAACCTGGGCACCATCGATACGTTCCGCGACAAGATGGTCGGCGGCATGGTCGCGCGCGGCTATGAGACGGCCTTCGCCGAGCGCTGCTTCAAGCAGATCGAGGGCTTCGGCTCCTACGGCTTTCCGGAGAGCCACGCACAGAGCTTCGCGCGGCTGGTCTATGTTTCGGCCTGGCTCAAATGCCATCACCCGGCGGTGTTCGCCTGCGCGCTGCTCAATTCCCAGCCCATGGGCTTCTACGCCCCGGCCCAGCTCGTGCGCGACGCGGCCGAGCATGGCGTGGACGTGCGGCCCATCGACGTGAACATGAGCGACTGGGACAATGGCGTGGAGGTGATTTCCGATGGCCCGCCACCCGGCACACCGTTTGGTTCGAGCCGCATCGAGCGAAGCCGGGATGCGACTCCAGCCGAACGGACAGGCGCCACCGCAAATCCCCCCTCCTCTTCAGAGGAGGGGCCGGGGGTGGTGGCGATGCGCAGCATCGCTTGCGAAGCAACCAGCCGCGACGCCGCAAACACCACCCCAACCCCTCCTCTGAAGAGGAGGGGCTTGGTCGCGCCCTCCCTCGCCCTGCGCCTGGGCTTCCGCCAGATCGGCGGCTTCAAGGCGGAGTGGGGCCGCGCCATCGCCGCTGCCCGCGCCGCCGGCGGTCCCTTCGCCGGCACCGAGGATCTCGCCCGCCGCGCCGGCCTGCCCGCCCGCGCGCTCGATCTGCTGGCGGACGCGGACGCCATGCGCTCGCTCGGCCTGGGCCGCCGCGATGCGCTGTGGGAGGCGCGCCGCACGCCCACGGACGAGCTGCCGCTCTTCGCCGCCGCCCGCGCCCGCGAGCTGGGCGAGGAGCCGGCGGTGGCGCTCCGGCCGATGACGCTGGGCGAGCATGTCGCGGCCGACTACCAGACCCACCGCCTCTCGCTGAAGGCGCATCCCATGGCGCTGCTCCGCCCCCATTTCGCCGCCGAGGGGGTGACGCCCTGCGCAGGCCTGCGCGCCCTCAAGGGCGGCGCGCGGGTGCGGGTGGGCGGCGTGGTGCTGGTCCGCCAGCGGCCGGGCAAGGGCAATGCCATCTTCGTCACGCTGGAGGATGAGGAGGCCATCGCCAATGTCGTGCTCTGGGCGCGCCGCTTCGAGCGCTATCGCCGCGCGGTGATGGCGGCGCGGCTGATGATCGTGGACGGCGAAGTGCAGCGCAGCCGCGAGGGCGTCATCCACGTCATGGCCCATCGCGTGATCGACCGCTCGGACCTGCTGAACCACCTCTCGCCCACCCACCGCGCCGAGCCGCAGCTCAGCCGCGCGGACGTGGTCCTGCACCCGGCCCACCCCCGCCGCCCCGCCGCCCCGCGCAGCGCCAGCCACCCCCGCAACGTCCGCCTGCTCCCGCAATCGCGGGATTTTCATTGAGGGGGGTGGGGCCGGCGCAGCCCGCATCATGTTTGCTTTGGGTACCTTGCGAACGGTCAGCTATCGGGCGCGAATGAGAAAGGCGCTAGTCGGAATGCTGACGATGGTTGAAAGAGCGCCGAGCGTCATGAGTGCTATGAACGCCATCGCAGATGCATCGTTCGGCGGCGGTGCATCCGGCGCTGTCAGGAGTAGCAAGAGAGCAAGAAGAGAGATGAACGCTGGGACAGCCAAAGCGCAGACAATCACCGCTAAAAGTCGACTCCGTTGAGCTAGGCGATGACCAATTATTTTGACGGCTACAGTTGTGAGCACGCCAACTATAACGGCGGCGGCGAGTAAGAACCAGACGTCGTTCCAAGATGTAGCTATAGGCATCTCTCACCTCCAGCTACCGGAAGCTATCATAGCTGCAAATGTCAGCAAGTGACGAGCGTGCAACTCTCTAAATGGCAGACAATGGGTCGGGAACGCACACTCCCCCTCCCGCTTGCGGGAGGGGGCCGGGGGGTGGGCTCTCCTGCGCTACGTCCTGCTTCTGCCCATCCTCAAACATCTCCCGCAAGTAGGAGAGGAACCCATCTTCGATCCGCCGCTGTCCTACAGCCCACGATCCATGTCAGCATGCCCGACATGCCCATCCGCTCCCGCCCTGCTTCCATCCCTTCCCGCCGTCGGCACCCTCACGCCAAAAGCCGATAAATTTCGATTTCACCGGAACTTTCAGAACCTTTGGAACAAAATGACGCCGCTCGGCTGATCCGATGCCATTGCCGGTCCGCCCGTAACCGCATGGCAAGGCTGGACAATGCTTCCCCGACCACCCAAGGGGGAGCCGCGAGAGGGGGCGATGCCATGCTTGAAGGAGAGGCCATGCACGCAATCACGATGTTCCGGTCCGCCGGCCCCGCCATCGGGGGCCGCTGACCATGGTCTGGCCGCACGGCTTCACGGATCTGCGCACCGCCGCCCGCAGGCGGCTGCCGCGTTTCCTGTTCGATTATGTCGATGGCGGCAGCTTCGGCGAGGTGGCGCTGCGGCGCAATGCCGCGGCGGTGCAGGCGGTGACGCTGCGCCAGCGCGTGCTCAACGACGTCTCAGCGTCGGACCTCACCACCAGCCTGTTCGGCCAGTCCATGGCCATGCCGGTGATGCTGGGGCCGATCGGCATGGGCGGCATGCTGGCCCGGCGCGGCGAGACGCAGGCGATCCGCGCCGCGGAGGGGGCGGACGTGCCCTTCATCATGTCCACCGTGGCGCTCTGCTCGTTCGAGGAGGCGGTGGCGCAGGCACGGCGGTCCTTCTGGTTCCAGCTCTATGTCGCCAAGGATCGCGGCTTCGTCATGGATCTGCTGGCGCGGGTGCATCAGGGCGGTTGCCCCGTGCTGTTCCTCACCGTGGACCTGCCGCTGCCGGGGCCGCGCTGGCGCGACCAGCGCTCGGGCCTCTCCGGTCCGCCGGGCCTCGTCGGCCAGTGGCGGCGCTGGAGCCAGATCCTCCTGCATCCGCAATGGGCGGTCGATGTGGGGCTGCACGGGCGGCCCCACACGCTGGGCAATCTGGTCCCGGTGATGAAGGGCAATGTGCGCCTCAACGATTTCCTCGCCTGGACCGGCAGCAATTTCGATCCCTCGGTGAGCTGGAAGGACCTGGCGTTCATTCGCAAGCACTGGCCGGGCAAGCTGGTGCTCAAGGGGATCATGGACGTGGAGGATGCGCGCATGGCGGCGGACATCGGCGCGGACGGTCTGGTCGTCTCCAACCATGGCGGCCGCCAGCTCGATGCGACGGTCGGCACGGCGCAGGCGCTGCCGGCCATCGCGCGGGCGGTGGGCGACCGGTTGACCGTGCTCGTGGATGGCGGCGTGCGCAGCGGGCTCGATGTGCTGCGGATGCTGGCGCTGGGCGCGAAAGGCGTGCTCATCGGCCGCGCCTGGGCCTTCGCGCTCGCGGCGGGCGGGGAGGCGGCGGTCTCCGGCATGCTGGCGCAGATGGCGCGGGAGCTGCGCGCGGGCATGGCCCTCACCGGCTGCGCCCGCGTGAGCGACGCCGGACCGCACCTCTTGACCCATCCCCCGCTGGTCCTGCGGGACTGAGGGGGAGGGTGAGGGCAACCTGTTTCACATAGAGTCTGTCCTGCTTAAATGGAGCCGTGCTCCTGCGAAGGCAGGAGCCCAGGGCGCATGGGCACTGCATAGCCGCCCTAGGCTCCTGCCTTCGCAGGAGCACTGATTCCATCTCATACGGATAGGCTCCAGATCAGGGCGATGAAAGGCACGCTCCCTTATGTGCATGCTCCATCCACCGGAGGCGCATGACGGGAAGCCGCTCCGGCGCTACCAGAAGGCGCGGCGATTCAGCTCATGGCCGAAAGCGAGCAGGCCCACGCCGATCAGCGACCACAGCATCTCGCCCGTACCATGCTCCAGCGTGAGCGTGCCGGCCATGATGCCGAGGCCGAGGCCGCCCACGGCGACCGGCAGCAGAATGCCATGCTGGCGCGCGCCGAGGCCCAGCGCCAGCGTGCCGAGCACGATGGCGACGGCGAGGCCCGCCTCGTGGATGATCGGCGCGGCGAAGATGTTCGCCACCGAGGAGAGCAGGCCGAACGCGACGGCGGTGCCGATGCAATGCACGGCGCACAGCCCGGAAAGCCCGATGGCGATCCCGTCGAGTCGCGGGAAACGGGGAGTGGCAAGCGTCTGCATCGCCCGCGTCTCTACGCCTTGCCGGGACAAGTTACAACATAACATTTGCCGGCGGCGCTGGCGGCCTTGGCGGTCGCGATCGGCTTGCGTCTCCGGGAGCAACGGCGCATGGGAGCGGCCATGAACGAGGCAGCGCAGGGAGCGACGAGCGACATGGCCGGCACCGGGATGATCGGGGGGGCGATCGGGCACGCGAACGGGACGCGCGCGCAGCCGCGCCTGCTGGCGCGCTGGCTCTACCTGATCGTCGCGCTCATCCTGCTGATGATCGTCGTCGGCGGCGTCACGCGGCTCACCGAATCCGGGCTGTCGATCACGCAGTGGAAGCCCGTCACCGGCGCCATCCCGCCGCTCAGCGCGGCCGACTGGCAGGCCGCGTTCGACGATTATAAGCACAGCTCCCAATATGTGCTGATGAACCAGGGCATGACCCTGGAGGCGTTCAAGCACATCTATTTCTGGGAATATGTCCACCGCCTGCTCGGCCGGCTGATCGGCCTCGCCTATGCGCTGCCGCTCGCCTGGTTCGCCTGGCGCCGGGCGGTGCCGCGCGGCCATGGGCTGCGGCTGGTCGTGCTGCTGCTGCTCGGCGGCGCGCAGGGCGCGGTCGGCTGGCTGATGGTCAGGAGCGGCCTCACCGATCGGGTGAATGTGGAGCCAGCCATGCTCGCCGCACATCTCGGCATGGCGCTCATCCTGCTGGCGGCGGTGCTGTGGCAGGCGCGCGACTTCGCCCGGCTGGCGCCGGATGCCGGGAAGGCGCGACTCACGCTGGCCGGCGCCATTCCGCTGGGGCTTCTGTTCGTCCAGCTCATGCTCGGCGCGCTCACCGCGGGCCTGCGCGCCGGCTATGTCGCCAACACCTGGCCGCTGATGAACGATCATTTCGTGCCCGAGGGCATCATGTGGTGGGGCACGCTCTGGATGACGCTGACCAGCGATCCCTTCCTCGTCCATTTCCTGCATCGCTGGTGGGCCTGGGGCGCGGCGGCGGCGATCCTCTGGATGGCCACGCGGCTGAACGCCATCGGCGCGGGCTGCATCGCCTGGTGGCTGATGGCGCTGACGCTGGGCCAGATCGTGCTCGGCATCGTCACCGTGATGACCGGCGTGGCGCTGCCGATCGCGGTCGGCCACCAGCTCATGGGTGCGCTGCTGTTCGGCGCCGTGGTCGTCGGCGCGCACCGGCTGGGCTGGCGGGCGGCGCGATGAGGGACGTCGCGCTCGTCTATGCGCTCTATCCCGATCACGCCTCGGCGCTGGAAGCCGCGCGCGCCATGGTGGAACGCCGCCTCGCCGCCTGCGCGAACATCTTTGCCGCCGGCCGCTCGGTCTATCGCTGGGAGGGCGAGGTGAAGGACGAGGATGAGGTGCCGGTGCTGTTCAAGACCATGGCCGATCAGGTGCAGGCGCTCACCGCCGCGCTGGCCGACGCCCATCCCTATGATCTGCCGGCGATCCTGAGCTGGCCGGCCGCCGCGTCGGACGCCTATGCGCGCTGGGTCGACGCGGAGACGGTGCGCTGATGCGCGGACGGGGCCTGCTCGCGCTTCTCCTCTGTGCCGTGGCCCTGCCCGCTGCGGCCCAGACCCGCACGCTGCCCCGCACGCTGCCCTGCGCGCCGCCCGATGCCGCCGATCTCAGGCTCACCCTGGAGCAGGGCGGCTGGGGCCGCGACGGCGCGCCCTGGCGGGTCACCATCCTGCGCGATCTCCATGTCGGCCGGGAGCCGGGCGGTTTCGCCGTCACCGTGCAGCCCGCGCGCGCGACGACGAGCATGGCGCAGGCGGAAGCGCGCCGCATGGCCGACGCCTTCGCCGGCGAGGCGCCGGTGACTCTGCATCTCGATCCCGCCGGCGAGCTGCGCGGCATCGACGATCTGGACACGCACTGGAACGCCTATGTCGTCCGCCTCACCCATCTGGCGCAGGAAGCCGAGGCGTCCGGCGAAGCGCGCGGCCGCGCGCGGTCGATGGCGTCGGCGCTGGCGGCGGCGGATGCGCGCACGCGGATGGAAACGATCGCCGGCCGGGCGGGGCCGCTGTTCCGCCTGTGCGGCCAGAGCGTGGAGGCCGCGCCGGTGGAGGGCGATGCGGGCCTGTTGCTGGTCACCGAGCAGCGCGAGAGCGAGGGGCTTGCCGAACGCGTGCGCACGCAGGTGGACGCCGCGAGCGGGCTGGTTCGCTCGGTCGCGCGCCGGGCGGAGCCGCGCGCGCAGCCGGCCCGGGCGCTCGAGGAAAGCTGGCGCTACGAGACGATGGCGCCTTAGAGTGATTTCGAGGCAGGTGGAATCACCTGCCGGCTCGGAAATCACGACAAACAAGGGAAAGCTGGACTCGATCCGGTTCAACCTGAAGGGGATCGAGTCTAGAGGCTGTCCGGTCCGAACCACATCGCGGGAGCACCGATCCCAGCGACAAGGTATCTCAATACCCGTCAGCAGAAGCGCGCTTTTGCTTGACTTTCCGCTGGTGGCGCGGCATTGGCGCGGCGTTGGCGGTGCCCATCCGGTGCCGCCTTGTTCTTTTCCGGAGGCAAGAGGCCATGAAGGCGCTCATGAAGACGACCAAGTCGGCGACGCCCGCGACGGTCGAAAAGAAGTGGCTGCTGATCGACGCCGAGGGGCTCGTCGTCGGCCGCGCCGCGACCATCATCGCGAACATCCTGCGCGGCAAGCACAAGACCAGCTTCACCCCGCATGTCGACTGCGGTGACAATGTCATCGTCATCAATGCGGACAAGGTGAAGTTCACCGGCAATAAGCTGGCCGACAAGGTCTATTACAAGCACACCGGCTATGCCGGCGGCATCAAGGGCATCACCGCCCAGAAGGTGCTCGAGGGCCGTTTCCCCGAGCGCGTGCTGGAGAAGGCCGTGGAGCGCATGATCCCGCGCGGCCCGCTCGGCCGCCAGCAGATGCGCAACCTGCGCGTCTTCGCCGGCGCGGAGCATCCGCACGACGCCCAGAACCCCGAAGTGCTCGATATCGCGGCGATGAACCGCAAGAACAAGGTTGGTGCCTGATGTCCGATACCACCGTCAACTCGCTGTCCGATCTGCAGAACCTCACCGAGGGTGCCGAGCCGGCGGTCGCCGCCGACGCCACGCCCGAGGCGCCGGTTTCCACCGCGCCGCTGCGTCAGCAGGAGCTGGACAAGTTCGGCCGCTCCTACGCGACCGGCCGCCGCAAGGATGCCGTCGCCCGCGTGTGGGTGAAGCCCGGCACCGGCAAGATCACGGTCAACGGCCGCGATCAGGAGATCTATTTCGCGCGCCCCACGCTGCGCCTCGTCATCAACCAGCCCTTCACCGTCACCGAGCGGACGGGCCAGTATGACGTCGTCTGCACCGTGAAGGGCGGCGGTCTCTCGGGTCAGGCCGGCGCCGTCAAGCACGGCATCGCCCAGGCGCTGACCAAGTATGAGCCGGCCCTGCGCTCGGCGGTGAAGGCCGAAGGCTTCCTCACCCGCGACAGCCGCACGGTGGAGCGCAAGAAGTACGGCCGCGCCAAGGCCCGCCGCAGCTTCCAGTTCTCCAAGCGCTGATCCGGCATCGCGCCAGACAATCGAAAGGGCCGTCCCTCGCGGGGCGGCCCTTTTTCGTTGGCGAGGAGAATCGACGCCGTGTGGCGCGCGGCGCGGGGACGGGATCGGCCGCGCGGGCGCTCGCCGCTGTCAAGGCACAGCGGCTTGAAAAAGCGCGATAATCATGTGGAATTTGGATGCCCCGCGAGGATTCGAACCTCGATTGACGGAGTCAGAGTCCGTAGTCTTACCTTTAGACGACGGGGCAGGAATGCGCGCAGATAGGGCGCGGAAATGCGGGGGTCAAGGACTTTGACAGGCCGTGATGGGACTAAATCCCGGTGCCACAAGGGACAAGGGCGCTCGCCCATCGCCGCTGCCGCGCGGCGGGCGGATGCGCAGCGCCGGGCGCCCGGCACGGGACCCTCCGCTTGCCATGGCTTCGCCGCGCCGCTAGCGTGGCGGCAAGTCCCGGCGGATGGATCGCCGGCCATGGAAGAAGGACGGGCATGGCACATGATGCCGGCCCCGCCCCGCGCGACCACAGCTGGTCCGGCACATCGGTGCTGCGCGGCGGCGGGTGCTCAGAGACCGGGGACAGGGAGACCGGGGGCAGGCGCGCGCCGATGCGCGGCAATCTCGCCGCCATCGACCTCGGCACCAACAATTGCCGCCTGCTGATCGCCCGTCCGGAAGGGGACCAGTTCGTCATCGTCGACGCCTTCTCGCGCATCGTCCGGCTGGGCGAGGGGCTGGCCGCGACCGGCTGCCTGTCCGAAGCGGCGATCGACCGGACCATCTCCGCGCTCTCCGTCTGCGCCGAGAAGCTGCGCCGCCGCCGCGTGGCGCTGGCCCGCTCGGTGGCGACCGAGGCGTGCCGGCAGGCGGCCAATGGCGCCGAGTTCGTGGCGCGCGTGCAGGCCGAGACGGGCATCATGCTGGACGTCATCTCCGCGCGCGAGGAGGCGCGGCTCGCGGTGCTGGGCTGCCAGTCGCTGCTGGAGGCGGGCGACGGGCCGGCGCTGATCTTCGATATCGGCGGCGGCTCGACCGAGCTGGTGCTGCTGGAGGGGCATGGCGGCTCGCTGTGCATCGTCGACTGGCTGAGCGCGCCGTTCGGCGTTGTGTCGCTGGCCGAGACGGTCGCGGGCCATGATGACGGGCCGACGGCGCGCGCCGCCGCCTATGCGGACATGCGCGCGCGGATCGAGAGTGCCTTCGCCGGCTTTGCGCGCCGCCTGCCCGGCGCGAGCGGCCAGCGCCTGCTCGGCACGTCCGGCACGGTGACGACGCTCGCAAGCGTCCATCTCGGCCTGCCGCGCTATGATCGGCAGGCGGTGGACGGCCTGCTGGTGCCGACCGGCGACATGCGCGACATCGCCCGGCGGCTCTCGGGGATGAGCCTCGCGGAGCGCACCGGCCTGCCCTGCATCGGTGAGGAGCGGGCGGACCTGGTGGTGGCGGGCTGCGCGATCCTGGAGGGGATCATCGACATCTGGCCGGCCGCGCGGCTCGGCGTGGCGGATCGCGGCATCCGCGAGGGCATATTGCGGGCGCTGCTCGATGCGGGCGCGAACCGCCGGCTGGGCAGGAGCGGCTGATGGCGCGTGGCGACAAACCGGCCGGCACGCGCGTGCGCACGGCGCGCGGGCGCACCGCGCAATCGACGCGCTGGCTCGCCCGCCAGCTCAACGATCCCTATGTGAAGCGCGCCAAGGCGGAGGGCTATCGCAGCCGCGCCGCCTACAAGCTCGTCGAGCTGGACGAGAAATACGGCCTGCTCAAGGGCGTGCGCCATGTCGTCGATCTGGGCGTGGCGCCGGGCGGCTGGGCGCAGGTGGTGCGGCGCAAGGTGCCGGGCGCGGCGGTGGTCGGCATCGACCTGCTGCCGGTGGAGCCGCTCGACGGCGTCACGCTGCTGCAGATGGACTTCATGGCGGACGACGCGCCCGAGCGGCTGATCGACGCGCTGGGCGCCGCGCCGGACCTCGTCCTCTCGGACATGGCGGCCAACACGGTCGGCCATCAGCAGACCGACCATCTGCGCACCATGGGCCTGGTCGAGGCGGCGGCGGACTTCGCTATGGAGACGCTGCGGCCCGGCGGCGCGTTCGTCTCCAAGGTGTTCGCCGGCGGCACCGACACCGCCCTGCTGACGCGGCTCAAGGCGGCGTTCAGGACGGTGAAGCACGCCAAGCCGCCGTCCAGCCGCAAGGGCTCGGTCGAGTGGTTCGTGGTGGCGCAGGGCTTCAAGGGGCGCGAGGGAGAAGGGGCGGAATAGCGCAACCTTAGCCCCTCCCCTTCAGGGGAGGGGTTGGGGTGGGGTCTGGCGATCGGGCGCCGCGCGGCTGGGGAAATCCCCACCCCCAACCCCTCCCCTGAAGGGGAGGGGAGAAGGTTGCGCTCACCCCCGCGAATAAAACACAAAGCCCGCTTACTTTTAGCGTTGCATCCAACTAGGAAGGTTGCGGAGTCAACCATTCGAGGGAGGCAATGCGCATGGGCGAGGCGGCGACAGGCATGTTCCGGTCCTTCGCCAATCGCGATTTCCGCCTGTGGGTGGGCGCGAGCTTCGTGTCCAATATCGGCAACTGGATGCAGGGCACGGCGCAGAACTGGCTGGTGCTCACCGAGCTGACCGACCATAGCGCCGCCGCCATGGGCATGGTGACGGCCCTGCAATTCCTGCCGCAGGTGCTGCTGGTACTCTTCACCGGCACGCTCGCCGACCATGTCGACCGGCGCAAGCTGCTGATCGCCATCCAGTGCGCCATGGGCCTCATCGCGCTGACGCTGGGGCTGGTGGTGCTGACCGGCGTGGTGCGGCTCTGGCATGTCTACGGCTTCGCCTTCTGCCTGGGCTGCGGCATGGCCTTCGAGGCGCCGGCGCGGCACAGCTTCGTGGCCGAGCTGGTCGGTGATGGCGACATCGGCAATGCCGTCGCGCTCAACGGCACTGCCTTCCAGCTCGCCCGCACGGTCGGCCCGGCGATCGCCGGCCTGTCCATCGCCCTGTTCGGCACGGGCTGGGTGTTCCTCGTCAACGGCCTCTCCTATCTCGTGGTCATCGCGGCGCTGCTGCGCATGCATGCGGTCGACCGGCGCGCGCACCCCGCAACGGGACGCGCGCAGGTCCGCCTGCTCGACGGCTTCCGCTATGTGCGCGCCCGGCCGGATATCCGCGCCGTGTTCCTGATGCTGTTCCTCATGGGCGCGCTGGGCATGAATTTCGGCGTGTTCATCGCGGTCATGTCCGTGGAGGTGTTCCGCAAGGGCGCGGCCGAATATGGGCTGCTCAGCTCCGTGATGGCGGTCGGCTCGGTCGTCGGCGCGCTGCTCGCCGCGCGGCGCGAGCGGCCGCTGATGCGCCATCTGATCGGCGGCGCGGCGCTGTTCGGCAGCGCCATGACGCTGGCCGCGCTGGCGCCGAGTTTCCTGTTCTTCGGCCTGCTGCTCATGCTGGTCGGCGGCGCCTCGCAGACCATGCTCACCTCGGCCAACGGCTTCGTCCAGCTCGCGACCGATCGGGCGATGCGCGGCCGCGTGATGGCCATTCATGTCGCGATCCTGTTCGGCGGCCTGCCGCTCGGCGCGCCGCTGGTCGGCTGGGTGGCGGACCATGCCGGCGCACGCTGGGCGATGGAGCTGGGCGCGCTGGCCGGCTTCGCCGCGGCGCTGACCGGCATCGTCTACATGGTCCGGGTGCGCGGCCTGCGCCTCGTCTGGGACGGGCGCGGTCCCCGTCTCGTGATGGACCGCGATCCCGATCCGGTACGCGAGCGACTGCCCGGATAAGGGCCTGCCCGGATAAGCGACGGCGCGCCGCGCCGCGTCCCGTTGCCTGCCCCGCCGCCGCCCGGTAGAGACGGGGACATGACCCTGCCCCCGCGCTCGCTGCTCCCGCTCCTCGCCGCCACGCTGGCAAGCGGGGCCGCTGCCCAGCCGGGCGCGCCGCCCTTCACGTTGGTCGAGACCGGCGTGGGCTTCAACCGGCTGGCCGATGCCATCGCGGCGGTGGGCGAGGGCAGCGGCACCATCCTGATCGCGGACGGCACCTATCGCCAGTGCGCGGTGCAGGGCGCGGGCACGATCACGCTGCGCGCCCGCACGCGCGGCGCCGCCATCCTCGACGGCACGGTCTGCGAGGGCAAGGCGGCGCTGGTGCTGCGCGGCGCGGGCGCGACGATCGACGGCCTCGTCTTCCAGAATCTGCGCGTGCCGGACGGCAATGGCGCCGGCATCCGGCTGGAGCAGGGCGACCTCGCGGTCAGCTACGCGACCTTCCGGGACAGCGAGGAAGGCATCCTCACCGGCAGCGACGAGACCGGCCGCATCGCCATCGACCGCTCCACCTTCCACCGCCTCGGCCGCTGCGACCGCGATCTCGACTGCGCGCACAGCATCTATATCGGCCATTATGGCGCGCTCACCGTCACCCGCTCGCGCTTCGAGGCGGGCAATGGCGGCCATTATGTGAAGAGCCGCGCGGCTCGCGTCGACATCAGCGACAACAGCTTCGACGACAGCCAGGGCCGCGCCACCAACTACATGATCGACCTGCCCGCTGGCGCGACCGGCCGGATCGACGGCAATGTGATGGTGCAGGGCCGCGACAAGGAGAATTACAGCGCCTTCATCGCGCTGGGCGCCGAGGGCGGCGAGCAAAGCTCGGACGGGCTGGAGATCAGCGGCAACCGGGCGAGCTTCGTGCCCGGCGTGGTGCGCGCCAGCGCCTTCCTCGCCGACTGGACCGGCGCGCGCATCGCGCTCGGCGACAATGTGCTGGCGCGGGGCATCGGCCGCTACGAGCGGCGGTGATCGGGCCGCGGCGGGCCTGGGCCGTCCGTCCCTATCAGGTGAAACCAGTGCTCCTGCCTTCGCAGGAGCCCGATGGTTCTATCTGAATCGGACAGCCTCCAAATCCCCGTTCGCCCTGAGCTTGTCGAAGCCTGTTCTGAGCGCCTGCCTTGACAGGCGGTCGAAGGGGGTTGCACTTTTCTTTTTTAGCGTGGAGAAGGACTCCGCCTACGCTCCCTGCGCCCCCTGCTCGCGGAACTGCACCTGCGTGCAGGGCGCCTCGCTGCCGAAGTCCGCGGTGCGCGAGTCGCAGGTCCAGCCGCGATACCAGCGGTCGTTCGCGTCCCTGACCGCGCCGATATAGTCGGTCGTCGTCATGAAATCGCCCAGCGTGGCGGCATCGAAGGCCGGCACGTCGGTCTCGTTGGGGCCGTTCACGAACAGGTCGACGAGCGAGGAGGCGAGCGCCGGGTTGTTCTCATATTCCGCATGCTCGAAGAGGGCGCGGATGGTGGCGGCGGGCACGTCGCCATCCTCGGCATAGGCGCCCGCACCGCAGCTCAGCGCCACCGAGCGGAACACCGGCGGCCCCCGGTCCTCGCGCGCCGGGTCGGCGTCGCGGATGGTGCTGCCGTTGGTCGCGTCGATGTCGATGCAGGTGCCGGGCGTCACCACCACGCCGCCCACCAGCGTGTAGTCAGTCCCGCCGCGCAGCAGGATGGCGCTGCCCGTGCGGGTCGAGCGCTGGATGAAGGTGAAATTGGCGAGCCGCGTCCACTGGCGCGGCAGCGAGTCCTCGTTGCCGGGCGAATCGGCCTCGATCATCTCGTCGCCCGACTGGCCGCCCATGCGCTGCGCGGCGATGACGAACTGGATGAAGCCCTGATAGCCCTGATCGGTGTCGAGGCTGTCATCGTCATTGCCGGTGAGCACCAGATAGCGGGCATTGGCGCGGCCGCCGAAGGTCTCGATGCCGTCGTCCGCACTGTTGTGGACCTGGATATGGTCGAGCAGCGTCCCGCTGCCCACGCCGGCCAGCGTCAGCCCGTTGATCTCCTGGTCGGGCGCCAGCTCGAAGCCGGCATAGCGGATCTGCACATATTGCAGCGCGCCGCTGCTGTCGTCGGCGGTGCCGCCGCCATAGAGCGTATCGGCGAGCCCTTCATAGCCCTGCTCGCAATAGGTCGAGCCGCCCGGCACATTGGCGAGGCAGTCGGAGATCGGCGCGCGGCCGAGCAGGATCACGCCGCCCCACTGGCCCTGGCTGTCGTCGCTCGCCAGCCCTTCCAGATTGGCGCGGCTGGTGAAGATGATCGGCGCCTCGGCCGTGCCGACCGCCTGCAGCTTCGAGCCGCGATTGACGACCAGATAGTCGAGCCCGCCGCTGCCGAAGACGACCACGCCCGGCTCGATGGTGAGCGTGACCGGGATGCCGGAGGGGTCGCGCCCGTCGCCGCCCAGGTCGCGCCCCACCTCGACCCGGCCGGCCAGCGAATAGACCGTGCCGGGGCGGTTGGGCAGGCTGAGGTCCGCGACGATCCGGTCGGGCAGGATGCAGTTGCGCTTGCCGGCGATGACGCCGCCATTGTCGAAATCGGCCGGGCAGTCCGATGCGGGGCCGCTCGGCGTGGGCGTCGGAGAGGGTGAGGGCGACGGGGATGGCGTGGGCGTCGGGCCGCCGCCGCCATCGTCCCCGCCGCCGCAGGCCGCCAGCAGCGCGCATGCCGCCGCCATCAGCAGGGTCTTGATGGGGCCGGTCGATCCTCGCATCCCTGTCCTCGCTTGCCGGAGGAAACACACGCCCCCGGTTTGCCGCTAAAGCATGGGCGGCTTACAGATTTTTGACGCGAGGGGGTCCTGAGGCGCGAACCGTCAAGAGACTGTCATCGCGCGGTGCGATGTGCGTTTCCCCAATGCCAGCACTGGACACGCCCATGACCTCGCCTTTCGATGCCGCTCCGCCCGTCTTCACGATGGACCGGATCAAGCAGGAGATCGCCGACAGTTTCGACGAGGAACTGGAGATGGAGATCGACGAGAGCCGGCTGGAAGAGCTGTTCGCCGACATGGAGGACCATCCCGAGCGCGAGCAGCTCGAGCGGCGCCTCTATTTCCGCGAGCTGTTCCGCCTCCAGCACGAGCTGGTCCGCCTGCAGGACTGGGTGGTCCACAAGGGGCTGAAGGTGGTGGTGATCTTCGAGGGGCGCGATTCGGCCGGCAAGGGCGGCGCGATCAAGCGCATCACCCAGCGGCTCAATCCGCGCGTCTGCCGCGTCGCCGCCCTGCCCGCGCCCAACGAGCGCGAGCGCACCCAATGGTATTTCCAGCGCTATGTGCAGCATCTGCCGGCCGCCGGCGAGATCGTGCTGTTCGACCGCAGCTGGTATAATCGCGCCGGCGTCGAGCGGGTGATGGGCTTCTGCACCGAGGACGAGGTGGAGGAGTTCTTCCGTGACGCGCCCGAATTCGAGCGGATGCTGGTCCGCTCGGGCATCATCCTCGTCAAATACTGGTTCTCCATCACCGACGAGGAGCAGCAGTTCCGCTTCCAGATGCGCATCCAGGATCCGCTCAAGCAATGGAAGCTCTCGCCGATGGACGTGGAATCGCGCCGCCGCTGGGAGGATTATACCCGCGCCAAGGAAGCGATGCTGGAGCATACCCACATCCCCGAGGCGCCCTGGTGGGTGGTCGAGGCGGTCGACAAGAAGAAGGCGCGGCTCAACTGCATCGCGCATCTGCTCGAGCGGATTCCCTATGCCGATGTGCCCAAGGACCCGGTGGTGCTGCCCGCGCGCGTGCGTCACGCCGACTATATCCGCCATCCGGTGCCCGCCGACATGCATGTGCCGGAGCGTTATTGAGGGGTTTCGCCCCTCTCGCTCCCCTCAGCGCCGGATGAATCCCATCCGGCGCAGCAGCCAGTAGGTGATGCCGGCCGCCGCGCCGGCGATCAGGGTGGCGACGAGCGTGCCGTGCGGCGCCTGCGTCAGCGGCATGCCCGCGGTGTTCATGCCGAAGATGCCGGTGACGAGCGTCGCCGGCAGCATGAGCGCGGTGATGATCGAGAGGATGTAGAGATTCTGGTTGGTGCGTTGCGTCTGCTGGATGTCGATCTCCTCGCGCAGCAGGTGGAGCTGGGCCTGGCCGCCCAATATGTCCGCGTCGAGCGACTGGAGCCGCTGCACCAGCTTCTCGACGGTGGGCAGCAGCGCGCCGGGCAGTTCCTCGTCCTCCTCCAGCCGCTGGAACAGCGCGCGCATGCCCGCGAGCAGGCGGTGGAGCTGGGCCAGCCGGCGGCGCACATGGATGAGGTCGCGCGTACCCGGCAGGTCGCGGCCTTCCAGGAACAGGTCCTCGGCATGCTGCACGCGCAGGATGAGGTTGCGGCTGATGTCCGTCACATTCTCGGCGATGGCGCCGATCAGCAGGTCCAGCGCCTGCGCCGGGCCGGGCACGGCGGCGCTGCGCTCCAGCCGCTTGCGGGCGATGTCGGCCGAGCGCACCGGGTGTGACCGGCAGGTGAGCATGAGGTCGGGCGTCAGTGCCACGCGCAGCGCGCCGATGCGCTCGGTGTCGGCAATGTCGAAATCGCGCTCGAAATCATGCAGCACGCAGCCCACCGCCGCGCCGTCGACCAGCGCGCGCTGGTGCGTGTCGGGCGCCAGCAGCAGCTCGCGCACCGGCTCGGGCAGCGCCTCCAGCCGCTCGATCCACACGCGCGAGCCATGATCGGCGAGGTTGAGGTGCAGCCAGCGGAAGCCGCCCGCCGGCGCATCGTCGCATGAGTCGACGGGGAGGGCGCCGCCGTCCGTGAAGTCCAGCCCCCAGATCAGCCCCGGCCCGATGGGCTGGCGGGGCAGCGCGAAGGCGGGCAGCGGGGGCGCGGGCGATGTCGTGGGCGAGCCTTTCTCAGAAGATCCGCGCCAGGATCATGTAAAGACCGCCGGCCAGAAGGATCGAGACGGGCAGGGTCAGCACCCAGGCCATCAGCAGGTTGCGGATGGTGCTCATCTGCAGGCCGGAGCGGTTGGCCGCCATGGTGCCCGCCACGCCGGAGGAGAGCACATGGGTGGTCGAGACCGGCAGGCCGAGATGGTCGGCGCCGAAGATGGTGCCCATGGCGACGAGCTCGGCCGAGGCGCCCTGCGCATAGGTGAGGTGCGACTTGCCGATCTTCTCGCCCACCGTCACCACGATGCGCTTCCAGCCCACCATGGTGCCCAGGCCCAGCGCGAAGGCGACGGCGACCTTCACCCAGGTCGGGATGAAGCGCGTGCCGGCGTCCAGCCTGGCCTTGTAGTCGTTGAGCGCGACGATGCTCTGGTCGGAGAGGCCGGCGGCCTTCTCCTTGCCGAGCCGCTTGATCGCCTCGGACGCCAGATACATGTCGTTGCGGATATTGTTCACCGCCTCGGCCGGCACCTTGGCGAGCGAGCCATATTCGGCGACCTGCCGGTCTACGTCGCGGATCAGCACGCCCAGCGCCGGCAGCGTCTGCGGCGTGAAGCGCTTCTCGGAGATATAGTGCGTCATCTGCCCGCGCGCCTGCTCGGGGCTGCCGGCGGCCGGCGCGCCGCGGCTCACCGCATCGGCGGCGGCGGCGGAGCTGACGTGGAATTCGGCCGTGTAGCGTTCCGGCATGGTGCGGTTGAGCGCATAGGCGGTGGGCACGGTGCCGATCAGGATGAGCATGATGAGGCCCATGCCTTTCTGCCCGTCATTGGAGCCGTGCGCGAAGCTGACGCCGGTGCAGGTGAAGATGAGCAGGCCGCGGATCCACAATGGCGGCGGCAGGCCGTCCTTCGGCTCCTCGTAGAGCGCTTCGTTGCGGATCAGCACCTTCATCGCCAGGAACAGCAGCGCCGCGACGCCGAAGCCGATCAGCGGCGAGAAGAGCAGTGCCTGGCCGATCTCCGTCGCCTTGCTCCAGTCGACGCCGGACGTGCCGCTCTTCCCGTGCAGCATGGCATTGGCGATGCCCACGCCGATGATCGAGCCGATGAGCGTGTGCGAGCTGGAGGAGGGGATGCCCAGCCACCAGGTGGCGAGGTTCCAGACGATCGCCGCGATGAGCAGCGAGAACACCATCGCGAATCCGGCGTTCGAGCCGACCTGGAGGATCAGCTCCACCGGCAGCAGCGAGACGATGCCGAAGGCGACCGCGCCCGTGGAGAGCAGCACGCCCAGGAAGTTGAAGAAGCCGGACCAGACCACTGCTACATTGGCCGGCATCGCATTGGTGTAGATGACGGTGGCGACGGCATTGGCGGTGTCGTGGAAACCGTTCACGAACTCGAAGCCGAGCGCGATCAGCAGGGCGATGAAGAGCAGGATGAAAGGCAGGTAGGTCGTGCTGTGCACGCCGGCCGAGCTGGCGTCGGCATAGATGCTGTAGGCGACGTAGAGGATCGCCGCGAGGATGGCGGCGCCGAAGCCGAAGGCGCCGATCACGCCCAGCCCCTTGTCGAGATCGGGCCGGGCCGCCGTCTTGCCCATTGTCGTCGTCGCGTTCATCGGATGCCCCCTCGCTGGAGTTTTCGCACCCGGTTAGGAAGCTTCTGTGACAGTTTGGCGGCGTTGGCTCTATGCAAGGGCGCTCGGGCAAGACATGAGATCGTCATCAACGCGTGACACGAGCGCTGACAAACCAGACATATCCGGACATGAACGGGGTTTCCTGATGCGAAAAAATCTGGTGCTCCGCGGCTTTGCGGGTGCCGCTCTCCTCACCGCGCCGGCTGCGGCGATGGCGCAAGCCGACTCGGAGCGCGCGAATCAGTCCGGTGAAAGCGCGCTGGCGGAGGAAGTGGCGCGGCTGCGCGCGGAAGTGGAGGCGCTCAAGGCGGAGCTGCGCACGATGCAGGCGAGCGCCCGTGCGCCGGCTGCCGCGCCGGTCGGGAATGCGGCCGCGGCGCCCGCGCCGGCGCCCGCCGCCGCCCCCGCGCCCGTGGCGCCGCAGCTTGCCCGGGTCGAGCCGGAGCCGGTGCGCATCCGCTTCAAGGGCGCGCCCGAGATCAGCACGTCCGATGGCTGGAGCTTCAAGCCGCGCGGCCGCATCCAGATCGATGGCGGCTATCTGGCGGCGCCCGGCTCGCGGGCGAGCGGCCAGAGCGACGGGCGGGGCTTCACCAGCCGCATCCGCCGCGCCTTCCTGGGGGCGCAGGGCACGATCCCCGGCGGTTTCGGCTATCGCGTCGAGTTCGATTTCGCGGGCGATGCCACCGCCGCCAACGATATCTACCTGACCTATGACGATGGACCGCTGAACATCACGCTCGGCCAGCACAATAATTTCAGCTCCATGGAGCGCCTCCAGTCGGACCTGTTCCTCACCTTCCTGGAGCGCGCGGCCTTCACGCAGGCCTTCAACCTGGAGCGGCGCGTGGGCATTTCGGCCGGCTATGCCAGGGGCATGGTGATGGTGAATGCCGGCATCTTCACGGACGATGTCGCCGGGCTCGGCAATGACGGCAACAAGAGCGTGAGCTATGACGGGCGGCTGGTCCTGATGCCGAAGATCGGCGACCTCCAGCTCCATCTGGGCGGCTCGGCCCATTATCGCCGGCTCGGCCGCTTCCAGGCCGGCCTCGGCCAGCGATATCGCGCGCGGCCGGCGCTCGGCACGACCGACATACGCTATGCCGACACCGGCGTGCTGACCGTGGACAGCGAGACCCATATCGGCACCGAGCTGGCCGCCAACTGGCGGCGGCTGCATGTCGCGGGCGAGGCGGCCTGGCTGCATGCCAACCGGCCGGGCGATGCGGACCCCACCTTCTTCGGCGGCTATGCGGAAGTGGGCTTCTTCCTGACCCCGGACAGCCGCACCTACAAGGGCGGCACGTTCGATCGGGTCGTGCCCGCCCGCCCGCTCGGCGGCGGCGGCTTCGGTGCGCTGGAGATCAATGCCCGCTACGACCGGCTGGACCTGACCGACGCCGGCATCGGCGGCGGCACGCAGGATGGGTTCGGCGCCTCGCTCATCTGGACGCCGATCGCCTATCTGCGCTTCATGGCCGACTATATGCACCTCATCTACGATATTCCGAGCCAGCAGCCCGTGTTCAGCGCCGATGTGATCGGCGTGCGCGCGCAGGTGGATTTCTGAAGGCCGGGACCATCGTTTGACGGCAGTCAAGGGCAGGGCTGAACCCCGTCAATGCGGGGCGCGGCGCCGCGCCTGGGGTTGTCGCTCAGGCAATGACCGGCGCGACAGACCCATGACCTATTTTCTGCAATGGCCCGTGCTGCTCTTCATGGGCATGGTGGTGATGCTGGACCGGCGCAACGGCGAGCGCTGAGGCACGCCCTTTGCCGGGCGGGCGGGGCATCCTATCTCGGAGCGATGACCGACCCCGATTTCGCTTCCGATTCCGATCCCGACGATCGCGCCCTGACCCCGGCGGAGCGGGCGCTCGCCGGCGCCATGTTCGGCGATGCGATCGCGCTGGACGCGGTGCGTATCCGCCGCCGCAAATGGTGGCCCTTCCAGCCGCGCGACACGGTGATGGCGCCGCGCGGCCACATCCATTTCCATCCGGGCGGCACCACGCATTGCGCCTGCTTCGGCGCGAGCAGCCTGTCCGCGCAGGGGCTGTTCCTGCACGAGATGACTCTCTAACGGAAAAGTAACGCACACCGACGAAGCTGGGACAATTCCCGGGAGTTGTGCGTGACCGATGCCGTTATCTACATTCGCTTTTCGACCAAGCGGCAGGAGAAGGGCTTCTCCAAGGAGCGGCAGCTTGAGGAATGCCAAGTCTTCTGCAAGCGCAAGGGCTGGGACGTAATCCAAATCGTTGAAGATTTGGGGCAGTCCGCATGGAAGGGCCATCACCTCAGCGTCGGCAATCTCGGCAAATGGCGTCGGAGCGTTGACGCCGGCGATGTACCGGCTGGCACTGTTCTCGTCGTTCATAAGCTGGACCGGCTCAGCCGCCTTGAGCCGCGCGTAACGCAGCGCTGGATGGAAGACCTGTGCGACCGAGGCATCAAGATCGCGACCGTCGATGGTGAGCGCATCTTCGATAACGCCTATCTGAAAGGGCCGATGGCGCTGATGGGCATCATGGAAATCGTGATGCACGCGACCGTCAGCCACGCCGAAAGCGAAAAGAAGAGCCAACTCATTTCGGACGCATGGCGCCGGAAGCAGCAGCTTACGCGTCAGGGCAAAGTGCTGTCGGCAAAGCCGCCTGCGTGGATCAGGGTGGTCGGCGAGCGTATCGACAAGCAGCACGACAATCGCCGCTACGAACTGATCCCCGAAAGGGTCGCCGTCCTGAAACAGATATATGAATGGGCGGCAGACGGGATCGGTTATTGGGGCATCGCCAAACGGCTAAACGAACGGGGCATCCCGAGTTGGGGCAAGGGCCGCGCGACTACCACTCGGAAAGGATGGGGCTGGAGCTACGTCGGCATTCTGCTCAAGCATCCCGCCGTCGAGGGTGAGTATCATCCGGCCCATGTGACCGAGAACGGGAAGCGCCGGAAAACAGGCGAACGGATCGAGAATGTTTTTCCTCGCGCGGTCGATGCCGATCTCGTCGCTCGCGCACGGGCCAGCGCTTCCAAGCGGTGGCAGACCCGCTCTGGGCGGTACGCACCCTATGCGCGCAACCTTTTCTCCACCTTGGTTCGGTGTCGGCATTGCGGGGGCCTCATGGCGATGCGTGGGCGCGCCAAGAAGGACGGCGGCTATTCGTATCTGCAATGCGACAGTGCGGCCCGTCATACGGGATGCGAATACGGGCAGTTCTTCAATTACCGCATATTCGAGAAAGCCGCGCTCGACGCCATGCTTCACCTCGCCTTGGATGAGCGGTTCTTCCAACGTGAAGACCTGTCCGGTCCCCTCGCCATCAGACTTGCCGAAGTAACCCGCGCTATCGAAAACAAGAAAGCCGAGGTCAAGCGACTGGTCAGGAAAATGGCGAAGTTCGATGAGGACGATCAGGATGAGTTCGACGAGGAATTGCGGGCGGTAAAGCGCGAGCAGCGCGAGTTGGAAACGGAACGAACCAGCGTTGAGCGCGATCTCGAAGCAGCACGAGGGCGACTTGCGCCCAACGTTCATCTAGAGCGTGTGCGGGAGGTCCGGGGTGCGTTGACGGACGAGGTCGACGAAGAAGCAATGCGCGATGCCCGTCTCAAGGTGCGCGAGGCGATCCGCAATGTCGTCGATGTCGTCTGGTGCGATCCCGTGGATAAAATTGGCGATGCCGAGACCCGGACGATGACCGTTCTGCTTGCGGGTGGTGCGGCGGGCATCAAGTTCGATAACGAAGGGAATACGATCGGAACCTTCAATTTTCTCCCGGAGTTGGCCGCCGGCGGTCAGTCCTACACGCTTCGAGACGGTTCCATTGTCACCACAAACGCGCAAGCCTTGCGCGATGCCCTTCTCAATCGGCCGCTTCCTGCGACCGCGAGCGAAGAGGAAATCGCAGAGGCAAATGCCGCAAAACGCGAAGTCGCCGCACGCCTGGACAGCACGTTGAAGCGGGGCAAGCGCAATCGGGCCGCATAGCCCCTGCGAGCGTCATACAGGGTCAGCGCGTGCGCTTCGCAACCCCAGCTCCCCTTCCCGGCCGATTGCCCTCACAGGGTAAATTTGATGCCCGAAGTTTGCCCTCCCGCGATTGACGCGTGCCCGCCTCGACGTTTGATCGGGTGGCCTCAACAGTAGGAGACATCGCGATGAGGCAGAATTATCGGGACCGTACCGGAATGTTGCGCGGGTGGAGCGAGCGATCCGGCAATCGTATCAACGGACGAGATCGGGGAGGCTTTCTCGTCGGCTGGTATGATCCGGCGCGGGATGAAACACGCGATCGGACCGGTCGGTTGGTCGGGCGAGGGAACTTGTTGGTATCCCTCATCTGGAGTTCGTAGCCGTCAAGGATTGGCCGTATCGACGATGCCGAGCTTGGGGTCGAAATAGCAGCGCGTGATAGTGCCATCCTGAATGCGGCGGACGACTTCGGTTACATGATCGGGCGTGGCGAAGAACCATTCGCGCGGACGAACCAGCTTGCCGAAGCGATCCTTGATTTCGATGTCGGCGCGAACGGGATCGAAAAAGCGGTGGAGCAGGTTTTCCAGCCGCGTCCGATTGACGTTGTAGAGCGTGAAGCTGGTAACGATCGCGGCCGGAGCGAGCAGGAACGTCGGGTCGTTAATCGCGTCGGTGACACGGCGGTGAACATCGCCGCCGGTCACGCCGATCTTGAGCATTCGCGGGGCGTGCTGGGCGATATGCTCGTCCTTGGATAGTGTGCGGGCGACATAGATATGTCCGGTCTGAACATCACCCTCGTCTGGCTCCGCCGTGAATAGCGGCCCGGCAACGGGGTCCGTGATGCGCCGCCCGTTCTCGTCATTATAAAGCAGGGAGGCAAACGAGCGCAGCAGCGGATCGCTTTCGGTGCCGTTGTCGTAGATGACGCGCAGACGGCGATTGCGATTGCCAAGCCGGTCCTGAAACACCTCCCCGGCCTCGGCGACATAGGCGATCATGCCTTTCTGGATGAAGAACTGGCCCGCGTCGATTTCCTGCTCGCGGGCGAATTTGCGTGCCTCGCGTCGGCCTGCGCCAAGGTCCGCTGTCACCGCCTCGAACAACGGCCGAAACCGATCGAAGTCCGCGCACGGTTTGCGTGAGCCGATATAGTCGGGCTGATCCTGCACCTCGCGCGGCTGAACATGCGTCAGGTTGAAGATCGCATCATCTTCAAACATCTCGTCATTGAGGATGTCATCGACGCTGGCCGGCGGTTCCGGCTCTTTCGGCAGCAGCATCGCGCCGATGGCGGCATCACCTGAAAGCCGTTTCGCTTTCGTCGCCAAAATGCGCTCGGCGATGGGCGTGCCCGGCTCGCCGGACGGTGGCCGACCATTATCAGCAACGAACCGTTCCAATTCGGCAATCACCTGCGCGGTCTCGCCTCCCGCCGTCGCGGTGGGGCGAACATCAACGTCGAGCAGGCCGAATTCATCATCGCCGCCCAGAACATCGTCAAGGCTTGGGCGAGGCATCAGCTTGCCGCCTGAACAACCGCGTCGATCTGCCGCCGACGCTTTTCCGCCTTCAACCATTCGAGCGCAGCGCCAAGCCGCTTCTCAAGCTCATTGTTGGACGCCGCATTCGGTGGGCGATCATGTTCCTTGCGAAACCGCTGGATACGCGGCCAGAGCGCCAGTGCTTCCTCTTCGGTCATGCTGACCCGCTGGCTCGCGATAGCACCGTGGATTTTCGCCAGCGTCGGCGCGTCCATCTGCTTCGACAGCACCTCATAGGCCTGATGGAACGGATTGATGCTGTCGATCAGGTCCACGCTCAGGTCGGCGACATTGACGAACCGGCGGACCATTTCGATGAAGCGCGCCGTTCCGTTCTGCTCGGCATCGGGATCGCCGGCATCATAGGCAAGCCGCCCTTCCGCCACGCGATTATCCGATCCGCCCTCAAGCTCCAGCCGATTGACCTCGGCGATCACGGCCATGCCGGCGAGCAGATGTTCGCGCACTTCCTCGACTTCTTCGGGCGCGAGATACGGATAGCGTTCTTCGATCACCTTCGGCACGAGCACCTGATTGACCACTTCCGGCGCGGTCGCGTCATCGGCGACGGCGCGTGCAGCAATACGCGGGTCTTGGCAGACATTGGCGAGCAGGTCGTTCAAATCTTCCTGAACGATCATCCGCACGCGATCCGTCGAAGGTTCCTTCAAGCCCTTCACGGCGATGTGAACCTCGCCCGTATCCTCGTCCACGAACATGCCCGTGCCGCTGCCGCCGCTGCCAAGATCGTTGGCGGGTTCGTCAGGCCGGGGATGGAAGCGAAAGCGAGGGGCCATCACCTGCTCCATGAGCAGCGAGGCGGTGATGGCTTTCAGCATATCGTTCACCGCCGTCACCACCGCGCCCTGATCGGCAAGCGGTTCGGCGATGAGGTTGGTGAATTGCGCGTGCGCCTTATCCGGTGCGTCGCGCGTGGCGCGTCCGATAATCTGGACCACCTCCGTCAGCGACGAACGATAGCCGACCGTCAGCGCGTGCTCGCACCAAATCCAGTCGAAACCTTCCTTCGCCATGCCGAGCGCGATGATGATGTCCACCGCATCACGATCCTTGGCCTTGCGAAGTGAGGCGACCACCTTTTCCCGCGCGGGGCCGTCATCGACAAGATCGGCCACCTTGAGCACGCGCCCGTCAGTCCGCCGGACAAGCAGGAAGCCGGTTTCGGGATCGGTGCTCTCATATTCGCCGAGCACGCGCAGGATATGGTTCACCTCGTCATATTTCTCCATCACCGCTTCCGCCGCATTGACGTTCGGGATGTGGACGATGGTTTTCTTGTCCGGGTCCAGCACCTCGACGATCGCGTCGAGGTAGCGGCCCCGATAGAAATGGTAGCCGATACCGAGCGTCTTGAGGTGCGAATAGCCGTCCAACTGCTCGTAATAGGTGTAGGTGACGCGCTCGAAGCGATCCTCGTCCTCCGGTCGCATCACCGCAATCTGGTCACCCCGGAAATAGCTGCCGGTCATGGCGACGATATGAACCCGGTCACGATCGAGCAGCCCGCGCACCAGTTCGCCTAGGCGGTTATCTTGATCTGCGGCGGCATGGTGAAATTCGTCGATGGCGATCAAACAGCCGTCGAACGCTTCCGCGCCGAAGCGATCATAGGCGAAGCGCAGGGTCGAATGTGTACAGACGAGCGTGCGATCATCGCTGTCGAGAAACGCCTTGAGCGCGTCCACCTTGCCCCGCGCGCCGCTGTTCTCGCTGACGCAAAGGTTCCAGCGATCATCGACATGCCAATCCGTGAAAAACCCGTGCTGACTGAGTGCTGCCGGATCGAAAGACGCGCCAATGGAGCGTTCCGGCACCGCGACGATCGCCTTGGCGACGCCCTGATGATGAAGTTTGTCGAGCGCGACGAACATGAGAGCGCGAGACTTGCCCGAGGCGGGCGGAGCTTTGACGAGCAGATATTGCGCCTCGCGCGCTTTCCACACGCGCGCCTGCATCGGCCGCATTCCAAGCTCGTCGAGCTTCTGGCTTGCCCCCGACCGGCCATAGCGGACCTCGACCACATTGGTCATGCGACTTGCTCCTCCCCATCAAGATCGAACTCCGGCGCGACTTCCTCGCCGCGTTCGGCTGCGATCATTCTGGCATAGCGCCGGAAAAGATGATTGAGGCGGTCGGCATCGCTGCGGAAGGGGCGATCCGAATAAATGCGCTCCAACGTTTGGTCGTTCGCCTCATGAGCTTGCTGCAAAGCATCCGGCATTTTGCCTGGATCATATAGTTCCGCCAGCGTGCCTCCTGCTTCGGCTCGCGTAAGCAGAATGTTTTCTGAACATGTTGTCAGCCGGTCGCGATCAGCCAAAGAAAGCGAGGGCATTGGAAATGTGTTCCAGCCCATCGTATTTGAATAGCGAAAATCGGATTTAAGTTTACCGCATACTGTTTCGATCCATAATAAATGCATCCTTGATGAAATTATGCTTAACGTCCACAAAGGAGCATCGTATATAGCGAATGCAAGATTTGAAATGATTGCATTATCTGAGATAAAATCTACTGGTAGATACCGCCTGCGTTCCGATGAAACACTTGGGACCACAATCGCGCTACTGATAGCCGTTGCTTGAATTTGCCGAAATCGATGAGGATAGGCAGCGGCTGGCCGCGTTTGCGCCGCAACACTAGCTGCGCGAAATTCTGCGACGGCTTCAAAGCGCCGTTTCAACTCTGCAATTTTCTCCGCCTCTCCGCGTTGATCATCTGTCACCCAGAGGCAGTAACGTTCGATCCCGTTAATGCATTCATAAGAGCCCATAAACCGCCGAACAAATTTCTGTGCACCCGGATAATTATCGAGAATTTGGGTACGCTCTACAGACGACAGAATGAGATTGCCGTTGTCGGTCGGCTTATTACCCCAAAGCATCACCGGTATATCAGAAAGCGGCTCAGACCGCTTTTCCACATAGAGGGTAGGCCCTTCGGTCAAGTAGGGACCAATCTGAGAAAGGCCGAGTTCGAGGCCGACATTCGCCGCGACCGCCAGCGCGACGGCATCGAACGCGCCAAGGCCAAGGGTGTTTATCGTGGTCGCAAACCCAGCATCGACACCGCCCGAATTGAAACGCTGATGGCGGCGGGAATGGCCCCCGCCGCCATTGCCCGTGAGATGGGCGTAGGTCGCGCCAGCGTCTATCGCCACATGGGCAAGGCCGCTGCGACATAGAAACCAGTGGCTATAGCCCCCTGGCCCGTAGCCGGGCCTCTGCCTTCTTCTGTTTTTCCGCAAGGACGCGCAATTGCTTCATGACATGCGCGGGAACCCCGAAAACGCCGGGAACACGATATGGTCTGATCAGGGCATCCGCCTGATCCGCCATTTCGACCCACGTCATCGCGTTGCGGTTCAACTGGTTGGGCCGGCGAATGGTAGGACGCCCATTGTTTCCCGGCCCGCCCCATGTCGCCGACGGGTCCGCTACGAACAGGATTTCCGTTTCACTATCCGGTTTCGGAAGAGGGTCGATGAGCGCACCGTCCTCACGGCGCCAGATCGCGTGATGCTCGGCCTCGGCCCATGCGCGCGGTCTTTCCCAGATACACCATCCGGACACCATTTCTCCGCCTCGCTGTTCGACAAGCTGGCTGACGCCGGCAAAGCATTCCCCGTGCTGGCAACCCGGTTGGGGAATTACCGGCACGCGCACCGGCTCCCCTCGCAGTTGACGGATGAGCGCGGCAACCATCGGCCCGATTGTTGTAGGGGTAGTCAATTTCGTCATATCGGTTTGGTCCGTTTGGTATCCAGCTTCGGCTGGGTTTAATGTCGGGCAGAAGGTGGCCGATGTGCCGGCACCGGCTCATGTCGAAGCCGTCTATTAAACAGACGCTATCGGATGTCCTCGTCCTCTTCGGCACCGCCGCCAAATAGGGCGAGGCTATGCTTGCCGGCTTTTGCGTGCTGGACGGCACCGCCGAAATCGCCGGCCTTCAACCGATCGAAAACCTCCGCGATGCGATCGACGCCCTTGTGGACGGCGAAGGGGATGGCGAGCTTGGCGCGGTTCTCCCAGTTATCACCATGCTCCATGTCGAACCAGCGGTTGGCCTGAACCAGCGCAGCCATCTCGACATAGAGACTATGGTGCGTCAGCATCATCGCACCCGTCGTATCGAAGCGCTTCTGGCGATCTGGGCCGGCCGCGTCTGCCATGTCGAGGAAGTCGCCGATCCGCCGCCCTCGGCCAATCGGGCTGTCAAATGGCCACGGATCGCTGCCCGATATGCCATGCGCCTCGGCGGCAACACGATAGTTTGTGAGCCGGATACCCTGACCATCGGCGAGCAGTCCCGTAATGATTTGTCCGAGTGACTGCGTATATCGGAAGCTGGTCGAGCTATCGAAGCTGATGCGGATGCCTTGGCCCAACAAGGCACGAAGCTGCCGCTGTATGGCGGTCAGATAGATTGCAATGCCGGGATGATCGGTGCCAAAAATATGGAACCATGACCGGCCATTGATCCGGCCATCGCGGATCATGGTGACGAGCAGTTCAAGCACCAGCGAGATATCTTTGCGCCGTGCTCCGGCGAAGCCGAATCCGTCCAGTGGCGCATCGGCAACGGCCTCATACCAGCGCCGACACTCACTGTTGGTCGTCCCTTGTATCATGTTGAGCAAACGGAGGCCGTTCGCGGCATTCCGATATGACAGGGCATAGTCTATCGAAGCCAAGGTGTGATCGAGGCATTGGCGGAACGTCGCCGCGCCTGACACGCCTCGCCCAATACAGGCGGTCGGCACGTCCACGATGACGCCGGCATCGCCAAGGCGTTCCTGCGCGCTCAAGGCATCCCGGCGGAGCTCGTCGATGTCGCTGATCGGAATAGCGCCGTAAATGAAGCCGAAGCCGCCGCTGTCCACGAAGATGCTACTATCGGTGCGGTCCCGCAGCGAAACCATGGTGTCCTTCGCGCCGTCGCGGCGGGCGAAGTCCGAACTGTATAGCGCATGGCCGTAATGAAAGAGCGGGCGGTGTTGTCGATTGAGAAAGTCCAGCCGGCGCGGCGGGACGCCAATTTTGCGTGGTAGCGTGGCGCGCATGACGAACTGGGCATAGTTCTGCCCGATGGCGGGCAGCGGAAGCGCGTAGTCGGCCATAGCGGCTGTCAGGTCGATGGTCATTGGAGTGTTCCTTGAACGCCCCGCGAAGTCGCGGGGCGTAATGAAGGATCAGATCGCCGGACGAGCGATGATCGAGATCGGTCGGAAGGCCGTAGCGAGGCGGGTCCCAGCGGCTGTTGCGGCAGGCATGAACAGTTCGTATGCCGCTCGTGAGGACCGGAAGCGCCAGCGAAGGGCCGCTTTCTGGTCGTCCAACGAAAGCTCAATCACGCTCGGTTTCAATGCCTCAAGCAGAAGCAGCATGTGACGGAAATCGGCCGCTAAGACATAGATGCTGTCCATTGCTCCGTCGGCCTTGGCGACCAGCACATTTTCCTTGCTGATCGTCACGCTGAACCACCCATTCTTGATCGAAAGCGGGAGGGCCTTGCCCGTGCTCGCAGCTCGCTTGAGCCGTTCGTTGCCGGCGATGATGCCTGTCAGGAAACTCGTCGGTGCGAAATCGCAGACGAACTGCGTCACCTCGACGAACGCACGGTCCTCCCGGATGACATGAACCGTGTCGCGCGGCTCGCCGAGCCGGCCATAGGTCGGTATTCTGGGGCTGAACAGAAGGCCGCGTCCGCCAAGTTGGTAGTTGGGGTGAAGCGCCGCCTCGCTGCGGATATGCCAAGTGCGCTCGGCCAGCGTGCGACCTGCCTCCGGCGCTTCTTCGGTGATTATCACCGCGTTTCGCTGCGAAGCCTTGCTGAGGTTCAACGCGAGTTTGCGATGAACCTGCGGCGGCAGGATCACGTCATAGTCCGGCCAACTATCGAACGGGCTGGGCATGTCGGTGATCCGGACCATGTTGCTCGCGCAATTCGCGAGATGTGCCGCGACAATCACCGAGCGATCGGGACGAAAGACGATATGCGCCTCGGTCAGCCGCTTGGGCGACTTTTTGTCCTTGGGATCGTCGTCGCGCCGCTTGACCAAACCGGTATCGTCCAGCGTGATCGCGACCGTCGTCAGCGTCAGTTCGTGAAGGACCTGCGCGCGGCCTTCGCCGATATCTTGGTTTGCCAGCGCCGCCGTTACGCTCTCCATATCAAGGGAGATGTTCGGCACCGTCGCTGTTTCACCATCTTTCACCACCGCCAGCGCGAAGCTCGATGCCGAAATGTCCCCTAGAAGATTGGCGATGCGGCCCTGAACGATGTCGCGGACCCTCTTGCTGTCGAGCCGGATGACGCCGCGTGGATTTTCGTTGATATTCTCGTTCCGCGCGAGATCGGCCAGTTTGCGGAGGCCACCGACTTCTTCAACCTTGGCGGTCAACGCCGCGATGCACTGGTCGCTATAGGCCCATGGAAAATCCGAACCGACTGCGATTGCCAGCCCTTCCATGCCGCTGGCGATGGCATCCAAAAGCTTGCCCGCCTCGGAGCCCTCTTTCGGATCGAGACGATCGAGGCGTGTGGCGAGTGTCGCCGCCGGCATGGTGATCTTGTTGCCGCTCGTCCTTAGACCGACGGCCTTCAGCCGGGGTTCGAAATAGCCCTGTGACTTGGCTCCGCCGTTCTGCATGTAGTCGATGGAGGCCCTGACCACGACGCGGATCAACACCTTATCGCGATTGACCATCACGGTTCGGATTCCCTCGCGGGTTTCCTCGCGCCACCCGTCCTTGCCGGCTTCATCGAGCTTCACCGCATCGGTCGTCGGGGTGGTCTCGGGTATAACCGCATTGTCCGGCTCGCCCGCTTTTGTCGTCTGATTGCTGTTCTTCCTGATCATATCGGCCTCTCACTCGGCAAGCCGAGAGGCACAGCGGGGGCTGGGAAGAAGTATTCGCGCAGCACACCCGCCCACCTTTCGGCTTCTGGGTGCGGCCGCGCGCCGCTGGAGAGGGTTTGACCCTTGAAGGCCGGCTCACGCCGTTGACCGCAAGTTTCCTTGCCGCCGCCGAACCACCACCGGGCCTTGCCGTGCCCGCCAGTCCAGCATCCCCTCCCACGGCATCAGTGAGAGGAGCGCCCCCATGATCGAAGTGCCGAGGCGAGCCTCGGGGCAACGATCACGTCGCAGAAGAGTAATTAGGGCGACGTGGTAGGGCCATCAACGGGTAAAATACATCTGTTAAACAGATGCTTCTCCCTCCCCGCGTCGCCCCTCGTATCAGGGCATGAAATTCGCTTCGAACCTCTCCGCCAGCCGCCGATCCTTGAATGCGATGGATATTGCAGCAGACGGAAGCGAGCCGGGATTATGCGTGATCCCGCCACCAACTTGGACCTGGTCTGGGCCGACATCCCTTAGCCAAGCATACACGTCAGTCTGCTTGAACGCTGCGGCCAAAATCACAGCAATTTCCTTTTTGGCCTCGTGGAGGCTGATATTGCCTGACACTCCCCGCTTCATCCGCATGAACATGCTATTCAAAAGGGAAGCCGCGACCTTCCCGGCATCGCGCGGCATTCCATGAAATGTCAGTGGATTGGCTCGATCCTGCTCAATGCGAAAACGGATTGGCTTCCGCCGCTCCTCGCCCGCAGACATCAGAAAAATATTGCTCATTACGCGTCTCCAACTTGGGGAAATAGACGCGAGATGCTGGCCGGTGATCCGAATATGCGCGGGCCGCCCAACAGCTCGCGCCGTTTGGGTTGACCCGCCGTGCATCACGTAGGCGGAGCGGCTCTTCAGGCAGCCGCTGGGGGACCTTCGGTCCGAATATGGGGGCACTCTTGTATCGAGCGCCCGCTCCCCGATGCGATGGGCATATTATCCACCGCATACTCACCTCGGCATGAACCCCGAGGAGAGGATCGCTGAAAGCGGTCGTCACTCAGGCACCGTGGCGGATGCAGGGGCGTTGCTACCGAAGATGAAGAAACTGTCAAGAAAATTAGACGGTCAATACCGCTCAGCCCCAAACGACTTCACGAAGTGGCCATCGCGTATATGTTGAGCGCATGATCGCAAACCCAACATTGCCCCCCGAAGAACGCGCGCTGACTGACCGCGAACGCGTTCTCGCACTGAGCGTTTTCGGGGACGCGATTGATCTCAAGCGCGTCCGCATTGTTCGGCGGAAATGGTTTCCGTTTCAGCCGCGCAAGGTGACGATGGCGCCGCGTGGGGCCATCCATTTTCATCCGAAGGGCGACGCCTATTGCGAGTGCTTCGCCAGCAACACGATCGGCTGGCAGGGACACCTGATCCACGAACTGGTCCACGTCTGGCAACATCAGCAGGGCGTGAACCTCGTTCTGCGCCGGCATCCATTCTGCCGCTACAGCTACAGCATCAAACCGGGCTGGACACTTGAACGCTATGGCATCGAGCAGCAGGCGGAAATCGTCCGGCACACCTTCCTGTTGCGTCGAGGCATCGTCGTTCCCGGCGCTCCATCCCTCGCAACACTCGAAAGTATTTTACCCTTCAAACCCGCATAAATCTGTGGTTTCCGAGCGTGTGCGCTACTTTACGCTATACAACACATGTCTGGCAGCATCAGAGCGGCATGAACCTGCTGCTGCGCCGCCATCCCTTTTGCCGCTACGACTATGCCTTCGAGCCGGGCCGGCCGTTCGGGCGCTACGGCATCGAGCAGCAGGCGGAGATCGTGCGCCATGTCTTCATGATGCGCCGGGGCTGGCCGGTGCCCGGCAAGCCGCCGCTCTCTGTGCTGGAGGCGATCCTGCCGTTCGGGGCGGCGGCGGGCTAGGAGTCTGTTTGGAAATGCGCCTATCGGCGCATCGCGGCACCGGCCCGCTCCCCCACCCGGCCACCCAACGATAGTAGCCTATGGGTGGCCGGGTGGGGGAGCGGGCCGGTGCCGCCTCGAAATTCGCTCTTTCGCGAATTTCCGAACGGACTCCTAAGCCGCCGGCTCGTCCAGCCCGGACAGCGTGTGATAGCCCCCGCGATAGAAGACCAGCGGGGTGCCGTCATCGCGGCGCTCGAGCGAGAGGACGCGGCCGACCACCAGCAGATGGTCGCCGATCTCGATCACCTGCTCCACGTCACAGTCGATCCAGGCATGGGCATCGTCGAGCAGCGGCAGGCCGGCGGGGCTGGCGCCGTGTGATATGCCTTCGAACTTGTGGTCCGTGCGGGTGGCGAAGCGCCGGCAATGGCCGAGCTGTTCGCTGCCGAGCACGTTGACGCAGAAGCGGCCGGTCTCGGCGATCCGCGCCCAGCTGCGCGAGCGTTTGTCCGGCAGGAAGCCGACCAGCGGCGGATCGAGCGAGATGGAGGTGAAGGAGCCGACCGCCAGGCCCAGCCGCTCGCCGGCTTGCGTCTGCGAGGTCACGACGCACACGCCGGTGGGATAGCTGCCAAGCACGTCGCGGAAATGCCGGGGGTCGATCAAGAATCTCTCTCCTTAACGGATCGAATCAGCCATGGTCGTTAGCTCTACAGCTTTTTATCCCGGCCGCACGCGAAGAAACTTGACAGGTCAGGTGGTTCGGTATGATTTCGCCACCGAAGTCTCCGCCCCTCCGACGTCGGACCGAACGACCTTGCATTTTCTTTCCAGACGGATCGTCCTCGGCCTCGCCTGCGGCCTCGCGCTGGCGCTGGGCGGCTGCGGCGCGTCGAACGATGCGGGCGGCGGCGCGGGCGGCGCAGCGCGGCAGGTCGGTTTCGTCGTCGTGCAGCCGCAGGACGTGCCGCTCGTCACCGAGCTGCCCGGCCGCACTTCGGCCTACCGCACGTCCGAGGTGCGGCCGCAGGTCTCGGGCATCGTCACCCGCCAGCTCTTCACCGAGGGCGCGCTGGTCCGCGCCGGCACGCCGCTCTACGAGATCGACCCCCGGCCCTACCGCGCCGCCGCCGCGCAGGCCGACGCCAATCTCGCCAGCGCCGTCGCCAGCGCCGAGGCCGCCCGCGCGCTGGCCGAGCGCTACCGGCCGCTGGCGCAGATCGAGGCGATCAGTAAGCAGGACTATACCAATGCCGTGGCCGCCGCCCGCCAGGCCGAGGCCGCCGTCGCCCAGATGCGCGCGGCGCGGGAGACGGCGCGGATCAACCTCGGTTTCACGCAGGTGCCCGCGCCGATCACCGGCCGGATCGGGCGCTCGGCGGTGACGGTGGGCGCGCTGGTGACGATCAACCAGGCCGACCCGCTCGCGCAGATCAACCAGCTCGATCCCATCTATGTCGACATCCAGCAGAGCTCGACCGACCTGCTCGCGCTGCGCCGCCTGCTGGCGGGCGGCGGGGCAGCGCCGGCGTCCGCCGCAGTGCGGCTCATTCTGGAGGACGGCAGCGAATATCCGACGCCCGGCCAGGTGCGCTTCACCGAGACGCTGGTCGATCCCTCGACCGGCACGGTGACGCTGCGCGCGCAATTCCCCAATCCGCAGGGCCTGCTGCTGCCCGGCATGTTCGTGCGCGCCCGCTTCTCGCAGGCGGTCGATCGCGGCGCCTATCTGGTGCCGCAGGCGGCCGTGACCCGCGACCAGACCGGCGTGCCGGAGCTGTGGGTGGCCGGCGCCGGCGACAAGGCGGAGCTGCGCAAGATCGAGGCGGCGCGCACGCAGGGCGCCAGCTGGGTGGTGACGCGCGGCCTCAAGCCGGGCGACCGGGTGATCGTGCAGGGCACCGGCGCGCTCAAGCCGGATATGGCGATCAAGCCGGTGCCGGCCGACACGCCGCAGCCCGTCGCCCCGCCGGGCAGGAACGGCCGCCCCGCCGCGGGGGGCTGATCCGGCATGCTCTCCCGCCTCTTCATCGACAGGCCGATCCTCGCCTGGGTGCTCGCGATCATCGTGATGCTCTCGGGCGTCGGCGCGATCATGAACCTGCCGATCGCGCAATATCCGGACATCGCCCCGCCGCAGGTGAACATCAGCGCCACCTATACCGGCGCCTCGGCGGAGGATGTGCAGAACAGCATCACGCAGATCCTCGAGCAGTCGCTGAACGGCATCGACGGCATGCTCTATTTCTCGTCCTCCTCGGACGCGCGCGGCCGCTCCAGCATCAACGTGACCTTCGACAAGGGCACCGATCCGGACATCGCCCAGGTCCAGGTGCAGAACCAGATCCAGACCGTCATCTCGCGCCTGCCCCAGCAGGTGCAGCAGAACGGCGTGCGCGTGCGCAAGGCGAACAGCGACATCCTGCTCCTGGTCGGCATCTACGACGCGTCCAACCGGATGACCCCGCAGCAGGTTTCGGACTATCTCTCCTCCAATTTCCAGGACACGCTGAGCCGCATCGACGGCGTGGGCGACGTCAATGTGTTCGGGTCGCCCAATGCGATGCGCATCTGGTTCGATCCGGGCAAGCTGGCGAGCTACCAGCTCATGCCGGGCGACGCGATCGCGGCGATCCAGGCGCAGAATGCCGAGGTCGCGGCCGGCCAGCTCGGCGCGGAGCCGGCGGGGCAGGACCAGTATCTCAATGTGCCGGTCACCTCGCAATCCCGCCTGCAGACGCCCGAGCAGTTCCGCAACATCGTCATCAAGACCCTGCCGAGCGGCGCGACCGTGCGGCTGGGCGATGTGGCGCGGGTGGAGATCGGCGCGGACAATTACACGATCACCATCCATGTGAACGGCCATCCGGGCGCCGGCATCGCCTTCATGCTGGCGCCGGGCGCGGACGGCCTGACCACGGCCGAGCTCATCAAGACGCGGGTGAAGGAACTCTCCGAGAATTTCCCCGCCGGCTTCGAATATGGCTTCGCGCAGGACACCACCGCCTTCATCAAGCTCTCCATCCGGGAAGTGACCAAGACGCTGGTCGAGGCGATCATCCTCGTCGTCATCGTCATGTTCGTGTTCCTGCAGAGCTGGCGCGCCACGCTGGTGCCCGCCATCGCTGTGCCGGTGGTGCTGCTCGGCACCATCGCCGTGCTGTTCGTCGCCGGCTATTCGATCAATTCGCTCACCCTGTTCGGGCTGGTCCTCTCCATCGGCCTGCTGGTGGACGACGCCATCGTGGTGGTCGAGAATGTCGAGCGGCTCATGGAGGAAAATCCCGGCATGAGCGCCCGCGCGGCGACCATCGAGTCGATGCGCGAGATCACCATGGCGCTGATCGCCATCGCGCTCGTCCTCTCCGCCGTGTTCATGCCCATGGCCTTTTTCGGCGGGTCGACCGGCGTCATCTACCGCCAGTTCGCCATCACCATCATCTCGGCCATGGTGTTCTCCGTGCTGGTCGCCATCGTGCTCTCCCCGGCGCTCACCACCAACCTGCTCAAGCCGCGCGACCATCCCGACGCGCCGAACCCGCGCAAGGGCCTGATCGAGCGGCGCGCGCCCGGCCTCCATGCCCGCATCATCCGCGCGCGCGACGGCTTCAACCGGCGGTTCGAAGGTGGCATCCAGCGCTATCTGGTGGCGATCCGCAAGGTGGTGGACCGGCGCTGGCTGGCGCTGTTCGTCTATGCGCTCACCGTGGTGCTGCTGGTCGTCATGTTCCAGCGGCTGCCCACGGGCTTCCTGCCGTCCGAGGATCAGGGCGTGGGCATCGTCAGCTTCCAGCTGCCCACCGGCGCGACGATCAACCGGACCAAGGAGGTCCAGGCCGAGGTCGAGCATTATTTCGCGACCTATGAGAGCGCGAACGTCAACACCTTCTTCACCGTGGCGGGCACGGCCGGTCCCGGCGGCGGGGTGGGCCAGAATCTCGGCCGCGGCTTCATCATGTTCAAGGATTGGGACGATCGGCCCGGCAAGGAGAATACGGCGGATGCCATCACCCGTCGCGCGACCCAGGGGCTCTCGGGCCTGCGCGACGCGCAGATCTTCGCGCTGACGCCGCCGGCGGTGCCGGGGCTGGGCCAGTCCAACGGCTTCCAGGTGCAGCTCCTCAATGACGGCAATCTCAGCGCCGAGGCGTTCGCCGCCGCGCGCGACCGCATCCTGGCGGCGGCCGCGAGCGACTCCGAGCTGGCCGCCGTGCGCCTGCAGGAGCTGCCGAACGTCGCCTCGCTCAAGGTCGATCTCGATCACCAGAAGCTCGCCGCGCTCGGCCTCTCGCAGAACGACGTCAATGTCACCCTGTCGTCCGCATGGGGCGGGCGCTACGTCAATGATTTCGTCGATCAGGGCCGGGTCAAGCGCGTCTATGTGCAGGGCGATGCGCCGTTCCGCTCGAAGCCGGAGGATCTGGCATCGTGGCAGGTGCGCGGCAGCAACGGCCAGATGGCGCCCTTCTCCGCCTTCTCGACGATGAGCTGGTCGATGGAGCCGCCCAGCCTCTCGCGCTTCAACGGCATCCCCTCCTACCAGATCCTCGGCCAGGCCGCGCCCGGCTACAGCTCCGGCGAGGCGATGCGCCGCATCGAGGCGCATGTCGCCGCCGAGAAGGGCGTGGGCATCGCCTTCTCCGGCCTCTCCTTCCAGGAGCGCCTGTCGCAGGGGCAGGGGCCGATCCTCTATGCGCTCTCGCTGCTGGTCGTGTTCCTGTTCCTCGCCGCGCTCTACGAGAGCTGGACCATCCCCATCGCCGTGCTGCTCATCGTGCCGCTCGGGCTGGTCGGCGCGGTGCTGGCGGTGACGCTGCGCGGCCTCACCAACGACATCTTCCTGCAGATCGGCCTGCTCACCACCATGGGCCTCGCCGCCAAGAACGCCATCCTCATGATCGAGTTCGCCGAGCAGGCGGAGAAGCAGGGCATGCGCATCATCGAGGCGGCGGTGGAAGCCGCGCGCCTGCGCCTGCGGCCGATCCTGATGACCAGCCTCGCCTTCATCTTCGGCGTGCTGCCGCTGGCGCTCTCCACCGGGGCGGGCGCCAATGGCCGCGTGGCGATCGGCACGGCGGTGGTCGGCGGCATGTTCACCGCGACGGTGCTCGCCATCTTCTTCATCCCGCTCTTCTTCGTGATGGTCCGCCGGGCGACGCGCGACATGCTGCGCTCGGCGAGCGAGCGCATCGTGGCGCGGCGTGCGCGCAGGAGCGACTCGTGAGAGGTTGTCTGGACATGCGCCTGTCGGCGCAGCGGGCCGGTGCCGCCTCCAGATTCGCTCTCGGCATCGCGCTGCTGCTGCTGGCCGGCGGCTGCTCGATGGCGCCCCGCTATGAGCGCCCCGAGCCGCCGGTGCCGAGGACCTTTCCCGCGGCCGACTATGCCGGCGTGCCGAGCCTCGGCTACCGCACCCTGTTCACCGATCAGCGGCTCCAGCAACTCATCGCGCTGGCGCTGGAGAACAACCGCGACCTGCGGCAGGCGGCCGCCAATATCGAGCGCGCCCGCGCACAATATCGCATCCAGCGCGCCAGCCTGTTCCCGCAGGTCGATGCCGGCGCCGATCTCAGCCGGCAGGAGGGCGGCCAGGGCGCGGACGGCACCAGCGCCAGCGCGGACGTCTCCATCACCGCCTATGAGATCGACCTGTTCGGCCGGCTGCGCGCGCAGAGCGAGGCGGCGCGCAACAGCTTCCTCGCCAGCGAATCGACGGCGCAGGCGGTGCGCCTGACGCTCATCGGCGACATCGCCCAGGCATGGCTCGGCTATGCGGCGGACCTCAGCCGGCGCGATCTCGCCAGCCGGACGGTGGAGGCGGCGCAGCGCAGCGTGACGCTCACCGAGGCGCGGCTGCGCGGCGGCGTCGCGCCGCGCACGGACCTGCGGCAGGCGCAGACCATCCTCGCCACCGCGCAATCCGACGTGGCGCGCTACACCACCGCCATCGCGCAGGACCGCAACCTGCTGTCCCTGCTGGCCGGCACGCCGGTCGACGATGCGCTGCTGCCGGGGCCGATCGAGCAGGTGGCCGATCTTATCGCCGCGCCTTCGGCCGATCTCTCCAGCGAGGTGCTGCTGCGCCGGCCGGACATCATGGCCGCCGAATATGATCTGCGCGCCGCCAATGCGCAGATCGGCGCGGCGCGTGCGGCGCTGTTCCCGCGCATCACGCTGGGCGCCCTGTTCGGCGTGGTGGGCACCTCGCTTGAGGCGCTGTTCGGTGATCGCGGCGAGCAGAGCTGGCAGGTGGGCGGCTCGGCCGTCTATCCCATCTTCAGCGGCGGCGCGGCGCGTGCCGGCGTCGCGGAGAGCGAGGCGCAGCGCGACGCCCTGCTTGCCGCCTATGAGAAGGCGATCCAGACCGGCTATCGCGAAGTGGCCGACGCGCTCGCCCGGCAGGACACGATGCAGGATCAGCTGGCCGCCGACCGGCTGCGCATGGAGGCCAGCGAGGATGCCTATCGCCTCGCCGACGCGCGCTATCGCGGCGGCGTGGACAGCTTCCTCCAGGCGCTGGACGCCCAGCGCAGCCTCTACAGCGCGCAGGGCACGCTGGTGGCGACCCTGCTCGAAGTGGCGACCAACCGCGTCACCCTCTATCGCGCGCTGGGCGGCGAGGCGGCGGCGGGCGAAGGGGGCGAAGCGGCCCGGTGAACGCCCTCAGAGCGGCTTGCCGTAGATGACGTAGCTCTTGTTCACATGGCTGTCGATCGCGTCGGCGATGGCCACCATCCCCTGATTGTCCTCGAGAATCCAGCCGATCTCGCCCCGGGTCGAGCCGTAGCGGGCGACCGCGTCGCGGCGGATATATTCGATCATCATGAAGGCGAGCTGGCTGGCCATGCGCGAGGATTGCAGGCGTTGCAGCACGCCCATCAGCGGCACCCGCATCGTGCGGCACTTCGGCCGGCGCAGCCACCAGAGCAGCTTCGCCCAGCCGAACGGGAAGAGCGAGCCGTTGAGCGGCTTCAAGGGCTCGTTGAGGTCCGGCAGCGTCATCATGAACGCCACCGGCTCGCCGTCCAGCTCGGCGATGCGGATGAGGTCCTCGAACACGATGGGCTTCAGCTTCTTGCCGGTGAAGGCCACCTCGCTGTCCGTGATCGGCACGAAACCCCAGTTCCTGCCCCAGGCATCGTTGAGGATGGCGAGGATGATCGCGGCTTCCTCATCGAACCGCGATTTGTCCACCTTGCGGATGTTGATGCGCGGATTCTTCTCGCCCGACTGGATGATGCGCTGGATGAGTGGTGGAAAATCCTGAGTAATATCAAGCTCATAGGTGTTGAGCGTCTTGACCGGCCCATAACCGGCCGCCTCGATCCACGCGCGGTAGATGGGGCAATTGTGTCCCATCATCACCACCGGCGGATGGTCGAACCCCTTCACCAGCAGCCCCGGCTCCTCCCAGATGGAGAGCGAGATGGGTCCGAGCACCTTCGTCATGCCCTGGCCGCGCAGCCAGTCCTCGGCGGCGGCGATGAGGGCAGCGGCGCTCTGCGCGTCCTTCGCCTCGAACAGGCCGAAATTGCCCGTGCCCGGCCCCATGCCCTGCTCTGGCGGCATGGTGAGGGCGAGCCGGTCGATATGGGCGCTGATGCGGCCGGTCACCGCGTCGCCGCGCCGGGCGAGGAAATAGCAATGGTCGGCATGCTCGTGGAACGGGTTCTTGCCCGGCGTCAGCAGGCCGTAGACCTCGTCCTTGAGCGGCGGCACCCAGTTGGGATCGTCCTTGTAGATCGCCCAGGGCAGGTCGACGAAGGCCTTGAGGTCCGCCTTGCCGGCGACGGGGGTGACGGTGACGGGATCGGATGAAGCCATGGGGCATTGCTCCTGCCGCGCGGCCCGGACGGGCGCGCTGGAAATCAGCTGCCGCAGTGCGAGCGGGAGCGGGGCCTTGTCAACCCGCCCGCGCGAGCCGACATAGATCATATTGCTGCCACGATGTGCGCGCATTGGGCGTCGCACAGGAAAGATGAGCATGACCGCACTCGACATGAGCCCCGTCCGGCCCGCCATGGAGCGGGCGTCTGCTGCCGCTGCCACCGGCAAGCTCGCCGCCATGCCCGACGACATGGCGATGCTGCGTGCCGCGGTCGAGCAGACGCGCGACCTCAACACCGCGCGGGCGGACATCTACTGGCCGGATTTCCTCATCTCCGCCGGTCTCGGCTATGCCGGGCTCGCCGTCGCTATCCTGGCGCAGCCGGTCTGGGCGGTGCTGCTGGGCGGCGTGGTGGCGATGCTCGCCCTCTATCGCGCCGCCAGCTTCATCCATGAGCTGACCCATATCCGCAAGAGCGCGCTGCCCGGCTTCCGCTTCGGCTGGAACCTGCTCGTCGGCATCCCGCTGCTCATCCCCTCCTTCATGTATGAGGGCGTGCATACCCAGCACCATGCCAAGACGCGCTACGGCACCGCGGACGATCCCGAATATCTGCCGCTGGCGCTGATGAAGCCCTGGTCGCTGCCGCTGTTCATCATCGTGGCGGCGCTGGCGCCAATCGGCCTCATCCTGCGCTTCGGCGTGCTGACGCCGCTCGGCCTGCTCATCCCGCCGCTGCGCCGCGCGGTGGTCGAGCGCTATTCGGCGCTGTCGATCAACCCGGCCTATCGCCGCCGCGCGCCGGAGGGCGAATTCCGCACCATGTGGCACTGGCAGGAAGCCGGGGCGAGCCTGTGGGCCATCGCGCTCATGGCCAGCGTCGCGCTGCTCGGCTGGCGGCCGCTGCTCGTCTGGATGGCGGTGCATTCGGCCATGACCGTGGTGAACCAGCTGCGCACGCTGGTCGCGCATCTCTGGGAGAATGAGGGCGATGCGATGACGGTGACGGGCCAGTATCTCGATTCCGTCAATGTGCCGCCGCCCGGCATCGCCGCGGAGCTGTGGGCGCCGGTGGGCCTGCGCTACCATGCGCTGCACCATCTGCTGCCGAGCATGCCCTATCATGCGCTGGGCGAGGCGCATCGCCGGCTCTCGAGGCATCTGGGCGTGGACTCGACCTTCGCGAAGGCCAGCTATCCGGGCATGCTGCCGCTGGTGGCCCGCATCGCCCGCAGCACGATGACGGCGCGGTAAGGGCTATTCCTCGGTGGTGATGAGCACGCTCTCGCCCACCAGCAGGAACAGCAGGAAGGGCGCCCAGGCCGCGAGCAGGGGCGGGTAGACGCCGAGATTGCCCATCGACAGCGCGAAATTATCCGCCACGAAATAGGCGAAGCCCAGCGCCATGCCGACCACGGCGCGCACGAACAGCTTGCCCGAGCGCGCGATGCCGAAAGCCGCGACCGATCCCAGCAGCGGCATGAGCAGGGCGGAGAGCGGGCCGGTGATCTTGTGCCACAGTGCCCCTTCCAGCGCCGTGACCGGGCGGCCCGATTCGCGCAGCGTGTCGATCGCCTCGTCCAGCTCGGTCAGCGAGAGGCTGTCGGCGTCCACCGAGGACAAGGTGAACTGGTCCGGCCGGATACCCTTGCCAATCACCATGCTTTCCACGTCGCGGCTGGTGCCGCGCACCACGTCGAAGATGCGCACCTTCTCGATCTGCCAGCCGTCGCTCACCTGATGGCCGCGCTCGGCCGAGATGACCGCGACCAGCCGGTCGCCGTGCCGGTCATAGATGTCGATGTCGCGCAGCTGCACCTGCCCGCCGCGGCCGGAGATGGTGCCGGCCCGCACGAGATCCTCGCCATCGCGCACCCAGATGTTGGACTTGACCCCGCGGTCGGTCGGGATCGGGCCATAGTTGGCCGCACTCCAGGCGGTGAGCGTGGCCGTGGCGCGCGCCACCACCCGCTCGTTGAAGGCGAAGCTGATGATGACCACGCCCAGGCTTGCCAGCATCAGCGGCGCCAGGATCTGGTGTGCCGAAAGCCCGCCCGACTTCATCGCGATCACCTCGCTGTTGGCATTCAGCGTGGCGAGCGTGACCAGCGTGCCGAGCAGCACCGAGAAGGGCAGGAAGCGCGAGATGATCTGCGGCATGCGCAGGCTGACATAGCGCCACAGCTCGGTGTCGCCGTTGCCGGGATAGGCAAGCACGTCCCCGGCCTGGCTCAGCAGGTCCAGCATCTGCAGCACCAGCACCAGCATGGCGAGCATGGCGAAGCAGCGCCACAGGAAGGTCTTGCCGAGATAGAAGGCGAGCGCGCGGGAGGGGAAGAAGTTGAGCAGCATCGCCTAGATCTCCCGCGCCTTGCGCTGGTTGCGCTCGCTGAACCAGGTGAACAGCCGGCGCAGGCCGCCCAGCAGCTTGGCGAACTGCCGTTCCAGCGCGCCGATCGGCTGCCCGCCCGGCACATAGGCGGTCTGGTAATACATCCAGGCGATGATGCCGGCGAACAGGACGAACGGCCCCCACAGCGCCAGGAAGGGATCGACCCGTCCCAGCTCGCCGATGGACTGCGCATATTGGTTGACCTTGTGATAGGTCACGATGAACACGATGGAGAGGAACACGCCGAGCGCCGACGTGGAGCGCTTGGGTGGGATGGCGAAGGCCACCGCCGCCAGCGGCAGCAGGAACATCATCGCCACTTCGACCACGCGAAAATTGAAGTTGGACCAGGCTTTGGCCCGTGCGAGCGGCTCATTCGCGCGCGCGATGCCGGCCTTGAACAGCTCGGGCAGACTCAGCTCCACGTCGCCCTCGCCGCGGGTGCGGAACTGCTCGATCTTGGGCAGGTCGATCGGCAGGTCGTGCGAGGTGAAGGAGAGGATGCGCGGCTGGCGGAAATTGGGCGCGTCATGCACCAGCACGCCATCCGACAGGCGCAGGATGATGGTATCGGGATCGTCCGTCGCGAGGAACTGGCCGCGAGAGGCCGTTACTGCCAGCGACTGGCCGGAGGGGTTCTGCATGCGCGCGAAGATGCCGGTGAGCTTGCGGCCTTCATCCGCGCTCTTCTCGATGCGGATGGTGAAGGCATTGCCCAGCTTGGTGAACTCGCCCACCTTGATGGAGGCGCCGAGCGCGCCCGAGCGCAGCTCGAAGCGCAGCCGCTCATAGGCATATTTGCTGTGCGGCTGGATGAAGCCGACGATCGCCAGGTTGAGGATCGCCATCACAATGGCGAACATGTAGGGCACCTTGAGCAGCCGCGTGTAGCTGAGGCCCACCGCGCGCAATATGTCCAGCTCGGAGGAGAGGGCCAGGCGGCGGAAGGCGAGCAGGATGCCGAGCATCAGGCCGATCGGGATGCCGAGGCCGAGATATTCGGGCAGGAGATTGGCGAGCATCCGCCACACCACGCTCACCGGACCGCCTTCGGTCGCCACGAACACGAACAGGCGCTGCATCCGGTCCAGCACCAGCAGCATGGCGGCGATGAGCAGGCTCGCGAGCAGCGGCACGGCGATGAGCCGCGCCATGTAGCGATCCAGTGCGGTCAGCATGGCCTGTCCTGCGCGCGTCCTCTGATGGTCCGCCAAAGGGGGGTGACGGACAAGCGACCGCCGTAAGGCGCTTGCGCAGCCGCCGCAACCTCGGATTGGCGGATGAGGTGCGGGCCGGTGCCGTCGCGCGCCGCTAGAGTCTGTTCTGTTTAAGTAGAGTAGTGCTCCTGCTTTTGCAGGAGCACATGCCCGTTCAATATGGACAGGATCGACATGGACAGGATCGACTCTGGGCGCGCCGCCAAAACCGCTCAGCCGGCCGGCGGGGTCATGCTCGCTTGCGGCCGGCTGGCCATCGCCTCGCCGATCGCGCCGGCGAGCTGCTGGACGGTGAAGGGCTTGCGCAGCACGGGATAGCCGGCAAGCTGCGCGCGCGTGGTCCGGTCGCCGGCGAAGCCGGTCACGAAGATCACCGGCCGCTCCGCGATCACCGGCCGCAGCGCGTCGATCATCTCCGGGCCGGTCATGCCGGGCATCATCACGTCGGAGAGGATGACGGCGATCTCCGGATGCGCGCCGAGCAGGTCGGCGGCATGCTCGGGATGGTCGCAGGCGATCGCCTCATGGCCGAGCGCCGCCAGCGCCGCCAGGGTCGAGCGCAGCACGCGCGCATCATCCTCCACCACCATGATGGTCAGCTCGTCCTCCGGCCGTTCGGAGAAGGTGACGAGCGTTTCCGCCGGTGCATCGGCATCCTGGATGGTAGCGAAGCCGTCATCCTCGTGCAGCCGGGGCAGCAGCAGCCGCAGGGTGGTGCCCACGCCCGGCTCGCTCTGGAGGTCGACCGTGCCGCGACACTGGCTCACGAAGCCGAAGATCTGGCTCAGGCCCAGTCCCGTGCCCTTGCCCAGCGGCTTGGTGGTGAAGAAGGGCTCGAACACGCGCTCCATCACCTCGGGCGTCATGCCGCAGCCGGTGTCGCGCACCATCAGGCTCACATAGTCGCCGGCCGCGCACTGGCCGATCTCGTTTTCCCTGAGCGTCGCGCGCCCGGTGGCGATGGTCAGGGTGCCGCGTCCGTCCATCGCGTCGCGCGCATTGATCGCCATGTTGAGCAGCGCGCTTTCGAGCTGGGCGCGGTCGGCCCAGAGCGGCCAGTCGCCCGCATCCAGATCGAGCACCACCTCCACGCCCGCGCCGATCGCGCGGGTGATGAGGTCCTTCATGCCGGCGATCAGCCGGTCGGGCTCGATCCGGTCGGGCAGCAGCGGCTCGGAGCGGGCGAAGGCCAGCAGCCGCTCGATGAGCGCGCTGGCATGGTGGGCGCCCTCCATGGCGCTGTCGAGATGCTGCGCCGCCTTGTCGGGATCGCGGCCGATCTGGCGGCGGGCGATGTCGATGCCGCCCATCACCACCGCGAGCATATTGTTGAAATCATGCGCGATGCCGCCGGTGAGCGCCCCCAGCGCCTCCATCTTCTGGAGCTGGCGCAGGCTCCGCTCGGCCTGGCTGCGCTCCTCCATCTCGCGGTGGAGCTGGACATTGGCCTCGCGCAGCTGCTGCGTGCGCTCCAGCACGGCGGTCTCCAGATCGTCCACCCGCGCCGCTTCCGCCTGGGCGAGGCGCCGCGCGAACAGCCGCTCGTTGAGCGCCACATTGGCGAACCAGAGCGCGCCGATGGTGGCGGCGAGCAGGCCGAGGCCGAGCAGCATGGAGCTGTCGTTGAGGAAGTCGATGCGCGATTCGGTGCGGTCCACCTGCACGCTGTGCCGCGCCTGGCGGGCATTCTCGTGCGTCACGATGCTGGCCAGCCCTTCGTCGATCGCGATCACGGAGGGCTCGCTGCGCGTCTCGCCCAGCTTGCCGAGCCCCTGGCCGATGCGCACGCGCCGCGCGATCTCGACCAGCGTCCTGCCGCGCTCGTCCATCGCCGCGCGGAGCCGGGCGACGGTGGCGCGCTGCTCGGGGATTGTCCGCGTAGACCGCTCGAGCGCGGTCAGCTCGCGTCCCGCCCGGTCCCACACATCCTGGAACTGGCGGCCGACCGCATCGTCATGGCTGATCGCATAGCGGGCAAGCAGCGCCTCGGCCTTGCTGATCGAGGCATCCACGATCCGGGCCTGGAGCATGACCTGATAGCTGTGCCGCTGCAAGGCCACGGCGCGCTCGCGCAGGTCGGCGGCGCGGTTCGACTGGTAGATGAACAGGCCGAGCGCGATGCTGAACAGCGCCGCGACGACGAACGGCACAAACCGTCGCCAGCGCGGCGTCTCGTCCGCAATCGCATCGAGGCCCTCTGCATCCCCTGCCATGTCACGCCCGCGTTAGACGATAGGCCGGTCCAAGGGGAACCCCTTTAACGCCTGGACCCTCCCGCGAGGGAGAGGCCGGGGGCGGGCCTCAGCCCGGAATCGTCCCGGTCATCCGGCCGGCGGTCGCGAACATCTCCAGGATCTGGCCGACCTGCGCGCTCGAATGCTCGGCGCAGAGCGAGCAGCGCAGCAGGTAGGTGCCCGCCGGGGTCGCCGGCGGGCGGGCCATGTTCACATAGAGGCCCAGCTCCAGCAGCGCCTGCCACATCGCCACCGCCTGCGTCTGATCGGTGAGGATGACGGCGATGATGGCTGACTGCGGCGTCTTGGTGCCCAGCGTGAAGCCGAGATCGACGAGGCCCTTGTGCAGCCGCTTGCTGTTTTCCCACAGATGCGCGCGCTTGTCGGCGGCGTGCATCAGCTTGCGGATGGAGGTGGCGGCCGTCGCCACCACGCTCGGGGGCAGCGAGGCGGTGAACACATAGGGCCGGCAGACGAGGCGCATCACCTCGAACTTGGGATGGTTGGAGACGCAGAAGCCGCCCACCGTGCCGACCGACTTGGAGAAGGTGCCGACCACGAAGTCGATCTCGTCCTCGACGCCCTGCTCTTCATAGACGCCGCGGCCATGCTTGCCGAAGAAGCCCATGCCATGCGCCTCGTCGACGAGGATCATGCAGTTGGGGTGCTTGCGCACCGCCGCCACCATGTCCGGCAGCGGGGCGATGTCGCCGAGCATCGAATAGACGCCTTCCAGCACCACCAGCTTCTGCGCATCGGCGGGCAGGCGCCCCAGCCGCTTGTCCAGATCCTCCACGCTGTTGTGGCGGAAGCGGACGATCTCGGCATTGCCGAGGCCGCAGCCGTCATAGATGGAGGCATGGCTGTCCGCGTCGAGGATGACATAGTCGCCCTTGCCCGCGAGGGTGGAGATCATGCCGAGATTGGCCTGGTATCCGGTCGAGAAGACCATCGCCGAGCTTGTGCCGTAGAAGTCCTTGAGCGCGTCCTCGACTTCCTTGTGGCCCTGATAGGTGCCGTTCAGCACGCGGCTGCCGGTGGTGCCCGCGCCGAATTCGTCCAGCGCCTTCTTGCCCGCCGCGACCACGTCCGGGTCGAAGGTCATGCCCATATAATTATAGGTGCCGAGCAAGATCGTCTCCTTGCCCTTGATGACCGCCAGCGTCGGCGACTTCACCTCGTCCATGACGATGGCGAAGGGATCGCGCACGCCGGTCGCCAGCAGCGCCTCGCGCTCGGCGATCAGGGAATCGAACTTGGAGAAGAGGTCCGCCGGGGCATCGGCCACGCGCATCGCGGGCTTGTCGATCATGTCGGCCATCGCCTCAGCCTTCCCCGCGCAGCTTGACGACCGCGTCGACCAACTGGCCCACCGTCTCGATCTCAGCCTGCATGTTCATGGTGATGATGATGTCGAACTCATCCTCGATGGCGGCGACGAAATCCATCACCGTGAGGCTGTCCCATTCGAGATCCCCCGCGAAGGTCGTGGCTTCGGCGAGGGCGACGCCCTTCTTGTTGAACGGCTCGATCTGCGCGGTGACCTGCGCGAAGACGTCCTGACGGTCCGACATAATAGCTGCTTCTTTCCGATGCTGGTCCAGGGAGGCTTCTGGCCGAAATGCCCTCTCCGCTCGGCCTATGGCAAGCGAATAAGGCGGGATTCGGGCATGAATATGGGTGACGGTGCGGCCTTTCCCCATGCGGAGAGCCGCTGCGGACAGCGAAGTGGCGGAGATGCCCCGCCTAGTTCCGCAGCAAACCCCGCTCGCGATAGGCGCGGGCTGTCGCCGCCAGCCCCTGCTCGGCGGCGATGGCGGGCGTCCAGAGCCGGGCCGGGACCTTCATCGCCTCGGCTGCGACCCAGTCCTCATGGCAGAAATAGGCCGCGCGGTCGGGCGTCAGGCGCGCCCGGTCGCCCCGGATGCGCCGGTCGATGCGGGCGCCCAGGCGCACGAGCGGGGAGGGCATGGGCAGCGTCAGCACGGACTTGCGGCCGACCGCGGCGCCGATGGCGCGCGCGAAATCCTTGTGGCTCCAGCCGCCCGGCCGCCCGTCATCCACTTCGTAGACCGCATTGCGGGTCGGCCCCACCGGATCGACGGCGAGGCGCACGAGCAGCGCGGCCAGATCGTCGACATGGATGACCGAGAGCCGCCCGCCCGGCGGCAGCAGCACGAAGCCGCGCGCCGCCATCTGGAACAGCTCCAGCAGCTCGGCGTCGCCCGGTCCGTAGATGGCCGGCGGGCGCACCATCGTCCAGTCGAGCCCGCTGGTGCGCACATAGCGCTCCGCCTCAGCCTTGGACCAGCCATAGTCGGAGAGGTCCGGCTCGCGCGCTGCGAGCGAGGAGACATGTACGAGGCGCCGCGTCTCGCCGAGCAGCATCGCCTCGGTGAGGGCTGCGGTGCCGATGGCGTTGCCCGCCTCGAAGCCGGCGCGGTCGGGCGCATTCACTACGCCGGCGATGTGGATGACCGCGTCCGTGCCGGTGACGAGCCGATCGAGCGCGGCGCTGTTCTCCAGCGATCCGGCGATCCATTCGACGCCCTCGCGCTCGGGCTGCGGGCGGCGGGCGAGGGCGCGGACCCGGTGGCCGCCCGCCAGCGCCGCCTCCACCGTCGCCCGGCCGACGAAGCCGGTCGCGCCGGTGAGCGCCAGCAGGCTCACAGCAGCACCATATGGTCGCGATGGACCATGGCCGTGCGGACCGGCCCCTCGATCAGCGCGGCGACCTCCTCGCTGCGCCGGCCGACGATCCGCTCGGCGTCGCGGCTGTCATATTGGGCGAGGCCGCGCGCGATCACCGCGCCGTCCGGCCCGGCGATGTCGATCACGTCGCCGCGCGCATAGCGGCCATGGCTGGCGGTGATGCCGGCAGGCAGCAGGCTGCGGCCGCCGCGCAGCGCCTGCGCGGCGCCGGCGTCCACGCTCAGATGGCCCTTCACGGTCAGGCGGCCGGCCAGCCAGTCCTTGCGCGCGCCGCGCCGGCGGGCGGCCCGGAAGATGGTGCCCCGGCCGCTCGCCTGCCACTGCGCCAGCGGCGCCTCGACCCGGCCGGAGATGATCGCCAGATGCGTGCCCGCCCCGGTCGCGATCTGCGCGGCCTGCAGCTTGGAGACCATGCCGCCCGATCCCATGCCGGAGGCCGAGCGCGTGTCGGCCATGGCGAGGATGGCGGCGTCTATCGTCTCGACCAGCGGGATCAGCGTGGCGGTGGGGTCGCCCTGCGGATTGGCGGTGTAGAGCCCGTCGATATCGGAGAGCAGCGCCACCGCGTCCGCCCGCGCCGCCTGGCCGATGCGCGCGGCCAGCCGATCATTGTCGCCGAAGCGGATCTCCTCGGTGGCGACGCTGTCATTCTCGTTGACCACCGGCACCGCGCCGAGGCCGATCAGCCGGTCGAGCGTGGCGGCGGCGTTGAGATAGCGGCGCCGGTCCTCCAGGTCGCCGAGCGTGACCAGCATCTGCGCGGCGGCGATGCCGTGCGCGCCGAGCAGGTCCGCCCACATCTGGCTGAGCGCGATCTGGCCGACGGCGGCGGCCGCCTGCGCATCCTCCAGCGTGGCCCGGCCGCCCCTGGGCAGCGCCAGCCGCCGCGCCCCGAGCGCGATGGCGCCGGAGGAGACGATGACGATCTGCTGCCCCGCTGCCCGGCGCTGCGCGATCTCCGCGACGAGGCTCTCCACCCACGCGCGGCGCACCGCGCCATCGGGCGCGACCAGCAGCGCGGAGCCGACCTTGATGATGAGCCGGCGGCATTGGTCTGGAGGGAAGCCGGTGAGGGGCTGGGTCATGATCCTGTTCCGTCAGCTACCATGACTATCACTACCACCAGAGCACGAACGGATATCGGGAGGAAGGGAAGACGCTCAGATCGGCGACCATGGCTTGTCCCCCGCCGCATCTTCATCCGCTTCGGCCTCGGCCTGTTTCGCCTCGCCCAGCAGGTCGAGCGTGGCGTCGAGCAGCTTGCCGATACCCGCGCCGGTCGCGCCGGAGATGATGAAGGGCCTGGTCGCGCCGGCCTTTTCCAGCTCGCGGGCGATGTCCTCCATCAGCTCGTCGCCGAGCAGGTCGCCCTTGTTGAGCGCGAGCAGCTGCGGCTTCTCGTCCAGCCCCTCGCCATAGGCCGCCAGCTCGCCCTGCACGATGCGCCACGCCTCGACCGGATCGTCGCCGGTCGCGTCGATCAGGTGGATGAGCACGCGGCAGCGCTCGATATGGCCGAGGAAGCGGTCGCCGATGCCCACGCCCTCGGATGCGCCCTCGATCAGCCCCGGAATGTCGGCCAGCACGAACTCGCGGTCCCGGTGCAGCACCACGCCCAGCTGGGGCTTGGTGGTGGTGAAGGCATAGGCGCCCACCTTCGCCTTGGTGTTGGTCACCTGGTTGATGAAGGTGGACTTGCCCGCATTGGGCAGGCCGACCAGCCCCACATCGGCGAGCAGCTTGAGGCGCAGCCACACCCAGCGCTCCTCGCCCGGCCAGCCGGTGCCGTGCTTGCGCGGCGCGCGGTTGGTGGAGGTCTTGTAGCTCGCATTGCCGCGCCCGCCGTCGCCGCCCTTGAGCAGCACGATCCGCTGGCCGGCCTCCGTGAAGTCGGCTAGGATCTCGCTATAGCCTTCCTCGTCCGGCTCGGAGATCACCTGCGTGCCCACCGGCACCTTGACGACCAGATCCTCGCCGCCCGCGCCGGTGCGGTTCTGGCCGGCGCCGGGCGTGCCGCGCCGCGCCTTGAAATGCTGGGTGTAGCGGAAGTCGATCAGCGTGTTGAGGCCGGGCACCGCCTCGAAGATGATGTCGCCCCCCTTGCCGCCATAGCCGCCGTCCGGGCCGCCATATTCGATATATTTCTCGCGCCGGAAGCTCACGGCGCCGGGACCGCCCGCGCCGGAACGGATGAAAATCTTGGCCTGGTCAAGGAAGTGCATCGCGGCGACATAGTGGTTCTGTGCGCAAAGGTGAAGCGATGCGCGCCGGTTTGCGACGCGCATCGTCCATGCTAGGCCGGCCATCGGCGCAAGACGGCGAAGGGAGCGTGGATTTTGACGGTCATCGCGGCGCGGCACTATCGTGACGGCAAGATCGTGGGCGAGGTCGACATCCACGATCGCAAGGAGCGGCCGCTCGGTCCGAACGAGTTCTACTGGATCGGCCTGCATGATCCCGACGCGGCGGAGCTGGACACGGTGGGCGCCTGCTTCGGCCTGCATCCGCTTGCGCTGGAGGATGCCCGCAAGGGCCTGCAACTCCCCAAGGTCGATCTATATGGCGACCAGCTCTTCGTCATCCTGCGCACCGCGACGCTGGACGATGCGCGGATCGGCTATGGCGAGACCTCCATCTTCCTCGGGCCGGGCTTCATCGTGACGGTGCGGCACGGCTCGGCGCGGGCACACACCGCGCTGCGCGCGCGCCTGGAGAGCGCGCCGCATCTGCTGGCGCACGGTCCGGACTATGTGCTGCACGCGATCATGGATTTCATCGTCGACGGCTATTATCCGATCGTCGAGGCGCTGGAGGAGCGCGTGCTGGCGATGGAGGCGGCAGCCGGCGAGGTCTTCCTCGATCGGGCGGCGATTCGCAGCATCTTCGCGATCCGGCGCGAGATCGTCCGCTTCCTGCGCATGCTGGGCGTCATGAGCGATGTGGCGGCGCTGCTCGTCAATCACAGCATGCCCAATATCGATGCGGATATGCTGCCCTATTTCCGCGACGTGCTCGATCATGTGCGCCGCGCCGAATATCAGATGACGGGCCTGCGCGAACTGCTGACCTCCGTGGCGGAGACCAGCAGCCTGCTGGAGCAGCAGCGCCAGGGCGACATCACGCGGCAATTGGCGGCATGGGCGGCGATCCTCGCCGTGCCCACCGCGCTGGCCGGCATATACGGCATGAATTTCCAGTTCATGCCCGAGCTGCACTGGCGCTATGGCTATTTCATCGTGATCGGAGTGATGGCGGCGATATGCACGACCCTCTATCTGCGCTTCCGCCGCTCGGGCTGGCTGTAGCGCCATGAACGAAGCGCCCGTCCTGCTCACCGCGCGCCTGCGCCTGCGCCCGCATGTCCGCGCCGACTATGCCGCCTGCAAGCGGCTCTGGCAGCACCCCGATACCATCCGCTTCATCGGCGGCACCGCGCAGGACGATCAGGCGGTGTGGTTCCGCCTGCTGCGCTATGCCGGCATGTGGCCGATGCAGGGCTATGGCTTCTGGGTGTTCGAGGACCGGGCGAGCGGCGCCTATCTGGGCGAAGGCGGCCTCATGGACGCCATGCGCGGTCTGGCGGGCCTCGCCGACATGCCCGAGGCCGGCTGGGCGCTGATGCCGGAGGCCGGCGGCCGCGGGCTCGCCACCGAGGCGCTGGACGCCGTGCTCGGCTGGGCGGACGCCAACCTGCCCGCGGCGCGCACCGGCTGCATCATCGATCCCGCCAACAGCCCATCGCTGCGGGTCGCTGAGAAGCTGGGATTCGCCGAGGCCGAACGGCCGGCCTTCCACGGCAAGCCCATCGTGGTGCTCCACCGCCCGCGCGGAGGCGGTGCGGGTTAGAAAGCCCGCGGCAAACGGGATGATCAGTGCATGCGTGCAAGCCTCACGCCGCAAGCATGTCCGAATCGCGATAGACCGCCTCCGCCGCGTCGGATCGCATGTCGGCCTCGCCGCAATCCTCGAACAGCATGGTGAGCACCTCCTCGCCGCGCGCCACGCTGTGGACGCGCACGAAATCGCCGGTCGGGCGGAAGCCGAGCTTGCGCAGCACGCGGGCCGAGGCGGGATTGTCGACGGCGTGGCGCGCCCGGATCGTGCGGTGCCCCATGGCGCGCGCGGCATGGACGAGCGCGCGCGTCGCCTCGGTCGCGAAGCCGAGGCCCCAATAGGGCCGCGCGATCCAGTAGCCGATCTCCACTCCGCCGTCCGGCGCGGGCGCCAGGCCGCAGCCGCCGATCAGACGGGCGAGGCCCTGCGTGCGCGAGAAGGCGAGCAGGCGCGGATGGCGCTGGTCGATCGGCTCGGCCAGGAAGGCGCGGGCATCCGCCACCCCATAAGGGTGCGGCACGCGCGCCAGGTTGCGGGCGATGGCGGCATCGTCGAGCGCGGCGCTCAGCATGGCGGCGTCTTCCGGCCAGCCCGGCCGGAGCAGCAATCTGGGGGTGCGGGCGAACATCATCATCTCTCCTGTGCCGCGGCCTTGCGGCCGTTGCGTGACATGGGCGCGACAGAAACATGACGCTGCGGGCAGGCTGTGTGTGCCACGCGATCGGGTCTGCCAGCGGGGTCGGGGAGACATGAAAAAAGGGAGGCGGGGCGGACCCTTCTCCCTTCGTTCGGGGGCAGGCCGGCCGTCCGGTGCCCCAAGGGATCGTCCCGCTGGACGATCCCGCATAGATCGTCCGCTTATTCGGCCGCTTCCGCCATCATGTCGACGGAAACATATTTGCGGCCGAGCTTGCCGTCGTGGAACACCACGCGGCCCTCGGCGAGCGCGAACAGCGTGTGATCCTTGCCGATGCCGACATTGCGGCCCGGATAGAATTTCGTGCCGCGCTGGCGCACGAGAATGTTGCCGCCGATGACGGACTGGCCGCCGAACTTCTTCACGCCCAGGCGCTTCGACTCAGAATCGCGACCGTTGCGCGACGAACCGCCAGCTTTCTTATGTGCCATGGTCTAAACTCCTCGGTTCTTCGCTGCGGCTCAGGCTTCGGCTTGCGCCGGAGCGGCCTCGGCCTTCTTGGCGGCGGCCTTCTTCTTCGGCGCTTCGCCGCCGATCGACACGATCTTGAGGATCGTGTGCTGCTGGCGGTGGCCGTTGCGGCGGCGATAATTGTGGCGGCGACGCTTCTTGAAGACGATCACCTTCTCGCCCTTGGCCTGGGCGACGATCTCGGCGGAGACGGCAAGGCCCTTGCTGTCCTTGATCTCCGAGCCTTCGCCCGCGAGCAGGACATCGTCCAGCGTGATGGTGTCGCCGGTTTCACCAGCGAGCTTCTCGACGACGATCTTGTCTCCGGCGGCGACGCGATACTGCTTGCCGCCCGTACGCACGACTGCGAACATGGGCTTTGCTTCTCTGTTCAAATTGCTTGGCGCAGGCTGATCTGGCACAACCAGAGGCCGCCAACGCGGGAAAGTGGCCCCTTAGTGAGGCGGTGCGATTCTGTCAACGACGCAAATCTGGCCTTTCCGGTGAAAAGGCGGATTGAGGCCGGGCTTCCGGGCGCATGGCATCAATGGCATCACCGGTCTGCGCCTGCGCCGATCCGGACGATCGGATGATGGACTCCTGTGCGCAAGAGGCATCCCGGAGGCAGGCTGTTGGTCGCGACGAACGGCACCCAGGCAAAATGGGGGTCGGCATCGCTGCCGGCCCCCACTGCACCATCGCCTTCCAATCCGTTGCCGGACATCCGGCGGCTGGCTTGGCGGCTCCTCGGACCCGAAGGCCCGGAGAGCGCCGGCCTGCATGCGCCTTGCGACGCGGCGCAGGTCTTGCCTCATCCTGTCCCGAAGGCCGGGACGAGTCGGCCGATCCATCTCGTCCGAAGACGATATCGATCGCCGCTTTCGGATCCATGCGACAGCCTAGACGGCCATCTCAGGCTCCTGCCTTTTTCAGAGTCGTCCGGCACTCCGCAGAGCGGCATCGGATGATCCTGTCCAAGGCTCCGGCTTCACCGCGATCACCCGAAGGCCCTCTCGATCAAGCCGCGTCGGCTCGCTCATAAGTCTCTGATTTCTCAAAGTCTTTTTCGCGTTCCGTAAAGAGATGGTCTCACGACATGCGAGTCGCGCAAAGCGGAATCGACCGCTGCGCCGCGGCATGAATGCGCAAAGCTGTGGATGAATGTGGATAAGTTCGGGGAGGATCGCCGGTGCGAATCGGAATCGCCCGAATATTCCGTGGCTTCCTAGAGGCGCGGGGCGGCGCGGGCAAGCGAAAGGGGCGGCCCGTCGCCGGGCCGCCCCTTCCTGGTTCGGTGCGTGGCGGCTGTGCGGCCGCCGGCACCGTCAATCTCAGAAATAGCCGCTGAAATTCATCGGGCCGGCAGCGCCCGCCGCCGCGACATAGGCCGCAACGATCTTCTTCAGAATCCGCATGTCAAAATCTCCATCGGTTGGCCGTCAAGGCCCTCCCAGCGCTTCCGATGGCCAATGTATGTTGCGATGCAGCAAATTCAAATGCAAACCGATCTGGTAGATTGCAGAAACTGCAATCGTGCCGTCAGTCCGTCTCGCCCGCCATCGCCAGGATCCTGCGATATTCCGCCTCGTTCACCGGCGAGACGGAGAGGCGGGACTGGCGGATCATCGCCATGCCGGCCAGCGCCGGCTCGGCCTTCATCGCCTTCAGCGTCACCGGATGGGCGAGCTTCTTCACCGGCGCGACCTCCACCGCCATCCACTTGCCCGCGGGGTCCGTGCTGTCCGGCGCGGCGGTGCGCACGATCTCCATGATGCCGACCGCCTCCAGGCCGATATTGCTGTGATAGAAGAGCGCGCGGTCGCCCAGTTCCATCGCCTTCATGTTGAGCTGCGCGGCATGGTTGCGCACGCCGTCCCACTCGGCCTTGCCCTGCGCGACGAGATCGTCCCAGGAGAAGCAATCGGGTTCGGATTTCATCAGCCAGTGGCGCATCGCGGCGGTCTCCTCATGCGGTCAGCGCGGCCTTAGAGCCTGTTTGGACATTCGCGAAAGGGCGAATTTGGAGGCGGCACCGGCCCGCTCCCCCACCCGGCCACCCATAAGATACTGCCGTTGGGTGGCCGGGTGGGGGTTGCCCCGCAAAGTATTACTTTGCGGGGACCCCGTGGGGGAGCGGGCCGGTGCCGCCATGCGCCGCAAGGCGCATGTCCAGACAGGCTCTTATCCATGGCCGGCATGCGGGCGCAACCCCCGGCGGACAGGTGACAGGCGCGGCGCGAGCGCCTAATCTGGCGCCATATCCCATCATGCTGCGAGTTTCTGGTTCATGACCGCATCCACCACCCTCGAACAGGTGCCCGTCCTATCGCTCGCCGGCCTCGACGCCGGGGATTTCGCCCAGGCCATCGGCGACAGTTTTCGCGAATATGGCTTCGCCATGGTGAAGGATCATGGCATGGACGCGGACCTCGTCGCGCGTGGCTGGGCGCTGGCGGAGCGCTTCTTCGCCCTGCCCGAGGCGGCCAAGCGCGCCTATCTGGTGCCCGGCGGCGCCGGTCAGCGCGGCTACACGGCCTTCGGCACGGAGATCGCCAAGGGCGCCAGCGAGAATGACCTCAAGGAATTCTGGCATGTCGGGCGCGAACTGCCCGCCGGCCATCCGATGGCCGGGGAGATGCCGCCCAATATCTGGCCGGACGAGATCGCCGGCTTCCGCGAGACCTTCTCCGCCCTGTTCGCCGCCTTCGACGCCACCGGCGCGCGCATCCTCTCCGGCGTGGCGCACTATCTGGGCCTGCCCGCCGACTGGTTCGACGCGAAGATCGACGAGGGCAATTCCATCCTGCGGCTGCTCCATTATCCGCCCGTCTCGGCCGATGCGCCCGGCATCCGCGCCGGCGCGCATGAGGACATCAACCTCATCACCCTGCTGCTCGGCGCGGAGGAAGGCGGGCTGGAACTGCTCACCCGCACGGGCAACTGGATCCCCGCCACGCCCCCGCCGGGCGCGCTGGTCATCAATGTGGGGGACATGCTCCAGCGCCTCACCAACCATGTGCTGCCCTCGACGAGCCACCGCGTGGTCAATCCGCCGGTCGAGCGCCGTCATCTGCCGCGCTATTCCATGCCCTTCTTCCTGCATCTGGAACCAGGCGTGATGATCGAGGCGCTGCCGCAATGCGTCACGCCCGACAATCCCCTGCGCGAGCCGCCGATCACCGCGCACGACTATCTGCACGAGCGGCTGCGGGAAATCGGGCTGAAGAAGGGGTAGGGGCCGGCCGCGCTTCTTCCCTCAACCGTCATCCCGGCTTTGGCTGGATGACGCTTTGATAAGCGCGCGCGTTCAGCCCTGTTTCCGCCACCGCCCCAGCGTGATGCCGATCTTCTCGCCGCGCTCGGAGAGGGCGAGCTTCACGATCTTCACCGTCACGTGCAGCGCCTTGCGGTCCTGCAGGAAGATGGTGTCGATGATGTGATCGGCCACCGCCTCGATCAGCGTGAAATGCTGGCCGCGCGTGATGGCGGTCGTGGCGGCGTGCTTGATGTCCATATAGTTTTTGGAGGCGGTGAGCGGCGTCCCCGGCTCATAATGATCGGCATGTCTGAGCAGCACGTGCACGCTGATGCGCAGCGGCTGCGGCAGATGGGTCTCTTCCGAATAGATGCCGGTCAGCACATTGACCTCGAGATCGTCGATCTCGAGCACCAGCATATCGTCCGTCGACACCGCACCCTGGGACTGCAGCATGGGGAGCCTCACAAATGTCCTTTTCATTTGGACGCGAGCCGCTAAGGCCGCCGCCTCGGGCGCTATTGCCCGGTTGCGGCACGGACGGCAAGCGGTGAGCGAGATCGGACCATTGGCAGGGACGGGGGATGCGGCGATCGCCGCGCTGCTCGATGCGGCCTTCGGCGCGGACCGACATGGCCGCACCGCCTATCGCATCCGTCTCGGCATGGCCTGGCTCACCGACCTGAGCTTCGCGGCGCGGGACGCGGACGGCACGCTCGCTGCCACGCTGCAATGCTGGCCGGTGGCGCTGCATGGCGCCGATGGCGGGCAGGCGCCGCTGGTCATGGTCGGCCCGGTGGCGGTGCGCCCGGACGTGCAGCATCGCGGCATCGGCCGCGCGCTGATGGACCGGCTGGTCGAAACGGTCGACGCCGCCCCGCGCGAGCCGCTCGTGATGATCGGCGATCCCGAATATTATGGCCGCTTCTGGGGCTTCACGGCGGCGGCGACCGGCTGCTGGGCCGTGCCGGGACCCGTCGAGCGGCACCGGCTGCTCGCGCGTGGCGAATCGGCGGCGCTGCCCACGCACGGCCTGCTGGGACCGCGCGGCGCGATGCCGGTCATGCCGGAAGTGGCGCGAACGGCGCGCGTTTAGCGGGCGAGGAGGCGCGCGCAAGGCGGCCGTTCGCTGCCTATCCCTTTGCCAAGCCACGCCCCCATGCCTATCTGGAGGGCATGACCGCATCGCCCGAACCCCCGCTGCCCGGCCCCGCCATCGCCGGACTGCCCGAGGACAAGGGCGAGGGCGTGCGCTATCCGGTCGAGCAGTGGCATCCGCCCCATTGCGGGCACAGCAACATGCGCATCGACGCGGAGGGGCGCTGGTTCCATGAGGGCCGGCCGATTCCCCGACCGGCGCTGGTGCGCCTGTTCGCGCGGCTGCTGCGCCGCGAGCCGGACGGACGCCATGTGCTGGTGACGCCGGTCGAGATGCTGGACATCGACGTCGAGGACGCGCCGCTCGTCGCGGTCGACATGACGAGCGAAGGCGAGGGGCGCGACAGGCGCATCCGCCTGCGCATCGGGGCGACGGGCGACTGGATCGAGGCGGATGCAAGCCATCCCATCGTGGTGGAAGAGGGTGCGGCCGGTCCGCGCCCCTATCTGCGGCTGGATGCGGGCTTGTCCGCGCGGCTGGCCCGGCCGGTCTATTATGCGCTGGCGGAAGCGGCCATCGAAGAGGGGCATGATCCGCCGGGGCTGTGGAGCGGCGGCGCTTTCCATATGCTGGAGGCGCGGCCATGACGCTGCGCCAGCGCCTCGCCGCCGCGCTCGCGCCGGAGCTGGACCGGGCGCATATCATGGACGTCAATCTCTACATGGACCGGCCGATGCCGGACGGGCCGTTCACGCGCGCCGCCGTGCTGATCGCGATCACCGACCGGCCCGAGCCGGGCATGCTGCTCACCCAGCGCAATCCGGGCCTGCGCGCCCATGCCGGACAGGTGGCGCTGCCGGGCGGGCGGCTCGACCCGCAGGATGCGGACGCGGTGGCGGCGGCGCTGCGCGAGGCTGAGGAGGAGATCGCCCTGCCGCGCGGGCAGGTGGACGTCATCGGACGCTCCGACCTGTTCCGCACCGGCACCGGCTTCGAGATCGTGCCGATCGTCGGCATCGTGCCGCCGGACCTGCCGCTGCGCCCGGCCGAGGCGGAAGTGGACGCCATCTTCGAGGTGCCGCTGGCGCCGCTGCTCGATCCGGCGAGCTGGGCGCTCAGGACCATCGAATGGGAAGGGCGCACCCGCAGCTATTATGAATATCTCTGGCAGGACCGGCGCATCTGGGGCGTGACGGCGGCCATGCTGGTCAATCTCGCCCGGCGCATCGCGGCGGTGGAGGCGGACGTGGCGCGCACCGGATCATGAGCGCCGACCTGCCCGCCTCCCTGCCGAACCGCCTGCCCGACACCGAATGGCGCGCCCGCCCCGGCCTCGCCACCCTGTGCGACCGGCTCGGCGCGAGCGCCGGCGAGACGCGCTTCGTGGGCGGCGCGGTGCGCGACGCGCTGCTCGGCATCGAGGCCAAGGATGTCGACATCGCCACCGTCCACCGCCCCGAGGAGGTGATGGCGCGGGTGCGCGCAGCCGGCTTCAAGGCCGTGCCGACCGGCATCGCGCACGGCACGGTCACGGCGGTGCTGGACGGCTGGCCGGTGGAGATCACCACGCTGCGCCGCGACGTCTCGACCGACGGCCGGCGCGCCACCGTCGCCTTCGCCGACGACTGGCGCGAGGATGCGGCGCGGCGCGACTTCACCATGAACGCCCTCTACGCGAACCCGGGCGACGGCGCGCTGCACGATTATTTCGGCGGCCTGGACGATCTCGCCGCGCGGCGCGTGCGCTTCATCGGCGACGCGCTGGCCCGCATCGACGAGGATCATCTGCGCATCCTGCGCTATTTCCGCTTCGTCGCCCGGTTCGGCGCGCTGGATCGGGACAGCGCCGACTATGCCGCCTGCCTCGTCCGCGCGCCGAGCCTGATGGCGCTCTCGCGCGAGCGCATCGCCGACGAGTTGCTGCGCCTGCTCGCCCTGCCCGACCCGGCCGAGGTGGTCGCGGCGATGGTGGCGGACGGCATCTTGCGCCCGGTCATCCCCGAGATCGGCGCCGACGGCGTCGCGGCCCTGCGCGCGCTGGTCGCGGCCGAGCGGCAAGGGGGAATCGCGCCCGATCCGCTGCGCCGCCTCGCCGCGCTGCTGCCGCGCGACGCGGCGCTGGCCGATCAGCTCGGCGGTCGCCTGCGCCTCTCCAACAAGGCGCGGCTGCGCCTCAAGCGCGCGCTGGAGCCTGCCGGGGCGGCCGATCCGCGCGCGCTCGCCTATCGGATCGGCCCGGACAGCGCCGTCGACCAGATCCTGCTCGGCCATGCCTTCGCGCAGGGCGACCTCGCGCTGCTGCGCGGCTGGACCGTGCCGAAGCTGCCGCTCTCGGGCGGCGACCTCATCGCGATGGGGCTGTCGGCGGGGCCGCCGGTAGCCGCCACATTGCAGGAACTGGAGCGCCGCTGGATCGCGGCCGGCTTCCCGGCGGACGCGGAGACGCGCGCGCTGGCCGCTCAGCTGGTCGGCGTGGCGCTGCGTTCGGCCCAGTAGCGATAGGCTTCCTGCGGCGGCAGTGGGGCCGCGAAATGATAGCCCTGCCCATAGTCGCAGCCCAGGCCCGCGAGCGCCCGCGCCGTCTCCGGCTTCTCGATGCCCTCGGCGGTGGTCTGCATGCCGAGCGCGCCGGCGAGGCTGATGATGGCGCGGATGATCGCCACCTTGTCCGCATCCTCGGTCATGTCCGAGACGAAGCTGCGGTCGATCTTGAGCAGGTCGATGGGCAGCGACTGGAGGCTGGCGAGATTGGAGAAGCCGGTGCCGAAATCGTCCATGGCGACGGTCACGTCCATCGCCTGCAGGGCCGCGAGCAGCTGCCGGGTCTTGTCGGGATCGGTGATGAGCGCGCTCTCGGTCAGCTCGATGCTGATGCGGTTGCCCGCGATGCCGGCATAGCGCAGCGCTTCCTCGACCGCGCGCGGCACATTGTCCCGCACCATCTGCACCGGCGAGAGATTGACGTTCATGGTGATGGGCAGCGGCGCGCCGTTGCGCCGGTCCCAGTCGGCCAGCGTCTGCGCGCATTCGCACAGCGCCCAGCGGCCGAGCGGCACGATGAGCCCCGATTCCTCGGCGACCGGGATGAACTCGGCCGGCGAGACCTGGCCCAGCGTCGGGTCGGTCCAGCGCGACAGCGCCTCGAAGCCCTTCACCGCGCCGGTCTGCAGATCGATGAGCGGCTGGAAGACGAGGCCCAGACCGCCATGCTCGATGGCCTCGCGCAGGCGGTTCTCCAGCGTGAAGCGCTGCAAGGCCTCGCGCAGCACATGCGCGCGATAGACCTCCAGCGTGCCGGACTGCTTGGCCCGCTTGACCGCCGCCTGCGCCTGCCGGAGCAGATTCTCGACATCGTCATCGTCCTCCTGCGCCAGCGCGCAGCCCACCGCCACCTCGATGTTGATGAGATAGGTGGAGAGGCGGATCGGCGATTCGAACGCCTTGCGCACGCGCTCGGCGACCTGGAGGACTTCCGAGAGACCGTGGCCGACATGCGCGAAGATGGCGAACTCGTTGCCGCCGATGCGCGCCATCACGTCGCCGGCGCGCAGCACGCCCTTCACGCGGCGCGCCACGGTGATGATGAGCTCGTCGCCCGCCATGGCACCCAGCGATTCGTTGATGCGGCTGAACCGGATGAGGTCGAGCGCGATGATCGCATAGCCTGCCTTGCCCGGCACGGCGCCGCGATCCTCCACCAGCCGCGCGGTCTCCTCGACGAAGCCGATGCGGTTGGGCAGCGCGGTCAGGCTGTCGGTCAGCAGCTCCTTGCGCAGCGTGCTTTCCGCCTTGCGCTCGGTGGTGCGGTCGGTGGCGGTGAAGAGCAGCCGGGTGTCCGCGCCGTTTGCATCCTCGACCCCCGCATCCTCGACCCAGGTGAGGGTGCAGCTGAACACGCAGGGGCCGAGCCGGCCCTGGAACTCCAGCTCGAACCGATCCGACGTGCGGTGCAGCGCGAACATGGCCCGCGCCCGCTCGCGCCAGTCGAAATGGCGATTCGGGCAGCGCTCGACCAGCATGGCGCCGGCCCCGACCTCATCGGCGAAGGCGGCGAATTCGGCATTGGCCGCGACGATCTCGATGGCCTCGCCATCCCGCTCGAGAAGCGCGGCCGGATAGGGGAAGGCGCGCAACAGGGCGCCGAAGCCGCCTCCCTCGCGTGGCGCGTCGTCCGTCCGCCCGACGTCGGAGCGCGCCGGACGCAGCATGGGTGCCGCGTCCGTCCTGGGCTCATCGCGTGGCGCGCGGACAGTCATGAGCCCGGACATAAGCCGGGCGTGGTAAATGAAAGCTAAAGCAAGCGGGCGTGGCGAAAAAAATCATTGCAGAGGTAAGGATAGGCATATCGGTCGTGCCTCTGTCCGCAATTTCGCATTTGCCCATTCAGTCCAGTAGCGGCCGATCAGGCACGCAACTCATAGTCCTGGACCAATCGTTCGGCCGGGATATGCCAGGCCTTGTTGAGCTTCCGGATCATGCCGAGCGTCAAAGGGCGCTTGCGGCGGAGGATCTCGGTTGCCCGATTCTTGCCGATCAACGCCGCAAGATCGGCCTGGGTCCGGCCTTCGGCCGCCATGGCCGCTTCGATCGCCTGCACGGGATCAAGGTCCTTGCCGATCGGCCAGCGGCGCTCCTCATAATCGTGCACGAGAGCGATCAGGACGGCGAGCCGATCATGGTCGGGCGTGCCTTCGGCTGCATTCCAGAGACCCTTCATGTCCTCCAGCGCGGCGGCGTGATCATCGTCATTCCTGATGGGGCGAATATTCATTTCCAGCATCTTTTCAGAATTGATCGACGGTCAAGGCGTCGACACGGTCATATTCGGCATGGGTGCCGATGAACTTGATCCACCCGGCTCTCAGACCGTAGTGGAAAGACACGATCAGGCGGTAATCCCCACCCGCAACCTCGAAACGGACCCTCTCGCCGTTCAAGACCTTGGCCTTGGGGAAGGAGGCCATCACGTCGTTTCCATTCTGCCATTCCATGGCATCGGCGATGGAATACCAATGCTCCAGGGATGCCCGCGTTTCCGGATGGATGGCCCAGAAGGCCACCAGCTTGTTCCGCGCGATGATCCTCATGGCACCCTCTAGCAGTTCCCACTATGGGAATCAACCGGAAGTTCCCAATTTGGGAATCAGCCGAAGCGGTTGTCGCGCGGGAAGCCGGTGGGGGGCATGCGGCCGGCGGCGCCGCGGGCGGCGCGCCAGGGGAGGAGGTCCGGCTCGGTGCGCGTGCGGCCGCTCTCGCCGCCCATCGACCAGCTGAGACCGCCGGCCAGCACCAGCGTCGTCGCATCCGAGAGGCCGCCGTCGCGATAGCGCTGGAGCGTCACGCCCTGGCCGCGCGTCATCTCCGGCAGCTCGGCCAGCGAGAAGACCACCAGCTTGCGGTTCTCGCCGATCACCGCCACCGAATCGGCGCCCTCGACCAGCGGGCGCACCACCTTGAGCACCGCTGCGCCCTTGAGGTTCACCACCTGCCGGCCCTTGCGCGTCTCGGCGATGATGTCCGCCATGGGTGCGACGAAGCCGCGCCCGTCGCTGGCCGCCAGCAGCAGCTTGCCGTCCGCGCGGGCGGGCAGCAGCGCGACGATGCCGGTCTCGTTGGCGAGGTCGACCATCAGCCGCACCGGTTCGCCGAAGCCGCGCCCGCCCGGCAGCTTGTCCGCGCCCAGCGTGTAGACGCGCCCGTCCGTGCCGGCGAGCAGCAGCTTGTCCGTGGTCTGGGCGTGGAAGGCGAAGGCCGGCCCGTCGCCTTCCTTGAACTTCAGCGTCTCGGTGGAGGAGAGGTCGACATGGCCCTTCATGGCGCGGATCCAGCCGCGCTGGGACATGATGACGGTGATCGGCTCGCGCTCGATCATCGCCTCCAGCGGGATCTCGCGCGCGGGCGCGGCTTCCTCGATGGCGGTGCGCCGTGCGCCGATCCCTTCGTCCGGCGTGTAGCGCTTGCGCAGCGCGGCGAGGTCCTTCTTCAGGCGCGTCTTCTGCCGCGCGGGCGACTCGACCAGCTTCTGGAGATCCTCGCGCTCGGCGGCCAGTTCGTCGCGCTCGCGGCGCAGCTCCATCTCCTCCAGCTTGCGCAGGGAGCGCAGCCGCATGTTGAGGATCGCCTCGGCCTGCCGGTCGGTGAGCTGGAACTCCGCCATCATCACCGGCTTGGGCTCATCCTCCGTGCGGATGATCTCGATCACCCGGTCGAGGTTCAGATAGGCGATGATATAGCCGTCGAGCAGCTCCAGCCGGCTGTCGATCTGGTCGATGCGGTGGCGGGCGCGGCGCACCAGCACGTCGATCTGGTGGGTCAGCCACTCGATGAGCAGGGGCCTCAAACCCATGACGCGCGGCGTGTGGCTGGCGTCCAGCACGTTCATGTTGAGCGGGAAGCGGTTCTCCAGGTCGCTCATGCGGAACAGGCTGTCCATCAGCACCTGCGGATCGACCGTGCGGGCGCGCGGCTCCAGCACGATGCGCAGCACCTCGTCCGACTCGTCGCGTATGTCGGCGAGGATGGGCAATTTCCTGTCGGCGATGAGCTGGGCGATCTGCTCGATCAGCTTGCCCTTGGCGACGCCATAGGGGATCTGGTCGATCACCGCGACCCAGGTGCCGCGGCCCTCGTCCTCCCGGTGCCAGCGCGCCCGCACGCGCAGGCTGCCCCGGCCGGTGGCATAGGCCTCCGAGATGACCGCCGGCGGATCGACCAGCACGCCGCCGGTCGGGAAGTCCGGGCCGCGCATGAGCGCCATGAGCTGGTCGTGCGCGGCATCGGGGGCGTCGATCAGCAGGCTGGCGGCGTCGATCACCTCGGCCACATTGTGCGGCGGGATGCTCGTCGCCATGCCGACCGCGATGCCGCTGGCGCCGTTGGCGAGCAGGTTGGGGAACAGGCCGGGGAAGACCTCCGGCTCCTCCTCCTCGCCATTATAGGTGGGGCGGAACTCGACCGTGCCCTGGTCGAGACCGGCCATGAGGTCGGCGGCGGGCTGCGTCAGCCGCGCCTCGGTGTAGCGCATGGCCGCGGCGTTATCGCCGTCGATATTGCCGAAATTGCCCTGGCCGTCGACCAGCGGCGTACGCAGCGAGAAGTCCTGCGCCAGCCGCACCATGGCGTCATAGACCGAGGCGTCGCCATGGGGGTGATATTTGCCGATGACGTCGCCCACCACGCGGGCGCATTTCTTGTAGCCGGTCGTGTTGCGCGCCGGATTGGCGACCAGCACATCCGGTGCGGCGCCGGCCGGCTCCAGCCGCAGCAGCCGCATCGCCCATAGCAGGCGCCGGTGCACGGGCTTGAGGCCGTCGCGCAGGTCCGGCAGCGAGCGCGCGGTGATCGTGGAGAGCGCGTAGACGAGATAGCGCTCGGACAGCGCCGAGTCGAAGGGATGGTCCCTGATGCCGTCGAACGGGTCGGAAATATCGGTCATGCGGGCGCATAACAGGGCCATTCCGCCTTGAACAGAGGGCGGTTCATCGTCCCAATCTGTTACAAATCAGCAATATCCGCCGTTTTGCAGGGACCTGCCGTGCTGCGAATGCGCTTGACTGATTCCCCCCGGAGGTCTGTAACTTACAGTTAACGGGAAGGCTCGTGGGGCCGGTTCGTTTGAGATGTTGTCCCTTTGGCCAGTGAGATGTTGTTGCTTAACGTCATGATGTAAATGCGCGTTGCGCCACAGCCTGTTGCCTGGTCACGGACATCCATTGCTGAAGAGTGGGAGACTCTAAGGATGAAAAGTATCAAGCACGCGCCGCTGGCGCTGGCGGCCGGCCTTCTGCTGTCCGCCACGTCGGCCAACGCATTGACCATCAACCTGATCGACACGGGCGGCGTCACCGGCACCCAGGCCGAGCTGGGCTTCACCATCGCCGCGCATTATTGGGAAAGCGTCTTCACCAACGACGCGGTCCTGAACCTCAATGTCGGCTATGATGCGCTCGGCCCCGGCATCCTCGGCTCGACCGGCTCCTCGCTTGTCGAGTTCGTGCCGATCTCCGATTATTATGCCGGCCTCGGCGCCAACGGCAACAGCGCGCTGGACGCGACGGCCTATGCCAATCTCCAGCAGCTGAGCTCGACCGGCAGCGTCAATATCGAAGTGCCGGGCTACGCCAATCCGAACAACCAGACCGGCGTGAACAACAATGCCGCCTCGCGCATCGCGCCGGACGGCAAGCCGATCGCCAACACCATCGCCATGTCGACGGCCAACTACAAGGCCGTGTTCGGCGGCACCGACGGCATCGACGCGGACATCACCTTCTCGAGCAACTTCTCGTGGGACTTCGATCCGACGGACGGCGTCTCCTCGGGCACCTATGACTTCATCGGCGTCGCGATCCACGAGATCGGCCACGCGCTGGGCTTCATCAGCGGCACCGACGATTTCGACTACAGCCAGGGCGGCACTTTCCCGGTCGATGAATATTGGTGGGCCTATGGCCTCGACATGTTCCGCTACACCGAGGAAGGCCAGCTGAACATCGTGCCGGGCGATCCGGGCTATTTCTCGGTGGACGGCGGCGCGACGGCGCTCGGCTATTTCTCGACCGGCACCAATTACGGCAATGGCTGGCAGGCCTCGCACTGGATGCCGCCGGGCGGCTGCGTCGATCTGGAAGGCATCATGAATCCCTATGCCTGCAACGGCACGGTGGACATCGTGACCGGTCTCGACCTCGCCCTGTTCGATGCGATCGGCTGGAACCTGAGCGACGATGCGCGGGACAATTTCGGCTACACCAAGGACACGGCCGACATCTATCGCGACTATTTCGCGACGCCGGGCGTGCCGGAACCCTCGACCTGGGTGCAGATGGTCCTCGGCTTTGGCCTGTTCGGCGGCCTGCTCCGCCGCGCCAAGACCCGCACGCGCGTCAGCTTCGCCTGATCGCACGCGCAAAACGCTGCAAGGAGCCGCCGGTCAGTTCGCTGACCGGCGGCTTTTTTTTGATTGCATCGCCTGCAAGGCCTTCGTCCATATCCTCTCCTCTTGGGGGGAGAGGATCGCGGTGCCTGCCCGCCGCAAGGCGGGGCCAGCGAAGCCTGGAGGCGGGCAAGACCGCGCGCTTCCCGCTGTCCAACCGCGCCTGGAGCCTATCCCTATGGGATTGGATCAGTGCGCCCGCGAAGGCAGGAACAATGATCCATTTAAGCGGGACAGACTCCAAGCGCACCACCGGTTCGCCCTGAGCGTGAGGCAAAGGCATATCCGGGACGGTCCGGAAAGAAGGCGATGCGGCAAGCGCCCCGGTTCGCACGGCGTGCAGAGCGGCCCGCCCCGGGCATAAAGCCCATGAACCGCGTGCTGGCGGCGGGTGCGATCTCCACTTCGGAACCCGAAAGGAGTGGGACCCGGCCGGTTGCGCGACGGCCAGGCCCCGGCTGGACGCCCCCCGGGTCCAGCAAATGCGATGGTCCAGGATCGCTTCGGGTGACGGTGCATCCGCCTCGGGTCCGCGTCTTCGACCTTCGACTCCTGACCGCATGAATATCATGGCGGGCCGGATGGCTGCCATGGCGTTGGCCATGCGTGCTGTCCCAAAGCGGGCCAGTCGGTTCAGGCGATGCCGGCGAGGGCAGGGGTGATGGCCGCGCAGAGCGCTTCCAGCCCCGCCGCGTCGTCGGCGTCGAAGCGGCCGGTGCGCGGGCTGTCGAGATCGAGCACGCCCAGCAGCCGCCCCTCGTGGACGATGGGGACGACCAGCTCGGAGGCCGAGGCGGCATCGCAGGCGATATGGCCGGGGAAGGCCTGCACGTCCGCCACCAGTTGGGTTTCGCGTGTGAGGGCAGCGGTGCCGCACACGCCCTTGCCCAGCGGGATGCGGATGCAGGCGGCCTTGCCCTGGAACGGCCCCAGCACCAGCTCCTCGCCCACCAGCCGGTAGAATCCGGCCCAGTTGAGATCGGGCAGGAACTGCCAGATGAGCGCCGCGACATTGGCCATGTTGGCGATCGCGTCAGGCTCTCCGGCCACGATCGCCTGCGCGGCGGCGCGCAGATCGGCATGGAGTGTGGCCTTGTCGGCGGCATGGGCGGGCGCGAAGTCATACATGCCGGGCGATGTAGGCGCTGGCCGGGCGCATGGCAAATGGCCGGCGCGGACGTGGCGGGCCGGGCCGCATCGCCATGCAGGTTTCCCGTGAATGCGGCTTGCTTCCCTCCCCCGTCATGCTGAAACCAGCTCAGCATGACGGGGATTTGAGAATCCGGCGTTGGAGGTCGATGCAACCAGACCCTTGCCGCACGGGCGCATCCATGGTTTTTCGGCGCCAAGAACGAGACAGACCGGGAAAGCAGGCCATGACCCCCATCGATGACGATCAGGACGCGACGCGGGCGCTGGTGCGCGATGTCGGCCGGCGCAGCGTGGCGCAGCTCGGCGAGGGCGTGACGCGGATGATCGGCGAGACCTCCGCGCTCTCGCGCTGGCTGCTCACCATGCTGGTCCTCATCAACGGCGCGGGGCTCTGGTATTGCCTGGGCGCGGAGGCCGGGAGGTTCGGCGCGGCGCCACTGTTCTTCTTCGCCGGCGCGCTGGTGGCGATCGTCGCGGCGATCGCGGGGCTGGTCATGGCGCTGCAGGCGGCTGGCGCGATGCGCGCGGCCATCGCGGTCTGGACGGACGTCGCCTCCAGCGGTGCGCTCACCGACGAGGCGCTGGCGGCCGCCCGCCGCGTGCGGCGCATGGGGCTGGTGTGGATGAGCGTCATCGCGCTGTTCAGCCTCGGCGCGCTGGGCCTGTTCCTGGCCGGCGCCTGGACGGCATGGGGGCGGACCGCCGTCGCCGAGGAGATTGCTCCGCCGGCGGAAGCGATGCCGGAAGCGGCGCCGGCCAATGCCGCCGCGCCGCCGCCGGTCAACGCGGCAGAGGTCGCGCCGACGCCGTCACCCTCGCCCAGCCCGTCGGCAGCCCAGCCGCGCCCATCGCCCTCGCCGACGGCAAGACCGCGCCGGCCCACGCCGAAGCCCGAAGCGCGCAGGGCGCCGGCTGCATCTCCGTCGCCTGCCGCGACGCCATCGCCCCGGCCGGCGCCCTCATCCCCGCCGCCGGCCCTGCCGCCCGTGCTTCTGCCCGCGACGCCATCTCCCGCACCAAGCGCGCCGCCGGTGGGGTAGCGCTGTCTTAGCCCCTCCCCTTCAGGGGGGTGGGGTGGGGGCTCGCGATCAGGAGCAGGGCTGTTGGAATAGCCCCACCCCCAGCCCCTCCCCTGAAGGGGAGGGGAGAAGGGGCGCTCAATCCATGTTCACGCGCCCGCGCCCTGCCTTCACGGCGCTGCGGGCCTTCTTGGTGTCGACGCGGCGTGTCTTGGCGGCCTTGGACGGCTTGGTCTTGATCCGCCGCGCCTCGCGCTCATCGGCCTTGTCGAGCAGGGCGATGAGACGGGTACGGGCGTCCTCGCGATTGGCTTCTTGCGTGCGAAAGCGCTGGGCCTGGATGACGAGCGTGCCGCTGGCGCTCAGCCGCGATCCGGCGAGCGTCTTGAGGCGGCGATAGCTTTCCGGCGAGAGGCCGAGCGCGAAGACGTCCACGCGCAGCTGCACGGCGCTGGCCACCTTGTTCACATTCTGCCCGCCGGGGCCGCTCGCGGTGATGAACCGCTCCTCGAGGGCATGCTCGGGAATGACGCGCTCGCTCATGGGGCGGCGTCCAGCGCCTCGGCATCCGCGAAGCCGGCTGGCGCGAAACCCTGCGGCACGGCGGCCACGGCGGCCGCGGGCGGCTTGCCGGCGCGCGGGACGGAGAGGCTGCGGGCGTGGAGCAGCATGCCGCTGGTCCAGCCCGCATCGGCGCCCGGCGCGCGATAGACGGGATCGCCCAATATGCCGATGCCGAGGCCGATCAGCGCATGGGCGCGCAGCTGGTGGGTGCGGCCGGTCTGCGGTGTCATGCGCACCAGCGTGCGACCGTCGCGCATTGCCAGCACCTGCCAGTGGGTGACGGCCGGCTTGCCCTTCCGGTCCGCGACCATGCGCCAGCCGCGCGCGGCACTGCTGGTCTTGCCGAGCGGTATGTCGATGACGCCCTCGGTCTCCTGCGGCACGCCGTCCAGCACGGCGAGATAGGTTTTGGTCACCTCGCGCGCCTCGAAGGCGGCGGCGAAGCGTTTGGCCGCCTTGGGATTGCGGGCGAGCAGCAGGCAGCCGCTGGTGTCGCGGTCCAGCCGGTGGACGGCGACCGGCCAGCGCTGGAACCCGAAAGTCAGCCCGCCGAGATGATTCTCCAGACTGAGGCTGCCGTCGCGCGGCGCATCCACCGGCAAGCCCGCCGGCTTGTCGAGGATGATCGCCTCGGCATCCATGAACAGCACGCGGTCGGCCAGCGGCGATCGGGGCGGGGCGCCTGCGCCGCGCGGGGAAGGGGAGTTGACGGCCATCGGCGAGGCTATAGGGCTTGGCCATGGACGGGGAAAGCGACATCGGCAAGGTGGTATCGGCCGGCGGACGGCTGGCCTGGCTGGACGCGCTGAAGGGGGTTGGCATCCTGGCGGTGATCGCCGGCCATGTCTGGTGGCGTGGGCCGGTGCGCGACGCGGTCTATGTGTTCCATATGCCGCTTTTCTTCATGGCGTCCGGCTATACCGCGCATTTCATGGCGTGGGGCCGGTTGCTGCCGCGCCTGATGCGCAGCCTGCTGCTGCCGTTCGCCTGCTTCAGCCTGCTGCTGCTTGCCGCCGATTTCGCCATCGAGGGCTGGCGCGGCGTGCGGCCGATCTTCGCGCACTGGGACGTGGGCGCGATGGCGATTCTGCTGCGGACGGAGACGTTGCGGGGACCATTCACGATCCTGTGGTTCATCCCCTGTCTGTTCCTGACGCGGCTCTGCTGGAACGCGCTTGCGGGGCCGGGGCGCGGCCCCATGGATCGCCCGGTGCTGGCCGGCATGGCCGCCGCGGCGCTGCTTGCCCTGCTGGTCGACCGATATGGGGCGGGTGCGCCGTCGCCCTTGGGCGCGCTGGCGGTGCCTTCCGCGCTGCTGCTGGTCTGGGCCGGCGCCCTGTGGCGGCAGCGGGGCTGGCCCGCATGGCCCGCCGCCGTCCCGATCGCGCTGTTCGCGCTGGCGGCGCTGATCTGGTTCGCGCCGCTCAACATGAAGCTGGGCGATCTGGGCTGGCCCGGCCTGACGCTGGCGGGCGCCGCCGCCGTCACGCTCATGCTGGCGATGCTGCTGCGCCGCGCCCCGGAAAAATTGGTTTCCGCGGGCGCGGCGCTGGGGCGCGCATCGCTCGTCATCATGTATGTGCATGTGGCGCTTGTTCACTATCTTTCGCCCTATCTGCCCCGGCCTGCTTTGTTCCTCATCGCGTTGGCCGGAAGCTGGGCACTGGACTGGGCGATTCGCCGCACGCGGGCGACACGCCTGCTCTTCCGGGGTGAGGCGATCTCAAGCCCCGCGCGATGACGAGTCGCGGTCAAACAAGTGCGCGACTCGCGGATTCAAGCCACTTTACCGGAAATTAACCTTTTGCGTTCACAAGTCCTATGGTTAATAGTCGCGGCCGGGCGAGCAGAGCCGGGTACCGCGCGTCCGACACTGGACAGAGGGGCACCATATGCGCGTGTTGCTGATTGAAGACGAGCCGACGACCGCGAAGGCGATCGAACTCATGCTCACCACCGAGGGGTTCAACGTCTATACCACGGATCTCGGCGAGGAAGGGCTCGATCTCGGCAAGCTCTATGATTACGATATCATTTGCCTGGACCTGAACCTGCCGGACATGCACGGCTATGACGTGCTCAAGAAGCTGCGCAGCGCGCGGGTGCAGACGCCGGTTCTCATCCTTTCGGGCATTTCGGAGATGGACAGCAAGGTCCGCTCCTTCGGCTTCGGCGCGGACGACTATGTGACCAAGCCTTTCCACAAGGAGGAGCTGATCGCCCGCATCCATGCGGTTGTCCGCCGTTCCAAGGGGCATTCCCAGTCGGTCATCCGCACCGGCAAGCTGGCCGTCAACCTGGACGCCAAGACGGTCGAGGTGGACAGCAACCGCGTGCACCTCACCGGCAAGGAATATGCGATGCTGGAGCTGCTCTCGCTCCGCAAGGGCACCACGCTCACCAAGGAGATGTTCCTCAATCATCTCTATGGCGGCATGGACGAGCCGGAACTCAAGATCATCGACGTGTTCATCTGCAAGCTGCGCAAGAAGCTGAGCCTGGCCTGCGGCGGCGAGAATTATATCGAGACCGTGTGGGGCCGCGGCTATGTGCTGCGCGATCCCGACGAGGTGGAGGACGACCTGACCGCCCAGGTCGCCTGACGCACGCTCCTATCCTTCTGGACGACTCGAGGCCGGCGAAGCGATTCGCCGGCCTGTTTTTTGTCTGTAAGAACGAACGGGGCGAGGATGGGAACCGACATATGCTCCTGCCTTCGCAGGACGATAGTCTAGACCTGATGCGTGGAGGTGTTGAGGAACCACTGGTCCTTGCCCTGGAGCCCGATGGCGGTGAGGGCGCCGGTCACATAGGCGCCGGTGTCGATGCCGATGCGGTTGCTGCGGCGGTCGACGCCCGAGGTGATCGAATGGCCGTGGATCACGAAATAGTCGTGCGGCTCCTCGAAGCCGAGGAACTCGTCGCGGATCCAGCGCAGGTCGCGCGCTTCCTGCTCGTCCAGCGGCACCTGCGGGCGGATGCCGGCATGGACGAAGGCATAGTTGCCGATGGTCAGCCGATCGCCCATCCCCTCGATGAAGTTGAGATGCGCTTCGGGCACCGCCGCCATCAGCCAGTCGCGCAGCTGGCCGAGCGTCATCTGGTCCAGGTCCCGCTCGGTGGCGCCATAGCTCAGCAGCGTCTCGCGGCCGCCGATGCGGGTCATGAAGCGCAGCGCCGCCTCGTCCCCGCGCGCGGCCATGAGGAACACTTCCTCATGATTGCCCTGCAGGCAGGTGACGTTGGGCCAGAACTGGCTGAGCGTCATCACATAATCGAGCACGCCGGACGAATCCGGCCCGCGATCCACGAAATCGCCGAGCATGATGATGTCCGTGCGCCCGGCGGGGCCGCGCGCCAGATCGTCCTCGGCGATCTTGTCGATGAGCTGCTTGAGCAGGTCGAGCCGGCCATGGATGTCGCCCACCGCATAGGCGCGCCGACCCTCGCCCAGGTCGGGCTCGTCGACCAGAAGCTCGCGCTCTGGCTTGGATCGGAAGAAGCGGAACATGCTCTGGTCAATCTAGGACAGTGGCCGGGACAGAACCAGTCCTAACCGCGCGAATACGAACGAAGCGTTGATGTGGAATTTGTTTGAGGATGCGCCTAGCGGCGCATGGCGGCACCGGCCCGCTCCCCCACCCGGCCTCCCAACGGCAGTATCATATGGGAGGCCGGGTGGGGGAGCGGGCCGGTGCCGCCTCGGACATCGCCTTCGCGATGTCCCAAACATCAAAGCCGCGGCAACGTGACGCCGCGCTGGCCCATATATTTGCCGGCGCGGTCGGCATAGCTGGTCTCGCAGGGCTCGTTGCCCTCCAGGAACAGGAACTGGCAGGCGCCCTCATTGGCATAGATCTTGGCGGGCAGCGGCGTGGTGTTGGAGAATTCCAGCGTCACATGGCCTTCCCAGCCCGGCTCCAGCGGCGTCACGTTCACGATGATGCCGCAGCGCGCATAGGTGGACTTGCCGAGGCAGATCACCAGAACGTCGCGCGGCACGCGGAAATATTCGACCGTGCGGGCCAGCGCGAAGCTGTTGGGCGGGATGATGCACACCTCCGTCCGCCGGTCGACGAAGCTGTTCGACGCGAAATCCTTGGGGTCCACCACGGCGCTGTCGACATTGGTGAAGATCTTGAACTCGTCGGCGACGCGCGCGTCATAGCCATAGGAGGAGAGGCCGTAGCTGATGCAGCCCTCGCGCCGCTGACTCTCCACGAACGGCTCGATCATCCCGTTTTCCTGCGCCTGACGGCGAATCCACTTGTCGGAGAATATGGCCATGAGGAGGCTTGCTAGAGCCTGCGCGCGGGGTTGGCCAGCGGGGAAATGTGGGAAGCGGAGGGCCGCGCGGGATCGTGTCGCGCTTTGCTATCCCTCGAAGCGGCCCATGCCCTCGCGATCGCGCTCATAATGCCGCGCGAGGGGAAAGGGCGGCAGCCAGGACTCGCGGCGGATGGTCCAGCTTTCATAGGTGGGTTCGAACTGGTCGGGGGCATCCAGCGCGCCCAGATTCACCTCGGTCTCGTCTCCGCTCTGTCCGAAGAGGGACGAGCCGCAGCGGGGGCAGAAGAAGCGCCCGGCAAAGTCGCGCGTCTCGCCCTCGATGGTGACGGCCGTCTGTGGGAAGATCGCGGAGGCATAGAACAGGGCGCCGTGATGCTTGCGGCAATCCAGGCAATGGCACAGGCCCACCCGATAAGGGCGCCCCGTCGCCACGATCCGCACCGCGCCGCACAGGCAGCCGCCGGTGAAACGATCCATGCTGCGTCTCCTCCCATGCCGGGCTGCCGGGATGAAGACTTTGCGACGGCGGGAGAAACGCTCTTCGATTATCCGTGCGGAATTTCTGTGAGGCAGCGAGAGGAGCGCGCCTCGGGCCGGGGCGGCCGCGCGGAGGGTGCCGCGCAGCCGCCCGCCGCCGGTCAGATCACGCCGAGCGAGCGCATGGCCTCGGCGACGCGCACGAAGCCGGCGATATTGGCGCCGAGCACATAGTCGCCGGGCGCGGCATATTCCTCGGCGGTGGCGGCGCAATTGTCGTGGATGTTGCGCATGATCTGCGCCAGCCGCTCCTCGGTCTGCTGGAAGGACCAGCTGTCGCGCGAGGCATTCTGCTGCATTTCCAGCGCGGAAGTGGCGACGCCGCCGGCATTGGCCGCCTTGCCGGGCGCGAAGAGGACGCCGGCGCGCTGGAACAGGTCCACCGCCTCGGGCGTCGAGGGCATGTTGGCGCCTTCACCCACGGCGACGACGCCGTTCTTGATGAGCGTGGTGGCATCCCTGGCGGTCAGCTCGTTCTGCGTCGCGCAGGGCAGGGCGATGTCGCAGGGCACGTCCCAGATCGAGCCATTCTCGATATAATGAGCACCGCTGCCCTCGGCCGCATAGACGGACAGGCGCTCGCGGCGGACTTCCTTGATCTCCTTCAGCCGATCGAGGTCGATGCCCGTCTCGTCGAGGATGTAGCCGTTGGAATCGGAGCAGGCCACGACCTTGCCGCCGAACTGCCGCACCTTCTCGATCGCGTAGATGGCGACATTGCCCGAGCCGGACACGACCACGCGCTTGCCCTCCAGCGACTGGTCCTTCGTGCCCAGCATGCGCTGCACGAAATAGACGAGGCCATAGCCGGTCGCCTCGGTGCGGGCGCGCGAGCCGCCATAGACCAGCCCCTTGCCGGTGAGGACGCCGGCCTCGTAGCGATTGTTGAGGCGCTTATACTGGCCGAACATATAGCCGATCTCGCGGCCGCCCACGCCGATGTCGCCGGCGGGCACGTCCGTATATTCGCCCAGATGGCGTTGCAGCTCGGTCATGAAGGCCTGGCAGAAGCGCATGATCTCGCCGTCCGAGCGGCCGCGCGGATTGAAGTCCGACCCGCCCTTGCCGCCGCCGATCGGCATGCCGGTGAGCGCATTCTTGAAGATCTGCTCGAAGCCCAGGAACTTGACGATGCCGAGATTGACCGAGGGGTGGAAGCGGATGCCGCCCTTGTAGGGGCCGAGCGCCGAGTTGAACTGGACGCGGAAGCCACGGTTGATCTGCACCTGGCCGGCATCGTCGACCCAGGGCACGCGAAAGATGATCTGCCGCTCCGGTTCGCAGATGCGCTCGATCAGGGCATGCTCGGCATAGTCCGGATGTTTGGCGACGACGCGGCCGAGGCTCTCCAGCACTTCGCGCACCGCCTGGTGGAATTCGGACTCGCCGGCATTGCGGCGCAACACTTCATCAAGAACCGGCTGCAACTTTTCATCAATCTTGCTCAAAAATGCCTCCTGAATGCATGATTCGGTCGTGCCTTTGGCGCAATCGGACCATGCGGCGCAACCCGCATGTGACGGATGGAGGTCGCGCGCGGGGCTTTCGAGGCGGGATTTTCGGGGGAGAAGAGGGACGGGAATCGCCTTGCGAAGCCGCGCTGTCCCAGGTGCGGACTGGGAGTCTCTTCGGTTCATATGGAACCGGCAGGTGCTCCTGCGAAAGCAGGAGCACCGCGCTATCAGGCTCTACGCCGCGCTGCCGCGCATGCGCCGCAGCAGGGCGCGCAGGCCGCTGCCGTAGCTGCGCCCCACCGGCACCCAGTCGCCATTGTCCAGCGAGAGCTCCAGCGCGCCGGTCGGCTTGCGGCGCAGGCCGGTGACGGCGGCGCGGCGGCAGATCGCCGAACGATGAACGCGCACGAACACGGCGGGATCGAGCCGGGCCTCCAGCGCGGCGAGCGTGATGCGCAGCAGGCCGCCGCCATTGCCGGCATGGATGCGGACATAGTCCCGCTCGGCCTCCAGCCAGACGATCTGGTCGATCGGCACGCGCGCGAACTCCTGGTGGCGATGCACCCAGAGGCTGTCATTCCCTGCCTCGCACCCGGCGCCCGCCTCCGTCTCTCCCGCAGACGCCACCGCCTGCACCCGCATCCAGTGGCGGGCGCGAACGACCGCCGCCTGCAGCCGGTCGGGCAGGACGGGCTTGAGCAGATAGTCAACGGCATCGACACCGAACGCGGCGACCGCATGCGCATCATAGGCCGTGACGAAGATGATCGCCGGCCGCGGCGCATCCGCCAGCCGCGCGATGAGCTGGAAGCCGTCCAGCCCCGGCATCTCGATGTCGAGGAAGACGAGGTCCGGCTGCATCCGGGCGATCATCTCCACCGCGCGAGCGGCGCTGGTGGTGGTGCCGATCACCTCAACCCCCTCGACGTCGCGCAGGGCCGCGGCCAGCCGCCGCGAGGCGAGCGGCTCGTCGTCGACCAGCAGGGCGCGCAGCGGGGTCATCCCTGACATGCTCGCCGCCGCCACGGGAAGGTCATGGCGGCGAGAAAGCCGCCGCCATCGCGCGGCCCCGCCTCCAGCACGGCCTGCGGGCCATAATGGGCCTGGAGGCGCGCGCGGACATTGGCGAGGCCGAGGCCCGTGCCGGGGCGTCCGGCGGCATCGGAGGGACCGTCATTCTCCACGGACAGCACCACCTGCCCCGCGCGCAAGGCGCCGCCGATGCGGATGGTGGTCAGCTGTTCGGACCGGCCGACGCCATAGCGCACCGCATTTTCGATGAGCGGCTGGAGGATGAGCGCCGGCACCGCCGTGTCGGCCAGCGCCATCGGCAGGTCGACCTCCACGCGCATCCGGTCCGGAAAGCGGATCTGCTCGACGGCGAGATACATGCGCTGCAGGGCGATCTCGCCGCGCAGGTCCACCTCGCCGCCGGTCTCCTCGCTCAGCGTCGAGCGCAGGAAGGTGGAGAGATGCAGCAGCATCGCCTCGGCATCCTCGTTGCGACCCTCCCCGACGAGCGCGGAGATGGCGTTGAGCGCATTGAACAGGAAGTGCGGGTTGATCTGGTAGCGCAGCGCGGCGATGCGCGCCTCCTGGGCCAGATCGTGCAGGATCGCGGCCTGGCCGCGGCGGTCCTCGGCGTCCCAATTATAGGTCATCGCCAGATGCGCGGCGGTCCAGGCGAGATAATAGCCGAACCACACCATCATCCATTGCGCCACGTCCAGCCAGTCGAGCGGGGCATCATATTTGAGAGGAAACAATATGCGGTTGACCAGCGTCACGAACAGCGAATGCACGACCGACGCGGCCAGCGCGAGCAGAAGCCCCGATGCGATCTGCGCGGCGAATGCGCGGCTGCGCACTCGGCCCAGCAGATAGATCATGAGCAGGCACTGGCCCGCGCCGAAACCCGCTGCAATCAGCCGTCGGGGCGCGACATCGCTGAACGGAAAGGAATCGACCAGCGCGCCGCGCAGCGAGAGCACCAGGAAGGCGAGCAGCCAGAAGGCGCCGATCAGGATCAGCGTGGAGCGCCGCCGGGGCGCCATGTCCATGGGCGCCTTGTCGGGTGCGGGCGACAGCAGCTTCATCGCTGCCCATTAGCAGGCGGCGTCCGATCCGCCTCAGCACTCCAGCGCGGAAACGGGGACGTTCGTCGTGATCTCGCGATGTTCGTCGCACGAATAGCCCATCCGTTTCGCCCAGGGCGCCAGCAGCGGCAGCACGGCGGCCATTTGCGGGCGGTATTTCTCCCAGCGGGCCAGCGCGCGCGTGTAGAGCGGCTCGACGACCTGCGCATAGCTGGGCGTGGCGATATGCGCCCGGCCGCGCGCGGTGCGCTGATGGTCCAGCATGGCGGCGTCGATATCGAGGCCGAGAAAGTCCGCGAGCGGCGCCAGCTCGCGCGCCACGTCCGCGATCATGCGCTCGTAGCGCACGGTGCGCACGTCGAGCGAGAGCATGGCGCGGCATCGCTCCCAATGGGTGAGGGCGATGTCGTAGAGCCGGGCGGCATCCTCCAGATCGAGCATGTTGGCCATGCCGCCGCGCGGGTCGAAGCGGGTCATGAAGCAGCTCAGCACCACGTCGCAGGGATGGCGCTCGGCGAAGATGAAGCGCGCGCGGGGGAAGAGGCGGTGCGCGGCGGCGGCGTTGAGCATGCCGAGCGGCAGCTTGTCGACCAGCAGGCGGCCGGCGGCGTCCGGCGCCAGTGCGTCCACCGCCGCGAAATAGCGGGCGCGGGCGGCGGCGATCGCGCCGGCATCGAGCGCGGGCAGCATGTCGATGTCGCCCAGTCCCGCGCAGGCGGCTTCCAGGGCGGGGCGCTCCTCCAGCACGGTCACGGCGGGGTGGCCCATCAGCAAGGTGTCGAGCAGCGTCGTGCCCGAGCGCGGGAAGCCGAACAGGAAGACCGGATCGTCGCGCCCGTCCTCGACCGTGACCGGCGCCCAGGCGCTGCGCCATTCGGGCGTCACCTTGGCGGTGCGGCGGACGATGCCGTCGCGATAGGCCGTAGCGGCCTGCGCGGCGTCCGTCACCTCAGCGGCGGTGATCCGGTTCATCTCGGCACAGGCCGCGAAGGCGGCTTGCGGACGCCCCAGCCGGTCGTTGCATTCGCCGATGATCCGGGCGCGGCCGCCGGGATCGAAGGCGGGCGGCGCGGCCTGCGCGATGGCGAGCGCGGCGCCATGATCGCCCCGGCGGCAGGCGAGGCGCGCGCGCAGTAGGGCGGTCTCGCCCTCGCCCGCGCCGGCGTCCGCCAGCCGCTCGACGAGATCGGCGAGCTGCGCCACGCGATTGTCCCGCTCGGCGAGATCGGCCAGCGCCAGAAGCGCGGGGATGCAGGCCGGATCGCAGGCCAGCGCCGCATCCAGCGCGGTCTCGGCGCGATCGGGATGGCCGAGCAGGTCCTCCAGCCGGGCGATGGTGACATGCGCCAGCGGATCGCGCGGATGCGCGGCCGCCAGCGCGCGGGCGGCGGCGAGGCCCTGCGCGCCGCGTCCCGCCGCCATTTGCGCCTCGACCAGCCGCATCCGCACGGCGGGCTGGCCGGGCCGCAGCGCGAGCGAGCGTTCCAGCGCCGTGATCGCGCTCTCCGCCGCGCCCAGCGCCAGCAGGCTGATGCCGAGACTGGCGAAGCTCTCGAAATCGCGCGGATCATGCTCCGTGGCGGTGCGCAGCAGCAGCGCGGCCTCGCGGTGCCGGCCCTGGCGCTGACGGATCGTCGCGCGGATGCGCACCAGTGAGGCAGCAGCGGGGCCGACGGGATTGACGCCTTGCAGAATGGCCTCCGCTTCCTCGGCCTGGCCCAGCGCGGCGAGCGCGCGCGCCAGCTCCAGCCGGGGCAGCGGATCGGTGGGCATCAGCGCGGCGGCGGCGTGCAGATGCGGCAGCGCGCCGGGCAGATCGCCCTGCCGTCCGTGCAGCATCCCCAGGAACATGCGCAGCCCCGCGTCGCGCGGCGCGTCCGCCACGGCTTCCTCGCCGCGCAGGATCGCGCCGGCCGTGTCGCCGCGCCGCGCCAGGTCCATCGCTTCACGCGCCTTGAGGGGGATGGCCGAAATGGGAATGCCCTTTCCTTTGTTGCCAAAGGCTTGGGCCGCGTCCGCGCGCCGCGCCACGCAGGCGCGGCGACCATCCCGCTCACGCGACGAACGTCCTTTCGGAGCGATGGGCGGCCGCCGCGGGAGGAGGGCACGCCCCGTTCGCTTGCGGCGCATCGGCGGATGCGTCACACCATGGCCATGACCGACATGACCTATGCGCGCTATCTGGCGCTCGACGCTCTCCTTGCCGCGCAGCATCCCGTCTCGGACGAGCATGACGAGCTGCTGTTCATCATCATCCACCAGACCAAGGAGCTGTGGCTCAAGCAGGCGCTCACGGAGGTGGCGCTGGCCATCGACCTGGTGCGGCGCGATGCGCTGGTCGAGGCCTATAAGAGCCTCGCGCGGGTGAGCCGCATCCAGGCGGTGATGACGCTCTCCTGGGACGTGCTCGCCACCATGACGCCGAGCGACTATTCGACCTTCCGGCCGGTGCTGGGCTCAAGCTCTGGCTTCCAGTCCGACCAGTTCCGCACCATGGAGTTCCGCCTCGGCCTCAAGCAGGCGGGCCATCTGCAGCATCAGGCCGACCGGCCGCATGCGCGCGCCGCCATGGAAGCCGCGCTCGAAGCGCCGAGCCTGTGGGACGAGGCCAATCGCGCGCTTGCCCGCGCCGGCTTCGCGCTGCCCGCCGAGGTGCTGGAGCGCGACTGGACGCAGCCCTATGCGCCCTCGCCGGCGGTGGAGGCGGCGTGGCTGGAGGTCTATCGCGAGCCGCACCGCTGGTGGGAGCTCTACCAGTTCGCCGAGAAGCTGGTTGACATCGACGATGCGCTGGCGACCTGGCGGCACAAGCATGTGCTGACCGTGAGCCGCATCATCGGCGGCAAGCGCGGCACCGGCGGCACGGCGGGCGTGCCCTATCTGGAAAGCACGCTGGCCAAGCGCGCCTTCCCGGAGTTGTGGTCGCTGAGGACCAGCCTGTGAGTGGGCGCGCGGGCTGGAAGCATCTCTTCCGCCGCGCGCTCGACGCGGCGCCGGGCCGGCTGCATTTCGCGGCGCATTCGCACCATCTCTGGCCCGACGCCTCGCATGATGCGCAGCTCGCCTGCTGGGCGGATGCGGCGCGGCTCGCCGACCTCAAATGGGGCCGGGTGATGGAGGAGGTCTGGCCCGCCGCCCAGCGCCATGTCGCCGCCGAACTGCGCCTGCCGGACCTGGCGAGCATCGCCTTCGCCGGCAATACGCATGATTTCCTTGTCCGCATCGCCTCGGCGCATCCGGCGCGGCCCCTGCGGGTGCTGGCCAGCGACGGGGAGTTCCACAGCTTCCGCCGTCAGGCCGCGCGCTGGGCGGAAGCGGGGACGATCCGGCTGGAGACGGTGCCGGTGGCGGGCGACGACTTCGCCGCGCGCTTCCTGACGCGGGCGCGGGCAGGCGAACATGACCTCATCTGGCTCAGTCAGGTGATGTTCGGCACGGGGCAAGTGTTCACCGCGCTCGATGCGCTGGCGGCGCTGGCGCGGCCGCAGGGGCCGTGGGTGGTGGTGGACGGCTATCATGGCTTCATGGCGGTGGAGACCGATCTTTCGGGGGTTGCCGACCGCCTCTTCCATGTGGCCGGCGGCTATAAATATGCGATGGCGGGCGAGGGCGCGGCCTTCCTCCATGCGCCGCCGGGCTATGGGCCGCGCCCGGAGATCACCGGCTGGTATGCCGAGTTCGAGGATCTGGCGGCGGCGCCCGGCCAGACCGGCTATGCGGCGGACGCGCGGCGCTTCCTGGGCGCGACCTTCGATCCCTCCGGCCTCTACCGCTTCGTCGCCGTGCGGGACATGCTGGCGGCGGAGGGACTGGACACGCGCGCGATCAACGGGTGGACGGCGATGCTGCGCGACCGGCTGCTGGCCCGGATCGGCGAGACGGCGCTGGGCGGGGCGCGGCTGCTCAATCCGCCCGGCGACGGCCCGCAGGCGCGCTTCCTCGCTTTCGCGCATCCGCAGGCTCAGGCGTGGCAGGCGGCGCTGGAGCAGGCCGGCGCGATCGTGGACGTGCGCGGCGACGTGCTGCGCATCGGGTTCGGCCTGTATCAGGATGCGGACGACGTGGATGCGCTGGTCGCGGTGATGACGCGCTGTTTGTGATCGCCGCGGCGGCGGATTTATGGAGTTTGGAACTCAGTGCTCCTGCGAAGGCAGGAGCCCAGGGCGGCAGCGAACCGCCCATGCGCCCTGGGCTCCTGCTTCCGCAGGAGCACTGGATGGTTCGACCTCTCGGGCAGACCTTACAGATCCCGCGCGTAGACCATGTCCGGGAAAGCGACGTCGCCGACCATGAAGGTCGTTTCGCCGATGCTGGCGAAGCCGTGGCGCTCGTAGAAGCGGCGGGCGCGGCTATTATGCTGGTAGACGGCGATGAGCATGCGCGCGGCGCCCCGCGCGCGGGCGGCCTCCAGCACGCGGGCCATGAGCGCGCCCGCCTCGCCGCTGCCCTGCCAGGGCGGGAGGAGATAGATGCGCAGCAGCTCGATGTCGTCCGCGCGGGAGAGATGCGGATGGCCGGGCGGCGCGAGCAGGGCATAGCCGGCCGGCGCGCCAAGCGGCGTCTCGCCGAGGATGGCGTGAAAAGCCGGGTCCGCGAGCCATTGGCGATAGAGCGCCGCGTCATGCGCCTCGTCAAGGAAATCGAGCAGCGGGCCGCCGGGATGGTCGACAGCGAAGGTGGCGAGGAAGGTCGCGCGGCCCAGATGGCTGAGCGCGCGGGCATCGTCCGGGCCGGCTCGGCGCCAGACCAGCGGCGGCGCCTCCGTCAATCCGCGATCCCCAGATTGGCCGGGCCGAACGCGTGGGGCAGCAGATCATCGAGTGCCAGCCGCAGCACCGCCTCGCCCGCCGGCGCGGCGCAGACTATGGCGAGCGGCCGTCCGGCCATGTCCTGCGCTTCCTTGATGATCTGGCGGCAGCGGCCGCAGGGCGTGATGACGTCCGTGCTCGCCGCGCCGTCCCCATTCCCATCCATGCCGCCGCCGGTCACGGCGATGGCGGCGATGTCGCGCAGGCGGCCCTGCGCATTGGCGGCGGCGATGGCGACCGTCTCGGCGCAGAGCGACAGGCCGTAGCTCGCATTCTCGAAATTGCTGCCGGTCAGGATGGTGCCGTCCGTCAGGCGCAGCGCGGCGCCCACGGCGAAGCGGCTGTAGGGCGCATGGGCATGGGCCATGGCGGCGCGCGCGGCGTCGATCAGCGCGCGCTCATCGGCGGTCAGGTCATCGCTCATGGCTGCACCACATCCCATTCGATTGGCCCCTCAATGCCGTCCACCCGCTTCCATGTCGAGGCCGTCCACAGCACCCAGGGGCGGGTCGCATAGCCGGGCGGCAGGACATCGCCCTCCAGCCAGAGCGTGCGGTTGATGCCGCTGGCGATGTCGTAATCCGCCTCGAACGCGTGGCTGACGCGCACGATGGCGGGCTTGCCCGCATGCGTCTCGATCTGGTTGAGCATGATGTTCAGCTCGGCGAGCAGCGTGTCGCGATTGGGGCGCCTGGCGCAGCCGGGCCAGTAATCGAGTTGCACGACCGGCGGCAGCATGGCGTCGTCGCGCGGCACGGTGGCGATGAAGCGCGTCGCCTGGTCCGAGGCCGCGCCGCACAGGCTGAAGCGGTGGATCGCGCCGTAGCGCAGCCCCTCGTCGCGCGCGCCGGCCAGATAGGCGCCGAAGGCGGGGTCGCGCCGGTCCGCGCCGCTGCTGGCGAGCAGATAGACGAAGTCCGCCCCCGCCGCGCGGGCCATGCGCCAGTTGATCTCGCCGGCGCGCGCGTCGACGGTGATGCCCTGCACCGGGTAGCGGGCGCGCGACGGCGTCCAGCGCGTGGTGAGCAGGTGGAAGCCGGCCCAGAGCAGCCCGCCGATCAGCAGCGCCGCCAGGGCGATGCGCAGCGGCGTGACCTTGAGGCGCCGGCGGCGGGGCGGCGGATAGAGGGGCGGCGGCGTCATGCGTCAGGCCCGGATATGCAGCACGCAGATCAGCGTGAAGAGGCGGCGGGCGGTGTCGAAATCGACCTCGATCTTGCCCTCCAGCCGCGCGCGCAGCCGCTCCGCCGCCTCATTGTGGATGGCGCGGCGGGCCATGTCGACCGTCTCGATCTGCTGGGGCGTCGCGTCGCGGATCGCCCGGTAATAGGATTCGCAGATTGCGAAATAGTCGCGGATCGCGCGGCGGAAGGCGGCGAGGCCGAGGATGAGCGCCTCCAGCGGGCTGCCGTCGGCCCGGCGGATGTCGATGGCGAGGCGGCCGTCGGTCACGTGCAGGAACACCTTGTAAGGCCCCGCATAACCATCGGCATGCCGGCGCACGGGGGCGAAATGATTGTCCTCGATGAGGTCGAAGATGGCGATGCGCCGCTCCTGCTCCACATCCGCGCTGCGCCACAGGATCGTCCTGTCGTCCAGCGTGATGTCGATGATGCGGGGGTCGGCCATGGTCCGGTTCTTGCCCTAGGCCTGTGCGGGCGGGGCGGCAAGCGCCGCGCGCATGTCCACATTGTTATCCACATCGATCCACAGACCTTTTGTCGCATGGCCCCTTGCACGGCGACTCCATTCGGCGGATGGTGCCCGGCTCATGGTCAATCCGATCCCCCTTCCGGCGGCTGCCGAGGCCGCCGCGCCCGAGCCGCGCCTGCCCCGCAACATCGAGGCGGAGGCCGCGCTGCTGGGCGCGCTGATGATCGACAACGGCATTGTCGAGGACGTGCAGATGATGCTCGTGCCCGACCATTTCTACGAGCCGCTGCACGGGCGCATCTATGCCGCCGTGCTCAATCTCGTCGGCCGCAACATGGTGGCCAATCCGGTGACGCTGAAGCCCATGCTGGAAGCCGATCCGGCGCTCAAGGAGCTGGGCGGGCCGGGCTATCTGGCGCAGCTTACCGGCAGCGGCGCGGCGGTGATCGGCGCGCGCGATTTCGCGCGGCAGGTCTATGATCTGGCGCTGCTGCGCGAGCTGATCGGCGTGGGCCGCGAGCTGGTCGAGAAGGCGCTCGACACCTCCGAATCGATCGACCCCAAGGGGCAGATCGAGGAGGCCGAGATGGCGCTCTATGCCGTGGCGGAGGCCGGCGGCGACACCGGCAGCCTCAAGACCTTTGCGCAGGCGACGCGGCTTGCGGTGGAGATGGCGGAGAAGGCGCTCAATAGCGGCGGCCATGTCTCGGGCATCACCACCGGGCTCGACGGGCTGAACAGCCGCACCGGCGGCCTGCACCCGTCCGATCTCATCATCGTCGCCGGGCGGCCGGGCATGGGCAAGAGCTCGCTGGCCACCAACATCGCCTATAATGCCGCGCGGCGCTGGGTGCAGGACCGGGCGGACGGGATCGAGGAGAACAGGTCGGTCGGCGCGCCGGTCGCCATCTTCAACCTCGAAATGTCGGCCGACCAGCTGGCGACGCGTATCCTCGCCGAACAGTCCGGCATCAGCGGCGAGGCGCTGCGCATGGGGCGGATCAGCCATGCCGACTTCCAGAACCTCGTGCGCGCATCGCGCGAGCTGCAGGACCTGCCGCTGTTCATCGACGATACGGCCGGCCTCACCATCGCGGCACTGCGCACCCGCGCCCGGCGCCTGAAGCGCCGGCACGGCATCGGCCTCGTCGTGGTCGACTATCTCCAGCTGCTGCAAGGCTCGGGCAAGACGGGCGACAGCCGCGTCAACGAGATTTCCGAGATCAGCCGTGGCCTCAAGACGCTGGCCAAGGAGCTCAATGTGCCGGTGATCGCGCTCTCGCAGCTCAGCCGTGCGGTGGAAAGCCGCGAGGACAAGCGCCCGCAGCTCTCGGACCTGCGCGAATCCGGCTCGATCGAGCAGGACGCGGACATGGTGTGGTTCCTCTACCGCGAGGACTATTACGAGATGAGCAAGGAGCCCAAGATCGAGGACGAAGGCGCCTATGCGGCCTGGTTCGAGAAGATGGAGCGGATCAAGGGCCACTCAGAGCTGATCGTCGCCAAGCAGCGCCACGGCGCCACCGGCAAGGTGCGGCTCTACTTCGATTCCAAGATCACCCGCTTCACCGATCTGGCCGACGATGGGCTGGCGGCGGCTTACGACGACTGAGCGTGTGGCGGGGGCGCCGGTTGGCGTTCATCCGCTTCGAGTTCAATTAGCTCGTGCTCCTGCGCAGGCAGGAGCCCAGGGCGTATGGGCGGTTCATAGCCGCCTTGGACTCCTGCTTTCGCAGGAGCACTGCTTTCGCAGAGGCAGGACAGACTCCCGATATCCGTTCGCCCTGAGCTTGTCGAAGGGCTGTCCTTTTCTTTTCCGGCGTGGAAGAAAGAAGGACAGCCCTTCGACAAGCTCAGGGCGAACGGGTGTTTTGCTGCCTACGCCCGCTTCGCCGCCGCGGTCCGCTCGGCGATGCGCTGTTCGAGGATCGTCAGCGGCATGGCGCCGTCGCGCAGCACTTCGTGGAAGGCCTTGATGTCGAACGCGTCGCCCAGCTCCGCCTGCGCCTTGGCGCGGGCGCGGGTCCAGGCGGCGTGGCCGACCTTGTAGCTGCACGCCTGCGCCGGCATGGTGCAGTAGCGCTCGATCTCGCGCTGGCTGCGCGGCTCGGCGAAGCCGGTGGTCTCGACCATATAGCGCGTCGCCCGCGCCCGATCCCATTTCTTGGCGTGGATGCCGGTGTCGACGACGAGCCGCGCGGCGCGGAACAGGAAGGACTGGAGATAGCCCGCCCGGTCGAGCGGCGTCGGATAGCCGCCCAGCTCGTCGGCAAGGCCCTCGGCATAGAGCGCCCAGCCCTCGCTATAGGCGCTGTAGCCGCCCACGCGCCGCAGGATGGGCAGCGCGCCCGATTCCTGCATGGTCGAGATCTGGAGGTGATGGCCGGGCACGCCCTCATGATAGGTGAGCGAGCGCAGGCCGTATTTCGGCCAGTCGGCGACGTCCTTGAGATTGATGAAGTAGATGGCCGGTCGCGAGCCGTCGAGCGCGGCGCGGTGATAATAGCCGTTGGAGGCGCCGTCCTGGATCTCGACCGGCACGGCGCGGATCTCCAGCGGCGCCTGGCTGGGGCCGTTGAAGGCGCGCGGCAGCAGCGCGTGGAGGGCGTGATAATCCTCGTTGAGGCCGGCGAGCAGCGCGGCCCGGCCCCCGGGCGTGTCCGGATAGAGCTGGTCGGGGCGGCCGTTGAGCGCGGTCAGCCGCTCGCCCACGGTGCCGGTGGTGAGGCTGTTGGCCTTGAGGATCGTGTCCAGCTCGGCGCTGATCTCGGCGACCTGCGCGAGGCCCATCTGGTGGATCTCCTCGGGCGTCATCGTGGTGGTGGTCCACTGGGTGATGGCGTCCTGATACATCTCGTCGCCGCGCGGCACGCGCCACAGGCCGTCCCCTGCGGCCGTGGTCGGCTTCAGCTCCGAGACCAGCGCCATCTGCCGGTCGAGCGCGGGATAGACCTTGCCCTCGATGATGGCGGCCGCCTGCGCCGTCCAGTCGCCCGCGATGTTCGCCTTGGCGGCGCGGTCGGCCAGCGACTTCGCCATGGAGCTTTCCGCCGGCGCCTGCTCGCGTAGCGCGCGCATCTGGCCGAGCGTCAGGTCCAGCGACCAGCCCGGCGCCAGATAGCCGCGCGCGGCATAGGCGCGCTGCACGTCGCTGTCATTGTCGAGGCTGGTGGCGAAGGCGTCGAGGCGGGCGAGATAGGCATCGCAATCGGCCTTGTCGGCGATGCTGTGCGTGCTGTTCAGGAAATCGGGGATGTTGAAATAGGCGCCGCCCTGCTGATAGATTCGGTAGGGCGTGCCGATCGACGAGAGATCATATTTCTCCGCCGGGATGAGCTGGCGCTCGACCGAGTAGCGGATGCAGGCGAGGTTGAGCTTGTCCTTGTCGGTGAGCGTGGCGGGATCGAAGCCGTCCAGCAGCGCCTTGGCCTCACGGGTCCGCCGCAGATCGTCCGCGACGCCGGCGAGGCTGTTGTCGTCGAGCTTCGACTTCATCGCCGCGCGCTCGCCCTTGTCGAGGCCGAGCGAAGTCGCGGCCCGTGGCGAGGCGTCCACCATGGCGAAGAAGATGCGGTTGAAGGCGTCGTCCAGCGCCGGCGTCGTCTCGCCCGCGGCGGCAGGGGCCGCCTGCGCGAAGGCGCGGGGCGCCATGCCGGCGAACATGGTGGCTGCGGAGGTGAGCAGGAACTCGCGTCGTTTCATGGGGATGGCTCCATCCTTGTCGTGATGGCACGGCAGACTAGAGGCTGATCCCGCGCTGTCCAGCGAGTCTGTTTCGGCATGCGCCTTGCGGCACCGGCCCGCTCCCCCACGGGGTCCCCGCAAAGTATTACTTTGCGGGGCGAGCCCCACCCGGGCACCCAACGCCAGTAGCCTATGGGTGGTCCGGTGGGGTTCGGACGAGTCACGTGCCTCGGCCGAAGGCCGGTGCCGCCTCAAAATTCGCTCTTCCGCGAATTTCCAGACAGACTCTCACAGATTCTGGGCCGCGACCCAGCCGCTCGCCCAGGCCCACTGGAAATTATAGCCGCCGAGCCAGCCGGTCACGTCCACCGCCTCGCCGATGACATGGAGGCCGGGCAGGCGGACGGCTTCCATGGTCCGGGAGGAGAGGCCGGCAGTGTCGATGCCGCCGGCGGTCACTTCCGCCTTGGCGAAGCCCTCGCTGCCGTCGGGCGTGAAGCGCCAGTCCCCGAGCCGGTCCTGCGCGGCGATGAGGGCACGGTCGGGCAGGTTGCCGATGTCGCCCTCCAGCGCGAGCCGGGCGGCGAGCAGGCCCGCGAGGCGCTCGGGCAGCGCCTCGCCCAGCAGGCGGCGCAGGGTCGCGCGCGGCGTGGCGCGCTTGGCACCGAGCAGCCAGCCGGCGGGATGGTCGGGCAGGAAATCGATGCCGATCCGCTCGCCGCGCTGCCAGTAGGAGGAGATTTGCAGGATGGCCGGGCCGGAGAGGCCGCGATGGGTGAAGAGAGCGGCTTCCCGGAACGCCGCCTTGCCGCAGCGCGCGACCACTTCGGCCGAGACGCCGGACAGCTCCCGGAACAGCGCTTCCTCGCCGCTGAGCGTGAGCGGCACCAAGGCGGGGCGCGGCTGCACGACCTTGAGGCCGAACTGGCGGGCGAGATCATAGGCGAAGCCGGTCGCGCCCATCTTCGGGATGGAGGGGCCGCCGGTGGCGATCACCAGTGCGGGCGCGGTGGCGGTGCGCGCGCCGGCCGAGACGGAAAAGCGCCCGTCGGCATGGCCGACCGCGCCGATGGCGGCATGGCAGGCGATCTCCACGTCACCCTTGGCGCATTCGGCGAGCAGCATCTCGACGATCTGGCGGGAGGAGCCGTCGCAGAAGAGCTGGCCCAGCGTCTTCTCGTGCCAGGCGATGCCGTGGCGCTCGACCAGCGCCAGAAAATCCCGCGGCGTGTAGCGGCTGAGCGCGGACTTGGCGAAATGCGGGTTCTTCGAGAGGAAGCGGTCGGCCGCCACGCCCAGATTGGTGAAGTTGCACCGCCCGCCGCCGGAGATGAGGATCTTCTTGCCCGGCCGCTTGGCATGATCGAGCAGCAGCACCCGCCGCCCGCGCTGCCCGGCCGTCGCCGCGCACATGAGCCCCGCCGCGCCGGCGCCGAGGATGATCGCGTCATAGGAGGCGGCAGGCTGCATCGGGGCGCCATAGGGGTTCGGGCGCGGGGTGGGAAGTGGCGCGGCCCTGCTCTCTGTTCCACTGGAACGGGCTATGGACGCTCCTGGACGAAGTGGATCAGGCGATCATGAAGCTGTTCGGGCGTGAGCTTGCCGGAGACCAGCTTCTCGATCCATTGACCCAGGAGCGGCGTTTCGGGTTCATCGTCCGGAACCACAAGATCCCAGCCGTTGAGCGCCAGAAACTCGATCATGGCGGCGGCTGCCGTTCTCTTGTTGCCGTCGGAAAACCCATGGTCGCGCAAGATGGCGGCACAAAGATGGATAGCCAGTGCCAAGGGGGCATCCACCCCCTCATAGTGGAACAGATTCCGGAGGGGCGGCGGCCGCGCTGTGAACGAGATTTTCGTCCCTGATGCCGGCAAGCCCGCCGAACCGCTCTATCTGGCCGGCGTGAATATCCCTGACATCCTCGAATGTCAGCCAGACAGGCTCACCGTCCAAGGTAGCTCAGCGTATTTTCATACCGGCTGTTGATATCATCGCGAAGCTGCTTGCGATCCGTCTCGGGGCGCGGTCTGGCCTTGAGAGGCTTACGATCGACGACCGGAGTCTGATACGCTGTAGCCATCGCAACCTCCTGCTCGCTGTGCGCTGATGGTCCGGACGATAGTTAGGCGATAGGATGCGCGAGTCAACGAAGCGTTGAAGTCTGCCCCGCCTCAGAACACCGGCTGGTTGGCCGGATCGTCCGGATCGGCAACCGGGGTGGAGACGGTGTGGATGCCGCACTCCACCTTGTCCCAGCCGCGCCAGCGGCCGGCGCGGGGGTCTTCGCCGGGCAGGACCTTGCTGGTGCAGGGCTCGCAGCCGATCGAGAGATAGCCCTGCGCCTCCAGCGGGTGGCGGGGCAGGTCGTGGGCGGTGAAATAGGCCTCCAGCGCGTCCTTGTCCCAGTCGCCCAGCGGATTGATCTTGAGGCGGCCGTCCTCGATCTCGAAGCGCGGCAGGTTCTGGCGGGTGACGGACTGGAACGCCTTGCGGCCGGAGATCCAGCTGTCCAGCCCTTCCTTGGCGCGGGCCAGCGGCTCGACCTTGCGGATGGCGCAGCAGCCGTCCGGATCATAGGACCAGCGCAGGCCCTTGTCGTCCCGGGCGGCGAGCACGGCCGGATCGGGCGTCACCGCGCGGCTGTTCGTGAAACCCAGCGTCTCGACCAGCGTGGCGCGATAGTCGAGCGTCTCGGGAAACATCTTGAGCGTGTCGACGAAGATGACCGGCATGGCGGGGTCCGCCTGCGCCACCAGATGCAGCAGCACCGCGCTCTCCGTGCCGAAGGAGGAGACGACGGCGACCTCGCCGAGAATGCCGTCCGCCACCAGCGCCTTGAGCATCGCGCCCGCCTCCACGCCCGCGAAGCGCGCGTTGAGGGCGTCGGCTTGCCGCTGTGTCCAGCGCGGGGCGACGTCGATGCGGTCGATGCTGCGCGCGGCCTCAGCCATGGCGCAGCTTCCAGACCGGCACCGCATCGTCGGCGGCCGTCTGGTAGACGAGGTCGTAGCGGTTGAGCGCGGCGTCCAGCGCCTGCCGGTCGATCGGGGCGTCCGGCGCGAAGGCGTCGAACCCGCAGCGGCGCATGAACAGCATCTGGTCGACCAGCACGTCGCCCGAGGCGCGCAGCTCGCCCTTGTAGCCGGCCTCGCGCAGGATGCGGGCGGAGGAATAGCCGCGCCCGTCGCGGAAGCGGGGGAAGTCGATCTCGATCAGCGCGAGCCGGTCCAGATGCGGGATGAGCAAGCGGGCATCCTCCCCCGCCTCGATGCGCACGGCGGTGGCATTGGCCTGATCGAGGAAGGCGTCGAGCGAGACGGCGGGCTCGTCATGCGGCGCGTCGTCGCGCAGGCGGATCTCATTCTCAGCCATAGATCGCCTCCTTGAACGGGTCCATGCCGATGCGGCGGTAGGTATCGAGGAAGCGCTCGCCCTGCGCGCGCTCGCGCAGATAGACGTCGGTCGCCTTCTCCACGGCATCGACGATGCCCTTCTCGTCAAAGCCGGGGCCGGTGATCCTGGCGAGGCTGGTATCCTCCGCGCCCGATCCGCCGAGCAGGAGCTGGTAGTTCTCCGTGCCTTTCCGGTCGACGCCCAGGATGCCGATATGGCCGGCATGATGATGGCCGCAGGCGTTGATGCAGCCGGAAATCTTGATCTTCAGCTCGCCCAGCTCCAGCTGCCGGTCCATGTCGGCGAAGCGCTCGGCGATCTTCTGCGCGATGGGGATCGAGCGTGCATTGGCGAGGCTGCAATAATCGAGGCCCGGGCAGGCGATGATGTCCGTGACCAGATCGAGATTGACATCGGCGAGGCCGGCCGCGTCGAGCGCCTGCCAGACCGCGTGCAGATCCTGCTTGCGGACATGGGGCAGCACGAGATTCTGGGCATGGCTGACGCGGATGTCGTCGAAGCTGTAGCGCTCGGCGATGTCCGCCACAGCCTCCATCTGCTCGGCCGTCACGTCGCCGCCGATGCCGGCGATCGGCTTGAGGCTCACATTGACGATGGCATAGCCCGGCGCCTTGTGCGCGATGGTCTGGCGGTCCACCCACAGGGCGAAGTCGGGATCGGAGCGGTCGATCGCCTCCGGCAGTCCCGTCTCGAACGGGGGCGGCGCGAAATAGGCGGCGATCCGCTCATATTCGGCATGCGGGAAATCGGTGCCCAGCGTCAGGATATGCGCGAAGGCCTCCTCCACCTGCCGCGTGAATTCCTCATGGCCCAGATCATGGACCAGGATCTTCATGCGCTGCTTGTGGATATTGTCGCGCCGGGCATGGCTGTTCCACACCCGCAGCACGGCCTGGATGTAGGAGAAGATCTCCTCCCCCGGGCAGAAGGCGCGGATCGGATAGGCGATGAACGGCGTGCGGCCCATGCCGCCGCCGGCGAACACCTCGAAGCCCTGCTCGCCCGCCTCATTGCGCACGATGCGCAGGGCAAGGTCGTGCCAGCGCAGCGCCGCGCGATCCTCCGCCGAGGCGATCAGCGCGATCTTGAACTTGCGCGGCAGGTAGCTGAACTCGGGATGGAAGGTGGTCGCCTGCCGGATCAGTTCGGCCCAGGGGCGCGGGTCCATGATCTCGTCGGCCGCGGCGCCGGCATATTGGTCCGCCGAGATGTTGCGGATGCTCTCGCCCGAGGTCTGGATGGCGTGCATCTCCACCGTGGCCAGCTCGGCGAGGATATCCGGCGCCTGCTCCAGCTTGATCCAGTGATATTGGAGGTTCTGGCGGGTGGTGAAATGGCCGTAGCCCCGGTCATAGGTGCGGGCGATATGGGCCAGCTTGCGCATCTGCCTGCCGTTCAGCGTGCCATAGGGGATGGCGACGCGCAGCATATAGGCGTGGAGCTGGAGATAGAGGCCGTTCTTGAGCCGCAGCGGCTTGAACTGGTCCTCCGTCATCGCGCCGGCGAGGCGGCGGCGGGTCTGGTCGCGGAACTCGTCGACGCGCGCGTCGACGATGGCCTGGTCATACTGGTCGTAGCGATACATGGTCAGATCACCCAGTTGCCGACGCTCGGGTCGGCCGGCTTGCGGCTGAGGTCCAGGCGCACGGTGGGGCCGAGCGCGCGGATGCGGTCCTTGATGTGGGCGGGACGGATATCATCGCCCTCGCGCGCGGCGTCGATCACATAGGGTATGTTGACACGCCGCGCGGCGTTTTCCGCGTCGGCGATCTCCTGGCCCTTGTCGCCCACGTCGATGGCGTCGTTCACATGGACGGACCAGCCTTCGCCGGTCCACCAGACGACATCGCCGGTGGCGAGATCATTGCCCGTCAATATCTTCATCTGTTCTGCGATCCTTCGGAATTGAACCGGCCCTGGGACCGGAAGCGGCCGAGCGGCAGGCAGTCCATCGCATCGGCGCGCCGTGCGACTTCGCCCACCACGATCAGCGCCGGGCTCTCGACGGCCATGCGCGCCACCAGATCGCCCAGATCGGCGAGCAGCGAGCGCAGCACACGCTGGTCCGGCCGTGTCGCCTTCTCGATCACGGCGACGGGCGTGGACGGCGCGAGGCCGTCCGCCATCAGCTTCTCGGCAATGTCCTGCGCGGTGGCGAGGCCCATATAGATGACCAAGGTGCGGCCGGCGCCGGCGAGGCCCGCCCAGTTCTGGTCCGAGAGGCCCTTGCACTGGCCGGCGACGAAGCTGACGATGCTGGCGTCCTCGCGATGCGTGAGCGGCAGGCCGGCGCTCGCCCCGCCGCCGATCGCCGCGCTGATGCCGGGCACGATCTCGCAGGGCACGCCGGCCTCGCGGCACGCCTCCAGCTCCTCGCCGCCGCGGCCGAAGATGAAGGGGTCGCCGCCCTTGAGGCGCACCACGTCGCGGCCGGCCAGCGCCTCGGCGACGAGCAGCGAATTGATCGCCTCCTGCCGCATCGAATGGCGCGAGCGCTGCTTGGCGACGCAGATCAGCTCGGCGTGGGGCGGGGCCAGCGCCAGAATGGCGGGATCGACGAGGCCGTCATGCACGATGAGGGCCGCCCGCTCGATCAGCCGCAGCGCGCGCAGCGTCAGCAGGTCCGGATCGCCCGGACCCGCGCCGACGAGATGGACCGTGCCCGGTCGTGAGGGATGTGCCTGTGCCATGCTGGGATCAATGGGCAGGGCGGGCGGCGAATCGCAAATCAGATTGCCTTGTCCCGCATGGAGGAAAAGTTTTGTCCGGGGGCGGCAGGCCGGATTCGCCAAAGCGGTTGCCGATCGCCCGAAATAGCGTAACTTTCGATTAACCAGGCCTCAAAAGGGTTTGAGTCGCCTGGTCTGCGGGTGGGACGCAGAGTGGGAGAATATGCGATGATGAAATCGACAATGCTGGCGGGCGTTACGGCGCTGGCCTTCCTGTCTTCGGCAGCTTCGGCCGAGATATTCGTGGGCGATACGACCGGCGGTCCGACCTGGAACCGGCCCTTCACCATGACCGATCTCTCCGGCGTGGGCACGGCCGTGCCCTATGCGGTGGACGGCTTCACGGTGAGCGCGGACGGCAGCTATGATTTCCTGTCCACGGCCGGCTGGGACAATTTCCTGCTGCTTTACGAAGTGTCGTTCGATCCGCTCGACCAGTTCACCAACCTGCTGGCGCTGAACGACGATTTCGCGGGGATCGGGACGTCCGGCTTCTCCTTCGCGCTGAACACCGGCACCACCTATTTCGCGGTGACCACCGGCTTCAGCAATGTTGATTTCGGCGCCTACACGCTTGAGATCACCGGCCCCGGCGACGTCATTCCCGGCGATGGCGGCCCGGCCGTGCCCGAGCCGACGACCTGGGCGATGATGCTGGCGGGCATGGGCGCGATCGGCTATGCCATGCGGCGCCGGCGCTCGGTGAGCGTCAGCTTCGCCTGATCGGGCGCAGACAGCAGCATCGGGAAGCGCCGCCGGTCCATGACCGGCGGCGTTTTCCGTTGAGGGGCATAGGGCTTGGGTGGTCGGGCCACCTGACTCCCCTCCCCTTCACGGGAGGGGCAGGAGGAGGGGCTTCCCCCGCAGCGCAGCGCTCAGTCGCAAGACCCCACCCCAACCCCTCCCCTAAAGGAGAGGGGCTTAGCCAGGATCAGCGATCCGCCACCACCTCCAGCGGCCGCAGGCCCACGCCGATGATGGCGCGCGGCTGCTCGATCTCGGCGGAGACGACCGGATAGGCGCAGGCGTCGGCGGTATAGGCGCCGGCCGGGCGGTGATTGCCCGAGAGGCCGATGCCGCCCGCCGGCCCGTTGGGCGCGACGACATGGGTGGGGCGGTTCCAGTTGACGATGCCCGCGCGCGCATTGGACCAGAAGCGGTCATATTGCTCGGGGCTGCCGCCGATCAGGGCGGCGGCGAGGCCGAAGCGGCTGTTGTTGGCCTCGGCGATCGCCTCCTCGAAGGTGGCGACCGAGACGATCTGGAGCAGCGGGCCGAACAGCTCCACGTCCGGCCGCTCCTTCATCGCGGTCACGTCGATGATCGCGGGGGTGACGAAGGGCAGGCCCGCGCGCGGCCGCTGCATGTGCCGGATCGGCCGGCCGCCGTTGCTCATGAGATAGAGGAAGCTCTCGGTGAGCCCATCGGCCGCCTCCATGTCGATCATCGGCCCCATATAGGGGGCGGGATCGGCATGGGGGCCATCGATGACCAGCCGGTCGACGAGCGTGCGGATCTCCTCCACCATCATGTCGCGCAGCGTGTCGCGCACGATCAGGCGGCGGGCGCACAGGCAATGCTGGCCGCCGAAAGCGAAGGCGGACTGGACCACCAGCGCGGCCGAGGCGGCGATGTCCGGCGTGTCCCAGGCGATGATGGGGCTGTTGCCGCCCATCTCCAGCGCCAGCAGCATCTCGGGCCGGCCGCCATGGGCGCGGGCGATGGCGAGGCCGGTCTGGCTGGAACCGGTGAAGAGCAGGCCGCGCACCGCCTCATGCGCCAGCAACGCCTTGCCGGCCTGCGCGCCGCCCTGCACGCAGGCGAGCGCCGTCTCCGGCACGCCCGCCTCGTGGAACAGGCTCGTGAGCAGGGCGCCGGTGGCCGGCGTCTTCTCGGACGGCTTGAACAGCACGCTGTTGCCCGCGACCAGCGCGGCGACGATGTGGCCTGCGGGGATCGCCGCCGGCATGACATGGGGCGTGATGACCGCGACGACGCCGTGCGGCTTGTGGCGCAGCGCCGAGCGGGCGCCGAGCGCGCCTTCGAGGCGGCGCTGGCCGGTGCGCTCGGCATGGGCGCCGGCGGCGCGGTCCACCCGGTCCATGACCGTGGCGACTTCGTGCCGCGCATCCCACAGCGGCTTGCCGGTCTCCCGGGCGATCAGGTCCGCCAGCCTGTCCTCGGCGGCGCGCACGCCGTTTGCGAAGCGCCGCATGGCCTCGATGCGATAGGTGACGGGCAACGCCGCCCAGCCCGCCCAGTCGCGCTCGGCCACCCGTGCCAGCGCGGGCACGTCGCCGGGCTCACCTTCCCAGATGATTTCGCCAGTCGCCGGCGCGACGGAAAGAAGCCTGTCGGACATGGTGCCGCTATGGGCGCCTATTGGTTGCCAGCTTATTGACGATGCGGTGGAATGAGGGTCCCGTGGCCCGCCATCTCCGAATGGAACACCCGGCACAAGCCGGTTCAACCTCAATCGGACAGAGTTTGCGAGCGCGGCGCCGGCGCGCATTGCCAAGGGGTGGGCAATGGCTTTATCGCCCGCCACGGGGAGGATGCCGCAGGCGCCCGCGGGGACGCGGAGCCGGGACCGGCATTCAGAGGGGATGTGCAGTGGACAGCTATGATCTGGTCGTGATCGGCAGCGGGCCGGCGGGGCGCCGCGCGGCCGTGCAGGCGGCCAAGCTCGGCAAATCCGTGCTGGTGGTGGAAGGCCGCAAGCGCGTGGGCGGCGTCTCGGTGCATACCGGCACCATCCCCTCCAAGACGCTGCGCGAGACCGTGCTCAACCTCACCGGCTGGCGCGAGCGCGGCTTCTACGGCCGCTCCTACCGGGTGAAGAAGGAGATTGGCGGGCAGGATCTCGATCATCGCATCGACAAGACGCTGGCCTATGAGGTGGACGTGCTGGAGCATCAGTTCCAGCGCAACGGCGTGCGCACCATGGAGGGCTTCGCGCGCTTCGCCGATCCGCACAGCGTGATCGTGACCGCGCCGGACGGCAGCGAGATCGCCGTGCGCGGCGCGCGCTTCCTGATCGCGGTGGGCACAGTGCCGTTCCGGCCGGACTATATCCCGTTCGACGAGGATATCGTGCTGGACAGCGACATCCTGATCGAGAGCCCGCGCGTGCCGCGCAGCCTGACGGTGATCGGCGCGGGCGTGATCGGCATCGAATATGCGACGATCTTCTCGGCGCTGGACGTGAATGTCACGCTCATCGAGCCGCGCGCCACCTTCCTCGACTTCATCGACCGGGAGATCATCGAGGAATTCGTGCATCAGTTGCGCGACCGGGGCATGACGATCCGCCTCGGCGCGACGGTGACGCAGGTCGCCAAGGACGCGGGCGGCAGCGTCGTCACCACGCTGGACGACGGGCGCGCGGTGCGCAGCGAGATGCTGCTGTTCGCCGCCGGCCGGGTCGGCGCGACGACGGCGCTGGGGCTGGAGCATTGCGGCCTCTGCGTGGACGGGCGCGGCCGCCTCAAGGTCGATCCCAAGACCTTCCAGACGGACGTGCCGCACATCTATGCCGCGGGCGACGTGATCGGCTTTCCCAGCCTCGCCTCCACCTCCATGGAGCAGGGCCGCATCGCCGCCTGCCACGCCTTCGACCTGCCCATGCCGCCGGCGCCCCAATATTTCCCCTATGGCGTCTACGCCGTGCCGGAAATCTCGACCGTGGGGATGAGCGAGCAGGAGGTGAAGGACAAGAAGATCCCCTATGAATGCGGCATCGCCCGCTTCCGCGAGACATCGCGCGGGCACATCATGGGGCTGGATTCCGGCCTCATGAAGATGATCTTCTCGATCAAGTCGCGCCGGCTGCTCGGCGTCCACATCATCGGCGAGGGGGCGACCGAACTGATCCACATCGGCCAGGCGGTGCTGAACCTCAAAGGCACGATCGACTATTTCATGGAGAACAGCTTCAACTATCCGACGCTGGCGGAGGCATACAAGATCGCCGCGCTGGATGCCTGGAACCGGATGCCGATGAAGGGGTGAGACGGGGCGGCCGAGGCGGGTGAATGAGAGGCCTGCCCGTGAAGATGGAACCCCCTGCAAAACCGATCCGTTCGCCCTGGGCCTGTCGAGGGACTCCCTTTCTTCCTTGCCGTGCATTTGAAGAAGAAGTGCCCTTCGACAGGCTCAGGGCGAACGGAGTCTGAGTTTGATCCTCTGGAGGCCCGTTCAAGTGGAGCAGTGCTCCTGCGAAAGCAGGAGCACATGCCGGTTCAATATGAACAGGACACGCTCCAGTGGAGCCCTTATCCTGCGCCCCGCCGCTCATCGCGCGTAGGCGGTCACCAGCCATGCCTTGCCGTCCAGCAGGACGCCCTTGTCCGGCGTGTGATGCGGGGCGAACGCTGCGGCCAGCGCCGCGATGGCGGCCTCCCTCCGGTCCTCGGGCACCTGACGCCCCACATTGGTGGCGGTGAGGATGAAATGCGCGCTTTCCTCCGCATGCGCGCCGGGGCCGCCGATCGGCAGGCTGCGCTCGCAGGCGATGAGGGCGATGTCGCCGAAGCCTGCCTCGGTCAGGATCTCGGTGAGATAGACGGCATCGGCCAGCGCGAAGGGGCCGGGCGCATGCGGATCGGGCGGGCTTTCGGGCGGCGTGACGAACGGCGCCAGCGTCGCCTGGATGAGCGTCATCCAGCCATTCTCCCGGGGCGGCGCCCAGACCGCGAGGTCGATGCGCCCGCCCTCCTTCACCATGCGGCGCAGATTGCGGAAGCCGGCCTTCGCATCGGGAAAGAACATGCTGCCGAAGCGCGAGAAGAGCCGGTCGAACGGGCTGCCGGTCACGCTCGCTATGGCCGCGTCCGCGCAGACGAAGCGCATGTCCGACTGGGTGCCCATGCTGGCGCGCAGCTGGGCCGCCCGGACGAGGTCCGGCGAGAGGTCGAGGCCGGTCACATGGCCGCCGGGCGAGACGGCGCGGCCGATGTTCATCGTCGTGCCGCCGCCGCCGCAGCCGATGTCGATGACGCGCTCGCCGGGGCGGAAGCCGGCATGCGTCATCAGCGCGGCGCCGATCGGCGCGATCATGCCCTCGAAGCGCGGCAGATGGTCGAGCCAGTTGCGGCCCATGTCGCCGCCCCAGTCCTCCGCCGGGCGGTCCGCGTCCGCGTCGCTCATGCCGTGCGCCTTTCCGTGGTTCATCGCGTGCCTCGACCATAGCCGATGATAGGCGGGCATGGCCAGACTTGGTCCATAAGCGCGCCGGAGCCGATCCGCATGGCGCGTGCCCGCCTCTGCCATTTACAAACCTATATGGAACATTTTTATTGACATCGTGACGCTACTTGGTTAGAAGAGGGCAAGATCGGAATTATCCCGATTCGGCGCGGCGCTTTCCCCGGAGGCGGCGCGCTTTCCATTTGGGATCGAGGCCCGGCGTGGTGTCGGAAGACGCCCCCGGCTCCCACCCGCGGGCGGGACGGGCCTTCCCATCCATTTTTTTGCACAGGATCAGCGGACATGGCGAAGGTTGGACGCCGCGCCGGCAAGGGACGCCGGGACACGGTGCATTGGAACAAGGACAGGGAGGACCGCTTCATCGCGGCGCTCGAGCGGACCTGCAATGTCGCCCGGGCCGCGGCCGAGATCGGCGTGCATACGCGCGGGCTCTACAGACGGCGACAGACCGACCCGGACTTTGCCCGGCGGTGGCGCGAGGCGATCGACGCAAGCTTCGATGCCCTGCGTCTGCGCATGCTGGTGCGGGTGAGCGAAGGCTGGGTCCGCACCGAGACGCGCATCGACCCCGAGACAAAGAAGGCGACGATGATCAAGACGGTGCACGACATGTTCCCCGGCCCTGCGGTGGCGCTGCTGCGGCTCCGTCAGGAAGAGGTTCTCGCGATGCGGCGCATCGAGGCGGAGGAGCGGGCGGTGCGGGCGGGCGAGGCGCCCGAGACACAGGGCGTTCGCGCGCGGGCCTTCATGGACCAGATCCGGGCGAGGCTGCTCGATACGGCGGGCGGGGACGAAGCGGGCCGGGACGAGGTCGACCCGGACGGGGAGGGCGGCAGGGATGACGGATCGGCGGACGGCTGAGGCGACCAGCCGGGCGGCGCTGTCCGACGTGGAACTGATCGCCTCGCTGCCCGACGCCGACTATGAGGCGGCGCTGGCCGCGCTCGGCGAGGCGGGCCTCGAATGGGCGCGTCGCGACTGGCGATGCCGGGCACGGCCGAGCCAGCTGCCGCCCGAAGGCGACTGGTTCGTCTGGCTGATCCTGGCGGGGCGCGGCTTCGGCAAGACGCGGGCCGGCGCGGAGTGGGTCCGCGCGATCGGCGAGGCGGATGGAACGGCGCGTATCGCGCTGGTCGGCGGTTCCTTGCAGGAAGCGCGCACGGTGATGGTGGAGGGCGAGAGCGGCCTGCTGGCCATCGCGCCGGCGGGGCGGCGACCGCTCTGGCAACCGGCGCTGCGGCGGCTGCGCTGGCCGAGCGGCGCGATCGCCACGCTCTATGGCGCTGCAGACCCCGAGACGCTGCGCGGACCGCAGCACAGCCATGCCTGGGCCGACGAGATCGCCAAATGGCCGCGCGGATCGGCGGCATGGGACAATCTGGCGATGGGGCTGCGGCTGGGCGCTCGGCCGCAGATGGTGGCGACGACCACGCCGCGCCCGGTGGTGCTGCTGCGGCGGCTGGCGGCCGACCGCCAGGTGGTGGTGACGCGCGGGCGGACGCGGGATAATCGCGCCGCCCTGCCGCGCAGCTTCCTGGCGGAGATGGCGCGCAGCTATGGCGGCACGCGGCTCGGCGCGCAGGAACTGGACGGCGCGCTGATGCTGGACGTGGACGGCGCGCTCTGGACGCGCCGCCTGCTCGATGCCTGCCGGCTGGTGGGCGCGGCGCCGGAGCGGGACGCGCTCGGCCGGCTGGTGATCGGCGTCGATCCGCCAGCGAGCGAGACGGGCGATGCCTGCGGGATCGTGGTGGCGGGGCTGGACCGGGAGGGCCGGGCGCTGGTGCTGGAGGATGCGACGGTGGCGCATGCCAGCCCCGAAGGTTGGGCGCGGGCGGTGGCGGACGCGGCCTGGCGCTGGCGCGCGGACCGGGTCGTGGCCGAGGCGAACAATGGCGGCGCGATGGTCGGCGCGGTGCTGCGCGCGGCGGACATCAGCCTGCCGCTGCGGCTGGTGCATGCGGCGCACGGCAAATCGGCGCGGGCCGAGCCGGTGGCGGCGGCCTATGAAGCGGGCCGGGTCCGCCATGCCGGCCTGTTCGCCGATCTGGAGGCGCAGCTGTGCGGCATGATGACCAATGGTCGCTATGAGGGGCCGGGCCGATCGCCGGACCGGGCGGATGCGCTGGTCTGGTGCCTCACCGATCTGTTGCTGGGGCGACAGGACGCCCCGCGGCTGCGGCGGTTGTGAAGCGGGACGTGCTGCATCCTCAACGCGAATCACTTGCTTTTGAGACCCAATGAGCGGACGATGAAAGGCGGGCGGTGCCGGGTGGAGCATTCCCCGGATGGAAGATATTCTGAAGAGGATCGCAGGCGCTTCGACGCTGCCACTCCTGTGGCGGCAGATGACACGCTATTTCGGGCGCCATGGATTTGGCGCCGTGAGCTATTATTGGCTGCGCGCGACCACCCATTTGCCGGCCACCATGCCGCTTCAGCACGGTTTTTCCAGAGACGAGATCGATCTTTATCTTTCGCTCGACTTTCAACATCTCGATATCGTGCCGCGCGCGGCGCTGGCCGCGGGCATGCCGATCCGGTGGAGCACGATCTGGCGCAGTGCGGAGCCGACGGCCGATGAGCGCGCTTTTCTGGAGGCCATGCGCGCGGTTGGCTTCTCGGACGGCTTCTCGCTGCCCTGCTACGGGCCGGGCGGGCGCAATGCCGTGGTGGGGCTCGGCAAGATGGCGGACGATGCGGACCTGAGCCCGAGTCACATGGCGCTGCTGCACTTCGCGGCGCAGGCGGCGCATCTGCGCATCTGCGCGCTGTTTGCCGATGAAGGCACGCTCGACCGGCAGCTCTCGGCGCGCGAGACGGAAATCCTGAACTGGGTGGCGCGCGGCAAGAGCAATGCGGTGATCGCCGAGATCCTCTCCATCTCGCCGGGCACGGTCGATACCTATATGCGGCGCATCTACGAGAAGCTGGATGTGTCCGACCGGACCTCGGCGGCGGTCAAGGGCGTGGGGCTGGGCCTGATCGCGGCCTAACTGGCGGATTTCGGCAACCGGATTCCCTCGCCCACCTTCGAATTGATCGCCGATCCCGGCGCGGTCAGCGTGCCCGCGATCCTTTCCGACCTTGCCGGCTCTGCGATTGCCTATGCGGGCGACGAGGGCGCGCCGCTGCTTTCGGGCTTCGCGGGCGAAGGGGACACGCTGCGCGCGGCGAGCGAGGCGGTGCTTGCGCTGCATGGACTGCAATGGCGGGAGCAGGACGGAAGGCTGGGCCTGACGGGCGGCACACGAACCGGCGCCACGCTCGATCCCGGCGATGCCCTGTGCCGGCTGGACGGCGAGCCGGAGCCGGCCGCCACCAGGAAGCGGGCGCCCATCGAGACCGTGCCGATCCGCCTCTCGATCCGCCATCATGATCCGGCGCGCGACTTCCAGCTCGGCATCCAGACGGCGGAGCGGCCCGGGCCGGGCACGCAGGTCGCCGAATATGACTGCCCGGCCGCGCTATCCGCCGGGGCGGCGCGGGGACTGGCCGATCAGGCCATGCGGCGCGCGCTGCGGCGCCGCACCGCCCTGCGCTGGCCGGCCGGCTGGTCCGCGCTGGCCATCGGGATCGGCGATATCGTTTCGATCGCGGATGAGCCGGGCTATTGGCTGGTCGAGGGCCGCGACTGGGAGGATATGGCTGTGCGGCTGAGCCTGCGGGCGCATGTGGCGGGAACGCGCCCGAGCGGCGTGGGCGGCGATCCCGGCGCGCCGGTGCTGGAGGTCGACCGTCCGCAAGGGGAGACGCATCTGGCGATCGTCGAGCTGCCGCCGGACGGCGTGGCGCTGGCGAGCGGGCCGGTCGTGCATGTGGCGGCGACCGGGGCGGATGCGGGCTGGCGGCGCGCGGCGCTGTTCCGGTTCCGCGCCGAGGCCGACGCCGCCGAGCCGATCGGCCGCACCGCGCCGCGCGCCGTCATCGGCACCGCGCAGAGCCTGCTGGCGGACGGCGCGCCGTGGCGCATCGACCGGCGCAATGCCGTGGACGTCCTGCTCGACAATGCGGACGACGCGCTGGTCGCGGCGGCGGACGAGCCGCTGTTCGAGGGCGCGAACCTGGCGATGCTGGGCGAGGAAATCATCCAGTTCGGCCTGGCCGAGCCGATCGGGCCGGGGCGCTACCGGCTCTCGCGCCTGCTGCGCGGCTGGCATGGCACGGAATGGGCGTGCGCTGGGCATGCCATCGGCGAGCGCTTCGTGCTGCTGGACAGGACGCGGCTTGCGCCGGTGGAAGCCGGGCCGGGCGAGGTGGGGACGCTGCTCGACATCCGGGCCATCGGATCGGGCGATGCGGTTCCGGCGGTGGCCAGCCGGGTGATCGACGGGCGCGCCGCCGTGCCGCCGGCGCCGGTGCATGGGCGCTGCGTCTCGCTGGCCGGCGGCGATCTTTCCCTCCACTGGATCCGCCGCAGCCGGCTGGGCTGGACCTGGCCGGACCATGGCGACGTGCCGCTCGGCGAGGAACGCGAGCGCTACCGGCTCAGTGTCGTGGCGGGCGGGGCCATCCTGCGCGAGTGGGATGTGACGACGCCCATGTCGCTTTATGCCGCCGCCGATTTCGCCACCGATCTCGCCATGGCCGGCGCATCGGAGATGACCATCGAGATCAGGCAGATCGGCACATCCGGTGCCGGCCGGCCGCTGATCCTTCCGGTCCCGTGACCGGCCTTTCCAATCTCATCGGGAGCATCACGCCATGATGGAAACCAACCGCCTGCGCCTTCCCCTTCTCGCCGCCGGCCAGGCGCAGAAGGAATTGATCCGCAATGAAGCGCTGGGCCTGATCGACCTCGCGGTGCAGAGCTGTGTCGAGAGCGCCGACCTGGCGACGCCGCCCGCAACGCCGGTCGCCGGGCAATGCTGGATCGTCGCGGCCGGCGCGGATCAGGCCTGGAGCGGCCGGGACGATGCGCTCGCGGCCTGGACCGACGGCGGCTGGCTGTTCGCGACGCCGGGTGCCGGCTGGCGGGCCTGGGTGCAGGACCGCGGTCACATGATGCATTTCGGCGACGCCGGCTGGGCGGATGCGCCCGCGCGCGGCGATGGCTATTATGTGGCGGGACAGCGGGTGGTGGGCGAGCGGCAGGCCGGGATTGCCGACCCTGCCGGCGGCAGCGCGCCGGATGCCGAGGCGCGCGGGGCCATATCGTCTATCCTCGCGATACTTCGGGCGCACGGCCTGATCGCGAGTTGATAGAAGTTAATCAACGAAATCGGATAAAGTTCCGCACATGCGAAAAAGAGCAGAAAGCTGCGACATTTCGGCAACAGAGGGTCATTGCATGCTTGAATATCGCTTTTTGCAAGATTACAGCAGCGAAGCAGCATTTTGCGACCTTAGTTTGAAAGGGGAAAGAGTATGCGGAAGCTTGGCATTGCCATAGCGCTCGCGTCGACCGCGATGGCCTCGCCGTCGCTCGCCAAGGACGATTCCTGGTACGTTGGTGCCGATATCGGCCTCCTTATTGCGGAGGATTCGACGACGCATCGTGACGATGGTGTCTCGATCATAACGCCGCACGCCAAGGGCTATGATGCCGGCGGTTATGTCGGCTATGATTTCGGCGGTTTCCGGCTTGAAGCCGAATATTCGCACAAGAAGGCGAAGAACAAGCAGTCCATGTATTCCAACCTGGATGCCTTCTATCCGGGTGGTATGGCACGCGTGGACAGCATCATGCTGAACGGCTTGCTGGACTTCGGTCCCGACGACGGCCTGCAGGGCTTCATCGGCGGCGGTGCCGGCGTGGCGCGCTCGAAGATCTCGCTGCCTGACACGCGGGATTCGGACAGCGGTTTCGCCTGGCAGCTCCTTGCCGGTGTCCGCGTGCCCGTGACCAGCAATGTCGATGTGTCGCTGAAGTATCGTTACTTCAACCACCGCGATATCGACCTGCGTAATGTGTTCGGCGATGCGCAGTCCACGAAGCTGCAGACCCACAGCTTCCTGATCGGCCTGGCGTATAACTTCGGCTCGGCTCCGCCGCCGCCGCCCCCGCCTCCGCCGCCCCCGCCGCCTCCGCCTCCGCCGCCTCCCCCGCCGCCTCCGCCGCCGCCGGTGGCTCAGTGCGCGCCGGGGCCGTACATCGTGTTCTTCGAGTGGGATAGCGCGGACATCACGCCCGACGCCGCCTCGATCCTCGACAACGCGGTTTCGGCTTATGCGAACTGCGGCAATGCGCAGGTCATGCTGGCCGGCCACGCCGACAAGTCGGGTTCGCCGCGTTACAATATGGGCCTCTCGGCACGTCGTAACACGTCGGTCCGGACCTATCTGACGCAGCACGGCATCCCCGATGGCGTGATCTCGTCCGAGGCGTTCGGTGAATCGCGTCCGCGCATCGAGACCGCCGATGGCGTTCGCGAGCTGCAGAACCGTCGCGTGGAAATCACCTACGGTCCGGGTTCGGGCTCCTAAGCCCGCCACCGATAACGGTAGCAAGAATGAGAAGGGGCCGGTTCGCCGGCCCCTTTTTTCATGCCATGCACATGACGTCCCTCCTGAACGTGCCGATCGGGAACCATCGCGAGATATGCCGGCGGACGGGGCGCCCAGCGCGATTCCGCGAAGATGGCGGATAGGCGACGATGCGGATCGGATCGGCATCTGGCGTGGCTGGCTGTGAGGTGAATCCAGCAGTGGCCGAATCGATAGCCGGCGGCCGACATGTCTTGTCGGAAGACAGGAGCGCAGCGCATATCGGCAGCATATAGCGGACTGGGATGCTTCCCGACCTGAGCCCCGGTTCCATTCGAGTGGGTGCAGTCGCCAGTCGCGGGTCGGTTTTGCTTGAAACAGCGCCGCAGACCCATGATATTGCTGATCGAGCCGGCACTCACGCCGGCTGCGAGGAGATGATGACGATGGCGAATTTGCCGGATCCCCGCTCGACGCCGGCGGGCTTCAACGGCGTTGCTGCCGGCATGGCCGATGCGGCCTTCGATGCCGGCCTGCGGTCCCACATGCTGTCCATATATAATTATATGGCCAGTGCGGTCCTGGTGACGGGCATTGTCGCGCTGCTGTTCGCGCAGAGCGGCCTTGCTTACCAGATTCTCGCGGGCGGCGGGGCGCTGGCCTATCTGGTGATGTTCGCGCCGCTGATCTTCGTGATGGTGCTGAGCTTCGGGATCAACCGGCTGCAGACCAGCACCGCGCAAATGATCTACTGGGCCTATGCGGTCGTCATGGGCCTGTCGATGGCGTCGATCTTCCTGGTGTTCACGCAGATGTCCATCGCGCAGACCTTCTTCGCGACGGCGGCGGCTTTCGCCGGTCTCAGCCTCTATGGCTACACGACCAAGCGCGACCTCTCGGCGTTCGGCGCCTTTCTCATCATGGGCGTCGTCGGTATCCTGGTCGCCTCGCTCATCAATCTGTTCCTGCGATCGACGGGGCTTGAACTGGCGGTGAGCATCCTCGGCGTGCTGATCTTCGCCGGGCTGACCGCCTATGACACGCAGCGGCTCAAGAGCAGCTACGCCTATGTCGCGGGGACGGAGATGGAAGGCAAGGCCGTCATCCTCGGCGCGCTCTCGCTCTATCTCGACTTCGTGAACATGTTCATGTTCCTGCTGCGCTTCATGGGCAGCCGCGAATAAGCGCCGCATCAGCTCTGAATGGAAAGGCCCCGGCGCATCGCTCCGGGGCCTTTTTCCTGTCGTCTGCTTCTGCCCGGGCGCTAAGGATTTTTTCTAGAGCGTCGCGCCTCAAATCTGATCCATCGTCCCGTTCGTGTCGAGCGCAGTCGAGACACTGATGCAGGATCGGGCAAGGTGTCTCGACTGCGCTCGACACGAACGGACGTAGGGATGATCCCGATTTAACGCACGAGGCTCTAGATGCTGTTCCGGCGAAAGCCGGACCCCAAACCCCAACGCGCTTTGCCGGGTTCTGGATTCCGGCTTTCGCCGGAATGACGGGGAGAGCGTCGCAAACAGGTTCCGTCTGCTGAGCTTAGGCAAGCGGATGCTTTGCAGGGTCTCGCCTGCACGGGCTGGCGAGACAGAATATGCGCGGGGACCCTGCTTGAATGGGACAATGCGCCGGCGAAGGCAGGGGCAAGCCAGCGATGGCGGCTCATGCGCCCTGGGCTCCTGCGTTGGGCTATGCCGGCTTTCGGCCTCGCAGGCACGATATGGCTCTATCGGAATCGGACATTCTCTAGCCGGCCTGAGCCTGCATTTGGGCGATCAGTTCGTTGTCGATCGCCTTGGCCCGGCGATAGGCGTCGCGGGCACGCAGGCGCTCGGCATAGGCGGTGAAGGCCGGGCGATCAGGAATGGTGCCGAATTGGAGGCCCCAGTCGATCTGAGAGCCGACATACACGTCGGCGGCGGTGAAGCGGGCGCCGCAGATATGGTCGCGCCCGGTGACGGCGCCTTCGAGCGCGTTGATGGTGAGATCATAGTTGCCGTAGCCGACCATGCGCTCGCGCTCAGGCGCGACGGTGAAGCCCGCCGCGCGGTTGGTGACGGCCGCTTCCAGCGGGCCGGCGGCGAAGAACAGCCAGCGATAATAGTCGGCGCGGTCGCCGGTCGCCGGGGCGAGGCCGGCGTCCGGAAAGGCATCGGCCAGATAGGCGCAGATCGCGGCGCATTCGGTCACGATCCTGTCCCCGTGGACGATTGCGGGCACCTTCCCCATCGGATTGATGGCGAGATAGTCGGGCGACTTCATGTCCTTTTCATAATCAAGGATATGCGTCTCATGGCGCGCGCCGGTCTCCTGGAGCATCCAGCGGACAATCTGTCCGCGCGACATAGGGTTGGTGTAGAAATGTAGCTGCTGCGTCATATGAACCTCCCGCAAGAGAACATATATGGAACGATCATGGCTCGCCAGCGAAATCCCCGCGCGGGGGCGATGGCTCGAAGCGGCCATGCGCCAGGAAATGACGGACCTGCCGATGCGCGGTGGCATGATAGGGCAGCATGCTGTGCGGCAGAGGCAGGATGATGTGATCCGAAGCTCCGGCAAGGCGGGTCGAGGCGACGCTGACCTTGCCGTCGCTGGGACGTGGCACGAGGCGGGCAGCGGCGATCGGCAGGATCGGCCGATCGCCGGCGATGATGCCGAGCGGATAATCGACTGTGCCCAGCAAGGCGGCGACGTCCGCCGGGCGCTGTGTCACCAGCGCCGGGCCGGCGCGGCCGAGGATGGGGCGCAGCATGACCTGCCTGTCCAGGAAATCGGCGATCTCGCTGCCGCTGTTGGGCGTGCCCAGCATCACGACGCGGCCGAGCGTGCGGGGCCGATCGGCATGGATCAGCGCGCGGGCGACGAGGCCGCCCATGGAATGCGCGACGATGTGAAGCGCGTCCGCCCCCAAGGCATCTAGCCGCGCCAGTCGGGGCGCAAGCCTGTCGCGGATCCGCTCCAGCGACTGCCCCCAGCTGTCATAGCCGAACTCGACCGCGCGATAGCCGGCACGGCGCAGCATGCGCGCAAGCGGCCGGTTCATGATCGCCGCGCCCGCAAAGCCGTGCAGGAGGAGGACGATCTGTGCGTTGGCTTCGTTGCTCATGCGCACATGATGCCGCGTCCGACGCCATCATGAAAGCGGACATGGAAACGGCTCCCGGACATTTCCGGGAGCGGTCTGGTTGATCGCGGAGGCGGAAATCAGGCGTGCGACGGAACGGCCTGCTGGCTCCTGCGGCGCACGGCGGCGCCGGCCAGCGCGAAGCCCGAGATGAGCATCGCCCAGGTGGCCGGCTCCGGCACCGGGCGCGACCTCGAAATTGAAGCTGTCGCTGCGCGCGCCGAAATCATAGCCGATATTGTCGACGCCGCCGAAGAAGGTGCCCGACCAGCCCCACCCGGTGCCTCTCCTGGACGAGATTCGCCCGGGACAAGCTGCTAATCCCTTGTTTCCGTTAACCAAATAGGATATCGTAGTTAAAGGGCCGACTGTTTTTCAGGGGTGCTGGTCCATATGGGAACAGCGGCGGAGGTGGTGGATTCGCCCAACAGCGCTGTGCTCAATCGCCAGACCCCACCCCAACCCTTCAAACGAGGCGCGTGACTCGTTTGAACCTGAAGGGGAGGGGCCATGGTGATTATTTGGTCGCGGCGGAGGCCTTCTTGCCTTTGCCACCACCCTTGCCGGGCGTGGCGCCCTTGCCGCGCCTGGGCGGGGCGGGCGTGATCTCGAAGGTGAGCGCATCGTCCTTCAGACGGACATGCACCTCGCCGCCATTGACCAGCTTGCCGAACAACAGCTCCTCGGCGAGCGGCTGCTTGATCTTCTCCTGGATGAGCCGGCCCATCGGGCGGGCGCCATAGAGCTTGTCATAGCCGCGCGCGGTGAGCCAGTTGCGCGCCTCCTCGTCCAGCGTGATGTGGACGTCGCGGTCGGCCAGCTGCAGCTCGAGCTGGATGACGAACTTGTCGACCACGCGGGCGACGACCTCGGTCGGCAGATAGCCGAACGGCACGATCGCATCGAGCCGGTTGCGGAACTCGGGGGTGAACATGCGCTTCACCGCCTCGTCGCTCGCATCCTCCTTGCTGATGTCGCCGAAGCCGATGCCTTCCCGGGCCATGTCGGAGGCGCCCGCATTGGTCGTCATGACAAGGACGACGTTACGGAAATCCACCGTCTTGCCGTGATGATCGGTGAGCCGGCCATTGTCCATGACCTGCAGCAGGATGTTGAACAGGTCCGGATGCGCCTTCTCGATCTCGTCGAGCAGCAGCACGCAATGCGGATTCTGGTCGATCGCGTCGGTCAGAAGGCCGCCCTGGTCATAGCCCACATAGCCCGGCGGCGCGCCGATCAGGCGGCTCACCGAGTGGCGCTCCATATATTCCGACATGTCGAAGCGCTGGAGCGGGATGCCGAGCAGATGGGCGAGCTGGCGCGCGACCTCGGTCTTGCCGACGCCGGTGGGGCCGCTGAACAGATAATTGCCGATCGGCTTGTCCGGATCGCGCAGGCCCGCGCGGCTGAGCTTGATCGCGGACGACAGCACCTCGATCGCCTTGTCCTGCCCGAACACGACGCGCTTGAGATCGGTCTCCAGCGTCTCCAGCACGCTCTTGTCGTCCGAGGAGACGGTCTTGGGCGGGATGCGCGCCATGGTGGCGATCACCGCCTCGATCTCCTTGGGCGTAATCATCTTCTTGCGCCGCGAGGGCACCACCAGCATCTGCATCGCGCCGACCTCGTCGATCACGTCGATCGCCTTGTCCGGCAGCTTGCGGTCGTTGATGTAGCGCGAGGACAGCTCCACGGCGGCCTTGATCGCATCCGGCGTATATTTGACCGAATGATGATTCTCGAAGGCCGAGCGCAGGCCCATCAGGATCTTGACCGTATCCTCGACCGTCGGCTCGTTCACGTCGATCTTCTGGAAGCGCCGCAGCAGCGCGCGGTCCTTCTCGAAATGATTGCGGAACTCCTTGTAGGTGGTGGAGCCGATGCAGCGGATCACGCCGCCGGAGAGGGCGGGCTTCAGCAGATTGGACGCGTCCATCGCGCCGCCCGAGGTGGCACCGGCGCCGATCACCGTATGGATCTCGTCGATGAACAGGATGGCGTGTGGCATCTTCTCCAGCTCGGAGACGACGGCCTTGAGGCGCTCCTCGAAATCGCCGCGATAGCGCGTGCCGGCGAGCAGCGCGCCCATATCCAGCGAATAGATGACGGCGGGCTTGAGCACGTCGGGCACGTCGCCCTCCACGATCTTGCGCGCCAGTCCCTCGGCGATGGCGGTCTTGCCCACGCCCGGATCGCCCACATAGAGCGGATTGTTCTTCGAGCGGCGGCACAGGATCTGGATGGTGCGATCCACCTCGGCGGAGCGGCCGATCAGCGGGTCCACCTTTCCGTCACGCGCCTTGTCGTTGAGATTGACGGTGAACTGGTCGAGCGCGCCGTCCTTCTTCTTGGTCTCGGCCTTCTTCTCTTCCTCGGCCTGGGCGGGCTTGGGCGGCTCGGCCGCGCTCGCGCCCTTGCCGACGCCGTGGCTGAGAAAGCTCACCGCGTCGAGCCGGCTCATGTCCTGTTGCTGCAGGAAATAGACCGCATAGCTCTCCCGCTCCGAGAACAGCGCGACCAGCACGTTGGCGCCGGTCACCTCCTCCTTGCCGGAGGACTGGACGTGCAGGATGGCGCGCTGGACCACGCGCTGGAAGCCGCTGGTGGGGGAGGGGTCGACGCTGTTGCCGCTGACCTTGAGGCTGTCCAGCTCGGTATCCAGATAGTGCGTCACCGTGTCGCCCAGCTCGCCCAGCTCGACGCCGCACGCCTGCATCACCTTGGCGGCATGCTCGTCGTCGATCAGGGCCAGGAGCAGATGCTCGAGCGTGGCATATTCATGATTTCGCTCGGTGGCATGCGCCAGGGCATTGTGCAGTGTGGTCTCGAGCGCTGAGGCGAAGGAAGGCATAGTCTCGTTCACTCCTGCGGCCGGGGGCGGGCCGCGTCCCATCCAATGTCGGAACCGGCTGGGGCACCGTCAAGGGCACCACCCGGCTCGACCGACCTGATCGAAGACCGCGACGCCGCGTGACGCTCGCCGTCCCCGCTCTCCTTATTTGCGGAATAGCGCGTCCGCACTTGCCTTCTGATTAATCGCCTTGTCGCGGCGCGCCCTGGTGCGCTCGATCTCGCAGGTGAGGCGCTCGACCCGCTCGTCCAGTTCGTGAACGGACAATCGGTCCAGGTCTTCGCTCGCCAGCTGGACGAGGAGATCGCTGGGCCGCGCCCGGGGAGAGGCGTCTTCGAAATCCATGGTGACATGGTTGCGCCGCGCGATGCCGGTGTCAACCGCCTTGCGGCGCATGCATGGGGGCTGGGCGCGGCGGCATCTGCCCGTTACAAGGCCCTCGCCGGAAGGGTCGACCGGCGAAGGGGGGCAAGATGACTATTCCCGAGAGGATGAATGCGGTCGCCATTTCCGCGCCTGGCGGTCCCGAAGTCCTGACGATGACGCAGGTGCCGGTTCCGGCGCCGGGACCTGGTGACGTGCTGATCGCGGTGGCCGCGGCGGGCGTCAACCGGCCGGACGTGCTCCAGCGGCAGGGCCGCTATCCGCCACCGCCGGACGCCTCGCCCCTGCCGGGCCTCGAAGTGGCGGGACGGATCGCCGCGGTGGGCGAGGGCGTCGATCCCGGCCAGATTGGCCGGCGCGTCTGCGCGCTCGTGCCGGGCGGGGGCTATGCCGAATATGCGGTGACGCCGCATGCCCAGTGCCTGCCGCTGCCAGAAGGGTTGTCCATGGAGGAGGCGGCTGCCCTCCCCGAGACGCTGATGACGGTGTGGCACAATCTGTTCGAGCGCGCCTATGTGGTCGAGGGCGACAGCGTGCTCATCCATGGCGGCACCAGCGGCATCGGGACGATGGCGGTCGCGCTGTGCCGCATCTTCGGCATCACCAGCATCGTGACCTGCGGCAGCGACACCAAGTGCCGCGCCGCACTGGACTGGGGCGCGGGCCATGCGATCAATTATCGCGAGGAGGATTTCGTCGAGGCGGTCAAGCGCATTACCGGCGGGGCCGGCGTCACCGTCGTGCTGGACATGGTGGGCGGCGACTATCTGCCGCGCAACCTGCAATGCCTCGCGGAGGACGGCCGCCATGTCTCGATCGCCGTGCTGGGCGGTGCCAGGGCGGAGTTGTTCATCCCCATCATGATGGGCCGCCGGCTCACCCTGACCGGATCGACCCTGCGCCCGCGCAGCGCAGGCTTCAAGGCGCTGCTGGTGGACGAGATCATGCGCACCGTCTGGCCCCATGTCGCCGAGGGGATGCTGCGGCCGGCCATGGACCGCGTCTTCCCGCTCGCCGAAGCAGCCGCCGCTCATGCACGAATGGAAGCGGGCGATCATGTCGGCAAGATCGTGCTGACGGTGGGTTGAGGATTCACTTCAGAATTCGCTTCATTACTCCGTTCGCCCTGAGCTTGTCGAAGGGCTGTTCTTTTCTTTTCCAGCGTCGGAAAGAAAGAAGAGCAACCCTTCGACAAGCTCAGGGCGAACGGGGGAAGATTGTGATCCTTTTTTGCAAGATCCCCATCGTTGGGTAGCCAAGGGCGGGCCGGTGCCGCCATGCGCCGACGGGTGCACTGACCCGAACCCGTCATAGTCCAAGCGGAACTGTCATATTCATCGGCTAGGAGCGCTCGCGAGGACAAGGCCCACGGGGGTTCGCGACTGTCATGAATGCGCTCAGCTCCATCGAGCCGGAACGGGCCGCGAAGGGCTGCCGTTCGCGGCTTCATTTTCGCACCATCTGGATCAGCGACATCCATCTGGGCACCAAGGGGTGCAATGCGGACCTGCTGGTCGATTTCCTGGATAGCGTGGACAGCGACCTGCTCTATCTGGTCGGCGACATCGTCGACGGCTGGCAGCTCAAGAAGCGGGTCTACTGGCCGACCGCGCATAACGACGTGGTCTGGCGGATCATGAAGCGCGCCCGGCGCGGCACGCGCGTCATCTACATTCCCGGCAATCATGACGAGATTTTCCGCCAGTTCACCGGCATGAGCTTCGGCGGCGTCGAGATCCGCCGCAAGATGATCCACATGACCGTCGACGGGCGCAAGCTGCTGGTGCTGCACGGCGACGAGTTCGACGCGATCATGCTGGCGCACCGCTGGCTCGCCAGGGTGGGCGACGCGGCCTATACCGCGCTGATGGCGGTCAATCGCCGGGTCAACCAGGTGCGGCGCTGGCTCGGCATGCCCTATTGGTCGCTCTCGAAGATCGCCAAGCACAAGGTGAAGAACGCCGTTGCCTTCATCTCCCGCTTCGAGGAGATCGTCGCGCACGAGGCCGAGCGGCGCCATGTCGACGGCGTGGTGTGCGGACATATCCACACCGCCGAAATCCGCCAGTTCGGCGACGTCACTTACTGTAATGACGGCGACTGGGTGGAGGGCTGCACCGCGCTCGTCGAGCATCATGACGGGCAGATGGAAGTGCTCCACTGGGCCGAGATCATGGCCGCGCGCGCCGGCGAGGCGGCCGCCGAGCCGGAACTGGACCTCGCGGCCTGACGCCGGCCATGCCGCCCCACGCCGCCTGCCGCATCCTGATCGTCACGGACGCCTGGACGCCGCAGGTCAACGGCGTGGTGCGCACGCTCCAGTCCGTGCGCGCCGAGCTGGAAGCCATGGGCCATGTGGTCGAGATCATCGGGCCGGACCGCTTCGCCAGCCTGCCCTGCCCGACCTATCCCGAGATCCGCCTCGCCATGGTCGCGCCGCGCACCATCGGCCGGCGTATCGCCGCCTTCGCGCCGGATGCGGTCCATCTCGCCACCGAAGGCTCGCTGTGCCTTGCCGCGCGGACCTGGTGCCTGCGCCACGGCATCGCCTTCACCACCGCCTATCACACCAATTTCCCGGACTATGTGGAGAGTCGCACGGGGCTTTCGGCGGACTGGTTCTGGCCCTATTTCCGCTGGTTCCACGCGCCGGCGAGCGCGGTGCTCACCTCCACCCCCTCGATCCGGGCGGGGCTGGCGCGGGCCGGCATCCATCACACCCATCATTGGGGCCGGGGTGTCGATCTGGCGCTGTTCACGCCGCAGGGCGCGCCGCATCCGGCCTATGCCGGCCTGCCGGGGCCGATCCTCCTGCATGTCGGCCGCGTGGCGGTGGAGAAGAATATCGAGGCCTTCCTCGCGCTCGACGTGCCGGGCAGCAAGGTCGTGGTGGGCGATGGTCCCGCGCGGGCGACGCTGGAGGCGCGCTATCCGCAGGCGCATTTCCTCGGCATGCAGTCCGGCGCGGCGCTGGCGAGCGCCTATCGCGGCGCGGACCTGCTCGTCTTCCCCAGCCGCACCGACACGTTCGGCCTCGTCATGATCGAGGCGCTGGCCTGCGGCACGCCGGTCGCCGCCTATCCGGTGATGGGGCCGGTCGACGTGCTCACCGACGCCGTGGGCGCGATGGACGATCATCTGGAGCAGGCCGTCGCGCGTGCCCTGCATTGCGACCGGGCGGCCTGCGCGCGCTATGGCCGCAGCTTCAGCTGGCGCCGCAGCGCGGCGGAATTCCTCGCCAGCCTGCGCTGGCTCGACACGGATCAACTCGAACGGGCCGCATGATCGCCCGCGCCGCGAGGACATCTTGCCCCGGCGGCCGCAATGGCTTATCTGTGCGACGTTCGAGGCCATCCCGCGAGGGGTGGCCCTGTTTATTTGCACGGAAGGAATCCGGCCCGTGGCCCAGCCGCTCATGCCTCATGCGACCGCCAGCTGGCTCGTCGACAATACTGCGCTCAGCTTCGACCAGATCGCCGAATTCTGCGGCCTCCACATCCTGGAGGTGCAGGCCATCGCCGACGAGACCGCTGGCACCAAATATACCGGCCGCGATCCGGTGCGCGCGCACGAGCTGACTGTGGAGGAAATCCACAAGGGCGAGGCCGATGCCGACTATCGCCTGCAGATGCTCAAGGGTCCCGATCCCGTGCGCCGCACCAAGGGGCCGCGCTACACGCCGGTCTCCAAGCGGCAGGACAAGCCGGACGGCATCGCCTGGATCCTGCGCAATCACCCGGAAATCTCGGACGGCGCGATCGGCAAGCTGATCGGCACCACGCGCACCACCATCCAGGCAATCCGCGAGCGGACCCACTGGAACATCGCCAACATTCAGCCCAAGGACCCGGTGACACTGGGCCTCTGCTCGCAGCGCGAGCTGGACGCGCTCGTCGCCAAGGCGGCGAAGAAGGCGGGCATCGAGGCGCCGACCGACAACCGCCTGGCCGGCGACCGCGAGGCATTGATCGCCGAGCTGCGCCTGGAGCGCGAGGAAGCCCAGCGCCGCGCCGAGGAAGCGCTGCGCACGGAAGCCGAGGCTGAGGCTGGGGCCGAACTGAGGGCGGAGGACATCTTCGCCGCCCCTAGCCCGACTCCCGAAGCCGACGAGGCCTGAGAGCGAACCCTGATTCGGCGGGGTCTTTGCGTAGAGGTTCTGAAATAGCCTCCGTTCGCCCTGAGCTTGTCGAAGGGTCGTTCTTTTCTTCTTGGACTTGGAAGAAAGAAGGAAAGTCCTTCGACAAGCTCAGGACGAACGGAGGGGGTTGTGTGAAAGCACCCCGATTCGGCCGGTGGCTTCATGCGCCCGGCCCTCTGCGCGAGACGGGACGATGCCGCGCCGTAGCGTCAGCGCGGTCGCATTGCCTTGCTGCCTGCGTTGGCTTAGCGTCGGGGCATGGAGACCATCATCTGGGCGCGCCGGGAATGCTATGACCATCCCGCGGACTGGGATCAGCATTTCGAACCCCTGTCGTTGCCGGACATGCTGCGCCGCTCGGCCGAGCAGGGCGGCGAGCGGCCTCTCCTCGATTTCTACGGCCGGCGCTACAGCTATGCGCAATGCCTCGACGCGGCGCGCCGCTTCGCCTGCGGGCTGATCGCGCGGGGCGTCGCGCCGGGCGAACGGGTCGGGCTCTACCTGCCCAATGTGCCGCATTATGTCGCGGCCTATTACGGGGCGATGATGGCCGGCGCCATCGCGGTCAATTTCTCGCCGCTCTATGCGGTGGAGGAGCTGGTCCATCAGGCGCAGGACAGCGGCATCACCACGCTGGTGACGCTCTCCGCCCATCCGCTGTTCGACAATGCCGCCGCGCTGCTGGAGCGCGGCTGCGTCGAGCGGCTGATCGTGGGCTCGGTCGCGGGCGCGCTGCCCACGGGCAAGGCGCTGCTCTACCGGCTGTTCAAGCAGCGCAGCGACGATGCGAGCGTGCCGCATGACCCGCGCCTCATCCCGTTCGGCGCGGTGCTGGACAATGACGGCGCGGCACCCCTGCCGCCGATCGACCCCGAGCGTGACCTGGCCCTGCTGCAATATACCGGCGGCACCACCGGGCGGCCCAAGGGGGCGATGCTTACGCACCAGAATCTCACCGCCAATGCCCGGCAGGTCAATCTCATGGACCCCTGGCGTGACGGGGAGGACCGCATCCTGGGCGTGCTGCCTTTCTTCCATGTCTTCGCCAACACCGCCGTGCTCAACCGCACCGTGGTCAATGGCGCCGAGGTTGTCATGCTGCCGCGCTTCGACGCCAAGCAGGCGCTGGCGGCGATCCGGCGGACGCGCATCACCGCCGTGCCCGGCGTGCCGACCATGTTCCAGGCGCTGCTCGATTCCCCTCATCTGCAGCCCGCCGATTTCGCGACGGTGCGCATCTGCATCTCCGGCGGCGCGCCGTTGCCGCAAGCGCTCAAGGAGCGGTTCGAGGCGGCGGTGGGCGCGCGGCTGGTCGAAGGCTATGGCCTCACCGAAAGTTCCGGCGTCGTCTCGGCCAATCCCTATGACAAGCCCGGCAAGGCCGGTACGATCGGCCAGCCCATCCCCGGCACGCGCGTCAAGCTGCTGGATCGGGAGGACCCGCTGCGTGCCGCGCCGCCGGGCGAGCCGGGCGAGATCGCCGTCGCCGGCCCGCAGATCATGCGCGGCTACTGGAGCAATCCGGAAGCCGATGCGGAGGTGTTCGCGGACGACTATCTGCGCACCGGGGACGTCGGCATGATCGACGCGGACGGCTATATCCGGGTGGTCGATCGCATCAAGGACATGATCGCGGTCGGCGGCTTCAAGGTTTTTCCGAGCCAGGTGGAGGAGGTGCTCTACCGCCATCCCGCCGTGCGCGAGGCGATCGTCATCGGCATTCCCGACGCCTATCGCGGCGAATGCCCCAAGGCCTTCGTCACCCTGCGCCCCGATGCGCCGGCCGATGTGGACGGGGAGGCGATCAAGGCCTGGCTCAATGCCCGGCTCGGCAAGCATGAGCGGGTGAGCGCGGTCGAGATCCGCGAGAGCCTGCCCCGCACGCTGGTCGGCAAGCTTTCCCGCAAGGAACTGGTCGCCGAAGAGCGCGCCAGGGCGGGGCTGGGTGCGGTCTAGACCGGGACTCGTTCGTCATTCCCGCGAGCGGGGTCTTGTACCAAGTGCGAAAAAAGGGCCGGCGCCAAGGGAAGCGCCGGCCCAAAGGGAGAGAGGAAAGCCTGTGTCAGGCGTCAGCGGCGGCAGGGATCGTCGCTCTTGTCGATGGCCCGGCCTGCGACCGCACCAACCGCGCCGCCGATGAGGGTGCCCGCCGTGCGGTCGCCGTTGCGGCCGGCCACGCTGTTGCCGAGCAGGCCGCCGGCGATGGCGCCGATGATCGTGCCGGCCGTGCCATCCGCCTCGCAGCGATAATTGTTGCGATAATAGCGGTTGTCCCGATAGTTGCGGTCATAGCCACGATAGTTGCGGTCGTAGCCGCGATAATCCCGGTTCTGGTAGCGATAGTCGTGGCTGTAGCCACCGCGGCCGTCGCGATAATGGTCGCGCGCCGCAGCGGGCGCCGCGATGCCGAGGGAAGTCACGACCATCGTGGCGGCGGCCGTGAGGCTGATGAACTTGCGTGCGGTCATGATCTTGCTCCTTTGTTCCGACGCCTGAAGGGGAGTGTTTGGATTACGCCTTCCCGCGTCTTGATTCGGGTTCTACGCTCCACGTCTTGAGCCGCCGCTGAACGGTCGTGTCGGCTTTCGTTCACAATTGTCGCAGATGGTCGCGGGCGGACTGGAGACGTCTTCGGGTATCGCGAGAGGGCCGCCCTGCGCCGAAAAGTCGCAGGCCCCGAGCGCTTCAGAAGCCGGTGGCGCGGCGGCGGCGCCCCGGCTATGGCCCGCACCATGCAGCGGATCGCGCTCATCCTCCTCCTGTTCGTGCTGCTGATGAACGGCCGTCACGGCGTCGAAAAACCCCCTGCGTCCTTCGACAGCCTGACCGTGCAGGCCCGCCCCATTCCGATTCCCGATGCCGGCCCCGCCACCGCCTGGGGGCCGCTGCGCCTGAACGGCGTCTGGCAGCTCACCGGCACGCACAAGGCCTTTGGCGGCCTGTCCTCCCTGTTCGTGAAGGATGACGGGTCGATCGTAGCGCTCAACGACACCGGCGAGTTGTTCGGCTTCCGGGTGGAGGGCGCGGAAGGACAGGGCTTCGTGAAGCCGCTGCCGCGCCCGCCCAGTCAGATGAGCTGGCCGAGCTGGCAGTGGGATTCGGAGAGCATGACGCGCGATCCGGTGAGCGGCAAGGTGTGGGTCGGTTTCGAGCTGCTCCAGCTTATCTGCCGCTATCAGCCGGACTTCACGGCGCGCGAGGGCTGCTACAGCCCGCCGGAGGCCGAGGCATGGCCGTCCACCGGGAGCCTCGAATCGCTGGTGCGCCTGCCCGACGGACGCTTCCTCGTCATCTCGGAAATGGCGACGGGGCCGCATGGTGGCCATGACGTGCTGCTGTTTCCCGGCGATCCGGTCCTGGGCGCGAGGTCACGGCCCGCCCATCTCGGCTATGTGCCGCCGACCGGCTACCGTCCCACGGACGCGGTCTGGCTGGGCGGGGACAGGCTGCTGGTGCTCAACCGGCGGCTGACGCTGGCGGAAGGCTTCACCGCCAAGCTGGTGCTGGTGCGCATGCCCCGGCTCGCGGAAGGCGCCGTGCTGCGCGGCACCGTGATCGCGACCTTCGCGCCGCCCGCGCTGGCGGACAATTTCGAGGCGATGGCCGTCTCACGCGATGCGCAGGGGCGCGGGCTGCTGTGGATCGCGTCCGACGACAATCATCTCTTCCTCCAGCGCACGCTGTTGCTGCGCTTTACCTTGCCGGAAGGGTGGCTGAACGATCACCCGGCGCCGTGAGGGGGCGGGGGATAAGGCATGCGCCCTGGGCTCCTGCTTTCGCAGGAGCACGAGTTGGTTTTTGAACGGAATGGTCCGGAAGGCGCACATGCGAGAAAGGGCGGCCCTTGCGGACCGCCCTCTCGAAAACCCTGCGATCAGCGCGATCAGGCAGCCGCGGCGGCGACCGTCTTCTTCGCGATCTCGCGCTTCAGGCGGCGTGCGCGCAGCGAGAGCTTCGCGTCGGCAGTCTTGAGCAGCCAGTTGTCCAGACCGCCATTATGCTCGACCGAGCGCAGGCCGTGCGTGGAGACGCGCAGCTTGACGCCCTTGCCCAGCGTATCGGAGATCAGCGTCACATTCTGCAGGTTGGGCAGAAAGACCCGCTTGGTCTTGTTGTTGGCGTGGGACACATTGTGACCCACCTGGCGGCCCCGGCCGGTCAGCTCGCAGATGCGCGACATTGATTTCAATCCTGAATAATGGAGTATTCCAGAAAGCCGCGCCGATACAGGGCCTGTGCCGAATCGTCAAGGGCGCTTTCCCGTCTTCACGGCAATGACGATGGCATAAATGATGTTCTCATCCTAGGGACAACGCCATGGCCGATCCCTTTCCCCTGCCCGAACCCATGCGGCTGGCGCTGACATGCGCCCGTGCGGCGGCGGCGGCGGACGAGGTGCCGATCGGCGCGGTGGTGACCCGCGCGGGCCGGGTGATCGCCACCGGCGAGAACCGCAATCGCCGCGACCGGGACCCGACCGCCCATGCCGAGATCGTCGCGATGCGCGCCGCCGCGCAGGCGCTCGGCACGGACCGGCTGACCGACTGCGACCTGTGGGTGACGCTGGAGCCCTGCGCCATGTGCGCCGGCGCGATCGCCCATGCCCGCATCGCCCGGCTCTATTATGGCGCGAGCGATCCCAAGGGCGGCGGCGTCGATCATGGCGCGCGGGTCTTCGCCCATCCGCAATGCCATCACCGCCCGGAGCTGTTCCCCGGCATCGGCGAGGCGGGCGCGGCCGCGCTGCTACGCGGCTTCTTTGCCGCGCGGCGGTAGAGAGAGCGGGCTGGCGCCGCGTCGACATTCGCTCTTTCGCGAATGCCCAAATAAACGCTATCCGCGCGGGAGCGGCGTGATCCGGTAGAGGGTGTAGGGCAACTGGCCCATGAAATCGAGCTGGACGGGCGTCAGGAAATCGAACCGCTCGCCGCGCGCCAGCCGCGCATAGAAGCCCTTGGGGCTGCGTCGCTGATAGATCGTGCCTTCCGGGAAATTGGGGCAGTAGAGCAGGTAGCGTGCGTCATGCGCCGCCGCGATCTCGCGGAAGCGCTGCGGCGATCCGTCGAAGGCATGGTGGATATCAAGGATCGCCTTGCCGTTGCGGTGATAGGGGCCGGCGATGGCGCTGTGATGTGTCACGGCGATGAGGCGCGGCCCCATGTCGACCAGGGTGAAGATGACGGCGGGCGGCAGGTCGTCGAGCGGGCGCAGCGCGGGAAGGGTGCGGCAGAGCGCCTCGGAGCGCCGTGTGGTGGACTTGGCGGTGTTGCCGCCTGCATTGGCGCCGGCATTGCCGGTTGCCGTACCGTTCCGCGTCTGGCCGCCATTGTCGGTGCGCGGCGATGCCGGCTGCTCTGCATTGCTGCTCCGGTTGCCGGCCGGGCTGGGCATCGGCTCGGCGGGCTTCGTCCAGTTGGTGAGGGTACGGGCCGCGACGGGATAGAGGCTGTAGATGGATGCCGCGCAGCCCAGCACGACCAGCCCGAGCAAGGCGGCGATCCGCCTGATCCAGCCGCGCGCCACCAGCCGATCGAGCAGGCAGCGCGCCGCCCAGGCGACCGGGGGAATGGCGAGGAGCTGTGCGGCCGGCGAGGCGCGGATCTGCCAGAAGGTGAGGCCCACGGCGAAGGCGATCATCAGCGTCACCGTGCCCCAGGCCCAGAGCCGCTCGCTGTCGCGCCGCGCCGCCCAGCAGCCGATGACGGCGCAGATGAGGCCCGTCGCGGGCAGGGCGATCATCGGCACCCAGCTGCTGCGCGCCTGTTGGGTGATCGACTTGGCCTCGCGGATATAGATGAGCCAGCTGCGCTCCAGCTCGTCGGAGAGCTGATAGGCGCCGGTGAGGCATTGCGGCCAGTTCAGCCATGCAAAGGCGGCGATGGCGGCCCCGCCGATGCCGGCGACCACCAGCCGCGCGGACCAGTGCCGCAGCGGCAGCAGCGAGATGGCGAAGAGGATGCCGCCTGACAGCACCAGGATGCTGGTCCATATCGGCGAGAGCGCGTCGCAGACCGGTGCGCGATTGGCATTGCTGGCGAACAGGGCGAAGCCGAGCGCGGTGGTGCCCGCGAGGCTGAGCGCATAGGGACGCATCCGCCGCGCCGCGCCGTCCTTGAAGATCCAGCGCAGCGCGATCAGCGCGCCCGCGCCGGCCAGATAGACCATCATCTCCATGCCGATGACGACGGAGAGAGCGCTGGAGACGCCGGCGAGGATGCCGCCGCGCGTCCATTTGCGATCGACCAGGCCCGCCAGCGTGATGGCGAACAGAGCGAGCTGCCAGCCATGATGGTCGACTCGCATCGGCATATACATGCCCAGGCCCATATTGGCGCCGAGCGGCAGCAGCATCGCGATGAACCAGCCATGGCCCTGCGCGGAAAGCCGCCGGGCGATGAAGGCGAGCGCGAACATGAGCAGCAGCAGCGGGATGAGCGGCGCCACGCCCGCCGCCAGCGCATCGGCCCGCGCTTCGCTGGTGAACAGGCGGAAGAACAGCATGAGCCCGGCGATCGGCAGGTCGACGAGGCGGCTCCAGTGGATGTCCGCGCCGCGCGGCGGGTCCAGCCGGTGCTGGCGCAGGTCCCACCAGCTCTGGCCCGCCAGCCAGTCGCGCACCTGCAGGAAGCGCATATTGTCGTCGGTGTCGCCAAGCGAGAGATAGCGGATCGAGCTGGCGTAGCGGTCCAGATAGACGGCGGCGATGATGAGCCAGGCGATCACCACCAGCCAGCGCCACTCGCGATGCGCGAAATGGCCGAGCGCGGCCAGCATGGCGCGGGAGCGGACAAAGCGGATGGCGCCGCTACGTGCGTGCAGGCTCGTCATGAAGCGGTGTCAGGCCCGCCCGGCCATGTTGCGATCAGCCATGATTTGTGATCCGGACCCGTTCTGGGTAGGGGCTTAGCGCAGTGGCAGGAAAGCGCAACGAGGCAATTGGTGACGGCAGGTGGTGGGGATGAGACGAGGCAGGTCGGCGGCCAGCTGTTTCGCTATGTGCTGACCGGCGGCTTCGTGACCGCGCTGCAGGCGGCGACCTATTGGGTGCTGGCGCGCTGGTTCGGCCTGCACCCCCAGCTCGCCAATCTCGCAGGCTATCTGGTGGCGGTGACGAGCGGGTTCGTGCTGCATGGCCGCTTCACTTTCCGCGGCCATGGCGGACGCGACCGGCCAGCGGCGCGCATGGCCCGCTTCGTGACGGTGTCGCTGCTCAGCCTTGCCCTCAACGCGCTGTGGGTGTGGCTGTGCGTGGACCGCCTGGCGGGTCCGCTCTGGTCGCCCATCCCGCTCATGGGGCTGGTCACGCCGGCCTTCGTCTTCACACTCAACCGGCATTGGGTGTTCCGCTAGCAGCGCGTCGGCCCCAATGAGAAAGGGCTGCCGACGCCGGCAGCCCTCACCAAGAAGTCAATGCTTCCGCGATCAATTACATCGCGTTGGCGACATTGTCCGTCACGTTGCTGGCGGCGTTCATCATGGCGTCGGTCGCATTGCCGGCGGCGTCGACCGCATTGTCGGCCGAGTTGGAAACATCGTCCAGCACATTGGCGGTGTCGTCGACAGCGTTGTGCGCCTCTTCCTTCGAGCACGCCGCGAGGCCGAGCGATGCGGCCATGATCAGCGAGAAAGCGATGGTCTTGGTCATGGGCAAACCCCTTGATTGTTCATAGCGAGCAGACAATGTGGAAAGGGTCCTCCCCCCGGCCTGCGGGCTGGAGTCGTATCGATTTGTGCTCTGCAACGCAATCCCCGCTGTTAACGCTCTATGAACGGAGGGCAGGTGCGAAGGCGCTGGCCGATGCTCCGTGCTGCCGATATGGTCGGTCGAATGGCTGGACAACTCGATCTTTTCCGGGCGCTTGCGGACCCGACGAGACTGCGCATCGTGCACCTGTTGCGCGAGATGGAACTGGCGGTGGGGGAGATCGCGCTGGTGGTGGGGCAGAGCCAGCCGCGCGTCTCCCGCCATGTCCGCATCCTGGCCGAGGCCGGCCTCGCCGAGCGGCGCAAGGAGGGGAGCTGGGTGTTCCTCTCACTGCCCGCCGGCCCGGCGACCATGGCGCTGGCGGCCTGTCTCGACGCGATCGCGCCGACCGATGCCGAACGGCTGTGGATCGAGGCCGATCAGGCTCGGCTCGCCGCCGTGCGCGCGGAGCGGGCGCGGGCGGCGGAGGATTATTTCGCGGTCCATGCCGGGGAATGGGACGCGCTGCGCTCGCTCTATGTGCCCGAGGCGCAGGTGGAGGCCGCCATGGCGGCGCTGCTGGGACCGGGCGACCTCGGCGAGCTGCTGGACATCGGCACCGGCACCGGCCGCATCGCCACGCTGTTCGCGCCGCAGGCGGCCAGCGTGGTCGCGATCGACCGCAGCGCCGAGATGCTGCGGCTGGCGCGTGGCAAGCTGCCGCACGGGATCGTCGACAAGGTCCGTTTTTTCGCAGGCGATTTCAATGCGTTGCCGCTCAGTGCCGATGTAGCGGACACGGCGGTGCTGCATCAGGTGCTGCACTATGCCCAGGCGCCTGAACGCGTGATTGTGGAGATCGCCCGCGTGCTGCGCGATGGCGGCCGGGTGCTCATCATCGACTTCGCCCCGCATGACCGCGAGGAGTTGCGCATGCGGGACGCGCATACCCGCCTCGGCTTTTCCGACCAGCAGATGACGGCCTGGTTCGCCGGCGCGGGCATCGCCATGGAGCGCATCGAGACGCTGGCGGGCGGGGAACTGACGGTCAAGCTGTGGCTGGGCGCGCGTCGCCGCGAATCGGTCCCCTCGGCAATCGGGTGATCGCGGCAATCGGGTGACAGCGGCGCGTCTGATGCCTGTCTTGGGGATCAGGCGGACGCGCTGCTGCCACCCGACGCGATCCGGCTTCACGAGCAGGACGGATTGGGGGTGCGTCTCACTCGCCAGAATGGTGCCCGGCTCGCGGCGCGCAAGTTGCGCAAGTCATTGTTGTCAGGCAAGTCCTTTTGTCCGCGCCTTGCCTCGAATAGGCACCGTTCAGCCGAACGGCGCGCGCAATGGCCGGGTCGTCGTCCCGCATTGGGACAAAGCCTTCGCGCCTCAGTCGCCCAGTTCCTTGGCTTCCTGATATTTGATTTCGAGATAGCGGTTGTGCGCGGCCAGCTTGTCGAGGTCGCCGCTCGCCAGCTGCTCGGTCATCGTCCCGATCTCCTGCTCGATCACGGACAGGCCCTCGACGAGCTGGGCGTCGGGCACGCGGCCGTTGCGTGGCTGGTTGCGCAGCGGCGCGGGGATGGACTGGTAGCCGGTTACCAGCTCGGGCAGATGGTCGCTGAGCAGCCGGCGGATCTCCACCGCGGCGGGCTCCCGCGGATCGAGCCGATCGAGTTGCGGCGCCAGCGTCTCCAGCCGGTTGCCGATCGCGTCGAGGATCGGCACGGCCGGCGCGGGCAGCGCCTTGCGCTGGCTCTCCAGCCAGATCTCGGTCTTGAGCGGCAGGCCCTTGAGGTCCGTCTCGGCGAGCCTGGCCGGCGTCACGCTGGGCGTGGTCGGCAGAAAGGCGAAGATCAGGCAGGCGAGCAGCAAGCCCATGACGATGATGAGCCCGGTCGCGCCGAGCGGCTGGATCAGCCCGGCCACGAAGGCGCCGACGATCACCAGCGCGGCGGCGAGGATCATGCGCTTGAGGCGCGTCATCAGGTCCTGCCGCTTGTGCGCCCGGCCGCGCGCGCTCACGCTGCGATAGCGTGCGGACGTGCGGGCGATCAGCTCGTTGGAGCGCTGGATCAGGTCGTCGACCTCGCTGGCCATGGCGGCGCCGTCAATCCTCGATGGCGGTCAGCGGCGATCCGCTGGCCACCGCCTGCTGGGCCTGCGCCTGCCCCTGCGCGCGGGCGATATAGCCCCTGGACTTCTCGACCTCGCTGGAGAGGGTGTTGACGGTCGTCTTCATGGACTCCAGCGCCTTGAGCTTGAAGCTGTCGATATTGTCCATCGTGTCGTAGATGTTCTGGAAGGCGCGCTGCAGCGTCTCCAGCGGGATGGTGCTGGAGGCGGCCTGCTCGTGGATCTGCGCCGTCTGCGTCTTGAGCAGCTCGCCGGTCGAATCGATGATGTTCGCGGTCGTCGTGTTGAGCGCGGTGATCTGCTCCAGCACCAGCTTCTGCCCGGCGAGCGCCTGCGCCACCGTGACTGCCGTGCGCAGCGCCGCGACCGTGGTGGTGGAGGCGCGGTCGACGCCCTTCACCAGCTCGACATTGTTCTTCTTGACGAGATCGAGCGCCAGATAGCCCTGCACCGTCACCGCCATCTGCGTGAGCAGGTCCTGCGTGCGCTGGCGGACATAGAAGAGCGCGCTCTCGCGGATCGCCTTGGCCTTGGCCGGATCGGTCGAATCCAGCTCCAGCGCCTTGTCCTCGAGCCGCGCGTCCATCGCCTTGGCGATATGGACCATCTGCTCCAGCCGGCCCATGGTCGCCCACATATTCTGCCGCTCCACGTCGATGGCGGCATTGTCCTTGATGAGCGTGTCCTTGCCCGAGGCGAGGCTGCCGAGGATGGAATTGATGTGCGTCTGGCTCGACTTGTAGCTGTCGAAATAGTCGCGCATCTTGTTGCCGAAGGGGATGATGCCGAACAGCTTCCTGGGCGCCAGCAGGCTGCCGCGCTTGCCCGGATCGAGATCCTCGATCACCCGGCGCAGCTCGGCGAGGTCTGCGCCCACGCTCGTGTCCGAATCCATCGCCTTCACCGGCCGATCGAGGAAGCGGTTGCTGTGCCCCGCCGCCTCGCTGATCTCCTTGCGGCCCATATTGGTGATCTGGTCCACCTTCGCGCCGAACTCGGGCGAATTGGCGTCCAGCGCCGCCAGCTCCTCCACGAAGCTGTCGACCTTGAGGTCCAGCCTGGATTTCTTCTCGTCCTCCAGCGGCACCAGGCCCGATGCCTTCTCGGGCGCGACGGCCGGCACCGGCTCGGGCGGCGTCAGGTCGAGCTTGTCTTGCGTCTTGGTGGTCGTCGCGGTGCTGGCCATCATCATCTCCTCGGCAGTGTCATATTGCTATAGAACACTGTGCGATCAAGGGCGATGTTCAGCATAGAGCCGCGCATGGGTCCTGCCAATGCGGATCGGATGGTGTGTGCGATGCGTCCTGGCTTCCCCCGTCATTCCGGGGAGGCGAGACCTCTGCGAAAGGCATCTCAATCAAATCCCCGTTCGCCCTGAGCTTGTCGAAGGGCTCTCCTTTTCTTTTCTGGCGTTGGAGAGAAAGAAGGAGAGCCCTTCGACAAGCTCAGGGCGAACGGAAGAGGGTTTGCAGAGGTTTCCGAAGGCGCGAACGACGGGAAACGCGTATTGGCCGTTTACCTGCCGCCCGCCTCGATGAAATGCTGCACGTCGAGGCGCATCTGGTGGAGCGCGTCCGGGTTCAGATAGACCATGTGCCCCGCCTCATAATAAGTGAACTGGATGTTCCGGCCCAGTTCCGGCGGCAGCATCATGTGCTTGAGGTCCCGCTCCGTATTATGGAACGGCGTGGCCATGTCATAATAGCCGTTGAGCGACAGGACGCGCAGGTGCGGATTGGTGCGCATCGCGGTCGAGAGGTCGCGGGTCACGTCGGCGATGCCCTGCTTGCCATAGCGCTGGTTCGGGGCGCGATGGCTGAAATCCCAGTCGAAGTCGCCCGCCTCGCTGGCGCTCAGCCGATAATCGAGATCGGTCTGATAGCCGAACTTGCGGGTGAGCTGGTCCATGAAGCTGGAGACGTAGAGGCCGGTGATGCCGGTGTCCGAAGCGTCGAACTCCGGCCCCTCGCCGGCGGCATCCGCATCCACGCCGGTGTAGCGGCCGTCGAACCGGCCCACGGTCAGCCGCTGGTCGCGCATCAGTTCCTTGCGGAAGCGGCTGAGGTCGATGCGCAGATTGGCCTGCTTCACATAGTCGGGCGCGATGCCGGTGAAGCGGCTCAATTGCTGGGCGATCGCATCCACCTCCTGCGGCGAGATGTCCGATCCCTTGGCGAGCGCGGCGGCATAGGGGCCGTTGGCGAAATCGCGCGCCTGCTGGACGAAGGTGGCGAGGTCCGCCGGCCGGTCGGCCACGCGGTTGTGATACCAGGCGACCGCCGCATAGGTCGGCAGATAGCCCTGATAGATATGGTCGTAGCCCGACTGGCGCATGCCGTAGTTCAGGATGGAGGAGAGCAGCATCACGCCGTTGAGGCCGACGCCGGCTTCCTCCAGGCTCTCGGCCAGCGCGCCCGAGCGGGTGGTGCCGTAGCTCTCGCCGAAGATATATTTGGGGTCGCCCCAGCGCTCGTTCTTGCTGATGTAGCGCTTGATCGCCTGGGTGAAGGCGGCGACGTCCTGATCCACGCCGTAGAAATCCTTGGGCTTGGCATCGCCCAGGATGCGCGAATAGCCGGCCCCCGGCGCATCGAGGAAGACGAGGTCGGTGGTGCCGATCAGCGTGTCCGGATTGGCGATGACGGGATAGGGCGCGGGCGCCGCCGCCACCGGATCGGTGGTGAGCACGCGCTCGGGCGCGAAACTGCCCATGCGCAGCCAGAGCGTGGCCGAGCCGGGTCCACCATTATAGAGGAAGGTCAGCGGCCGGTGGCTGCCGGGCACGGTGTAGGCGGTGTAGAAGATGCTGGCGGTCGGCTTGCCCGCCGCGTCGCGCAGGGTCAGCGTGCCGGCGGTGGCGGTGTAGTTGACCGTGCGGCCGTCCACCGTGGCGCGCGCGTCATAGGAGGTGGCGGTCTCCTCGACCGGCGCGGTCGTCCAGTGGTCGGCGATCTGCTCGGCGTCCTGCCGGGCATGGATCTTCTCCGCGCTCGCCGCATCGCCGCCGCCCCCGCCGCTGCTTCCGCCACCGCCGCCCGACTGGGCGAGCGCGGGCAGGCAGGCGAGCAGGCAGGCCGTGGCGGCGATCAATGGGCGTAGGCGCATGGAGGAACCCCCTGAAGCGATTGGACCGAAATGTGATGAGATATCAGTTTGTGCCCCCCACTCTATGATCCGCACGGCAAATCGCAACCCACTTCATGACAGGCGGGGGCGGCTTGGTCCTTGATGATAAACCAAAAGTCCGTCCTTGGCCGCCAGAGCTTGCCCGGATGAGATGGACTTGTTCCGGCAAAGGTGGGAGCCCGGCGCGCATCAGCAGCGCCTGGCCACCCCGGGCTCCTGCCTTTGCAGGCGCCCGATATGGGTTATGATCCGGCGTAGCGGCCGTGCGCCTCGCCCATGGCGCGGACGGCCGCCACCTTCTCCGCCAGCGGAGCCCAGTCGTCACGCTCGGCGATGGCGGACCAGATCGTCTCCACCTCCTCGATATGCATCGAGCAGGGCGCCTCGCCGCGCCAGTAATCATGGTCGAGCGCGCCGGGGATGGGCGTGAAGCCGGCCAGCGCCGCCCGTGCCTTGTCCCAGCGCTCGCCCATATAGGCCGGGCCGTCACGCGTGCCGCGGCGCCAGTCGAGGAAGAAGCGGTCGATGAGCGTGTCGCTCTCCATCAGCGCCTCGACCATGGCGATCACGGCGGCGCGCGCCGCCTCCGCATCGGGCGCGGCGAGGCCGAGGCGCCAGAGGAAGCGGTCGATCAGGCTTGCCTCATAGAGGGCGGGATAGCGGCGCAGCGAGTCGATCAGCGCGTCGGTGCCGGCAAGGTCGCTCAGCGACTGGGCGAGCTGGGCGAGGTTCCAGTGGATCGCCTCGGCCTGACGCGAGAAGGCATAAAGGCCGGTCTGGTCGAAATAGGCGGCGGTGAAGCCGGGCTGCCAGCGCGGCGTGAAGCGCCAGGGGCCATAGTCGAAGCTCTCGGCGGTGATGGCGATATTGTCGCTGTTGAGCACGCCATGGACGAAGCCGGCGACCATGTAGCTGGCGGCGAGATCGGCGGCGCGCGCCACCACCGTGTCCATCAGGGTGAGCGCGGGCACGGGGCCGGGCGCGCGCTCCAGCAGATGCGCGAGGCAATAGTCGACAAGGCGGGCGATATGATCGGTCTCGCCGAGATAAGCGAGGCGCTGGAAGCTGCCGATGCGGATATGGCCGTGGCCGAGGCGCACCAGCACGGCCGAGCGGGTGGGCGAGGGCTCATCGCCGCGCACCAGCGCCTCGCCGGTCTCGATGAGCGAGACGCTGCGCGATGTGGTGACGCCGAGCGCCTCCAGCATCTCCGTCGCCAATATCTCGCGCACGCCGCCCTTGAGCGTGAGGCGTCCGTCGGCGGTGCGACTCCAGGGCGTGCGGCCCGAGCCCTTGGTGCCGAGGTCGAGCAGCCGCCCGCCCGCCGCCGCGCTCTCGCGCAGCTGGGCGAAGAGGAAGCCGCGCCCGTCGCCCAGATCGGGATTATAGACCCGGAACTGATGGCCGTGATAGCGCAGCGCCAGCGGCGCGCCCTGCGCGCCCGGCAGCGGCTCGAACCGGCCAAAATGCGCGGCCCAGGCCGCATCGTCGAGCCCGTCCAGCCCCACCGTGGCGGCCGCGCGGTCGTTGCGGAAGCGCAGGATATGGGCAGGGAAATCGGCCGGCCGCACCGGATCGGCGATGAAGTCGGCGATCGTGTCGATCGCATGTTCTGGACGATAATTGCTGGCTTGCAGGGCGCTGGTCATGGCCCGATATGGGGATGTGGCGGGGAAAGGATCAAGCTTGGCGGCGTTCGAGGACAAATATTGGTGGTCGCAGGACGGGCTGCGCCTCCATTATCGCGATTATCCCGGACGCGATGATCGCCCGCCGATCCTCTGCCTGCCGGGCCTTACCCGCAACGCCCGCGACTTCGAGCCGGTGGCGGACCGGCTGGCGGGCGAATGGCGCGTCATCGCGGTCGAGCTGCGCGGCCGGGGCGAGAGCGCCTATGCCAAGGACCCGATGAGCTATGATCCGCTCGTCTATCTGCAGGACATCAACCGGCTGATCGACGAACTGGCGGTGCCCAGGCTGGTCGGCTTCGGCACCTCGCTCGGCGGGATCATGCTGATGCTGCTCGCCTCCACGCGGCGCGACTGCCTGGCGGGCGCGCTGCTCAACGATATCGGGCCGGAGCTTGCCCCGGCCGGGCTGGAGCGGATCGGCCGGCATGTCGGCACGGGCAGCGCGCAGCCGACCTGGGTGCATGCCGCCCGCGCGGTCGAGGAGGTGCAGCGCGTCGTCTATCCGCACTATCGGCTGGAGGACTGGCTGCGCATCGCCAAGCGGCTCTACCGGCTCACCGGGCAGGGCCGTATCATGCTCGATTATGACGCGCGCATCGCCGAGCCGTTCCGCGCGCCGGGCGGCGTGGTGAGCGTGGACCTGTGGCCGGCCTTCACGGCGCTGGACGGGATGCCGCTGGCGCTGGTGCGCGGGGCGCTGAGCGATCTGCTCACCGAGGAGACGGCGCGGGCGATGAAGGCGCGCATCCCGGCCATGGACCTCGTCACCGTGCCGGGCGTGGGGCATACGCCGACGCTGGAGGAGCCGGAGGCGGTGGCGGCGATCGACGGGCTGCTCGCCCGCATCCTGGTGCCGGCATGAGCGCGCCCGATCCGCAGGCGCCGGTGCGCATCCTGCAACTGCACGGGACGTTCGATCTCGGCGGCAAGGAAGCGCGCGTCGTCCGGCTGATGAACCACTGGGCCGGCAAGGCGACGCACGACATGCTGATCGGCGATCCGCAGGCGACGGCCGCGCGCGCCGGGCTGGACCCGGCCGTCCCCGTCCGCTTCCTGGAGGGGCCGCGCCTCTACGGCGCGCCGGGCTATGGCAAGTTCGGGGCGCTGGCGCGGCTGATGGCGGACTATGACCTGGTGCTGAGCTTCAACTGGGGCGCGATGGACGGGGTGATGGCGCATCGCCTGTTCGGCACCATCCGGGGCCTGCCGCCGCTCATCCATCATGAGGACGGGTTCAATGTGGACGAGGCGGTGGCGCGCAAGCCGACGCGCAACCAGTATCGCCGGCTGGCGCTGGGCGGCGCGCATGCGCTGGTGGTGCCCTCCGGCCTGCTGGCGCGGATCGCCAGGCGTGAATGGCACCAGAGGCCCGAACGGGTGCACCAGATCCCCAACGGCATCGACGTGGCGGCCTATGCCGGGCCGCGCGATCCCGCCGTCATTCCCGGCCTCGTGCCGGATGGGCGGCTGATCGTCGGCACGCTGTGCGGCCTGCGTCCGGTCAAGAATTTGCCGCGGCTGGTGCGCGCCGTGGCGCCGCTCAGGGAGCGGGCGCGGCTGGTGATCGTGGGCGAGGGCGAGGCGCGCGCGCGGATCGCGGCGGAGGCGGCCTCGCTGGGCGTGGACGTGCTGATGCCGGGCTTCCTGCCCGAGCCGGCGCGCTATGTGGGCGCCTTCGATATCTTCGCCCTGTCCTCGGACAGCGAGCAGATGCCCGTCTCGCTGGTGGAGGCGATGGCGGCGGGGCTGCCGGCCGTCTGCACCGATGTGGGCGACATCAGCGAGATGGTCTCGCTGCGCAACCGGCCCTTCGTGGTCGTTCCCGATGAGGCGGGCGCGTTCCGCGCAGCGCTGGCGCGGCTGATCGACGATCCGGCGTTGCGCGCGGCGCTGGGCGAAGCCAATCGCAAGCGCGCGGCGCAATGTTTCGACGAATCGCTGATGTTCCAGCTTTACGGCCGGCTCTATGGCGAGGCGATCGGGCGGCGATCCGCCGCGGACGCGGAAAGTGAGACAAAATAGCGCAGGATTTTGCCGAAAATTTTGCTATGAGCGGCTTTTCGCAGCGGCCCGCAAGATTGGCCGAGGGGCGCGAGTGCGACTGAGGAGTCTCTATTGTTCAAGGGTGTGAAGCCGATCGTCTATGGCGGTCGCGAGGTGTGGCCGCTGATCGAGGGCGGAAAGGGCGTCGCGGTTTCGAATCACGCAAGTTCCGGCGCCTGGGCGGCGGCGGGCGGCATCGGCACCGTCTCCGCCGTGAATGCGGACAGCTATGACGCCGACGGCAATGTCATCCCGCAGATCTACCATGGCCGCACGCGTCAGCTGCGCCACGAGGAACTGGTCGCCTATGCCATCGAGGGCGCGGTCCAGCAGGTGAAGCGCGCCTTCGAGATCGCCGGCGGCAAGGGCGCGATCAACATCAACGTGCTGTGGGAGATGGGCGGCGCCCAGCGCGTGCTGCAGGGCGTGCTGGAGCGGACCAAGGGCATGGTGGCGGGCGTCACCTGCGGCGCGGGCATGCCCTACAAGCTGAGCGAGATCGCGGCGAGCCACAATGTGAACTATCTGCCGATCGTCAGCTCCGGCCGCGCCTTCCGCGCGCTGTGGAAGCGCGCCTATCACAAGGCGGCGGAGTGGCTGGCGGCGGTGGTCTATGAGGACCCCTGGCTGGCGGGCGGGCATAACGGCCTCTCCAACGCCGAGGACCCGACCAAGCCGGAAGACCCCTATCCCCGCGTCAAGGCGCTGCGCGACACGATGCGCGAGGGCGGCATCAGCGACGATGTGCCGATCGTGATGGCCGGCGGCGTGTGGTATCTGCGCGACTGGAGCGACTGGATCGACAATCCCGAGCTGGGCGCCATCGCCTTCCAGTTCGGCACGCGCCCGCTGCTGACGCAGGAGAGCCCCATCCCGCCCGCGTGGAAGGCGCGGCTGATGACGCTCAACGAAGGCGACATCCTGCTGCACCGCTTCTCGCCGACCGGCTTCTATTCCTCGGCCATCCGCAATCCCTTCCTGCGCGAGCTGGAGGCCCGCTCGGAGCGGCAGATCGCGTTCAGCCTGGAGGAAGCGGGCGACCACACCTTCCAGCTCGACGTGGGCGTGAAGGGCCGCAACTTCTGGGTGACGCGCAACGACCTGCTGCGCGCGCGCGAATGGGTGTTGCAGGGCTTCACCAGCGCGCTCAAGACGCCGGACAACACGCTGGTCTTCGTCACGGACACGGAGCGCGCCGAAATCCGCAAGGATCAGGCGGACTGCATGGGCTGCCTCTCCCATTGCGGCTTCTCCTCCTGGAAGGACCATGACGATTTCTCGACCGGTCGCCTCGCCGACCCGCGCAGCTTCTGTATCCAGAAGTCGCTGCAGCAGGCGGTGCATGGCGGCGATCTCGACCGGAACCTGCTGTTCGCGGGGCATGGCGCCTATCGCTTCAAGCAGGACCCTTTCTATTCCAACGGGTTCGTGCCGACCGTGAAGCAGCTGGTCGACCGCATCCTGACCGGGGATTGAGAGCCGTGATGCGCGCACCCGACATGCCCGGCCTCGCCGTCCTGCGCTACCGCGCGGCGGACTATCAGGTGATCCGCCCCGGCCGCTTCGTGATCTGCGCGGTGAGCGGCGTGGAAATCCCGCTGGGCGAGCTGGCCTATTGGAGCGAGGCGCGGCAGGAGGCCTATCGCAGCGCCGTCGAGGCGACCAAGGCGCTGGCGGGGGTCTGATCGCGACGGTGGAGCATCTGCTCCCCTCCCCTTCAGGTTCAAACGAGTCACGTGCCTCGTTTGAAGGGCCGGGGGAGGGGTCTTGCCCCGCAGCGCCGCGCTAGAGACTGTCCGATTGAGGTTGAACCATATCGTGCTCCTGCGAAGGCAGGAGCCCAGGGCGCATGAGCAGTTCCCTGTCGCCCTGGGCTCCTGCCTTCGCAGGAGCACTGATTCCATTTCATCCGGATACGCTCTAAATCGCCAGCCCCCACCCCAACCCTTCAAACGAGGCACGTGACTCGTTTGAACCTGAAGGGGAGGGACTAAAGTATCGCACGCCGTTCAGCCTTCCCGGCGCGCCGCCGCCGCCATGCGGCGCAGGGCAAGGCGATCGAACCAGCCATTGACCGGCCCCCCGCGCGGGCCGAGGCGGGGGAGCCAGTCGGCATAGAGGGTGGCGAGCCGGTCGGGCAGGCCGGCCGGCCCCACGGTGCCCATGATGTGGCTGACGATGCGGTTCTGGAAATGCCGCAGGGCGTAGGCGGTCATGCGGCGATGCTGGAGCCGCCAGCCGCGCGGGCTGAGCAGGCCGACCGGCTCGCAGAGGAAACCGGCGCCGTCCGCATGGCTGAGGCGCTGGCGGTCCCAGTCGGCATCGGGGCCGAGATCGGTCGCCGCCCAGGCCGCGACCAGCCCGTCGTCGCCGATCAGGTCGGACGGCAGGCGCAGCCCGGCGGCGCGGATGCGGCCCACGAAGCGGCCGCACAGGGCGTAGAGATCGCCGAACAGCCCGCCCTCGGCGCGGATCAGCGCCTGATATTGGGCATGGCGGCGGCCGTTGAGCGGCAGGCCGGCGACGGCATTGGCGCGGGGCTGGTCGCGCAGCGCCTGCACGAGCGCGTCGAACGAGCCGGGTGCGATACGGGCGTCGCCGTCCATGAAGATGACCGCCTCGGGCAGCGGATCGGCGAGGACCTCATGGACGAAGCGGTTCCAGGTGCGCGCCTTGCCGCCCTCGGCGAATTCATGGACGGTGAGGCCGGGGTGGCGCGCGGCGACCGCCCGGCCGATCGCGGCGGTGGCGTCGGTCGAGCCGTTGACCAGCAGGTGGACGGCGATGTCGCGCCGCTCCAGCGGCAGGCTGGCGAGGCAGGCGCCGATATGCCGCGCCTCATTATGCGCGAAGATCGCGACGGCGGCGATCATGCGCGGCGGTCAGTCATGTGTCCAGGCGGCCTCGCCGTGGATCGCGGTGTCGAGGCCGGCCTGCTCGGCGGCGGCGGGCACGCGCATCGGCACGAGGATCGAGACGAGCAGCGCCAGCAGTAGCGTGCCGAGGCCGCCCCACAGCAGCACCGTCGCCACGCCGACAAGCTGCGCGATGAACTGGCTGGCGAGCGATGCGCCGTCCGCATAGCCGGCGCCGCCGAGCGCCTGCGCGGCGAACGGCACCAGCAGCAGCGCGCCGATGACGCCGCCCACGCCGTGGATGGCGATGCCCCGGCCCGGATCGTCGATGCCGCGCGCCGCGATCAGGCGGGCAGCGAGGCAGCAGGCGACCGCGCCGGCGAAGCCGACCGCGATCGCGCCGAGCCCGCCCAGCCAGCCCGCCGCGCTGGCGGCAGAAGCGAGCCCCGCGATGGCGCCGGCGGCGAGCCCGCGCGCGCCGGGCCGCTCGCCCAGCAAGGCGGCCAGCGCGATCCAGCCCAGCGCGCCGGCGCAGGCGGCGAGATGGCTGTTCAGCAGGGCGAAGGCGGCATCGTCATCGGCGGCGAGGGCGGAGCCGCCGGCCAGCGCGAGCAGGCCGATCCAGAGCAGGCCCGCGCCCGCCAGCCGCAGCAGCGGGCTGTGCGCGGCACGCTGCGGGGCATCGCCCTCGCGCGGGCCGACCAGCACCGCCAGCACCAGCGCCGAAATGCCCGCCAGCCCGTGGATGGCAAGCCCGCCGGCGAAGTCGCGCGTGCCGAGATCGGCGAGCCAGCTGCTCCACAGCCAGCGCGTCACCGGCGCATAGACGGCCAGGACCCACAGCGGCACGAACAGCATGAGCCAGCCCAGCCGCACCCGCTCGGCGAAGGCGCCGGCAAGAAGAGCGGGCGCGAGCAGGGCCAGCGCCGTCTGGAAGAGCGCGAAGGCCGGCTCGGAGAGGGTGAGGCCGGTGCGCAGGCCGGCGAGATTGGCGAGGCCGAGATTGGCGAGGCCGCCGATCCACGCCGATCCGGGCGCGAAGGCGAGGCTGTAGCCCGCCAGCGCCCAGGCCAGCGAAGCGAGCGCGCCGGCCAGCGCCACATGGATCGCCACGGAGAGCGCGGCGCGCGGCCGCACGGCGCCGGCATGGAACAGCATCAGGCCGGGCAGGGCGGCGAGCAGCAGGAGGATGCCGGCGGCCATCGTCCAGCCCATGGCGGCGCCGTTCGGGTCCGCGGCGGCGCCTTGCGCGAGCGCCGGCCCCGGCACGGCCGCCACGAGCATGGCCATCGCGGCCAGCCGCCCCATCCTGCCGTGTGAAAATCCCCGCATCATCGTCCGCCCCCGTCCCATGATCTTTCACGCGAAGCAGAAAACCGCAAGCGCTCCTGCGGAGGCAGGAGCACTGGTCCACTTCGTCGGAACAGGCTCCTAGCGCGGGTTCGTGAGCATTTCCCTTACGCCCAGCCTTCAAGCATCTGGTCGGGCGGGCGATCGCCGCCGATCCACATGCGGATATTGGCGATCACGCGCTCGCCGGTGGCGATGCGTCCCTCGAAGGTGGCCGAGCCCATGTGCGGCGTCATGACCACATTGGGCAGGGCCAGCAGGCGCGGGTCGATGCGCGGCTCGAACGCCCACACATCCAGCCCGGCGCCGGCGAGGCGGCCCTGCGCCAGCGCCTCGACCAGCGCTTCCTCGTCGAGGATGCCGCCGCGCGAGGTGTTGATGACATGGACATGGCTGCGCAGCAGGCCGATCCGCCGCCGGTCGATGAGGCCGCGGCTCTCCGGATTGAGCGGCGTGTGGATGGTGAGGATGTCGATGGCGCGCAGCATCGCGTCGAGATCCTCATGCCAGGTGGCGGCCAGCTCCGTCTCCAGCACCTCCGGCAGGCGGTGGCGGTTGTGATAATGGATGGAGAGGCCGAAGGCGCGGGCGCGGCGCGCCACCGCCTGGCCGATCCGCCCCATGCCCACGATGCCGAGCGCCTTGCCGCCGATGCGGTGGCCGAGCATGTTGCTGGGGCTCCAGCCGGTCCACTGGCCCGAGCGCACCAGCTTCTCGCCCTCGGCAAGGCGGCGCGGCACGGAGACGATGAGCGCCATCGTCATGTCGGCCGTGTCCTCGGTCAGCACGCCGGGGGTGTTGGTGACGAGGATGTCCTTCGCGCGCGCCGCCTTGAGCGCGATATGGTTCACGCCGGCGCCGTAATTGGCGATGAGCTGCAGCCGCTCGCCGGCCTGCGCGATCAGATCGGCGTCGAGATCGTCGGTGACGGTGGGCACCAGCACGTCGCAATCGCGCATGGCGGCGGCGAGCGCGGCGCGGTCCATGGGCTGGTCGTCCGCGTTGAACCGCGCGTCGAACAGCTCGGCCATGCGGGCCTCGACCGCCCGGGGAAGGCGCCGCGTGGCGATGACGCGAGGACGTGCGGGCCGGGGACGCCTGGACATGATGGCCGCATGCTCCGGGCACGCGGGCGAGGTCAAGCGGCAATTGCAGGGCGGCGGCGGCGGAAGGACCGTGACCAATTCCTCCCCGAGCTTGTCTTGGGGATGAATGGCGTGAGGCGGTTGAAGGCGCCTCGCGCTCATGGCAGAAGCGGGGAGTTTCGCATTGCAGCATATCAAGGGAGGTGGGGATGGCGCGGCGGCTCGCATGTCTGGGTGGCGCCGGTCTGATCGTGGCCGGCATGGCGATGATGGCCGCGGACGCAAATGCCCAGTCGGCGCGCGAAGTGCCCTATTGGGCCTCGCTCGCACGGGGCGACGCGCGCATGCGCGTGGGGCCGAGCGTCGATTATCCCGCGAGCTGGGTCTATCGCCGCCGGGACCTGCCGGTGCGCGTCATCGAGGTCTATTCGAGCTGGCGCAAGGTGGAGGATCCGGACGGCACGCAGGGCTGGATGCATGTGAGCCTGCTCAAGAGCGAGCGGACCGCGATCGTGCGCGGCGCGCAGCTGGCGCCGATGCGCGAAGGGCCGTCCGCCGACGCGCGGCTGCTCTTCCGGCTGGAGCCGGGCGTGGTCGGGCGGCTCTCCGGCTGCGCCAATGGCTGGTGCGCCTTCGACGTGCGCGGCCAGCGCGGCTATGTCCCCGTCCGCGACCTGTGGGGGCCGGACCAGCCCTAGGACGTATCGACATTCAGCGTGGGTTTACAAACCTACGTCAGCATCCATCCTGCCTTCAAGCTCAGGTCTCAAAGGCGCAATGGATGCTGGAGCCGAAGGCGTGCGGAGCACAAACAAGTTCAGCATGACGCGGTTTTGTAGACCGAGGCTGAATGTCGATGCAGCCCGGGATCGCCGGGCGATATGCGACCGGCCGAGCGGGAAATCTTTTGCGCGGGGTCGCCGCCCCGCTTAGGATATCCGAACCGCTCTTTCAGGCGGGGGGAGGGACCAGCGGCTTGCTTCTGTCACGCAATTATCCGCCTTCGGATGACCTGACACCATTCGTCAGACGTCATTATGTATTCGAGGCGCGGCTGCCCGACGACTTCCTGCTGATCGACAAGCTGCTTTCGGAAACCGCCTTCATCCGCGTGCTGCTGCATGGCGACTGGGCGGCGCAGACCGGGCCGGACAGCTGGTCCCATTTCGGACCCGTGCCGCTGATGGGTCCCAACGCCATTCCCTGGCGCGTGCGGGTGCGCGGGCCGTTCCGGGTCATCGGCGTCTCGATCCGGCCGAGCGGCTGGCTGGCGCTGTTCAACCGGCCGGCGCGGGTCATCGCCGATACGGCGATGCCGCTCGGGCATTTCTGGGGATCGCTGGCGGACGAGCTGTATCACGAACTGCTCGCGGCGCAGGACGATGCCGGGCTGATCGCGGTGATGGAAGCGATCCTGCGGCGACGGCTGGCCATGGCCGCGCCCTGCGCGCCGATGCCGGCCATGGCCGCGTTCGAGGAGATCGCCCGGCACGACAGCACCATCCAGGTCACGGACGCGGCGCGGCAGCTCGGTCTCTCCGTCCGCCAGTTCGAGCGGCAATGCCATGCGAGCTTCGGCCACAGTCCCAAGGTGATCCTGCGCCGCAGCCGCTTCCTCGACATGGCGCAGGCGATGCGCGGCTTTTCCGAGCCGAGCGCCCAGCAGCTCGCGGCGCTGCGCTATTTCGACCAGAGCCACCGCAATCGCGAGTTCCGGCATTTCTTCGAGCTGACGCCGGGCCAGTTCGACAAGGTGACGACCCCGCTGTTCACCGCCGGGCTGAAGCTGCGCGCCGACGGCCATGCGTGAGGGAGAGATGGGGCGCCGGCCTCCCGGCTCAGGCCCCCTCGATCCCCGCTCGCCTCAGGCGACCGCGCTCGGGTGCGGGCGGTAGCCTTCGCGCATTTTCGCCGCCAGCGGACTGGCGGCCACCTGCGCGCGCACGGTCGTCTGCCGGTGGCGCTCGACAAGCGGGCGATGGGAGCCGCCGTCCGGCTCGCCCCAGACCAGTTCCACGCTGTCGCCCTCCCGCGCGGCGGTCTCGTCTATGAGGGCGAGGGACATCCAGCGGCGGGCGTTCGAGCTGTAGACGACATAGGTCGAGAAGCCGATCCGCCGGCCGTCGCGGATCACCGTGTCGAACGGGAAGGTGGCATAATAGGCCGCCGGCGCCTCCATGAACTTGCAGCGCTCGTCGCCCGCGTTGAACTGCGAGCGGAAGATGGAGACCACATCCTCATTGTCCCACAGCAGCGTGACCTTGCGGAGATGCGGCTCGTCCCGCCGCGCCATCAGGGCATCGCGCCCGATGAAATCATGATCGAAATCGACAAAGCCATAGCCGCAGTCCCAGGGCGTGACATAATAGTCCTCGATGCGGTCGGCGACGAAGCTGCCGCCCAGCGACGCGCCGGCCTCGAAGCCGGTCCCGGGGAGCCACTGGCGATAGCCGGCCAGAGCCGGATCGGTATAGACGGCGGGCAGGACGGAGGCATACCAGCCCGATTCCGTGCTCGCCGTGGAATAGGCGCGCGCCCCGCCCTGCATCAGGCCCAGATCGCGCCCGGCCTCCAATATGGCGCCGCGCACCTCGTCCGCTTCCTCGGCGGGACCCCAGATTTCGAGGCCGGGCGCCGCGGCCATGCCATGCTTGAGGGCACGCACGTTGCGTCCGGCGATGCGGATCTGGCCCATGGCGAAGAATCTGATGTCCGCGATGGGGCCGCCATTCACGCGCTCCAGGATTTCCCATGCCTTGGGTCCCTGCACTTCGAACCGGTAGGTGCGGCGCCCGCGTGCGTTGTGCAGCGTGCGCTCGTCGCGCTCGACGATCACGTCATAGCCGCCGGCCAGCGCATTATACTGCACCCAGTTCGGGATGTGCGGGCGGCCGACCAGATTGACCCGATGATCGTCCAGCCCGAACAGGACGGCATCGCCGATCACCTGCCCCTGATGATTGCAGGCTACGAACTGCTTGGCCTTGTTGCGGCCGAAATTGCGGAAATTGTTGATGCCCAGGTCCGAGAGGAGCCGGATCGTGTCCGGCCCCTCGACATAGAGATCGGGCATGTGATGGGACTGGTCGAGCAGCACGGCGGTATTGGCCCAGGCCTCGCATTCGTCCCGCCAGTTGGAGAATTCCGGCGCGACCGGAAAGACATATTGGCCGATCTGCGAGCCGCGCAGCATGGGCAGCGCGCCGCCCGCCTGGTCGATCCTGTCCTGTAAGCTTCCCATGTCCGTCCCTCGCTGGATTTTGATTTGTATCCGGTCCGGCGCGTCAGAACGGCGCGTTCAGCCGGTTCAATGCGCCTTCGATCAGGCCGGCGATCTGCTCCGGCCGGCCATGGTCGAGCTGCAGCCTGCCGATCGCGACGCTGGAGTCGACCACGTCGCGGCAACGCTCGAAGCGGCGCGCCTGATAGGCATGCAGGGCCGCCTCGACATGGCCGGCGCGCGCCAGCTCCTCGGCCAGCACCAGCGCGCTTTCCACCGCCATGCCGGCGCCGGAGGCGAGATGCGGCGTCGTGGCATGGACGGCGTCGCCGAGCAGGACGACGCGCCCCGCATGCCAGTCGCGCGGTTGCAGGGCAGCGGCGAGCGGGCGATAGTTGATCCAGTCGTTGCGGCTCATCGTGTCGCGGATCCAGCCGGCATTGCCGCCGAAGCCCGCGAGCAGGTCTCTGAGACCGTGGAACAGCTCCTCCTCGTCCAGATGCCTCTCGCGCGGCACATGCGGGGTGAGCATCCAGAGATAGACGCTGTCGGGCGCGCAGATGGTGATGCCGCAGGGATTGTCGTGGCCGAAATAGAATTCGCCCATGTCGAGGCCGGGCGGCTTGCGGATCGAGATACGCCAGCAGCCCTGCCCGGTCGGCACGGCGGGCGCCATGTGCGGGAAGCACAACTCCCGCACGGTCGAATAGATGCTGTCCGCGCCGACGACGAGGTCGAACCGGCCGCGCGTCCCGTCCGAGAAGCTGGCGTCCACATGCGCGCCGGACTGTTCGAGCGCGGTGACGGTGAGGCCGAGGCGGACCGGTATCCCGAGCGCGTGGATGCGCGCCTGCATGAGGCGGTGGAGCACGGGCCGCATGATGCCGCCCGTGGCCGGCAGGCCCTCCTCGATCACCGGCTCGTCCAGCTCGCGCAGCAGGGTGCCGTCAAAAAGGTTCACGCGGGAGCGGCTGGTGATGGCGCCGGCGGCCTTGATGTCCTCCAGCATGCCGAGCCGCCGATAGGCCCGCAGCGTGGGGCCGGTGATGGTGATGCCCGCGCCATAGACCCGCCAGTCGGGGTCCAGGTCGATCAGCGTGACCGCCACGCCGCGCGCCGCCATGGCAATGGCCGCCGCCATGCCGCCGATGCCGCCGCCCACGATCAGCGCCGTGGACAGGCTCTCAATTCTCTCCTCGCTCATGCCACCGGGTTAGCGCGCCGCCCGAAAGAGGCAAATCCGTCCGGTGGATGGAAAGCCATCAATACAATCGCTGCGACGCGGGTTCCCCCGACCGCTAGGGAATGCGCTGAACGATAAATCGTCAGGGAGAGGGACATTGCACAAGATCTTGCTCGGAACGAGTGGCCTCGCATGGACGCTGGCCGCCGGCCTTGCGGTTGCCGCGCCGGCCGTGGCGCAGGAGGCGGCGGCCGATGCGGATGCGGGCGACAGCGCCGGTGTCGCCGAGATCGTCGTCACCGCGCAGCGCCGCTCGGAATCCCTGCAGAAGGCCGCCATCGCCATCGATGCGGTGAGCGGCGACACGCTCGTGCGGCAGGGCATCACCAGCGCGCAGGACATCACCAAGACCGTGCCCGCGCTCAGCGTCGCCAATGGCGGCGGCTCCAACACCTCCATCTTCATGCGCGGCGTCGGCAACATCACGTCGAGCAGCTATAACGACCCGGCGGTGACGCCCAGCTATGACGGCGTGGTGCTCGGCCGCGCGGCGGGCGCGTTCGGCGCGGCCTTCTACGATCTCTCGCGCGTGGAGGTGCTGAAGGGGCCGCAGGGCATCCTCTACGGCCGCAACTCGACCGGCGGCGCCGTCAACATCATCCCCGCGCGGCCGGAGCTGGGCGAGACGGGCGCCGGCTTCAATGCCGCCTACGGCAATTTCGACACGCTCAACCTCGACGGCTATGTGAATGTCGCGACCGGCCAGAACAGCGCGCTGCGCTTCGCCGCCACGCATCAGGAGCATGACGGCTATAATCGCGACGGCAGCGACGACCAGGACGTGACCGGCTTTCGCGGGCAGTTCCTGATCGAGCCGTCGAACGCGGTCACGCTGCGCATCGGCGGTGACTGGACCCGCCTGAAGGGCGTCGGCCCCGGCGGCAGCTATATCGGCAACTATAATCCCGGCCCCGACGGCTATAGCTTCGCGCCCGGGCCGTTCGACAGCTCGGAAGGCTTCAACACCGACGCCGCCAATGCCTATCGCCAGACGCTGCTGGGCGCGCCGGGCTTCGGCTTCCTGGCGGCCATGAACGTCGATCCCAGCGTGGACTACACCTATTGGGGCATCAACGCCGAAGCCTCGATCGACACCGGGATCGGCACGTTCACGCTGCTGCCGGCCTATCGCAAGACCAGCGGCTCCAGCTTCTTCAACGGGCCGGCGTTCAACACCGCCTTCATCGACGAGACGGACAAGCAGTTCAGCGTCGAGGCCCGGCTGGCCGGCTCGGTGGGCCAGATCGACTATCTGGTGGGCGGCTTCTACTTCCACGAGACGATCGACGCGAACAACGAATATAATCAGGAGTTCGTGCTGCCGATCCAGGCCTATCATCACAAGACGGAAAGCTGGGCGGCGTTCGGCCAGCTCACCGCCCATCTGGGCGACCGGTTCCGGCTCATCGGCGGCGCGCGCTACACGCACGACTTCAAGAGCATGGACGGCATCATCAACAATTTCATCACCTTCTGCGGTGGATTGCCGCCGGGCAACCTCACGCCGCCCGCCTCGTTCGGCGCGGGCTGCGCGGCGCCGGGTGGGCTGCCGCGCTACCCGAACTTCCTGACCACCGGGGACACCGTCGCCTGGCTGGCCGCCAACGGCTGGATCGACGCCGCCGCGACGGACCAGCCCAATCCGCAGGTGTTCCCGCTGCTGAACGGCGTCGGCACGATCCTCAAGACCTACAATCCGGTGGTCGACGAGGGCAGCTATTCGCGCGTGACCTGGAAGGTGTCGGCGGAGTTCGACCTGTCACCGGACAACCTCCTCTATGCGACCGTCGAGACGGGCTATCGCGCCGGCGGCTTCCAGCTGGCGGAAGGCAAGTCGCGCTACGATCCGGAGTTCATCACCGCCTATTCGATCGGCTCGAAGAACCGCTTCCTCGGCAATCGCGTGCAGCTCAACCTCGAGGCCTTCTACTGGAAATATAAGGACCAGCAGATCACCTATTTCACGGTGGATACGAGCGGCACGCTCATCAACTCCAACGAGAATGCCGGCGCCTCGACCATCAAGGGCTTCGATATCGACGCGATCATCAAGCCGGCGCGGATGACCACGCTGAACGCCAAGGTGCAGTATCTCGACGCCAGCTATGACGACCTGCATCTCTACACCGCTTCGCCGCGTGACAATATCAACTGCCCCTTCAGCTTCACGGGCGGCGTGGCCGGCGGCGCGCCGGTCAAGGACTTCGACTGCTCCGGCAACCCGCTGCTCTATTCGCCGAAATGGACGATCAATCTCGGCGCCGAGCAGATCGTGCCCCTCGGCCCCGACTTCGAGCTGGTCGGCACCGTCAACACGGCCTGGCGCGACGACCAGTATGGCGCCTTCGAATATCTCGATTTCGAACGCATCCGGGCCTATTGGACGACCGATCTCGGCCTGACGCTGCGCAGCGCGAACGGCGGCTGGTCGATCGGCGGCTATGTCTATAATCTCGAGAATGAGCGCCGCATCTCCACGCCCCAGCGCTCGCCGATCGGCATGGCGATCGCGCGCTATACCGCACCGCGCACCTACGGGCTGCGCGTCTCGGCGAAATTCTGAAGGGGGGCATGATGGGGGATCTCGATCGTAGGACGTTCGTCCGGGGCGTGGCCGCGGCATCGGCGCTGATCGGCAGCGGCGCCGCGCGGGCGCTCGCCGCGGGCGCGGCGCCGCCGCCCAACATCCTGTTCATCATGGCGGACGACATGGGCTATGCCGACCTCTCCTGCACCGGCTCCCATCACATCAGCACGCCGGCGATCGACAGCCTCGCGCGTGACGGCATCCAGCTCGGCCAGGGCTATTCCAGCACGCCGATCTGCTCGCCGACGCGCACGGCGCTGTTCACCGGCTGCTATGCGCAGCGCTTCGCCGTCGGCATCGAGGAGCCGCTGGCGGGCAATGCGCCGCCCGACATCGGCGTGCCGTTCGAGCGGCCGACGCTCGCCTCGGTGTTCCGGGAGCGCGGCTATCGCACCAAGCTGGTCGGCAAGTGGCATCTGGGCGATCCGCCCCGGCACGGGCCGCTCCAGCACGGCTATGACGAGTTTCTCGGCATCGTCGAGGGGGCGGCGGACTATTTCCGGCATCATATGGTCATGGGCGGCCATGAGCTGGGCATGGGCCTCTCGGAAGGCAACACGCCGATCGACCGGGACGGCTATCTCACCGACCTGTTCGGCGACGAGGCGGTGCGGACGATCGAGGCGGCCGGCGACAAGCCCTTCTTCCTCAGCCTGCACTTCAACGCGCCGCACTGGCCGTGGGAAGGCCGCGAGGATGCCGCGCTGGCGCAGGCCATCGGCAACTCGCAACATTGGGACGGCGGCAGCCTCGCCAAATACAAGGCGCTGGTCGAGGCGATGGACGACAATGTCGCCAAGGTGCTGGCCGCGCTCGAACGCACCGGCAAGGCGCGCAACACCATCGTCGTCTTCACCAGCGACAATGGCGGCGAGCGCTTCTCGGAGACCTGGCCTTTCATCGGCCAGAAGGGCGAGGTGCTGGAAGGTGGCATCCGCGTGCCCATCCTGCTGCGCTGGCCGGAGCGGATCGCGCCCGGCGGCGCCTCGGACCAGGTGATGGTCTCGATGGACTTCCTGCCGACCCTGCTCGCCATGAGCGGCGGCGATGTCGCCAAGGCCGGCACGTTCGACGGCATGGACCTCGCCGCCCAGCTCACCGGCGCGGCCGCCCCGGTCGAGCGCACGCTGTTCTGGCGGTTCAAGGCCAACGACCAGGCGGCGGTGCGCAAGGGCGACTGGAAATATCTGCGCCTGGGCGGCAAGGAGCATCTCTTCAACCTCGCCGAGGATGCCCGTGAACGGGCCGAGCGGGGGCGGACCGAGCCGGCGCGCATGGCGGAGCTCAAGGGGCTCTGGGATGCGTGGAACGCGCAGATGCTGCCTTACCGGCCGGACGGTTTCTCCGAGCAGGTGAAGGACAGTTACGCCGAGCGCTACTGATGCTTAAGAGTCTGTTTGGAAATTCGCGAAAGGGCGAATTTGAAGGCGGCACCGGCCCGCTCCCCCACCCGGCCACCCATTCAGGATACGCTGTGGGAGGCCGGGTGGGGGAGCGGGCCGGTGCCGCCATGCGCCGCAAGGCGTGTCCCCAGACAAACTCTCAGAAGTGGCGGTCGGTGTCCCAATGCTCGACGATGGGCGGCTCGACGAAGAACGGGCCGGCCAGCGCGCGCCACTCAAGATAGGCGGATGACTCGCGGAATATGACCATATGATGATCCAGGCTCTCCCACTCGACATGCAGCCGATACAGCGCCGGATTCTCGAACACGCGCATGAGCGCCATGCCGTGGCATCCCTCGGCCTCGCGGAACAGCGGCGCGGCCTCTGCAACCGCCGCCTCGAACGCCGCGCGGCGGGCCGGATCGATGGTGATGTAAGCGATTTCCGTGACCATGCGGGCTGCATGGCGCAGTCCGGACGAGGAGGCAAGCGATGAAGCTGTTGGTGACCGGGGCAGGCGGTTTCGTGGGCCGCCGGATCGTGCGGCAGCTGCTCGCGCGCGGCGACGCGGTGGTCGGGATCGACACGGTGGCGCAGGGCATTCCCGAGGGCGCGCGGGCGATCGGCGGCGACCTCGCCGATCCCGCGATCCGCGCGGCGGCGCTCGACGGCGGCTGCGATGCCGTCATCCACCTCGCGACCGTGCCCGGCGGGGCCGCCGAGACGGACCCGGCGGCGTCGCGGCGGATCAATATCGACGCCATGTACGACCTGCTGCTGGAGGCGGGCGCGCTCAATCCGGGGCTGCGCTTCGTCTATGCCAGCTCCATCGCGGTGTTCGGCGATCCGCTGCCCGCGGCCGTCGACGATGCCACGCCGCTCTCACCGAAGATGATCTATGGCGGACACAAGGCGATGATGGAGGATGCCGTGGCGATGTTCTCCAATCGCGGGCTGGTCGACGGGGTGACGGTGCGCCTGCCCGGCATCCTCGCGCGGCCCAAGGGGCCTTCCGGCATGAAATCGGCCTTCATGAGCGACCTGTTCCATGCGCTGAAGGCCGGCGAGCGCTTCGTCTGCCCGGTGTCCGCCGGGGGCACGATCTGGGCGCAATCGGTGGACTGCTGCGCGCGGAATTTCATCCACGGCCTCGCGCTCGACAGCGCCCTGCTGCCGGCGGGCCGCGCGGTGACGCTGCCGGCGCTGCGCATCACCATGGGCGCGCTGGCGGCGGAAATCGCGAGCCAGTGCGGCGTCCCGGTCGACCTCGTGACCCATGCGCCGGACGCGGCGCTCGAAGCGGGTTTCGCGACGCAGCCGCCGCTCGCGACCCGCGCCGCCGAGCAAGCGGGTTTTACGCATGACGGCAGCCTTGCTAAGCTCGTCTCCAGCGCCCTCGCGACACTCTAGAGAAGGGGCGCCCGGAGATGGCGATGCGACTGGGTAGGCTCGATCTCAACCTGCTGGTGGCGCTCGACGCGCTGCTGACGGAGCGCAGCGTCTCGCTCGCCGCCGACCGGCTCTGCCTCTCGCAATCGGCGACGTCGAGCGCGCTGGGGCGGCTGCGCGACTATTTCGGCGACGAACTGCTGGTCGTGAAGGGCCGAAACATGATCCTCACGACGCGGGCGGAGGAGCTGATCGAGCCGGTCCGCGCCGTGCTGGAGCAGATCCGCACGACCATCGCCATCGCGCCCGCCTTCGATCCGGCCACGTCCGACCGGCAGATCCGGCTCATGGCCTCGGACTATTCCACGCAGGTCCTGCTCGCCGAGGCGCTGGCGCAGCTAGCGCATACGGCGCCGAACATGCGCTTCGAGATCCAGCCCATGGGCGATCTGCCGGTCGACGCGCTGGAGCGGGGCTATATCGACCTGCTCCTGACCATCGACTATGCCATCTCGGCCGATCATCCCAGCCAGATCCTGTTCGAGGACGATTATGTCGTGGTGGGATGGAGCGGGAACCCGGCCATGCAGGTGCCGATGACCCGTGAGCTCTATTTCGAGCTGGGCCATGTCACCGCGCGCTTCGGCAAGACGCGCACGCCGGCCTTTGAGGACTGGTTCGTCCGCCGGCAGAAGCAGCAGCGGCGCATCGAGGTGGTGGCGCCGACCTTCCTCTCGCTGCCCGGCCTGCTCATCAACACCAACCGCGTCGCCACCATGCACCGCCGCATGGCCATGCAGGTGGTGAGCGCCCTGCCGCTGGCCATGTGCGAGACGCCTTTCGCCATTCCGCCCATTCGCGAGGCGGTGCAATGGCATATCAGCAACAACAACGACCGGGCGCTGCGCTGGGTCGTGGAGCAGTTCGCCGCCATCGCGGCACATCATCCGGTCATGCCGGGCAACGGCGCGGCGGTGGACGTGGCGCCCGAGCTGCTGGTCGAATATCAGATGCACAATCCCACGCGCTGAGCGTCGAAGCCGTCCCTTGCTTGCAGGATCTGCGCGGCGTGCCGGTTGATCCAGTCCAGCGTCCGCCGCGACTGCGCGACGAGCCCCTGCCCGATCTCGGTGAGCCGGTAGCTCACATGCGGCGGCACATGATCGGTGACGGCGCGCTGGACGAAGCCGTAGCGCTCCAGCGAGCGCAGCTTCTCGGTCAGCACCCGCTGCGAGATCGCCTGCTCGGCCGAGAGCTGGGCGAGCACGCGCCGCAGGTCGGCATGGCGCCACTCGCCGGTTTCCAGCACCAGCAGGATGAGGTGGGTCCAGCGGTCGCCCAGCATCGCCATCACCGCGCGCGGCGGCGCATCCCGCTCGATGCCGTGCGCCGTCATTTCAGCCGCGAGCGCCGCTATGCCCGCCTGCGCCGACCGCTGCGTCCCGGCAGTCCCGCTCATCTCATCCGCTCCGGTCAGGGCACAAAAAAGTGCCGTCTTCCTGTGTGTGCCGACCGCTTTAGAAGGATTTTCGACAAGCTCAAAGCGGGAGAGGGACATGGAGAGCGACAGGGCGGTGGATGCGATCCGTCTGGATGGGAAGGTGGCGATCGTCACGGGCGGGGCCGGCGGCATCGGCTCGGCCACGGCGCGGCTGATGGCGGCGCGCGGCGCGAAGCTGGTGATCGCGGACATCGCGATGGAGCCGGCGCAGGCGCTGGCGCGGGACCTGCCCGAGGCCCTTGCCGTCCATCTCGATCTGGCGGACGAAGCCTCGGTCGAGGCGATGGTGGCGCAGACGATCGTGCGCTTCGGCCGGCTCGACATCCTGCACAACAATGCCGCGCTGCTCGGCCCCGACGTGGCGCGCGACGACGGCGACATCGAGCATATGCCGACGGCGCTGTGGGACCGCACTTATGCGGTGAACGTGCGCGGCACCATGATCGCCTGCCGCGCCGCCCTGCCGCACCTGCGCGCAAGCCGCGGCAACATCGTCAACACGGTCAGCAATCTCGCCTTGCAGGGGCATGTCATCCAGGCCGCCTACAGCTCGTCCAAGGCGGCGATCATCCAGATGACCCGCGCCATCGCCGCCAGCCACGGCGCGCAGGGCGTGCGCTGCAACGCCGTGGCGCCCGGCATGACGATGACGCCGGCGCTGCGCGAGGCCTTCCCGCCGGCGCTCCGCAGGGTGGTGGAAGCGGAGACGCTGCGCGACCAACTCGGCGATCCGCAGGACATTGCCGAGGCGGTCGCCTTCCTCGCGTCCGATGCGGCGCGCAACATCACCGGGCAGTTGCTCGTCGCCGATGGCGGCTGCGCCTCCCATGTGCCCGGCATCGCCGGCTTCCGCGCCTTTTTCGCAGGAGAACAGCAATGAGCCAGTATGACATCGTGGTCATGGGCGCGGGCCATAACGGCCTCACCGCCGCCGCCTATCTGGCCAAGGCGGGCAAGAAGGTGCTGGTGCTCGAAAGCAAGGACCATATCGGCGGCGGCGTCTCGACGCGCGAGCTGATCCGGCCCGGATTCTGGCATGACGAGCACAGCAATGTGCACATCATGATCCAGGGCAATCCCATGCTGCGCGACGACGAGCTGGGCCTGCTGTCCCGCTTCGGCCTCGAATATATCTATCCCGATCTGGTGCATGTCAGCATCTGGGAGGATGGCACCGTCATCCGCAGCTACAAGGACCTGGACCGCACCTGCGAGGAGCTGGCCCGCACCACCTCGCCGCGCGATGCCGAGGCCTATCGCGGCTTCGTCGCGATGAGCCAGAAGGCGCTGCCCATGCTGATCTCGGGCCTCTATTCGCCGCCCTTCCCGCTCGGCGCCTTCGTGGCGATGATGGACCAGTCGGACGAGGGACGCTTCCTGCTCGACCTCATGCAGCGCAGCGCGCTGGACGTCGCCAGCGCCCATTTCGAGAGCGACCTGCTGCGCCTGCACATCGTCCGCATGGTCACCGAGAACCTGCAGATGCCCGACGAGCTGGGCACCGGCATGGGCGCCTTCGTCATGCCCGGCATCATCCACACCTATGGCTGCTCCATGCCCAAGGGTGGCTCCGGGCAGCTCTCCAAGGCGCTGGTGCGCGCGCTGGAGCATTTCGGCGGCGAGGTGCGCACCAATGCCGAGGTGGCGCGCGTGATCGTGGAGAGCGGCAAGGCGGTGGGCCTCGAGCTGACCACCGGCGAGAGCTTCCGCGCGAAGGACGGGGTGATCGGCGCCATCCATCCGCACCGGCTGCGCCGGTTCGTGGCCGAGGCGCCCGAGCCGGTGCTGGCGCGGGCGCAGCGCGTCACCCAGTCGACCTTCTCGATCAACCTCACCCATCTGGCGCTCAAGGAGCGGGCGAAACTGCGCGTCGGCAATGACTGCAACGCGATGATGACGGAGCTGATGGACTTCTACACGGTGCGCGAGATGCTGCTCGAATATGACAAGCTGCGCCGGGGCGACGTGTCGGCGCGCCTCATCGCGGGCAGCGACAACACCATCTTCGATCCGAGCCGCGCGCCCGAGGGGGCGGGCGTGTTCTACGGCGTCAACTTCGCGCCCTATCATCTCGCGGATGGCGGGGCGGCGAGCTGGGACGCGCGCAAGGAAGAGTTCGCCGACCGGGCGCTGGCGCAGTATCGCAGATATTTCGTCAATCTGGAGGACGACAATATTCTCGGCCGGCGCGTCTGCTCCCCGCTCGACCATGAGCGCGGCAGCCCCAATTCGATGGTGGAGGGCGATGCGCATGGCTGCGCCCCCTTCTTCTACCAGTCCATGGGCCACCGCCCGACGCCGGACCTCGGCTCGCTGCGTGTGCCGGGGGTGGAGGGGCTCTATCTCGTCGGGCCGTTCATGCATCCGGGCGGCGGCGTGTTCGGCGCGGGCCGGGCCACGGCCATCCAGATGATGGACGATATGGGCATCGATTATGACAAGGTCTGCGCGGGAGCGGTGGCATGAAGATCCTGGACGCGAACGACAAGGAGCTGATGACCGTCCGCAAGATCGAGCGCGACGGCGGCACGCTGGTCATCCGCGGCAAGATCTTCGGCGCCATGCCGATGGTCGCGAAACTGACTCCCGAGGAAGCCCGCGCGGCGCTCAGGCTGCTCGATGTCCGCACGATGCTGTTCCTGCTGACCCTGCTGTTCCGCCGGAGCAAGGGCGCGGCGAAATAGGCTGGACGCATCAATCCACGGATTGATTGAGTTCCTTTCCGATGGCCCGCTATGCTAGTCGCGCGGTCATGGAGGGTCCGGTGCAGGATGGCGATCTGATGCGGTTGCGCGCCTTGCTCGACGAGGCGGTCGAGCAGGGCGAGGCGCGCCTGCCGCCCGAGCCGCGCCTCAGCGAGCGGCTGGGCGTGACGCGCGGGCGGCTGCGCACCCTGCTCAAGAAGCTGGAGGATGAGGGCGCGATCTGGCGCCATGTCGGCAAGGGCACGTTCGTCGGGCCGCGCACGCTGACGGACCCGGCGCCGGCCGCCCTGTCGTTCAGCGTCGACGATGTGCTGCAGGCGCGCACAGTGCTGGAGCCGCAGCTTGCGGGCCTCGCGGCCATCCATGCCACGCCGGACGATCTGGCGGCGATGGACGCGTGCCTCGCGCAGATGCGGCACGTCCCCTCGCTGCGGCAATGGAAGCGCCATGACGAGCAGCTGCACCGGCTGATCGCGCAGGCGACGGGCAACAGCCTGCTGCTGACGCTCTACGACACGTTGCGTGCGCAGATGCGGCTGACGCTGGATCGCCGCATCGATCAGGTGTTCGGCTCGGAATCCGGCCCGCAGGAGGACAGCGACGGCGAGCATCTCCGCGTCGTAGAGGCGATCCGCAGCCATGATCCCGGCCAGGCCGAGACGGCGATGCGGACGCATCTGCTCGCCTTGCGGGGCAAATTATTCGGGCTTCGCTGAATGGGGCGGTGCAATCAATTTTCAAATTGATTTGACGCAAATTCCATATTGAGTCATTCCGGGTCCGGAAGAATCCGGAGGCGCTGGTGACTGGAACGACCCTGCTGCTCAGCGATGCGGACGTGCGCGCGGCGTTCGATTGGGAGGCGGCGGTCGCCGCGCTCGCGCAAGCCTATGGCGCGCCCGCCGAGCCGGCCCGGTTTCCACCGCGGACCATGGCGCGCGGCAAGGGCGTGTGGCTGCGCACCCTCTCCGGCATCATGCCGGGGCAGGCGGTGATGGGCGCGAAGCTGATCGCGGCATCGCCGGCGGCGCAGGCGGCATCCTATCTCATCCCGCTGTTCGACGGGCAGAGCATGGCGCTCACCGCTCTGCTCGACGGCCATGCCATCACCGGCTTCCGCACCGCCGCCACCTCCGCGCTGGCCGCGCGGGCACTCTGCGCGCAGGAGCGGCCGCGCGTGGCGGTGATCGGATCGGGCTTCGAGGCGCGGACGCATCTCGAGGCGCTGGCCCGCACCGGCCCGCTGGGGCCGGTGCGCGTGTTCAGCCCGCGCGCGGCCAGCCGCGCCGCCTTCTGCGCGGCGATGGCGGACAAAGCCATCGCCGCTACGCCCGCCGCCAGCGCCGAAGAGGCGGTCGCGTCCGCCGATCTCGTCATCTGCGCCGCCCGCTCACGCGACGAGACGCCGACCCTGCTCGGCCGCTGGCTGCGCCCCGGCATGACCGTCCTGTCGATCGGCTCGACCCTGCCGGAGCAGCGCGAGATCGATCCCGAGGCGGTGGCGCGCGCGGACCGGATCGTGGCCGACATGGCCGAGGAAGTGGCGCACGATACTGGCGACATGATCGTGGCGGCGCAGGCCGGCGTGGCGTTCGCGGACCGGCTGACGAGCCTTGGCGAGGTGATCTCCGGTGCCAGTCCCGGCCGCACCGATCCGGCGCAGATCCTGCTCTACAAGTCGGTGGGCGGCGCCATCCAGGACCTGGCGGTGGCGGCCATGGTGGTCGAGCGCGCGCGCCGGCTCGGCCTCGGCACCACGATCCCGGCGCCGATCAGCCCCGTCGACAAGGGCAGATAGATAATCAACCGGACAGCCAGCGGAGGCCAGCCATCATGCCCAGTTACACCAAGTCCGAAGCCCGCGCCTGGGCCCGCGAGACGATGCTCGGTGTCGCCAACGTGTCCATCCCGACGATGACCGGCGACTTCAAGGCGATCAACGAGCGCGCCGCGCGGCACGATGTGGAGAAGACCATCGAGCATGGCTTCGTCGGCACGCTCGCCTGCTCGGAAGTCGCCATGACGCTGGCGGAATATCGCCGGTTCGTGGAGGTGCTGGCCGAGCAGGCGGCGGGGCGCGTCTTCGTCGTCCATCATGCCATCTTCAACACGCTGGAGGACAATATCGAGGCGGCGCGGCTGGCGGCGGAGGCCGGCGCGGAGCTGGTGCTGCTCGGCTATCCGCCCTATTTCCACCCCCGCTCGCTGGAGGAGGTCTACGCCTACAGCAAGGCCTTCTGCGACGCGACCGATCTGGCGGTGATGCTGTTCCCCATTCCGACCTGGGGCTTCTCGCGGCTCAGCCCCATCGACATCCCGCTCGATATCCTGCGCCGCCTCGTCGACGAATGCCCCAATGTCGTCTCGATCAAGGCCGAGGGCGGCATGCCCCAGATCATGGGGCCGATCGACATGCACCGCGCCTTCCATGACGAGGTGGTGATCTCCTTCCCGCTGGAGCATGAGTTCATCCCGCTGGCGCAGCTCATCGACGTGCCTTTCTGCGGCACGAATTTCTCTGCCTTCTACGGGCCGCTCCTGCCGCGCATCTTCAATCTCATCCGCGACCGCCGCTTCGAGGCGGCCACGGCTGAATTCTATCGCATGGCGCCCGCGCGCGCGGCCTTCGGCAGCGTGCCGCAGGCGGGCAACGGCCTCATCAACCGCATGATGTGGAAATATGAGAGCTGGCTGCAGGGCTATAATGGCGGCCCGCTGCGCCACCCCACGGCGCGGGTCTACCAGCGCGACATGCAGGCGCTGCGGCGCGGGCAGGAAGCCGCGGGCCTCAATCCCACCAGCGATCCGGACGAGCTGTTCTTCATCGGCCGCAATCCGGTGTGAGCGCCATCCAGATCCTCCCCGAGACAAGCTCGGGGAGGATCTGTTCGGGAACCGATCCAAGCGCTCGCTAGCTTCGATCCGGAATTATCCATTTCACCCCGCCCGGCGGCGCGACCATATGGGATGGCGCTGCACGAGGAGTGGACATGAGCATTCTGGGCCTGGAAAGCGTGGTTTTCGGTGTGTCGGACCTGGCCGAGCACAGCCGGTTCTGGAGCGATTTCGGACTGGCGCCCGAAACACAGGGGGAGGCGGAGACGGTCTTCCGGCTGGCCTCGGGCAGCCGCGTCATCCTGCTGCGCCACGGCGATCCGCGCCTGCCCGCGCCCGATCCCTTCGCCGGCGACGGCATCAAGGAGACCGTCTGGGGCGTCGACACGGCGGACAATCTGGATCGCATCGCGGCGAGCCTGGCGCGCGAGGTCGCGGTCTCGCGCGATGGCGAGGGCATCGTGCGCTGCGTCTGCCCGGATGGCCAGCCGATCGCCCTGCGCGTCTGGGCGAAGCGCCCGGTGACCAGCGAGGCCAGCCCGGTCAACACGCCCGGCGCCCATCCGCGCTTCAACCAGCACCGCATCTGGCGGCACCGCGCCATCCCCAAGACGATCAACCATGTCGTCTTCTTCTCGCCCGATTATGTGCGCAGCTTCGAGTTCTACGAGCGGCACATGGGCTTCCGCTACACCGATCACAGCAAGGGCACCGGCATCTTCGCCCGCGCGGACGGCACGTTCGAGCATCACTCGATCTTCTGGGTGAATTGCGACCTGCCGATCGCGCCGGACCATTTCAAGTTCATGCACATCGCGTTCGGCTGCGACGATATCGACGAGGTGATGCTGGGCGCCAACATCATGGAGGCGCGCGGCTGGAAGAATATGAGCATGAACAGCTCCGGCGGCATTTCCCGCCACCGCATCTCCAGCGCGATCTATTATTATTGCGACATTCCCGGCAAGGCGGGTGAGGCGGAATATCATGCCGACACCGACTATCTGGACGATAATTGGGTGCCGCGCGCCTGGGATTTCCGCTTCGGCTCGCTGCTCTGGGCGCACAGCGCGCCGCCCATCTTCCGGGGCGACAATATCCCCTGGGACATGAGCTTCGACCAGGATCGCCGCAGCTTCGAGCCGTTCCGCAAGGCGGCGCCCGGCAAGCGGCCCGTGAGCGGCAAGCTCGCCGAGATCACCGACGAGGACGAGCACGCGATCTGAAACCGGGTCGTGCTTTGGCGGGGGCCTTGCATGATTGGCAATTATCTCCCCGTCATTCCGGCTTTCGCCGGGATGACGGGGAGGAGAGGCGTTTGCTGCGAAGGATGAGAGGATCAGCCCTCCGGCTCCTCGACGAACTCGATCAGATTGCCCGCGCAATCGCGGATGAAGCAGCCCTTGCCGAACGCCTCGCGCACCACGAAGGCGATGTCGGCCTGCTTCTCCTCCATCTCGGCGAGGAAGGCGTCCAGATCCTCCACGCGGAAGGCGACATGCTTGTTGCCGTGGGTGCGCAGGTCGGCCGGCGGGTGCCGCCGGTCCTCCGGCAGGGGCGCGGCGCCGGCGACCTCGAACAGCTCGAAGCGCAGCGGCCCCTTTCGGATCATGGCCGCCTGCGCGCCCGCCGCCGCGATGTGGAAGCGCTTCTCCACCGCGAAGCCGAGCACGCGGCCATACCAGTCGATCGCCTGATCGAGGTCGGGCACCGAGACCCCGCCATGATGGAAGCTGAATTCAGCCATCGCGCCTCTCCTGCGGCTCTGCGCCCATCAGCCTAGCTCGGCGAAGGTCTCGGCGCACCAGTCGGCGATGAAATCGCGCATGCCGGTGCCGTTGTCGGCGCCGCAATGCTCGACCTCGAAGTCGGCGCTGGTGAACACACGCAGCTCGCATTTGGGGCTGTTCACCGCCTGCTCATGGCTGCGATAGGCGTTCGAGACCGGGATCTGCCGGTCATTCTCGCCATGGGTGATGAGGAAGGGCACGCGGATCTTCTCGACCTGCCCGTCGAGCGTGATCTGGTCGGCATAGTCGAGGAAGGCCTCGCGCGTCTCCTTGCCGAACACCCACATCACATGGTCCCAATAATGCGGCACCGGATTCTCGCCTTCATTGGCGAGCCGCTCGCGCTGGCGCTCGCCCCAGACATGGTTGGCGCCCATCACGGCGCAGAGCGCATAGCGGGGATCGTTGGCCGCGATGCGCGGCGCGTGATAACCGCCGAAGGAGAGGCCGAAAATGCCGATCTTGCTATGGATCACGTCGCTGCGCGTCAGCAGATAGTCGAAGGCGGGCGAGCCCCAGCGCTCGGCATCGAAGATGGCGGGCAGGTTGCGCTTGCGGATCGCCTCTCCGGTGCCGGGCTGGTCCACGAACAGCGTGTTCATGCCGCGCTCGAGATTGGCGCGCCCGTGCCCGCCCATATCGACCTGCTCCTTCATGGAATCGAGGCCGTTCACCGAGACCAGCGTGGGACGCGGCGTGCCCGAGCCGTCATGCACGAAGATGGCGGTATAGGCCGTGCCCTCATAGGGAATCTCGACATGGTCGACATGCAGGCCGCGCAGCGCGCTGCCCTTGCGATAGAGGTCGAGCCCCTTGTCATAGGCCGCCCAGCGCGGCGCATAGTCGCGGCTCTGCAGGCGCTCGGCGGCGAGATAATAGCCGCTGGCGCGCAGATATTTGGCGCCGGCGGAGAGGCGGTAGCCGCGCGCCTCGTCGGCCGCGGCATTCGCGGCGACCTGGTCCGCCACCGCCACCCAGGCATCGAAGAGCTGCGCCGAGCCGGCATCGGCGCCCTGCCGGGCGGCCTCGCGCACCGGCCGGCAGACCGCGTCCAGCTCGCCATGATTGCCGCCGCAGATCAGCGCGAGATTGATGCCGAGGTTCCAGACATAGTTTCCGGGAAAGGGTTCGAACATGGCTTGGGTCCTTTCAATCAGCGGTCCAGCCGCCGTCGACGACGAGGCTGGTGCCGGTCATGAGCGCGGATGCATCGGAGGCGAGGAAGAGGGCGGCGCCCATCAGGTCCTCGACCGTGCCGATGCGGCCGAGCTTGATCTTCGCGAGGACGCCGGCCCTGAACGCCTCATCCTCGAAGAAGGGGCGGGTCAGCGGCGTCTCGATGAAGGTGGGCGCGATCGTGTTGGAGCGGATGCCGTGGGGCGCGAGGTCGAGCGCGAAGGCCTTGCTCATCCCCTCCAGCGCCCATTTGCTGGCGCAGTAGAGCGAGCGGTCGGGGCCGCCGACATGGCCCATCTGGCTGCCCATGTGGATGAGGCTGCCGGGGACGCCCGCCGCGATCATCCGCGCGGCGCAGCCCTGCGCCACGAAGAAGGCGGACTTGAGGTTGAGGTCGAGCACCGCGTCATAATCGGCCTCGCTCACCGCCCACATCGGCATGGGCCGGTTGGTGCCGGCATTGTTGACCAGCACATGGAAGGCGTCCCGGCCCGCGAAGAAGGCGGCGACGGCGGTCAGGTCGGAGACGTCGAGCACGGCCGCCTCCGCCGCGCCGCCTTCCGCGCGGATGGCGGCCGCGCCGTCCTCGATCTCCCGCGCCGTCCGCGCCGCCAGCACCACCTGCGCGCCGGCCTGCGCCAGCGCCGCCGCCATGGCGAGGCCGATGCCGCGCCCGGCGCCGGTCACCAGCGCGCGGCGGCCGTCCAGCCGGAAGGACGGCGTGCGGGGCAGGCCGCTCATGCGCGCGTGAGTTCCGAGGGTTCGGCCTGCCCGGCATAGGGCACGTTGCGCCCGCCATGGCGCCGCACCCGCACATTGGCCTGCTCGCCATGGCCGGCAAAGCCCTCCAGCGCACACAGCCGCGAGCAATATTCGCCGATCAGCGTGGAGGCCTCGTCGGTCAGCACCTTCTGGTAGGTGCAGGTCTTGAGGAACTTGCCGACCCACAGCCCACCAGTGTAGCGCGCCGCCTTCTTCGTCGGCAGCGTGTGGTTGGTGCCGATTACCTTGTCCCCATAGGCGACATTGGTGCGCGCGCCGAGGAACAGCGCGCCGTAATTGGTCATGTTGGCCAGGAAATAGTCCGGGTCGGCGGTCATCACCTGGACATGCTCGCTGGCGATCTCGTCCGCGATCCGGACCATCTCCCCATGGCTTTCCGCCACGATCACCTCGCCATAGCTCTCCCATGCCTTGCGGGCATGGTCGGCGGTGGGGAGGATCTCCAGCAGCCGCTCGATCTCCTTCATCGTCGCGCGGGCGAGCGCCTCGCTGTTGGTCAGCAGCACGCCGGGGCTGTCCGGCCCATGCTCGACCTGGCCGAGAATGTCGGTCGCGGCCAGCTCGGGATCGCAGCCAGCCTCGTCGGCGATGATGAGCGTCTCGGTCGGCCCGGCGAACAGGTCGATGCCCACCCGGCCGAAGAGCTGGCGCTTGGCCTCGGCGACGAAGGCGTTGCCGGGGCCGACGAGGATATCGACCGGATCGATGCTCTGCGTGCCGATCGCCATGGCGCCGATCGCCTGGATGCCGCCCAGCGCATAGATGGCGTCCGCCCCCGCCAGCGCCTGCGCCGCCACGATCGCGCGGGCCGGCGTGCCGTCGAACGGCGGCGCGCAGGTGATAACGCGCGGCACGCCGGCCACCTTGGCGGTGATGACGGACATATGGGCGGAGGCGAGCAGCGGATATTTGCCGCCGGGCACGTAGCAGCCGGCCGCGTTGATCGGGATGTGCCTGTGCCCCAGCACCACGCCGGGCAGGGTCTCGACCTCGATGTCCGCCATGCTGTCGCGCTGGAGCTGGGCGAAGTTGCGCACCTGCGCCTGCGCGAACTCGATGTCCTTGCGCTCCTGCGGGCTGAGGCTCTCGACGCAGGCGTCGATCTCGGCCTGGCTGAGGCGATAGTCCTCGCGATCCCAGCCGTCGAATTTGACGGACATGTCGCGCACCGCCGCGTCGCCGCGCGCCTCGATGTCGGCCAGCGCCGCCTCGACGATATCGCGCACCTTGCGGTCGGCGTCCGCCTTCGCCTCGGCAGTGGCGCCCCGCTTCAACCAGACGGCCATAACTCTCCTCGCAAACCTCTCATTCGGGAAAGAGGGCCATGCCGCCGGGCCGGGCGGCCGACCAACGGATGTTATGGATGGGTTGTTATCGATGCTATGCCTTTGTCGCCGGGCAAGCGCCGGGCTAGCTGGTGGGGATCAACGAAAAGGAGAGGAGCGCGATGCGCATTGCGACCTTGTATGACGGCACGGCGGACGGACGGCTGGTCGTCGTCTCTCCGGACGGCACCCAGTGCGCGAGCGCGCCCGTCCGGACCTTGCAGCAGGCCATCGAACGCTGGGACGAGCTTCTCCCCGCCCTGTCGGCCATCACGGCCTTTCCCGATCCGCTGACGCGCTGCTGCGCGCCGTTCCCGCGCGCCTGGCAATGGCTCGACGGCTCGGCCTTCGCCAGCCACGGGGAACTGATGGACAAGGTGCTGGGCGTCGAATCCGCGCCCGTGCACAAGCCGCTCATGTATCAGGGCACGTCCGATAAGTTCTATGGACCCAATGACGATGTGAAGTTCCTCAGCGAGGATCTGGGGATCGACTTCGAGGGCGAATATGGCGTCGTCGTCGATGCCGTGCCGATGGGGACGGCGGCGGGGGACTGCCTGAGGCATATCCGCCTCATCGTGCAGATCAACGACTGGTCGCTGCGCAAGCTGGCCGGGCCGGAGATGAAGACCGGCTTCGGCTGGGTGCAGGCCAAGCCGCCGTGCAGCATGGCGCCCTTCGCGGTCACGCCGGACGAGCTGGGCGACCAGTGGCGCGACGGCCGGGTCTGCGCCGACCTGCTGGTCGACTGGAACGGCAAGCGCTTCGGCGCTGCCAATGGCGAGGCGATGGGCTATGGCTTCCACGAGCTGGTCGCCCATGCCTGCGCCACGCGCGACCTCGTCGCCGGGACGGTCATCGGCTCGGGCACCGTCTCCAACGCCAATTATCGCGAGATCGGCTCCTCCTGCATCGCCGAGCGGCGCGGCATCGAAGTGGTCGATACCGGCGCGCCCGTCACGCCCTTCATGCATTTCGGCGACACGGTCCGCATGCAGGGCACATTGACCGACGGGCGCGCGCCCTTCGGCGTCATCGAGCAGAAGGTGGTGCAGGCATGAGCGAAGCCGTTTCCGATTCCGGTCTCCCCGCCGTCCAGCGGGTCGTCACCGGCCATGACGCGCAGGGGCGCGCCGTCTTCAGGTCCGAGGACGTGACGCCCACGCGGCTGGTCCCCTCCGGCGACGCTTCCTTCCTGCTGATCTGGACCACGCCCACCGTCCCGGCCGACAATAATGACGAGACGGACGGCCGGGCGCGCGACGCAGGGCTGACGCTCGACGGCGGCTCGGTGATCCGCGTGGTGGACATGCTGCCGGGCAAGGAAAGCCCCATGCACCGCACTAACTCGATCGATTACGGCATCGTGGTCGAGGGCGAGATCGAGCTGGAGCTGGACGACGGCGCGACGCGGACCGTGCGGCAGGGCGGCATCATCATCCAGCGCGGCACCAGCCATCTCTGGCGCAACCGGACGGACAAGCCGTGCCGCATCGTCTTCGTGCTGATCGAGGCGCCGGCCTATGTGCATGACGGGCAGCCACTCCCCGAGGACAAGCCCGACCACAAATGAGCCCCTTCGACCTGAGCGGCAAGGCGGCCATCGTCACCGGCTCCACCCGGGGGATCGGCCGCGCCATCGCCGAGGGGCTGATCGCCCAGGGCGCGCGCGTCCTGATCTCCAGCGAGGATGATGCGGACTGCGCGCGGGTCGGCACCGTGCTGGGCATGCCGCATCATGCGTGCGACGTGGCGGACGACGATGCGCAGGCGCGGCTGGTCGAGGCGGCGCTGGCCGCGTTCGGCGGGCTGGACATACTGGTGTGCAATGCCGGGATCACCGGCGCGCCCGGCCCCTTCGCCGGGATCGACATGGCGGATTATGCGCGGGTGATGGCGATCAACCTGCGCAGTCAGGTGGTGCTGGCGAACCTCGCTTTGCCGCATGTCGCCGCGCGGGGCGGGGGCGCGGCCATCCTCATCTCCAGCCTGTCCGGCCTGCGCGGCAATGGGCGCATCAACGCCTATGCGCTGGCCAAGGCCGGCGTCGCGCAGCTCGCGCGCAATCTGGCGGTGGAGTGGGGGCCGCGCAACATCCGCGTCAACGCCGTCTCGCCCGGCTTCATCGCGACGGAGCTGTCGGCGCCGCTGCTGGAGGATGCCGCCTTCATGGCCCGCCGCATGGCGATGACGCCGCTGCGCCGTCCGGGCACGGTCGCGGAGGTTGCGGGCGCCGCCATGTTCCTGGCGTCGGCCGCGGGCGCGTTCGTGACCGGGCACAATCTCGTCGTGGACGGGGGCACGATCGTGACGGACGGGAGCTGAACGGCGCGGGCCGCGGAACGGTCGCGGAAGACGACGGGACGGAGAGGAAGAGGAACGATGACGAGACGCCATGAGGCCGGCTTCCTGACCGGCATCTCCCTGCTGCTCCCGATCACGCTGACCACCATGGCCATCGTGCTGCTGGCGCCGGTGATCCCCAGCATGATGCGGGAGTTCGCCGCCGTCCCCAATCATGAATATTGGGTGCCGATGGTGGTGACGGTGCCGGCGCTGTGCGTGGCGGTGCTGTGCCCCTTCGCGGGGGTGCTGGGCGATTATTTCGGCCGCCGCAAGCTGCTGCTCGCCTCGTTCGTCATCTATGCGCTGGTCGGCGTGGCACCGGTCTTCCTCACCGACCTGCGCATGATCCTGCTCTCCCGCATGGGCGTCGGTGCGGCGGAAGCGCTCATCTACGTCCTCTCCACCACCATGATCGGCGACTATTTCAAGGGCGAGACGCGGGACAAGTGGCTGGCGGGCCAGACTGCCTTCGCCTCCGTCTCCGCTCTGCTCTTCTTCAATCTGGGCGGCGTGCTGGGCGAGGCGGGCTGGCGGACGCCCTTCTGGATCTACCTCTCGGCGCTGCTCATGTTCGCGCTGGTCTGGAGGTTCACCTGGGAGCCCTCCGGCGACACCCATCCCGACCACGAAGCCGCGCAGCCGCCGCGCAACCTCAGCTGGGCCGGCTTTCCATGGGCGCGCATGGCCGTCATCGTGCTCGTCACCATCTATGGATCGGTGTTCTTCTACACGGTGCAGATCCAGGCGGCGAGCGGGCTATCGGAGCTGGGCATGACCAGCCCGGCGCGGATCGGCTTCCTCACCTCGGTCGCCAGCATCGGCGTGCCGCTGGGCACCTTCATCTATTCGCGGATCAGCCGGATCGGTGTGGGCCGGCTGCTGCTGCTGGTCTTCGCGCTGCTGGCCATCGGCTTCATGGTCATGGGCCAGGCGGCGAGCGTGCGGATGTTCCTCATCGGCTGCTTCATCAACCAGCTGGGCGCGGGCATGCTGCTGCCCACGCTGATCGTGTGGGCGATGAGCATCCTGCCGTTCGAGGTGCGCTCGCGCGGCACCGGCTTCTGGCAATCGGCCTTCGCGCTGGGGCAGTGGCTCAGCCCCCTCGTCGTCACCTTCCTGGCCCTGCAACGCGGCGGCCTGATGCAGAGCTTCCAGGCCCTCTCCATGCTGGCCGCGATCGGCTTCGCCCTCGCGATCCTCGCGCCGCGCCTCGCCCGCGCCGCGCCGGCCATGGAGGCGCGCCATGGCTGACCGGCTCAAGGGCAAGATCGCCGTGGTGACCGGCGCCGCCAACGGCATCGGCAAGGGCTGCGCGCAGATGTTCCGGGCCGAGGGCGCGCATGTGATCGGCGTCGACCTGCGCGGCGCGGACCGGGCCTGCGACCTGCTCGACGAGGCGGCGGTCGAGGCGCTGTTCGGGGAGGTCGGCGCGGCGCACGGCCGGATCGACATCCTCGTCAACGCCGCCGCCTTCGCCCATTTCGAATGGATCGAGGCGATGCGCTACGAGGCGTGGAAGGCCACGCTGGCGAGCGAGCTGGACATCGTCTTCCTGCCCACCCGCGCGGCCTGGCCGCATCTCAGGGCCAGCGGCGCGGCGAGTATCGTCAACTTCGCCAGCGCCAATGCCCGTCATGCGCTGGAGGGATCGCCGGCGCTGGCACATTGCGCCGGCAAGGGCGGCGTGCTGGCGATGACGCGCCAGCTCGCCATGGAAGGCGCGCCGCACAATATCCGCGCCAACAGCATCGCGCCGGGCTTCGTCCTGACCGAGGCGACGCGCCGCCACCTCGCCGCCGATCCGGACTTCGAGCGCAAGGTGCTGGCCAGGAACATGCTCAAGCGGCTCGGCGAGCCGCAGGACATCGCCTGGTGCGCGACCTGGCTGGCCAGCGACGAGGCGCGCTATGTGACCGGCGCGGACATCGCCGTGGATGCGGGCGGGACGGCTTGGTGAGGGCGGTCTCAGAGAAACAGGACAGTGCTCCTGCGAAGGCAGGAGCCCAGGGCGGTTATGCACTGCCCATGCGCCCTGGGCTCCTGCCTTCGCAGGAGCACTGATTGCCGATTTCAGGCCGTGCGCGGCCGTGGCAGCGCAGCAGCTTCCCGCGCCAGCGCCTCCACCCTGGTCGGCTCCAGCGGCCCCTTGGGCACGACCCAGCTTCCGCCGACGCAACCGACGAACGACTGGGCCAGCCAGTCCGGCGCGGTCTCGGGCGTGATGCCGCCGGTGGGGCAGAAGCGGGCCATGTGGAAGGGCGCGGCGAGCGCCTTGAGCGCGGGCAGGCCGCCGCTGGTCGCGGCGGGGAAGAATTTGAACCGGGTGAGGCCGAGGTCCAGTCCGCGCATGATATCGCCGGCCGTGGCGACGCCGGGCAGCAGCGTGGCGCCCGCCGCGAGGGCGGCCTTGCCGAGCGGTTCGGTGAGGCCGGGCGAGACGATGAAGCGCGCGCCGGCGGCCAGCGCGTCGTCCAGCATCCCCGGGTCCAGCACCGTGCCCGCGCCGACGATCGCGCCCGGCACGCTCGCTATCTCGCGCATCGCCTCCAGCGCGACCGGCGTGCGCATCGTCACCTCCAGCGCCGGCAGGCCGCCGGCGACCAGGGCCTGCGCCAGCGGCACGGCGTCCGCCACTCGCTCCACCACCAGCACCGGGATGACCGGCGCCAGCGCCATCACCTCATCGACCGTCATCGTCATTCCTTTCCTTCTCGCCAGGCGGCGGCCGCGCCGAACAGCCCGATCTCGGGATGGACGGCGAGGCGGATGGGAATCGACCGCATCAGCGCCTGATAGCGGCCCTTGGCGGTGAAGCGCTCGTGGAAGCCGCTCTCGCCCACCAGATAGTCGCGCATCCGCCGGGTGAGCCCGCCGGCCAGCACCACCTGATGCGGCCCATGCGCCAGCGCGAGATCGCCCGCCACCGCGCCATAGCTGAGGCAGAGCCGCTCCAGCGCGCTGCGCGCGAGGCTGTTCCCTCCGTCGAGCGCGGCCGCCCAGAGATCGGCGTCGGAGGCCAGCTCGACCTTCTCGTGGGTGATGGTCGCCAGCGCCTTGTAGAGATTGTTGAGGCCCGGCCCCGACACGATCCGCTCGGTGGAGACGCGCACAAAATCCTGCCGCAGATGGTCGAGGATGCGCCCCTCCAGCGGATCGAGCGGCGCGAAGTCGCCATGGCCGCCCTCGGTCGCGAGGATATGCGGCACGCCCTCGTCGAAGGCGATCAGCGCGACGCCGAGACCCGTGCCCGGCCCCAGCACGGTCACGCCGCCATCGCGGGGGAAGGGCGTGTCCGGCCCGAACAGCAGCTCCAGATGCTCGCCCGGCAGCCGCGCCACGGCATGGGCCACCGCCTCGAAATCATTGACCAGCCGCACCTGCGCCACGCCCAGCTCCGCCGCCAGCCGCGCCGGGCGGATGATCCAGCTCGAATTGGTAAGCTTGATCGTGTCGCTGGCGATCGGCGCGGCGAAGGCGATGGACGCCTTGTCCGGCAGCGCGCCGCCATCCTCCGCCGCGAAGGCGCGCCAGCAGGCGGCGAGGCTCGGATGATCGGCCACGCGATATTTCCGCACGGTGCCCAGCGTCGGCACGCCGCGCGCGTCCAGCGTGGCGCGCGCGAAGCGGGCGTTGGTCCCGCCGATGTCGGCCGCGATGATCTGCGTCAAAGCTCGCTGTCCATCGCGGCGAGGATGGGCGAGGCGCCGGCTTCGGCGAGGTCGCTGTTGTGGCGGAACAGGGCGAACAGCTCGCGGCCGGTGTCGTAGGGTGGGGGCGGCGCCTCGGCCGGCGGGCGCGTGGCCCATTCGGCCGCGTCGACCAGTGCCTCCACCTTGCCCTCGACCGCGCAGACGCGCACCATGTCGCCGTCGCGCAGCTTGCCGATCGGGCCACCGCCCAGCGCCTCGGGCGAAAGATGGATGGCGGCGGGCACCTTGCCGCTGGCACCGGACATGCGCCCGTCGGTCAGCAGCGCGACCTTGTAGCCGCGGTCCTGCAGCACCCCCAGCGGCGGGGTGAGCTTGTGCAGTTCCGGCATGCCGTTGGCGCGCGGCCCCTGGAAGCGGACGACCACCACCACGTCGCGGTCCAGCTCCGCGGCCTTGAAGGCGTCCATCACCTGATCCTGGTCCGAGAAGACGCGGCACGGCGCCTCGATCGTCCAGCGTGAAGGGTCGACGGCGCTGGTCTTCATGATGCAGCGGCCGAGATTGCCGGCGAGCAGCGTCATGCCGCCATCGGGGCTGAACGGATCGGAGAGGGGGCGTAGGATGGTCTCGTCGCCGGGCGCCTTGGGCGGTTCGGCCCAGACCAGCGCGTCGTCCTCCAGCATCGGCATTCGGCCATAGTCGGCAAAGTCGTCGCGCGCCACGGTGCGGATGTCGCGGTGGAGCAGACCGCCGCGCAGCAGCTCGGCGATGATCCAGGCCATGCCGCCCGCCTCGTGGAAGCGGTTCACATCGTCAGCGCCGTTGGGATAGACGCGCGCCAGCAGCGGCACGGCGGTGGAGAGTTCGGCGAGGTCGGTCCAGTCGATGAGGATGCCGGCCGCGCGGGCGATGGCGGGCAGGTGGATCGCATGATTGGTCGACCCGCCCGTCGCCAGCAGGCCGATGGCGGCATTGACGATGGCCTTCTCGTCCACGCAATGGCCGAGCGGGCGATAGTCGTTGCCGTCCCAGCCGATGGCGGTGAGCCGATGGACGGCGGCGCGGGTCAGTTCCTGCCGCAGCCTGGTGCCCGGCGGCACGAAGGCGGCGCCCGGCATGTGCAGGCCCATCACCTCCATCATCATCTGGTTGGTGTTGGCCGTGCCGTAGAAGGTGCAGGTGCCCGGTGCGTGATAGCTGGCGCTCTCGCTCTCCAGCAGGGCGTCGCGGCCGACCTTGCCCTCGGCATAGAGCTGGCGGACGCGCTGCTTCTCCTTGTTGGAGATGCCGGTCGGCATCGGTCCGGAAGGCACGAAGATGACCGGCAGATGGCCGAAGCGCAGCGCGCCGATGAGCAGGCCGGGCACGATCTTGTCGCAGATGCCGAGCATCAGTCCGCCCTCGAACATCGCATGGCTGAGCGATATGGCGGTGGCGAGCGCGATGGTGTCGCGGCTGAACAGCGACAGGTCCATGCCGGCCTGGCCCTGCGTCACGCCGTCGCACATGGCCGGCACGCCGCCCGCCACCTGCGCCGTCGCGCCTACCTCGCGCGCGGCGAGCTTGATCGCCTCGGGGTAGCGGCCATAGGGCTGATGGGCCGAGAGCATGTCGTTATAGGCGGTGACGATGCCGATGTTCATCGCGCGGCCCGCGCGGATGACCGGCTTGTCGTCGCCGCTCGCCGCGAAGCCATGGGCGAGGTTGCCGCAGGAGAGATTGTCCCGGTTGGTGCCGGCGTTGCGGCCGCGGTCGATCAGGTCGAGATAGCGCAGGCGGCTCGCGGCGCTGCGCTGCGTGATCCGGTCCGTGACGCGGGCGATGGTCGGGTGCAGGTCAGCCGTCATACCAGCTCGCTCCATCCCGCTCGATGAGCGCGATGCCGGCGGACGGCCCCCAGGTGCCGGCCGCATAATGCACCGCCGGCTGGCCGGACTCCTGCCAGCTGCGCGTGATCGAATCGATCCAGGTCCATTGCGCTTCCACTTCGTCTCGCCGGACGAACAGGGTCGTATCGCCTTCCAGCAGATCGAGCAGCAGCCGCTCATAGGCGATCCGCCGCCGCACGCCGGCAAAGGCATGGGTGAGGCTCACGTCCAGCCCGACCTCCTGCAGCTTCACCCCGTCCCGGTCCAGTCCCGGGCGCTTGGCCATGATGTTGAGCCGGATATTCTCCTCCGGCTGCAAACGGATGACCAGCGAATTGGGTTCCAGCGCGCGGCCATAGCCGTTGCGGCGGAAGATGCTGTGCGTGACCGGCTTGAACTGGATGAGGATCTCGGACTGGCGATTGGGCAGGCATTTGCCGGTGCGCAGATAGAAGGGGACGCCGGTCCAGCGCCAATTGTCGATATGCGCCTTGAGCGCCACGAAGGTCTCCGTGTCGGACGGGTGGCCCAGCTCATCCGCATAGCCGGCGACCAGCTTGCCCTTGACCGCGCCGTCCCGATACTGGCCGCGCACGCTGTGGGTGGCGACGGTCTCGGCGTCCATCGGCCGCAGCGAGCGCAGCACCTTCACCTTTTCGTCGCGCACCGCCGTCGAATCCATCCGCGCCGGCGGCTCCATGGCGATGATGGAGAGGATCTGCAGCACATGGTTCTGCACCATGTCCTTGAGCGCGCCCACCCCGTCATAATAGGAGACGCGCCCCTCCAGCCCCACCGTCTCGGCGACGGTGATCTGCACATGGTCGATGGCGCTCGAGTTCCACAGCGGCTCGAACAGGCGGTTGCCGAAGCGCAGCGCCATCAGATTCTGCACCGTCTCCTTGCCGAGATAATGGTCGACGCGGAAGATGTGGTTCTCGTCGAACAGCGCGCCGATCGTGTCGTTGACCTGCTTCGAGGACGCGAGGTCCTGGCCGATCGGCTTCTCCATGGCGATGCGCATGTCCGGCGTGACGAGGCCCGCCTCCGCCAGCCCCTGCGCGGTCGGCGCGAACAGGGCGGGCGGCGTGGAGAGATAGACGGCGATCGGCCCTTCCCCAAGTCCGCGCGCGCGCTCGGCCAGCGCCGCGAACTGCGCCGCGTCGCCCGCCGAGACGGGGCAGTAGACGATCCGCTCCAGGAAGCGCGCCAGCACTGCCGCGTCCGGTGGGCCGTCGGTCAGATAGGTCGCGAGCGCCTGCCTCACCGTCTCGCGGAAGGCCGCATCGTCCATCTCCGTGCGCCCCGAGGCGAGGATATGGAAGGGATCGGGCAGCAGCCCCTCGTCGAACAGATGATAGAGCGAGGGGAAGATCATGCGATGCGCCAGATCGCCGGTCGCGCCGAACAGGATCAGCATGGCGGATTTTTCGGCCAATTATGTCGCCCTTTCGCGGGGTGTGCGGGAATGGGCCGCAGCTTACAGCCCCCTGTCCGTTGTGCAACGCCGCATTCCGGCGGGCGGCGCTCCCGGCTCGCGCTCAGGCGAAGCTGTAGCCGGAGATCGCGCTGTCCATCACCATCTCGCCGAAATCCTGGACGCCGGGCGCGGCGGAGGCACCGGCGGCGACCATCAGCGGCAGGAGATGCTCCTCACGCGGATGGCTGAACCGGGCATGGGGCGCCCCCTGCCAGCGGGCCAGCAGGGCGGCGCGCTGCGGGGCGGGCGCCGTCGCGGCGGCGGTGAGCCATGCGTCGAAGGCGCGGGAGGGGGCGGTGGCGCGTGGATCGCCATAGGCGCGCAGATTGTGGAAGCTCATGCCCGAGCCGATGATGAGCACGCCCTCCTCGCGCAGCGGCGCCAGCGCCTGCCCGGCGCGCAGATGCGCCGCGGGATCGAGGCCGGCGTCGAGCGACATCTGCACGAGCGGGATGTCGGCCTGCGGAAAGGCCACCTTCATCGGCACGAACACGCCATGATCGAGGCCGCGTTCGGGATCGACGCCGGCGGCGAACCCATCGGCGCGCAGCAGCCCGGCCGCGCGCTCGGCCAGCGCCGGATCGCCGGGGACGGGATAAGTCAGCTCATAGGTGTGCGGCGGGAAGCCGTAATAATCATAGATGAGGCCGGGATGCGCGGCGCCGGTGAAGGCGAAGCCGCCACGCGTCTCCCAATGGCCGGAGATCAGCAGCAGCGCCTTGGGGCGCGCTGGCAGATGCGCGGGCAGGGCGCGCAGATAGGCCTCCATGTCGCGCCAGACACCGTGCGGATCGGGCATGAAGAAGCAAGGGCCGCCGCCATGCGGGATGAACAGGCTGGGCTGGAGGGCGGCAGGGTGGCTGTCGGATTTGCTCATGGCGCTGGATATGGTGCGGGCGGCGGGCGGGCGCCAGAGGCGCGTGTCGCGGGCGACCCGTTGTCGCTCCCTGTTGTTGCCATGCCGCCCTGGGTTCCGGCTTCCGCAGGAACACGGAAGGGGCCGGGGCAAGCTGCGTGATATGGACCGCCCCTCGGCCCTGGAGGCCGTGCCGACCAATGGTCAGTGGGCGGGACGATCACTGTGAGAGAGGCGCCTCGCTTCAAATTGCGAGTCGTTCTCAATAAATAACGCCGCCCATGCCTCATGCTTTCGGAGCGCTTCATGCCGCGCGATCTGGTCAAGACCTTCACCTATCTCGCCATCCATCTGACGGTGGGCTTCTCCGTCGCCTATGCGTTGACCGGATCGGTGCAGATCGCAGGCGGGATCGCGCTGATCGAACCCTGCATCAACGCCGTCGCCTTCTTCTTCCACGAGAAGGCGTGGAGGCGGGCGGAGCGGCCGGCCCGGCTCGACCCCTTCGTGCGCGACGCGGTGGCGCATGGCTAGGCCGAACGATGTGAGTGGACGGCGAGAAGAGCACGATATTCGAATATCGATACGACCCAGCGCAGGCAGCGCTGTTGGGGAAACCAAGCCCCCTTCCTCCGAGCGCGGCTACAGCAACTGTCCCTGCGGATCAGGCTCGGCGTGCAGGGGCCAGCGGCCGATGGTCTCGTGCCGGGTGAGGCCGATGAGGCTGTGGACCAGCACGAAATCGGTGACGTGCCAGCGGAAGCCGGTGATCGCCCGCGTGCCGGTGGTGGCGCTCTTGCGATAGCGGAGCGTCTGGTGCGGGCTGAAGCGCCAATCGGGGCGCATCGCGATCCCCTCCTGCCGCATGGCCTGCGCGATCGCGGCCTGCAAGGACTGGAGCGGCGGCACCTTGCCGGCCGGGCGCAGTGTGGCGGTGCGGCTGCCGATGCTGAGCCGGTCCAGCAGCAGGTCGAACGGCGCCGCGCGGACGGCATCGCCGGCGCGTCGCAGGGCATCGACCAGGCCGGCCTCCTCCATCGTCCGGTCGGCAGTCAGCGCGAGCGTCACATGCAGGCGGTCCGGCGCGAGCAGGCCCTGGGCGCCCAGTTCCGTCCCGGCGAAGACGGCGGTGCGGCGGGCGGTCTCCGCGTCCGGCTTCAGCGCGAAGAAATAGCGGTGGCCGAGCAGGGCGGCGTCGGGAGCGTGGTTCATCGGACGACTCGCTGAGGCGGCTCGTCCCTTTTATGTTCTCATTATGCGCGCGAGTCGAGGCCCGGTCTGCGGATCAGGGCGCGGCGGGGCCGCTGAACGGATGCGATTGCGACCAGGCGCAGCCGTGCAGCACCTGCTCGCCGCTCTGCATCATCACCACGAAGGGATAGAGGCGGTCGGACATGCCGTCGCTGCACTTGCCGGGCGTCACCGCCATGGTGAAGGTCACGCCATCGAGCTTGCCGCTGTAGGAGAAGCCGCCGCGCCCGTTGAAGCGGGAGACGGTGACGCGCTTGCCCTCAGGCTGGCCGGGGGTGCGATAGATCATCTCGCTGCCGGTCACCTCGCCGCCCCAGAACGGCTCCGTGCCGCGGAAGCGCAACTCCTCCTCGGCGCTGACCTCATTATAGGGCTGGTTGTCCGCGCGGTCGCCCGGCACGCTGGGGCCATCGTCGCCGCCCTGGCAGGCGGCGAGCGCCAGCGCTGGCGGGAGCAGGAACAGGGCGGACATGGCGCGCACGGGGCGGCTCCTCGGGCTTGAGCGGAAAAGACGAGCATAGCAGCGAAAGGGGCGGCGCGGGAACCCGGTGCGTGCGGGCGCGGGCCGCCGGATCAGGCCGGACCGGCCTTGCGCGGGCGGTCGAAGGCGGCGCGCAACTCGTCCTTGGCGGCCTCCAGCACCTTGCGCTGGGCCGGGTCCAGGCTCTTGCCGGCGCGATTGATGTAGAAGACCAGCATCGACATGGCGGAGCGGAACGGGCTGGCCCTGCGTCGGTCGCTCCCTTCGGCCGAGCGCTTGAGCGAGGCGGCGATGGCCTTGGGACTCTTCTGGGCGAAGACGTCCTTCTCCAGGTCCAGCGCGTCACTATGCGCGGTGACGTCCTGCGACCATTGGCGTCCCGATGTCTTGCGCTTCCCTGCCATGACGGGCTCCTCCGCGCGGCGCGATCAGTGCCGCTTGAAATACTGGATCTCGCGCTCGTGCCGCTCCGCCGCGGCGCGCGTGTCGAAGGTGCCGAGATTGCGGCGTTTGCCGGTCTTCGGGTCCTTGTGGCGCGAATAGATGCGGTAGCCGGATTTGAGCTTGCGGATCATGGACCGGCAACGCGCGGCGGCGATGGCTGTTCCGGGATGAGGCCAAGGTGAGGGACGTGTCGGGGCGGGGGTGCGACAGGGCGGACGAACTGGCGTGGTCCAGCATCCGACAATGCGATGCAGCGGCGATACACCCGCCGAACTGCGCGCCCGAATACGCAAGCTGTCAGGGTCGATAAGTGCCTGAGCCGTCGTCTCGGTGTTGGCGAATATCCCGAAATGCTCCTTATCCGAGCGTGACGAAAATCTCCGCCTCGATGAGCCAGTGGCGGCCGGTCTTGCGCCATTTGGCCGTGTAGACGCCCGATGCGGCGGGCGCGCCGCCGGAGCGTTCGCTGCCTTGCCACTCGCCCTGTTCGAGCGCGATGGGCTCGACCGGCGAGAGGGTGATCGCGCCGGGCGTGCGGACGTAGACGAGGCGATCCGGCGCGGCGAACTCGCGCTGCCAGACCTTCAGCTGCGCGTTGCATCCGGCGATGACGGCGCTGTCCGTGCCGGTGACCATGACGCAGTCGCGCGCGAGGATCGGCCGGATCGCGGCGGCGTCGCCCGCCGCGATGGCGCGGTTGAACGCAGCGCGGCGGGCGCGGATGGCAAGTTCGGCGGGCGGCATGGCGATGCAGGCCTGGCCTAGTCGTGCTCCCGCCCGCCGGCGCCCATGTAAAGCTCGCTGCCGGTTTCGCGGAACACCTTGCTCATCTCCTCCATGCCGGCCTCGGCCTCCTCGGCGGCGATGAACCCGCTGCTCTCCTGATTCTGCTTCGCCGCGAAGTCGCGCACTTCCTGCGTGATCTTCATCGAGCAGAATTTGGGGCCGCACATGGAGCAGAAATGCGCGGTCTTGGCGCCTTCGGCCGGGAGCGTCTGGTCGTGATATTGCTCGGCCGTGTCGGGATCGAGGCTGAGGTTGAACTGGTCGCGCCAGCGGAACTCGAAGCGGGCGCGGCTGAGCGCGTCGTCGCGCACCTTGGCGGCCGGATGCCCCTTGGCGAGGTCCGCGGCGTGGGCGGCGAGCTTGTAGGTGACCACGCCGACCTTCACGTCGTCGCGGTCGGGCAGGCCCAGATGCTCCTTGGGCGTGACGTAGCAGAGCATCGCCGTGCCATACCAGCCGATCATCGCGGCGCCGATGCCGCTGGTGATATGGTCATAGCCCGGCGCGATGTCGGTGGTGAGCGGCCCGAGCGTGTAGAAAGGCGCCTCGCCGCAGGCTTCGAGCTGCTTGTCCATATTGGCCTTGATCTTGTGCATGGGCACATGGCCCGGGCCCTCGATCATCACCTGCACATCCTGTTCCCAGGCGCGCTTCGTCAATTCGCCCAGCGTGTAGAGCTCGGCGAACTGGGCCTCGTCATTCGCGTCGGCGATGGAGCCGGGGCGCAGGCCGTCGCCCAGCGAATAGGCGATGTCATAGGCCTTCATGATCTCGCTGATCTCGTCGAAATGCTCGTAGAGGAAGCTCTCCCTGTGGTGCGCGAGGCACCACTTGGCCATGATCGAGCCGCCGCGCGAGACGATGCCGGTGACGCGCTTCGCCGTCATCGGGATATAGGGCAGGCGCACGCCGGCATGGATGGTGAAATAGTCCACGCCCTGCTCGGCCTGCTCGATGAGCGTATCGCGGAAGATTTCCCATGTGAGGTCCTCGGCGATGCCGCCGACCTTCTCCAGCGCCTGATAGATGGGCACGGTGCCGATCGGCACGGGGCTGTTGCGGATGATCCACTCGCGCGTGTCGTGGATGTTGCGGCCGGTGGAGAGGTCCATCACCGTGTCCGCGCCCCAGCGGATCGACCAGACCATCTTGTCGACTTCGCTGGCCACGTCGCTGGCGACGGCCGAGTTGCCGATATTGGCGTTGATCTTCACGAGGAAATTGCGGCCGATCGCCATCGGCTCGCTTTCCGGATGGTTGATGTTGCTGGGGATGATGGCGCGGCCACGCACCACCTCGTCGCGCACGAACTCGGGCGTGACATAGTCGGGGATGGACGCGCCCCAGTCATGGCCGTCGCGGGCGTATTCGGCGAGGCGCTCGCGGCCGAGATTCTCGCGCTCGGCGACATATTCCATCTCGGGCGTGACGATGCCGCGCCGGGCATAGTGCATCTGGCTGACATTGCCGCCGGCCTTCGCGCGCAGGGGGCGCTTCACGACATTGGGGAAGGGGCGCACACCGCCGGAGCGGTCCGGGCCGAGCTGGCCATTGTCCTCCGGCCTGATCGCGCGGCCGTCATAGGCTTCGACATCGCCGCGGCCGAGGATCCAGTCGCGGCGCAGGGCGGGCAGGCCGGCCATGATGTCGATGGCGGCGTCCGGGTCCGTATAGGGGCCGGACGTGTCGTAGACGCGGATGGGCGGCTCGCCGCTGGAGGGCTCCAGGTCGATCTCGCGCATCGCGACGCGGATGCCGCTGCCGGACTTGGCAGCGACATGGATCTTGCGGCTGCCGCGAATGGGGCCGGTGGTGACGGCGACTTCGGTGCGTGCGGGAAGGTCAGCCATGAGTGAAAGGCCTTTCGTGAGACGGGATCGGATATGGGGTCAGATGTAGAGATGGTCGGGCAGGCCGACCTTGCCGGTGAGGCCGGCGAGGGCGAGCAGCACGCCGAGGACGAGCGCGACGATCGCCCAGATGCGGGTGAAGCCGAGCGACCAGCGGCCGATGCGCAGCAGGGGCCGGGGCGTGACGATGAGCAGCGCGCCTTCCAGCAGCGCCAGCCAGCCGATCACCGTGACGATGATCGCCAGCGGATCGCTGAGGCGGCTGTGCGCGATGGCGATGGCGACGCCGATGGCGAACACGCCCACGCCCATCGTCATCTGCAGGCCGGGCGACTCCGCCAGACCGTCCATGACGGCGCGCCAGCGCTGCGGCGCGGCGAGGCCGGACAGGCCGATGAGGATCAGGTAGAGGCCCAGCGCCTCGGCCAGCTGAAGCGTGAGCATCGAGAGCGTGGTCATGGCCGTCTCCTTCCGCGCATGTTCCGCGCATTAGGCTCGGCAGGGCGGAAGCGGGGACGGTTCCTGGAGGATCACGCCATTCCCTCCCTCCGCCGGTACGAGCCGGTTCAGGTTCGACGGGTCGGATGGCGCTACCCATCCCTCTCAGCCGCAGCCGGCTCCCCGGGGATCAAGCCGGCAGTGTAGCGCGGGTGGAAGGCGGTTCCTAGCCCCTATCGGGCGTGTCGCGGCAGAGCATCTTCCTATCCCCCGCTCGCCCTGAGCCTGAAGGGCCGCCCTTCTTTCTCTCCGACGCTGGAGAAGAAAAGGACAACCCTTCGACAAGCTCAGGGCGAACGGATGGTTTTCAGGGGGAGGGCGGCGCTCGCTGCTCCGCTCCGGTTCAGAACGTATAGGCCAGCCCCAGACCGGCCATCCACTGGCTCCGCGAGCCGGCGATGCTGACCACGGGGCTGGTGGCGAAGTCGTTCATCAGCCGCGTATAGGCGACGCCGCCGATGAGGGAGAGGCCGCCGCGCAGCGTGCCGGTGAGCGATACGTCCACCGCGCCGCCGATGGTCAGGTCCTTCCAGCCGGAGCGGGCATTGAAGACCGGCAGACCGCTGTCCACGCTCTGGCCGGGCGTGATCGTGTAATAGGTGCGCGCATAGTTGCCGTCGGCATGGGTGGCGGAGACGAAGAGCATCGTCATGGCGCGGGTGCTGAGCGGCGTCATGTAGCTGAGCGTGGGATTGATGAGCGTGCCGCCATGCCCGTCCGCGACATCGTGGCGGATGCTGACGGTGGCGCTCAGCCGGTCATAATCGCTGGTGATGACGCCTTGCCGCGCGATGCCGGCCGTGCCGCCCAGCTCGACCGAGGTGCCCACCTTGCCGAGCGCGCGGATGCGGGAATCGTCGATGGACTTGAGCGAGGTGCGGTTGAACCCGACCGACGCGACGGGGCCGAGGATGAAGTTCCAGCCCGGCCCAACCGGATCGTGGATGAGGTTCACGCTGATCCGGTTGCCGACATAGACGAAATCGAGACCGCCGATCCGGCCGATCGCGCCCGGCACGGGGACGAGCCGGTAATCGTTCGATCCCTCATGATCGGGGATCATGCCGATGCCCGCGCCGGCGATGATGATGTCGCCCCCTGCGTCGGGTTCGCCGCCGGACTGGGCGGAAGCGGCCTGGGGAAGCGTGAGGGCGGCGAGAAGCAGGCCGGTCAGGGAAATGCGCAAATGTCGGCTCCGGATGGGGGCGGGTTCACATGGAACGCCGGATAGCGGACTTGGCTCCCGCGCGGCCAGTCCGGGGCGCGCCGCGGCGGACCGGCGGGTTCAGCTCATGATCGCCGCGAGCAGCCGCATCAGGCCCGCTTCATTGTCGGCACCCATCTTGGCGTGGATCGCCTTGATCTGGCCGCGCAGCGTCTCGGCCGTGACCTTGCGCGCATCGCATATGTCCTTGCGGGACATGCCGTCGAACAGGCGCGTGGCGATGTCGGCCTCCGCCGCGGTGAGCCGGTAGAGGAGGCGCAGCAGGTCGGCTATGCCCGCGCGGTCGCGCTGCGGCCCCCGGCAGATCAGGATCGCATGCGGCAGCGCGCCGATCGACCAGCGCTGGTCCGGCAGCCGGAAGCCCTCGATGAACAGCGGACGGTCCGGCCGCGAGGCGTCCAGCCGCAGCCGGACATGGTCCGGTCCGTTCGCGGCGATGAGCGCGGCGACCGCCTGACCCAGCGATAGCGGCGCGCCGGCCGCATCGATGCGGCGCCCCGCGCAGCCGATGATGCCGCGGGACAGAAGCGCCTCCGCCGTGGGCGTCATGGCCTGCACCCGGCCGCGCGCGTCGAGAATGATCGCGGTGGTCGACATGGCGGCGAAGGCGCCGGCGAGCAGATGGGCCTGGTTGCCCTCGATCCGCTCCTGCAGGCGCACCGCGCGGCGCGCGGCCCGCGCCGCCTGCGCGAAGGTGCGGCGGTCTTCCGGCGTGGTCTGGCCGTCCTTGCGGTCGCGCAGCACCGCGAGGCCGATCACGCCGACGCGGTCCGCCACGAGATTGGTCTGGCAGCCGAAGCGGATGCCGATCTCGTCGCACCAGTCCAGATAGGCGGCGGAGCGCAGGCGGGGGATGACGGCATCATAATGTTTCTCATGGAGGATGGTGTCGTAATGGCCCCGGCCCATGGCCTCGTCATTGGCCGCGATGCGGAAATTGATGTCGGGCGAGCCGCCGTCCAGATCGATGAAGGTCTGCAACTGGGCCGCGCCGAAATTGGTGACGATGTTGAAGGGGATGTCGCGGCCGCCGCCAATGCCGATGAGCTGGCCGTGGGCGGATCGCGTCTGGTCGGCCATCTGGCCCAGGGCCTGCGGCCAGAGATCGGGCTCCAGCGCGGCGGACATGAAGAGATCGTCCCAATCGGGCCTTGGTCCTGCCATGGAAACCGGAAACTCCCCCACATCCGAAACGCTTGAAATCGAAACTGTTCAGGCGGGCCGCCGGTCCGTCAAGCCCAAAGGCGCCGTGCGACATCGGGACAGCCGCGGTCCCACCCCCGGCAGGGGGATGACGATCCTGCCGCGAGCGCTTACGTCCCGACGCGGGACAAGGGGGGAAATTCATGACATTACCTTATGTTAGCGCCGCACCGATGCGGCCGGGGCGGATCGGTGTGCGCCTGGCGCTGGGCTGCGCCCTGCTCGGCCTGTTGAGTGCATGCGGCGGCGAGGATTCGGGCGGCGGCCCGGTCGTCCTCCCGACGCCCACGCCGAGCCCGACGCCGTCTCCAACCCCGACCGTCACGCCGACGCCCACGCCGACCGGCCAGGTCGCGTCCGTGGACGAAGGCACGATCCCGGGCGTGACCGCGGCGGACGGTGTCAGCGCGTTCAAGGTCACCAATGCCGGCATCTACATGGCCGTGCGGTTCGCCGACGAGACGAAGTCCGATGTCATCGTCAAGTTGCGCGGTACGCCGCAATATAGCGACGCCTGGTATACCGCGACGCCGCTCACGGCGTCCGGCAGCTATGTGGACGATTATGCGCCGGCCAATCCCTATTCCGAATCGCGCCTGGGGGTGAGTTTCTACTGGGCCGGCTGGACGCCGAGCGAGGAGAATGGCGACCATTGGGGCTTCCATACCGTCAATAATGGCGGCGTCTCGATCATCGCGGATGCGCGGCATTTCGGCCACTATGGCATCCAGCTCGTGGCGGCGGGAGGGCGCAGCGGCGTCGTCACCTCCCGCCCCTGGATCATGTGGTACGAGCCCAGCACCATCGGCGACAGCGGCTATCATATCTATCAGGACGACGGCGCCTATACCGGTTCGAACGAGATCAGCGACCGCTTCGGCACGATGGCGACCCCGCCGCTTCCGGACGGGGCCAGCAGCATGATTTCCCATCCGGACGATCCGGAACTCTATGTGGCGGCGGGCAACCAGCTGTTCGTCTACGGGCCGGACAAGCTCGACCGGAGCTGGACGATGCCCGAGGCAGGCACGATCACCGACATGACATGGGTGGACGGCAAGCTGTATTTCGCGCAGGCAAGCAAGGTCTACAGGGTCAATGGCGACACCATCAATTCCGTGGCGGACATCGGTCCGGGACTGGGCATCGAAGGGCGCTTCTGCATCAGCCGGGGCGACATCTTCCTGCCGAGCGGCGAGGCGATCAACATCCTGAGCGGCACGCGGCGCAACTGGATCAGCAAGGGCACGCTCACCGCGCAACAGGAGACCATGGTGGGGCTGCTCACCGGCGCGATCGGGGCGGGCATCTACTGCTCCAGCTACGCGTCCGCCACGCTGATCTATTCCTACAATCCGATAGACGGGAAGATGCGGGCCATCACGCCGCTCTCCAACTGATCGCGCGGCCGGCTCTTGGCGTGGGGGCCGCCGGCCTGCGCGTGAGCCCCTGCCCGCCGCATCCGGGAGGCGGGCAGGGGCGTTCACGATTGCACGCCCCTTTCCTTCCCGCGCCGGCACGCTATGGCGCGGGCATGACGACATCGATCCCCCCCTTCCGCGTGCCGGCCGAGCCGACGCCGACGCGCTTCGCCTTCGCCATCCATGCGACGGACGGCAAGGCGCGCACCGGCGAGATCGCGATGATGCGCGGCGCGATCCGCACGCCCGCCTTCATGCCCGTGGGCACGGCGGCGACGGTGAAGGCGATGCGTCCGGCCGAGGTGCGCGCGAGCGGGGCGGACATCATCCTGGGCAACACCTATCACCTCATGCTGCGGCCCGGCGCGGAGCGGGTGGCGGCGCTCGGCGGGCTGCACGCACTTTCCGGCTGGGAGCGGCCGATCCTCACCGACAGCGGCGGCTATCAGGTGATGAGCCTCTCCAAGCTCGCCAGAGTGAGCGAGGAGGGCGTGCGCTTCGCCAGCCATCTGGACGGGTCTCGGCACATGCTGACGCCCGAGCGATCCATGGAGATCCAGCGGCTGCTGGGCTCCGACATCGTCATGGCCTTCGACGAGCTGGTGCCGACCACCACCACTCGCGATGCGCAGGCGCGCGCCATGGAGCGCTCGATGCGCTGGGCGGCGCGCTCGCGGGCGGGGTTCGATGCTGGCGGCGCGCATGCGGCGCGTGCGGCGCTGTTCGGCATCCAGCAAGGGGCGCTGGACGAAGATCTGCGGCGGCAGTCGGCGCAGGCGCTCGTGGAGATCGGCTTCGATGGCTATGCGGTTGGCGGCCTCGCGGTGGGCGAGGGGCAGGAGGCGATGTTCGCCTGCCTCGACCATTGCGTGGACCCGCTGCCGGCCGAGCGGCCGCGCTACCTGATGGGCGTGGGCAAGCCCGATGACATCGTCGGCGCGGTGGAGCGCGGCATCGACATGTTCGACTGCGTGCTGCCCACCCGTTCGGGGCGGAACGGCCAGGCCTTCACCTGGCTGGGTCCGCTCAACATCCGCAACGCCCGCTTCGCCGAGGATCAGGCGCCGCTGGACGCGCGCTGCGACTGCCCGGCCTGCGCGAATGTGAGCCGGGCCTATCTGCATCATCTGGTGAAGGCCGGCGAGATGCTGGGCGCGATGCTGATGACGCAGCATAATCTGCATTTCTACCAGAGCCTGATGGCGGCGCTGCGGGCGGCGATCGCGAAAGGACGGCTGGCGGCCTTCGCGGCGGGCTTCCGGGCGGATTATGCGAGCCGGGGGTTTTGACGGAGCTTTGAGCTGGGGTTGGGTGGGGCTTCGCGATCGAGCGCAGTGCGGCTGGGATGGCCCCCACCCCCGGCCCCTCCCCTGAAGGGGAGGGGAGATAGGTCAGTCGCTTTCCACGCGGCCATTCTCCACACGTAGGCGGGTCGCCTCGCCCAGACCCTCGAACAGGCTGGCTTCGGTGCCCGTCATCCACACCTGGCCGCCGGTGGCGCGCAGGCGCTCGAACAGGGCGGCGCGGCGGGCGGGGTCGAGATGGGCGGCCACTTCGTCGAGCAGGATGACCAGCGGACGGCCGCGGTGCGTGCCGACGAGCGCGGCATGGGCGAGGATGATGCTGAGCAACAGCGCCTTCTGTTCGCCGGTGGAGGAGAGGGCGGCGTCCTGATCCTTGCCCATGTGCCGCACGGCGAGATCGGCGCGGTGGGGGCCGGCGAGCGTCCGGCCGGCGGTGCGGTCGCGGGCGCGGCCGGCGGCGAGGGCGCTGCGCAGGGCAGCCTCGTCGTCGCCCGCCCAGCCGGCAAGGGTCAATCCAGGGCGAGCGAACAGGTCTCGCGCGCCGGTCTCGATCTGCGTTTCCAACGCGGCGATGAGCGCGCGTCGGCCGGCGTCGATGGCGGCGCCATGCTCGGCCATCTGCGCCTCGAGCGCGGCCATCCAGGCGGGATCGGCCGGCCCCTCCTCCGCCAGCAGCGCATTGCGCGCGCGCATGGCGGCCTCGTAGCGCAGGCTGTGATGGGCATGGGCGGGATCGCGCGCCAGCACCAGCCGGTCGAGGAAGCGCCGCCGCCCGCCCGGGCTCTCCAGGAACAGCCGGTCCATGGCGGGGGTGAGCCAGCTCACCGCCACCAGCCCGGAGAGCGCATTGGCCGAGGCGGTGCGCCCGTCGATGCGGACCTGCCGCCGGTCGGGCGCGGCGGCGTCCGTGCCGGTGCCGAGCTGGCTGTCGCCGACGCGCGCGGCGATGGCGAAGCCGCCCGGTCCCTGCTGCCGCGCCATGTCGCGCAGCGCCGCGCCGCGCAGGCCACGCCCCGGCGCCAGCAGCGAGACGGCTTCGAGGATGTTGGTCTTGCCCGCGCCATTCTCGCCGGTGAGCACGATCATCGGCGCATGCGGCGCGATCAGCGCGTCGGCATGATTGCGGAAATCGGTGAGGGCAAGGCGGGCGATCGCCATGGCCCGCTGGTAACGGCCCGAGGCTGGCACGCCAAGGCCTTCTGTGGCACAACGGGTTGCAGCACGAAACTGGACGAGAGGAACGGGCGCATGGCACGGATCGGCAAAAGAACATGGCTGGCGGCGGGACTCGCCGCGCTCTGCCTGATCGGCGGCACGGCGGCGGTGACCGGCGCGCAGGCGGCGCTGGCGGTGGGCGCGCAGGCGCCGGACTTCACCACGCGCGGCGCGCTGGCCGGCCGGGTCTTCCGCCTGCATCTGGCCGAGCAGCTGCGGCGCGGCCCGGTGGTGCTCTATTTCTTCCCCGCCGCCTTCACGCCCGGCTGCACCGCCGAGGCGCGCGAGTTCGCCGAGCGGATGGACGAGTTCAAGGCCGCCGGCGCGACGGTGATCGGCATGTCGGCGGACCCGGTGGACAAGCTCGCCCGCTTCTCGACCGAGGAATGCCGCGACAAATTCGCCGTCGCCTCGGCCGGGCCGCGCATCGTCCATGATTATGAAGTGGCGCTCGCCAGCGACAATCCGAACCTGCAGGGCCGCACCGACCGCACATCCTATGTCATCAGCCAGGCCGGCCGCATCGTCTATGCGCATAGCGCGATGGATTATCGCGACCATGTGAGCAACACGCTGGCGGCGGTGCGCGCACTGCACGAAGGCAACGCGCCGGGCAGCTGAGAGTCTGTTTGGAAATTCGCTCTTCCGCGAATTTCCAAACAAACCCTGAGCCGGCCGGCCGGGTGAGCATTGCACCCCGGCCGCGAGCAGCTATGCAGGGCGCCGTGCCCCGCGCGATGCCCCGAGTTCGACGATGGCGCCGACGCCTCGTCGGTCTGGTCCTGCTGGCCGGACTGCTGGCGCTGGCCGCCCTGTTGCGCGCGCCGCCGGAGCGGCTGACCGCCGCCGACGGCGCGACCGTGCGGGTGATGGACGGCGACAGCCTGCACATCGGCGAGCGGATCGTGCGGATCGAAGGGATCGACGCGGTGGAGCTGCATCAGGCCTGTCGCGCCAGCGACGATGTGCAGTGGAGCTGCGGGCTGGAGGCGCGGGCGGCACTGCACGCGCTGGTGGGCCGGGGCGGCCTCGCCTGCGCGGCGGATGACGAGGACCGCTACGGCCGCGCGGTGGCGCGGTGCGCGGTGACCGGCGTGCCGGACGTGGGGCGGGCGCTGGTCGAGCAGGGCTGGGCGATCCATCTCGATCAGGGTGGCGGCGCGCGCTACCGGGATGCGGAGGCGGCGGCGCGCGCGGCACGGCGCGGGATCTGGCGCGGGGATTTCGAGCGGCCGGCGGACTGGCGCGGGGCGCATCCGCGGGAGAATTGAGGGCGTTGGATAGCTCCCCTTTCCTTCAGGGGAGGGGCTAAGGCGGCTCCAAAGTTGATTTTGTCCGATTTGTCGCGCGAAGCGGTTGCGGCAGGCCCGTCGCTGGCGCTAGGCGGGAGGCATCATCGTTGCGAGTCACCCAGGAGAGGATCGGCATGGAAATCGCGGGCACAACGGCGTTCATCACGGGCGGCGCGAGCGGGATCGGGTTCGGCATCGCCCAGCGGCTGCTGGACAATGGCGCGCGGCTGGTCCTTGCCGATATCCGGCAGGACCATCTCGACGAGGCGAAGCAGTATTTCGAGGAGCGCCAGCAGGGGCGCAACGTCCACACCATCCGGCTCGACGTCTCGGACCGCGCGGCGATGGCCGAGGCGGCGAAGGAATGCGAGGCGGTGATGGGCGGGCCGGAGATCCTCATCAACAATGCCGGCATCGATCCCTCCGGCCCGTTCACCCAGGCGACCTATCAGGACTGGGACTATGGGCTGGCGGTGAATCTGATGGGGCCGATCAATGGCATCATGGCCTTCACGCCCGGCATGCGCGCGCGCGGCAAGGGCGGCCATGTGGTCAACACCGCCTCGCTGGCGGGCCTGACACCGATGCCGAGCTTCATGGCCATCTATGCGACCGCCAAGGCGGCGGTCATCACCCTGACCGAATCCATCCGCGACAGTCTGGCCGAGGACAATATCGGCTGCACGGTGCTGATGCCGGGGCCGATCAAGAGCCGCATCCATGAATCCGGCCAGAACCGCCCCGAGCGCTTCCGCACCGGCAGCGGCTTCCAGGAGACCGAGGCGCAACTGGCCCAGCGCGTGGTCTCCGACACATGGATGGAGCCGACCGAGGTGGGCGACATGATCGTCGACGCGATCCGCAACGACACACTCTATGTCGCCACCCACGGCAACTGGAAGGAGACGTGCGAGGCGCGCTTCAAGGCGCTGATCGACTGCATGCCGGAAGCCCGGCCGTTCGATTTCGGCGCCTCGCTCAAGGTGCCCGAGACGGAGGACTGACCACCCTTCTGCCCGGCGGACATGGAAACGCCGCCTGCCGAGTGACAGGCGACGTCCCCATATGGCCCAAAGGGGGGCGGGCCGTGGGTGCGGAACGCGAACCGAACTGAAATATTCGCGATGCGAATCGCCTTGATCCCGCAGGAATATTAGCAGTTTTGCGGAGCATTAGCCATGATCTGGCAAGTGCCGGAAAAATGGTCCGATTCGTCCGTTCCAGAGGAAGGGCCGATTGCGCCGTGAGATTTTCCGTGAGCCCGTAAGTGCTCCTGCTTTCGCAGGAGCGCGGAGTCATCCTGACCGGAAAGCCTCCAAGCCACCGGATGCGGGCACAGCCTAAGCCGCCGAACCCTTCGCCTTTTCCGCCGCGATCCAGCTGTCGATCTGGCGCTCCAGCACGTCGAGCGGCTCGGCGCCCTGGCCCAGCACGGCGTCGTGGAAGGCCGCGCGGTCGAAGCGGTCGCCGAGCGCCGCCTCGGCGCGGGCGCGCAACTCGCGGATCTTGAGCTCGCCCAGCTTGTAGGCGAGTGCCTGTCCGGGCCAGCTGATGTAGCGATTGACCTCGGCGTCGATATTGGCGGCGCTGAGCGCGGTATGCTCGGTCATGAAGGCGACCGCCCGCTCCTTGCTCCAGCCCATCGAATGGATGCCGGTATCGACGACCAGCCGGCAGGCCCGCCACATCTGGTAGGAGAGCTGGCCGAACTGCTTCTCCGGTGTGTCATAGAGCCCCATCTCGCCGCCGATCTGCTCGGCATAGAGCGCCCAGCCCTCCACGAAGGCGGTGAAGAAGGAGAGATGGCGCCGCATCGGCGGCAGGTCCAGCTCCTGCTGGAGCGCGATCTGGTTGTGATGGCCCGGCACCGCCTCATGCGCGGTGAGCGCCGGCAGCTCCCAGAGCGGACGCTGATCGAGCTTGGAGGTGTTCACATAATAGTTGCCGGCGAGGCCCGTGTCCGGGCTGCCCCCGCTATAATAAGCGGTGGTGGTGCCCTCCGCGATCTCGGCGGGAATTTCGCGGATGCCATAGGGCAGGCGCGGCAGCCGGTGGAAGAAGCGCGGCATCTGCCCGTCGATCGTCTTGGCGACGAGCGCGGCTGCGGCCATCAGCTCGTGCGGCGTCTTCACATAATAGGACGGGTCCGTGCGCAGCTTTTCCACGAAGCTCGCCTTGTCCGCGAAGCCGGCCGAAGCGGCGACCCGCGCCATCTCCGTCTCGATCCGCGCGACCTCGTCCAGGCCGATCTGGTGGATCTGCTGCGCGCTGAGATCCGTGGTCGTCTCGGCGCGGATGCGATAGGCATAATAGGCCGCGCCGTCCGGCTGGGCGGAGACACCGACGGCCTGCGTGCAATGCGGGATATAATCGCTCACCATGAAATCGGCGGCCTTGGCGAAGGCGGGATTGAGCTGATCGGTGATGAGCGCGCGCGCCTGCGCCTGCAGGGACTGCCAGTCCGCCGCGCTCACCGTGTCGGGGCGCGCGCCGGCGAAAGGCGCGTAGAGGCGCGATCTGGTCGGATCGTCGGTGACGACGCCGCGGATCGACTGTTCCAGCCCGCCCAGCGTCACGCAGGGCTGCACATAGCCGCCGGCCACCGCCTGCCGCGTGATGTCGAGCAATATGTCGCCATTGGCGGGGAAGCGGGCGAGGCGGCGCAGATAATTCTCATAATCCGCCTTGCCGCGGAAGGCGGTGTCCTCGCCCAGCCCGGCTATGCCCTGCCAGGGCGAATAATAGCTGGTGAACACCATCAGCCGCTGGCCGAAGCGGTTGCCCTCCACATCGTCGCTGAGCAGGCGGTGGAGGATCTGGCGATTGACCTTCCCGGTGTCGTCGAGTCCCGCTTCGGGGATGGCGTCGAGCCGCGTCAGGAAGGCTTGTTCCTGCGTGGCACGGCGATCCATGGCGGCGATGGAGGGATCGCCGAGCCGGTCGTCATAGCGATGATCGCCGACCGATGTGGCGAGCGTGGGGGACTGCTCCAGCGTCCATTGCCAATGCTCGTCCATCAGCCGGGCGAGGTCCTCGGACGGCGTCGCCATCGCCGGCGTGGCGAGCAGCAGGGCAAGGACGGCGGGAAAGGCGGGCAGGCGGCGCTTGGTCACGGTTGATCCCCTCTGTCTGGCGGATCGCCCGCGCGGTGCTCCGGCCGGGCGGTCGCTGATCGGACAAGGACTAGCGGGAAATGGTGAGGGCGCAAGTCGGGTGGCGTGATGCAACGCCCCCCGCGGCTCAGGCGTTCAGCATTTGGTCAGTCCCGCCATGCTAGACGGGCGCTGCCATGATGAAGAAACCGATTTTCCAGTTTCCCGTCCCCGAGAGCGATCGCGGTGCGAGGGCAGTCGAATATGGATTGACCGCCGCGCTGGTCGCCACCGCCGCGACCATCGCGAGCGTCCTGGCCCTGTTTGGCTGAACGGGCAAAAAGGGCGGCGGACCTTTGGCCCACCGCCCTTGCGCGATCTACCCGGACGGCAAGATCAACTGAAAGCAACCCGCGTCGCGCTGCGGCGCATGGCGAGGCCGGCCAGCGCGAAGCCGCCGACCAGCATCGCCCAGGTCGCAGGCTCGGGAACCGCCGGGCTCACCGGGCCGGCGTTCAGGGTGATGTGGCCGGAGCCGGACAGCGTGGCGATATAATCGGCATCGATGAAAGGCCGATCGGCGGCGCCGGAGCGGGCTTCCGCCTCGGTCAGATTGAAGGAGCCGACGGCCAGGATGTAGTCGCCGGCCGCCAGCGAGCCGAAATTCAGGACCGGGTTTAGCCCGATATCGTCATCCGCCGTGCCGAGAAGTGCGCCGGTGAGTGCGCCGAAGGGCGAGCCGTCATCGGCGAACAGGCGGATCATCGGGTCCAAGAGCGGAAGACTCGGGCCGAACCAATCACCGATGGTGAACAGCGAGATCGCGCCGCCGGTATAGTTGAAAGCGATATAGTCGACGGCATGGGCTTCGACCGTGTCATTGACGACCACGATATTGGCTGCGGCCGGAGCGGCCGCGGCGACAAGAGCGATCGCGCCCATGAGGGGGAGGGCGAGTTTCTTCATGATGATATTCCCACTTTGAAAAGCAACGAAAGGTCATTGCGCAACGCGAATGCCATGGCTTTCCAAGGAGTAATCGTCAATTTCGGTTAACCCTGTTTGCGCTTCACGATTGTTTCACGATGGGACGGGCCAGAACGATCATGCCCGGCGGCCTGTCGGCCACCGGGCATGCAGGAGAGCGTAGCGGCTTCCCTATCGCGTCATTGGCAGCGCTGGAGCTGGTCCGCCGTGCCCGTGCCCAGGCCGAAATGGCTGCCGGTCGATCCGCTGACCAGAATGTGCAGCTCGCCATCCTTGTTCCAGCGCAGCTGGCGGGTGTCGCTGCTCTCGCCGTCCTCGTCCGTCCCGTCAGCGACCTGGGCGAAGCCGGCCGGCGTCATATAGCCATATTGGACCGCCACATCGCCGCTGCTGCGGAGCGTGAGGACATCCTCGCGGCGGCCGGTCACGCTATAGAGCGCATAATGCTGGTCGCCGTTGAACCAGTCGAGCGCCGGCGCATCTTCGCCGATCTCGCCGCACAGGCCGCGTCCGAGCTGGGCAGTGGTGAGGCGGGTGGGCGCTGGCGGCGGCGGCAGCGGCTGCGCCTTCTTCAGGCTGAGCGTGGCCTGACCGCCATCGCTGTTGAAATTCTCCGCTGCGATGAAATAGGTGCCGGTGGCGGGCACCACGAAGCGCAGCAGCGAATCGAGGCCGCCTTCGGGGCTGTCGTCGTTGGACTGGATGGGGTCGATCGCCGGGAAGGGCGAGTTGTAGACCTTGAGGACGGGATCGACCGACGATCCGCTGTCGTCGTCATCGGATTGCTGTGCGGCGCCGACCGCGTTCAGCCGGATCTCGACCAGATCGCCGCCCTTGGCCTCGAAGGCATAGAGGCGCGGCCTGTTGCCTTCCAGGAAAGCGACCGTCTCGGTGCTGCCGTAGCCCAGCGTCTTCTCGGGCGTCAGCTTGTCCAGCGTGCTGGTGATGATGGCATATTTGCCCACGCCCTCCAGCCGATAATCCTCGACGCGCAGCAGGATGTGCCCATCGGCGCCGAGCGCCGCCGGCATGGTGGCGGGATCGAAGGTGAGGCGCGCATTGAGCGAGCCGCCGCCATCGTCATTCTCGGCCAGCACGGTCTCGCGGTTGCGCGCCGAGAGCAGCTTGAGGACCGGGTCGGACCCGTCGAGCGCGATCACGTCGATCTGAATGGCGCTCTTCCCGTCGGTCGCCACGTCGATCAGCGCGTCGCCGTCGGATGCCGGCCGGACGATGGCGCCGGGGACGGCGATCTGCGTGGCCTGGGCGGCGGCGCTGTCCTGCGCCAGCAGCGCCGTCGGCGCCACGCCGCAGGCCAGGACCGCCAGCGCGCCCAGTTTCGCGTAAAATCCTCTTTTCACTTCATGATTCCCTTCCTTGACGGCGGTTTGCCCGCGCTGGTCATACCCGACCAGCGCCTTCACGATCCGGCAGAAACATGATTTTGCGCACCGGTCGACCTGCCCCCGCCGATGCGTTGAATATCCAAGACCGCGACGCCCGGACGCGCCGCGTCCTCATCTCTGCCACGGATATGGCGAATGTCGAGCGACAGATTGCACAGAGTCCCTAACCCATGGCGTTGGCGGCCGTCATGAAGATGTCGCCGAGGTTCAGGCCGAGCGAGAAGAAGGCCATCATGCAGGCGAGCGAGATGAGCGCGGCGATCAGCCCATATTCGATGGCCGTGGCTCCGCGCTCGTCGTCCGGAAATCGCAATGGCAAGATCCTGCTCCTCGCTCTTCGCCGGGGGAAGATCGTGCGCCGCATCTTTCCGCACGCATACCAGCGAGGGTGAACCCGGCATTAGGTTACCGTCCGCGCGCCGCATGGGCTGGTCAAAAGCGAGAAAGCCGCTAGGCTCCGCTGCAAAGACCAGCAGGAGAGCATGCCATGTTCGTGAAGTTCACCAGCTCGGACCGCGTGCCGGTAGCCGTCAATGCGGCGCAGATATCCTTCATCTCCTGCGTGGAGGAAGGCACGCGCATCCGCTTCGGCGAGGGACGGACGGTCACCGTGGTCGAGCCGCTCGAAGAGGTGATGGACCGGCTCAACCGGACGAACCGGCTGCCGGAGGGATAGTGCTTGTCCAGACGAGACGGACTCGGTGCTCCTGCTTTCGCAGGAGCATGATATGTTCAGATAGCCACTAACCGGCGGCCCGCCGCAGCTCAGCGCTTCTTCACGAACTCGGCGCGCAGGACGAGGCCCTTGATGCCCTCGTAGCGGCAATCGATTTCCTGGCTGTCGCCGGTGAGGCGGATCGACTTGATGAGCGTGCCGCGCTTGAGCGTCTGGCCGGCGCCCTTGACCTCCAGATCCTTGATGAGCGTCACCTGGTCGCCGTCGGCGAGCAGATTGCCGACCGCGTCGCGCACCTCGACCGCGCCGGAGTCGGCCTGCTTCGCCGCCAGCTGCGAGGCGGGCATCCACTCGCCGCTCTCCTCGTCGAACACATAATCCTCGTCTTCGTTCACCCCTCGTCCCCCATGCGCAGCGCGGCGATGAACGCCTCCTGCGGGATCTGGACGCTGCCATATTCGCGCATGCGCTTCTTGCCTTCCTTCTGCTTCTCCAGCAGCTTCTTCTTGCGGGTGATGTCGCCGCCATAGCATTTGGCGGTGACGTCCTTGCGCAGCGCGGCGATGGTCTCGCGGGCGATCACCTTGGCGCCGATGGCGGCCTGGATCGGGATCTTGAACAGGTGGCGCGGGATGAGGTCCTTGAGGCGTTCGCACATATGGCGCCCGCGCGCCTCGGCCGCGCCGCGATGGACGATCATGGAGAGGGCGTCCACCGGCTCGTTGTTGACGAGGATGTTCATCTTGACGAGGTCGCCCTCGCGCACGCCGATCTGGTGATAGTCGAAGCTCGCATAGCCGCGCGAGATGGACTTCAATCGATCGTAGAAGTCGAACACCACCTCGTTGAGCGGCAGCTCATAGGTCACCTGCGCGCGGCCGCCGACATAGGTGAGGTTCTTCTGGATGCCGCGCCGGTCCTGGCAGAGCTTGAGGATGGCGCCCAGATACTCGTCGGGCACATAGATGGTCGCCTCGATCCACGGCTCCTCGATGAAATCGATCTTCACCGGGTCGGGCATATCCGCCGGGTTGTGGAGCTGGATCATCGTGCCGTCGGTCAGGTGGATGTCATAGACCACCGAGGGCGCCGTGGTGATGAGGTCGAGATCATATTCGCGGGTCAGCCGCTCCTGGATGATCTCCAGATGCAAGAGGCCTAGGAAGCCGCAGCGGAAGCCGAAGCCGAGCGCGGCGCTGGTCTCCATCTCGAAGCTGAACGAGGCGTCGTTGAGGCGCAGCTTCTGGATCGAGTCGCGCAGCTTCTCGAAGTCGTTGGCGTCGACCGGGAAGAGGCCGCAGAACACCACCGGCTGCACTTCCTTGAAGCCGGGCAGCGGCGCGGGGGCGGGGTTCTTCACCGTGGTGATGGTGTCGCCCACGCGGGTCTGCGCGATCTCCTTGATCTGCGCGGTGATGAAGCCGATCTCGCCCGGCCCCAGCTCGGCGAGCTGCTCGATCTTGGGGCGGAAGCAGCCGACGCGGTCGACCAGATGCTCGGTGCCGCCGATCATGAACTTGATCTGCTGGCCCTTCTTCAGCACGCCGTTGATGACGCGCACGAGGATGACGACGCCGAGATAGGGGTCATACCAGCTGTCGACCAGCATGGCCTCCAGCGGCTTCTCCCGGTCGCCTTTCGGCGCGGGAATGCGCGCGACGATGGCTTCGAGGATTTCGTCGATGCCGATGCCGCTCTTGGCGCTGGCCAGCACCGCATCGCTGGCGTCGAGGCCGATCACGTCCTCGATCTCCGCCTTCACCTTGTCCGGCTCGGCGGCGGGCAGGTCGATCTTGTTGATGACCGGCACGATCTCATGGTCATGCTCGATGGACTGATAGACATTGGCCAGCGTCTGCGCCTCGACGCCCTGCGCCGCGTCCACCACCAGCAGCGCGCCCTCGCAGGCGGCGAGGCTGCGGCTCACTTCATAGGCGAAGTCGACATGGCCGGGCGTGTCCATGAGGTTCAGCTCGTAGGTCTCGCCGTTGCGCGCCTTGTAGTCGAGGCGCACGGTCTGCGCCTTGATGGTGATGCCGCGCTCCTTCTCGATGTCCATATTGTCGAGCACCTGGGCGGTCATCTCGCGGTCGGTGAGGCCGCCGGTGCGCTGGATGAGACGGTCGGCCAAGGTCGACTTGCCATGGTCGATATGGGCGATGATCGAGAAATTGCGGATATGGGCGAGGTCGGTCATCGCGCGCCGATAGCAGGGGCGGCGACAAAGGCAAAGTGGCCCGCGCGGGGACAGGGCGAAGCGGCGGCGCGGCTTGACAAGGCGGCGCGCCGGGGCCGATCCATCGGGCCATGGCCCAGCCCCCCTTCCGAACCGCCGGACCGGCCGGTCCCGACCAGATGATCGCTGCCGGACGCGCGCATCTCAGGGCCGGGCGAATCGGCGAGGCGATCAGGGCCTTTGCGCAGGCGACGCGCGCCGTGCCGGATTCGGTGGCGGCCTGGACCGGCGTCGCCAATGCCCTGCTGCGGGGCGGCAAGCGGGCGGAAGGGCAGGCGGGTCATGCGCGGGCCTTGCAGGTCGCGCCGCGCGATCCCGCCTTCGTCCGCATCCTGCAGGCGATGAAGAGCGGCCGGGCGCAGGAGGCGCATGCGGCGCTCGTCGGCCGGCTCAAGGCCGAGCCGGACGAAGTGCCATCGCTGCGACTGATGGCGCTGCTGGCCATGCATGGCGGCAAGCCTGAGCAGGGCTTCGCGCTGCTGGCGCGCGTGATCGAGCTGGCGCCGGCGACGAACGAGCTGCTCGATCTGGCGCAGCAGATGTTGCAGGCCATGCCGCCGCAGGCCGCGCACGCGGCGCTGGACGCGCAGCTCGCACGCCATCCTGGCCATACCGGCTATCGGGGCTTCAAGGCCAGCCAGCTCGAGCGCGACGGCGATTATGACGGCGCGATCGCGATGCTGCGCGGCATCGTCGCCGATGCGCCGCAGGGCCTGAGCGGCTGGATCGGCCTCGGCAACCTGCTGGAGGTCACGGGGCGGACGCCGGAGGCGATCGAGGCCTATCGCCATGCACTGACGCTGCGGCCGGATCATGGCCAGGCCTGGTGGTCCCTCGCCAATATCAAGGCCCATCGCTTCCCGCCCGAGGATGTGGCGGCGATGCGCGCCCTGCTCGTGCGCGCCGACCTTCCCGAGACCGACCGGATGCTGACCGCCTTCGCGCTCGGCAAGGCGCTGGAGGATGCGGGCGAGGCGGAAGAGGCCTTTGCCCGCTATGGCGAGGCCAACGCGCTGCGCCGGCAGCGCGTGCCCTACGACCATGCGCGGACGCTGGACCTGCTGCAGCGCTCGCGGCGGCTGTTCACGCCGGCCTTCTTCGCCGCCCGCGCAGGGCAGGGCGATCCGGCGGACGATCCCATCTTCGTGGTCGGCCTGCCGCGCTCGGGATCGACTCTGGTCGAGCAGATGCTTGCCGCGCATCCCGCGATCGAGGGCACGATGGAACTGCCGGACCTGCCGCGCGCCGTCATGCGGCTGGAGCGGGCGGGCGGGCGCTATCCCGATGTGCTGGAGAGGCTGGACGGCGCGGCGCTCGCCGCGATCGGGCGCGCCTATCTGGACGAGAGCCGCGGCCAGCGCCACACGGGCAAGCCGCGCTTCATCGACAAGGCGCCGGCCAATTTCCGGCATGTGGGCTTCATCCGCGCGATCCTGCCCCATGCCCGCATCATCGACGTGCGGCGGCACCCGCTCGCCTGCGGCGTCTCCGTCTATCGCCAGCATTTCGCGACCGGCTTCGACTTCGCCAGCGATCTGGCGGACATCGGCCGCTATTATGCTGCCTATGTCGAGACGATGGCGCATTGGGACGCGGTGCTGCCCGGCCATGTCCATCGCGTCTTCTACGAGGATCTGGTGGCTGAGCCGGAGCCGGTGCTGCGCCGGCTGCTGGACCATCTCGGCCTGCCCTTCGATCCCGCCTGCCTGCGCTTCCACGAAAGCGCGCGGGCGGTGCGGACGCCGAGCGCCAGCCAGGTGCGCCAGCCGCTCTATCGGGATGGGCTGGAGAGCTGGCGCGCCTTCGAGGAGAGACTCGATCCGCTCAAGGATGCGCTCGGCGCGGTGCTGGCCGCCTATCCCGGCGTGCCGGCGCGCTGAGTTGCGCCGAACCGTTCGTCGCAGATGTCCATTCCATACAAGACCTTAGCGGGTGCGCATGACAAGGGGCCGCTCGCCCGCATGCGGCGTTAACTTGTCAGCATGCCGGGCTGTGCTAGATGATATCGGGGGCCTTGAAGGCTCGTCTTCCCGAATTCGGATCGAAAGAGGTGGGGTATGAAGAGAGTGAAGACGTTCGTTCTGGCAGCCAGCGCGATGGCGATGGTGAGCCAACCCGTGGTCGCGGCGGAGCGCGGATCGTCCGGCCGGCAGGCGCAGGCGCGCGGCACACAGGAAATTCCGCGCTGCACCCGCAATCTCGGCACAGTGGCCATCGTCGAGCCGGACACCCAGTGGTGGCGCGAACTGAGCCTCGGCAGCCCTGAGGCGATCCTGCGCATCTTCGTCCAGCAGTCGGGCTGCTTCACGCTCGTCAATCGCGGCCGGTCCATGCAGAACCGCGCCATGGAGCGCGCGCTGGCCGATCAGGGCGAGCTGCAGGACGGCAGCAATCTGGGCCGTGGCCAGGTCCGCACGGCGGACTATTTCCTGCAGCCCGACATCGTCTCCTCCAACCGCAACAGCGGCGGCGGCGGCATTGGCGGCGTGCTGGGCGGCCTGATGGGCGGCACGTTCGGCGCCATCGCGGGCGGCATCTCGGTGCGCAAGAAGGAAGCGAACGTGACGCTTTCCATCGTGAACGCGCGCACGACCGTGGAAGAGGCCATGACCGAGGGCTATTCCCGCAAGTCCGACATCGGCTTCGGCGGCGGCGGCGGCGCGGGCTGGTGGGGCGGCTTTGCCGGCGCAGGTGGTGGCGGCTACCAGAATACGGAGATCGGCCAGGTCATCGTGCTCGCCTATCTCGACGCCTATACCAAGCTCGTCACGCAGCTCGGCGGCCTGCCCGAGGACGCGGCAGCGGCGGCGCCCGAAGCGCGCTGAACCGGCGCCACGGTTGATATGGAAGGAGGCGGGCCTGCGGGTCCGCCTTTTTCATGGGGCCGCTCCGCGCTTCAGGGGTGGTCCGGTCAAGCCTTCACGGTCCATGCGCCGCGGATCGGCTCGGCGGACCCGAATGCCTCGGCGATGGCGGCGAGCGCGCCGGCCAGGCGAGCGGACCCCTGGCCCCGGATCAGCCGCCAGCGCACGCCCCGCCGCTCCAGCTCCGCGCGGCAGAGATCGAAGAAGCGTTGCCGCGCCTCGGGCGCGCTATAGAGGCGCAGGCCGTCGTCGACGAACGGCAGGTCGATATCGAGCAGCAGGTAGAGATCGGCCTCGTCCGCCCAACTGTCGAACCAGGGGTCGCGCCGGCCCAGCATCATGTCGGCCCACACCGCCGTCATCAGCGGATCGGTGTCGAGCACCAGCCAGCCCCGGCAGCGCTCCGCCGCCGCCCGCGCCATCGCATCCTGCGTGCGGCCGATGGCCAGCAGGTCGTCCATCGTGCAGTCCGCGCCGTGAACCTCGCACCATGTCCGGCCGAATTCGGGCACCTGCAAAGTGCGCAGATGCGCCGCGAGCTGGCCCGCCAGCACGGATTTGCCGACGCTTTCCGGCCCGTGAAGGCAGATGCGGCGGGCATGGTGGGCGCGCACCGGCGGCGGCAGGACGTCCCAATGGCCATAGGGATCGGCGCGCACGGCCGTGCCGGAGACGGGGACCATCAGCCGCTCGGGATCGACCGGATGATAGGCCGCGCCTATCTCTGCGGCGAGACGGGCGCCATAATCCTCCGAGGCGAACAGCCAGTCGATCGGCTCGGGATGTGCCGCCCGTACGATGCCGCGCCAGATCGGCCAGAAGTCCGCATGCTCCTCCGGCGCCTGCGGGACGACGGCGGCATGATGGAGGACGCGGCAGTCGGGGAAGAGCGCCTGCATCCAGCCATGGCGCAAGGTGCCGGATATGGGGTCATCCGGCAGCGAGCAGACGAGGATGGTGAGCTGGTCGACACGGGCGCGCGCCACCTCGCAGAGCATGCGATGCCCCTCGTGCGGCGGCATGAACTTGCCCAGGACGAAGCCGCGCGTCACGCTGGGCTGTCTTGTGCCGGAACCGCCCGGTGCTGGGCGCGGCCGGCGCGCAGCCAGTCCCACCAGCCCCAGGCGGCGATGACCAGGAACACGGCGTAGAGCATGGCCGTCTTGTCGAGATCCTTGGCGGCATAGACGCCGACGGCGATCGCGTCCGTCGCCACCCAGAGCGGCCAGTTCTCGATGAAACGGCGCGAGAGGAGGATCTGGGCGGCGATGCTGGTCATGGCGATGGAGGCATCCCACCAGGGCAGGGCGGCGTCGGTATAGCGGTGCATCAGCCAGCCCCACAGCGCTGTGCCGGCGAGGATGGCGCCGATCCAGCCCAGCATCGCGCCCGCGCCGGCATGGCGGACGATGACCGCGCCCTGCGCGTCGCGACCCCGTATCCAGTTCCACCAACCATAGAGCTGGACGGTCAGGAAGAATATCTGCAGCAGCGCGTCGCTGTAGAGCTTCGCATCGGCGAAGATGAAGAAATAGAGCGACACCATCGCGATGCCGAACGGATAGTTCCAGAGACTCCGCCGCACGACCAGGACGATGTTCGCCAGCCCGAGAATGACGGCGATGGTCTCCAGGTCGATCACGGATGGAGCGTTAGCGACCCGGTGGCCCGCTGTCGATATGGGGGCGCTTAACCCGCTTCCTTCCACTTCTCGCGGTAGAAGTCCGGCACGTCGGTAACAACGCGCTCCTTTTCGACCGGGGCGCGGATCCGCGCGATCTCGACGGCCCGATCGAACTCGATGCCGATGCGGTCGCCCTGCGACCAGCGGCACGTGCCCCCGACCTGATAGTCACGCGTCAGCTCGATCTCGAACATGGTGCCGACCGGCACGTCGGTCACGCCGTCGATCATCGCGCCCATGCGGGAGATGTTGCGGATGCGGGCGGGATAATCATTGCCGCCGTGGCGCAGCATGACAGTGCGCAGCATGGCCATGCGCGGCTCGCGGCTCGCCCGGTGGCCGCGCGCCTCGGCATAGCCGCCATGGGCGCAGAGCAGCGCCAGCGTGGCTTCCGCATCCATCGGCCGGCCATAGACATAGCCCTGGACATGGCTGCAGCCGAGCGAGCGGATCAGTTCCAGCTCGTCCATGGTCTCGGCGCCCTCGGCCGTGGTGTCCATGCCGAGCGCCTCGGCGAGGCCGACGATGGACTTGACGATCGCGGCATTGCGGCTGCCCTTGATCGCGGCGCCCCGCACGAAGCTCTGGTCGATCTTGATCTTGTCGAACGGCGCGGTCTTCAGATAGCCCAGTGCCGAATAGCCGGTGCCGAAATCGTCGAGCGCCAGCCGCACGCCGATATTCTTGAGCGTGGCGAACATGGCATCCGTGTTGGCCTGATCGGCCAGGAACACATTTTCGGTGATCTCCAGCTCCAGCCGGCTGGCCGACAGGCCCGCATTGGCGAGCGCGCTCATGATGAGCGAGGGCAGGGACGCATTGGCGAACTGGATCGGCGAGACATTGACCGCGATGCGCGTGCCCTCCGGCCATTTGACCGCATCGGCGCAGGCGCTGCGCAGCACCCACTCGCCGATGGTGCCGATCAGGCCGGCTTCCTCGGCGATGGGGATGAAGGTGGCGGGCGAGATGGCGCCGCGCTCGGGATGGTCCCAGCGGAGCAGCGCCTCGAAGCCGGTGATCCGCTCGGTGCTGGCGCTCACCACCGGCTGATATTCGAGATGGAGCCCACCGGTGACGATGGCCTGGCGCAGGTCCTGCTCGAGCTGCCGGCGATCCTCCGCATCCACGTGCATGGCGGGCGCATAATAGCGAAAGGTGCCGCGCCCCTCCGCCTTGGCGGCGTAGAGGGCAAGATCGGCGTTGCGGATCAGCGTCTCGCTATTGCCGCCATCCGTGGGCGAGACGGCGATGCCGATCGAGGCACCGATCACCACCTGGCTGCCCTCGATCGAATAGGGTTGCGAGAGGGCGTGGATGATTCCCTGGGCGAGCTTGGTGAGGTCGCGCTGCTCGGTCTTGCCCGGCAGCACGATCTGGAACTCGTCGCCGCCCAGACGGCCGACCTTGCCGCTCGATTCGACGAGGCGCAGCAGCCGCCGCGCGACCTGCCGCAGCAGCGCGTCGCCGGCCGGATGGCCCAGCGTGTCGTTGACTTCCTTGAAGCGGTCGAGGTCGATCAGGAGCAGCGCGCATTCGCCGGGGATGCCGTGGCGCCCGAGCAATGTCTGCTCGAGCGTCGCCATCATCTGCACGCGGTTGGCGAGGCCGGTGAGCGAATCGAAATTGGCGAGGCGGGCGATCTCCGCCTGCGAGCGGCGGATCGCGGTGAGATCGGAGCCGCTGCCGCGAAAGCCCAGATACTGGCCGAACGGCGTGACCACGGGCTGCCCCGAGAGCGACCACCAGCACTGCCCCTCCGTGCCCGCGGCCATGACCTGGATATCCGAGAAGCCGGAGCGCGCCGAGAGATGGAAGGCGAGGCTACGCTGGCCCTCGCTCTCCGTCGAATCGGGCGGGGTGGCGATGAGCGCGCCGAGCGGCTGCCCCACAATATCCGCGCCGGTGCGGCCGATCTGCCGCGCCATGGTCTCCGAGACATAGGTGATATGGCCGCGCCGGTCCGTCTCCCAGAACCAGCCGCGCCCGAACGTCTCGAAATCCGCCAGCAGCGCGCGGGCGAGATCGCCGGTCATCTGGCTTGATCCGGTGAAGGCGAAATGCGCGGCCCGGCGCGTGATGCGATAGTCGATCGCCATGGCGAGGAGGCAGGCGGCGGTGAAGACGAAGGCTGGAAGTGCGAGCGCCGGCTCGCTGGCCGGCCCGAGCGTGCCGAAGATGATGCCCACGCAATAGCCGATCGAGAGGATGCGGTGGCGGCCGAACAGGCTGACGGCGACGAGCGCGGGGCCGAGCGTCGCCGCCACGAGGGTGTCCCTGTCGGCGAGCGTCATCGCGCCGATCCAGGTCGAGAGGCAGCTCGCGACGAGGACGAGCGGGATCTGCGTCGCCAATATGCCGTTGGGCGACAGGCCCTTGATGGGCGGCAGGCGGATGCCGGCGATCATCGCCGCGTCGACCAGCAGCAGGCTGGCGAGGACGACATGGACGGTTATGTCGGTGGAGAGCGCGGACGTCAGCCCCGACCCCAGGAACGCGGCGATGAGGACGAAGCGGGCCGCGATCACCGCCGACCAGCCATTGGCGATGAGCCGGAGCGAGCGGGCCAGCGAATCCAGCGCGTGGCCGTCCCGCTCGTCGGCCGCGCCGATCATGGCCAGCCAGTCGGGGCTGCGATCGTCGGCTTTGTCGCGGGTGCGGGGGCGTACGAAAGTCATGCGCCCCTTATCGCCGCCGGCCTCTTGATGAAGCGTTACGCGGGTCGGCGGGCTGTGCGGAAATTGCGCCATTCTCACATCCATTGCGGAGGCGGGGATGCCGCTTGCATGCCGCGCGTGGCGAGCTAGGCTGATCGCGCGCCGCTCAGGGACGGCGCGAGGAGAGACGAATGCGCCATATCGCCATCGTGGGATCGGGACCGGCCGGCTATTATGCAGCCGAGGCCTGCCAGAAGCAGTTCGGGGATGCGGTGCGGGTCGATATCCTCGACAGGCTGCCGGTGCCCTTCGGCCTGATCCGCTCGGGCGTGGCGCCGGACCACCAGTCGATCAAGGCGGTCTCGCGGCGCTACGAGGCCGTGGCGCTGACCGACAATGTGCGCTTCGTCGGCAAGCTCTCGATCGGCTGGGACGTGACCATCGCCGAGCTGACGGCGCTCTACGACGCGGTGATCCTGGCGACCGGCGCGCCCGCCGACCGCGCGCTGGGCATAGCGGGCGAGGACCTGCCGGGCGTGATCGGCAGCGCGGCCTTTGTGGGCTGGTATAATGGTCATCCCGATTTCGCCGATCTCGATCCGCCGATCGACGGCAGCGACGTGGTGATCATAGGTAACGGCAATGTCGCGCTGGATTGCGCGCGCATCCTCGCCAAGAGCGAAGCGGAGTTCGCCGGCAGCGACGTGGTCGCCCATGCCTTCGCGCGGCTCACGGGCGCGCGGGCGCGGTCGATCACCATCCTGGGCCGGCGCGGACCGCAACAGATTGCCATGACGCCCAAGGAGCTGGGCGAGCTGGGCGCGCTGGAGCGGGCCTCGGCGCATGTCGACCCCGCCGACCTGCCGCCGGAACCGTGCGACGCCGGGCTGGAGCCGGGGCAGCGCAAGTCGGTCGCCCTGCTGCGCGGTTTCGCTCGCACGCCGGCGGAGAAGGCGCTGGCGATCCGGTTCGATTTCTTCGGCCAGCCGGTGGCCGTGGAAGGCGATGGCCGGGCGGAACGGCTCGTGGTGGAGCGCACGCGGCTGGGGCCGGACGGGGGCGCGATCGGCACGGGCGAGACCTACACGCTGCCGGCCGGCCTCATCATCAGCTGCATCGGCTATCGCACCTCGCCGATCCCGGACGTGCCCTATGACGAGAAGCGCGGCCGCTTCGCCAATGAGGAGGGGCGGATCGTGCCCGGCCTCTATTGCGTGGGCTGGGCGCGGCGCGGGCCGACGGGCACGATCGGCACCAACAAGCCGGACGGCTTCCTGATTGCCGAGGAGATCGCGGCCGACCAGCCGGAGGCGGCAGGCAAGCCGGGTCGCGAAGGGCTTGACGCGCTGGTCGCGGAACGGAGCCTCGACATTGTGACCTTCCGCGACTGGCAAAAGATCGACCGGGCGGAAATCGAGCGCGCCCGGGCCGGGGCGCCGCGCGAGAAGTTCGTGACGGTGGAGGATATGGTGACGGCGAGCCGGGGGTGAGCTGGCGGGTGCTTTTCTCTTGCCAAACTTCCGTTCGCCCTGAGCCTGTCGAAGGGCTCTCCTTTTCTTTTCCGACGTTGAAAAGAAAGAAGAACAGCCCTTCGACAAGCTCAGGGCGAACGGATTTAGTTGCGAATCGCCCAAGTGCTCTGGGCTCCTGCCTTCGCAGGAGCACGGCGGCCTTCGATTGAGCGTTCGTTACGGCTGGCGGAGAGGGCGTTGCAGCCGGCGGTGAGGGCGGCACCGAGCCGCCCTGCTCCGCATCACACCCGCATCGGCATCAGCACATAAAGCGCGGGCGACGTCTCGTTTTCGCGGATGAGCGTGGGCGCGGCGGCGTCTGCGAGGTGGACTTCCACGGCGTCGCCCTCGATCTGGCCGAGGATGTCGAGCAGGTAGCGGGCGTTGAAGCCGATCTCCAGCCCCTCCGAGGCATAGTCGCCGGGCACTTCCTCGGCGGCGGTGCCGTTTTCGGGGCTGGTGACGGAGAGCGTCACCTTGTCCTTCTCCACAGCCATCTTGACCGCGCGGGTCTTCTCGGTGGCGATGGTCGCGACGCGGTCCACGCCGTCCTCGAAGCTGCGCGGATCGATCTTCAGCAGCTTGTCGTTCCCGGTGGGGATGACGCGGCTGTAATCCGGGAAGGTGCCGTCGATCAGCTTGCTGGTGAGCACCGCATTGCCGAGGTCGAAGCGGATCTTGCTGGCCGAGAGGTCGACATGGACGCTGCCTTCCACCTCGTCGAGCAGCTTGCGCAGCTCGGCGATGCATTTGCGCGGCACGATGATGTCCGGCATGCCGTCCGCGCCGTCCGGCCGGGGGACGGTGACGCGGGCGAGGCGGTGGCCGTCCGTCGCGGCGGCCTTCAGCACCGGCGCCGGATCGTCCGCCACATGCAGGAAGATGCCGTTCAGATAATAGCGCGTCTCCTCGGTGGAGATGGCGAAGCGCGTCTTGTCGATGATCTGGATGAGCGTGGCGGCGGGCAGCTCGAAGCTGGTCGGCAGCGGCCCCTCGGCGATGATCGGGAAATCGTCGCGCGGCAGGGTCTGGAGATTGAAGCGGGCGCGGCCCGCCTGCACCAGCATCTTGCCCTCGGCCGCCTCCAGCCGCACCTGGCTGCCCTCGGGCAGCTTGCGGGCGATGTCGAACAGCGTGTGCGCGGAGACGGTGGTGGCGCCCGGCGTCTCCACCTGCGCCTGGATATTCTCGACGATCTGCAGATCGAGATCGGTCGCCATCAGCCGGATCGTGCCGTCCGCGCTCGCATCGATGAGCACGTTGGACAGGATGGGGATGGTATTGCGCCGCTCGACCACCGACTGGACATGACCCAGGCTGCGGAGCAGCGTCGCGCGTTCGATGGTGGCCTTCATCCCTTTGTTATCCGTTCTTTGCCCGCTTGTCTGGAATCGGATCGAATGTCCGTCGATGGAAGCTCTTTCCTTATCGAAATTGCGCATCGGGGCAAGAGAGGCGCTGGAAAAAGCCGCTGGACGCGGCGCGCCCTTGCCATGGCGCGCGCATTGGGCTTTGAGCGGGAGGATGGGACGGCGCGCGGAAAGCGGGGCGGAACGGCGGCATGGCGCGGTGCGGCGCGCGCGCGGCGTGCTGCTCATCCTGCCGCTCCTCGCGCTGGCGGCCGGCCCGGCTCTGGCGCGCGACGTGCTCGGCGTGTTCCAGCGCTGGGGCGCCTTCCGTGATTCCGAGCAGGGGCGCTGCTATGCGATCAGCCAGCCGGTCGCGGGCGGATGGAAGGATTCGCCCTGGCGGCCGTTCGCGGCGGTGGGCTACTGGCCGCGCCAGGGCACGCGGGGCCAGGTCAATATCCGGCTGAGCCATCCCCTCGCCGAGCAGGGGCACGCCACGCTCCGCATCGGCGAGCGCCGCTTCACCCTGACCGGCGGCGGCGCGGACGTCTGGGCGGCCGACCGCCAGACCGACGCCGCGATCGTCGCCGCCATGCGCTCGGGCGGCGTGATGAGCGTGTCGGGCACCAGCCGCTCGGGCGGCGGCTTCACCGATCGCTACAATCTGCGCGGCGCGGCGACCGCCATCGACGCGGCGGCGCTCGGCTGCGCGCGGGTGCGTTAGGCAGCGCGGGCGCGTCACCCTCTGGCGCGCAGGCGTGGTTGCGACTATATGCGCGCCCATGCCCGAAGCTGCGACGCCCCTGATGCCGATTCCCGGCCATGTCGATCCCGTGCCCGTGCCGCGCGCCATCACGCCGCGTGCGGATGGGCGGGTGGATCTGCTCGGGCTGGCGCGCGCACAGATCAGGGCGGAGCTGTCCGCCGCCGGGCTGGACGAGAAGCAGGCCAAGCTGCGGGCCAAGCAGCTCTTCCACTGGCTCTACCATCGCGGCGAGACGGACTTCGAGAAGATGACCGACCTCGCCAAGCCGATGCGCGGCTGGCTGGCCGAGCGGTTCGTGGTCGGGCGGCCGGACGTGGTCGAGGCGCAGGTCTCCTCGGATGGCACGCGCAAATGGCTGCTGCGCTCGGACGATGGACATGATTATGAGATGGTGTTCATTCCCGACGCGGACCGGGGCACGCTGTGCGTCTCCTCGCAGGTCGGCTGCACGCTCAATTGCCGCTTCTGCCACACCGGCACGATGCGGCTGGTGCGCAACCTGACGCCGGGCGAGATCGTCGGGCAGGTGATGCTGGCGCGCGACGCGCTGGGCGAGTGGCCGCGTGGCACGATGTCTGGTCTGGGCGATGTCGACGAGGATGAGGACGATACGCCGCGCTACACCACGGACGGGCGGCTGCTCACCAACATCGTGATGATGGGCATGGGCGAGCCGCTCTACAATTTCGACAATGTGCGCGATGCGCTCAAGCTGGTGATGGACGGGGACGGGCTTGCCCTCTCCAAGCGGCGCATCACCCTCTCGACCAGCGGCGTGGTGCCGATGATGGCGCGCGCGGGCGAGGAGATCGGCGTCAATCTCGCCGTCTCGCTGCATGCGGTGACCAAGGATGTGCGCGACGAGATCGTGCCGATCAACCGCAAGTTCGGCATCGAGGAACTGTTGCAGGCCTGCGCCGACTATCCGGGCGCCAACAATGCCCGGCGCATCACCTTCGAATATGTGATGCTCAAGGACAAGAATGACAGCGACGAGGATGCGCGCGAGCTGGTGCGGCTGATCCGGCACTATCGGCTGCCCGCCAAGGTGAACCTCATCCCGTTCAACCCCTGGCCCGGCGCGCCTTATGAATGCTCGACGCCCGAGCGCATCCGGCGCTTCTCGGACATCGTGTTCGAGGCGGGCATCTCGGCGCCGGTGCGCACGCCGCGCGGGCGGGACATCATGGCGGCCTGCGGGCAATTGAAGTCGGCGGCGGAGAAGAAGAGCCGGGCGGAGCTGGATCGGCTCGCGGCGGAGAAGCAGGCCGCGCTGGGCTGAGATCTGCCCATTCGATGCTCCTGCTATCGCAGGAGCGCATGCGGTTTCGTGAGAGCGGGGCGACCGGAGAACCGGCCGCCCCGCCCGGGAGATCAGAAGCGGACGCCGACGCTCACCAGCCCCGCATCGCGGCCGCCGATGTTCGACTCATATTCCGTCCGCGCATATTCGGCGGAGATGTAGGTCCGCGGATTGACCGCATATTCGAGGCCGCCGCCATAGCGCACGCCTTCCTGGGCGGCGCCGACGCCGTCGACCTCGAAACGCGAGGAGGCATAGCCGACCTTGGTGAAGGCCAGGATCTGCGGCTGGATGGCATAGCCCAGGCGCACGGACGCCGCGAGATCGCGGCTGGCGTCGACCGTGCTCTCGCTGCCGGTCGTGGCGTCGCCGAGACCGACCTCGACACCCGCGACGATACGGGGCGCGAGGGCCAGATCGTAGCCGGCGTTCACGCCGTAGGAGAAGCCGCTATGATCCTGGAAATCGTCATAGCCCATGGTGATGCCGGCGCGCGGACCCGTGAAATTCTCCGCATCCTGGGCAAGGGCCGGGGCGGTGACACAGGCAGCGGCAAGCGCTGCGAAGATCGCAGTTTTCATAAATACCTCGTTCATTCGTTCATTATTGGAGCTGATCGCCCGCTGTCGAACGGAGCGTCGTCCTGATGTCGCTCAGCGATGTGGCCAACGATGTAGCTTGTCAGGCATGGGGAAACGTCCTTCTGTTCGATCGCCAGGCGACCCGGTTACCCCCTCTTTCCGCACGGCTTGCGCCGAAGCGGACGGCCGCTCTCGGCCCGCATTGTGTCCGCAATATGGCCGTGCCGGGCTGGAAGAAAGGCAATGCGATGAGGCGCTTGGCCGACAGGGCGGCAGCGGCCGGCCGCGCAACTCCCGCTGGCGCTCCAGGGACGATGGGCGTAACCTTGCCCCGGCTGGCAACGAGAGGACAAGATGGACGACAGCAAACCGGCGCTGCCCGGACCGGTCAGGCGCCATCGCGTGTCGACGCGGCTGTGGCACTGGACGAACGCGCTGTGCGTCTATCTGCTGCTGGCCAGCGGGCTGGGCATCTTCAACGCCCATCCGCGCCTCTACTGGGGGGAATATGGCGCGAATTTCGACCATGCCTGGCTGACGCTCCAGCGCTTCGGTGGGGCGTGGACGCTGCCCGGCCATTATGATCTCGCCATGTCGCGCCGCTGGCATTTGAGCCTCGCGCTGGTCTTCGGCGTCACGCTGCTCGTCTATTTGCTCTGGAGCCTGGCCAACCGCCATGTGGGGCGTGACCTTGCCTTCCGGCGCGGCGAACTGGCGCCCCGGCACGTCTGGCGGGAGATCAGGGACCATGCCCGATTGCGTTTCCCGACCGGCATGGCGGCGCTGCGTTACAATGTGCTGCAGAAAGCCAGTTATATCGGCGTGATCTTCATCCTGCTGCCGCTGATGATCCTGACCGGCCTCGCCATGTCGCCGGGCATGGATGCGGCCTGGCCATGGCTCACCGGGCTGCTGGGCGGCCGCCAGTCGGCGCGGTCGATCCATTTCATCACGGCGTGGCTGCTGGTCGCCTTCTTCGTGGTGCATATCGTCATGGTCCTGCTGGCGGGGCCGCTGAGCGGGATGCGCGCGATGGTGACCGGCTGGTATCGCCCGCCGCCGCCGCGGGATCGGGAGCCGGCGGCATGACGTCCGCGCTCTCGCGGCGCGCGCTGGTGGGCGGGCTGGCCGCCGGCGCCATGGGCCTCCTCACCGGCTGCGACAGGCTGGCGCGCGACGAGCGCTTTCGCCGCGCGCTGTTCTCCGCCGAAAATATGCACAAATGGCTCCAGCGGTCCCTGCAGGGCCGCGAGGCGCTGGCGCGCGAGTTCCGGCCGGACCAGCGCTCGCCGATCTTCCGCGGCAACGGCACGCTCAATCCGAATACGGACGGCTACAAGGCACTGTGGCGTGAGGAATTCCGGACCTGGAGGCTGCGTGTCGACGGGCTGGTGGCGCGGCCGCTCTCGCTGAGCCTGGCGCAGCTCCATGCGATGCCGCAGCGCGTGCAGACCACGCGGCACGACTGCGTGGAAGGCTGGAGCGCGATCGGGACGTGGCGCGGCGTGCCGCTGCGCACAGTGCTGGACGCGGCGGCGCTTTCGACGCGCGCGCGCTATCTGGTCTTCCATTGCATGGACGACATGGGCGGCGGGCGGGACTATTATGAGAGCATCGATCTGGTCGATGCCTTCCATCCCCAGACCATCCTCGCGCACAGCCTCAACGATGCGCCGCTCCCCGTGACCAACGGCGCGCCGCTGCGCCTGCGCGTGGAACGCCAGCTCGGCTACAAGCAGGCCAAATATCTCGCGCGCATTGAAGCCGTGGCCGACCTCGCCCAGATCGGCGGCGGCAAGGGCGGCTTCTGGGAAGATGTGGCGGGATATGAATGGTATGCCGGCATCTAGGCACGGGCGGAGCCTTGCCGCGAAAGTTCTTGGCCGGGCGCGAATTGGGGTGCACTCCGCTTCCACTGCGCTATAGAGATGCCCGCCATGAAGATATTGTCGCGCCTGCTCCGGCGGATCGTCAGCCGGGGGACACTCACGGTCAGATATGCGGACGGAACGAGCGAGGAGATCGGCGCGTCCGATGCCGCCTTCCCCGATGTCGTCATCCGCTTCACGGACAATGCGGGGCCGCGCGCCATCGTCTCCAATGCGGTGCTCGGCGCGGCCGAGAGCTTCATGGACGGCAAGCTCATCATCGAGCAGGGATCGATCTGGGACCTCATCATGCTGGTCGCCGGCAATGCCCCGCTGGAGAGCGGCAAGGCGCTGGAGGAGCCGGGCGTGCTCGGCCGCGTCGGCGAGCGGCTCAAGCACTGGCACGACAATTACAACAAGCGCGACCGCGCCAAGGCCAATGTCGCGCATCATTACGACCTGTCGGACCGGCTCTACGATCTCTTCCTGGACAAGGACCGGCAATATAGCTGCGCCTATTTCACTGATTCCGAGGTGAGCCTGGAGCAGGCGCAGATCGACAAGAAGGCGCATATCGCCGCCAAGCTCGATCTGCGGCCCGGCCAGCGGGTGCTGGACATCGGATGCGGCTGGGGCGGCATGGCGCTCTATCTCAACCGCGTGGCGGACGTGGAGGTGCTGGGCGTCACCCTGTCCGAGGAACAGCTCAAGGTTGCGCGCCGCCGGGCCGAGGAGGCGGGCGTTGCGGATCGCGTGACGTTCGAGCTGCGGGACTATCGCGATGTGCAGGGGCCGTTCGACCGGATCGTGTCCGTGGGCATGTTCGAGCATGTCGGCGTGCGGCAATATCGGGAGTTCTTCCGTACCTGCCACAATCTGCTGACCCAGGACGGCGTGATGCTGTTGCACACGATCGGGCGACTGGACGGGCCGGCCTCGACCGATGCGTTCATGCGCAAATATATCTTCCCCGGCGGCTATGCGCCGGCGCTCTCGGAGATCATGGAAGCCAGCCAGCGCAACCGGCTGATGGTCACCGACATCGAGGTGCTGCGGCTGCATTATTACTATACGCTGCGGCACTGGCATGAGCGGGTGGTGGCGGCGAAGGAGCAGATCGAGGCGCTCTACGACGCGCGCTTCTATCGCATGTGGACCTTCTATCTCGCGGCGGCGGCATCCGGCTTCCTCTATGGCAGCCAGGCCAATTACCAGCTCCAGTTCGTGCGTGACCGCAATGCGCTGCCGATCACGCGCGACTATATGGCGCAGGCCGAGGCGCGCTACCGGGCGATGGGCTGAGGCAAGCAACAAGCCCGGCCGCGCGCAAGGGATGTCGCGACCGGGCTCGTCTGTCGAATCGAGAGCGGCCGTCCGAGGTGGGAGGCCCGAAAACCGCTCTCTGCGCAGGGAGGCGAGGGGGGAGCCTGCCCGTGCGATCCGTTATGATCCGTCGACATGGGGGAGGGATATGTCGCTCGGAATGCAGTCTGGATAGACCCATGCCGTCGCGAGATAAAGGCGATTAAAAAGCTCATATTGATCGATTTTTTCGATCATATGACGAAGCTGGTCCGCGCTCGCGGATTGCGACGCCTCACGGCCCCTGTTAGACGCAGGGCCTTTGAAGGGGACGGGAGCATGACGCCTTCATGAACGCCGGGATCGAAGCGGTCGGCGATGCGGCGACCGGCGCGCTCATTGGGCGCGCGGTCGAGCCGGGGCATGGCGAGCATCACGGCGGCGGGCATGATGGGGCGGGGCATGGCGCCTGCCTCAATTGCGGCACGGCGCTGGTCGGGGCCTATTGCCATGCCTGTGGGCAGAACGGCCACCTCCATCGCACGATCGGGGGCTTCGCGCATGATCTGCTGCACGGCGTCTTCCACTTCGAGGGCAAGATCTGGGCGACGCTGCCCATGCTGCTGTTCAAGCCTGGCGCGCTGACGCGGCGCTATATCCGGGGTGAGCGTGCAAGGTTCGTCTCGCCGCTCGCCATGTTCCTCTTCTGCGTTTTCCTGATGTTCGCCATCGTCGGCGGCCTGGCGGGCAGCCTGCACGCGCCGGAAGTGCGCGAGGCGGACAAGAAGCGCTCGCTTGCCGAGATCGAAAGCGCGATCGCCAAAAACGATCAGATGCGCACCGACCTGCGCGCCCGGATCCGCGCCGAAGGACGGGCTGACCGGGACACGACGATTCTGGAAGCCCGGCTCGATGCGATCGAGGACGATACGGACGCGCTGCATCTGGCGCGGGATTTCGTCGGCGGCGGTAGGACGAACGGCCCGGCGCTCGGCTTCAAGACCGGCTGGGCGAAGCTGGACAAGGGCATTCAGGCGGCCAACGCCAATCCCAACCTGTTCCTCTATCGGCTCCAGACCAGCGCCTATAAATATAGCTGGCTGCTCATTCCCATCTCCACGCCGCTGGTCTGGCTGCTGTTCTTCTGGAAGCGGCAATATAAATTCTACGACCATCTGGTGTTCGTGACCTTCTCGCTCACCTTCATGCTGCTGCTGGTGACAGTGTTGACGATCGGCGGCGTGTTGGGCGTGCCGGAGGGGCTCATCGCCAGCGCGGCGCTGCTCATCCCGCCGCTGCACAGCTACAAGCAACTGCGCGGCGCCTATGAAAGCCGCCGTCTGCCGACGCTGCTGCGCACCATCCTGCTGATGGCGTTCGGCATGGTGGCGCTGACCATCTATCTCATGATCCTGCTGCTGCTCGGCATCATGAAGTGAGGGCGTGGGAGGTTGCGCGGGGGCGGCGGCGCTGATAGGCGGCGCGCCATATCGTCCTCCCAACCCAGAGCGGAAAGCCAGCGCCTCATGTCCGACAAGATCAACCGCGTCGTCCTTGCCTATTCCGGCGGCCTCGACACCAGCGTGATCCTGAAGTGGCTGCAGATCGAATATGGCTGCGAGGTGGTGACCTTCACGGCCGATCTGGGGCAGGGCGAGGAGCTGGAGCCGGCGCGGCAGAAGGCGCGCCTCGCGGGCGTCAAGGAAGAGCATATCTTCATCGACGACCTGCGCGAGGAATTCGTGCGCGACTATGTCTTCCCGATGATGCGCGGCAATGCGCTCTATGAGGGGCTGTATCTGCTCGGCACCTCCATCGCGCGGCCGCTGATCGCCAAGCGGCAGATCGAGATTGCCCGGCAGGTCGGCGCGGACGCGGTGGCGCATGGCGCGACCGGCAAGGGCAACGACCAGGTGCGCTTCGAGCTGGGCTATTATGCGCTGCAGCCGGACATCAAGGTGATCGCGCCCTGGCGGGAATGGGACCTGACCAGCCGCACGCGGCTGATCGAATGGGCCGAGCAGCACCAGATCCCGGTGCCCAGGGACAAGCGCGGCGAGGCGCCCTTCTCCACCGACGCGAACATGCTGCACACGTCCTCCGAGGGGAAGGTGCTGGAAGACCCGTGGGAAGAGGTGCCGGACTATGTCTATTCGCGCACCGTCAATCCCGAGGACGCGCCGGGCACGCCCGAATATATCACCATTGACTTCGAGAAGGGTGACGGCGTGGCGCTGAACGGCGCGGCCATGAGCCCGGCGACGCTGCTGGAAGCGCTCAACGAGCTGGGCCGCCGGCACGGCATCGGCCGGCTCGACCTGGTCGAGAACCGCTTCGTGGGCATGAAGTCGCGCGGCATGTACGAGACCCCCGGCGGCACCATCTATGCGCTGGCGCATCGCGGCATCGAGCAGCTCACGCTGGACCGGGGCGCGGCGCATCTCAAGGACGAGCTGGCGCCGCGCTACGCCGAGCTGATCTACAACGGTTTCTGGTTCTCGCCGGAGCGCGAGATGCTGCAGGCGGCCATCGACCACAGCCAGCAGAAGGTCGCCGGCACTGTGCGGTTGAAGCTCTACAAGGGGCACTGCATCGTGGTGGGCCGCAAGTCGCCATATTCGCTCTACAGCGAGAAGGTGGTGACCTTCGAGGACGATGCCGGCGCCTATGACCAGCGCGACGCGGCGGGCTTCATCAAGCTCAACGCGCTGCGCCTGCGGCTGTTGGGCCGGCGCGAGGGCTGACCTCGGGCCTGATCGGCGCCGCCGCCGTCCCTGGAGCTTGTCTTAATGAAAGAGCACTGAGCGTCAGCTCATGCCATGGCCCCACAGCAGCAGGACCACCATGGTCAGGACGGCGAGCGAAAGCGAGACGACGAGCACATAACGCACGATATGCGGCGTCGAGCCCGCGCGCGCCTCATCGGTGTTCTTGTGCAGCTCTTCTTCCATCTTGCACTCCTTTCCCACCCCCAACGCGCGGGGGAGGCGGGCCGTTCCCCACACCGTGGCATTGCGGGAGGGGGCCGGAGCGCGGCGCTTATTTGAACGCGCCCTCGCGCAGGTTGATGCCATGCTCCAGCCAGGCCTTGAGCGCGCAGATCATCTGCGTCCAGCCCATGCAGTTGCCATAGGAGCCGGCGAGGCCCTGCGGCGTCTCCCGCCACCCGGCTTCGCTGACGCTGACGAGCGTGCGCCCGTCCTCCAGCGGCTCGAAGGTCATGACCACCTGCGTCTTGTAATCGACGGCGGCCGCCGCCTCGCCCTCGGGGGGCGGGCCTTCATTGGCGTCCCAGCGCAGCATGATGCGCCGGTCGGGCACGACCTCGACGACCTCGACCGGGAAGGCACCGGGAAAATCATGGAAATCCCATGTCACCACCGCGCCCGTCTCCAGCCGGCCCTGCGCCCCGCCGGTGGTGAAATAGTGCGAGAGCTGCGCCGGATCGGCGACGGCCTCGAACACCTCATGGACCGGCCGCGCGATCCGGATCGAAACGGTGAATGTGAGATCCATGGCGTCTCTCCCGACAATGGTCTTGAGTCGCTGCTGATTATGTTATAAATTCATAACATGTCAATCAGCGACGATTTCGACCGGACCTTCAAGGCGCTCGCCTCGGCGGTGCGGCGGCGGATCCTGGACGATCTGCGCGACCAGCCGCTGACCACGGGCACGCTCTGCGCGCATTTCCCGGAGCTGGACCGCTGCACGGTGATGCAGCATTTGAGGGTGCTGGAGGACGCGGACCTCGTCATGGTGGTGCGGCGCGGGCGGGAACGGTGGAACCACCTAAACCCGTTGCCGATCCACGCCATCCACGAGCGCTGGATCGGGCCGCATGCGGCCGGCGCCGTGGCGATGCTGGACCGTCTCAAGGTCGATCTGGAGGGTTGAGAGAGTCTGTTTGAAAATTCGCGGAAGAGCGAATTTTGAGGCGGGCCGGTGCCGCCATGCGCCTATTGGCGCATGCCTAGACAGACGCTGAGCCGTGGTCAGCGCGGCCGGGACAATATGTCCACCCTCCCCGGACATGACAGTGACGCGGAACGCTGCGATCATGGCCCGCATTACCGAGAGGAGTCGCGTCATGTCCGAAACGATCATGGATCCGCCGAGCCTCGTGCCCGAGGATCTGCTGGCCTGCTGGATGCTGCCGTTCCGCATCTATCTGAACCTGATGGAGCAGGGCCTCGCCTTCATGACCGATGCCGGCCCGCCCGTCGTGGGCAAGGCGGCCGTCATGCGCGAGGCCGAGGACCAGCTCGCCGCGCTGGACGAGGCGGCGGCGACGATCCCGACAACGGCGGCGCTGGTCGCCTGAAGGCTGTCCGCTTCATATGGAACCATCGTGTTACTGCCTTCGCAGGAGCACTGTTTCCATCTCTTCCGGATCGATCCCGGCGATGGCGCCTGACCGTGCCGCAAATCGGGCAGGGCCTGCGCGGGCGTGCGGGCGCTGCTTGATTCGCGCGCCGGAGCGAGTCACCATGGCGTCAATTCGATAGAGAGACGTTCGGGTCGCATCGGTCCATCCTGTGGGAGTTGATGCGATGAACAAGCCTGGAATTGCGGCCGCGCTGGCATGTGCCGGCCTCGCGGCGGTGGTGCCCGCGAGCGCCGCGACCATCAGTTACGACATTCCCTATGCGACGCAGGCCATCGCCGTGCCGCAGTTCGATCCGGCGCTCGGCACGCTCAATGCGGCGACCTTCACCATCACCGGGCATCTCGATTATCCGTTCATCGATCAGACGCCCGCGCCGACCACCGGCACCTACAGCTATCACGCCTTCTATTCCTTCTATTATTTCGATCGCTGGATCGACTTCGGCGTGGACGGCGCGGGCACGGCGGATTTCGGAACGTCGCCGATCGTCTATCTGCCGGCCGACGGCAAGGGCATGGGGGCGATCGACAATGACAGGCTGATCTTCGCCATCGGCACCGGGACATTTGGCGGCTCCATCACCTTTGATCCGCCTTCGATGCTCGATGTGACGGGCGGCGTCATCATCCCCGGCGACCCGGCGGACGCCTCCGTGAGCGGCATGGTGACGATCGTCTATGATTATACGGCGGCGGCCGTGCCCGAAGCATCGACCTGGGCGATGATGCTGGCCGGCTTCGGGCTGATCGGCATCGGGCTGCGGCGACGGCCGGTGCGCGTGTCGGCAGGCGTGTGACCCCGCGTAGAGCTTGTCGGGACAAAATGGACTTGGTGCTCCTGCGAAAGCAGGAGCACCAAGTGAGTTCGACATCGGTCGGACGGTCTCCAGCCGCTGCGTTCATCGGGGCGGCGCATCGAAGGGTCGCACGCGGGGCTTCACTACTTGCCTGGCGGCACTAGGTGTTTGGTCCTGGCATTTGATGGTGCAGGTTTAGGCTGAAGCGATCTGGCTCATTTGTCCAGCATTTGCAGATGTATTCGTATGGCGTGAGGCCGCGCAGGATCTTCAGTCGACGGCCGTAGTTGTAGGCATTGATGAAGTCGTGGAGGTGCGCCGTCAGTTATGCATGGCTGTCGTAATGATAGCGTTTGATCTTGGTGAGCCGGTGCTCGATGCCGTGCTCGTCGCAGACCCGGTCGAAGATGTGGCGGAAGGCGTATTTGTGGTGTGCCATGTTGGTGAACTGGATGTCGTTGTCGGTCAGCACGGTGTGGATGGGGTAGGGGACTGCGGCGATCAGGTTGCGGAGGAACTGGGCGGCGATTATCTTGCCTGCCTCCCGATGCAGCTCAACGAAGGCGAACTTGCTGGTCCGGTCGATCGCCACGAACAAGCGCAGCTTGCCCTCGGCGGTCTGCACCTCAGCGATGTCGATGTGGAAGTAGCCGATCGGGTAGGTCTTGAACTTGCGCTTCGGTCGGCCACTTGGGGTACCGGCTGATCCCGTGGCGTTGAAGACATCGGTGCAGTGAAGAGCGGGTCAGGTGCGGGATCGTTGCCTGCAAGGCGTAGAGGCAGTCATCCAGTGGTAGCAGCCTGTGCTTGCGGAAGGCGACGATGATTGCCTCCTCTTCGATGCCCAGCACCGTCGAATGGGCATCCTGCGGCCCCGTCGGCAGATCCTTGACCGCCGTACGTTTCTTGGCGACGGTCTTCTGGTTGATCCCGTAGCGCTGGGCCAAAACCCTCAGGCTCTCTTGACTATGCTGTATCGCTCGACGGACTGCCTCTGTCGTGCGGGCGCTGCCGTGTAAAACCTGGCCCATAGCGCATCCTTCCATTCCTGCATGGATGATGCACCATCAAATGCCGGGACCAAACACATATCCGCTCGATCGCCGCATCTATCGCCGACGCAATATCATCGAGAGGCTCTTCGGGCGCCTCAAAAACTGGCGGCGCATCACAACCCGATATGACCGCCACGACCAAAATTACCTCGCTGCCATCGCTCTCGTCGCCGTGGTCGCTGAGTGGCTCAAATGAGTCCCCAACCTAAGCCGCCGCCGTCTCCGGCTCATAGACCCAGAAGCGCTCGCCGAACCGGGCGTGGAGCGCTTCCAGCAGTTCCTTCTGGATCTGCTTCACCCGCGTCGCGGTGGTCAGTTCGCTTTCGTCCACTTCCGTCCAGACGAGGCTGGTCTTGTCCTCGTAGAGATGCTCGCCGGCAAGACGCGCCTTCTCGTCATAGGGCCAGATGAAGGCCTGGCGGCTGGCGACATGATAATATCTGTCGGGATCGGGCACGCCGTAGCCGATCGCCTGCATGATGGAGCCGAGGCCCAGCAGGTTGAAGGTCAGCTCGTCGGCCACGCCCCAGTCGTTCACGGCGATGCGGTCGTCGCTGTTCCACAGCACCACGTCGCCCACGCTGTTGTAGAAGGCGAGCACGCCTTCGCGCCCCTCGATCACCGCCGGATTGGCGCCCCAGGTCACGCGGTAGACCGGGTTTTCGACCATCATGTCGTCGCAGCAGATCTGGTCGTAGAGGCCCGCGCCCTCCAGATGCACATGGCGCCAGAAATTGAGCAGGATCTTGCGGTGGAAGGGGTCGCTCGTCCGCTCGTAGAGCGCCTCGGTCGGCTTCATGCAATCATAGACGGCCTGCTCAAACCGGTTCATCCTCTTGGCTCCTCTCCGCGATGGCGGCGGCCGCGGATGTCCCGGCCTTCTCCCTGTCCATCATCGCCTGCAGGATACGGCGGCCCTGCACCGCTGTCACGTCGCTCTTGAGCATCAGCTCGGGCGGCAGGCTGTCCATGGTGGAGATGATCTTCTCGATCTCCTCGGTGGCGAAGGCGTCCTCCGCCAGCACCGGCTCCAGATTGACCTTGGCCAGCTCCAGCCGCTCGCGCGAGTTGGAGCTCATGCCGAAGAAATAATTGCAGCTCGTCTTCGTCGCCGGCGTGACGGCGTGCCACACCCGGCTCGCATGCAGCACATGGCCGGCACGCGGATGCCCCTGCGGAATGCGCGATTCGCCGATGCCCGCATGGAAGCCGGGGAAGTAGAAATCCATGCCGGAGACGCGGTCCACCAGCCCGTCATAGTCGCTGCGGTCGTGGATGGGCGGCATCGGCGTGTTGCGCATGATGCGCCGGCTGGAGAGGCGGCGCTGGTCGAGGTCGCGTGTCTCGGGCGTCGCCGCGTCGTCAGGCGTGCCGATCGAGCTGCTGTGCAGATAGCCCAGATGCGTCAGGTCCAGCAGATTGTCGTTGAGCAGCTGGTAGCGCCCCTTCACCTGCATGGAGTAGAAGGCGTCCGGGATCATGCCGGGGATGTTGAAGCCGATCTCGTCCAGCGTCGGGATCAGCGATTCGTCCGCCTTGTCGGGGTCGCCGGGCCAGATCCACGCCCACAGGCCGCGCTCGACCAGCGGATAGGCCTTGATCGCATAGACGCCGGGAATGGTCTTCTGGCTCGGCACGAAGGTGCATTTGCCCGCCGCGTCGAAGGTGATGCCGTGATAGCCGCACTGGATGGCGTCGCCTACGCGCTTGCTCTCGCCCAGCGGGAAGTGCCGGTGCGGGCAGCGCCCTTCCACCGCCACCGCCGTCCCGTCCGCCTTGCGGTAGAGCACCACCGGCTCGTTGAGGATCCAGCGGCTGAGCAGCGCCTCGCCGATCTCGCGCACGAAGGCGGCGACATACCAGCCGTTGCGCGGCGCATAGCTTCCGGGCGTGAAGGGATACAAGGACCATCTCCTAACCGAACGATGTTCGTTTTGTGACTGATGCTTTTTGCGCGTGTTGATGTCAAGGCGCGTGTGATGTCCTTTTCCAAGCTCGATCCCGATCTGATCGTCCGCGAGGCTGTGGCGCTGCTGAAGGCGGAAGGGCTGGATGCGGTGAGCCTGCGCAAGGTGGCGGCGCGGCTGCGCGTCAGCGTCTCCTCGCTCTACTGGCATGTGGCGGACAAGGGCGCGCTTTACGGCCTCATGTCGGCTTCAATCTTCCGCGCCTGCCTGGATGCGATGCCGCCTGCGGGGAGCTGGCAGCTCTGGCTGCACGAGTTCGGCATCGCGCTGTGGGACGCGCAGATCGCCATCCCCGACGCGCGCCAGCTCATCGTCATCGCCCGGCCGCGCGTGCAGCTGGCGGAGGAATCGCTGGCCCGCATCGTGCGCGAGCTGGGCGCGCTGGGCCTGCCGGAGGCACAGGCGCTGATCGCGCAGCGCGCCGTGCAGGCGCTGGTGACGGGCTGGACGACCCTGCGCTCGGCCAGGCCTGATGCCGTGGCGGCCGACCGCGACAGCTTCGTCGTCGCGCTCGACGTGCTGATCGACGGCTGGACGGCGCGGATCGAGGGGCGGGGGGCAAAGAGCGAAGCGGGGACCTGAAAGAACAATCAGCAGTGCTCCGGCTTTCGCAGGAGCGCTGATCGGGAAGGGGTCCCTCCGATCAGCTATTGCCGATACGCCCCATCCATCAGCAGCGGCGCGCCATCGCTCACGTCGAGATCGAGCGCCATGTCGACATCGCCGCCATAGCCCGCCTCGATCAGCGCCCGCCCGGACCATGACGTGCGGACCAGATGCGGCAGATCGGCCCGCGCCGCCAGGAAGGCCTCGCGCGCCACGGCCGCTTCCGCCGCGCAGGGCAGGCCGGTCGCCGCGATGATCGCGCCCGCGCCCAGCCAGTCCTCGATGGCGGGGCGCAGGCTGCCATCCGGCCAGCGCTCGCCGGCGGGGATGATCGCGATGTCCCGCGCGCCGGCGAAGCCCCGCGCGGCCTCGCCCACCGCCCCGGCATTGCGCAGGCATCCGGCCATCACCGGTATGTCGCCGCAGGCGAGCGAGAGCCGCGCGCCGTTGATGGAGGGCAGGATGAGCCGCGCGGTGGGCGGGATATCGGCGAGGCTGGCCGGTGAGAGGCTGTAGGCCGCTTCGCCGGTGCCGCGCGGCCGGGCGAGCAGGGCGCCCATCCGCGCCGCCTCGGCCTCGGCTTCCGCCAGCGCATCCGGGCCATCCGGCCAGGCACGGGGATGGACCAGCGCCCCGCGCGCCGTCGCCACGTCCACGGCGGTGCAGAAGGACAGCACATCCACGATGACGATCAGCCCCACCCGCTCGCGCAGCAGCGCGACAGCATTGGGACCCCATTCGCAAAAGACGGTCAAGGCTCGGCTCCAGCGCGATTCACCGGACGCCGGACATGCCAAAACGCCCGGCCAGATGCTGGCCGGGCGCTTGCTGTCCCGTCAAGCGAACCGCAAACGGTTCGCCGCGCGTGCGATCAGCCCTGACGGGCCTTGAAACGACGCTGGGTCTTGTTGATCACATAGGTGCGCCCGCGACGGCGAATCACGCGGTTGTCCCGGTGACGGTCCTTGAGCGACTTCAGAGAATTGCGGATCTTCATGATCGGGCGTCCAGAATCTTGGCTTGCTGCGGAAATTCGAAGCCGCGCCTCTATGGGGGGAGGGCCGGAAAGTCAAGCGCGGGGATGGCCCGCGCGGAAGGGTGGGCGTGCCTCGGGCGCCGACACAGTCCCCCTCCCGCCTGCGGGAGGGGGAGTGGCCCGCCTGCTCGCTCATCGCACGCCTGTCCTACACCACCCCATCCATGCCACACTCTCCGCATGCCTCTCGCAGTCCTCCCGCCCGGCCCGCGCGGCTCCTCTGATCGACCCTGTCGATCAAACCGCCGCCACTCAGTGAGCGGATTTTACGAAACCCCGGAACCTTCAGAACCTTTCGCCGCCACATCTCGCCTCCCACCGGCGAATCGCCGCTTCCGCTTGATCCCGCCGCCCTATGGGTGCAGCCCTGTCCGCAACGCCGCGCATCGCCATGCGTTGGAGGAGTGGTTCATCGAGAGAGGGTGACTAGGCCATGACATCCGCATCCCCCAGGCCCGCCGCCGCAACCATCGCCGCCGCGCTGTCCGCGTTGCTGCTGGCGAGCTGCGCGACCTCCACCCCGCCGGTCGAGGTGACGCGCTTCCACGAGAATGATGTGGCGCGGCAGGGCAGCATCGTGGTGGTGCCTGCCGATCCCGCCGCCGCCTCCAGCCTGGAGTTCCGCACGGTCGCCAATGCCGTCGCCGCCTCGCTCACCCGCACCGGCTTCGCGGTGCGCGACGCCGGCCCGAGCGACTATGAGGCCGTGGTCGCCATCGACCGGCAGACCTTCCAGCCGGATGACCGGCGCTCGCCGGTGAATGTCGGCGTCGGCGGATCGACCGGCAGCTATGGCTCGGGCCTCGGCGTGGGCATCGGCATCGACCTCTCCGGCCCGCCCAAGCCGATCGTCGCCACGCGGATGCGCGTGCAGCTCCGCCGCGGCGGTGCGCAGAGCTTCTTCTGGGAAGGCCGGGCCGAGATGGCGGCCAAGTCCACCGCGCCCGCCGCCCAGCCGGGCATCGCCGCCGGCCGGCTCGCCGACGCGATGTTCAGGGACTATCCCGGCCAGTCCGGTGAGACTATCACCGTAAAATGACACAGACCCCGCACAGCTCGCCCGCTCTCCTCCCCGCGCTCCACGTCACCAGCGCGTTCGACAGCGGCAATATCGTCATCGAGTCGATCGACGGCGCCACCGCCACCCTCTCGATCCGCAAGGATCATCAGAGCGATTTCTACCAGTGGTTCCACTTCCGCGTCGCCGCCCCGGCCGGCACGGCGCTGACGCTGCGCATCACCGGCCTTGCCGGCTCGGCCTATCCGGACGGCTGGCCGGGCTACAATGCCGCCGTCTCGGAGGATCGCGAGATGTGGAACCGCGCGCCGTCCAGCTATGCGGCGGGGGAGGATGGCGGCACGCTCACCATCCGCCACAGGCTGGCGAGCGACGTCGCCTGGTTCGCCTATTTCGCGCCCTATTCGCAGGAGCGCCATGCCGATCTGATCGCGCAGACGGCCGCCTGCGAGGGTGTCACGCTGCGCCAGCTCGGCCTCACGCTGGATGGTCGCACCATCGATTGCCTGGAGATGGGCACGGGCGCCAAACCCGTCTGGATCATCGCCCGCCAGCATCCCGGCGAGTCCATGGCGCAGTGGTGGATGGAAGGCGCGCTCGACATGCTGACCGACCCCGCCAATGCCCATGCCCGCAAGCTGCTGGCGGCGGCGCGGCTCCATATCGTGCCGAACATGAACCCGGATGGCTCCTTTCGCGGTCATCTGCGAACCAATGCGGAGGGCGTCAATCTCAATCGCGAATGGCATGCGCCCAGCCCCGAGCGCTCCCCCGAAGTGCTCTGCGTGCGCGATCGCATGGACGAGACCGGCGTCGCCTTCTGCATGGATGTGCATGGCGACGAGGCGATCCCCGCCGTGTTCCTCGCCGGCTTCGAGGGCATTCCCTCGATCAGCGACGCGCGACTCGCCCTGTTCCGCAGATATCGCGACACGCTCGCGATCCGCACGCCGGATTTCCAGACCCGCCTCGGCTATCCCGAGTCCCGGCCCGACAAGGCCAACCTCTCCATGGCCACCACCCAGATCGCCGAGCGCTACGGCGCCGTCGCCATGACGCTGGAAATGCCCTTCAAGGACAATGACGACATGCCGGACGCCGCTCAGGGCTGGAGCCCCGAGCGCTCCATGCAGCTGGCGCGCGACTGCCTGGCGACGCTGGCGGAGATGATCGGGGAGATGTGACCATGCTGGTGGGGGTGTTTTTGCTGGCGGGGGCTGTCGCGTTGCCACCACTGGGCGAGCCGGTCGGTGATTCTCTTACCATCTATGTGCGTGACAGTCCGGTAGGCAGTACGACCCGAGAAGGCGGTTCCGTTTTATACCGCGTCCTTTTCAAGCCGGATGGCTACCCCGAATCATGCTCGATCATGGAGAGCACCGGCAACGCGATTATCGAAGAACGTGCGTGCATGATCGCGCGGCGCAGGTTCCGATTTCATCCTTCCTATGGCGTGGACGGCCAGCCGAAATATCGCTTCTATGAGCAAAGGATCGTGTTCCGGAATCGCGAGGGCGACACGCCTTTGGCGCGGGTCCCGCCGCCGCCATATATTCTGCAGGTGGCGCGATTGCCGGACGAAGGGCGCCCATTCATCGTCCACGTGAATGTAGAAGTGGATGTCGCTGGCGGTCTCGTCGCCTGCGCCGTTACCGACGAGGGGAGCAATCCTGCTTACGCTCGGGCCGCCTGCGACGCATTGCCGGATATTTGGCGGCCGATGGTCGAGAAGGACATGGCGGGGCAACCCGTCGCCTATGTCAGTCCATTGCGTGTGGGTTTCGAGCAAGCCGCACCAGGATAAGTGATCGAGTTGCTCGTCGTCGCTTCCGGGGAGGGGGAGGAGTCGCATGAATCATCCGGACGCACGACCCTTCGGCTTCTGGACCGCCACGGCGCTGGTGGTCGGCGGGATGATCGGCACGGGCATCTTCATGATGCCGGTCTCGCTCGCGCCGTTCGGCTGGACGAGCATCCTCGCCTGGATCGTCAGCATCGCCGGCATCTGCGCCATCGCCCATGCGCTGGCGGCGCTGGTGCGGGACATGCCGCAGGAGACCGGGGCCATCGCCATCACCGGCCGCGTGTTCGGGCCGCTGGCGGGCGTGCTGATCGGCTGGGCCTACTGGATTTCCTGCTGGGCGGCCAATGCCTCGATCGCGGTGGGCGCGACCAGCTATCTCGGCGCCTTCCTGCCGGTGCTCGGCACCTCGCCGCTGGCGGGCGGGCTGACGGCGGTGGGGCTCATCTGGCTGCTGACGCTGCTCAATCTTGCCGGCGCGCGCAGCGCGGGCATCTTCCAGCTCACCACCACCATCCTCAAGATCGTGCCGCTGGTGCTGGTGATGGTCATCGGCCTGTGGGTGATGGGCCAATGGGTGATGGGAGCGGGCAGGGCCGCGCCGCCGCTGGTCCCGCCGCCCGCGATGCTGCTGACGGGTCTCGGCGCGGCGGTGGCGCTCACCCTGTTCCCGCTGGTGGGCTTCGAGGCGGCGGCCATGGTCGCCGAGCGCGTGCGCGATCCGGCGCGCAACGTCGCGCGCGCCACCATGGCGGGGACGATCGCGACCGGACTCATCTACATCCTCGTCTGCGGCTTCATCGTGCTGTTGCTACCCCCGGCCGCGCTGGGCACGAGCACCGCGCCATTCCAGCTCTTCATCGGCACTTATTGGGCGGACGGGGTAGGCCTCGTCATCGCCGCCTTCGCCGCCATCTCGGCGATCGGCGCGCTCAATTGCTGGGTCCTGCTCCAGGGCGAGGTGCCGCTGGGCATGGCGCGGGCGCGCCTGCTGCCGGGCTGGTTCGGGCGGGTCTCCGCGCGCGACGTGCCGGTGGGCATGTTGCTGCTCTCCTCGGCCGCCTCCAGCATCCTGGTGCTGTCGACCGCCAGCCGCTCGCTCGCCGGGGTGTTCACCTTCTCGGCGCTGCTCACCGCCTGCGCGGCGCTGTGGCTCTATGTGGCGGTCTGCATCGCCGCGATCATCCGCCGCGCGGCGCCCGTGAGCGGCGCCACCGGCCTCGCCTTCTGCGCCTTCGCCTTCTGGGGCAGCGGCTTCGAGGCGGCGGCCTGGAGCGTGGCGCTCACCCTGACGGCGGTGCCGATCTACATGCGGCGGCCGAAGGGCGCGATGGCGGCGGCGCCGGAGCGGGGAGAGCCGTAGCCGGTCAGCCCAGCACCTCGCTCAGGAAGGCCGTCATCGCCGCCCAGCTGCGCCGGTTGGTGACCGGCTGGAAGCCGAACGTCTTCTTCTCGTCCAGTGGCACATCGTCCGCCGTGAAGGCGTGGCCGGTGTTGCTGTAGCTGATGAACTGCCAGTCGACGCCCTGTCCGGTCAGCTCCTGGCACAGCGCCACCTTGGCCTCGGGCGGGCAGAGATTGTCGTTCCACCCGTCGCAGATCAGCAGCTTCGCCCTGATCGCCGCATTGGGGAAGGGCGGCGCGTCATAGACGCCGTGGAAGGAGACGCCGGCCTTGATGTCGCCGCCGGCACGGGCGAGGTCCAGCATGCACTTGCCGCCGGCGCAGAAGCCGATGGCGCCGCATTTGTCCGTGTCGACGCCGGGCTGCGCCTTCAATTCCGCCAGCGCGTCCAGCACCCGGCCCTTCACCACCTGCCGGTCGGCCATGAAGTCGTGGAGCAGTGCCCCGGCGCTCTCCATGGAGGTCGCCCGCTTGCCCTGGCCATAATAGTCGACCACCAGCACCTTGTAGCCGAGCGCGGCCAGCGTCTCGGCCTTGGCGAAATCCCATTCCTTGGGACCCCAGAAATTGGGGAAGAGCAGCATGCCGGGCTGCGTGCCGGCATCCGCATCGCCGACGAACATCGATTCGAACGGCCCGCCCGGCCCTTCATGGATATGGACTGTCCGGGTGATCGCCATGAGCCTGCTCTCCTGCTGCCATTGCCGCCGGCTGCCTCCATGACCGATTGTCCCGCGCCCGACAAGTTGCGCGCCCGCGAAATCGCGCTATCAAGCCCCCGGTCACAGATAAGCCGGAGCCCTCTCCTCATGCCCACCCTCGTCCTCATCCGCCACGGCCAGTCCGCCTGGAACCTGGAGAATCGCTTCACCGGCTGGTGGGACGTGGACGTGACCGAGCTGGGCGCGGCCGAGGCGATCGCGGCGGGCGAGCTGATGAAGGCGAAGGGGCTGGACTTCGACCAGTGCTTCACCTCGGTGCAGAAGCGCGCGATCAAGACGCTGCATCTGGCGCTGGAGGCGATGGACCGGCTGTGGCTGCCGGTCGAGAAGGACTGGCATCTCAACGAGCGCCACTATGGCGGCCTCACCGGCCTGGACAAGGCGGAGACGGCGGCGAAGCATGGCGACGAGCAGGTGAAGATCTGGCGCCGCAGCTTCGACGTGCCCCCCCCGCCCATGGACGCCGGCAGCCCCTACGATCTCTCCGCCGACCGTCGCTATGCCGGCATCGCCATCCCCGCGACCGAGAGCCTCAAGGACACGATCGCCCGCGTGCTGCCCTATTGGGAAAGCCGCATCGCGCCGGAGCTGCGGGCCGGCAAGCGCGTGCTCATCTCCGCGCACGGCAACTCGCTGCGCGCGCTGGTCAAGCATCTCTCGAACATCCCGGACGACGAGATCACCGGCCTCGAAATCCCGACCGGCCAGCCGATCGTCTATGAGCTGGCGGATGACCTGACGGCGGTGGAGCGCTATTATCTCTCGGAGCGGTGAGGCAGTTTCCAGAAGCTGAGGGGTCATCATGTCCGACAAGCCCGTCGCCGAACGCCTCCAGGTCAAGAAGGACAGGCGCCTTACCGTCCTCGGCGCGTCGCCGGAACTGGATCGGGCGATCGGCGCCGCGGATGCCCGAGGCGAACTGTCTCAGGCTGAGGTCGTGCTTCTCGCCACGCCCGATCGCGCTGCGTTCGAAGCCGCGTTGCCGATGATCCTCAGCGATGCGCCTGCGGGGGCAATCCTCTGGGTGACTTATCCCAAGCTCAGCTCCGGGCTCGCTTCGGACCTCAGCCGCGACGTGATTCGCGGCCTGGCTCCGCGCTTCGGCCTCGACACGGTCAGCCAGATCGCCATTGACGCCGACTGGTCCGCGCTCCGGCTGAAGCGGATCTGAAACGCGCGGCCCTGCGTTCAATCCCGCGTGGCCACCACGTCCCCATCCTCGGGATGCCGCGCCAGATAATCCACGATGAAGCTGCATAGCGGCACGATCTTCAGGCCGCGCGCCCGCACGTCCGCGATCATGCCGCGCACCAGCTTGCTGGCGAGGCCGCGGCCTTGCAGGGCGGGCGGGGTCTCGGTGTGGAGGATGAGCAGCCGGTCGCCTTCGCGCCGATATTCGGCGAAGACCAGGCCGCCGTCCGCCTCCAGCTCGTAGCGTTGGCGCTCGGGATTGTCGCGGACGGGGCTTTCGTCGGCCATGGCGTCAGTGCTGCGCCGCGCGCCGCTTGGCGGCATACATCGCCATGTCGGCCCGCGCGATCGCCGCGAAATCGCTGTCGCCGGGGCGCAGGGCCGTGCAGCCGAACGAGGCGGCGAGCGGCAGGGGCATGCCGTCGAACAGGCAGTCCGCGCCGGCGATGAGCGTGGCGAGCTGGCGGGCCTTGTCGTTCGCGCCGTCCTCGCTCAGCCCGTCGAGCAGCAGGGCGAACTCATCGCCGCCCACGCGCGCGGCGATATCGGTCGCGCGAATCGAGGCCATCAGCAGCCGGGCGATATGATTGAGGGCATGATCGCCGGCGCCGTGGCCGAAATTGTCGTTGATGCGCTTCATCCCGTCCACGTCGATGAACACCAGCGCCGAGCCGGTGCCGTAGCGTTCGAGCCGGTGCAGCCGTTCCGCGAGGCTGTTGATGAAGTGGCGGCGATTGTAGAGCGGCGTCAGCGTGTCCCGCACGACGAGTCGCTCGAGTTCCTCATTAGCCAGCCTCAGCAGCCGCACCTCCTGGCGCAGCGCCATGATTTCCTGTTCCAGGACGGGGATGTTCTCGCTTCCAGCGCCGCGCGACACATCCCGGGCGATTGCTCGGGTCAAACTCCACCTCCATTGCGCGACCGGAAGAGAATTATATTGAACGAAACATAAAGGATTTATCGGCGAACAGAAGCCCAAAAAAGCGGAACGGAGTGGGGCGTGCGTCCCTTTGGGCGGTTGTGCGACCTCGGAGCCCTGTCTATTGGCGGGCGGATTAACGAAAGGTTTCCGTGCGTCGCGCTTCGCCGCGCTGCACAATGCATTGATCGACTAAGGGGCGGGCAGGCAGCCATGGTGAGAATCGGCATAATCATGGGCTCGCGCTCGGACTGGGAGACGATGCGCCACGCGGCGGAGACGCTGGAGACGCTGGGCGTGCCGCATGAATGCCGCGTCGTCTCGGCGCACCGCACGCCGGACCGGCTGGTCGATTATGCCAAGGGCGCGGCCGGGCGCGGGCTCGAGGTCATCATCGCCGGTGCGGGCGGGGCGGCGCATCTGCCGGGCATGACGGCCTCCATGACGCGCCTGCCGGTGCTGGGCGTGCCGGTCCAGTCAGCGGCGCTCTCCGGGCTCGACAGCCTGCTCTCCATCGTCCAGATGCCCGCCGGCATTCCCGTGGGCACGCTGGCGATCGGCAAGGCTGGCGCAATCAACGCCGCGCTGCTGGCCGCCGCCATGCTCGCCAATAACGATCCTGCGCTGGCCGAGCGGCTGGACGCATGGCGCGCCCGCCAGACCGAGGCGGTGGCGGACACGCCCGAATGACGCGAATCGCCCCCGGTTCCACCATCGGCATCGTCGGCGGCGGCCAGCTTGGCCGGATGCTGGCCATGGCGGCCGCGCAACTCGGCTATCGCAGCCATGTCTATGCGCCCGAGGCAAGCGGCCCGGCGGCGGAAGTGGCGGCGGCATGGACGCAGGCATCCTATACGGACGCGGATGCGCTGGCCGCGTTCGCCGGCCAGGTCGACGTCATCACCTATGAGTTCGAGAATGTGCCCATCGCGGCCGTGGACCAGCTTGCCGGGCTGGGCCATGTCCGGCCCAATGGCCATGCGCTGCGAATCGCGCAGGACCGGCTGCTGGAGAAGCATTTCATCGCCAATCTGGGCGGCCGCACCGCGCCCTATGCGCCGGTCGAGGATCGCAAGGCTCTCGCGCGCGCCATCGGAGAGATCGGCGCGCCGGCCATCCTCAAGACCACGCGCTTCGGCTATGACGGCAAGGGTCAGGTTCGCCTCGCCGACGATGCGCCCGAGACGCTGGACCGCGCCTGGGCGGACATGGCGGGGGTGATGGCCGTGCTGGAGGGCTTCGTCACCTTCGCCCATGAATTCTCCGTGATCCTGGTGCGCGGGCAGGACGGCGAGGTGCGCTTCTGGGACAGTCCGCTCAACGTCCATGTCGACGGCATCCTCGCCACCTCGACCGTACCGGCGCCGTCGGCCGTGCTGGCGCAGTTGCCGGAAGCGCGCTCGCTGGCGCACAAGGCGGCCGACGCGCTCGATTATGTCGGCGTGCTGACGCTGGAGTTCTTCGCGGGCGCGGAAGGGCCGATCTTCAACGAGATGGCGCCGCGCGTCCACAATAGCGGCCACTGGACAATCGAGGGCGCGATCGCCAGCCAGTTCGAGAATCATGTCCGCGCCGTCTGCGGCCTGCCGCTCGGCGCGACGGGGCTGGCGGCGACCGGCGTGGCGATGGAGAATATCATCGGCGCGCGGGCGAACGACTGGGCGGAGATCCTCGCCGACGAGACCGCGCATCTCCACCTCTACGGCAAGCACGAGGCGCGCGCCGGCCGCAAGATGGGCCATGTGACGCGGCTGCGATTGGACGAGCAGGCCTGAGCATGGCGGATCGGCCGGAGATCGTGCTGCTGCTGGCGCGCGCGGAAAATGGCGTGATCGGCGCGGAGGGCGACATCCCCTGGCATATTCCGGGCGAGCAGCGGCGCTTCAAGGCGATGACCATGGGCACGCCGATGGTGATGGGCCGCAAGACCTTCGAGAGTCTGCCGGGCCTGCTCCCCGGCCGCCGCCATATTGTGCTGACCCGCGATGCGGACTGGCATGCCGAGGGCGCGGACGTGGCACATGATGCGCAGGAGGCGATCCGGATCGCTGGCGAGCCTGTCGTCTCGGTGATCGGGGGGGCGGGCATCTACCGGCTGTTCGAGCCGATCGCCGACCGAATCGAGCTGACGCATGTGGCGCTGGCCCCGCAGGGCGACGCGCGCATCGACCTGCCCGATCCCGCCCGGTGGCGCGAGACGGCGCGGGAGGATTTCCCGGCGCGGGGTGACGTGCCGGCCTATAGCTATGTGACTTACCGGCGCATGTGATCGTCGGCGTTTGTCGGATGGAGCGAGGATAGTCCCCCTTCCGCGTGCGGGGGGCTAGGCTGCGTGGACAAATTCTGTCTGCATGATGTCCGGTCAATCTCCGGTGAACCAAGCTGTGGTAACGATGAATTGCTCAGCATGTTTGGGTGATCGGAAGGGGCCGACCATCCGCCCTTCATGTC